>Ga0233425_10000018_pt1 | contig 435357 bp, 412 predicted proteins | sample Watercolumn_Towu_2_FD_181712 | JGI IMG/M metagenome (GOLD analysis project Ga0233425, IMG submission 181712) | Freshwater microbial communities from Lake Towuti, South Sulawesi, Indonesia - Watercolumn_Towuti2014_140_MG | ecosystem: Environmental > Aquatic > Freshwater > Lake | place... | reverse complement strand
GATCGGCGTGCCTTTTCAGCCGGAGCTTGCAATGGGCGCCGTGGCGGACGGCGGCGATCCGGTCGTCGTGCGCAATGACGATGTGATCGCCATGGCCGATGTCAGCGAACAGGAATTTGAGGACGTGCGCGCGCGCGAGCTTCAAGAGATCGAACGTCGCCGCCGGCTCTATCTCGGGAACCGCCAGCGGCCGGAAGTGAAGGGGCATGTCGCCATCGTCGTCGATGACGGCGTCGCCACCGGCGCGACGACGCGCGCCGCCTTGCGCGCCGTACGCGCGCGCGAGCCAAAGAAGCTGGTGCTCGCCGTGCCGGTCGCGCCGCCCGACACGCTGGAGTCCTTAGCGCCCGAAGTCGATGAGATCGTCTGCCTCGAGACGCATCGCGCCTTCGGCGCAATTGGTTTTTTCTATCGGGATTTTCGGCAGATCAGCGACGACGAAGTGATCGAAATCCTTGATCGCTCCGCTCGAATTTAAGCGCTGCGAGTTGCTGAGGCGTCGGTTCACACCTTGTCTTCTGACTCGACCGCTTCGCAGACCGGACGTTGACGCCAGACGCCATAGCGCCAGGGCGTGAGCGGGCTCGCATCGGCGCGCAGCGTCTCGGGCACGGGGTCGAATCCGGCGCCGCCGCCAGGACGGCAACGGCAGATGCGCGCGAAGCCCATCCAGCCGCCGGCCCATAGGCCATATCTGGCGATTGCTTCGTCGGCATATTCGGAGCAGGTGGGTGCATAGCGGCAAAAGCGCCCCGCGATTGCCGAGAAGGTGACGCGGTAGACAAGGATCAGCGTGCGCACGGCGCGGGCGGGCAGGGACTGGGACATCACGCGTGTCGGCTTTTCCCTCTCCCCGTTCGCGGGGAGAGGGTTAGGGTGAGGGGACATTTAACCCTCATCCGTCGCCACTTCGTGGCGACGCCTTCTCCCGCAAGCGGGAGAAGGGAGCCACCCAACATAGGACTCGTTACTCCGCGGGCGGCAGCGCCGGCGCGGGCTCGGCCGCTTCGGCGCGCTGCTCGATGATGAGCTCGTCGCGGCCGCCGGCGATGGCGCGGAACTTCGACATCGCCGCGCCTGTGCCGGCCGGGATGAGACGGCCGACGATGACGTTCTCCTTGAGGCCGACGAGCGGGTCGATCTTGCCGTTGACGGCGGCCTCGGTGAGAACGCGCGTCGTCTCCTGGAAGGAGGCGGCGGAGAAGAAGGAGCGCGTCTGCAGCGAGGCCTTGGTGATGCCGAGCAGCACCGGCGTGCCTGTCGCAGGCTTGCCGCCATTCTCGATCGCCTTGGCGTTCGCCTCTTCGAGCTCCAACTTGTCGACCTGCTCGCCTTCGAGGAAGCCGGTGTCGCCCGGATCGACGATGTCGATCTTCTGCAACATCTGACGCACGATCACTTCGATGTGCTTGTCGTTGATGTTGACGCCCTGCAGCCGGTAGACCTCCTGGATCTCATTGACGAGGTAGGCCGCAAGCTCCTCCACGCCCTTGATCGCCAGAATGTCGTGCGGCGCGGGGTTGCCGTCGACGATGTAATCGCCCTTCTCGACGACGTCGCCGTCCTGAAGGTGAATGTGCTTGCCCTTCGGGATCAGATACTCGACGGGTTCGGCGCCTTCCTCCTGCGGGACGATCGAGAGCCGCTGCTTGTTCTTGTAGTCCTTGCCGAACTGCACGACGCCGGAGATTTCCGCGATGATCGCGTGATCCTTCGGACGCCGGGCTTCGAACAGCTCCGCGACGCGCGGCAGACCGCCGGTGATGTCGCGCGTCTTGGCGCTCTCCACCGAGATACGCGCGACAATGTCGCCGGCTTTCACCGTGCCGCCGGGCTCGACCGCGATGATCGAGTCGACCGGCAACAGATAGCGGGCGTCGCCGCCGCGCGCCAGCTTGGCGATTTTGCCGTCGGCGCCCTTGATGACGATCGAGGGCTTCAAGCTCGCCGAGCGCAGGTTGAGGCGATAGTCCATGACCATGCGCTTGGCGATGCCTGTCGACTCGTCGACCGTTTCCGACATGGACTGGCCTTCGACGAGATCCTCGAAGCCAATCGCGCCATCGACCTCGCTGATGATGGGCCGCGTATAGGGATCCCACTCGGCGAGGCGCTGGCCGCGCTTCACCTTGTCGCCCTCGTCGACCTTCATCTTGGCGCCATATTGGATGCGGTTCACCGCGCGCTCCTCGCCGTTCGGGCCGAGGATCACGATGGCGACGTTACGCGCCATAACGATGAGGTCGCCGTCCGAGTTGCGGGCGAGATGGCGGTTGCGCACATGCACCTTGCCTTCGAAATTCGACTCGATGAAGGACTGGTCCGCAAGCTGCGCCGCGCCGCCGATGTGGAAAGTGCGCATGGTGAGCTGCGTGCCCGGCTCGCCGATCGACTGCGCCGCGATGACGCCGACGGCCTCGCCCATGTTGACCGGCGTGCCGCGGGCGAGATCGCGTCCGTAGCATTTGGCGCAGACGCCGTTCTTGGCCTCGCAGGTCAGGACCGAGCGGATCTTCACCTCCTGAATGCCGGCGGCGTTGATGGCGTCGACGTGCTGCTCCTGGATCATCTCGCCGGCGCGCACGATAACGGTCTTGCCGTTCTGCGACATCAGATCCTCCGCCGCGGTGCGGCCGAGAATGCGTGAGGTAAGCGAGGCGACGACCTGTCCCGCGTCGATGATCGCGCGCATGCGGATGCCGTTCTCGGAGCCGCAGTCGGTCGACGAGATGATCGAATCCTGCGCGACGTCGACGAGGCGGCGCGTGAGATAGCCCGAGTTCGCGGTCTTCAACGCCGTGTCGGCAAGTCCCTTGCGGGCGCCGTGCGTGGAGTTGAAGTATTCAAGAACGGTGAGGCCTTCCTTGAAGTTCGAGATGATCGGGCTCTCGATGATCTCGCCCGAGGGCTTGGCCATCAGTCCGCGCATCGCGGCGAGCTGCTTCATCTGCTGCGGCGAACCGCGCGCGCCGGAGTGCGACATCATATAGATCGAGTTGATCGGCAGATCGCGGCCGTGCTCGTCTTTGCGCACCGCGGAGATGCGTTGCATCATCTCCTCGGCGAGCTTGTCGGTGCACTTCATCCAGGCGTCGACGACCTTGTTGTATTTCTCGCCCTGGGTGATGAGGCCGTCGTTATATTGCTGCTCATATTCCTTGGCCGCGGCGCGCGTTTCGGAGACGATCTTCTCCTTGTTTTCCGGCACGACCATGTCGTCCTTGCCGAAGGAGATGCCCGCCTTGAAGGCCTCTCGGAAGCCAAGCGCCATGATGCGGTCGCAGAAGATGACCGTCTCCTTCTGACCGCAGTTGCGGTAGACGGTGTCGATCATGTTCGAGATTTCCTTCTTGGTCATCAGCTTGTTGACGACGTCGAAGGGAATCTTGTTGTGCTTGGGCAAGAGCTGGCCAAGCATCATGCGGCCTGGGGTCGTGTCGAAAATTTTCGACACGCGCTTGCCCTTCTCGTCATAGGTCCAGGCGCGTCCCTTGATCTTGCTGTGCAACGTGATCGCCTTGGCGGCGAGCGCGTGCTCGATTTCGCCCTGGCTCGCGAAAGCCATGCCCTGTCCGGGCTCGCCGTCGCGGTCGAGCGTCAGATAATAGAGGCCGAGAACGATATCCTGCGACGGCACGATGATCGGCTGACCATTGGCCGGATGCAGAATGTTGTTCGTCGACATCATCAGAACGCGCGCTTCAAGCTGCGCTTCAAGCGACAGCGGCACATGCACGGCCATCTGGTCGCCGTCGAAGTCGGCGTTGAAGGCGGCGCAGACGAGCGGATGCAGCTGAATGGCCTTGCCCTCGATCAGCACGGGCTCGAACGCCTGAATGCCCAACCGGTGCAGAGTCGGCGCGCGGTTTAAGAGCACCGGATGCTCGCGAATGACCTCGTCGAGGATATCCCAAACTTCGGGCTTCTCCTTCTCGACGAGCTTCTTCGCCTGCTTCACCGTCGCCGAATAGCCCTTCGCGTCGAGGCGCGAATAGATGAACGGCTTGAACAGCTCCAGCGCCATCTTCTTCGGCAGGCCGCACTGATGCAGCTTCAGCTCGGGACCGACGACGATCACCGAGCGGCCGGAATAGTCGACGCGCTTGCCGAGCAGATTCTGGCGGAAGCGGCCCTGCTTGCCCTTCAGCATGTCGGCGAGCGATTTCAGCGGACGCTTGTTGGCGCCCGTGATCACGCGGCCGCGGCGGCCGTTGTCGAACAGCGCGTCGACGGCCTCCTGCAACATGCGCTTCTCGTTGCGGATGATGATGTCGGGCGCGCGCAATTCGATCAGCCGCTTCAAACGATTGTTGCGGTTGATCACGCGGCGGTAGAGATCGTTCAAATCCGAGGTCGCGAAGCGGCCGCCGTCGAGCGGCACAAGCGGGCGCAGATCCGGCGGAATCACCGGAACTTCCTTGAGGATCATCCATTCGGGGCGGTTGCCCGATTGAATGAAGGCCTCGATGATCTTCAGGCGCTTGGCGAGTTTTTTGGGCTTGAGCTCCGTCTTCGCCTCGGCGATCTCGATGCGCAAGCTTGCGGCAATGGCTTCGAGGTCCATCGACTCGAGGAGTTTGCGGATCGCCTCAGCGCCGATCATGGCCGTGAACGTGTCCTGGCCATATTCGTCCTGCGCGCGCAGATATTCCTCTTCCGACAGCAGCTGACGCTCCTTGAGCGGCGTCAGGCCCGGATCGATGACGATGTAGGACTCGAAGTAGAGGATGCGCTCAAGATCCTTGAGCGTCATGTCGAGCAACAGGCCGATGCGCGAGGGCAGCGACTTTAAAAACCAGATGTGCGCGACGGGCGCGGCGAGCGAGATGTGGCCCATGCGGTCGCGCCGCACGCGCGCAAGCGTCACCTCGACGCCGCATTTCTCGCAGATGACGCCCTTGTATTTCATCCGCTTATATTTGCCGCACAGGCACTCATAGTCCTTGATTGGACCAAAGATGCGCGCGCAGAACAGGCCGTCGCGCTCGGGCTTGAACGTGCGGTAGTTGATCGTCTCGGGCTTTTTGATCTCGCCGAAAGACCAGGAGAGAATCTTCTCCGGGCTCGCGATCGAAATCTGAATCTGGTCGAAGGCCTGCGTCGCCACGACCGGATTGAAGAGATTCATGACCTCTTGCTGATTCATGGTCTTCTCCTGGACCGGCGCGGAAGCGTTCATACGCTCCGCCGGTCTAAATCCATTTTGCGCGTCCCTCTCCCGTTCACGGGAGAGGGTGGCCCCGCGAAGCGGGGTCGGGTGAGGGCGCTTTGGTCCTCAAGAAGCGGCGCCAGCCCTCATCCGTCAGGCTTCGCCTGGCGCCTTCTCCCGCGAGCGAGAGAAGGGGCGCGCTTCGTCATTCCTCTATTCCGCCGCCTCTGCAGGCGCCGTCGGCGGCGCTTCCTCTTCCGGTTCCGCGTTGGTCAATTCGACGTTGAGCGCGAGCGAACGCATTTCCTTGATGAGCACGTTGAAGCTCTCCGGAATGCCCGACTCGAAGGTGTCGTCGCCGCGCACGATCGACTCATAGACCTTGGTGCGGCCGGCGACGTCGTCCGACTTCACGGTCAGCATCTCCTGCAGCGTGTAGGCGGCGCCATAGGCTTCGAGCGCCCAGACCTCCATTTCGCCGAAGCGCTGCCCGCCGAACTGCGCCTTGCCGCCCAGCGGCTGCTGAGTGACGAGCGAGTAGGGGCCGATCGAGCGCGCGTGAATCTTGTCGTCGACGAGATGATGCAGCTTCAGCATATAGATGTAGCCGACGGTCACCTTGCGGTCGAAGGTCTCGCCGGTGCGCCCGTCGAAGAGCGTCACCTGGCCGGACGAAGACAGTCCGGCCTTCGCCAGCATGTCGACGATGTCCTTCTCGCGCGCGCCGTCGAAGACCGGCGTCGCGATCGGCACGCCGCGCTTTAAGTCCTTGCCGACTTCGACGAGACTCGTCTCGTCGAGTGAAGCGAACTCGCGATCGTCGCCGTAGATCTCAGTCAACGTCTTGCGCAAAGGCTTGACGTCCTTGCTGCGATAATAGGCGTCGACCGCCTGGGCGACCTGCTTGCCGAGACCGGCGCAGGCCCAGCCGAGATGCGTCTCAAGAATCTGTCCGACGTTCATGCGGCTCGGCACGCCGAGCGGGTTGAGCACGATGTCGACGGGCGTTCCGTCCTCGAGGAAGGGCATGTCCTCTTGCGGCACGATGCGCGAGACGACGCCCTTATTGCCGTGACGGCCGGCCATCTTGTCGCCGGGCTGGATCTTGCGCTTCACGGCGACGAAGACCTTGACCATCTTCATCACGCCGGGCGGCAGTTCGTCGCCGCGCTGCAATTTCTCGACCTTGTCGAGGAAGCGGTTCTCAAGCCCCTTCTTCGACTCGTCATATTGCTTACGCACGGCCTCGATCGAGGCCATCAGCGCGTCGTCCTCGACGACGAAGGTCCACCATTGCGAGCGGGGATATTCGTCGAGGGTCGCCTGAGTCAGCTTATCGCCCTTCTTAAAGGACTTGGGGCCGGCGATGGCGACCTTGCCGATGAGCGTCTCGGAGAGACGCGCATAAACGTTGCGGTCCAGGATCGCGAGTTCGTCGTCGCGGTCCTTGGCGAGACGCTCGATCTCCTCGCGCTCGATCGCCTGGGCGCGCTCGTCCTTCTCAACGCCGTGGCGGTTGAAGACGCGCACTTCGACGATCGTTCCTTGAACGCCCGGCGGCACGCGTAGCGACGTATCGCGCACGTCGGAAGCCTTTTCGCCGAAGATGGCGCGCAGAAGCTTCTCTTCCGGCGTCATCGGGCTTTCGCCCTTAGGCGTGATCTTGCCGACGAGAATGTCGCCCGCCTGCACCTCGGCGCCGATATAGACGATGCCCGCCTCGTCGAGATTCTTTAAGGTCTCTTCGGAGACGTTGGGAATGTCGCGCGTGATCTCTTCCGGACCGAGCTTCGTGTCGCGCGCCATCACCTCGAATTCATCGATGTGAATCGAAGTGAATACGTCATCCTTGACGATGCGTTCGTTGAGGAGGATCGAATCCTCGAAGTTGTAGCCGTTCCACGGCATGAAGGCGACGAGCACATTGCGTCCGAGCGCCAGGTCGCCAAGGTCCGTCGACGGGCCGTCGGCGATGATGTCGCCCTTCTGTACAAGGTCGCCGACGCGAACGAGCGGCTTCTGGTTGATGCAGGTCGACTGGTTCGAGCGCTGGAATTTCATCAGCCGATAGATGTCGACGCCGGGCTTCGCCGGGTCGAGTTCTTCGGTCGCGCGAATGACGATACGGGTCGCGTCGATCTGATCGACGACGCCGGTGCGGCGCGCCGAGATCGCGGCGCCCGAGTCGCGCGCAACGATCGGCTCCATGCCGGTGCCGACGAGCGGCGCGTCGGCCTTCACCAGCGGCACCGCCTGGCGCTGCATGTTCGAGCCCATCAGCGCGCGGTTGGCGTCGTCGTTCTCAAGGAACGGAATCAGCGCCGCGGCCACCGAGACGAGCTGCTTGGGCGACACGTCCATCGCGTCGACCTTCTCGCGCGGCACGAGCATCACATCGCCGGCATGACGACAGAGCACGAGGTCTTCCGTCAGATTGCCGTTCTTGTCGACAGGCGCATTCGCCTGCGCGACGTGATATTTCGCCTCTTCCATCGCCGAGAGATAGGCGACCTCGCCCGTCACCTTGCCATCGCGCACGCGACGGTAAGGCGCTTCGATGAAGCCGTATTTGTTGACGCGCGCGAAGGTTGCAAGCGAATTGATCAGGCCGATGTTCGGACCTTCCGGCGTCTCGATCGGGCAGATGCGGCCGTAATGCGTCGGGTGCACGTCGCGCACCTCGAAGCCGGCGCGTTCGCGCGTCAGGCCGCCCGGACCAAGCGCAGAGAGACGACGCTTATGCGTGATCTCCGACAGCGGATTGGTCTGGTCCATGAACTGCGACAGCTGCGACGAACCGAAGAACTCGCGCACGGCGGCGGCCGCCGGCTTGGCGTTGATCAGGTCCTGCGGCATGACCGTGTCGATATCGACGGACGACATACGCTCCTTGATGGCGCGCTCCATGCGCAGCAGGCCGAGGCGATACTGATTCTCCATCAGCTCGCCGACCGATCGCACGCGGCGGTTGCCGAGATGGTCGATGTCGTCGATTTCGCCGCGGCCATCGCGCAGATCGACGAGCGCCTTGACGACCGCGAGGATGTCTTCGCGACGAAGCGTCCGCGTCGTGTCCGGCGCGTCGAGATCGAGGCGCATGTTCATCTTCACGCGGCCGACGGCCGAGAGATCGTAGCGTTCCGGATCGAAGAACAGCGAATGGAACATGTTCTCCGCCGTGTCCATCGTCGGCGGCTCGCCCGGGCGCATGACGCGATAGATGTCGAACAGCGCTTCCTCGCGGCTCGAATTCTTGTCGACCGCGAGCGTGTTTCGGATGTAGGGGCCGACATTGATGTGATCGATGTCGAGCACAGGCAGTTCGTCGAAGCCTTTTTCGATCAGCGACGGCAGCGTCTTGACGGTGATCTCGTCGCCGGCTTCCGCGAAGATTTCGCCGGTCGCGGGATCGAAGAGATCCTGCGCGAGATACTGTCCGTAGAGGTCCTCGGGCGCGACGCGGATCGCCTTTACGCCCTTTTCGGCGAGCTGACGCGCGGCGCGCACGGCAAGCTTTTTGCCGGCTTCGAGAATGACCTGGCCGGTGTCGGCGTCGATCATGTCGGCGGCGGCCTTCACGCCTTTGAGACGTTCGGCGTCGAACGGCATGCGCCAGTTCTCGCCGTCCTGCGTATAGGCGATCGTCTTGTAGAAGGTCGAAAGAATCTCTTCGCCGTCGAGGCCGAGGGCGTAGAGAAGCGACGTCACCGGAATCTTGCGGCGGCGGTCGATGCGCGCGTAGACGATATCCTTGGCGTCGAACTCAATGTCGAGCCAGGAGCCGCGATAGGGAATGATGCGGGCGGCGAATAGCAGCTTGCCCGAAGAATGGCTCTTGCCCTTGTCGTGGTCGAAGAACACGCCCGGCGAGCGATGCATCTGCGAGACGATGACGCGCTCGGTGCCATTGACGACGAAGGTGCCGTTCGACGTCATGAAGGGCATGTCGCCCATGTAGACGTCCTGCTCCTTGATGTCCTTGACCGACTTCGCCTGCGTATCGGGATCGACGTCGAAGACGATCAGGCGCAGCGTCACTTTGAGCGGCGCAGCGTAGGTCATGCCGCGCTGGCGGCATTCGTCGACGTCATATTTGGGCGCTTCGAATTCGTAGCGCACAAATTCGAGCAGGGAGACCTGCGAGAAGTCGGAGATCGGAAAGACGGACTTGAAGACGGCCTGCAGCCCCTCGTCAGCACGGCCGCCTTTCGGCTCGTCGACAAGGAGGAACTGATCGTAGGAGGCCTTCTGGACCTCGATCAGATTGGGCATTTCCGCCGCTTCGCGGATATGTCCGAAGAATTTGCGGATGCGCTTGCGACCGGTGAACTTTCTCGCCGACGTCTGAGCCATGTCGCCTTCCATTTGGCAGTTGGCAGTCGGCAGTCGCGATGAAGGGGAGCTGACCGGTATTGGCCTACTGCCTACTTACGATTGCCGACTGCCTGATACGATAATTCTGAAGTCTTTCTCCCCGCGTCGCGGGGAGAAAGGAAGCGTGATGATTGCCGATTACTTGAGTTCGACCTTGGCGCCGACCTTCTCGAGGGCGGCCTTGATCTTCTCGGCCTCTTCCTTGCCCGCGCCTTCCTTAAGGGGCTTGGGCGCGCCTTCGACCAGGTCCTTGGCTTCCTTCAGGCCGAGGCCGGTGATCGCGCGGACCTCCTTAATGACCTCGATCTTCTTCTCGCCGGCCGCAGCCAGGATCACGTTGAACTCGGTCTTCTCCTCGGCGGCCGGAGCGGCGGCTCCGCCACCCGCGCCAGGAGCGGCGGCGACGGCGACGGCGGCGGCGGCGGAGACGCCCCACTTCTCTTCAAGCATCTTGGCGAGCTCAGCCGCCTCGAGAACGGTAAGCGCCGAGAGGTCTTCGACGATCTTTTCCAGATTTGCCATGATTGACGTCCTTTGAATTTGGTTCTGCGTGATGGCCTCTTAGGCCGCGTCTCGGTTGGCGTAGGCCCCGAACACGCGCGCAAGCTTGGCGGCCGGCGCGGTGGAGAGCTGAGCGATCTTGGTCGCGGGCGCCTGGATGAGGCCCACGAGCTTGCCGCGCAGTTCGTCGAGGGACGGCATCGTCGCGAGCGACTTGACGCTGTCCGGATTCAGAGCAGTCTTGCCCATGGCGCCGCCGAGGATGACAAACTTGTTGTGATCCTTAGCGAAGGCCACGGCGACTTTCGGCGCCGCCACCGGATCGTCCGAATAGGCGATCAGGGTCGGCCCCTTGAGCAGGGGCGCGATAGAGGCGACGTCGGCGCCATCGAGAGCGATCTTGGCGAGGCGGTTCTTTGCGACCTGAACCGTCGCGCCAGCATTGCGGGCCTGCTTGCGCAGGTTTTGCAGCTGGGCCACGGTCAGGCCGGAGTAGTGAGCGACGACGACGACGCCAGTCTTCGAAAAGACTTCGCGCAACGCCGCGACCGCTTCCTGTTTCTCCGCTCTGTCCACGGTTGCTCTCTCTACTGGCGGGAAAATCCCGCCGGTTGCGACATGCCGCTCGCTTGAGGCGAGCGGCGCCGTAGATCCTGTCCCCGTCGCGGGCGAGCCGCGGCGGTTGAAGGGGCGCGAACCAAATTCGAAGGGCGCTTGCGGGGCGAGCCGTTTGCGGCCTTTAAAATTCCGGTTTCCCCGTCTATGCAGGCCGCCTTCAAGACGACGGATCGCTCCGTCTTCGATCGGGCCGATTGAGCCGCTTCAGGACGTAAAGCCCTTTGCGCGCGCCGGCAGTCTCGGACAGGACATGGCCGGACAAGACACGAGGAAGAACCCCGGGTCCGCCGGCCTATCCACCGCCCTTTCCTAAGTCCTTGAAGCGACTTTGGTTCAGGCGGAAGCTCAAATCTGAAAACGGGGCCGCAGGTCGATTGGCCAGCCCCGGAGGGCCTTATTTAAGGGGGCCTGAGCGGTTTGCCAAGAGGCAAAAATAGTGTTTTTCGCTTTATTCAATGGCGTTAACGCCGGCAATCACCGTCGTCCTGGCGTGAATTCCATCCGCATGCGGCCGCCGCGGCCATAGGAAGCTTGAGCGCCGCGGAAGCGGGACTGTGGGCGATAGGCGCCGCGGCCTGAGCCGCCATCGCCGCCTTCCGAGGCCATGCCGGGATAGGTCGCGCCATGCTGCCCGCGCGTCGGTCCGAAGGACGCGAGGCAGCGATTGTAAGCGTCGGCGTCCTGGATCTTCTCGCAGTCGGCGATCGATCGCGGCGCGGCGAGAGCGGGAACGGCGAGGGCAGCGAAGAATAGCGTAACCGCCAAAACCAGAACGTCATTGCGAGCGGAGCGAAGCAATCCAGAACCGTGAGGCCGCCCCTGGATTGCTTCGTCGCTTTGCTCCTCGCAATGACGGTCGGTCATCCTCTCAGCGTCGCGCCGCATTTCTTTTCCGCCTCAGCTACGATTTTCTGCGCCACCGCCTCGATCTCTGTGTCGGTCAGCGTCTTCTCGCGCGGCTGCAAGGTGACGGCGAGGCCGATCGACTTTTTGCCCTCGGGGATGCCTTTCCCCTCATAGACGTCGAAAACGGCGACATCTGTGATCAAGTTTCGATCCGCCCCTTGCGCGGCTTTCACCAGATCGCCGGCCGGCGCGGCGCGGTCGACGATGAAGGCGAAATCGCGCGAAACCGGCTGAAGATCGGAAATCTCAAGTTTCGGCTTGATCTTTGTGGGCTTCGCCTTAGGCGACGGCAGCGCGTCGAGGATGATCTCGAACGCCGCGACCGGCCCTTCGACATCCATCGTTTTCAGCGCTCGGGGGTGCAATTCGCCGAAATGGCCGACAATCGTCTTCGGCCCGAATTGCAGCGTCGCTGAACGGCCCGGATGAAACCACGGGGGGCCGCCTGAAACGATCTGCAAGCCGCCCGTCGCGACGCCGAGCGCGCCGAGGAGCGCGAGCGCGTCTTCCTTGGCGTCGAACGCGCCCGCTTCGCGGCCATGCGCAGACCAGTGACGCCCGACGCCGGCCAGTCCGCGCCGCACGCCCGCTGCGGCGAGACGCTGGCCTGTCTCGGCGGCGTCGAGAAATATCTGGCCCACCTCGAAGAGGTTTTGGTCACCAAGGCCGCGCGCGGCGTTGCGGCCGGCCGCCGCGACGAGGCCCGGCAGCAGGCTCGGTCGCATGTCGGAAAGATCGGCGGCGATCGGATTGGCGAGCGCCAGCGCCGGCTTGCCGCCGCCAAAGGCTTCCGCCTGCTCCTTGGAGACGAAGGACCATGTCACCGCCTCGACGAGCCCTTGCCCGGCGAGGGCGCGACGGGCGTTGCGGGCGCGCTTCTGCATCATGGTCAGCACGGGCGGCGCGACGCCGTCGGCGCGCGGCAGCGGAGTCGACGGCACATTGTCGACGCCGATCATGCGCACGACTTCCTCGACAATATCGGCCTTGCCCTCGATATCCGGGCGCCATGTGGGGACGGTGACGCGCGCATCCGCGTCGGACTTCTCAACGGTGAAGCCGAGGCGTTCGAGAATGACGGTCGCTTGCGCGCGCTCGACGTCGATTCCGGCGAGCCGCTTGATTTCGTTCCAGGGGAAATCGATGATGCACGGCGCGCGAGGCACGGCGCCAGCGAGCGTCAGTTCCGACGGCTCGCCGCCGCAGAATTCGAGCACGAGCTGCGTCGCAAGCTCAATGCCCGGCAGCGCGAAGGCGGGATCGACGCCGCGCTCGAAGCGATAGCGCGCATCGGTGACGATGCCGAGCTTGCGGCCGGTGTGGGCGATATTCATCGGATCCCACAGCGCCGTCTCGATCAGCACGTCGGTCGTCGATTCATCGCAGCCGGACGCTTCGCCGCCCATGACGCCGGCAAGCGATTCTGGACCATTGTCGTCGCAGATGACGACCATGCTGTCGTCAAGCTCATAGGTTCGCCCATCGAGCGCGAGCAGCGTCTCGCCTTTCTTCGCGCGGCGCACGACGAGGTCGCCCTTCACCTTTTTCGCGTCGAAGACGTGAAGCGGGCGCGCGCGATCGAAGGTGAGAAAATTGGTGATGTCGACGAGCGCATTGATCGGACGAAGACCGATCTCGCGCAGCCGCGACTGCAACCACGCGGGGCTCGGTCCGTTCTTGACGCCGCGTACGAGGCGCAGGCCGAAGAAGGGCGCGAGATGCTTGTCCTCTTGCGCGAAGTCGAGCGTCACGCCGACGGGGCAGGCGAATTTGCCTTCAACCGGCAGAATGTCCTTGTTCTTAAGGACGCCGAGGCCCGCGGCCACAAGGTCGCGCGCAATGCCATAGACGCCGGCGGCGTCGGGGCGGTTCGGCGTCAGATTGATCTCGATGATCGGATCGTCGAGCCCGGCCCATTGCGCATAGACGGCGCCGATCGGCGCGTCCTCGGGCAGGTCGATGATGCCTTCATGATCGTTGGAAAGTTCGAGTTCAGCCGAAGAGCACAACATGCCGAGCGACTCGACGCCGCGGATGACGCCCTTGCCGAGCGTGATCTTCTTTCCGGGGATGTATGTTCCCGGCGCCGAAAAAACGCTCTTCATGCCGGTGCGGGCGTTGGGCGCGCCGCAGACGACCTGCACCGGCGCGCCGGCGCCAGTGTCAACCATGCAGACGCGCAGACGGTCGGCGTTCGGGTGCGGCTTCGCCTCGATCACCTTCGCGATGGTGAAATCTTTCAGCTGCGCGGCGGGGTCATGCACATATTCGACCTCAAGGCCGATGCGCGTCAGCGTTTCGACGATCTCGCTGAGCGAGGCCGACGTGTCGAGATGTTCCTTGAGCCAGGAGAGCGTGAATTTCATTTGCTACGAACTTCGATGTTATCGAGCGCCGGCGCCAAGGGCTCGTCATGCCCGCGCTTGTCGCGGGCATCCACGCCGCGGGGCTGCGCATATGTCAAAGGCGTTGGCGACATCGTTGGCGCGTTCTCTTTGTTTCGCAATGTCTCGGCGTGGATGGCCGGGACAAGCCCGGCCATGACGCGGAGAGATTGTCGTTAGCTGCTCAACCCGCCTGCAAGCGTCGGGAAGTCGAGCGGTCTAAATCCATAATGCTCCAGCCAGCGGGTGTCGGCGTCGAAGAAGGCGCGCAGATCAGACATGCCATATTTCAGCATCGCCAGCCGGTCGACGCCGACGCCGAAGGCGAAGCCCTGATAGCGGTCGGGATCGATGCCACAGTTTTTCAGCACATTGGGATGCACCATGCCGCAGCCCAAAATCTCCATCCAGTCCTCGCCCTCGCCGAAGCGGATTTCTCCGCCCTGGCGACGACACTGAACGTCGACCTCCATCGACGGCTCGGTGAAGGGGAAGAAAGACGGACGAAAGCGCAGCTTCACGCCCTTCACTTCGAAGAAGCTTCTCAAGAATTCTTCGAGCGTCCATTTGAGATGCCCAAGATGCGTCGTCTCGTCGATGACGAGTCCCTCGATCTGATGGAACATCGGCGTGTGCGTCTGGTCGAAATCGCAGCGATAGACCCGGCCGGGACAGATGACGCGGATCGGCGGCTTCTGCGACAGCATGGTGCGCACCTGCACTGGGCTCGTATGGGTGCGCAGCAACCGTTTCTCGCCGGACTCGGCCGTCAGAAAGAATGTGTCCTGCATTTCCCGCGCCGGATGGCCTTCAGGGAAGTTGAGCTTGGTGAAATTATAGTCGTCGCTCTCGATGTCGGGCCCTTCGGCGACAGCGAAGCCCATGTCGGCGAAGATGATCGCGAGTTCGTCCGTCACCTGCGAGATCGGGTGAACGCGTCCGCGCTCCAGCGGGCTGGCCGCGGCGGGCAAGGTGATGTCGAGCGTTTCGGCCTTGAGGCGCGTCTCCAACGCCGCTTCGGCAAGCTGCTCGCGTCGCGCGGCGATCGCCTCGGCGGCCCTGTCTTTGAGCGCGTTGATCTTCGCGCCCTCGGTCTTGCGATCCTCCGGCGACATTTTGCCGAGCGTCGCGAGCAGCGCCGAGATCGCGCCCTTCTTGCCAAGCGCGGACAGGCGAACGGCTTCGAGCGCCGCCTCGTCAGCGGCCTCGTCAATCTGGCGCAGCGTGTCTTCTTCGAGTTTGGCGATGTCGGTCATGGCGGTTTCTAATGTGGACGTTTCCTCGTCCTTCGAGACGCCCGCTCCGCGGGCTCCTCAGGATGAGGAAACGTAAAGCGCGCCGCTTCCGCCCTCATGCTGAGGAAGCTCCGCAGGAGCCGTCTCGAAGCATGCGGGCGAAGGTCAGTCGCCCTTTTCGGGAAATCTTGTCGGGCGCTGGCGGTTCTGCCACGCGGGGGGCGTCCTGTCGAGAACACGAGATCACGCTGCATTTGGGCGGAATCGCCCAAATACAGATAACGTGATCGATTTCAAAGTTCAGAGCGCGCTTTGCGCGAAAAACCGGATCCCACTTTTTCGCAGCGCGCTCTATGGCGCGGCGCGCGGCCGATGAGTGAAAATCTGAGCCAGCGCCGAAGACACGACGCGGGATTGGACGTCGTCGGCGCGGCTCGTCAGAACGATTGGCACGCGCGCGCCGAGCACTAGTCCCGCCGTATCGGCGCCGCCGAGAAAGACGAGCTGCTTCGCCAGAATATTGCCGGCCTCGAGGTCAGGCGCGACAAGGATGTCCGCGTCGCCGGCGACCGCAGAGTCTATCTGCTTCGCGTCGGCGGCGTCGCGGGAGATGGCGTTGTCGAAAGCGAGCGGCCCGTCGAGTTCGGCGCCGGCGATCTGTCCTCGGTCGGCCATTTTGCAAAGGGCCGCCGCCTCGATGGTCGAAGGGATTTTACCTTCGACCGTCTCCACCGCTGAAAGCAGCGCCACCTTTGGCCGTTCGATGCCGATCGCGTGCGCGAGGTCGACCGCGTTGCGAACGATGTCGCGTTTGATATCGAGCGTGGGAGCGATGTTGATCGCGGCGTCGGTGACGAGCAGCAGCTTATGGTACGTCGGCGTGTCGATGACGAAGACATGGCTGATCCGCCGGTCGGTGCGCAGGCCGGCGCCGTCCCGGACGACGGCGGTCATCAACTCATCCGTATGCAGCGCGCCTTTCATCAGCGCGTGCAGCCGGCCGCGGCGCACGAGCTCCACCGCCTGATCCGCCGCCGCATGGCTGTGTGGCGCGTCGACGATCTCGACGCCTTCAAGCGAGACGCCGCTGGCGCTCGCGGCAGCTTCGATTTTCGCGCGCGGTCCAATAAAGGTCGGCACGATCAGACCTCGGTCGCGCGCGGCGATCGCGCCTTCGACCGAGCGCGCGTCACAAGGATGGATGACGCCCATGCGGATGGGCGGCAGCGCCTGCGCCCGGCGCACGAGCGCGTCAAGCAGCGCCCCGCGCGCGCGGGCCTGAGCCACCATGGACCAGGGCGGGCGCGAGGTCGCTGTCGGGTCACAGCCAGCGCTCTGGCTCATAGGCCGCTCCTCTGTTCAAATCGGCGGATAGGCAGATGCGATGAGCGAAGGATTCGTCGCGCCCGCCCAAGTTCGATCATTATCGCCGCGAAAATCGAATTTCTAATGATAGATCGGCTCAACTGTCGAGACGCGCGCGACGAAAACGCCCGGCTGAGATTATAGCGGAAGGAGCAGGGCGAGTCCGAGCCGGCTTCGTCGCCCGATCACCGCGCCTTGGCTCCATATTTATGGAGATGCGCGCCATGCGCCGAGAGCCAGGCTTCGGCGCGGTCGGTGTCGGCGCAAAGCCGTCGAGTAAGCTTCCAAAATCGCGGCGAGTGGTCGAGATGCGCCAGATGCGCAACCTCATGCGCGGCGAGGTAGTCGAGGACGAAGGGCGGCGCCATGATCAGCCGCCATGAAAAATTAAGCGAGCCGGAGGCTGAACACGATCCCCATCGGCTGATCGGATCGCGCAGGCCGACGCCGCGCGGCGGAAGGCTCAGGGCGGCGGTGTGGCGCGCGACCGCGTCTTCAAGGTCGCGGCGCGCCTCGCGCTTGAAATGATCCTGAACGCGCCGATGCACATGCGCCGCCTGGCCGGCGACGCAAAGCGCGAATGGAACCTCGACGTCCTCTCGCGGTTCGATCCAGGTGACGCCGCGGCGCTCCGGATGATGGGCGATCAGATGATCGACGCCGCGAAGAGGCGCGACCGAACCATGTGCGAAGGGTATGGTTTCTGGCAGCCTGTTTAGCCGCGCCGCAATCCAGGCGGCGTGACGCTGCGCAAAGTCGCGCGCATCGCGCAAAGCGGCCCGCTGCGGCATGGTCAAGACAGCGTCGCGCTTGGCGAACCGCACGCGCAATGTAAACCGTCGCGCATTCTGCGAGCGGCGCAGAGCGACGAGAATCGTTTCGCCGGCGTGAACCAATATGAGAGTCGACGCGCCGCCCGTCGGCGCCGGTCCTTCGCGCAGGAGTCGAAGCATAACTCACATGCTAGCGCAAAGGCCGTATGAGTCGCGAGTTGGAAAATTGCGGCTTAACGAAAATATTTCTCTTGCGCTGCGTCCTTTCGCGCGCTCTCCGAGACCGACCGGACGAGCGCTAAAGATAACGCTGAAGCTCACGCGCGGCTTCCGCCGGCCGACGCGCCACGTTGAACGGCGCTACGAAGCGGCCGTTCTTGTCCATCAGATAAACGACGGTGGTGTGGTCGACGGAATAATCCTCCTCCTTGCCGGCGCGCTTCGAGAAGATGCGATATTCGCGCAGCACGGGATCGACCGAAGCGCGCGGCCCCGTGACGCCGATGATCCGCGGATCGAAATTGGAGAGATAGTCCTTGAGCGTCTCGGGCGTGTCTCGCTCGGGATCGACGGTGACGAACAGCGCGCCGACCTTCGCGTCCGGGCCCATCGCCCGCAGGATCTCCGACATTTCAAAGAGCGTTGTGTGGCAGATGTCGGGACAGTGCGTGTAGCCGAAGAAGACCAGGAAGGGACGCCCGAGGAAGTCTTGCTCGGTCACCTGCTGCCCGGTGTGAGCGGTAAGCTGAAAGGGTCCGCCGATGGTTTCCGTTGACGTCTTGGGCTTGCCGCTGGTGAAAAAGACGAAGGCGGCGAACACGGCTGCGAAGACGGCGCCGACGCCAATCAGCAGCGGCTTGGAGACATTTGGTCCATTCGAAGATTGCGCGCCCTTTGCGCCGCGCTTTAATCCTTTTGCGCCACCCTTCGATCCATTGGCCATCGTGCGTTTCCTGAGATTGTTGTCATTGAGCGGCGCATCGCCGCGGCGGCTCCGCCGCGCGGGCCGTGAGTAGGTCAGTCCGCGAAAACTATATGGGCGTCATTGCACAAGTCCACGTCGCCGGAATCTTTTGCGTCGTCGAACGCCCATCGCGCTTGAAAAAGACAACCCTTGGCGCCGGTGATCGGGAATTGCGCGCGGTCTCCAGCGGCCAGGGGCTTGTCGATCTTGCCGACGACGATTTCTTCAGGCTTATCCTTTGCCGTCATAACGATCTCGAAGCTCTTCAGCGGAATGAGACGCTGGTTCTCCAGATTGACGGCTTGCGCCAGCTTCGCGGGAGCCGGTCGCGGCTTGGGCGCGCCGACCGCCTGCGCGACGCTGGCGACGGCGATGACGCCGATCATCGCGAAGCGAAGCTTCATTGGACCTTCTCCCAGGGCGGGGAACTTATCCCGCCCAATTCCATTCGCCAAGCGCCGCCAGAACGTAAGCTTCGCCGAGTGGATATGCGCCGCGCGCGCCGATGGTGTAGCCTTTAAACATTCCGATTCCCGATTGCGAAAGCGCTTTCACCATGAGCGAGACAGCAGGCGCAGTTCCCGGCAAAATCCTCGTCGGCGCGAGCGAGAAGGAGGGGAAACCTCGCAGCTACCGCTATCTTACGCTCGCGCTCGGCAATCGCCATGGCTTGATCGCCGGCGCGACGGGCGGCGGCAAGACCGTTTCCCTCCAGCTGCTCGCGGAGGGTTTTTCCAACGCCGGAACCTCCGTCTTTCTCGCCGACGTCAAAGGCGATCTCGCTGGATTGTCGCAGCCAGGCGACCGCAAGCCGCCCTTCGTCGCTCGCGCCAAAGAGATTGGAATTCCATACCAGCCTGACCGCTTTCCCGTCGCCTTCTGGGATGTCTTCGGCGAAGAGGGACACCCTGTCCGTGCTTCCATATCTGCGGTTGGCCCGTTGTTGCTGTCGCGTCTGCTCGATCTCAACGACACGCAGGAGGGCGTTCTCAACGTCGTTTTCAAGGCGGCGGACGAGCAGGGCATGCTGTTGCTCGATCTGAAGGACCTACGAGCGATGCTCGTATATGTCGCGGAGAACGCCGCGACATATAAGGCGAAATACGGAAATGTCGCATCCACAAGCGTCGGCGCCATTCAGCGGCAGCTTCTGGTGCTCGAGTCGCAAGGCGGCGATAAATTTTTCGGCGAGCCGGCGCTGGACATCATGGATTTTCTGCGGATCGATCGCGATGGACGCGGGGTGATCAATATCCTCGCCGCGGACAAACTCATGCGCGCGCCGCGGCTCTACGCGACCTTCCTTCTTTGGATGCTTTCCGAACTGTTCGAAACTCTTCCCGAAGTCGGCGATCTCGACAAGCCGAAGCTCGTCTTCTTTTTCGACGAGGCGCATCTTCTCTTCAACGATGCGCCAAAGGCGCTGCTGTCGGCGATCGAGCAGGTCGTGCGTCTCATTCGCTCTAAAGGCGTCGGCGTCTATTTCGTTACGCAGAATCCCATTGACGTGCCCGATACGGTTTTGGGTCAGCTCGGCAACCGCATTCAGCACGTGCTGCGCGCATTTACGCCGCGCGATCAAAAGGCGGTGCGCGCCGCCGCAGAGACATTTCGCGACAATCGCGCCCTCGAGGAAGCCGAGGCGATCATGCAGCTTGGCGTCGGCGAAGCGCTGGTCTCAATGCTCGACGCTAAGGGAACGCCGGAGGTGGTCGAACGAACGCTGATCGCGCCGCCGTCGGCGCGCGTCGGGCCAATATCGCCAAACGAGCGGCAGGCGGTTATGGTGGCAAGTTCCTTCGCCGGAAAATACGATTCCATGGTCGATCGCGAATCCGCCTTCGAAATGTTGCAGGCGCGCGCCTCCAAAGGTGAGCCGGAAAGCGGCGCAGGCGGCGGCCTGCTTGGGACGCTCGGCGGGATCTTGGGCGGCATTTTTGGCAAGGGCGACAGAAAGCGCATGTCGCCAGCGGAACTTGCCGCGCGCGCGGCGATCCAGTCGGCCGCGCGTTCCGCCGGCACTCAGATCGCTCGCCAGATTCTGCGCGGGGTGCTCGGCGGAATGTCGAAATGAATTCGGAGAGGAATGATTGAAACTCCACTATTATCCGGAGACTGACAGTCTCTATATAGAACTGAAGTCCGACCCCGGCGCGGAAACGCGCGAAATCGTCTCGGGTCTCAATGTGGATCTTGACGCGTCAGGTGAAGTCGTTGGACTCGATATCGACCACGCCTCGCAGAAACTCGATCTCACCACGCTTGAGACAATTTCATTGCCAGTGCGGGTTTCCAAGGTGGCGTGACCGCTCGTTCGACGCCATTCACATTGCTGAAACTTAATCCGCGCTTTAGCCTCCCTTCACGCAATCGTCATTTTCGAGCCCCGAGGGGGCGCCCTATAATGTCTCCCTGTCGCGGTCGGCGTTTCGTGACCGCGCTTTGCGGGCCCGCCATCATTGGGGGTTCGTCAGGAGGGACTTATGGCGAATGCCTTGCCAATCGTCTCAGAAGACGGCCTATCGCGCTATCTCTCTGAAATCAGGCGGTTTCCAATGCTGGAGCCGCAGCAGGAATATATGCTCGCCAAGCGCTGGCGCGAGCACGAGGACCCAAAGGCCGCGCAGGAACTGATCACGTCGCATCTTCGGCTCGTGGCTAAGATCGCCATGGGCTATCGCGGCTATGGCTTGCCGATCGGCGAGATCATCTCGGAAGGCAATGTCGGCCTGATGCAGGCCGTGAAGCGCTTCGAGCCCGAACGCGGTTTTCGCCTTGCGACCTACGCGATGTGGTGGATCCGCGCCTCCATTCAAGAATATATTCTGCGCTCCTGGTCACTCGTGAAAATGGGCACCACGGCGAGCCAAAAGAAGCTCTTCTTCAATCTTCGCAAGGCGAAGAGCCGCATCTCCGCCTTCGAGGAAGGCGACCTCAAGCCCGAGAACGTCGAGAAGATCGCGCATCGTCTGGGCGTGTCCAAGCAGGATGTCATCGAGATGAACCGCCGCATGGGCGGCGACGCTTCGCTCAACACGCCACTGCGGGAAGAGGGGGAAGGCGAATGGCAGGATTGGCTCGTCGACGACAGCGCCGATCAGGAGCATCTGCTCGTCACCCGGGAAGAAAGCGACAATCGTCTGAAGGCGCTGCGCGGCGCGCTTGATGTGCTCAACCCACGCGAGCGGCGCATCTTCGAGGCGCGCCGTCTGTCCGACGATCCTGTTACGCTCGAAACGCTGTCCGAGGAATTCGGGGTTTCGCGCGAGCGCGTGCGCCAGATCGAGGTGCGCGCCTTCGAGAAGGTGCAGGCGGCCGTGCGCGACGGCGTCGCGCGCATCGAGTCGGCGCATGCGCCGGCGATGTAGCAGCTCCGGAGTTAGCTCCTCAATAGAATGAACGATGCGGTGCCGAGAGGCGCCGTTTCGCCGATGGGCTGCGCTCGGCGCGCCCGCGCCTGTTCAATGCTGCTGTTCGCTCCATAATATCCCGGCGAGGATTTGCGAGCGCACGAGCAGCGACATGTCTCATTGGCTCATCGCCGGCGCGAGCCGCGGCATCGGACTTGAAGCTGCGCGCCAGCTCTCGGCGCAAGGAGAGCGCGTCACGGCGAGCGTGCGCAGCGCGACGGGGCTGGCGGCGCTGAAAGCAGCCGCGTCGCAGGCGGCGACCCTGCAATTCGACGTTCGAGACGAAGCTGCCATCCGCGCCGCCGCCGCGCAGGTCTCCGTCCCAATCGACGTGCTGATCGCCAACGCCGGCGCCTATGGGCCGCAGCGGCAATCTTCTCTCGACATGGATTTCGACGGCGCGCTCGATCTTCTCTCCGTCAATACGCTCGGTCCGCTACGCGTCGTTCAGGCTTTCTTGCCGCTCGTGAAACGCAGCCCCCGTCCCCGCATCGTGATGATGACGAGCAGACTGGGCTCAATGTCGCTGGAAGGCACATCCAATGTCGCCTACCGCGTTTCAAAGGCTGGACTGAACAAGATCGCGCAATGCCTCGCCGCTGACCTAAAGGACGATGGGGTTGTCGTCGTGGTGATGCATCCCGGTAGAGTGCGGACTGATATGGGCGGGCCGAACGCTACGCTCGACGTTGGCGACAGCGTTGCGGGCATCATCAAAGTCGCCGAGTCGTTGACGCTCGCCGATACGCGCCGCTATCTCGACTACCGCGGCGAAGATATTCCTTGGTAAGGCAACACGGCGCCTATTGTTTGCTATGGGGCGGCGCGGCGCGCGCCGCGACAAGCGCTTCTCGCGCCTGCGCTTCAAGCCGCTCCGCCGCCTCTCTGTCCAATCCTCTTCGCGGCGTTGGCACATCGAGCGTCGCGAGGACATGGGCGGGACGCGCCGACAACAGAAACAGCCGGTCGCCGAGCGCAATGGCTTCGCGCAGATCGTGAGTCACGATAAGTGTCGTGATGTGTCGCTCCTCGATGAGTCGCGCGATCATCTCGCGTAGATCTCGCGCGAGCGCCGCGTCGAGCGAAACGAGCGGTTCGTCGAGCAACAGAAGCTCCGGCTTGATGGCGAGGGCGCGGGCAAGCGCAACGCGCCGGGCGAGGCCGAGAGAGAGTTCGCGTGGAAAATGCGTCGCATGCTCGGCGAGCCCCAGTTCATCGAGGAGCGCGGCGATCTCTTCTTCGCGCGCATGCGGCGCGGCGATGCGAATATTGTCGGTGACGCTGCGCCAAGGCAAAAGCCGCGGTTCCTGAAAAACCATGCCGAGGCGGCCGTGTTCGGGCAGGACGATCGTCCCGGCATAGTCCTTGTCGAGTCCGGCGATGAGCCGCAGCAGGGTCGTCTTGCCGCAGCCGGAAGGGCCGACGACGGCGCCCGCCTTTCCCGCGGGCAGCGTCAGCCGCAAGTCTTCGAGCGCGCGAAGCGGCCGTCCGCTTGCGGAATGATAATCCTTAGACGCGATCGAGACGTCGAGAGACGCCGCGCCGCCAGCGCGAGACGTGTCGTTCAAGAGGCTGCACCAGAAAGGTTTCGACGCCGAGCATTAGCGCGACGAAGGGAAGCGCGTAAGCGAGCAGAAGCTTCATGTCGAAGAGCTGAAAGGCCATGTTGATTTCAAAGCCGACGCCGTTCGAGCGCCCGAGCAGTTCGACGACGAGAACGACCTTCCACACGAGCGATAGGCCGGAGCGCGTCGCCGCCGCAAGATAGGGCGCAAGCTGCGGCAGAACGAGATGTTTGAGGCGCGCCGTGGGCGAAAAGCGGAAGACCTGCGCCATGTCTTCAAGGTGCGGATCGAGTGCGCGCGCGCCTTCGCGCACGACGACGATCGCGTTCGGAAGCTTGTTGACCGCGACAGCGCCGATCGCGGCGACTTCCGTGAGACCGGCCCAAACATAGGCGAGCACGATGACGACGAGCGCCGGCAGATTGAGCAGCGCAACCAGCCACGGATCAAGCAACCTGTCGGCAAGCTTGTTGCGCCCCATGAAATAGCCGATCGCCGCGCCAAAACTCATGGCGAGCGCAAAGGCGGCGACGACTCGCGCGAGGGTTATGCCAAGATTGGAGAATAGCGCGCCGGAAACCGCCTCCTCATAGATTTTCTCGAAGACGGCCGCCGGTCCCGGGAGACGATGCGGATCAGACAGCCACGCGCCGATCTGCCAAAGGAGCAGCAGAGCGACAAGCGAGATTAGGCGGATCAACGCGGCTTGCCCTCGGCGCCTTTGTAGAAGGTTCCGGGATCGAGCGTTTTGCCGGGGCCGACGAGTTTTTCGCCGCCGAGCGCGGCGAGCGCGTTGTAGAGCGTGCGCGCGTCGGCCTCTTGTTCAGCGATCGAGCCCTTCGGCGCTCCGGCGACATAGCGTTTGCGGTAGATGTCGAGAGTCTTGGCGTCCTTGCCGCCGAGGCGTTGAGCAATGACCGTGCTCCAAGCCTTGTCGGAAGTCGCAATAAGCTCTTTCGCTTTCTTGGTCATTGCGAAGAAGCGCGCGAGCGCATCCTTGTTCTTCGCCGCAAAGCCTTCGTCAAAAACATAACCAGTGACGACGACGTCGCCCTTCGCGCCGAGCGCCTTCTCGACATCGGTAAGCTCGATGGCGCGCGTGAAGCCTTGCGCTTCGAGATCGGCGGCGAAATTCCAGAATTCGAGCGCCGCATCAATCTCGCCCTGCAGCGCCTTTTCAGCAATGAGAGGCGGCGCGCCGTAAAGCACAGTCGCGGTCTTGTCGAGATCAACTCCGTTCTTTAGCGCATAGGCCTTGAGCATCAGCCAGCTCTTGTCGAGCGGCCCGCCGGCGACGCCAAGCTTTTTGCCTGCGAGGTCTCTGACGCTCTTGATCGCAGGGTTTTTCGTCATCACGGCGCCGATGGCGGATGAATGCGGGTAGAAAGTCAGTTTCTGGCCCTCTGCGCGCTGGCGCGCGACCCACAGCCAATCGGAGATGATGATGTCGGCGCCGCCGCCCTGAATGGCGATTTTGCCGGCGTCGGTCGAGGCGAGCTCGGTCGCTTCGATGTCGAGCTGCGCCTCCTTGTCGAGGCCGAATGCCTTTGCAACGGCAACCTCCCAACCAAGCGTGCCGGTCTTCTGCAGCGAGAGGCGCAGCTTGTCGGCGGCCCGCGCGGGCGCGACGACGAGGAAGACGCTGGCGAGACTGGCGGCGAGAGCAAGGGGAAAGCTGCGCATTTTGCCCTTTAGATTTTGCCTGAAAGTCTTACCGCAGGTTCGACGAGTCGTCGATGCGCGCGTTACGCTGCGCATACCTCCCCCTTGCGGGGAGGTCGATCGCCGAAGGCGATCGGGTGGGGGGTTGTTCCGTAACCCCAGCCGGCTCGCTTCGCTCGCCACCCTCCCCGTGAAGGGAAAGGATTTGCGCGGCGGCGTATTGCGTCGCTTATTTAGGGACGCCGAGTTTGCTGTCCGCGCCAATGGAGGCGGCCCCTCGTCCTTCGAGACGCGCGCTGCGCGCGCTCCTCAGGATGAGGGGCCTTTATTTGCTAGGCTGCTCTGTATTCGCAACGAAACTTTTGTCGCCCTCTAGCAGTCCTCATCCTGAGGAGCCGCTGCAAGCGGCGTCTCGAAGGACGAGGACTGCGGCGCGGACCCAGATATATGATCGCATCACCCATTCACGGCGCGATCATCTTTCCAGATGCCCCAGCGGCAATAGAGATAGAGGAGCAGGAGCAGCCAGACGGCGACAAAGCCGTCGGAAAAAATCGTCAAAAAATTATATGGCGCATAGTCGCCCGCGCGAAGCGTCTGCACGATGTGTCCGTAGGTCGCTCCGAGCATGAACAACGACCATCCAAGGCCGGTGGCGAGCCAGAAGGAGCCGCCGATCCAGATACAAAGAAAGCCAAGAACGCCCCAGGCGCCGTCGTGAACGCCGACTTCGAACTGGAATGGGCTGCCGGGCGCCCAGCCGATCATTCGCGCCGTTTGATCGGCGAAGAAGACATGAGGGATGAAGCCGAGCGGCAGGCCAATGACGCCGACGTCTAAAACAAGCGCGTAAAGCAGCAGCAGGCGAATGACGCGCGCGCGAGTCCTTGGGACTTTGCTCAGGGCGAGATGCGCCAGCGGCAGCAGCACGCTTAAAGATGCGACGATCAGTCCGATCATAGCGAAGCGGCGTGGACGGAGTCCTGCGCGGTAGCGGCGGCGATACTGCGCTCGCCGGGTTTCAGCGCCTTGATCTGATATTCTTCACACAGCACGCTCAAAGCGGACAGACCGCCGTAGAGCTTTTCAGAATCGCCATAGCCGATCGCCGCAAATCGATAAATAAGCTGACGCACGAGACTCGGCTTCAAGAAATAGCCGGAGTGAACGTCGACCTTGCCCGTGACATAGATCCAAAGCAGATGCAGATGTCCGAGCCAGGACAGATTCGGCGACTTGCCGGTAATCGCATCCGTCACCACCCCAAAGCCATCGGCGTCGATGCTATCGGTGCAATCGAAATAGGTGAGCCTCTGGGCGAAGGATTCTTCGGACTGCGCGGCGTCGAGTTCGGCATAAAGCTGATACAGCGTGCGAGCGCCGACGCGCAAATTGCCGAGCGTGAGTTGTTCCGAAATTCCCCATCCGGTCAGAACGCCGACATTGCCAAGCCGATAGCCGAACCTGCGGCTCTTCGTCGGCAGCGAAAAGAAATTGGCCGTTGTCGAAATGTCGCGCAAGACTTCATCGCCCTCGTTGGAGAAGAGATGCGCCTCCTGAAAGCGGATCAATGACGAGTGCAGGGCATTGCTTCGGCCCAGAAGCAGCACTTCCGCCGGAATGTCGGGCGAGACCAGCACGAGGCGGCGCAACAGAAAACTCTTGCCGATCTTCGATCTCTGCTCGCGCTGCTTCCTCTCGTCATAGCTTCCGGGCATTTCCACGCCGTAGCGCATGGCCGCGATCGCCTCGGGCGAAAACACGTCGGACAGAATGCGCACGGCGTTGGTGACGACGAAGCCGCCCATGCTATGGCCGATAAAGGAAAGGTCGACCCTTGCGGAGAGATCGTCGGCGCGGGCCCTGAAGAGTCGCGGTTTCGGCTTTTGCGCCAATCTGTCGTCGATCTCACGGATCAGATTGACAAGGTCCGGCACGCCGTAATTCGTCGCTCGAAAGCCGTCGCGGAAATAGACGATGAGCCGCAGCAGAAACAGCGTAAGCGGGATGACGGCCATCGTCGCCGTTATGGCGGTCACGGCGACGCGCCAAAATTTCGCCCACTCGCATATCTCGAATCGGAAATTCACCAGATACACAGCGGCGAGAGCGGCAAATAGCACGCCGAGAAGGAAGAACGGGGCGGCGTTCAAACCAGTTCGCCAGGGCGTTCCCATGGATTCCGACGGCCAGCGATAGCCGACGCAGACGACGCCGCGCCCTTGGAGCTCATCGTCCTCGTTCACCGCGACGAACGACTTACGATAGGTCTCGAGGACTCTGTCGCGCGGCGTATTGAAGCCGTGCACGGTGATCAAGAGTTTAGGCTTTTGCTGCTTGGCCAATGTTTCGACGATTTGGTCGATCGTTGAAGGCTTGCAGTAGTCCGGCGTCGGTAAAGCGCTCTCCTTATCGTCAATATTTTCGGGCGCGGTGCTTTCGACAAAGAAGGCTGGCGTGAAGGCTTTGCCGGTTGGCGGCGCGACGTCGACCTCGTAGACCGCCAATTCTTGAATTTGCGCCATGGATTGCTCCAAATTTTTTTGATTGAGCGACAATCCTTAGGAGAGTATTCAGTCGGGCCTGAGCATGCCCCAGCGTCGCCTGTGCGACAAGTCGAAGCGGCATCTGCCTTTTTTGTGAAGGCCATGTGTCGGCCGCGGCGAAACGGCTGCGCTCGGCCGGCCCACCCGATCCCGAATCGCGCTAATATCGCCCATGGCTTCAAAACCCGATCTTTTCAGCGGCGCCGCGCGCAAACCGCCCGCGGCGAAACCCGCCGCAAAACGAGGTCCGGCTGAATATTCTGCCGCCTCGATCGAAGTGCTGGAGGGGCTCGAGCCCGTCCGCCGGCGCCCCGGCATGTATATCGGCGGCACCGACGAAGCGGCGATGCATCACCTTTTCGCCGAGGTGCTGGACAACGCCATGGACGAGGCGGTGGCGGGCCATGCGACCTTCATCGAAGTGACGTTGGAAACAGGCGGCTGGCTCACCGTCATCGACAATGGCCGCGGCATTCCTGTCGATCCGCATCCGAAATTTCCGAAAAAGTCGGCGCTGGAAGTGGTGATGACGACGCTCCATGCCGGCGGCAAGTTCGATAGCGGCGCCTATCAGACCTCAGGCGGGTTGCATGGCGTCGGCGTCTCGGTCGTCAATGCGTTGTCCGAGAAACTCGAAGTCGAAGTCGCGACCGGCGGCGAGCTTTACCGGCAGGAGTTTTCGCGCGGCGAACCGCTCGGCAAGCTTAAATCGCTTGGGCGAATCGCCAATCGGCGCGGCACGAAGGTGCGCTTCAAGCCCGACGCGCAAATTTTCGGCGCGAACGCGCATTGGAAGCCGGCGCGGCTCTTCCGCATGTCGCGCTCCAAAGCCTATCTCTTCGGCGGCGTCGAAATCCGCTGGCGCTGTGATCCTTCGCTGATTGACCCAGGCGCCGATACGCCGCACGAGGCGGTACTGCGCTTTCCGGGTGGTCTCAAGGATTATCTGGCGCGCGAAATCCACGGCAAGGAGCTCGTCACCGATCAGCCGTTCGTCGGCAAGATCACGAAGGAAGGCGGCCATGGTTCGCTCGAATGGGCAGTCTCCTGGCTCGCCGAGGACGACGGCTTCGTCCACTCCTATTGCAACACCATTCCGACGCCTGACGGCGGCACGCATGAAGCGGGATTTCGCGCCGCGTTGTTGAAAGCGCTCAAGGATCACGCCGAGCGCGTCGGACAGGCGAAGCGCGCCAAGGACATCGCCGCCGACGATCTCATGGGCCAGTCGGCCGCGATGATCTCCGTCTTCATCCGCGAACCGGAGTTTCAGGGCCAAAACAAAAGCCGGCTGATGAGCGTCGAAGCTTCGCGCATCGTCGAGAGCGCGGTGCGAGACGCTTTCGATCACTGGCTCGCCGGCGCGCCGTCGCAGGCCAATAAGTTACTCGATTTCGCCGTGGAGCGCGCCGAGGAGCGTCAGCGCCGGCGCGCCGAGAAGGACATCGCCCGCAAGACCGCGACCCGCAAACTGCGTCTGCCCGGCAAGCTCGTCGACTGCACCAATAATTCGGCGCAGGGCTCGGAACTGTTCATCGTCGAAGGCGATTCCGCCGGCGGCTCGGCGAAGGAGGGGCGCAACCGCGCAACGCAGGCCATATTGCCGTTGCGCGGCAAGATTTTGAACGTCGCCTCGGCGACGAAAGACAAACTCCTCGCCAATCAGCAGCTCGCCGATCTGACTCAGGCGCTCGGCTGCGGATTGGGCGCGCATTATCGCGACGAGGATCTGCGTTACGAGAAAGTGATCGTGATGACCGACGCCGACGTCGATGGCGCCCATATCGCGTCGCTGCTCATCACTTTTTTCTATCGGCAGATGCCGCGTCTGATCGAGAACGGCCATCTCTATCTGGCGCAGCCGCCGCTCTATAAGCTGACGCAGGGCGCCAAAACCGTCTATGCGCGCGACAATGAGCATCGCGACGAGCTGATCGCCAAGGAATTGACCGGCAAAGGAAAGATCGAGACGAGCCGCTTCAAGGGGCTCGGCGAGATGAGCGCGGCTCAGCTCAAGGAAACGACGATGGATCCGACTAAGCGCACCCTCCTCAAGGTCGTCGTCGAGCCGGAAGATCGTGAGGAGACCGCCGATTGCGTCGAGCGGCTGATGGGCAATCGGCCAGAAGCGCGCTTCGCCTTCATCCAGGAACGCGCCGCCTTCGCGGCGGAACTGGTCGATATCTAGCCCTCGCGTCCGGACCCGTCCGGGAGTATGCTGCGGGGCTCCCAACCGACGATAGGCGCCGAGTGACCGACACGGAAATTCGCCCAGAAACTGAGGATGCGCGCCACGCGACTTCCTTCTGCGACGAGCAGGCGTTCGCTCTGGAGCGGATGCAGCTTGCGCTCGACGCGGGGCGCACCGGCATCTGGGATTGGAACCTCATCACCGGCGAGGTGCATATCGACGAGCGCGTGCGCCGCCTGTGGGGGCTTCCCGAGGGCGTTCCGGCAAGTTTCGAGATTTTCCGCAGCGCGCTGCATCCGCAGGACAAGAAGCGCACCAAGGAGGCCGTCGGCGTCGCGCTCGATCCTACTCACGAAGGCGATTACGAGATTGAATATCGCGTGATCGGCCAGACCGACCGCATCGAGCGCTGGGTTTCGGTGCGCGGCCGCACCTTTTTCGAGGACGGCAGGGCGGTGCGCATTCTCGGCACCGCGCGCGACATCACCCCGCGCAAGCAGCGCGAGCAGCATGTGCGCGTTCTGCTGCGCGAACTCGTGCATCGCTCGAAGAATCTGCTCGCCGTCGTTCAGGCGATGGCGCGGCAGACGGCCGCCGGCTCGCCGTCGCTCGAAGAGTTTCAGCGCAAATTCGCCGCGCGGCTGCAGGCGCTGTCGATGGCGCATGATCTGCTCGTGTCGCAGGACTGGCGCGGCGCCTCGATGCGCGAATTGGTGCGGGCGCAGCTCGCCTATTGCATGGACGTGCCGCAAGGCGACCTGTCGTCGCGCGCGACGATCGACGGACCGATAATCATGCTCAAACCCGAGGCCGCGCAGAACATCGGCCTTGCCTTGCATGAGCTCGCGACGAATGCGCTGAGCTACGGCGGCTTATCACGACCGGATGGGGCCGTGTCGCTGACATGGCGCTTCGAAGACGGGCGGCTCAATATCGAGTGGCGCGAAAGCGGCGGTCCGGCGGTGGCGATGCCGCCACGCGAAGGTTTCGGCCATAAGGTCATCAAACGCCTTGTCGCCCAGGCGCTCGATGGAACGGCGACGCTGAATTTTCCGCCCGAGGGATTGATCTGGACGTTGTCGATCCCGGCGAGCTACGCGACGGTCAGGGAAGCGCAGGCGTAGCGCCTAGCCGCTCGCAAAACGCCTTATAGTCCTTCGCATTCTGCTTTGCGTAGAGCATCGCAAAGGACGCGAGCGCGTCATCGAATGCTTCGCTCTTTCCCATGTAGCCCGCGAGAGTCGCTGCGTCGGCGGAGCGCGCATGCGCGCGCGCTAAGGTGCGCCCGCACAGCTTGGCGTAATCCAGCAAATCATGGCGTTGCATCAATTCGGTGAGCCCGCCGAGGCGGCGCGTCTTCAGCTGGCGCATGTAGAACTCTCTCTGGGACGCCGGGTCGCGCATAGGGGCCAGGAAGATGTCCGAAGCCGCCTGCATCATGCGTTGCCCTCTAACGACGCGCTCGGCCTGAGCCGCCGGCCATGCGCCAATGCCAAAACGCTCCAGCACTGACTGCTTTGCTTCCTTCACTTGGATGAACAGCGGCTCATCGTCCGGGCTCATGAACAGCGCGACCGTGCAATAGGTCCCGAGGCTGCCAACGCCAACGGCCTTGAAGGCAATGTCGCCTAAACGGTAGCGGCGCAGCAAAGAGGCAATGTGCGGAAGCAAATTCGCGAAGGCGGCGGCAAGCAGCCCATTGACGTCGAATTGGTTGGCGACGCTGTCATCGAAGTGGAAGAGTTTCGGCGGCTTATCCTCGATTCGCGAGTCGCCGTTTGCTTCATTCGAAATCTTCGGAAAGTCGTCAGCATGATCGTCTTCCTCCCGACGCGCCGATTGAGCGGCGTGTCTAACGTCGGGGAGAACCCGGTTGCGGAGTTCCGCGACGACATCGCGAAGCGGGACGCGCGTGTTCCAGGCGCGGAGCGGCGGCAAGGCGGCGAGTTCCGCCACAGCCTTGCGATAGGCCTTAATGGCGGCCCGGGCGGTTGATCTTACGGCTCGCTCACTTTTATCGGCGCAGAGCGCCGCGACGGCGACGCTCGTCGCGAAGCGGCGTAAATCGATCGTGACGTCGACATTCGGCAGCGTCTCGTCGAAATCATTCACGTCGAACAGCGCATGTCCTTCAGGCGAGACGAAGGCGCCAAAATTCATCAGATGGCAGTCGCCGCAGACCTGGGCGCGAATTCCTGGCGCTGGCTGGGTCGCAAGATCGGCGGCCATGACGTCGGCGGCGCCGCGTAGAAACGCGTGTGGAGACGCCGCCATGGATTTGCGGCGAAGCGGAAGTAAGGATTGTATCCGATCGCGCTCGGTCTCAGCGATGATCGCCGCGGCGTTCCGGTTTGCGGCGGGCATGAAGTCCGCGAGCGACTCGCGCGAAACACTTTGGCGCAGAGCCTTCCCTGCTGCATAGCGGTCGCGACGGTCGGGGCCGCGCTGACTGACGTCAGTCGCCCAGGTTTCAATGGTCATTGTCGGCAAACTCCGAAAAATCAATCAAGCGATGATGGCATAAAGAATGAGTTGGGTCAGCTTGGCGTTGCGATTACCCGAGCAGATCAATCAGGGGGCCAATCAGCGGCGCATCGGCGGGCGGCATTGGATAGTTGCGAAGGTCGCGCGCGCGCGCCCATTTCACCGCTTGTCCCTCCGTTGGCGAAATAAAGCCCTCCCACTTACGGCAGACGTAAAGCGGCATTAGAAGATGGAAGTCGTCGTAGGCGTGGCTCGCGAAGGTCAGAGGCGCCAGGCAGGGCGCGCACACGCGGACGCCGAGCTCTTCTTCCAGTTCGCGCGCCAGCGCATCTTCTGGCCGCTCGCCGGGATGAATTTTGCCGCCGGGAAATTCCCATAGACCCGCAAGCGTTTTGCCTTCAGGCCGTTGCGCGATCAGCACACGATTGTCAGCGTCGACGAGCGCCGCCGCAACGACAAGCAACAAATTCATGGGCGCGTCAATTGCCGGAGAGAACGACTTTGACAGGGCCTTTTTCCTTGCCGGTGAGCGTCACTTCCTCATACATCGCGCCGCCTTCAGGCGTAGCCGAGTCTTTGGGCGTCCATATGAGCTGCGTGGTGAGATAATAGCGTCCTGGCGCGACATTCTCGAAGGTGAAGCGCCCATTTGATTCCGTTGTCGTCGTGCGCGTGAGCGAAGCGTATTGCGTATCGGGCTCGACCTTCGGAATCGACGCCGCCGGCAGGAATTTCACCGAGCCGTAGAATTTCTCGATGCGCGCCTGCGCGTAGGTCGTTGCGGGTATGAGCCGTACGGTTTCACCCGCGGCGTAGCGCATGTTCGATTGTCCCGAGCCGTCGGGCAGAAAGGCCTCGCCGGTAATGACGCCCTTTCCAGGCGCCCTGATGTAATTCGCCTGCGAGGGATCGAAGCCGACGCTGGGTTCCGGGCCGCGCGCAGTGTTGCAGGCTGAAAGCATGACGAGCGACGCGACGAAGAGAAGCTTGACGCAACGCATGGCGATAACGCTCCACCGGAACGCGGATCAAAACCTTGAGCGGCGCCGACGCCCCCTCCCGCTAGGCCGGCGAGGCCGCTTCGGCGGCGATCAGACAGTCTAGCACGTCATACATGGTTCTGACGACCGCGACGCATACCGACCGTTCCGCGGCTGTCGCCGGCGCCATGTCAGGCACCATGATGGTCATCGCGCCCGAGGCCGCAGCGGCGCGAACGCCTGCGGGCGAGTCCTCGAGCGCCAGACAATATTTCGATGCGATATCAAGTTCCTCTGCGGCTCTCACAAAGGTTTCGGGCGCCGGCTTTGCTTCCTTCACCATCTCGGCCGTTATTTGCACTGCGAAATAGTTAAGAAGGCCGGCGCTTTCGAGATGGCGTCTTGCAATCTCGCCGCTCGTCGACGTCGCCACCGCCATCGGCATCGAGCGGGATTGAAGATGCGCGAGAAGCTCGCGGACGCCAGCCTTTACTGGAACGTCGTCGCGGGTGAGCGCGCCAAAGCGATCTTCGAACAGCATGTCAAAACGCTCTCGCACGAAGCCGTCGCCAAAGCGGCGCTCCATGAGTGCATAGCAATTCGACCAGGGCGTTCCGAGCATCTGGAGATAAAAGCCGTCGTCGGCGTGCAATCGCATGGCGAAACATGCCTCGCCGATCGCGCGCAGATAGAGCCGCTCAGTGTCGAGAAGCGTGCCATCCATGTCGAAGATCGCGCCGCGAACTTCATTCGGCAGCATCATGGGGCGGATCAGCTTCGATAATCGCCATTGATCGCGACATAGTCCTTGGTCAGGTCGCAGGTCCAAACGGTCGCCGCGCCTTTGCCGAGTCCGAGATCGACATTGATGACGATGTCGTCGCGCTTCATGATCTGCGAAACTTCCGCTTCGTCATAGTCGGGGTCGCGCAGCCCTTTGTATGCGACGCGCACGCCGCCGAACCAGATCGCGAGCCTGTCGCGATCGGCCGTCTCGCCGGCCTTGCCGACCGCCATGACGATGCGGCCCCAGTTCGCGTCCTCGCCCGCGATTGCGGTCTTCACGAGCGGCGAATTGGCGATGGAGAAGGCGACGCGCTTCGCCGCCTTGGCGCTGTCGGCGCCCGTCACCGTCACCTCGACGAATTTACGAGCGCCTTCGCCGTCCTTCACCACCTGATGGGCGAGGTCGAGCAAAACGGCGTCGAGCGCGCGTTTGAATTCAGCGAGCCGCTTGTCGCTCGCCTTTTCGATCTTCGGCGCGCCGCGTTTCTTTGCTGTGCCCGTCGCGAAGAGCAGCAGCGTGTCGGATGTCGAGGTGTCGCCATCGACGGTGATGGCGTTGAAGCTGCCCTTGACGCCGCTCTCAAGCATCGCCTGCAGCGCTTCTGTATCGATTGCGGCGTCAGTGAAGACGAAGGCGAGCATCGTCGCCATATCCGGCGCGATCATTCCGGCGCCTTTGGCGATACCGCTGATCGTCACTTCGACGCCGGCGATCGTCGCCTTACGCGTCGAAAGCTTCGGATAAGTGTCGGTGGTCATGATGGCGCGCGCGGCGTCCAACCAGCCGTCCGGCTGCGCCGCTTCTGCGAGCTTCTCCAGCACGCCGTCGAATTTATGCGCGTCGAGCGGCTCGCCAATGACGCCTGTGGAGGCGAGAAAAATCTGACGTTCCGGCGCTCCCGTCGCGGCCGCGGCGAGCTTCGCCGAGAATTTGACCGCCTGCGCGCCGGTCTTGCCGGTAAAGGCGTTGGCGTTGCCGGAATTGACGAGAAGCGCGCGGGCCTTGCCACCTTTGAGGCGGTCGCGGCACCAGTCGACCGGCGCTGACGGACATTTGGATTTGGTGAAGACGCCCGCGACCGTCGTTCCTGGATCGAGCAAGGCCAGCATCACGTCGGTGCGTCCGGCATAGCGCACGCCCGCAGCGCCGACGGCGAAACGCACGCCTTCAAGCGGCGGGATTTCGGGCGCGGATTTCGGCGCGAGCGGCGAGACCGGAACGTCGTGAGCCATTTTCAAGCCTTGAGAATCGGAGTGGGCAAGCGAGGGTTTGGACCCTGCGCAAGTCGCGCGTCAAGGCTGTGACGGGAGTGGAGTCGAGTCTTCACCCTCCCCTCAAGAGAGGGTGAAGACGCCTCAATGCTTACTTCTTCTTCGGCGTTTCGGCGGGCTTCGCGCCTTCCGCGGGCTTGGCGCCTGGCGAGCCCTCGCCCGGCTGGTCGGAGCGTTCGATCTTCGAGCCTTCGCGCAACTTCATGACGAGTTCGCTCTGCGCCTTCTGCACCACGTAGCGGGCGACCTGATCCTTGACCTGATCGAGCGGCGGGAAGGTCTTCGGGCGCTTCTCGTCGAGCTTGATGATGTGCCAGCCGAACTGCGTCTTGACCGGCTCCGAGACCTGACCCGGCTCCATCTTCGCCGCCGCCTCGGCAAACTCCGGCACCATCCGATCCTTTGTAAACCAGCCGAGATCGCCGCCCTTGGCTCCGGGATCTTTGGACAGTTCCGTCGCCACCTTGCCGAAGTCCTCGCCGGCCTTGATGCGCTTCAGCGCGGCCTTCGCCTCTTCTTCGGTCGCCACCAGAATGTGATGCGCGTGATATTCCGTTTCCGGCTTCTGATTCTTCGCCGCCTCATCGTAAGTCTGCTTGATGGCCGCTTCCGTCGCCGACTTTTGGGCGACGTCGCCAAGCAGCGTCTCCATCAGCGCCTTGTCACGCAGATAGGCGAGCTTCTTGGCGAATTCCGGCGTCTCGGCGAGCTTGTCCGCCTGCGCCTTTTGCACGACGAGCTGCTCATCGATGAGGAAGTCGAGCACATAGGTTTCCCGCGCCTTTCCTTCCAGCTGGCGCGGGATCGCGGGGCCGAGATCCTCCATGGCGAGCTTCAGGTCTTCGTCGGTGATCTCGACGCCATTCACCTTGGCGAGAACCTTCGCCGCCGCGGGCGTCGCGCCGAGGGCGGTTATCGCCAGCAGCGCGGCGAGTCCGGTCGCTCCAAGCGCGGCGCGGGCGAGAGAACGCGCATTCTTGCGGGCGTGAGACATGATGTGCTCCAAAAAAAGGCCGAACGGCCTGAAAAGCGGCCGTCGCCGCCGAGGGGGAAGCTCCTGCGCGAGGAATCCGGCGTATCTATGCCCGAGCGGCTGGTTCTGCAACTCCCGGTCAAGCCGAAACCGGGCGCTCGGCGACTTCGCCAACGACGCTCGTGAATATTTCCCGGGTCCTTTTCTGGATGTCGGCGAGCAGGGCTTCGAGGTTGGAAAGATCGGGCGCGTCGCCGATGCGCAGCAGCAGCTCCGTCAACCCGCGCGGCGCGTCGGCAGGACGGAAGGCGTCATTGATCGCCAGCCGCAGCAGTTGCGTCAGGCCCTGATAGAGGCGTGACGCTTCAGTGAGCGCTTCCGAGGCGCCGGCGTCGAGAAAGCCGGCGTCTTTGAGATGCTGTAGGGCGATCGTTGTGGTCGTAGAAAAAAGCTCAGGACGCTGCGGGCCATGAAGCAGCATCAGATATTGCGCAATGAATTCGATGTCGATGAGCCCGCCGGGGACCTGCTTGACCTCCCATGGACTTCCCGACCCCTTTTCCTTTTCGAGCCGGCGGCGCATGGACAACACGTCGTCCTTCAATTTTTGCGCATCGCGGGGCCGCGTCAGCGCCGCGCGGATCGCCGCATCGACCCGGCTTGCGAACGCCTCAGGACCAGCGATGACGCGGGCGCGGGTCAAGGCCATATGTTCCCAGGTCCATGCCTCGTGAGCCTGATAATCGGAGAAAGCGGCGAGGCTCACGGCGATCGGCCCACTGTTACCTGAAGGCCGCAAGCGAAAATCGACTTCGTAAAGCAGCCCCTCGGCCGTCGGCGCGGAAAGGGCGCTGATCAGCCTCTGGGTGAGGCGGCCGTAATATTGTTGCGTTGAAATGGGGCGCTCGCCGCCTGTCGATTCCGCCATGGGGTCCGCGTCATAGAGCAGCATCAGATCGAGATCTGACGCCGCGGTCATTTCGTATCCGCCGAGCTTGCCCATGGCGATCACCGCCGCCGCGCCACTCTCGATTGTTCCATGCGTTTTGGCGAATTCCTCGCACACGCGCGCGAAGAGTTGGGCAATGACCGTCTCGGCAAGACGCGTATAGGCGAGACCGGCTTCTGCGACCGACACGGAGCCCGTCAGTATGCGCACGCCGATGAGGAATTTCTGCTCCTGTCCGAAGATGCGCGCGCGGTCGAGCGCGTCTTCATAGGAGCGCGCCTCTAAGAACTGCGCGGCGAGCCGCTGGTCGAGCTCCGCCTGCGAGGGCACGCTCTCGAAAAACGCCGGCTCGAGCAGCGCATCCAATACGCGCGGGCGGCGCGAGATGGTCTCGGCGAGCTTCGGCGCCGCGCCCATGATCGCGGCGAGCAATTTGAGAAGGCGCGGCTGCGAAACCAGAAGCGAAAAGAGCTGCACGCCCGCGGGCAGTTTCGAGATGAGCTTGTCGAAGGCAAGAAAGGCGGCGTCGGCATTCTCCGTCGCGGCGATCGCTTCGAGAAGGATGGGCGTCAACTCCGTAAGGCGTTCGCGCGCGACGGTCGAGCGCGTGGCGGCATAGCGGCCGAAATGCCAACCACGAATGGTCGCCGTCACCGTCTTGGGATTCGCGAAGCCCATATTGGCGAGCGTCTCGATCGTGCCCGGATCATCGTCGTCGCCAGTGAAGACGAGATTGCCGGCGGACGAGGTGAGCTGCGGCGCGCTTTCGAAAAGCTTCGCGTAATGGCTCTGCACGACATCGAGCCGCTTCAGCAGCGCCTCGGCGAAATCGGCGTAGCCGGCAAAGCCCATCATGCGGCCGATGACGGCGACGCCGTCTTCAGTTTCGGGCAGCGTATGTTTCTGCTCATCGGCGACCATCTGGATGCGATGTTCGACGTTGCGCAGAAAAAGATAGGCTTCGCGCAGATCGTCGCGCGCCTGCGGCGCCACCCAGCCGCTCTCGACGAGTTGGTCGAGCATCGCGAGCGTTTCGCGTCCGCGCAGGCGCCGATCGCGGCCGCCGGTGATGAGCTGCTGCGTCTGCACGAAGAATTCGATCTCGCGAATGCCGCCGCGTCCGAGTTTGATGTTGTGGCCGACGACGGCGATCTTGCCATGGCCCTTATGCGCGTGGATCTGCCGCTTGATGGAATGCACGTCGGCGATCGCGGCGAAGTCGAAATATTTGCGCCAGACGAAGGGCACGAGCTCCTGCAGGAATTGCTCGCCGGCGTATATGTCGCCAGCGACTGGACGCGCCTTGATGTAGGCGGCGCGCTCCCAGTTCTGGCCCATGCTTTCGTAATAGGAGAGCGCCGCTTCGAGCGAGATCGCGATTGGCGTCGCGCCGGGATCGGGACGCAGCCGCAAATCGGTACGAAACACATAGCCGTCGGCAGTGCGCTCGCTCATGATTTTGACGATCCGCTTCGTCAGTCTGACGAAGAAATCAACGTCCTCCGAAGGTTCAGCGAGGCGCGCGCGCGAACGGTCGAAGAAAACAATGAGATCGATGTCGGAAGAGTAGTTCAGCTCAAAGGCGCCGCCCTTTCCCATGCCGAGAAAGATCCATCCCGATCCGCGCTCGGGATCACGCTGGTCGGCGAGTTCGATTTTGCCCGCAAGCGCAGCGGCGCGCAGCGTGAAGCGAACGGCGGCGGAGAGCGTGGCGTCGGCGATCTTCGTGAGCGCCCGCGTCGCCTCCGGCATGTTCCAGACTTTGGCGAGATCGGCGAGCGCGATGACGAGCGCGGCTTCCTGCTTCGTGAGACGCAAGAGGCGCATCAGCTCTGCTTCGTCTTCGGTTTCGATGTTTCGTGTCGACTGGATGAGGGCGTCGATGCGCTGCTCGGGATCGCTCGCGAGCGCGCTCGCGAGCCGCGCCGGATCGCGGGCGGAGAGGTCGGTCAGATAGGGCGAAGAGCCCAATACGCCGAGAAGCAGATCGCGCGCTTGCGGCCGTTCATACAATAGCGCGGCGAGCACGCCATCGGCCGCGCCTTCCTTCTCCAGAACGCGCGCGAGCGCCTCTTCCGCCTTCTCGGCGTCGAGAGGCGCGATGAAGACCTTGGCGCGGTCCAGAAGGGCGTTGGCGTCCGGCGTCAGGGGGCCTCGCTCTTGCTGCTTCGAGAAGCGGCTTTGCGCCGCGATATAATCCGGCTATGCCCGTAGATCAGCTTTGGGAGTCAAGACGCGATACGTCAATGGGAATAGGAGCCGGACCCTCGTCCTTCGAGACGGCTCCTGCGGAGCCTCCTCAGGATGAGGGTCCTGGGGCGAAACGAATGGCCCTAATGTCCCTAGTCCACGGTCTTCGTGCTGAGCGACCACAAAGCTTCCTCATCCTGAGGAGCTCGCGAAGCGAGCGTCTCGAAGGACGAGGAAGCTTTTCGGAATTGCTGGAAAAATGGTCGGGGAGTTCATGTCGCAAGAGGATATCGCGCAGCTGCTCGCCCGCATCGTCGGGGCGCTGGAGCGATTGGCGCCGCCGAAGCCTGACGAGCCCGACTTCTCCGCCGCCGAGGCTTTTGTCTGGCGCGCGGCCGGCGAGGCGTTCCATTCGGTCGGTCGCGTCAATCGGGTCGATCTCGCGCTGCTCAAGGGCGTCGACCGCCAGCGCGACATGCTTTTCGCCAATACGAGCCGCTTCGCGCAGGGGCTCCCCGCCAACAACGCGCTGCTGTGGGGCGCACGCGGCATGGGCAAATCCTCGCTGGTGAAATCCATTCACGGCGCGCTTGCGGAGGAGGGGCTGAAACTTATCGAAATCCATCGCGAGGACATTGAAGCGCTGCCAGCGCTGCTCGGCGCGCTGGCGCAGGCGCCGTTCCGCTTCATCGTCTTTTGCGACGACCTTTCGTTCGACGGTTCGGAGACAAGCTACAAAGCGCTCAAGACCGCTCTCGAAGGCGGCGTCGAAGGGCGGCCGGACAATGTGCTGTTCTACGCCACGTCGAACCGCCGCCATCTGCTGCCGCGCGACATGATGGAGAATGAAAGCGCGACTGCGATCCACCCCGGCGAGGTGATTGAGGAGAAAATCTCGCTTTCGGATCGCTTCGGATTATGGATCGGCTTTCACAATTGCAGCCAGGACGACTATCTCGCGATGGTCTTCGGCTATGTCGATCATTACGGCCTTAACGCGCCAGAGGCGACGATCCGCGCCGAAGCGCTGGAATGGTCGATTACGCGCGGCGGGCGATCGGGCCGCGTCGCCTGGCAATATATTCAGGACTTAGCGGGGAGGTTGGGGAAGACGCTGGAATAGGCGTGGTGCTCGTCATTGCGAGAAGCGCAGCGACGAAGCAATCCACAGTCGTTGGCCGAGCTCTGGATTGCTTCGCCTCCGGCTCGCAATGACGGCCATGTCATTCCCGGCAGGCCGAAGGCCTGACCGGGAATCCAGAAGTGTCGCAAGAGAGTTGCATTCTGGATTCCCGATCGCTTCGCAAGCGAAGCGTCGGGAATGACATCGCAAGCTGATAAGGCGATCCAGGAGTTCGGAACTAAATCGTCTTCGCTTTAAACCGGCATAAATCAGCGATGATGCAGCGCGGACATTCGGGCTTGCGCGCCTTGCACACATAGCGCCCATGCAGAATGAGCCAGTGATGCGCGTGCAGGAGATATTTTTCGGGCACGATGCGCTCCAGTCCCGCCTCGACTTCCTCGGGCGTCTTGCCTGTCGCGAGCGGCAGCCGGTTCGAGACTCGGAAAATATGCGTGTCGACCGCGATCACCGGCTGGTGAAAGGCGATGTTGAGCACGACATTCGCCGTCTTGCCGCCGACGCCCGGAAGCGCCATCAGCTCCTCGCGCGTGCGAGGAACTTCTCCGCCATGTCGTTCGACAAGCATTCGGGAGAGGGCGACGACATTTTTGGCCTTGGCGCGATAGAGGCCGATCGTCTTGATGAGGTCGCGCACCCGCTCTTCGCCCAGCGCCGCCATCTTGGCGGGCGTGTCCGCGAGCGCGAAGAGCGCCGGCGTTGCCTTGTTGACGCCGGCGTCAGTCGCTTGCGCCGAGAGCACGACGGCGACGAGCAGCGTGAACGGATTCTTATAATTGAGCTCGCTCTTGGGTTGGGGATTGGCGGCTGAAAGACGCGCGAAAATCTCCTCGATGCGGGCGGCTTCGGCGGCGGACGGGCGCCGGCCGGAGCGCGCTCTTTTGCGGACGCGCGCGCTTGAAGTATTTGTTTCCGCCATTGGCGCGTTATAACTTTTAGAATCTGAGGGAGAAAGCGCCGGCAGGAGAAATGTCCGACCCCTTCGAGCGGAAAATTTACGAAGCGCGGCTGACGCCGCACCGTTCGATGACGCCGTACGCTTTCTATCTTTTCATCCTGATATTCTGTCTCGGCCAGGTCCTGTTTGCGCTGCCATTCTTTTTCATGGGGGCCTGGCCGGTCGCGGGCTTCATGGGTCTTGACGCGCTTGGCCTCTATCTCGCCTTCCGCGTGAGTTTCCGAGCGGCGCGCAGTCACGAGACGTTGGACCTCACGCCACTTGAACTCGTTTTTGCGCAGATCGGCGCGCGCGGACAGCGAAGGGAGTGGCGGTTCAACCCGTCCTGGGTGCGGCTTGAACAGACCGTGCATGAAGAATTCGGCACTGAGCGGGTCGAGTTGGTCTCGCGTGGCGAGAGCGTCGAAATCGGCGCCTTTTTGGGGCCTGACCAGAAAGCCGAACTGGCGCGTAATCTCAACCGCGCGCTTATTGATGCGCGAATGGGACCGCGTTTCACCGGCGCCGCTGGCTGAGCATAGCGTCGGCTTCGCGTATTAGGCGCTCCTCGTGCCGCTTATAGTAGCGCCAAAACGCGAACAGCCCGATCACAAGGCCGCCGGCGAGGGCGATTGCAATCGGACCTTTGATCTTTTCGAAACCGGCGGTGAGAAAATAGGCCCCGTAGCCGAAAACGCAGGCCCAAACGATGCCGCCGGTGGCGTTGTAGATGAAGAAGCGGCCGGGCGGCAGATGATTTGCGCCGGCGAGCGAGGCGGCGAGAATGCGCAGCAGAGCGAAGAAGCGCCCGAAAAACACGATGGCGCCGCCCCATCGGTAAAACAGATATTGTCCTAAGCGCAGTTTCTCAGGCCCGAGCCCAACATAATGGCCGTAACGCTCGAGCAGCTTTGTGCCAAATTCCCGACCTATCCAATAGCCGAAATTGTCGCCGACGATTGCGCCGGCGGCCGCAGCCACAACGATGTCTTCGATGGCCATCGCCCCGGAGAGCCGCGCGAAAATCGCCGCGCCGACCAGCATGGTTTCGCCCGGCAAGGGAATCCCGGCGCTCTCGAGAGCCACGACAAAAAAAATCGCCCAATAGCCAAAGGTCGAAAGGATGGCGGCGATCTGCGCCTGATCGAGTAGATGCGGCATCACCAGCCAGGAACGAGACGGCTCTCGACTTTCATATAGGCCGGATAAAGAAAAGGGCGACGTCGCCGAGCGACGCCGCCCTTGCAAGCGGAAAGCTAGCGGTCAGTGGTAGTGCAGCGCATTCTCACGCGCGGCGCTGAACCCATAGGGCGGCGTGGCGGCGACGGCTTCGCCGTCTAGAAAGAAGGGGTCCCGCTCCAGCGCCGCTTCGAGCACTTCACGCAGGCCTCTGAGCAGAGGCTGGTCGTCACGGACAACCTTGACGCGAAGCGCCTCTTGCGCCGCTTCGTCAGACCGGCTCGCGAAGTCCCGCACCGCGAGGACGACGAACTTGCCCACGCTGAGGCCCTTCTCGCCGGCGACCACGCGCACCCGTTCGGCGAAGTGTCCCCCGATGCACGACAGCGCGGCTTGAGCGACCTTGTCGTTAGAGCAGGAATTGATCAGATCCAGGATGACCATGATGACCTCCGCCCTTGACCCCGTTCCCCAGTTCTCGTTGGTCGCGGACGCTTTGTTCCGCGACATTTGTTCCAGCTCACGCGCCGTAGCGCGCGTCTGTTTCGTCAAGCCGTCCAGTTAAGCTGGACGTTATCTTTATATAAATTGCGAGAATCTCCTCATCCGGTTCCCGGATGGGATCTCAAAGCCGGCGAACACAGGGTCGGCGCCAAGAGGCGCTCCCAAGCCGCGGCTGCTTGCCTTCTTACCGGAAAGCCGTGACAGCTTCGCGACGAAAGTTCGTCAGCATATCAATAACATATCGATTAGCCGAGCTAAGGCCGCAGCTCGACCTCTGATTCAACTCGTGGCCGGAGCAATAGTTCCGAGCGGCAAAAAAATTCGTAGCTGCAGCGCAAAAATTTTAGGCGCCGTAAAAAATGCTCACCAATTGCCGATATTCGGCGCCGACGCCCAGGGTTCAACGGGCGGCAGCGGCGCGCCTTTTTGCAGCAGTTCGATCGAGATCATGTCCGGCGTTCGCACGAAAGCCATATGGCCGTCTCGCGGCGGCCGGTTGATCGCCACCCCCGCCGCCTGCAGTCGCGCGCAGGTCTCGTAAATATTCTCGACGGCGAAGGCGAGGTGCCCGAAGTTTCGCCCCCCGGCATATTCGTGCTCATCCCAATTATAGGTGAGCTCGACCAGCGGCGCGTCCTTTTCCTTGGCCCCAGCGGCGTCGTCGGGCGCCGCGAGATAGACGAGCGTGTAACGCCCCTTCTCATTTTGGGTGCGACGCACCTCTTTCAGTCCAAGCAGTCCGCAAAAGAAATTGAGCGAGCGGTCGAGGTCGCCGACCCGAATCATGGTGTGCAGAAATCTCATCGTGCGGCTCCTATCTCATGGGTTTCTTATGGGTCTCTTATGGGTCGGCCATAGTTCTACCACTGGGTCGCCGCGGATTTGCGCCCCTGCCGGCTGCTTGCTAGAGGGCTGGCGATCCCAAAAACATAGAGTGGCGCGTTTACGTGACCCAGGCGAAGGCTCTTCCAAGAGCGAGAACAAGCGTCAAGCTCGCGGCCGCCAAGGCGTCCATTGCTGCGAGCGCTTTGCTCGCGGCCGCCAAACTTGCCGCTGGACTATGGTCCGGCTCGCTTGCGCTCCTTTCAGAGTCCGGCCACGCCTTCGTCGACACCGGTGCGACGACGCTGACCTATTTCGCCGTGCGCGAAGCGGAGAAGCCGGCGGACGCAGAACATCACTACGGCCACGGCAAATATGAGGCGCTCGCCGCGCTGATCGAAACCGGCTTCCTTTTCGGTCTCGCGCTGTTCGTCGTCGCCGAAGCATGGAGACGCCTGCAAGAAAAGAATGTCGAGATCGACGCCGGCTGGCCGGTCTATGGCGTTCTCGTCATTTCGATCGTCATCGACTACGTGCGTGCGCGGCAGTTGCGCCGCATCGCAAAAGAGGAGCACAGCGACGCACTGGCCGCTGACGCGCTGCATTTCGCCAGCGATCTGGTGTCGTCGACGCTGGTGCTCATCGGCCTCGTCGCGGCGCATTATGGGTTCGAGCGCGGCGACGCGCTGGCGGCGCTGGGCGTGGCGGCATTCATCGCCGTCGCCGGTTTTCGAGTGGGCCGACGCACCATCGACACTTTGCTCGACGCCGCGCCGCGCGAACTCGCGCCGCATGTCGAAAGGGCGATCGCTGAGGCGCCGGGCGTCATCGCAATCGATTCGTTGCGGCTGCGCACAATCGGACCGGATATCGTCGGCGAGGCGACGATTGGGGTGGCCCGCGGCCTGCGCGTGGAACAGGCGGCGCGGATCAAATCGGCGGTCTCTGAGGCCATCGCCGGGGTGACGCCGCGCGCCCACGTCACCCTGTCGGTCGAGCCGCGCGCGCTCGACGATGAAACGATCGCGGAACGAATCCTGCTCGTCGGGGCGCGCCGCCACATTCATGCGCACCACGTCATCGCCCAGCAGGTCGACGGCCGCCTGTCGATCGGCGTCGACATTGAACTCGACGGCGCCATGACGCTTGGCCGTGCGCACGCCATCGCCGCCGATTTCGAAAGCGCGCTGCGCGATGAATTCGGGTCCGACGCGGAAGTCGACACGCATATCGAGCCGCTCGAAATGCATCTGCTCTCGGCGCAAGCCGCGGATCGGGCCGCCGCCGGCGCAATCGAAGCGGCGATCGCGCGCGTCGCCGCTCAGACCCGGCCGCGCGGGCAAGTCGGCGACGTTCGGGTCCGCAAGACGGAAGGAGGAATTGTCGTCAATTTCCGCTGCCGACTCGATTCCGCCGTTTCCGTGCAAGACGCTCATGACGCGCTTGACGAAATCGAGCGTCGCACGCGCGAGGAGTTTCCGGCGATCCTGCGCATCGTCGGCCGCGCCGAGCCCGACGCCCGCTGAGCGCGCTGCGTAGCCAAGAAGGCGCGCTTCGTCTATGAGAGACGTCATGACGCAGGAGTCCGACGCAACCGCAGACATCGCTTCGATGCCTTTCGAACAGGCGATGCAGGAGCTTGAGCGGATCGTCGGCGATCTCGAAAAGGGCGCCGTCTCGCTCGATGAGTCGGTGAAGCTCTATGCGCGCGGCAAGGCGCTGCAGGCGCGCTGCGAGACTCTCCTCGCCGAAGCGGAAGCCCGCATTGAGAAGATCACACTTGGCGAAAACGGCCAGCCGACAGGAGTCGCGCCCTTCGACGCGGAGTGATAAGTTTCATAATGTGATTTTTGCATTTGTATAAGGAATATTGCCATGGCCAAGAAGCTGGTCATTTTCTGCGACGGCACGTGGAACGAGCTGATCGAGCGCGGGACAAACGTTCTGCGGACTTTGCAAGCCATCGAGAGCGCCGACGATAAAGGCGTCCCGCAACTCGTTTATTACATTGCGGGCGTGGGCACGCGGCGCGGCGAGAAATTCAAGGGCGGAACTTTCGGCTATGGAATCTCAAACAACATTAAGGATGCCTACTCCTTCCTTGTAAGCAATTACGAAGAGAATGATGAAATCTACCTATTCGGCTTCAGCCGGGGCGCCTACACGGCGCGCAGCATTGCAGGTCTTGTCCACAATCTCGGCGTCCTGAGGCGATGCAACATGCCGTTGGTTTCGATCGCCTATGGGCACTACAAGGACAAGTCGGATTGCTGGAGACCAAAGGGCGCGGACGCAGCGCAGTTCCGCAGTGATTACTGTCATCCTTGGCCCGTGAATATCCGTTTCCTCGGCGTATGGGACACAGTCGGCGCGCTGGGCGCGCCTTATGGCGAATTCCTTGGATATCTCGTTGATAAACTGTTCGGGTGCAGTTTCCACAACGTCACGTTAAGCGAGAGCGTCGAAAGCGCATATCACGCCATGGCGGCGGACGAGCGTCGCTGGCCGTTCCGTCCGACGCCGATCGAGTTCACCGACTACCATCGCCAACGAAACGAAAAGAATCTCTCGGAGCGTAAGTTTGCGCTTTATAAGCAAAAGTGGTTTCCCGGCGTGCATTCCAATGTCGGCGGCGGCTACCGCGAATATGGACTGTCGGATTGCGCATTGGAATGGATGGTGGAATGCGCGCGCTTGAACGGACTTAATATCGCGCCGCTGGAAAAAGCGAAATTTTCCAAAGATCGCCTTTTCAAAAAGGACTATTCGCAGCCCATCGAAAAGAGCCAGAAGCTCTATTACCAATTGCTGACAGCGGCCTTTGTCAAAGCGCCGTCGCTGCTCGGCCTAAAATCCGTCTATCCTCGCTGCGACTACCAACTCGTGAAACACCTCACTTGGGGCGGCGAATATATACGTCCCATAGGACCCGATGAGGATGTGGAAGCGGTGCTAGAGAAGTGCGCGGTTGATCCAAACTATCGTCCCGCCAATGTGCAGATACCGCAGACCGCTCGTTCCCGCGTTCTTGAGACGGCGTAGTTCTCAGCGCCGCGCGCTTAGGTGATGACGGTAGGCGCGGCGCGCTGAGTGTAGCGCTCGATCTCGGCGAGATCGCGCGACAACGTGATGAGGTCGGCGAGCGCGGCTTGAGTCTCCATATGTTGCCGCGCAGGATCGGGTTCGAAGCGCTCGATATAGACGCGCAGCGTCGCGCCGGCCGTGCCGGTGCCTGACAGGCGATAGACGATTCGCGAACCGTCGGCCAAAAACACGCGCAAGCCTTGATGCTTTGAATCTGAGCCATCGACGGGATCGTGGTAAGCGAAGTCGTCGGCCTTCGCGACTTCCAGGGCGCCGAAACGTCGCCCCTCGAGAGAAAGCAGTTGATTGCGCAGCGCCTCGATCAGCGCATGCGCGCCGTCGCTTGCGACTTCCTCGTAATCATGACGCGAATAGTAATTGCGCCCATAGGCCGTCCAATGTTGGCGGACAATGGCGTCGACGCTCTCTTTGCGCGCGGCGAGTATCTCGAGCCAGAACAGCACCGCCCACAGCCCATCCTTTTCGCGCACGTGATCGGAGCCGGCGCCGGCGCTTTCCTCGCCGCAGATCGTCACAAGGCCCGCGTCGAGCAGATTGCCGAAATATTTCCATCCCGTCGGCGTCTCGTAAAGCGAAACGCCGAGCTTTTCCGCGACGCGGTCAGCGGCGCCGCTCGTCGGCATAGAGCGCGCAATTCCTGCGATGCCCCTGCGATAGCCTGGCGCGATTGTCGCGTTGGCGGCGAGAATCGCGAGACTGTCCGATGGCGTGACGAAACAGCCACGGCCGATGATGAGATTGCGATCGCCGTCGCCGTCTGACGCGGCGCAAAGATCGGGCGCGGCGTCGGACATGGCGAGATCGTAGAGATGTTTGGCGTAGACGAGATTGGGATCCGGATGATGGCCGCCGAAGTCGGGCAGGGGAGTCGCATTGATGACGCTGCCTGGGGCTGCGCCCAACTCTTCCTCAAAGAGCACGCGCGCATAGGGGCCCGTGACCGCGGACATGGCGTCGAATTTGAGGGTCAGCCCTGAGCGAAAGGCGTCGCGGATGCGATCGAAGTCAAAGAGGGTCTGCATCAGCGCTTGGTAGTTGGCGACGCTGTCGACGATATCGATGCGCATGTCGCCGATCGTGGTCTCGCCGAGCCTATCGATGTCGATGTCTTGGGATTGGACGATCTTGAATGAGGTGATCTCGCGCGTGCGCGCATAGATCGCTTCCGTCACCTTCTCAGGCGCCGGACCGCCGTTCGCGACATTATATTTGACGCCGAAGTCGCCGTGCGGGCCGCCCGGATTATGGCTGGCGGACAGTACGATTCCGCCAAAAGCCTTAAGCGAACGGATGAGCGCCGAAGCGGCGGGCGTGGAGAGTATCCCGCCTTGTCCAATGACGATGCGGCCGACGCCGTTGGCGGCGGCGATCTTCAGGATCTTTTGGATGGCCTCACGGTTATAAAAACGACCGTCGCCGCCAACGACGAGCGTTGCGTCCTGATATCCGTCTAACGCGTCGAATATCGACTGAATGAAATTCTCGAGATAATGGCGCTGCTCAAAAACCTGGACCTTCTTGCGCAGACCGGACGTGCCCGGGCGCTGGTCGGCAAAGGGCGTCGTTGCGATCGTTGTCGCGTGTGAATTCCCCATTTGGACGGAGGCCTCGCGTCGTTATTGGCGCCGCAATCGGCGCGGCGTGCGGTTCTACAATTCGCCTCCGGGAACGGCAAAATGGCGGCGCGGGAGTTCCGCGCCGCCACTCTGATTCCTTAAAAGCTTTGAGCTTACCAGCCCCAGCCGCCGTAATAGGGATATCCCCATCCGTTATAATAATAACCGGGGTAGTACCCATAGCCGTAGCCGTAAGGATAGGCGCTGGAGGCTGCCAGGCCGGCGCCCAGAAGTCCGAGACCGACGCCCGCAGCGACCGCGGCGCCGGGGTTGTAATAGCCGCGACGCCAGCCACGGCGGTACCCGACATTTTCAACAGGGCTTGAGGGCGCCACAACCGACCGTTCCGGCGCGCTCATTGGCCCAGCGAGCGTCTCCGTGGGAAGGGCCGTTGCGAGAGTCGCGCTGCAAAGCGCGCCCGCGAGCGCCAATTTAAGGCCTCTGTGCATTATTTATCCTCCTCTTGGCGCGGCGTTCCGCCGCGCTGCGCCGCAAACCCAACTTGAGCTTGCGTGTGGGTAGAACTCAGTTAGGCGCGATTCGATCCGATACGAGTGGGCCGCAACGATTTTTTTTTGAGATTTACGTTAAACTGCCGATTTCAATATCGAATGCCGAAGCCTCGACGCCGGCGTTGTGAACGAAATCCAAAAGCCTTTGACGAAAGAAGTCGCGAACGCGCGCGGCGGTCGCTGGATGCTGCTCCAAAATTAAATGAAATAAGGGCCGCAGGATCCTGAGCACGGTGGCCGGCTCGCGGGCGATGGCGGCGGCGGGGCGAGTCGACGGCGCCACAAGCGCGGTTTCGCCGATCAGCGTCCAGGGCCGAACGATCGTCGCCTGCGGACGCCCGTCGTCGTGCGGGTCGAGCGCCATTGATCCCATGGTGAGCACATAGCCGCCGTCGGAAATTTCGCCGCGTCGAAACAGCACGTCGCCGGCCCGCAGCAGGCGCGTTTCTGCCGAAAAGGCGAGCATGCGCAGGGCATTGGGCTCGAAGATCGAAAACAGGGGGATGCGCGTGAGATTGTCGATATCGTCTTCCAGCGTCATGGATTTTTTTGTTTCGGCGCTCCCCAGCATTTCTATATGCGGCTCAATATGCGGCGGCCTCAGGGCATAGGGTCAAAACGCTGAAGTTTCTTCGCTCGCGGCGGCGAGCCGATAGCCGTCGCGTTCCGTTTTGAGCCAGCGCGGTCGATCGGGGGTCGGCTCCAGTTTGCGTCTTAAGCGGTGGATGTGCGTTTCGAGCGTGCGTGTCGACATGTTCGGGCCGTAGCCCCATACGTCGCGAAGCAGCGCTGCGCGAGAGACCGTCGCGCCCTGCGCGCGTGCGAGCCTTGCGAGGATCGCCGCTTCTTTTTCGGTGAGCTTCACCCGCGCGCCCGATGGCGTTCGCAGCTCGCCGGCTTCGAAACGATACGGTCCGACGGCGGCTAGGGCAGGCGCCGCGTCTACGAGCGTGACGAGTTCAGCAAAGCGGAACGGGCGCACGATGACGGCGTCGACGCCTTCTGGCGGCGATCTACGCGCATCAGCGATCAGCACGATGCGGGTCTTGCAGCCGCGTGCGCGCGCATCGGCAAGCGCTGCAGAGTCGACATGCGCTTCATCGAAGATTGCTGCGTCGGCCCATTCTTCGGCCATGGCGCCGAGACCGCCCTCGCGCAGCGCATAGCGGCCAATCGCGGCAAACTGCTCGACGAGGGTCGCCCGCAACTGTGGTTCGGCGGCGATGCTGAGGGTGCGCGGAGGGGACATGGGCCGTCGGTCGCTGCTCGCTTGCAAGAGATTATTCCTGCTATAGGCGGTCACGCGCGCCGGCGAGCGGCGCATATAAATGAATGATGCATCGTCAACCAAAGGCGAAACCCGCCGGACTGAGCTTGCTGCGCGTCGCGCGGCGCATTGGCGGGCGCCCGCATGAGGGCCGGCTGGTCGCGGGATCGCTCGCTCTTCCCTGCGCGCTCGGCCGCGGCGGAATCCTGCGCAACAAACGCGAGGGCGATGGCGCAACTCCGGCCGGCCGCTGGCCGCTCCTTTATTTTTACCTGCGTAAGCCGATTCCTCTGCGCCTGCCGTGGCGGCGCATGCGGCTGCGCGACCTCTGGTGCGATGACCCGCGCTCCTTCCTTTATAACAGGCCGCTCGAGGCGCCGTCGCGCCTCGGGCACGAAGAAATGTGGCGCAAGGACGGCCTCTACGACGCCGTTGGCGTCATGGGCTACAATCTTCGGCCTCGCCTGCGCGGCCGCGGCAGCGCGATTTTCTTTCATATCGCCGCCGAAGACCTTTCGCCTACCGCCGGCTGCGTCGCGCTGCGGGCCCGCGACATGGCGCGGCTTCTGCCGAGGCTGGGACGCAAGGTCGCGCTCTTGATCGGATAGGCGCTGTTGAGATGAGCCGAATCGAGAGCGCGCTCACCCTCTCCCTATGGGAGAGGGTCGGTCCGAGGGACCGGGGTGAGGGGCAAGAGCCTCTCTTTCCAATGATGCGATCCCGCAGTGATTCAAACCCCTCACCCGGCTGCTTCGCAGCCACCCTCTCCCCAGGGGAGAGGGTGTGTGCGCGTTTTCTTCATCCAGGCGCTGTTGCAGGCGGGGAGGCCGGATAATCCCGCTCGCCCATGATCGCCGAGCCGACGCGCACATAAGTCGCGCCGAGTTGGATCGCGAGTTCGAAGTCCGAACTCATGCCCATGGACAGTTCGCTAATCCCATTGCGCGCGGCGATATCGGCGAGCAGCGCGAAATGCGGCGAAGCCTGCTGGTCGACGGGCGGCACGCACATCAGCCCTTCAATCTGCAGCCCATATGTTTCGCGGCAGGCGGCCAAAAAGCTGTCGGCGTTTTCGGGGAGGACCCCGGCCTTTTGCGGCTCGGCGCCGGTATTGACCTGCACAAAAAGCCGCGGGCGCTTGCCAGTCTTGGAGATTTCATCGGAAAGCGCTTTGGCGATCTTCTCCCGGTCGACGCTCTCGATGACGTCGAAAAGCTCCACCGCCTCGCGCGTCTTGTTCGATTGCAGCGGTCCGATGAGATGCAGTTCGATATCTGGATATTTTTCCCGCAGCTTCGGCCACTTCGCCGCCGCCTCCTGCACCCGGTTTTCTCCAAAAATCCGATGGCCGGCCTCGAGCAGCGGGAGGACCGCCTCGGCCGGAAAGGTCTTGGTGACGCAGACGAGACGCACCGAGCGAGGCTCGCGGCCGCAGTCCGCTGCGGCGCGGCATATCGCGGCGCGCGTCGATTCGAGGCGATCCAAGGCTCCCATGGCCAGCGAAAATCGCGATTTCAGCCAAAGGGTCAAGCGCCAAATCTTTTGCGCCTTCGCAGTGCGGAACTTCGTTCATCTCCGCGCGTTAAGCTGCCGACGGGGGCAGATGCGGGATCGTCGCGACATTCATAGGTGAGAAACGCTCCCGCCATACCAGTGATTATTTCCACAGCATTGGAGGCCGACAATGGTCAATGACAGCCTGGTTTATGAAGACCGCACGATGCATCTGCATCATCTGCGCCGCAAATGGGGATGGATCGTCGCGCTTGGCGCGCTGATGCTCATCGGCGGCCTGTTCGCGCTCTATGACGTCACCACAGCGACGCTCGTGACCGTGTTTTACGTCGGCGCGGCGATGCTCGTCGCCGGCGCCATGGAGATCATCACCGCCGTTCAGATCAGGCCTTGGGGCAGGGCGCTGCTCTGGGGCGCGATCGGCATCATCACGATCGTCGCGGGCTTCCTGGTCTTTCGCGACCCGTTGCTCGCGGCGGTGTCGCTGACCGCGATCATCGGGGTCGCGCTGATCGTCGCCGGCCTGTTCAAGCTGATCCTCGCCTGGCACATCCGCGACGTCGGCCCGTGGGGCCTCGTGGCGTTTTCGGGATTGATCAGCATTGTGCTGGGCGGAATGATCCTGGCGCAATGGCCGATGTCCGGCCTCTACATCCTCGGCCTGTTCCTCGCGATCAATCTGATCTTCGAGGGCGTCAGCTGGATCACCGTCGGCCTTTCGGCGAAGGCTTGATCGGGCGGGAAAAGGATAAGGGGCCGCCAGACGGCCCCTTAAGTTTTTGCGGCCGCGCGGATGGCGCAGCCTTTGACATCCCTTTGACCCCCCGGCATTAGAGGCGCAATCCAGAAAGAATTTTGACCGGACGCGCCAGCCAGATGAGACCCGAACGTTATAATTTCGCTGAGGCGGAGCCGCGCTGGCAAAAGATTTGGGAAGAAAAACAATCTTTTAAGGCAGGCGATCGCCCGGACGCCGCCAAATATTACGTGCTTGAGATGTTTCCCTATCCTTCGGGCCGGCTGCACATGGGCCATGTGCGCAACTACTCGATGGGCGACGTTATCGCGCGGTTCATGCGCGCCAAGGGTTTCGACGTCCTGCATCCCATGGGGTGGGACGCTTTCGGCCTTCCCGCCGAAAACGCCGCGGCGCAGACCGGCGCGCATCCCGCGCAATGGACCTACGCCAATATTGCGGCCATGTGCGCGCAGCTCAAAACGCTGGGGCTCTCGCTCGACTGGTCGCGCGAGATCGCGACCTGCGATCCCGAATATTACGGGCGCCAGCAGAAGCTTTTCCTCGATTTTCTCGAGGCCGGCATCGTCGACCGCAAGAAGTCGAAGGTGAATTGGGACCCCGTCGACATGACCGTGCTCGCCAATGAGCAGGTCATCGACGGCCGCGGCTGGCGCTCGGGCGCGCTCGTCGAGCAGCGCGAGCTGACGCAATGGTTCTTCAAGATCACGTCCTATTCGGAGGAGCTGCTGACGGCGCTCGATACGCTCGACCGCTGGCCCGACAAGGTGCGGCTCATGCAGCGCAATTGGATCGGGCGCTCCGAGGGCATGCTCGTTCGCTTCGCGCTCGCCGAGCCGCTCGCCGAGACCCGCGAGGTCGAGGTTTTTACGACGCGCGCCGACACGCTGTTTGGGGCCAAATTCGTCGCGCTCGCCGCCGACCATCCGCTGGCCAAAGCCGCGGCCGAGAAAGACCTGGCGCTCGCCGCCTTTGCTGAGGAATGCCGGCGCGGCGCGACCTCTGCGGAAGCCATCGAGACAGCCGAAAAGAAAGGTTACGACACGGGATTGCGCGTCGTACATCCCTTCGATCCGAACTGGACGCTGCCGGTCTATGTCGCGAATTTCATCCTGATGGATTACGGCACGGGCGCGATCTTCGGCTGTCCGGCGCATGACCAGCGCGACCTCGATTTCGCGACGAAATACGGCCTCGGCTTCAAGGTTGTCGTCTGCCCGGAAAATCTCGAACCGCCGGAGCTCGAAAAGCAGATCGCCGAAAGCGGCGAAGCCTTCGAGGGCGACGGCAGGCTCGTCAATTCCGACTTCCTCGACGGGCTCACTGTGCCGGAGGCGAAGGAAGAAATCGCGAACCGTCTGACGACGACGGCGCTGTTCGACCGGCCGCAGGGCGAACGGAAGGTCAATTTCAAGCTGCGCGATTGGGGGATTTCGCGTCAGCGCTATTGGGGGTGCCCGATCCCCATCATCCATTGCGAGACCTGTGGGCCGGTGCCGGTTCCAGAGGCCGATCTGCCTGTGAAGCTGCCTGAGGACGTCTCCTTTGATCAGCCGGGCAATCCGCTCGATCGCCATCCGAGCTGGAAAAATGTTCCCTGTCCCTCGTGTGGCGCGCCCGCCCGACGCGAGACCGACACGATGGACACTTTCGTCGACTCGTCCTGGTATTATGCGCGCTTCGCCGATCCGCACAATGAAACCGCGCCGGCCGGCGCCGAAGCGCTCGCGCGCTGGCTGCCGGTCGATCAATATATCGGCGGCATCGAGCACGCGATTTTGCATCTTCTCTATTCGCGCTTTTTCGCCCGCGCCATGCGCGACAGCGGCCATGCCGCAGTCGCCGAGCCCTTCGCCGGCCTCTTCACCCAGGGCATGGTGGTTCACGAGACCTACCGCGCGCCGGACGGCCAATGGGTCGCGCCCTACGAGGTTCGCATCGAGGCGAAGGAAGGGGGCCGCCGCGCATTTCTGACCGACGGCGACGTCGAGATCGAGATCGGTCCGATCGAAAAAATGTCGAAGTCGAAGAAGAACACGGTCGATCCCGACGACATCGTCGCGAGCTATGGCGCCGATACGGCGCGGCTTTTCGTTCTCTCCGACAGTCCGCCTGACCGCGACGTCATCTGGTCGGACGAGGGCGCGCAGGGCGCCTGGCGTTTCGTCCAGCGCTTATGGCGCCTGACCGGCGAGTTGGGGCGGGTCGCCGCGCCGGTTGGGGCCGAGTCGCCGGCGGCGTTTCACGATCTTGCGCTCGCCGTGCGCAAGGCGACGCATCGTTCGATCGCCCAGGCGAGCGAAAATATCGAGCGGCTGCGCTTCAATAGCGCCATCGCCCGTATCCGCGAATTCGCCAATGAGCTGACGAGCGCGCTCGACGCCGTGACTGAAACGCCTGTCCCGGCCGATCTCGCCTTCGCCTTCCGAGAGGCGGCCGATGCGCTCATTCGCCTCGTCGCGCCGATGACGCCGCATATCGCCGAGGAATGCTGGGCCGATTTGGGCCATAAAGGCCTGGTTGTTGAGGCGGCTTGGCCGGCGGCCGATCCTACCCTTGTGGCGCAGGAGATGATAAGCCTGCCGGTGCAGGTCAACGGCAGAAAGCGCGCCGAAATTCTCGTGGCGCATGACGCCGACGAGGAAACGATTCGCAAAGAGGCTTTGGCGCAAGATGGCGTTCAGCGCGCCATGGAAGGCAAGCCCTTAAAGAAGTTCATTCTGGTTCCGAAGAGGATCGTCAATGTGGTCGTTTAGCAAAGCGGCGGATGGCAAGTCGGCGGTCGGCGGTCGTCCTACTGCCGATTGCCGATCGCCGACCGCCTTCTTCCGGCATGTGACGGTTCTATGCATGGCGCTGATCGCCCTACCGCTGGCCGGCTGCCTGCAGCCGCTTTACGCGCCGGTGGCGCCCGGGATCGACGCCTCGCCTCTGGCGGCCGAGCTTCAAACGATCGCAGTCGACGAAATTCCCTTGCAGCTTGGACATTATGTCCGAAACGAGCTGATCTTTGGATTAAACGGCACGGGCTCGCAGCCGCCGCCGCGCTACCGGCTGATGGTCGTGCTCCGCGAGCGGGTCCAGACGCCAATCCTCGATACGGTGACAGGCCGCGCCACTTCGGCGACGGTGATCGTCGACGCCGAATATCGGCTCATCACCATCCCTGGCGAGGTCGAGGTGACGAAGGGCATCGCCTTTAACATTGCGAGCTACGATCGTTTCTCGAACCGCTTCTCCAATGTGCGCGCCGCGCGCGATGCGGAAATTCGCGACGCGCGGGTCATCGCCGAATCGATCCGAACCAGAATTGCGACGGTGATGGCTGCGCGTCTGTCGTCCGGCCCGCCGCCTGTTCTCCCCAATTGACGGGAGAAGCAGACAATAGCGCGTCATGACGGCGGTCAGGAGTCGCGACGCCGAACGCTTCATCGCCGCGCCGCCCGAGAGCGTTTTTCTGTTCCTCGTCTTCGGCTCGGACGCCGGCATGGTGCGCGAGCGCGCGCTTGCCCTTGTCGACAAGCGCGTCGACGATCGCCGCGATCCGTTCCAATTCGTTGAGATGAGCGGCGACGCGGTCGCCTCTGACCCGCTCGGGCTGCTCGATGAGGCAAACACCACGCCGCTTTTTGGCGGACGGCGCGCCATTCTCGTCGAGACCGGCGCGAAATCGGTCATTCCAGCCGTTACGTCGCTCATCGCCGCGCCGCCAACTCACTGCACGATCGTAATGACCGCCGGCGCGCTGAGGCGCGACTCGCCGCTGCGCAAGCTTATCGAAGGCGCAAAGCAGGGGGCGGCGATCGAATGTCAGCCTGATGCGGAAGCGGATTTGCAGGCGCTGATCGATCGCAGTCTGCGCGAGGCAGGACTTGTGACGACTCCCGAAGCGCGCAGCCTGCTCCTCGGCGCGCTCGGCGAAGACCGGCTGATGAGCCGCGCCGAGCTTTCAAAGCTCGCGCTCTATATGCATGGACGCGAGCATGTCGAGGCGAAGGACGTCGAAGCGATCGTCGCGCATGCCTCGAACATTGCCTCGGATCGCGTCGTCACGGCGGCGTTCGGCGGCGCCTCTGACATCGGCGCGGCGCTCGACGCCTATTTCGCGCAGGACGGCGACGCGCAGCAGCTTCTTATCGGCGCGCTGCGCTACGCCGTGGCGCTGCATCGCGGGCGTCTTTCCATGGAGCGCGAGGGGGGACGTCCCGACGCCGGCGTCTCGGCGCTCATGCGCGCAGGCTTCGGCTTCATGCATCGCGCGCTGATGGAGGAGCAGCTCAAGCACTGGTCATCAGCGCGCCTTGGCGGGCTGATCGAGCCGCTGCGCGCGGCGCAGACGCGGGCGCGCGCCAACGCCGCCATTGCGCAAATGGAGGCCGAGCGCGCGCTGTGGAATGTCGCGAAAGCCGCGCGGCGATAGTCAGCCTTTGCCTTCGTCCATCAATACGTTGAAGCCGCCGAAGATCATGCGCTTGCCATCGAAGGGCATCGGCATGTCCTTCATGCGCGGATCTTCGTGCATCTTCTTATGCGCTGCGTCGCGCACCGCCTTTGAAGGCCATAGGACCCAAGAGAATACGACGCCTTCGCCGCTCTCGGCGGCGACGGCGCGTTTGAAGTCGGTGACCTTGCCATCGGGAATATCGTCGCCCCAACATTCGACGACGCGAAGAGCGCCCCATTCCTTCATGATGGGCCACATCTGCGCGGCGGCCTTGTGATAATCATCCTTCTTGCCCATGGGCACAGGGATCACGTAACCGTCGACATAGCTCATTGCGCTGCTCCTTCTTTCTGACACGCCTCTGACGCCGCCTCGACGTCCATCCACATAATTTCCCAGATATGTCCGTCGGGATCTTCGAAGCTGCGGCCATACATGAAGCCGAAATCCTGGGTGGGCGTCGGATCCGGCGCGCCGCCGGCGCGCGTCGCCTTTTCGACGACAGCGTCGACGTCGGCGCGGCTATCGGCCGAAATACAGATGAGGACTTCGGCGCTCGTATGCGCGTCAGCGATCTTCTTCGTCGTGAACTGCCGGAACTTGTCATGCGTCAGCAGCATCGCGTGAATCGTGTCGGAGAGGACGAAGCAGGAGGCGGTGTGATCGGAGAACTGCGGATTCTTCCTCGCGCCGATCGATTCATAGAAAGTGTTCGCCTTCGCCAGATCGGCGACGGGAAGGTTGATGAAAATGAGTTTGGACATCGGATGCTCCTCTCAATCCAGCCGTTGCCAACCTACCGCATAAGTTATAAAATGCAACAATGAAGTTAGAAAAAATAACTAAAAAGGGGTTTGCGGAGAAGAGTACTCTTTCCGTGCGCAGCTATGACGACGCCTGCGGCGCCGCGCATGCGCTTGATCTGATTGGCGAACGCTGGGCGCTGCTGGTGATGCGCGAACTGATGTTCGGCCCGAAAAGATTCAGCGACCTGCGCGCCGATCTTCCCGGCGTCAGCGCCAATGTGCTGACTCAGCGACTGGAGCGCCTCGAGGAAATAGGCGCGCTGCGCCGGCGCAAGCTGCCGCCCCCGGCGGCGAGCCATGTCTATGAACTGACGCCCTGGGGCTATGAGATCGAGCCGGTTTTGGGCGTTCTCGGGCGCTGGGCGGCGCGCTCGCCTTTGCACGATCCGACGCTGCCTTTGAGCGCCGCCTCGTTGATGTTGTCCTTCAAGACGATGTTCGACGCGTCCCGAGCGAAAGGGCTGAACGCGCGCATCGGCTTTCGCATCGGCGACGAGACGTTTCTCGTGCGTATCCATGGCGGCAAATGCGACGTCGCGCGGCAGGCTTTGGAGGGCGCCGACGTCGTTTTCATCGCAAAGGCGACAGCGATCGCCGCGGCCGTCTATGGCGGCGCGCCGCTCAAAGCGCTCGAAGCGAAGAAGGCGCTCGCGATTGAGGGCGACCGCGCCCTCGCGGAACGCTTTACCGGGCTTTTTCCGCTGCCGCCGAAAATATGAAAATCAGTTAGGTTGATTCTATTCGTGCAGGGTCATTCCCGGCAGGCCGCAGGCCTGACCGGGAATCCAGAGACTCTACCGAGTCAATGGACTTTGCTCTGGATTCCCGATCGCGCGCTTTGCGCGCGTCGGGAATGACATGCTCAGCGTTTCTTTCGGATCACGCCGCTTTGGCAAGGCTCTCGAAAAGCGCACGCCCATCGGTTCCGCCTACAAGCGGATCGATAAGATTTTCGGGATGCGGCATCAGGCCGAGCACATTGCGTTTGTCCGAATAGATCCCCGCGATATCGTTGCGCGAGCCGTTGGGATTGGCCTCGCCGCCGACATTGCCGGCCGAATCGCAATAGCGGAACGCGACACGACCCTCGCCCTCGAGGCGTTCGATCGTCGCGTCGTCGGCTTCGTAATTGCCTTCGCCATGCGCGATGCAGACTTCGATGATCTGGCCCTTGGCGTAATGCCGCGTGAAGGCCGTATCGTTGCGTTCGACCTTGAGATGTTGCATCCGGCAGACGAAACGCAGATTGGCGTTGCGCATCAGCACGCCAGGCAGAAGGCCGCTTTCGCAAAGAATCTGGAAGCCGTTGCAAACGCCAAGCACGAGTCCGCCGCGCGCGGCATGCGCGCGCACCGCATTCATGATCGCCGCGCGCCCGGCGATGGCGCCGCAGCGCAGATAATCGCCATAGGAGAAGCCGCCGGGCAGAACGACAAGATCAGTGCCCGTGGGCAACGCGTGGTCGGCATGCCAGAGCATCGCCGGCTCGCGCCCAGTCGCTTGTTTGAGCGCGCGCGCCATGTCGCCTTCGCGATTGGAGCCAGGAAAAACGACGATGGCGGCTTTCATCACAGTTCGATGCGATAGTTTTCGATCACGGTGTTGGCGAGCAGCTTTTCGCAGGCCGTTTGCAATTGAGCTTTAGCGGCGTTCGCATCCGCGCCGGCGAACTCCACGTCGAACACCTTGCCCTGCCTGACGCTGGCGACGCCTTCGACGCCAAGCGACTTCAGCGCGCCTTCGATCGCCTTGCCTTGCGGATCGAGGATGCCGGACTTGAGAGTGACGACGATGCGGGCCTTCATGCGCTGTTCCATTTCAGTAGATGGCGGAACGGTTACTGACTCGCCGCGCAAAGGGCAAGCCGCGCCAGAGCGCCTAGAGCAGACCCGTATCGCGATAGATGTCACGCAAAGCTAGCCGCGCGCCGATGACAGGCAGGTCGAGCGCCCTGTCCGCCGTCTCCAAACGCCGCTCCAAGAACTCATTGGCGCGATCGAAGGAGACGACTTCAACCGCGTCCTGCGCGATCACGACATATTGCGCGAGCGAGGGCAGCGTGGCGTACGCCTTGCGCTTCCAGCGCAAATCGTAGTTCGCGGTCGATGGCGAAAGAACCTCAAATGCGATGATCATGTCGTCGCATTCGACTCCTGCGACGGAGCGGGGGCGAACGATCACATCAGGCACTGGGACGCTCAGGGGCGAGATGCGGACGCCAATTCCGGGGGCAACGACCCAATCTGCTTCTGCATCCCGGGCGTGACGACCAAGCAAGAAAATCAAATTGCTTGCAATGATCTGGTGGAGAAAGCTTGCCGAAGCATTCAAGACCGGCTCCCCTTCGATCAGCTCCCATTTTTCGTCGTCGGGGCGCGTGGCGGTGAACGCGAAGAACTCCTCCGCGCGCATGGGACCTGAATCGAGATGAGGAACGCCCATGGCGGCCCTTTGAGGATTTCCTACTGCACCAGCTTCGGCGCGCCGGTGCGGATCGTCTCGTTTTCCTGCATCACGCCGAGACGGCGCGCGACCTCGGTATAGGCCTCGACGAGCCCGCCCAGATCGCGACGGAAGCGGTCCTTGTCGAGCTTGTCGTTTGATTTCATGTCCCACAGCCGGCAGCTGTCGGGCGAAATCTCGTCGGCGACGACGATTCGCATCATGTCGCCTTCCCAAAGCCTACCGCATTCCATCTTGAAATCGACGAGACGAATGCCGACGCCGAGGAATAGTCCAGAGAGGAAGTCGTTGACGCGGATGGCGAGCGCCATGATGTCGTCCATCTCCTGCGGCGTCGCCCAGCCGAAGGCAGTGATATGCTCTTCGGACACCATCGGGTCGTCGAGCGCGTCGTTCTTATAATAGAACTCGATGATCGAGCGGGGCAGCTGCGTGCCTTCTTCCATGCCGAGGCGCTTGGAGAGCGAACCCGCCGCGACATTGCGCACGACGACTTCGAGCGGAATGATCTCCACCTCGCGGATGAGCTGCTCGCGCATGTTCAGCCGGCGGATGAAATGGGTCGGCACGCCGATGCTGTTTAAATGCTGGAAGATATATTCGGAGATCCGGTTGTTGAGCACGCCCTTGCCGTCGATCACCTCGTGCTTCTTCGCATTGAAGGCCGTGGCGTCGTCTTTGAAGTGCTGAATCAAAGTGCCGGGCTCCGGGCCCTCATAGAGGACCTTGGCCTTGCCCTCGTAGATGCGGCGTCGGCGGTTCATTGGGATCAACCGGGGCTTGAGGAAGTCCATGTGGCGGGTCGTCGCTCCTCCGAAGTGGGTGTACGCATGCCGGCCTTGCGGCGCGGCCCTCAGGGAGCGACGGCGGGCGCGCGCCCTGGCCGCGAATACCGGCGGTCCTAGCGTCTTTGGCGGCCAGTGACAAGCCGACATCACACTCTATCGCAAAGGGAAAGGCGATACAACGCGCCTAAATTTCGTGCTTTTGCCTGCGGCGACGACTGCGCTTTCGACCATTGGCTTTGCGCGCGAATACGCCTATATCGGGCCGTCGCCGATGCGGTAGACCGCCGAGCCCTCACTCTTAAAGAACAATCCGGCCGAGGATGGACATGAGCACTTTCGACCAGCGTGAAGAATCCTTCGAAAAACGCTTTGTCCATGAAGAAGAGCTGCAGTTTCGCGCCGAGGCGCGCCGCAACAAGCTGCTTGGCCTTTGGGCGGCTGAGAAGCTCGGCAAAACCGGCGCCGAGGCGCAGGCCTACGCCGAGTCTCTGGTCGTGGCGGAAGTGACCGCCGACGCCACTGAGCGCGTCGTGGCTCAGGTCAAAAAGGATTTCGAGGCGGCTGGGGTGAACCAGTCCGAGCACCAGATCCGCCGCACCATGGACGAAATGCTGGCCAAGGCGAAGGCGGAGATCAAGGCGGGCGAGTAGCCGCTAGGGCCTTTGTTCATTTTCTTGGACGATGGTCGCGCCATGCGCGATTCGTCCTTGAGAACGCCGCGACAGAAACCGCTTTCGGAAGCTTCCCATTTTTCGGCTGCGCCGCCTGTCGCCGAAGAAGCGGCCTTGTGGCTGCGCTATCTCGCCGGCGAGCGGCGCGCTTCTCGGCATACCATCGAGGCCTATGGCCGGGACCTCGCCGCGTTTCTCTCCTTTCTGACCGATCATTTTGGGGAGCGGCCCGGCGCCGCTCAGCTGAGATCTTTACAGCCGGCCGACCTGCGCGCCTTTCTCGCCAAGCGCCGCCGCGACGGATTGGAGAGCCGTTCGCTGCTGCGGGCGCTCGCCGCCATGCGCAATTTTCTGCGGTTTCTTGAAAAAAAGGGCCTGGCCCGCACCGACGTCTTTGGCGCCGTTCGCGCGCCCAAGCGCCCGCACAGCCTGCCCAAGGCGCTCACCGTCACGGACGCGCGCGACATCGTTGATCCCGAGCAGCGGGCCGGCGAGGCGCGCGAACCCTGGGTCATCGCCCGTGACGCCGCGGTGCTGGCGCTGCTTTACGGCGCGGGACTGCGAATTTCAGAGGCGCTGTCGATTGCGCGCGCCGACGCGCCCGTAGGCGCCGTTGACCGCGTGACGATCCTGGGGAAGGGCGGCAAGAGCCGGACCGCGCCGGTTATCGCGCCGGTCCGCGCGGCGATCGACGCCTATCTCGCCATATGTCCGTATGACCTTGCCGGCGGTCCGCTTTTTGTCGGCGCGCGCGGCGGCCCGCTGTCGCCGCGCATCGTCCAGCTCGCCGTGCAGCGGCTGCGCGGCGCGCTCGGGCTGCCCGACAGCGCGACGCCGCACGCGCTACGCCATTCCTTCGCCACGCATCTTCTCGGCCGCGGCGGCGATCTGCGCACGATCCAGGAATTGCTCGGCCACGCCTCGCTCTCGACGACGCAGATTTATACGGCCGTCGACAAGGCGCGGCTCCTCGACGCCTATAAGTCAGCGCATCCGCGCGCGAAGTGAGAAACAGACTGCGTCATGGCCGGGCTTGTCCCGGCCATCCAAATCGGGATTTCCAGCGTGGATGCCGCGACAAGCGCGGGCATGACGGCATTAGGACCGCATGAGAAGCCGCTCACTCTACTGGCTCCACGGCGCTAATCTCTATCCCGAACCCCGAGAGCCCGACGAAGGCGCGAGGGCGCGAGGACGAGGAGCGCAGGCGAATCGACGAGACTCCCAGGTCCTTCAAAATCTGCGCGCCGAGGCCGACATCGAGCCATTGCCGCTTGCGCGTCTCCTCGGCCTTTTCCCCCTGGTCCTCTTGCCCCCCTTGGCGTCCGACGATGTTCGCCGGGACGCCGGCGGCGCCGTCGCGCAGATAGACGAGCACGCCGCGGCCTTCGCGCGCGAAGCGGGCCAGAGTCTTCTTGATTGTCGGCGCGCCGCACATGACGTCGGAGATGATGTCGGCGCGATGCAGGCGCGTCGGCACGTCGCGTCCGTCGCCGATCGCGCCGAGCACGAAGGCGAAATGCTGCACGCTGTCGAACGGCGTCACATAGGCGTGGCCGATCATTTCGCCGGCCTCTGTGGCCACCGGAAAGGTCGCGACGCGCTCGACGAGTTTTTCGCGCGCCTGCCGGAACGCGATGAGGTCGGAAACCGACACGAGTTTGAGATTATGCGCGCTGGCGAATTGCTCGATCTGGCCGCCGGTCATCACCGTGCCGTCGTCATTGGCGAGTTCACAAATCACGCCGACCGGCGGCAGGCCGGCGAGCTTGCACAAATCCACGGCGGCCTCGGTATGCCCTGAGCGCATCAGCACGCCGCCGTCCTTGGCGATCAGCGGAAAGACATGGCCCGGCCGCACGAAATCGGCGGCGCCCATATTGCGGTTGGCGAGCGCGCGCACCGTATTGCAGCGTTGCTCGGCGGAAATGCCGGTCGTGAGCCCGTGGCGGGCGTCGACCGATACGGTGAAGGCCGTCGCGAGCGGCGCGTCGTTTTCCGCGACCATCGGCGCGAGATGGAGGCGGCGCGCCTCTTCGAAGGTCAGCGGCGCGCAGACGATTCCGCTCGTATGGCGGATGATGAAGGCCATTTTCTCGGGCGTGCAGAGCGAGGCGGCGATGACGAGATCGCCTTCGTTTTCGCGATCGTCATCGTCAGTGACGACGACGATTTCGCCTCGGGCGACGGCCTCGACTGCTTCGGTGATGGAATGGGACAATCGGCTCTCCAGGACGCGCCGCTTGCGGCGCCTGCTTAACCTATCTAGCCTTGCCGAGACGCCGTTTCAAACGGGTCTTCGCACGTCATTCCCGCACGGCCGTATCACCCGTCATTGCGAGCCGAAGGCGAAGCAATCCAGAATGCGCCCTATGACTTCTGGATTGCTTCGTCGCTGCGCTCCTCGCAATGACATGATGGGCGGAAAGGAGGCTCCGTTGTACGAAGCGGGATTGAAGAAGCGCGCGGTCTCAAGCTTACTGAGGACGCTGGCGACGGCCGCGCTGGCGCTCTTTTCGTTGTCCGCGACCGCAGGCGAAAACCCCTGCGCCGAAGTCCAAGAGGGAGGCGCCGCCTATACAGTGTGCGGCTTCGACGCGCGCAAGAGCGACATCCGGCTTTTTTTGCGCAATGAGACGGGTGAGACCTATGGCGACTTTTCCCGCTTGGCGAGCGCACTCGCCAGCAAGGGCGAGACGCTCCTCTTCGCGATGAACGCCGGCATGTATGCGGAAGATCGCACGCCAGTCGGCCTTTATGTCGAGAACGGCCGGCTGCTCAACCCCGCCAATACGCATGCCGGCCCCGGCAATTTTCACATGAAGCCGAACGGGGTTTTCTGGATCGATGGACCACGCGCGGGAGTCACCGAGACGGCGCGCTTTCTGAAAGGCCGCCAGCGTGCGCAGTTCGCCACGCAATCGGGGCCGATGCTCGTCATTGGGGGGCGCGTTCATCCGCGTATCCATGAAGACGGCATGTCGGAGAAGTTTCGCAACGGCGTCTGCGTCCAGGACGGCCATATCGTGCGCTTCGCGATCTCCAACCACCCGGTGACGTTTCACCAATTCGCCGGGCTCTTTCGCGACCGCCTCCATTGTCGAGATGCGCTCTTTCTCGACGGCGGTTCGGCGTCGGCGCTCTATGCGCCGTCGCTGTCGCGCCATGATCGCTTCATGCCGACGATGGGGCCGATCGTCGGCGTCGTCGAAAAGTCGAAGCGCTAGCTCAATCGCGTCAGCGCCGCGTTGAGCTTTTCGATGCGCGTCGCCGTTTCTTCGCGCCGGTCTCGGTGCTCTTCGATCACCTCTTCGTCGGCCTTGGCGAGGAAGCCCTCATTGGCGAGCTTGGCGTCGAGCTTCTTTAGTTCGCCTTCAAGCTTGGCCGTCTCTTTCGCAAGCCGCGCACGCTCGGCAGCAAGGTCGATGACCCCTTCGAGCGGCATCGCGGCGGCGCCGCCGCGCACGAGGAGTTGCGCCGAAGATTTCGGCGCAGCGTCTGCGAAGCCTAGTCGCGAAAGCCGCGCGAGCTTACGGATCGTCTCGTCCCAGCGCGTCGCGCGCGCCTTGAGCGCGTCATCCGCGCCGATCAGCAAAAGCTCCGTCTCGCTCGTCAAACTCATCTCGGCGCGCAGCGAGCGCACTTCGGAAATAAGGTCGACGACCCAGCCGATTTCCTGTTCGGCGTCGGCGTCTTCGAGCCCCGCGAGCGACGGCCAGGTCGCGAGCGCCAGCAGGCTTTGGCGCTTGGGCCCCTCAGCGCCCTTGATCGCCCACAGCTCCTCGGTGAGGAAGGGCATGAAGGGATGCAGCAGCGCGTAAATCTGATCGAGAATGAAGGCGACCGTCGCGCGCGTCTCGTTCTTCTCCGCGCCATCGGCGCCTTGCAGCAACGGCTTGGCGAGCTCCACATACCAGTCGCAGAAGACGCTCCAGACGAAGCGATAGACGGCGTTCGCCGAATCATTGAAGCGATAGGCCTCGATCGCCGCGCTCACGTCCGCAGTGGTGCGCGCCGCTTCGCCGACGATCCAACGATTGAGCGTGATCTTATTGGCATGCGGATCATAACCTTTGAGCCGCGCGCAGCCGTTGATCTCGGCGAAACGCGAGGCGTTCCAAAGCTTCGTCGCGAAATTGCGATAGCCTTCGACGCGCTGTGTCGAAAGCTTGATGTCGCGTCCCTGCGCCGCCATCGCCGCGAGGGTGAAGCGCAAGGCGTCTGCGCCATAGTCGTCGATGAGATGAAGCGGATCGATGACATTGCCCTTCGACTTACTCATCTTCGCGCCCTTCTCGTCGCGGACGAGCGCGTGGATATAGACGTCGCGGAAGGGGACTTCGCCCATGAAATGGAGGCCCATCATCATCATCCGGGCGACCCAGAAGAAGATGATGTCGAAGCCGGTGACGAGGGCGTTCGTCGGATAATAGCGCGTAAGCTCCGGCGTCTTTTCCGGCCAGCCGAGCGTTGAAAAGGGCCAGAGCGCTGACGAAAACCAGGTGTCGAGAACATCTTCGTCGCGCCAGATAGGAACTGTCGTGCCTAAGAACTTCTGCCTGCCACCAACCTCTCGAATAGTGGATTCCAGTATGATCTTCGCTTGAGCTTCGGCTCTCGGCAATACTACTACCGGCTTGCCGTATCGAGCTTCCGCAGCCGCAATGGCATCAGCTTCAGTTAGCTCACAGAAAACATCAGCGCCCAGGCCATACCAAGCTGGAATCTGGTGTCCCCACCAGAGCTGGCGCGAGACACACCAAGGTTGGATGTTTTCCAACCACTGAAAATAAGTTTTCTGCCAGTTTTCCGGAACAAACTTAGTTCTGCCTTCGCGCACAGCGCCAATCGCCGGCTGCGCCAGCGTCTTGGCGTCGACATACCATTGGTCCGTAAGTCGCGGCTCCAGCACGGCGTGCGAGCGGTCGCCGTACGGAACCATATGGGTGTGCGGTTCGACCTTGTGCAGCAAACCCTGCGCATCTAAGAGCGCCGTGACTTGTGCGCGTGCGACAAAGCGGGGGAGGCCGCCAAGGTTTCTTAGTTCATTCAGACGGATGTTCTTAACTTTGTACCGAACATACTCATCGTTTGTATCAGGGTACCCACCGATGGTAGACATTAACTTGTCTACATCGCCATTTTCAGTAAAGGCAGTGTCTTTCCAAAACTCCCTGTTCTCTTCGATTGAAATTTTGCTGTCTGCATCAAGCACGTCGATCTGCTGCAGCCCGTGCCGCTTGCCAACTTCAGCATCGTTGAAGTCATGAGCCGGGGTGATTTTCACTGCGCCTGTCCCCTTTTCGGGATCGGCATATTCATCGGCCACGATCGGGATGCGCCTTTCCACAAGCGGCAGGATCACATGTTTGCCGATGAGATGTTTTAGCTTCTCATTTTCGGGATGCACGGCGACCGCCGTGTCGCCGAGCATCGTCTCGGGGCGCGTCGTCGCGACCTGAATGAATGTCGCTGCATTGTCGGGGTCGTATCTCTCACCTTCGAGCGGATAATCGAAATAGTAGAGATGGCCGTTAGGATTTTTGTTCAAGACTTTCGCGAGGGCTTCGGCGTCGAAGGGCGCTTCGTCACCACGCTGCCATTTGAAGCTTCCGCGACACTCAACCTGCACAACTTCGAGATCGGAGATCGCCGTGTGCAGCGCCGGGTCCCAATTGACGAGGCGCTTGTCCTTATAAAGCAGGCCGTCGCGATAAAGCTGCACGAAGACCTTCACGACGGCGCGCGACAGGCCTTCATCGAGCGTGAAGCGCTCTCGCGACCAGTCACAACTGGCGCCGAGCCGTTTCAACTGCTCGACGATCTTGCCGCCTGATTCCGCCTTCCATTCCCACACCCGCGCGACGAATTTCTCGCGTCCGAGCGTTCGGCGATGTTCCTGGCGCTCCATGAGCTGGCGCTCAACCACCATTTGCGTCGCGATGCCGGCGTGATCGGTGCCCGGCTGCCAGAGCACATCGTCGCCTTTCATGCGGCGATAGCGAACGAGAATGTCCTGCAGCGTATTGTTGAGCGCGTGGCCCATGTGCAGGCTGCCCGTCACATTCGGCGGCGGAATGACGATGGAATAGGGCGCCGCTCGCGCTCGCTCGGGGCGTCCGGCGCGAAAGGCTTGCGCCTCTTCCCATGCGTCGCGGATGCGCGATTCAATTGCGGCGGGATCGAAGGTTTTTTCCATGGAGGGGCGGGGCGCAACCCTCTCCCAAGGGGAGAGGGTGGCTGCGAAGCAGCCGGGTGAGGGGAATGGCGCTGGCCACCTTGCGTCGGCCGAACGCCTTGAAGATTACGACAACTAGGCGAGAAGAAAACCCCTCACCCGGCCGCCTTCGGCGTCCACCCTCTCCCCAGGGGAGAGGGTGAGCGCGCTACATCAAGCCAGCGCCTTCAGCGCGCTCTTGCCGGCGTAGATCGCCGCGTCGCCGAGCTCCTCCTCGATGCGGATGAGCTGATTGTATTTGGCGGTGCGGTCGGAGCGGGCGAGCGAGCCGGTCTTGATCTGGCCGCTGTTCGTCGCGACGACGAGATCGGCGATGGTCGAATCCTCGGTCTCGCCGGAGCGATGCGAGAACACGGTGGTGTAGCCGGCGCGATGCGCGGTTTCGACCGAGGCGAGCGTCTCGGTCAGCGTGCCGATCTGATTGACCTTGACGAGCAACGAGTTTGCGACGCCCTTCTTGATGCCCTCATTGAGGCGCACGACATTGGTGACGAAGAGATCGTCGCCGACGAGCTGCACTTTGTCGCCGATGGCGTCAGTGAGCTTTTTCCAGCCCTCCCAATCGTCCTCAGCCATGCCGTCCTCGATCGAAACGATCGGATAGGCGCCGGCGAGCTTGGCGAGATAGGCGACCTGCTCGTCGATCGAGCGCGTCACGCCTTCGCCTTCGTAGACATATTTGCCGTCCTTGAAGAATTCCGTCGCGGCGCAGTCGGAGGCGAGATGCACGTCGACGCCCGGCTTGAAGCCCGCCGTTTCGATCGCCTTCATGATGAAGTCGAGCGCCGCTTCGGCGGAAGGAAGATTGGGCGCGAAGCCGCCTTCATCGCCAACCGACGTGCTGAGGCCCGCTTTCTTCAGCGCCGCTTTCAACGTGTGGAAAATCTCCGCGCCCCAGCGGATGGCGTCGCGCACATTCGGCGCGCCGGTCGGCATGATCATGAATTCCTGGAAGTCGATCGGATTGTCCGCGTGCACGCCGCCGTTGACGATGTTCATCATCGGCGTCGGCAGAACCCGCGCCTGAACGCCGCCAACGTAACGATAGAGCGGCAGCGCCGTCGCCTCGGCCGCCGCCTTGGCCGCCGCGAGCGACACACCGAGAATGGCGTTTGCGCCGAGCCGCTCCTTATTGGGCGTGCCGTCGAGCTTGATCATCGCCTCGTCGATGGCGACTTGATCCTCGGCTTCGAAACCGAGGAGCGCGCCAGCGATCTCGTCATTGACGTTGTCGACCGCCGCCAGCACGCCCTTGCCGAGATAGCGCGCCTTATCGCCGTCGCGCTTTTCCACCGCCTCATGCGCGCCGGTCGAAGCGCCCGAGGGAACGGCCGCGCGGCCCGAGGAGCCGTCCTCCAGCGTGACTTCGACCTCGACAGTAGGATTTCCGCGGGAATCGAGAATTTCGCGGGCGTGGATGTCGATGATCTCGGTCATTTAAGGCCTCTATGGTGCGGCGCGGGCGGGCGCGACTTCTTAGACCGATTGCGCCTTTCGGAAAAGCCTCAGCCGCAAAAAGCTTCTGCGTCAGTCTCGGGTTTTGAGGCGACTATGCTGCGCCGCGACGATGGCGCAGCCGACAATTCAATTGACTGATAAGAGCCCCAACCTATCCTTGAGTTTGATCAATGGAGCGGGCATTCGCCGCTATGCGCGGCAGGAGGGGAGGTTCGGATGTCCCTCATCGATAGGCCATTCGCGCACATTGTCGCCGCCGCCGCTCTGAGTCTTTGCTTAGGCCTTTGCGCCACCAGCGCGCCCGCTCAGTCGCCGGAGCATGTCGCCGCCGCCAAGGCGTTTTTGGAAAAATCGCCGGCACGAGGCAATTGCGCGCCGGCGCAGGAAGATTTTCTCGGCTGGCCGGCGAAACTTGTTCAAAGATGCGAATATCAGCGCGAAGACATGCCGGGCCTCGCCTATGTGCTCGACGTCCCGCCGGAAATACTGGCGCGCTGGGTCGAAACCGGCTGCAGCGCGCATATGGCCAGCGCCGCCGCGCGTTGTTTCGATCAACTGTTAAAATGCGCGCTCGGCGGCACGGGGAGCGCCTTTGTCGTCGGCGGCGATCTGATCGCGGCCGTGAAGGGCGTTAAGCAGAATCGCTTCTATCGCAACGGCGTCGCCATCGTCGCGCCGAAGAGCGGCATGCCGGGCGCCGTGCCGATCGCAGAGCAGGAGCAGACTGCCCATATTCCGGAGAAGGATGTGTCTGGAATGCTCGACCGCGGCGGCGTCGCCTTCTGGAGCACCATGCCTTATCAGTTCGCGGTGAAGGCCATCGACCTTGGCGTGCCTGCGGAGATGAACACGCCGGACAGGCGCGAGAAATGGCTTGAGATTGTGCGCGTCGAGATGCTCAAAGCGTTGGAGAGCCCGGAGAACCGCTTTCTCTCAGGTTGGATGTCGGCGCATCCGATCACCTTGCGCGCCGGCGAATGCCCCGATTCTCGCGATCCCTAGAGCGCTTCCCGATCACATGGAATCATGTGATCGATAAGGAATCGCTCAAAATCAAAATGTTAGAGCAGGTTCTCATCGAAAAAGTCTGTCAACTTTTTCGAAAACCTGCTCTAACGCTCGCGAGCCTTGTCGGTTCTTCCCCCGAACGCGTCACTCCGCGGCGATCTCGCCCTCGGCGACCTTGTTGGCGCGATCCTCGGCGATCTTGGTCAGCATCTCATCCGCGGCGTATTCTTGATCGAGCAGTTCCGACAAGATGCGTGCGGCTTCCATCCGCCCAAGCTCGCGCGCCCATTCGCGCAACGTGCCGTAGCGGGTGATCTCGTAATGCTTGATCGCCTGACAGCAGAAGATCGCCGCCGCGTCGGCGGCTTCGGTGTCGCCGAACTGATCCAGGACGTTGGAGCTTTCCTCCAATATTCCCTTGATCGCTTCGCAAGGAATTGCTTTCGGCTTTGCTTCAAAAATCTCGAAGACTTTTTCGAGTCGTTCGGTCTGATCCCTCGTTTCTTCACAATGCGCCGTCAGCGCCGCCTGCAGGCCTGGGAGCTTTGCGTTTCGAGCCACGTCCACGAAAGCTTTGTGAATGGCGCCTTCGGCGAAATACATGTCCTTCAGGGCATGGAGAAAGAGCCTTTCCAGTGCGCTTCTATCGTTCTTTTTCGCCGTTTCCTTCTTCGTCATGTCCTGCTCCTGTGCTCGGCGGGCTACGCCGCCGCGGTTCAAGGTTAAGCGTAAGTAAAGAGGAGGGCGGGCGGCGCTTTCGGAAACGGATAAATGTCGCGCCGGCGAAACGGATCAATGTCGCCATTCGCTTGACGCGAGACGAAAGTCGCGATTGTTACGCGCATGGCCAAGATACATAAGGGCGCCGCGCTGCTCGGCCGGAAGGCCGCGTTGCCGGCTTCGCCGGACGACGCGGAACTCGACCTGGTGCAAAACCCGCACAAGGATACGACTTATCTCGTGCGCTTCACCGCGCCGGAGTTCACGTCGCTCTGTCCGGTGACGGGCCAGCCGGATTTCGCCCATATCGTCATCGATTATGTTCCCGCCGAATGGCTGGTCGAGTCGAAGGCTTTGAAGCTTTATCTCGGGAGCTATAGAAACCACGGCGCCTTTCACGAGGACTGCACCGTGCGGATCGCGCGCGATCTCGTCGCGGCGATGGCGCCGAAATGGCTGCGCATCGGCGGCTATTGGTATCCGCGCGGCGGCATTCCGATCGATGTGTTTTGGCAGACCGGCGCGCCGCCAGAGGGGTTGTGGCTGCCGGACCAGGGCGTGCCGCACTATCGCGGACGAGGCTAACGCCGGGGCGGATAGGCCCGGACTGCGCTTGGATAGACCTCTATCGGCCCCTTGGCTCGATAGACGAGCAGGGAAACGAGCCAGCTGGCGATCAGAATTCCGGCGATCGCTATGCCGAAATCAGCGAGATTGTCGTTCAGACTCTGAACGAGGCGCCAAAGGCCGCCTTCGAAGCCGAGCTTGTCTGCGATGAGACCGAGCGCTTCCATCCCGCCAACAAAGATCGCGACGACCACCGACATCGCCGTCATGACCAAATTGTACCAGAGCTTCCTTAGCGGATCATCGAAGGCCCAGCCGTAAGCGCCGGTCATTACGACGCTGTCTGTCGTATCCATCAGAGACATGCCGGCGGTGAACAGGGCTGGAAACACCAGCAGCGTCGAAAATGACATGCCTTGCAAGGCCTGCTCCGCCGAAATTCCAAGTAGGCCAATTTCAGTCGCGGTGTCGAAGCCCAGGCCGAACAGAAAACCGACGACGTACATGTGCCATGATCGCGAGACGAAGCGAAACAGAGGCCGGAAGACCCGCGCCAATAAGCCCCGACCATTGAGCAGATGATCGAAGTCTTCCTCAAGCACCGGCTCGCCATGTCGGGCGCGGTTGTAAGCAGACCATATGCCTCTGAGCAGGAGCAAATTCGCGAGGCCGATGCCAATCAGAAACAAAGCGGAGACGATCGTGCCGATGGCGCCGCTCAGCGTTTTGAACTCATCCTGGCCTTGCATGGCCACGGCCGTGGCGACCATCGCGACGGAAGCGAGGGCGACGAAAGTGGAGTGGCCGAGCGAGAAGAAAAATCCGACCGAATAGGGCGTCTTGCCGTCCTGCATCAACTTACGAACGACATTGTCGATGGCGGCGATGTGATCGGCGTCGAAGGCGTGCCGGAGACCGAACATGAAAGCCAGAACGGCGGCTCCCATCAGACCCGGACGATCGGCGAAGGCCGTCCAGGCCCATGTCCAGGCGAAGACATTGGCCGCAATGATGAAAACAAAGGTCGCCGCGGCCTTGGCTGTGACGTTCTCTCTTCGGTCGTCGAAAGGGTTGAGCGCCATGATCCCGCCCGGCTGAGCAATACGAATATTAACCGTAATCGCTTAACTAGGAAAGTTCATACTGAGGCTAGCCGGGGCGCGCATTTGACTGAGTGGCTACAAGTAGCCACTATCAGCTCATGACGACTGTTTCGATCAAAGAAGCAAAAAACCGCCTGACCGAGCTCGCGCGACAGGTGGAGAAGGGCGAGACGGTCGTCGTAACGCGGAATGGGAAGCCGGTGTTCGACCTGGTTCCGCATCGACGAAAGCGCGGCTTACGGCTCGACGCCATAGATGAATTCAAAAAGCGGCACGGTCTCCAATCCATCGTTACATTTGTTGCCGAGGATTTTGATGCGCCTCTACCAGAGGACTTCCTGCTGCGGCCGCTGCCGGATGACGCATGAGGTTGTTGCTCGACACGCATATTCTGCTGGCTCTAATTGAAAATCGTGTGGCCGACTTTGGATCGCATGTGCGGTCGTTGCTGGAAAATGAAAATTCCGAATTTATCGCAAGCGTCGCGAGTCTCTGGGAGATCGCCATAAAGCGGCGGCTCGGCAAGCTCGAACTCGCCATAACTCTTGAAGCGCTTCCCGAGCTGCTGGAAGCGATCGGCATCGAGATACTCTCAATCAATGCGGCGCATGCGCTCGCCGCGGTCGAACCCGAACCACGGACACGCGACCCCTTTGATCGACTGCTGCTGGCGCAATGCAAGAGCGAGGCGCTGCGCCTGGTCACGGTCGATCGCGCGCTTCTCGATCATCCGCTGGCTGCGAGGAACGTTTAGCTGATCGCTTCGCCAGCCGCCCTATTTGAGCGAGATCGTTCGCGCGGTTTCGATTCTGATAGGATGCGCAGTCAGCGGAAAATTTCGGACGACGACATGCTGTCGGAAGAAAATATCGCCGAGTGGCGGCTCTGCGCGCCTTCGCTGCGGGAAGCGGACTTCTCCGATGGCGAAGCGCTTTACCGGCAAGGCGAGGCGCCGGGCTTTCTCTATTGTTTGATGCGGGGCGTCGTCAGGCTTTCGCATGTCGCCGAGAGCGGGGCGCAGATCACGCTCGCCATCGTGAGCGCCGGCGATCTCTTTGGGCGCGTTTCGCCGGGAAGAGCGTCGGCGCACAGCGCGAGCGCCATCGGCGAAGCGCGCGTTTTGATGTTCGCCCCTTCGGATGTGGCGCTTCTCGTCGCCAAAAGCCCGTCCTTCTCAAGCTTCCTTAGCGCCGGACTTGAGGCGTCGCGAGAACGCGCCGAGCGGAGACTGATCGACCGTCAGACCAAGACGGTCGCCGCGCGGCTGATCGAGACGCTGGGCGAGCTTGCGCTCGCTTTCGGCGCGCCTTGCCCGCATGGCTATTCGCTCGAAATCAAGCTCACGCAGCAGGACATCGCCGATCTTGTTCATGCGAGCCGCCCCGTCGTGACGCGGGTCATGAACGATTTGAGGCGCCGGGGCGCGCTCGACTATCGCCGCGACCTCATCTGCGTCAATGACGTCGCGCTGCGATCCCTCGCGCAAGAAAAACCCGCCGATTTGTCATGCGGGTGACAGACCGTCGCCGGGCAGCGTCTTAACGAAGGGATGGCGGCCGATCCGGCACGCCGGATCGGGAGAAACGAAAATGACATTCATCGCGGCGCGCTGGCACGGCTATCTCGACTATCTGACGGTCTTGATTTTCCTGATCGCGCCGAGCGTCCTTGGCTTCGGGGGAATCGCGGCGCAGATCTCTTGGCTGCTCGCGGGCGTGCATCTCGCGATGACGCTCGTGACGAAATTTCCGCTCGGCGTCTTTCGGCGGCTGGCTTTCGCGCTCCACGGCTGGGTCGAAAGGATCGTCGGCCCGGCGCTGATCGCCATTGCCTTTCTTCCCGCGATTTCCGCCGAAAGAACGGCCTTCGCCTTTTTCGTGGGCATGGGGCTTGTCATCATCGCGGTCGGCTGGCTGACGGATTACGCGGAGGCAGGTTAGTCAGTTTCGCGGATGTCATTCCCGACGCTTGGCGTTAGCCGAGAGATCGGGAATCCAGAGCAAATTCTATAATCTCGCGTTGCGGCTCTGGATTCCCGATCAGGCCTTCGGCCTGTCGGGAATGACAATTCTGGCGCCTGATTTTCGTATCAGCCGCGCGCCTTCGCCAGCCGATCGAACGCCATCAGCTCCTTGATCATTGTTTCGAGTTCTCCGAGCGGCACTTGCGTCGCACGGTCCGAGATCGCTGCGTCGGGGTTAGGATGCGTCTCGACGAAAAGCGCGGCGACGCCGACAGCGACGGCGGCGCGGGCGAGAGTCGCAACGAAACGCCGCTCGCCGCCCGATGACGCCCCTTGTCCGCCCGGCTGCTGCACGGCGTGCGTCGCGTCGAAGACGACGGGCGCGCCGGTCGTCTCTTTCAGGATCGGCAGCGCGCGCATGTCGGCGATGAGCGCATTATAGCCGAAGCTCGTTCCGCGCTCGGTGACGAGGACGCCGGCGGCGCCCGCGTCGCGCGCTTTCTCGACGGCGTGGACCATGTCCCAGGGCGCGAGGAACTGTCCCTTCTTGATGTTGACGGGACGACCGGTTTTCGCCGCGGCGACGATGAGATCGGTCTGCCGGCAGAGAAAGGCGGGGATCTGCAAAAGATCCACGACCTCCGCGACGCGCGCGCATTGCCATGCTTCATGCACGTCGGTCGTCACCGGCAGGCCGGTTTTTTCTTTGATTTCAGCGAAGATCGGCAAAGCGGCGTCAAGGCCGACGCCGCGCGCTGCGTCGCCGCTCGTGCGGTTCGCCTTGTCAAAGGACGCCTTGAAGATGACGCCGATCTTCAGGCGCTCGCCGAGCCGCGCGAGTTCGCCGGCGATCTCGAGCCCCATATCCGCGCTTTCAAGCGCGCAGGGCCCGGCGATCAGCGTCAGCGGCAAGTCGTCGCCGATTGTGACCCGGCGCGCGCCGTCTCCGATGATTACGCTTGTCACTCGGGCCTTGTCTCACGTTTTGACAAGCCGCGCGACCTCGGCGCGCAGCGCCGGCAGGACTTCGGCTTCGAACCAGGGATTGTGCTTCAGCCAGCCCGTGTTGCGCCAGGAGGGATGGGGGAGGGGAAAGATCAGCGGCCGGGCGTTCTGGAATTCGCGCCAGCGCGCGACAATTTCGGAAACGTTCGCGCCTTTCGGCAACTCGTGGCCGAGCCGCGCGAAATGATAGTCTTGGGCATATCTACCGATTGCGACGACTGTCTCAATCTGCGGCAGCGTCGCAAAGAGCGCATCGTGCCAGCGGGCGCGACATTCGGGACGCGGCGGTAGGTCGCCGCCTGCGGCGTCGTTTCCAGGGAAGCAGAAGCCCATCGGCGCGATGGCGATGCGCGAAACGTCATAGAACGTCTCGCGATCGACGCCCATCCAGTCGCGCAGACGATTGCCGGAAGGGTCGTTGAAAGGAATTCCGGTCTGATTGACGAGATTGCCGGGCGCCTGGCTCGCCAGAAGAAGCCGCGCGGTGGGCGAGACGCGCAACACCGGCCGCGGCTCATGCGGCAGTTTCGCGCCCTCGGGCGTCTCCGCGCAGAAGCGGCAAGCGCGGATGCGCGCCGCGATTTCGTTGAGTTTCTTGCCGGATGCTGATCGCGTCATCAGGGAACAACGCTCGGACGCGCCGAAACTTCCGTGCGCCAGCGGGAAAGATGCGGCAGATCGTCAGGAATATCGACCCGCGCGAGCTTCGTCAGATCCATGGCGACGATGGCCGTGATGTCGGCGATGGTGAAGTCATCGGAGGCGATGAAGCGCCGCGAGGCAAGTTCGCCATCAAGAAAACGCATTATCTTTTGCGCGCGCGGTCGCTGATGCTCGGCCAACTGCGGCCACTGCGGCGACTCGAGTCTCGCGAGCGCCGGGTGGCTGTGACGAAAGGCGAGCGCGACCGGAATGAACAGGCGGAATTCGACCCGACGTTGCCACATCTCGACGAAGGCCTGTTCGCGCGCGTTACGGCCAAAGAGCGGCGGCTCGGGGTAGAGCGATTCGATGTAGCGGCAGATGGCGACCGACTCGGTGAGCGTCGCGCCATCGTCGAGAACGAGCGCCGGCACCTCCTCAAGCGCATTGACGGCCGAATAGGACTCCTGCTTGTGCTCCTGCTCCAACAGGTTGACGTCACGAACGGGAATCGTGACGTCTTTCTCAGCCAGAAAAATGCGGACGCGTCTTGGATTTGGCGCGAGCGGCGTGTTGTAAAGCAGCATCTTGGTCTTTGCTCCGAATATGGGAATTCGTTGTGATCGGCGAGCGTGCAATGGCGATGGCTCGCAGTTTTAGAGCCATGATTTAAGTTAGGCGCGATGACGAATGACCTTAAGATCCCATCGCCTGCCGCGCTCGTGCTGTTTTCCGGCGGGCAGGACTCCACGACCTGCCTCGCCTGGGCGCTGTCGCGCTTCGATCACGTAGAGACGGTCGGATTCGACTATGGCCAGCGCCATCGCGTCGAACTCTCGCGCCGCGCCGCCTTGCGCGACGGGCTCGCGCGGCTCTCGCCGCTTTGGGCGAAGCGGCTTGGCGAAGATCGCACGATTTCGATAGAGGCGCTCGGCGCGATTTCGGAGACGGCGTTGACCCGTGACGCCGAGATCGCCTTCGCCGCCGACGGGCTTCCCAACACTTTCGTTCCGGGGCGCAACCTGCTGTTTCTGACCTTCGCCGCGGCGCTCGCCTATCGTCGCGGGATAACCGATCTCGTCGGCGGCATGTGCGAGACCGACTATTCGGGCTATCCCGACTGCCGCGATCAAACGATCCGCGCCATGGCGCAGGCGCTTACTCTCGGCATGGACCGGCCTATCAACATCCATACGCCGCTGATGTGGATCGATAAGGCGGAGACCTGGAGACTGGCGGAATCGCTTGGCGGCGAGCCGTTGGTGCGGCTCATCGTCGAAGACACCCATACCTGCTATCTCGGCGAGAGGGGCCGGCGCTTCGACTGGGGATATGGCTGCGGCGAGTGCCCCGCCTGCAAGCTGCGCGCGGCCGGTTGGGAGAAATACTTACGTCAGCAAAATCCCTATTAAAACATCAACTGCGAACTTGATCGGAGGTTGGAGATGACAAAGGAGTTATTGAAAGAGCTTTCGAATTGGAAATTGGAAGCAAAATTGGAGGACAATTCGAGATATTTCTATCATACCTCTGAATTTGAAGAGATTAAGAATGGAACAAAACTATATGTTATAGGAAGAAAAGGGTCAGGGAAAACAGCTATTTCAGAAAACTTTAGGCTATATAGTGACTACAACTACTTTAGTGAGAAACTAACATTTAAAAACTTTCCTTTTCATGAGCTGTATAAACTAAATAATGACAGTTACACGAAGCCAAACCAATTTATAACAATATGGAAATATATAATATATCTACATATATGCAAAATGATGTCTCGAAATGAATCGATAAATACAGCGTCACGTTCTATATTACGCGGTTTATTCCCTAGCACGGAAACGTCGTTGGCGCGATTAATTCCGGTTTGGGTTGGAAGACAGTTTGAGTTTTCTGCATTTGGAGTTGGCGCAAAATATGGATCAGGTCAGTTAAGCACTCATCCGGTCTCATGGATAGATAAAACAATATACCTTGAAGATTTTATCTTATCTAATTGTGATAAGTCGTCATATTTTATCGTATTTGATGAATTAGATGAGGATTATAAGGATGTAATCGAAAAATTTCAATCTAATGAATATATTGATCTATTGGTAAGTCTATTTAAAGCTGTTCAAGATGTTAGATCAATTTTCCACAACAAGTTGAATATATTTCCAATTGTATTTCTTAGGGATGACATTTACGATTTGCTATCTGACGCAGATAAAAATAAATGGAATGATTACAAAGTTGATCTTCAATGGGACAAGAATAAGGTAAAAAGTTTGCTGGCGTTTCGTATCTCTCGAGCGATTGATTCAGAATGTGATGCCATGCCTTATGAAAAAGCATGGAAATGTGTTTTCGAGAAGAGCTCCTTGGTTCCGTACGGATTCCGCCAAAGATCAAGGCTAGAGGCATTCGATTTCATAACAAGAAGCACGCTAATTCGACCAAGGGACTACGTCAGATATCTACAAATCGCCGCGTCGGAAGAACTTGCGATGGGGAACGAATGCATAAACGGAAAAACAATTAGGGCCGTTGATAAAGCGTTTTCGAACTATTTACGTAATGAGTTTGTGGACGAAATACGTCCAGTAATACCAGATATCGAGGATATACTTAACGCTATATCTCGTATTAGATCACCTGTTTTTTCAGTTAATAGATTTAAAGAGGAATTTGAGATGAGTTCAAAGCATTTAAAAACAAATAATTTTGATCTTGTACTAGGAGTGCTTTTTCATTTTAGTGTTTTGGGTAATAAGGGCAGACAAAAAGGCATCGAATTTTTTAAATATATTAACAAGGAGGCCTCTTTAAACCCCAAGGAAAGCCTAGTTGTTCATCGGGGTTTGTATAAGGCGCTTCAAATAATATAAATATTTGTTTTATCTTGCAGCTACGGCGAATGCCCCGCCTGCAAGCTGCGCTGGGAGGAATATCGCGTCGGACAGAACCGCGCAACCGCCTGATCTTCTCACCATTCGGTGTGGCGTGGCGGCCACAAACGTCGGTGACCTGCGCACGTGAGCCGACGGGAGCATTGACAGGCTTCCGCTCGGCACGGATATGTTATGTTATAACATAATTGCGGATGCGGAGAGCGGGCGTCCATGCGGAAAAGCTTTTTTGCCGGCGCAGTGGTCGGCGGCACAGCAGCCGGGCTTTTCGTCAGCGTGAGCGCTGTCGCTCAGCAGGCCTTGCCGACGATCCAAGTCGGCGCCGTGAGTCCGATCATGCGGAGCAAGGTTGTCGCCCCTCCACGGACCCCGGCAGCGCCAGGCGGGCGCAACCGCAACGTCACGGGCCCGAGCGGACCCGAGCCGCGCGACACGGAGGTGGCGCCGCAAGGCGTCCTCCCTATCGTCGCCGATCAGTTCGCGACGGTGACGGTCGTCACCAATGAGGAGCTGCGGCGCTCGCCGGGCGCGACGCTTGGCGACGTGCTGTTCGCAAAGCCGGGCGTCACCGGGTCGAGTTTCGCGCCCGGCGCTGCGAGCCGTCCAATCGTGCGCGGTCTCGATAATTACCGCGTGCGCATTCAGGAAAATGGGATCAGCAACAGCGGCGTGTCGGAGCTTGGCGAGGATCACGCCGTTCCGCTTGATCCCGTCGCCGCGAGTCAGGTCGAGGTGGTGCGCGGCCCCGCGACGTTACGTTGGGGCTCCCAAGCGATCGGCGGCGTCGTCAACGTCGAGAACAACCGCATCCCCACGGCCTTGCCCTGCCGTCTTGCGCTTATCCCCACGGCCGAGACTGAGGGCTGCTCGCTCGTCGAGTCTCGCGGGGCTGTGATGACCGTCGACAATGGGCTGGAGAATGCGACGCTGCTCGACGCCGGCCGCGGCAATGTCGCCGTCCACGTCGACGTGCATGGCCGGCGCGGCAGCGACTACCGCATTCCCGGCTATCCCTATCTTTTTCCGCCCGATCCGCCGCCCCCGGTATTCGGACGGCAGCCCAATTCGTCGATGCGCTCGGCCGGCGGTTCGGTCGGCGCCTCCTATTTCTTCGACGGCGGCTTTGTCGGCTTCGCGGTGACGCAGTTCAACTCGCGCTATCACATCCCCGGCATCGAGCCGACGGAGACGAATACGCGCATTGAGCTTCGCCAGACGCGCGCGACGACTAAGGGCGAGTTCCGTCCGCCGTCGGCCTATATCGAAGCGATCCGCTTCTGGGCGGGGCTGACCGATTACAAGCACCACGAACTCGCCAATGAGGAGGGCTTCAACGGCGTTCAGCAGACCTTCACCAACAAGGATCTCGAGGCGCGGGTCGAAACGCAGCTTCGTCCGGTCGACTTGTCCTTCGCGACTCTGACAAGCGCCTTCGGCGTGCAGGGCATGCATCAGATCCTAACCTCGCCAGGACGTGAGGGCGGGCTCTTCGACCCCAATCGGACGCGAAGCGTCGCCGGCTATTGGTTCAATGAATTCAGACTGACCGACACATCGAGAATGCAGCTTGCCGGGCGCATAGAACATGCGACCGTCTCCGGCGCGTTTCCGGAACTCCTGATCACCGGCGAGTCTCCCGAATTCCTGATTGAGCCCGGACCGCAAGTCGCCCGCGTGCGAAATTTCACGCCAAAGAGCGGGGCCTTCGGGTTTCTGCAGGATTTGCCGGAAGGCGTCGTCGCGAGTCTGACTGCGCAATATGTCGAACGCGCGCCGCGCGCTCCGGAGCTTTTTTCGCGCGGCATCCATGAGGCGACGGGGACCTTCGATATCGGCAACCCCAATCTCGGGATCGAAGCGGCGAAGACGATCGAGATCGGCCTGCGCCGTCCCTTAGGCCCGTTCCGCTTTGAAGCGACCGCCTATCTCACGCGCTTCGACGGATTCATCTTCCGCAATCTGACCGGCGCAGTCTGCGAGAGCGATATTGCGAGCTGCGCTTTCGAAGGGGAGGGCGATCTGCGCCAGGCGTTCTATGCGCAGCGCAATGCGCTCTTTCGCGGCGCCGAGTTTCAGAGCCAGCTCGACGTCGCGCCGCTGGCGGGCGGCGTTTTTGGCGTGGAGCAGCAATTCGACGTGGTGCGCGCGACATTCGTAGGCGGCGGCAACGTCCCCCGAATCCCGCCCGTCCGGCTCGGCGGCGGAATGTTCTGGCGCGACATGAACTGGTTGGCGCGCATCAACCTTCTGCACGCTTTCGCGCAGCGCAACATCGACCCGACCAATGAAACGCCGACGAAGGGCTATAATTTGCTGAGGGCCGAAATCAGCTACCGCATGCTGTTCGATCCGGGCGACCCGCGCGGCCGCGAACTTACCCTGGGACTTGTCGGCGACAATCTGCTCAACGACGACATCCGCAACAGCGTCTCTTTCAGGAAGGATGAGGTGCTGCTGCCCGGAGCCAATCTGCGGTTTTTCGCGAATGCGCGCTTTTGACGGCTTATAGAGGCCAGGGCGATCGGGTGCAGGGTTGCCTCATCCTGAGGAGGCCTCGAAGAGGCCGTCTCGAAGGGCGAGGAAAACAATTCTTCACCGATCGCCCCAGTTAAAGGGACGGGCTCGGCTTGATCGCCGGCGCGAAATAGGGCATAGGCGGGGCCAACGAGGCGCTGGGCGTATCCCGGCGAGTTCACTATTGCCGGGGTGAGACCGATGAAAGTCCGTAACTCTTTGAAAACATTGCGCTCGCGCCATCGCGCCAATCAGATCGTGCGCCGCAAGGGCCGCGTCTATGTGATCAACAAGGTGCAGCGGCGCTACAAGGCGCGCCAGGGCTGAGTTGCTCCGCCCGAGAGGCGACTGCTGCAAAGAGGGCCGGAGCGTAAGCTCGCGGCCCTTTTGATTTTCCGCGAGTCAGCCGCTCTACGTGTTGGCGTCCCCCGAAACGCCCATCAGCGCGAGCACATGGGCGTTCACCGAGCGGCTGAGCGCGTCGACGTCGTAGCCGCCTTCCAGCATCGAGACGATTCGCCCGCCGCAGCGCCGGTCGGCGATCTCCATCAGCCGTTTGGTCGCGTCGCCAAAATCGGCCTCGCGCAGCCGCAATCCGCCGAGCGGGTCGCGCTCATGGGCGTCGAATCCCGCTGAAATTAAAATCAGATCTGGCGCGAAATCGCGCACGCGCGGCAGGATTCGATCCGCAAGCGCCTCCTGAAAGGCTTCGCCGGTCGAACCCGCGAGAAGCGGCGCATTGACGATCGTGTCGTGAACGCCCGTTTCATTGCGTCCGCCGGTGCCCGGGTAGAAGGGCGCCTGATGGGTCGAGCAGAAAAGCACCCTGTCATCCGCCCAGAATATCTCCTGAGTGCCATTGCCATGATGCACGTCGAAATCGACGATCGCGACCCTTTCGGTCCCATGCGCCGTCTGGGCGTGGCGGGCGGCGACGGCGATATTGTTGAAAAAGCAAAACCCCATCGGATTGTGCGCGCCGGCGTGGTGCCCAGGTGGGCGCACGGCGACGAAGGCGTTGTCGGCTCGACCCGACATGACCTCGTCAACAGCGGCGACGGCCCCGCCGGCGGCGCGCCAGGCGGCTTCGAGCGTCTTGGGACACATCAGCGTATCGGCGTCGAGCGCGGCATAGCCTTCGCGCGGCGCGGCGCGCTCAAGGGCCGAGAGATAGGACTGGGGGTGGACGCGCTGCAGAGCTTCCGGCTCCGCCCTGGGCGCGCTCAAGCGAATCAAAGAGGCGAATCGCGCCTGCTCCAAGCCGTGCTCGATCGCTCGTAATCGTTCAGGGCGCTCCGGATGGCCGGGCCCCATCTCGTGATCGAGCCCGCTCTCATGGGTGACGAAAAGGGTTTTCACTGCTGCGAGGCAATCCGGGCGAGCGGCGCTACGCCAGTCAACGTTCTGATTTTCGGCCCTCTGGGACTGTCTGTCCATGAAAAAGAAATTGCAAAGTTCAAGCGTGGCGGCCCGTGGCTTTGCGTGGCGCCGGCGCAACAGTAGGGGAATAATTCCGAAGACGTGATCACAGCCCCAAAGTTCATGATAAGAAAATCGTAACAACTGTTTTGCGGCGGAAAGGAGTGCCGGAAATGAGTTTCAGATATGTGACGGCGGCAGCGCTTCTCGCTGTCTCTCTTGCGGGTTGCAACGTCGCGGGGACGCCTCTTCCCGATCCGAGGATGAGCGGTCGCGACGCCGAATTCATGGCGCTCGCGCCGAAGGCTGGAGTCAGCTCGCAATACGAACGTTACCTGGTCGATTACAGGACCAACGAACCCGTTGGCTCGATCATCGTCGATAACCGCTCGAAATTCCTCTATTATGTCATGCCGGGCGGCAAGGCGGTGCGCTACGGCGTCGCCACCGGTCAGGACGCGATGGCCTTCACTGGCCGCGCCTATGTCGGCGGCATGCAGGAATGGCCGCGCTGGATTCCGCCGAAGGACATGCTTGCGCGCTGGCCGCATCTGCAGCCTACGGCGGACGCGGGCGGTCTGCCCGGCGGTCCCGACAACCCGCTCGGCTCGCGCGCCCTCTACCTCTATCAGAACGGTAGGGACACGCTCTATCGCATCCACGGCACCAATGAGCCCGACAAGATCGGACAGGCCGTGTCGTCGGGCTGTATCCGCATGCGCGACATCGACGCGATCGATCTTTACAACCGCGTGAAGGTCGGCACGAAAGTCGTCGTGCTCTAAGTCCGCAGACTTTCAGCAAAGTTTATGACGCCCTCCGCTGATGCGCGAGGGCGTCATCCGTTTTGATGAAGCTATTTTACGCGCGCGGCGCCACTCCCTAACGCCATAGCTAAAGTAAAGCCCAGTCGCTTGACGCGCGGGTGCGCTGTCGCACTGCGTCTTGGCGACGCGACTCCTAGGGTCGTGGGGTTCGCAAGAAGCGGGCGACAGAATGGGGGGAATGATCATGCGTCCGACGACCAACATAAGCTGCCTCGTCTTGGTTGTTTGTGTTCTTTTGTTGGAGGTCGCGGGCGCTGGCGCTTACCTCGTGTCAGCAAAGGCGAATCCCTCTGACGCCTGCTATGGCTATGCGATTTGCCAATAAATTTTTATGCGCTCTGCAAAGTTTCATGGAACGCGCGTCCCGCTCCCGCGTTTTATTTGCCGAAAGGCCGGCGCGCCCAGAAGTCGATGCTCGAAAGAGCGGAGACGAGGAGCGCCGCGCCTTTCAAAAATTTTGACAACGGTTGAGCGAAAGGCGGAGGCGGGGCCCGTCATGCGCAATTTGGCTTTGTATGCGATGCTTCTATTTATGTTCGCGGCGAGCGTTGCGAGCGCCACGACTATACTTACGCGCGCGTCGCCAAACGGCGACGATTTTTGCTTTGGATACGCAATCTGCGAATAATCACGCTCGAATAACTGCGCCTTGGCTTCACGCCGAACGCTTTTGGCGCGCGAGTTCGCGTAAGCGTTCGACGCTTCGCATAAGCGCGCCGGCCTCGATGCCGATGAATGCTTCAATTCGCCGGCATACGGTATCCGCCATCGCATAAACGCGTTGCTTATAGGGCGCGACGAGTTTGCTCGCCCATGCGCGAATGGCGAGGATGACGGTATAGAGTTGGCGAAAGCGCTCCATCTGCATTAGCTTGTCGCGACAGATATCGAAGAGAAACGACATGAAGCCGAGCGCCGCGGTCTTGGCGAGCAGGATCGTGAGAAGCCCGCTCAGCAAACGTCCGTGCGCGATGAGTTCGAAGCCCACCAGCTTGGCTGGCAGAATGACGAAGAGCGGCGCGATAAATACGCCGAGCGTCTTCATCGGCGTCAGAGTCGCAACGAAATCCTTAAGCTGCTGCACATAATGTTCGAGCTTGAGCGCGTGTCCGAGCGCGTGGAGCCATTCGCTGAAATGGTCCCACAGCCAGGTTTCAATCAAAAAGAGGACGGCAAGCGTGAACCAGAAGCCGTCTTTTAGACGGCGCTTCCAATCTTCCATGGCTTCCTCCTCTCACATGCGGCGCGCCTCGCGCCGGCATGCGCGATCATAAACCAGATCAGATGTGAATAGCGCGTTTGGCGACGGCGAAAGCCGCTTCGCGCATCGCCTCGGAGAGGGTTGGATGCGCGTGGCACGTGCGCGCGAGATCTTCCGACGAGCCGGAAAATTCCATCAGCACGGCGGCTTCGGCGATCATTTCGCCAGCCCCTGCGCCGAGAATATGAACGCCGAGCACCCGGTCGGTCGCGGCGTCGGCGATGATCTTCACGAAGCCCTCGGTCGCGCGCATTGCGCGCGCGCGGCCATTAGCGGTGAAGGGAAATTTGCCAATCGCGACGTCGATCCCCTTGGATTTCGCCTCTTCCTCGGTGATGCCCACCGCGGCGACTTCCGGCATCGTGTAGACGACGCTGGGAATGACTCCGTAATTCACGTGACCAGCCTCGCCGGCGAGAATTTCGGCGATGGCGATGCCTTCGTCCTCAGCCTTATGCGCGAGCATCGGTCCGCGCACCACGTCGCCGATGGCGTAGACGCCCGGAACATTCGTCGCGAAACCGTCGTCGATGACGATGCGTCCGCGCTCTAAGGCGACCCCGGCGTCTTCCAGCCCAAGACCTTGCGTGAAAGGAATGCGTCCGGTCGCAATGAGCACGGCGTCGGCCTCGATCTTGTCTGACGTTGCGCCGTCGACCGACGAAAAGGAGACGATGGCGCGCTCGTCCTTGCTCGTCCCTGCGCGCTCGACGCCTGTGACCTTGGAGGCGAGACGGAAGTCGAAGCCCTGCTTTTCGAGAATCTTCTGGAAGCGCGTCGCGATTTCGAGATCGAAGCCCGGCAGAATGCGGTCGAGAAATTCGATCGCGATCACTTCGGCCCCGAGCCGCCGCCAGACCGACCCAAGCTCGAGTCCAATGACGCCGGCGCCGACCACGACAAGCCGCTTCGGCGGCTTGGCGAGGACTAAGGCGCCGGTCGAAGAAAGAATGAGCTTTTCGTCGATCGCGATCTCTTCGCCGGAAGCGCCGCGCAACGGCGCGACGGTCGAGCCGGTGGCGATGACAATGTTTTTCGTTTCAAGCGTCTGGACGCCGCCATCGGCGCCGCGCACTTCGACTCGCCCCGCGCCCTTCAGCCGTCCGACGCCGCGGAACGAGTCGATCTTGTGCTTCCTGAACAGAAAAGCGACGCCGTTGACGTTCGCGCCGACAGTGTCGTTCTTATGTTTCATCATCGCCGACAGATCGAGCCGCGGCGGATCGACGATGACGCCAAGCGGCGCTAATCCATGCGCCGCCTCCTCGAACATATGCGAAGCGTGAAGCAGCGCCTTCGACGGGATGCAGCCGACGTTGAGGCAGGTGCCGCCGAATGTCGGGTCTTTCTCGACGACGGCCGTCTTCAATCCGAGTTGCGCCGCGCGGATCGCGCAAACGTATCCCCCCGGACCGGATCCGATCACGATAAGATCGTAGGTCATGTCATCCGCAATTCAAAAATGGCGCCGGTTCTCTCAGATAAGCTCTCTAGAGATGAACCCTGGATAAACGGCGCTTAGCCGGCGGCCCAGACGTAAACGAACGTCGCTAAGACGCCGAGCGCAGTTTGACCGAGTTCCAGACGGCCCCAGAGGGCGATGACTTTGCGCGCCTCATGCGCCGCATCGGCTTCGATGAGCGCCAGGATGCGATTGTTGAGCGGCACGATGGCGAGATAGGTGTAGGGCCAACTCGCAATGGCCACGAGCGCGCCGAAAAGCCATCTGACGTCATCGAGCTCACGAAAAGCGATGAAGCCAAAAAGGGCGGCGAGAAACGCAAGACTCGCGAGCACGATGAAGCCGCGGTGGTCGGATGGCTCCCATTCCTTGATGAGCGCGTCATCGCTGAGCGCCAGCCGCGCGGGCTGCTCAACGTAATTGACATAAAGCGACGCGCCGGTGAAAGCGCCAGCCGCCGCGAGCGCAAGCGAACCAATGATCATTCAAACAGTCCTTTGACGGTCGGCAGGCGCATCGACATTTGCGGCAAACCATCGCCGCCGCCGACGCGCCATGCTTCTTTAAGCTGATTCGATCGCTTCTTCGTCACAGACGACGCGCGCGTTGTCTTCGGCTTCCGCGGCGACGTCGATCTTCAACGCCTTGACCGCTTCTTTCTCTTTCTGGCGATCGGTGAAGTGATCGAAGAAGATCTGCATCGCGCGATCTACGCCGTAAGGATTAATCCGGCGCGTGTCATCGCGATAGAACATCGACACGTTGGGCGAGACTGTCGCGAGATCATAGGACGGGAAGTAGGCGATGTTCGGCCGCGCGCGCACCACTTCGTCCGCGGCCGCGCGAAGAATGGCCTTTACGGCGCTGTTCGATTCGATAACGTGCCGGTCCTCATACGTGGCGATGATTCCCACGGGCGATACGCTCAGGACGATGCGAATATTAGGATTGACTTCTCGAATGCGATCAATAGCCGCCAAGAAGTCGCGGACCACTTCGCTGACCGTCATATTATAAAATTCGAAGACGTTCGGATCCCATTCGCCGCCGGCGACGCCCGGCGCAAGCTGCAGGATCGCGCCATCTGGCTTATGACGCCACGTCTCGGTATGGCCGAAAGTGAAGACGAAAACGTCCATTGTTTCCAGCATGTGCCGAACAGCGGCGAAATGCCGCTCGCGATCGGCGCGCATCTCTTCCAGTGTGGCGTATCCATCGGGTTCGATGCGCGGCCGGAACGGATCGACGAAGCGGCCGTCCTCGGGGCGATTCCAGTAGTCGAGTTGCGGCTTGAAACGCCCATAGACACGCTCGATCAACTGCAAAAATTGCGCGGTCGTGTAGAGATTGCCGTAGCGGCAGGAATACATCGAGTAATTGCGATGAAGCGCCTCGCTCGCCGACATGCCGGCCGGGGGCTGCTCGGCGAGATAATAATGGAATCCGCTCGCTTGCAGGCGCATGGCGATTTCCTGCGCGAAGCAGCTGCCGCCGGTCGCGACCTTGTCATCCGGCGAGATTTTAAAAGGCGTGCGAATGATCGGATCAAGCGCGAAAGGCGGCAGAGACGTCACCGCCTTGCGCCAAAAGCGATGGTCGGGTAGGGAGCTATAGGGGTTCTCCGCCATGGTCGCACTCCTTTCTGATCCGGCCGATTGTCTCGCGGATCGAGCTTTCGCCCGCGCCGTTCGCGAGCCGCCTTCTGGCGGCGCAACATAAACGGCGCCCGCCCGCTTGTCACCCGGCCGCGCGCGCCATCCAGCGCCGACGCCATCGCCCATCCGGTGAAAGACGCATGCTATCGCAGGTTGATAGACAAATTCTCAAATCCTGGCGGGAATACGCCATCGAGCCGCGCATCGCGAAATTCACCGGCCGCGTCATGCGCAAGACCGGGCCCCGCATCGCCATCGTCGGCAATTGCCAAAGTTTCGGCGTCGCTTATGCGATGAAAGTTCTCGATCCGAGCGCGACTGTCGATCATTTCTCGATGGTCGCGCGCGCGCGCTCGACGATGAGCATCTTCGCCAAAACGCTCGAGACCTATGACTACGTCTTTTCGCACAATTTCCTTGACGGCCATGTGCGCGGGGGCGGATCAGGGGAATTATGCGAACGTCTGCCGAAGACGATGATCTTTCCCGCCATCACCTTTGCGGCCTTTCATCCTGATCTCGTCTATATCCACGATTTGTCGCAGATGCACGGCTTCGTCTGCGGGCCGATCGGCCCCTATCACTCCGCTCTCGGCCTTTTCGCTTACCGCAAGGGCCTATCGCTTGAGATGGCCAATGCGCTGTTCAACGAAAATGTTTTCGACGCGCTCGGCTATTTCGACATTTGGAACGAAGCGTCGCGCGAGCTGCTCGACAATACGCTTGGGCTCTATGGCATCGACCTTTCGACCGAGCTGATGAACTGGTCGCGCCGCGGCGTCTTTATGTACAGCACCGTGCATCCGATGAGCTTCGTGCTGTTCGATCTCTCAAAGAAGCTTTTCGAGAAGGTCGGTCTCAAGCCGCGTCAGGTGAATTTCAATTATTACGACATTCACGATCTCTCTCGCAGCGAGATCTTCCCGGTCTATCCGCCGATCGCGAAGCGTTTCGGCGCCCAGGGCGGCTATATGTTCAAGCTGCAAAATCACCATATTTCGACGACGGTGGGGGACTTCCTGACTCTGCCGCAGTTTCTCGCATCCTGCTACAATATCTACAGCCGTCATGACGCGTCGAAGATCAGCAATCCGCGCGTCGACGCCTGGCTTGCCGATGAGACGACGGTCGGATTGCTGATGAGACTGGCGCGCGAGAATTTCGCCGCGGGGCTGACGCCGAAGCTATAAGCGTTCTATTTCCAACGCGTGTCGAATTTCGCGAGGTTGAACGGCGGCTTATAAGCGTGCAGCGGGTTCTCGCCGCTATAGGGCTTCACCACGGTAAGAATGCGCTCGCGATGTTTCAGCGGCGCAAAACCGGACGGGTCCAGCGCGCCGGTGAAGCCGACAAGATGCGCCGGATCGACGTTCATCTTGAAGGCCGGCGGCGGACGCATCCAGCTCTGCGTGACGACATCCATATAGGCTGTCTTCAGCATGTGGTTGAGGCCCCATTGCGTCGGCACGAAGCAGGACTTCGACGAATCCGACATGTCCCAATAATAGGTATCGGGCCGCAATTCGAGCGTGCCGTCGCCTTCGAAAATGGCGATGGAATTGTCGTGCATCAGATGCCGCACCTCGGCGAAGCCCGCGAAAGGATCGACGAGGTGATAATAAACGCCAAGACAAATGATGATGTCGAAGGTTTGATTGAGCTTCGAGGCTTCGTAGATCGAAACGCTTTGATTGATCTCGACATTCGATTTTAGAAGCTTCTTGGCGAGGCGCAGACCGGCGCCGCTCGCCCAGTTCTGGCTCACATCGTCAGTGGCGAGAACATGCTTGGCGCCGCGCCGCTCAGCGTAAAAGCTCCAGAAGCCGTCCCAGCAGCCAATTTCGATAACGCTCTTTCCGGTAAAATCGATCTTGTCGAGCTCGCCCTCGATAAAGCGCCAGATGCGGCGGTGATCCTCGGCTTGCGAGACGCTGACGGCGCGCAGCCCGTCGCCGAAATCAAACTCATGATACCAATGGATGGCGTCAATTTCTTTTTGCAGCGCTTCGCGCGAAGCTGCGTCCTGCACGTCCATCGAATGTTCCCTGGAGATTGCGTCAGGCGCGCGAAAGCGCCCGCTCTAGTCGCGGCGACGGCGCGGAGTTTGCCTTTATTCCGCGCTCCATGCAAGGCGAGGGCCTGACGCGGCTATTCCGTCGAGGCGCTCCATCTCCGCTGCGAATTCGCGAATGCGCGGCGCGATCTCCTCGCGGAATCGCGAGCCGTTGAAGACGCCATAATGGCCAACGCCTTTCTGCACATGATGGCTCTTGCGGGCGGCGGGAATGTTGGCGCAAAGCTCCAGCGCAGCCTCGGTCTGGCCGACGCCGGAAATGTCATCCTTTTCGCCTTCGACCGCAAAGAGCGCCGTGCGCCGGATCGCTTTGAGGTCGATGAGATTGCCACGGTGACGGAACAGGCCCAGCGGCACCTGGTGACGAACGAACACGCGGTCCACGGTCTGCAAATAGAACTCCGCGGTCAAATCCATCACCGCGAGATACTCGTCATAAAAGTCGCGGTGCTTCTCGGCGGAGTCGCCGTCGCCCTCGACGAGATGGTTGAACATTTCGAGATGGGCCGAGATGTGGCGCTCGAAATTCATCGACATGAAGCCGGAGAGTTGCAGGAAGCCTGGATAGACCTTGCGTCCCATGCCGGCATGCGGAAAGGGCACTGTGTGGATGCAGTGGCTGCGGAACCAATCGATGCCGCGTTGCTGCGCGAGCTTGTTGACGGCGGTCGGATTGACGCGCGTATCGATGGGTCCGCCGATCAGCACCATTGACTGCGGGACGTCAGGATCATCTTCCGCTTCCATCGCGGCGATGGCGCAGATTAGCGGCACCGAGGCCTGGCAGACGCCTAGCGTATGCAGAGGCGTTTCGGTCGCGCTTGGCGCGAGGAAGCGCATCATTTCGCGAAGATAGTCGACGTAATCGTCGAGATCGAAAGCGCCGTCGGCGAGCGGCACCGCGCGCGCGTCGCTCCAGTCCGTGATGTAGACGTCGTGGGTTGGCAGGAATGCTTCGACCGTGCCGCGCAACAGCGTTGCGTAATGGCCGGACATCGGCGCGACGATCAGCAGTTTTGACTGCTTTGGCGCCGGACCGGGGAATTGGCGATTGAAATGCAGCAGGCCGCAAAAGGGCTTGCTCCAGACGGACTCTTCAACGATCTCGACCTCGGTTCCGTCGACGACCGTCGTATCCAAGCCGAACAGCGGCTTTCCGTAACGGCGCGTCATGCGCTCGAACAGCTCAGCGGATGCGGCGATGCTGCGGCCGAGCGAGGTATGATGCATCGGATTGAGCGGGTTCTTCATGGCGTGCAACATGGCGTCAGTCGCCGCCCGCGCTGGCGCAAAAGCCAAGTGCATCATCTCGTATAGCTGGTACGACATCCGGTCCATCTGCACGCTTCTCCCCGCCACCCCCCTCGCAGCCGCCGCGCCGCGATCTCATATTGCACTGCACAATCAGAATATAACATATTCAAAATGGGCAAAATCCAAAATCTGACGAGCTCAGCATTGCTTCGACCCGACTAAAAAATTCGTAATTCAGTCATATTCGCGCAGCCAAGGCCACGATTGCAAGCGCAAACCAGAATATGGCGGTAGCTCGTCGATAGAGGGCGAGGGCGCGATGGATATCGGCCGCATTCGCCTGGGGGCTCCCCTCGCCGAGACTTACAGCGTACACATTAACGCCCGTGTAAGAGCGCGAGCCGCTCAGCTTAAGGCCAAGGGCGCCTGCCATGGCTGCTTCAGGCCAGCCGGCGTTGGGCGAGGCGTGACTCGGCGCGTCCCGACGCGCGATGGCGAACGCCTTGGAGGGAGAGGTTTCGCCGAGCCCCAAGGCGCCAATCGCCAGCAGGCCCGCCGCTGCGCGCGCGGGGAGGAAATTCATCAGATCGTCGCAGCGCGCCGCGGCCCAGCCGAAGGCCAGGTGGCGGGGCGACTTGTGGCCGATCATGCTGTCGGCGGTGTTCACCGCCTTATAGGCGAGCGCGCCTGGCAAGCCGAAGACGGCGAGCCAAAGCGCCGGCGCCACCACGCCATCCGAGAAATTTTCGGCAAGGCTCTCGATGGCGGCGCGCGCGACGCCGGACTCGTCGAGCGCTGACACGTCGCGCCCGACGATCTTCGCGACCGCTATGCGACCGTCCTCGACGGAGCTCGCCAGGGCCTCGGCCACCGCGGCGACATGGGCGTGCAGGCTGCGTTGGGCCAGGAGGCTGGACGCAACGATGGCGAGAGCGATCCATCCGAGAGGCAGCGCGAGCGCTAAGCGCTCCGCCACTGCGCCCATCCCGACAGCGACGAAAAGAAGAATCGCGAGGGCGACCGCGCCTTTCGACCGCCGCAGAGCGAAGGAGTCTTCTTCACAATTCAGCGCGTGATCAAGCTTGGCGATCAGTGCGCCCAGCCATGTCACCGGATGGCCGATCTTAAGGAAAAGCGCGTCCGGATAGCCGGCGCCCGCCTCGATGGCGAGCGCCAGGAGCGCAAGCTCGAAGTTCATTTGAGTTGGACGCTCAGCGGAGAGGCCGCTACCGCCGTCATTGCGAGCCGAAGGCGAAGCAATCCAAGATCGGAAACCGGCGACTGGATTGCTTCGTCGCTACGCTTCTCGCAATGACCGAAGCGCTTCACCGCCCAAAAAGCGCGGTGATCGACGCCTTGGCGAGCGCGTTCTGATTAATGGTGAAGCCGGCGATGGCGGTGCGGCCATGGGCGGCGTCGCCGAGCTTGTCGGTCTTCAACGCGTAAACGGTGAAAATGTAGCGGTGCGGCTTGCCCGGCGGCGGGCAGGGGCCTCCGTAGGCCTTATCGCCGAAGTCCGTCTCCAACTGATGCGCGCCAGGCGGAAGATTTTTGCCCGACGCGTCGCCCACGCCACGCTTCAAACCGCGAACGTCGGCGGGAATATCGACGACGAGCCAATGCCAGAAGCCGGCACCGCCAGTCGGCGCATCTGGATCATGCGCGGCGACGGCGAAGCTCTTCGTGCCGGCGGGCGGGTCGCTCCAATTGAGCTCCGGCGAAACGTTCTCGCCGGTGCAGCCGAAGGAATCATAGACATGCTTCATGTCGATCTTCTTGCCTTCGGCAATGTCGGGGCTAGTGAGCTCAAATGCGTGGGCGCCGCTTGAGTCGGCGGCAGCCAGCGCGATAAGGCCGAGAAAGGATGAAACGCTGCGCAACATGTAAGCGTGCTCCTTGATCTGAAATTCGCTGCATCTTGTAGCGGATTGGCGCGCCGGTGTCGCGCGTCCCTGCTTCGCGGTAAAGAGGGCGCATGAGCGATGCGGGAAGTGGGCGTCCTTTGCGCCGCGGCTGGACAACAGGCGCCTGCGCGACCGCGGCTGCGCGCGCGGCCTTTGAAGGGCTGGTGACAGGCGCGCCGCCTCCCGATCCGGTTGAGATCGCGTTGCCCTCAGGAAAGCGCGTCGCCTTTGCGCTGGCGACATTCGAGCGCCGCGAGAATTTCGCCCGCGCCGGCGTGGTGAAGGACGCCGGCGACGATCCTGACGTCACGCACGGCGCTCTCGTATGCGCGCGCGTGCTGCGCGGCGATCCCGGCGCGGGCGTGCGCTTTTTCGCGGGCGAAGGCGTCGGCGTGGTGACTCGTCCCGGGCTTCCGCTGCCGCCAGGCGAGCCTGCGATCAATCCCACGCCGCGCAAGATGATGATCGAGACGATCGAGGAGGCGAGCGCGAAGATGGGCGTCGGCGCGGACGCCGACATCGAAATTTCAATTCCGGGCGGCGAGGAGCTCGCCAAACATACGCTGAACGGCCGCCTAGGGATCATCGGCGGCCTTTCCATTCTCGGCACAACGGGAATCGTGACGCCTTTTTCTTGCGCCGCCTGGATCGACAGCATCCATCGCGGCGTCGACGTGGCGCGTGCGAGCGGCCTGACGCATGTCGCCGGCACGACGGGCTCGACGTCCGAGGCGGCGGTGAAGCGCCTCTATGATTTGCCGGAGACGGCGCTCATCGAAATGGGCGATTTTGTCGGCGGGCTTTTGAAATATCTTCGCACGCATCCGGTCGCGCAGGTGACGATCGGCGGCGGTTTCGCCAAAATGACCAAGCTCGCGCAAGGACGGCTCGATCTTCATTCGGGCCGCTCGAGCGTCGATTTTGCGCAATTGGCTCAAACCGCGCGCGAGGTCGGCGCTGGCGAAGAGATTGCGGCGCTCATCACTAACGCCAATAGCGCGCTCGAAGCTTTGGAGGTCGCGCAGGGCGCAGGCGTCGATCTCGCGGCGCCGATCGCGCGCGCCGCATGGAAGACCGCCGCGCGGGCGCTGGAGACGGGAGAGAGCGAGTTGGAAATCATCATATTCGATCGCGAGGGCGTTCTGCTGGCGCGCACGCCGTTCCGAAAGGCGATTCAATGATGATGGTGACTAGAACAGCGTCATTGCGAGCGAAGCGAAGCAATCCAGGGTTATGGGGCGATATATGGATTGCTTCGTCGCTGACGCTCCTCGCAATGACGGACGGACGATTGATAATATTTCCGTCAAATCCGCTCTCGCATGTCATTCCCGACGCGCGCAAAGCGCGCGATCGGGAATCCAGAGCCAAACCAGCGCTCCTGGGTCGGCTCTGGATTCCCGGTCAGGCCTTCGGCCTGCCGGGAATGACATGCCGAGCGAACGGATTGACCGGAATTCGTATGGCATGACCGAAAACCCCCATCTCACTCTCGTGCTCGGCGGCGCGCGTTCAGGCAAAAGCGCTTATGCAGAAAGCATTATCATCGCGCGTCCGGCGCCATGGACCTATATCGCCACGGCCGAAATTCTCGACGATGAAATGTGGGCGCGCGTCGAGGCGCATCGTCTGAGGCGAGGCGAGAACTGGCGCACTGTTGAAGCAGCGCAGGCGCTCGTCGAAGCGATTGGCGAAGCAGGAGCCGATCGCCCGCTGCTTATTGACTGTCTGACGTTATGGCTAAGCAATCGGCTGCTCGCCGGCGCCGATCTTTCACGTGATCGCGCCGAACTCATTCATGCGTTAGCATCCCGCTCGGCGCCGACAGTGGCCGTCTCGTCCGAGGTTGGATTATCCATCGTGCCGGATAATGCGCTGGCGCGTTCTTTTCGGGATGCGGCAGGCGAATTGCATCAGGCCGTTTCGCGGATTGCCGGCAGAGTGGCCCTCGTCGTGGCGGGCAATCCGCTGACGGTGAAAGGTCCGCCTGTCGCCTAAATTGCAGCGTTTCCGCAGATAAGATCGCAATGCAATTTTTAAAAGGAGAACATTCATGTTTGGTGTTTTGCGCGCAAATATCTTCGTCGCCGCCGTCATGGCCGCCTCATTTGCGATCGATGCTGCCTCAGGCGCCGAGCGCCTGCCGGCCTACGGCGCGAATCTGTCCGAGACCTCAGTGTCGGGGATTTCGTCCGGCGCCGCCATGGCTTTGCAATTCCAAGTGGCGCATTCCGGCATTGTCAAAGGCGCCGGAATCATCGCCGGTGTTCCCTATGACTGCGCCGAGCAGAGTTCGAACCAGGCCACCAACAATTGCATGAAGCCGGACGCCGCGCATCCGGTTCCAGATCCCGAGCATCTGAAGAACATCACCGATTCGCTCGCGCGCTCCGGGGCCATAGACGACGTCGCCAATTTAAACGATGCGACCGTGTGGCTGTTTTCCGGCCGTAAGGACGAGGTGGTGCTGCCAGTCGTCATGGACGCGACACGCGATTATTACGCGAACTATGTGCCGCCGGACCGGCTCGTCTATCGAAACGACATCGACGCCGGCCACGCAATGGTCACCGAGGACTTTGGCGAGAAATGCCCCGCGAACAAAGCTCCCTTCATCGTGAACTGTCACTTCGACGCCGCCGAAGCGCTGCTCGAACAAATTTACGGCCCGCTCAATCCGCCGAGCGCGCAGCCAACCGGAAAATATGTCGAATTCGACCAGAAGGAATTTCTGCCCGACGGCAATCCCTACAATCACAGTTTAAGCGATGTCGGCTACGCCTATATTCCGCATGTTTGCGCCTTGGAGACGTGCCGCGTGCATGTCGCGCTGCATGGCTGCAAACAGCAGGCGGCCGAGATCGGCGACGCCTTTTATAAGCACGCCGGCTACAATCGCTGGGCGGATACGAACCACATCATCGTGGTGTATCCGCAAACGATCAGCCGCTGGGGTTGGGGCTGGCCGTTCTACACGTTGAATTTCGTGTTGAACCCCAATGCCTGTTGGGACTGGTGGGGCTATGACAGCGCCGAGCACCACACGAAGAAGGGACCGCAGATCGCCGCCATTCGCGCGATGGTGGACAGGCTCGCGACGAAGCCTTGAGTTGGCGCTGGTCAGTCCCTCGTCCTTCGAGACGCGGCCTTTGGCCGCTCCTCAGGATGAGGGACCCTTAGGCAAAGATCGCCTGGTCGTTTCCGCAAATAGTCCTCATGCTGAGGAGCCGCTGAAAGCGGCGTCTCGAAGCACGAGGACGGCGGCGATTCTCGTGTGAGCGATAGCGTCTCGTTGCGCCAGCTTTCTCGCTACGCCCCAGCCGCTTTCAGACCCTTTTCCAGATCGGCGATGATGTCGTCGATATGTTCGAGGCCGATCGAGAGGCGCACATAGCCGGGCGTGACGCCCGAGGCGAACTGCGCTTCTTCGGCGAGCTGCGAATGGGTCGTCGTCGCGGGATGGATGGCCAGACTCCGCGCATCGCCGATATTGGCGACGTGATAGAACATCTCCAGCGCGTCGATGAAACGGCGGCCGGCTTCTAAGCCGCCTTTCAGTTCGAAGCCGAGCAGCGCGCCATAGCCGCCCTTCAAATATGTATCGGCGCGCCGCCGCATCTCGCCTGACTGCTGAGACGGATGGATGACGCGTGTCACTTCGCTGCGCTTACTCAAGAAGTCGACAACCTTCTGCGTGTTCTGCACATGGCGCTCCATGCGCAGCGTCACCGTCTCGATTCCCTGCAGCGTCAGGAAAGCATTGAAAGGGGAGGCCGCCGGACCGAGATCGCGCAACAGAGTCGCGCGCGCCTTGATGATATAGGCGACGGGTCCGATGGGCTTGACCGCCTCGACCCAAAGGGCGCCGTGATAGCTCGGATCGGGCGTATTCAGCGCCGGCTGACGCTGCGGAAATTTCTCCCAATCGAAATTGCCGGCGTCGATGATGGCGCCGCCGATCGACGTGCCGTGGCCGCCGAGATATTTTGTCGTCGAATAGACGACGATCGCCGCGCCGTGATCGATCGGCCGGCAAAGAATGGGCGCCGCGGTATTGTCCATGATCAGCGGCACACCCAGTTCGCGGCCGATCGCCGCGACTTCGGCGATCGGGAACACGGTGAGCTTGGGATTAGGCAAAGTCTCCGCGTAGTAGGCGCGCGTGCGTTCGTCAGTCGCGCGGCGGAAATTTTCGGGATCCGCCGGATCGACGAAGCGCACCTCGAGGCCCTGGTCCTTCAGCGTATTGGCGAAGAGGTTCCAGGTGCCGCCGTAAAGATCGGTCGAAGAGACGATATTGTCGCCAACGCGCGCGAGGTTTTGGATCGAGAGCGCAGAGGCCGCCTGTCCCGATGCAAGCGCCAGGGCCGCGACGCCGCCTTCGAGCGCCGCGAGCCGCGCTTCCAATATGCCCGTCGTCGGATTGCCGATGCGCGTATAGATGTGGCCGAGCTCCTTCAGCGCGAAAAGATTGGCTGCGTGCTCGGTGTCGCGGAACTGATAGGAGGTCGTTTGATAAATCGGCGCGGCGACGGCGCCGTTCGTTTCGTCCGCGCGCCATCCGGCGTGAAGCGCAATCGTTTCGGCGTGCTTGCTGTCGACGGCCATCATCTTCCTCCTGGCGTGAGCGTAAGCTGAATAGAACAAAGCGAACGCGCGCGCTACACGGGCCGTCTTCCCATTGCTTGCCTTGTCGGCTCCTCCATTTACTCGCAGGGGCTTTGCGTCATGCGCGCGCGCCGCAGGGAGTTGGATATGAAGAAAAGATTCGCCGTCATGGGAAGTCTCGCCCTCGCCTTTCTGGCGCCCGCGGCGTTGGCCGAAGAGCAGCAGGAGCAGGGCGTGACGTCCGGACCAGCAGCGGGCACGCCTGTTGAGCCATCGGGCGCCGTGCAGAAGGACAATCCGGCTGCGGTGGACGCCAATCCAAGCGGCCTCCCCGGCCCGAGCGGAACCTCCGCCGGCGCGCCTGCCGTTGAGGGCAAGAAAGGGACGCAAAGCGGCCAGGAATGGGCGCCGCCCGAAGAGATTCGCCGGAAGAAAGGACCGACCTCATAGCGTCAGTTTCGGCGCAGCGCAGGCGAGCGCGAAGGCGTATTCGAGCGCCGTGTCTTCAAGCGATTCGAAACGGCCAGAGGCGCCGGCGTGGCCGGCGCCCATATGGGTGAACAGCAAAATGGGTCCGCCGCCGCTCATTGTCGCGCGCAGCTTCGCGACCCATTTGAGCGGCTCCCAATAGGTCACCCGAGGATCGGCGACTCCGGCGACGGCGAGGATCGGCGGATAATATTGCGCGCGCACATTTTCGTATGGCGAGTATGACGCGAGGCGGTCGTAGGCCTCGATGCTGGCGATCGGGTTTCCCCATTCGAGCCATTCGGGCGGCGTCAGTGGCAGATCGTCGCGCAGCATTGTGTTGAGCGTGTCGACGAAAGGCACGCTGGCGATGATCCCGGCGAAAAGCTCCGGCGCCTCATTGGCGATGACGCCCATCAGCAGCCCGCCGGCCGAGCCGCCCTGCGCGACGATGGCGCCTTCATGCGTATAGGCGCTCGAGACGAGATGACGCGCGCAGTCGATGAAGTCTGAGAAGCTGTTTTGCTTTTTCTCAAGCTTGCCGTCTTCGTACCAGCGCCAGCCCTTGTCTGCGCCGCCGCGAATATGGGCGCGCGCGTAGACGAAGCCGCGATCGACGAGCGATAGGATATCTTCGTTGAAGCTTGCAGAGAGCGCATAGCCATAGGCGCCATAGCCGTAGAGCAGCAGCGGCGCTCCCTCGCCGCCAGGCGTGAAGTCGGCGCGGTGCAGGAGCGTGATCGGCACGCTTTCGCCATCGCGCGCCGTCGCGAACAGCCGTCGCGTGACATAATTCTTGGGGTCATGTCCCGATGGAATCTCCTGGCGCTTGCGCAGGGCGCGCGAGCGCGTCGTCATGTCGTAGTCATAGGTCTCGTCAGGCGTCGTCATCGACGAATAGACGAAGCGCAAAATGTCGGTGTCGAATTCAAGACCCGGATCAATCGACAACGCATAGGCTTCCTCTTCGAAATGGATCGCATGTTCCTCGCCGCTTGAAAGCGTGCGGACGACGATTTTCGGAAGTGAGTCTTCGCGAAGCAGCCAAACAAGATGACGCGCATAAACGGTGAAGTAGTCGATCATCGCGCCTTGGCGATGGTGGACGACATCCTTCCAGTTTTCGCGGCCAGGCTCTGCGAGCGGCGCGACGGAAATGCGGAAATCGTCGGCTCCGTCGGCGTTGTTGCGAATAAAGATGAGGTCGCCATGCGGCTCGACGTCGTAGCGCAGGCGCGGTTCGCGCGAGGCAACGATGCGCGGCGTGGGGTTTTGTTCACGAAGGTCGATGAGCCAGCATTCCGTGGCGTCGTGACCGTGGATCGACACGATGGCGAAGCGCCTGCAATGGCTTTCATGCAGGCCGACAAACCAGGCGCTGTCCAATTCCTCGATGACCAGCGTATCGTCGGCGGGGTCAGTTCCGATCTCGTGGCGGAAGATCTGCGAGGTGCGATGGTTCTCATCCACCAGCACGTAGTAATAGGCTTTTGAATCGGCGCGCCAGACGATTGTGCCGTCGCTGTCGCTCACGACGTCGCCGCGGTCGAGGCCCTCGCTCAGCGCGCGCGTTCGAATATCGTAAAGCTCCGAGCCCGCGTCGTCGACGCTCCAGGCGAGCTGCGCGTGATCGGGCGCATGCGCCGCATCGCCGATATCGAAGAACTCGTAGCCCTTGGCGAGCGCATCGCCGTCGAGAAGGATTGTTTCGGCGCCGCCTTCACGCGGCGTTCGGCAGTAACGCGGATGTTCCGCGCCGGGGTGGAAGCGCTCGTAATAGGCGAAAGGCCCGTCAGGCTCGGGAACGTCGCTGTCGTCCTCTTTGATGCGTCCGCGCATCTCGGCGACAAGCGTCTTCCGTAGATCTTTGAGCGGCGCCATGACGCGATCGCAATTGGCGTTTTCCTCTTTGATCAGTTTGGCGATGTCGGCGGGAAGAGCTTCCGGATCGCGCAGCACCTCGCGCCAGTTTTTCGCGGCGAGCCAGTCGTACGGATCGTCGAGCACGCGGCCATGGACGACTCTGCGCGTGTGGCGTTGCGCTGCGGCCGGCGGCGCCGCGCCTGCGAGATCGAATCGCCAATCCGATGGCTTGTTGGGGGCCATGTCATCCTCCGCCGATTGTCGTTGAAAGGTTTTATCACTGCTTGCAGCGCAGCACAGAAATCTCTCGGGAGGATTTGAATCCGAAGCAATTTGTAAATCTTTCGTGACTTAGCCTTGCGTCTAATGTGCTTTCCACTTTCCGCTGAGGAGCGATCATGCGTTACTCTCACGCTGCCCTCAATCCAGTTTCCATCAGCGAGCGGAAGAACTTCCACGCCAACGCCGCTCCTGCGCGCCGCGCGTCCATGCCGGGCCGGATTGCGTGGAAAATTGTCTATTCGAGCCTCGTTGCCGGCGTTGCCGTCTATGTATGGTGGCGGCGTTAGGCGCATTTTGGCGCTGCTGCGCTGCGTCAAAGACAAACTGTCATAAATCGCCTAAGCTTGAGGCGCGGCCCGACGGCGCATGCGCGTTCGCGCATGATGAGTCGCGCCGCGACGGATAAACGCGGGCGCTGCGGCGCGCCTCAAAACCCAGAAGAAACGTAAATGTTTACGAACAGGAAATGCATTGCTGCCGGCGTTCTTTGCGCCAGCCTCTCCTTTGGCGCCGCGCTCGCGGAGCCGAAGACGTCTGCGCCCGCTTCCGCCGCTCCAACGACCTGGGCGCCGCCCGCCGAGATTGCGCCGAAGGCCGCGCCCGCAGTCGCGCCAGCGCCCAGCGCTGAAGCGCCTGCCGCTGCTGCGCAGCCTGCAAGCATTGCGCCCACGGCGAAGACGCATGCGGAGAAGGAAAAGGACTGCCGCGCGCAAGCCGACGCCAAAGGACTCCACGGCAAGGAGCGCAAGCAGTTCAGATCGGAGTGTCTGAAGGGATGACGAAATCCGCTGGTCGCTTTCGCGCGGCCGGCGGCGGACTCTAGAGCAGGTTCCGAAAAAGTTGACAGACTTTTTCGATGAGAACCTGCTCCAACGTTTTGATCTTGAGCGATTCCTCATCGATCACATGATTCCATGCGATCAGGAAGCGCTCTAGTAGACGCGATCGATGCAGAAGTCGACGACTTCGAGCAGAGCGCTTTTCCATTCTGAGGCCGGAAAAATCTCCATCGCGTCGCGGGCGATGGCGCCGTAATGCGTCGCGCGCTCGATCGTGTCGTCGAGCGCCTTGTGCTTCTTCATCAATCCGCAGGCGGTCTCGACGTCGCCGTCCTTGATCTCGCCTTTCTCCAGCGTGCGCCGCCAGAACTCACGCTCTTTTTCATTGCCGCGACGGAAGGCGAGCACCACGGGAAGCGTGATCTTTCCCTCGCGGAAGTCGTCGCCGACATTCTTGCCGAGCTTCGCCGACGAGCCGCCATAGTCGAGCGCATCGTCGATGAGTTGGAACGCGACGCCGAGATTCATGCCGTAGCTCCGCGCCGCGGCTTCGTCGGCCTTCGGCTTGCCGCCCAGCATCACGCCGACCTCGGCCGCCGCGGCGAAGAGCTCAGCCGTCTTGCGGCGAATGACGCCCATATAGGCGTCCTCGGTCGTCGTTGTGTCTTTCGCGGCGTTGAGTTGCATGATCTCGCCTTCGGCGATGACCGCGGCCGCTTGCGAGACGACGGTGAGCGGCGCGATGACGCCGGGCTCGACCATCATCTTGAAGGCGTGGCCGAGAAGGAAGTCGCCGACAAGCACGCAGGTCTGATTGCCCCACAGCATGCGCGCGGCGATCTTGCCGCGGCGCATGTCGCTCTCATCGACGACGTCGTCATGGAGCAGCGTCGCCGTATGCATGAATTCAATGCCGGCGGCGAATTTCAAATGTCCGTCGCCCTTGTAGCCGCACATGCCGGCGGTCGCGAGAACGAGCATCGGCCGCAAGCGCTTGCCGCCGGCGGAAATGAGATGATTGGCGACTTCGGGAATCGTCGTGACGTCGGAGCCCATGCGCTGGATGATCAGCTGATTGGTGCGCTCCAGGTCTGGCTTGATGAGTTCGAGGAGGCTGTCGAGGCCCGCGTCCTTTTTCTCCTCGAGCGGAATGACGATACCCACGGACCCCCCTAAAGCCTTGCGTTTGTTGCGGCGAACTTACGGCTTTGGGATGGAGGCGGCAAGTCAGTGGAAACGTTCGCGTTCCGTCCTTCTGAGAGATTGCGGATCCCTTGCTTTGACCTCCTCCCCACAAGGGCGAGGCGTAAATGCAGTCGGCCGTGGTAGTTCTCATGGAAATGACGGACAGCGGCGCAGATTTTGACGGCTTTCTCGACGGACGCTTGCGCCTGCGTCAAAGCGCCGCCGGCCACCGCGCCGGCACGGACGCCGTGCTGCTCGCCGCCGCGACGCCTCGAGATCAGCGGGGGCTCATTCTCGACGTCGGGGCAGGAGCGGGCGCGGTCGGATTGATGGCCGCGTTGCGCGCGCCGGGCGCGAGCGTCGGCCTTGTGGAGATCGACCGCGAGTCTTGCGCGCTGGCGCGTGAGAATGTCGCCGCAAATCATCTCGATGGCCGTGTGATGGCGTATGAGGCCGATGTTCTTTCAGCGAAGTCGCGCCGCGCCGCGGGACTCATCGACGAAACCGCCGCGCTCGTTCTCACCAATCCGCCATTTCATGACGCGGGCAAGGTGCGCGTGACGCCAGACGCCGCCAAGGCGCGCGCCCATGTCGCCGGCGCGCCGCTTGCCGATTGGACGCGCGCCTGTCTCGCGCTGCTCGCGCCTGGCGGCGCCTTCGTGATGATTCACCGCGCCGACGCGCTCGCCGAATGTCTTGCGGCTGTGGAGGGAAGGTTAGGGGGCGTGTCGATCGAGCCTATTCATACGCGCGCCGACGCGCCGGCGACGCGCATTCTTCTGCGCGGCGTCAAGGGCTCGAAAGCGCCGCTGTCGATATTGAAGGGGATTGTTGTCTAATGGCGTTATCAGGACGCCACTGCGCTGCTGCACTCACCCTCATCCTGAGGAGCCGTTCTCGATCTCGGGCAAGCCCGAGATCGAAGCGGCGTCTCGAAGGACGAGGGTGAGGAACGGCTATGGCTTCCTCGTCCTTCGAGACGCGAGCTTCGCTCGTTCCTCAGGATGAGGAAGCATACGACGCGCTTCCGCGCTTGATAATGGGTTACGCCGCGCGTTGCGGCGCGACCGGCGGGCTCGAGAGCTGCGGCTCCCAATAATTGCCCTTGTCGAACATGTGCCGCGCCTGCGCATATTGGAACATGATGCGCGCGACGATGGTGATGGTCTCTGGCTTGCGCACGGCGGCGCCCCAGACCTTGTTCCACATGCGGCCTTCCTGCTCGCCCATCTTGCGCACGTCCATGCCGACCTGCATCGCCTGCTGTTCGACCTCGCGCAGCGATTTCGGATCGAAGGGCTGCGGCGCCGGCCCTTTGCGATTGCGGCCGAACGTTTTGATCATATTCAGCATGCGCTCGCCGAAGGCGGCCGGCGCGTAAAGCGCGTTGCAAAGATTCTGCATGCCGTAATGCAGCTCCTCCATGCTCATCGTCTGGCACTGGATGTTGGAGCTCCACGGCACGGCCTGGGTCTCGACGCCGCCGGTGATCAGCCGGCCTTCGCGGGTGATGCGGTCGAAGAGCGGCGTCGCTTCCGACGCCATCAGCGCGCCGAGGCTGAAGATCGGGATCGGCGTCGCCATGGCGAAATCATACTGCTGGGCGAAGACGCTCGGACCGTCGTGGTCGAAACCGACGATCATGCCGCCCATCACCGACATGCCGTGGTCGACGAGCTTCTGGATTTCGTCGACGAGGCTGATCTTCAAGTTCTGCCGCTTGCCGGTCTCGCGCAGGCTTTCGATATTCGGCGTCTCGATGCCGACAAAGACTTGCGTCAGTCCCGCCGCGACGCACATGTCGAGCAACTCCTCGTCGCGCGTCGCGTCGATTGATATCTGCGTGACGAACTCCATCGGACGATCGCGGCGCCAATGCGCCATCGCCGCGAGCAGTTCTTTGCAGTGCGCGCGATAGGCGGTGAAATTGTCGTCGGCGAGGAAGGCGGTGCGATAGCCCGCATTCCACAGCGCGTCGATCTCGGCGATGACATTTTCAATGGGCTTATGACGCTGCTTGCGTCCGAGGTACTGAATGACGTCGCAGAATTCGCATTCGAACGGACAGCCGCGCGACGTCTGCACCGCGCCGAGAATGGCGCGGTCGTTGCGATAGAGATCCCAGCGCGGGAGCGGCGAGGAGGCCAGCGACGGCTTGTCGCCGATGTAGCTGTCCTTCGGCTTGCCGGCGCGAAGATCGGCGAAGAGTTCGTCGGCGATTTCTTCCGTCTCGCCGCTCACCAGCACGTCGCAATGATCGCGCAGCCGATCAGGGGAGAGGCTCGCATAGGGGCCGCCGATGATGACCTTCTTGCCGCGACGACGAAACTCGTCGGCGATGGCGATCATGCGGCCGCGCTGGCTGACCTTGCCGGTGATCGCGATCCAGTCGGCGGGATGGTCGAAATTCACCGGTTCGACCTGCTCTTCGCAGAGTTCCACCTCGAAATCCTTGGGGGCGAGCGCCGCGACGGTGGCGGTGGCGAGGTCCGCCATCATGACCCCGCCCGGGACGCCCGACGCCGCCAGGGCCTCGCCGCCGAAGTAGGTGGGAAAGTCGCCGGCAGGATTGATGAGATACATCGAAACGGTCATGCAAACCCCTCAAGCTTTAACCGTGCACGCTAATTGATCTTTGCGGACCCGACAAGAAACTTGTCGTCATTCCAAACTGCGCGATCAGGCGTCCGGATACGAAAAAGGCGGCCGATCATGGCCGCCTTTTCGTGCGTAAGAAGAGGAACTTAGAGATGCGCGACGACCACGAGCCGGCGAATTTCGCCGTTCTTATAAGCGCGCAGGAAAGCCTGATAGTCGCGGAAGGACACGCAGCCGTTCGAATCGCCGTTCGGTCCGAGCATATAGGTGTGCGCGAGAAGGCCGGCGCGGCCGAAGATGGCGCCTTCGCCGCCGATCGGGGTGAGGCGCAGCGCCTGGACGCCATGGAACAGCGCTTCGCGCGGCGAGAGATCATAGACATGCGGCGGCGTCGCGCCGCGCATGCGCAGATGGACATAGCGTGGATCGTCGAGATGTTCGCGCAGGCCGGAATGCGCTTCGAGCTTCACGCCGTTCGGCAGGTAAACCGTATGCGCCGAAATGTCATAGACAGCGGTGTAGCGGTCGTAGCGCGCCGCAGGTCCAACGGCCGCGCCGGCCGCGCCGCTCACGCCGCCGAGGATGCCGGATTTAAGGTCTGAGAGCGTCCCGCCATCAGGCGCCGCATAGGCGAGCGCCTGTCCCTTCGGTTGCTGCTGCTGGCGCGCCTCTTGCGCCGCATCGCCGAGGCCAAAGACCTTATCGAAGATCGAGCGATTGTCGGCGGGCGACGCCGGCACGACGCTGGTGCGGGCCATGCGCTGCAGCGAGCTTTCATAAAGGCCACGATCGGCGACGGAAAGTTCGACCGGCCGGCGCGGCGGCAGCGGCGCGACTTCCGCCTCTTCGACGCTCTCAGCCGGCGCGGCGGCGACCTGCATTGCGTCGAGGTCCTGGCGCTCGGGGATGATGGCTGACGGCGTGTGCGCCGCAGGCGAGATGCTGGCGTCGAGCGTGCCGCGAGTCGCCAAGAAGGCGAGGGATTGCGGGCGTCCGCCGAGGCCGATAATGGCCCCGTAAGGATTCTGCGCGCTTTGCGCAGCGGGCGCGGCGGCAGGCGCCGCGGCGATCTTCGTGTCCGGGGTCGGGCGCTGCGACAGCGCCCAGAACCCCGCCGACAGGCTCGCGACGAGCGCTATGCCGGCGACGACAAGATGAGACGAGCTTTTACGAGAATAAATGCCGCGATCGAAAGAATTGAAATCGATTGGCGCACCGATTCCTTGCATCATCCGCCCCTACCTCCGAACTGCACTTCCGCTACAGGGCCCTGAACTTCGCCGTCATTGCGCGAAAGCGCGCTAAACTGCGGCGAACGCCGGAACCGTGGCGGCTGCCCCACGCATATTCTCAACAGAACTAAACGACCTTGCTTTGGCTGCTTTAGGGCGAATTCGTGTCGGCGCTCACGGTAAAGGCGAATAGTTAAGGCTTTGAAAATGCCGGATTTCGTGCGCGGTCCCGCGATGGCGCGGTCAAGCTCGCCGCCGCTTCGCCGCCAAAATTGACGCGGCGCCGCAGGTCAGATCGGCGGCGAAACCTTCGCCGGTTCAAACCGTTCTATGAGGAAGGAAGGGAGGGCGGGGAGATGAAGAGCGGAATTGAGGGCAAGGTCGTCGCCATCACCGGCGCGTCGAGCGGCTGGAGGCCATCGCCGCCAAGCTTGCGGCTTGGGGTCGGAAAGCCGAAGCCATCGCCATGCGACACGGTCTTCAGCGGCACGAAATTCGCGGTCGCGGCGATTTCGGAAGGGCTGCGCCACGAAGTCGGCGGCAAGATTTGCACGACCGTCATTATGCCCGGCGCCGTCGACACGGAATTGAAGTCCGGCACGTCGGACCCGGCCAGCCGAAAATTCGTCAACACCTTTTATAAGCAGGCGATCCCGGCGGAGTCGATCGCCCGGGCGATTGCCTATGCGATCGAGCAGCCGGCGAATGTCGATGTGAATCAGATCGTCATCCGGCCGACGGCGCAGGAGTTTTGAGGATTTTTTGGGCGATGGCGCGAGGTCGTGTGTCTGGCTAGTATTGGTCGTAATCGGCGTCTTCTTGTGTATTACGCCCGGCGCGTTGTTTGGCAGTCATTTTTTTATATTTAGCGATCAGTTCCGGCGTGATCCACTCGTGCGATGAGGTATTATGATCCCATCGAATAAATTGGTAATAGCGCTTGGCAAACGCATGTAAAACCGTTTCGTACTGAACCATAACGAGCACAGCATCACTTGTTTGCGGGAGTTCCTGATCGTCCAATAGATCTAGGAATTTTCCTTCCGGTTCTCTCTCAAGGAAGCTTTTTAGGTCCGTCAGAACCCGATTTATGATTTTTACTTTTCCCGCATTTAACGTCGCATCCGGCTTCTTTTTGGTGAGTTCACGAACTTCGCGAATCAGACCTTTGAATATTTCGCTGGTAGCGACGTAAGTGGAGACGGCCTCATTCGTCGTGATATTATTGAAATCAGTCACTTCTTTCCTACCTTCCTCGGCGGACCCGAAGGAATTTCTGACGACTCACCATCAACAACATAGTGCCATCCCCCGTCGTAAATTACGTTATCAGAACGATATCGCTCAACCTCTTCCATGTACTGCGAAAGAATCATTGTCACGTCACTCGTGGTCGGAACATCGTCTGGATCAAACTGATCAAAATGATCAAACGGCTTGTAACGGTCCCCTAGAACGGCGTTTGCTGCCGCGATAACCTTATTTATTAGATTCAGTTTAAACGGATTTAGCGAGTCATTCGGTGACTTCTTTGCTAAAATAGAGATTTCCGTGTATGCTCCCTCAAGCTGACCAATTACTTTCTCTAGATTCTCAACGTCCGCTTCCGTTTTCATTATTGTCTCCATTACGGGCACAACCGCCGATACTGAGCATAGCTTCTGATCAGCACGTCAATTGGATGCCGCTGCTTGCTATCAAATACCTCAACCATTTGCTCAACGTCTGTGTCAGTCAATGCGATCACCGCCTTGCGCTGCCCTGACCACAGATCAATTGTTCGTTGTTGTTCTGGCCTCCTCAGTGGGTACCTCGTTACGAAAACGCCGAATTTACCCAGGCTATCGTGCAGGTAACGATTAAGTTGATCGATGTGCTCACGACTGATTAGAGCCACGTTTTTCATCTCAAATGTTATTTGTCGTGAGCCATAGTCGCTCATAAGCTCGCGCAGAAACTCGTGGGATCGGCTGTTGTAAAAGATTAAATCCCGGATGCTTACGCCGCTGTCCGTTCGAGCTTGCACTTGTGCAAAATCAAGATACGGGTATAGCAACGTTGGTAGAAGCTCCCCAATAGCGCGCTCGTATTTAATATCTGCCCCACCGTCTTTGCCCGTAGGCAGCCTTTTAATTTCATTCAATTTGCGGCGCGCTGAAATGACTGGAATCTGTGTGAAAAGTGGATCGACTGCACAGCTTTCTGCGGTGCGCTCTCGCTCCCTTACATAGGCTTCCACGACACCGTAATTTTCTCTATTGTATGTTAATACTTTCACGCGAGTCAGTTCCTCCCCCTCATGCGCGATGTCATCTTGAGGGCATGAATCCCGAAAATAGGTTTCATAATTTATCCAGGGGACGTGTCTCAGCCACCGTTTTGGAACTAACAGTAAAGGCTTCCTGGTTTCGGGGTGGATCGGGACGGTGGTTCTAATTGTCTCGAAATCTCTATTTTCGGGGTTGTAAACTGCAGGAACCTCAGTCTCCTGCATCGGAATGTTTAAGTTCACACACTCTTGATGAGTGTAGTCGATCAAAAAACTTTTCATAAATGAACATGCAATATCGCTTACGCGATCCTTGCTTATGTCATCAATGAGTAGCTGTATTTCTTCAAAATGACGGAATCCATGATCTCGGTAATAGGGAATGCGGCTGAACAGTGAGATCACTTCCGCGGCTCTATCACGACCAATGCGCCGGCCACTTCTTGTTGCTGAATTTCCCAACCCGACTTCTTCGCACTCCGATGCTAAAACGACTTGGCTAATGGCCTCATCCTCGCGCCCTTGCTTCGCTAGGACGCCAAGATGGTTGAATCCGGCAATTAGCATCTGATGAAGCCCCTTGTCCTGAAAGGATGGCGACTTCCACAGAAGGAATGGATCGACGAAAAGAGGAATGTCTTCGTTCAGAAAGGGGATTGCGAAATCGAGTTCATATTGCGGAATGTATACGTCGTGGAATTCGGTAAACCGAGGTCGAATTAGCAATGCGCTTGTATCCCTTTGTGCGATGACTCGAATTTAGAGGTTCGACATAAGCCCAAGCCATAACAACTGCGAAAAGTATGCGGTTGACCAGTTTGTGCCATACACCTAAGCGATTCGTCCATCTAACTTGGACTGTCCATGCCGCCCACCGACTTCCCCCACCTCTCCCCCATCCGCTCCTTCCAGGGGCTCATTCTCACCCTGCAGAATTTCTGGGCGGCGCAGGGCTGCGTCATCCTGCAGCCCTATGACATGGAGATGGGCGCGGCGACCTTTCACCCCGCCACGACTCTGCGCGCGCTCGGTCCAAAACCCTGGCGCGCCGCCTATGCGCAGCCCTGCCGGCGCCCCAAGGACGGGCGCTATGGCGAGAATCCCAATCGGCTGCAGCACTATTATCAGTTCCAGGTGATCCTCAAACCGTCGCCGCCCGATCTGCAGGAACTGTATCTCGCCTCGCTCGCGGCGATCGGCGTCGATCCAAAGCTCCATGACATCCGCTTCGTCGAGGACGATTGGGAAAGCCCGACGCTCGGCGCCTGGGGGCTTGGCTGGGAATGCTGGTGCGACGGCATGGAGGTCTCGCAATTCACCTACTTCCAGCAGGTCGCTGGATTCGAATGCGCGCCGGTAGCTGGCGAACTCACCTATGGGCTTGAGCGTCTCGCCTGCTATCTGCAGGGCGTCGACAGCATCATGGAGCTAAATTTCAACGGCCGCGAAGGCGACGAGAAAGTCACTTACGCCGACGTCTTTCTGCAGGCCGAGCAGGAATATTCGCGCCATAATTTCGAAGCTGCCGACACGTCGAAACTTTTTGAGGATTTCAAGGACGCCGAATCGGAATGCGAGCGGCTCTTGCATTTCGGCGCGGGCTCCGGCGACGAGATGCATCTCATGGCGCTCCCGGCCTATGACCAATGCATCAAGGCGAGCCACGCCTTCAATCTTCTGGACGCGCGCGGCGTGATCTCGGTCACCGAGCGCCAAAGCTATATCTTACGCGTGCGCGAACTGGCGAAAGCCTGCGGCGCGGCCTGGCTGCGCACGGCAGGCGGCGGCGCCAACGGATAGCCGCTCGCTCTATTGCGAAAGCCTCAAACGGCGCCCACTTCCTAAAGGAGTAAAGCGTTCGTCATGCGCGTTGGCGCACATCTTCCAAGATCGTAGCCATGCATAACAGTGCGCGAGACGGGCAACCGTCTCGCGCCGTTGGCGAGTAGCGGCGCTGCGCGCGCCTGTTCTGTCTTTTGCCAGGAACCCAAAGGATATGGATGGGCGCGCGCAACTTGACTATGTGCCTGTTTCGTTCTAGTCATGTTCTGTGTTTGGCTATGGATGCGGCGGATCGAGTCATGTATCAGTTTCGTCACCCGACTTTCAGCGTCTCTTGCAAGACCTTCGGCGAAACCACGGCGCGCGGCGAGGCGCTTCAATCGCTCGCAGCGACCGATTCGCTGCGCAACCGCTTCTTCTCGTGGCGCGGCGCTTCGGGCCGCCGCTATGTGTGCTCGGTGTTTCAGTCGGGCGAAGATTCTTTCATCGCCGATGTAACGAATGGCGTCATCATCGGCGTTGCGCGTGAGGGCGCGATAAGTAGGCCAGTTTGCGTCTTTCTCGCGCAGGAGCGCGTGCCGGGCGACCGTCGCGCATTGCGTAAGACCGCGCGGGAGCTCGGCGTCGCCGAATGGCATGTGCATTTTTGCGCTGACGCCACGACATTGCGCGATTTATCGGCGTCGCTGCTCAACTGATCTGGCGGACCTGTCAGTGGCGTAGCGTTGCGTCGCGCGCGTATTGGCGCAGTAGCGTTGAGTAAAGCGTCGCGTCAAAGCGGCGTCGGCTCGTCGCCGGCGCCGCCAGTCGCCGCCGTCCTGCATGAATCGTGATCGAGTCGGCGGACGATCTCGGCAAGCTCGGCGTCATGGATGTCGAGCCGCAGCAGATGTTCGTATGTGTTGCGCACATAGGCCGGGTTGTCGCCGTTAAGCCCGACGCCTTCGGCGATAAGGCGAATCATCTCGTTTGCCGGCAGGCGCCCGGCGTATTGGATATGCGTGCGGTCGACGACATAGGCGAGAGCCTTGGCGCAGCCGCCGTCGGCGAATCGCACGCCGAGCGTCTTTTCGAGATAGACGGAAGTGACGAGTTCGCGTTCGCGCAGATAGCGAATCGTTTTATCGCGGTCCCGCGCCGCGACCTTGAACGCGACGCCCTGGCAGCAGCCGCCGCGATCCAATCCGAGCACGAGCCCCGGCCGTTCCGGCGTGCCGCGATGGACATGCGAAAAGATGCAGAGCGCGCGGTGATAGCCATGCACCCAGGCGAGCGCGCTATCCATGAAGTCGAAGCCCGGCCGCCACATCAGCGACCCGTAGCCGAACACCCAGAAATCTTCGTTTCGCGGACTGGCTGAACCCATTCTTTGCCTTGGACCTCGCGATCCGGTTAGAGATTGGGATTGCTCCCTCTAACCTCGTCCTTCGAGACGCCGCCTTAAAGGCGGCTCCTCAGGATGAGGTTAAGGCGAATAATCGCTTTCCTCGTCCGAGGAGCAACGGTCGCTCATCCTGCGCGGCGATGGGTTTCCTCATCCTGCGGAGCCTGCACCCAAGTCGGGTTTGCCCGACTTGGGCTTCAAATGCCGATTTTGGGTAAACCCGAGATCGGAGCAAGCGTCTCGAAGGACGAGGAAACCTTCCCACGGCCAAGCGACTCGCGTCTCGCATCTATTTTTTCCGCCGCATTTCTGCGATGCAATCAAAAATGTGATTCGAAGGTTCCCTCGCGCCGAGCTGTCTTGAGAGAGACCTTCAGCGGGGCCTTCCCACAACATATCGCGTCGGTTTTCTTGCTTTCCCCTGCAGTTTGTGGCGGTCTTCTTAAGCAATGAAATTCGAGCGCCTGCGCCTTCTAGGCTTCAAGAGCTTCTGCGAACCGACCGATTTCCTGATCGAGCCGGGCCTGACCGGCGTTGTCGGCCCCAACGGCTGCGGCAAGTCGAATCTCGTCGAGGCGCTGCGCTGGGTGATGGGCGAAAACTCATACAAAAACATGCGCGCGTCCGGCATGGACGACGTGATTTTTTCTGGCGGCGGCTCGCGCCCGGCGCGCAATCTTGCCGAAGTCGGCCTTGTTCTCGATAATTCGACGCGCACCGCGCCGGCGGCGTTCAATGATTCCGATTCGATCGAAGTGACGCGCCGAATCGAGCGCGAGCAGGGCTCGACCTATCGAATCAACGGCCGCGAGGTGCGCGCCAGAGACGTGCAGATTCTCTTCGCCGACGCCGCCACTGGCGCACGCTCGCCCTCGCTCGTCCGCCAGGGCCAGATCGGCGAGATCATTTCGGCGAAGCCGCAGGCGCGCCGCCGCATCCTGGAAGACGCCGCCGGCGTCGCCGGTCTGCATTCCCGCCGGCACGAGGCTGAGCTGCGCCTCAACGCGGCCTCCGAAAATCTCACGCGCCTCGAAGACGTGTTGAAGCAGGTCGACAGCCAGGCCGACAGCCTCAAGCGCCAGGCTCGGCAGGCGGCGCGCTATCGCGGGCTCGCGGCGCAGATCCGCAAGAACGAAGCGCTCGCCGCGCTCCTCGCCTATCAGCTCGCCGCCGAACAGTTGCAGACGGCGGCCGAGAAGCTCGACGCGAGCCGCGGCAGCGTTCAGGAACGCACGCTGGAGCAGGCCGAAGCGGCGAAATTCCAGGCCATCGCCGCGCATGAGCTGCCGCCGCTGCGCGAGAAGGAGGCCGAGGCTGGCGCGGCGCTGCATCGACTCGTCGTCGCGCGTCAGGCGCTCGAGGCCGACGAGCAGCGCGCCAAGGAGCGAATCGCCGAACTTCAGCGCCACATCGAACAATTCAGCCGCGATCTCGAACGCGAACGCGCGCTGATCGAGGATGCGGCCGAGGTCGCCGAGCGGCTCGAGGAAGAGCGCGCCGAGCTTCAGGGCGACGACGCGCGCGACGCAAATCGCGAAGCCGAGGCGCAATCGCGGCTTGCCGAGATCGAGGCCGCTCTCGCCGCGACCGAGGCTGAGCTGTCGAGCGCGCAGGAGCAGCTTGCCGGCGTCAACGCCAAGCGGGCGGCGCTGGAGGCGGCGCTGCGTGACGAAAATCAGCGCGTCGCGCGTTTCGAGGCGGAGCTGACCCGCATCGAGACGGAATTCGCGCTGATCGCTGGGCAGGGCGGCGGCGCCGACGAGGTCGAGCGCCTCGCGCAGGCATTGGAACAGGCGGCGCAGGACGCGCGCGGGGCGGAAGAAACGGCGCATGAGGCCGAGGCCGCCTATCGCGAGGCGCGTGAAGCCGAGACGGCCGCCCGCGCGCCGCTGGAGCAGGCGGCGCTGCGCGCCCAGCGGCTCGAAACCGAGACTCGCACGCTCGACAATTTACTGCAGACTGGTGCCGGCGGCCTCTGGGCGCCGGTTGTCGAGAGCATGATGGTCGAGAAGGGCTATGAGACCGCGCTTGGCGCGGCGCTCGGCGACGATCTCGACGCTTCGGCCGATGATTCGGCGCCGGCGCATTGGTCGGTGACGTCCTCCGAGGGCGATCCGCCGCTGCCCAATGGCGTGCGCGCGCTCGGAGAACTTGTCGACGCGCCGCCGGCGCTGCGCCGTCGTCTGGCGCAGATCGGCGTCGTGCTGCGCGCCGAGGGCGACAGCCTGCGCAGACTGTTGAAACCCGGCCAGCGGCTCGTCTCGAAGGAAGGCGATCTGTGGCGCTGGGACGGCTTCACTCAGGCCGCCGAGGCGCCGACCGCCGCTGCGCGCCGTCTCGCCGAGAAGAACCGTCTCGCGGATCTCCGCGTCGAAGCCGCCGCCGCACGCGAAACCGCTGATGCGCTGAGCGAAGAGCTGAACGCCGCACGCGAGGCCGCGCGTCAGGCCGCAGAGGCCGACGTCGAGGCCCGCGACGCCCAGCGCCGCGCCCGCGCCCAAGTCGAGGAAGCGCGCGAGCGCCATTCGACGGCGGAGCGCCGTCAGGCGCAGATCGCCCAGCGCCTCTCCGCGCTGCAGGAAGCAAAGGCGCAGACGCTCGCCAATCGCGACGAGGCCGCGCAGAAGCGCGCGAGCGTGACGCAGGCGCTCGACGAACTCGAAGAGCCGGCGTTCCTCGCCGGCGCTTTGGAGAATTTGCGCGGGCGCGCCATGGCCGAGCGCGCTCAGGCCGGCGAGGCGCGGGCGGCGCTCGCCTCATTGCGCCACGAAAGGGCGGCGCGCGCCGCGCGGCTGTCGGCCATTGCGCGCGAAACCTCGTCATGGGCGCAGCGCCGCGACCGCGCGCAGGACCGCATCGGCGAGCTGGAAGAGCGGCTCGCGACGGCGCAAGAGGAACATGCGCGCTTAAGCGACGCGCCAGACGCCTTCATCGGCCAGCGCCGCGCGCTGATGAACGCGCTCGATGAGGCCGAGGCCGCGCGCCGCGACGCCTCCGATGCGCGGGCCAGCGCCGAGACGCGGCTCGCCGAAGCGGACCGCGCCGCCCGCGCCGCGCTTGAAGCGATGAGCGCCGCGCGCGAAGACATGGCGCGCAGCGAAGCGCAGCTAGACGCGGCGCGCCAGCGCGTCGCCGATGTCGAGCGCGCCATCGCCCATGATCTCGAATCGACGCCGCAGGCGCTCGCCGAACTCGCCGAAGTCAAAGACGGCGACGATCTGCCGGAGATCGCCGACATCGAACGCCGGCTCGAAAATCTGCGCGCCGATCGCGAGCGGCTCGGCGCGGTCAATCTGCGCGCCGAGGATGAACTCATTGAGGTCGAGGCGCAGCGCGAAAAGATGATCGCCGAGCGCGACGATCTCTCGGAAGCGATCAAGAAATTGCGCGCCGCGATCGCCAGCCTGAACAAAGAGGGCCGCGAGCGCATGCTCGCCGCCTTCGATAAGGTGAACGAGCATTTCAAGGAGCTGTTCACGCTGCTCTTCGACGGCGGTTCGGCGGAATTGCAGCTCGTCGAAAGCGACGATCCGCTGGAGGCCGGTCTCGACATTCTCGCGCGTCCGCCCGGCAAGAAGCCGACGACGATGACGCTGCTCTCCGGCGGCGAGCAGGCGCTGACCGCCATGTCGCTCATCTTCGCGGTCTTCCTTACCAATCCTGCGCCGATCTGCGTGCTCGACGAGGTGGACGCGCCGCTCGACGACAGCAATGTCGAGCGCTTCTGCGATCTTCTGGAAGAGATGCGCAAGAAGACCGACACGCGTTTCGTCACCATCACGCATAATCCGATCACCATGGCGCGCATGGACCGGCTGTTTGGCGTGACGCAGGCCGAACGCGGCATTTCGCAGCTCGTCTCCGTCGATCTCGAGCAGGCGGAAAAATTCGCTCTGGCGAGTTGACGGTTCGAGACAGGTCTTCACCTAAGCGCTTCGCGCTCCATCCGCCCTAAATGTCGCAGACGGGGACGCTTGCCCCTCCGTTGGGCGCATCGGCGCGTAATTTGGCGAAGCTCGAATGACCAGAGGCGAATTCATTCTGCGTTCGGCGATCTTCGTCGCCATCGCGCTCGCGCCGTTTCTCATCTGGCTGCTTTTCAACGTGATCGTTCTTGCGACCGGCGCGGTGCTCGTCGCCACGCTCATTCATCTTGTCGCGACGCCGTTCATAAAACTCCGCCTGCCGCGCGGAATGGCGCTCGCACTCTCAGGCTTGCTGATCGCGTCAGTCATCGGCGCGACCTTCTATCTCTTCGGCCGCACGATGGCGTCGGAGTTTCACGACGTGCTGCGCAGCGCCGAAGAGACGGCGGATTCCATATCGCTCGCAATTAGCCGGTCGGGACTGTCCGACTATCTGCCGAAATCCTTCAGCGAAAATGTTTCGCTGTCAGGCGTGATCGGACGTTCGTTCACGATCAGCGTCGAGGCCGTTCTTGGCGCGCTCGTCGCCTTTTTCGCCGGCGTTTTTCTCGCGAGCGAGCCGGCGCTCTATAGCGAAGGCTTCACGCTGCTGTTTGCGCCTCGCTGGCGCGATGAAGCGCGCGAGACGCTTGGCCACGTTTCCACTGCGCTGCGCCGCTGGCTGCTCGGTCAGATGATCGAAATGGTGACGGTCGGCGTCATGGCGGGAGTGGCGGTTTGGCTCATTGGCCTGCCCTCGCCCTTCGCGCTCGGCGCCATATCGGGCCTCTCCGAATTCATTCCCTATATCGGGCCGATCCTGGCGATCTTTCCTTCGGTCGCGGTCGCGGCGACGATCGGGCCATATGCGATGCTTTGGACGATCCTCGCTTACCTCGCCATTCATCAACTCGACGGCAACATGATCATGCCGCTCATTCAGCGGCAATTGGTGCGGGTGCCGCCGGCGCTCATGCTCATTTCAATCGCGACGTTTGGGACGTTGTTCGGACTCGGCGCCACGATCTTCGCCGCGCCGCTGACGGTCGTCATCTATGTTGCGGTGATCAAGCTATATTTGCGCGACACGCTGGGCGAACGGACGCCGCTGCCTGGGGAGGGTGCAGGTCCGAAGAGTCTGTCGGGCGCTTTATGAGCTCGATTCGCTGGACAGCCATGACCGAGCGAAAGGGCGCCTACGCCTGCGCGTTGACGGACGGGAATGCAAGGCTTATGTAACCACATGTAGTCACGAGGTTGCATGTCAATGAAAACGGTCAAGCTTAGAGACGCGAAAGCGCTTTTTTCTGCGCTTGTCGAAGACGCCGCGCAGGGCCGGCCTACGACGATTACGCGGCACGGGGTCGCGGTTGCGGTGCTGACGCCAATTGAAGCGGCGCGAAAGCTTTATCCGCAGAAGACGCGCAGCTTCGCCGACCATCTCCTGTCGTTTCCCGGCGGCGTCGAATTCGAGCGTAACACCTCGCCGCCGCGCGACGTCGATCTATGACCCCAGACTATTTGTTGGATACGTCGATCATTTCGTTGCTTGCGCCCGATCGGCCGGAGCTGAGCCAGGACTTCGCGAAGTGGATCGAAAGTCGCCAGGACCGTCTGTTTCTATCCGCCATCACAATTCTCGAAATTGAGCAAGGAATAAACAAGCTCAGGCGTGCGGGAGGAACGGCGCGGGCTGATCGACTAACGCAATGGTTGAATGCCATTTTGGATGACTTCAGCGACCGCATTTTGGTCGTCGACGCGAACGTTGCGCGGGTCGCGGGCATTATGTCTGACGCTGCAATCGCTGCCGGCGAACACCCCGGACTGGCGGATCTCCTGATCGCGGCTACAGCGAAAGCCCATTCGGCGCTGGTGCTGACTCGCAATGGAAGACATTTTGCCGCGCTCGGCCTTGGATTCGCTGATCCGCTTGAGAAGCTGCCGTAAGCCGCGAGACTGACTCCGTCGTCGAGCCGTAGCAATTGGATCGCAAAGAACCGCTCATGGATTGGCGCGCGCCGGTTATCGATTATTGCGAGAGACAGAGCTCGGCCTTTTGGGCGGAGCCGGCGAACGCCTTGAGCAATTTCGCTTTCGTGATCGCGGCCGCGGCGGCCTTCAACCTTTGGCGACGCCGAGGCGGCGCCGACTATCCAGCGCTCGCGCTCATCATCGTCACCGCGTCGGTCGGCGTGGGGAGTTTCATCTTCCATACGGTGGCGACGCGCGGCGCCATGCTGCTCGACGTCGTTCCGATCGCGATCTTCATTTACGGCTATTTCCTGCTGGCGCTTCGCCGTTACTTCGGTCTGTCGGCGATGCTCGCGACGGCGATCACGCTGGCCTTCGCCGGTGGCTCTTTTTTCGCGACGACAATCGAGGCGCTGAACGGTTCGGTCGGCTATCTGCCGGCGCTCGCCGCGCTAACAATCTTCGCCGCGCTGCTTTGGTCACGGGATGGGCGGCGAGAGACTGCGCGCGCGCTCGCCGCCGCGGCGCTTCTTTTCGCGATCTCGCTCTTCTTTCGAACGATCGACCGCGCCATCTGTCCGGCCTTTCCGCTCGGCGCGCATCTCCTTTGGCACACGCTCAACGCTTGCGTGCTCTGGCTGCTGCTGCGCGCGGCGATAATCGCTGGACCGCGCCGCGCCGATCAGGCGAGCCCGATCCAAAAGGCGAAAGAGCCGACGGCGGCGTGAGAGGCGGTCAACGGCCAGACGTTGCGCGTGAAGAGATAGGCCGTGCTCCACGCGACTCCCGCCAAAAAAGTGTTGGCGAGCAGGACGGGATCGCCATAGGCGGCGTGCATCAGCGAAAAAACCGCAGACGAAAACAGCACGTAATGCCGCCCGCTCATCTGCAGCCGGTCGGCGATGAGCTTGGGGATCGAGCGGCAGACGACCTCCTGACACGGGCTCGACACGAGCACATAAAAGGGCGCGAAGGCGATCCAATTCGGCGGCGAATGCGGATGACTCAAAAACTGCGCCTCGACGACGATCGCCGCCAGCAGAAGGCAGGTCAGCGCGCCGCAGATCAGCCATGCGCGAGCGCCTCTGGGCGCGCCGAGGCCGAGTTCAGCGAAGGAATATCCGCCGAGCACGCAGGCGGCGAGGCAAAGGCCGGAAACGACGAGCAGCGCTTCGAAGCGCAAATTGAACGACAGCGCGCCGCTACGTATCGCCAGACTCGGGGCGAGCAGCAATAGCAGGAAGGCGATCAGCGGCGCCCAGGTTCGCATTTTAAGCGTCATAAAAGCGTAACAAACATGACGCTGTCACAGTTCCGCGTCCCGGGCTCCCCCAATTTGACGCGCCGCGGCGCCTGATCGGGCAGCAGATGGTCGCAGGCTAAAGAAATTCAAATAATCACAATAAGATACGCTGGCGAGCCTCGCCTTGACTAAATGAAGGCCCGCAAATATGTTGCGCGCGGCTCGAAAGGATTGGCCGAAAAGCCAAGAGTTTCGCGCCGTCTCCCGAACGGTTCGACTTTCCCGTCGCGCGGCGTCGCGCCATCGTTAAATTTTGCGCGTGGCGCAATATGCGAGGCGGAGAACGCCGATGAGCGACGAGAACGGGGAAGACGCGGAGCGCGCGGCGCTTAACGCGCGGCTTGAAAAGCTCAATGCGGCCTTGCGCAAGGTCGACGAAGAGCAGGCCGCCGAAGCGGCGCCGCGGACGGAGGAGCGTAAAGGCTTCACGAGCGCCATGAGCGTCGGCCTCAACGCTTTCTCCGAATTCGTCGGGGCGGTGTTGGTCAGCGCCGTCATCGGCTGGCAGGCGGACAAGTGGCTTGGCACGGCGCCATGGCTTCTCGTCGTCATGCTGGGACTGGGCGTCGCGGCGGGATTTTGGAACGTCTATCGCGTGGCGAAGCCAAAAGCGCCGGGCGAAGAGTAGAACAAAGGCGCGTTGCAGCGCTTGAAGCGGGGCCGGGCGGCGACGCCCGGAAAGAGCGATGAATCCGGAAGAAGCAGCCGCAAAGCCCAATCCTATCGAGCAATTCGAGCTGCATCGGCTGTGGCCTTTCGAGATCAGCGGCGTCGAGACGTCCTTCACCAACGCCTCGCTGTTCATGCTGCTCGCCGCGCTTGGCGTCGTCGCTTTGATGATCCTTGCCACATCGAAGAAGGCGATCGTGCCGGGCCGCGTCCAGGCGATGGCCGAGATGCTCTATGAATTCGTCGCCGGCATGGTGCGCCAGACCGCCGGGACGGAAGGGATGAAGTTCTTCCCCTTCGTCTTCACCCTCTTCTCCTTCATTCTCATCGCCAATCTGATCGGGCTCATTCCCTACACTTATTCGGTGACGAGCCAGATCGTGGTCACCTTCGCTTTCGCGGCCGTGGTGATTTCGCTCGTCGTCGTTTACGGCCTTTATCGCCACGGCTTCGGCTTTCTCAACCTTTTCGTTCCGCATGGCGTGCCGCTGCCCGTGCTCGTCGTGCTGGTGCCGATCGAGATCATCTCCTTCCTGTCGCGGCCGGTCTCGCTCTCCGTCCGTCTCTTCGCCAATATTCTTGCGGGCCACATCACGCTCGCCGTGTTCGGCGGCTTCGTGATGATGCTGCTCGGCGCCGGCGTCTGGGCGGCGCTCGCGCCGGTGCCGCTGCTCGCGATCGTCGCGCTCTATGCGCTCGAACTGCTTGTCGCCTGTCTGCAGGCCTTCGTCTTCGCCGTTCTCACATGCGTCTATCTCAACGACGCAATTCACCCGGGCCACTGATAAAGATCGAACAATAAACGTCGCCCCAATTTAGCAGGAGTAAGAAATGGCAGAAATGCAACTCGTCGGCGCCGGACTTGCGGCGATCGGCACTGGCGCGGCGGCGATCGGCGTCGGCATCATCTTCGGCAACTTCGTCAACGGCGCGCTACGCAACCCGTCGGCGGCGGCCTCCCAGTTCACCAACGCCATCATTGGCGCGGCGCTTGCCGAAGGTCTGGGCATCTTCGCCTTTCTGATCGCGATCCTGCTGTTCCTGAAGCAGTGACGTTTCGCGCCCGGCTTCGCGGCCGGGCGCTTTTTTCCGGCGGCGATGTGCCGCGCGGCCGCCAAGCGGCCTAGTACCGAGACCTGGAATGATGTCCATGGCGATCATCTCTTCCGCTTTCGCCGCCGAGGGCGAGCAGACGACGCACGAGACCGTCGGCGCCGGCGAAGCGCATCATGAGGGCGCCTTTCCGCCCTTCCAGACGGAAAATTTCGCGCCGCAGATCTTCTGGCTCGTCGTCATCTTCGGCCTGCTTTACGTGTTGATGTCGCGCATCGCGCTTCCGCGCGTCGGCGGCATCATTGAGAACCGCGGCGCAAAGATCGCTTCCGATCTCGGCGCGGCGCGCGAGATGCAGTCGAAGGCGCAAGCCGCCGCCGCCGCCAATGACGAAAATCTTCGTCGCCGGCGCGAAGAGGCGCAAGCCATCGGCCGTGAGGCGCAAAACAAGATTGCCGGGGAGACCGCGAAACAGCGCACGATCGCCGAATCGCAGGCTGCGGAGAAGATCCGCGCCGCCGACGAGCGCATCGCGAGCGCAAAGGCGAAGGCTCTGGCCAATGTCGAGCAGATCGCCGAGGAGGCCGCCGCCGCGATCGTCGAAAAGCTCACCGGCGCGAAAGTCGACAAGAGCACGATCTCCGAGAATCATGCGACGTCGTCGAACGCCAAGGAGACGCTCAATGCATTTTGACGCGGAATTCTACGTCGCCGTCGGCTTTACGATCTTCGTTCTCGTGATGCTTTGGGTCGGCGCGCATTCGAAGTTTGCCGCTCTCATCGACGCGCGCATCAACCGCATCAAGGGCGAGCTCGCTGAGGCTGAGCGCCTGCGCCACGAGGCTGAGGCGCTCCTCGCTTCCTTCGAGCAGAAGCGGGCAGAGGCCGAAGCCGAGGCCAAATCCATTGTCGCGCAGGCGAAGGACGAGGCGGAGCTGATCGCCGCTGAAGGCCGTCGCCGACTCGATGAATTCATGGCGCGCAGCGTCAAGCAGGTCGAGCAGAAGATCGCTCAGGCGGAGGCCCAGGCCTCGGCCGAAGTACGCGCCGCCGCCGCCGACGCAGCTGTGAAAATCGCTGAGCGCGCGCTCTCGAGCGGCGCGGTCAAGGGCAAGGATTTCGTCGCCGAGGGTATTAAAGAGCTAAAGTCTCTCGCGCACTGATCGCGGGCGGGGCGGCTAGAGCGCGCTGCGAAAAAGTGGAATCCGGTTTTTCGTATAAAGCGCGCTCTAAACTTATGGAATCGATCACGTCGTCTGCATTTGGGCGATTCCGCCCAAATGCAGCGTGATCTAGCCGCCCCGACGCTTTTTCTTGGCGACAGGCTTTTCTGCGCCCTGCGTGAAGCCGACAAGGATTTCGTAATCGTCCTGCGCGCGCTGGCTCATCACCGGCACGGTGAACGGATCGGCGATCACCTGAAATTCGCCGCGCGTTCCGCCTTTCGGAATCGACGCATTAACGCGGTAGATCTTGGAGGCGACGAGCGTGTCGTCCTTCTGACGGCGAATCGCCACGCGCAGATCGGCGCCATAGGCGCCGGGCTGGCCAAGCGCGCCGAGCACGGCCGAACCTTCGACTCCAACGCGAATCATTAAGCGATCGCCCTCGATGACGCATTCGCGCGCCGTCTCGCCAAGCGAAAGCTGATAGCGGACGTTTGCGCCGTCGGCGTCTGGCGGCGACCGCAGCATGGCTGCGCCGCTGTCGATGAAGACTTCGGGACAGTCCGGAGTCGCGCCCGGCGTCGGTTGGCCTTCCTTCTGCTCGCCGCCGCCCAAAATGCCGGGCACATGAAGCTTCGGCAATTCGAAAGCCGCGACGGCGACGGGCGTCAGCGCAATTGACGTCGAAAGCGCGATCGCCAGGCCGTGCCGCGCGGTCTTCATAAGTCTGCTCGTCGAGCGTTCGGCGCAAATTTTACGGCAGTTTCGCATATCCATCCTTGAATCCCTGCAGAGTCAGCGGCAGGCCGATGCCTTCGTCCGGAACCTGATGGATGATGAAGGTGGCGATTTTGCCGTTCTTCAATTGATCGATGAGTTTGTCATCCATCGTCACTTCTGCGACGCAGCCCGTCGGCAGGCATTTGACGAAGCCGGCGCGTCCGATGTCGGTTTGATCAATCTTCAAGCCAAGCCCGTTGGGCAACAGCACGCCGAGCGGCGCGATCACGCGCAGCAGCCGGCTCTTGCCGTCGCTCGTCTTTAAGACGACGACGACGAGGCTGATGTTGCTCTTATCCTCGGCGACGACGCTTTGGATCAGCGCGCATTGTTCCGTCGCGGCTCCCGCGGGCGTTTCGCAGCGCATTTCCCAATCGCCGAATTTGGCTTTGGCGGCGGCGGCTTGCGCATGACCCGAGGCCGCGCTGAGCGCGAGGAAAATCGCCGATCCCGACGCCGCGACGTGATGTCGCAACTGGCGCCTAAATTTTGCGACGCGTAATCGATTCATCGGGTCTCCCGGAGGCGCCGCCGCCCAGTTTCGATCAGGTTGCGCGAAGAAAGTCGCAGTCACGCCGCGCTGTCAGGCGCGACAGGCGTTTGCCTATCAAATGAACTTTAGCTGTCAAGATCGCTGACGCGCGCGCCGCATTGTTTGGCAAGGGCTTCGACGCGACGATTTGTCTGTAGAATTTGGCGTTGCAACAATTGCGCGGATCGACGGTTTGTGGTTGAACCTGCCGACTACCGAGCGGGGCGGGCTTTGGGCGGGCTGCGCGCGGAAATCACAAAAAGAACAACGCTGGCTGGCGAGGGTTCGAAAGGCGGCTTTGATGTTTAACGTCAATCGACTGATGACGCGCGGCGCATTGGCGGCCGCTGTGGCGGTCCCTGTAACCTTGTGCGCCGGCTTCGCCCTTGCGCAAGAAAATGGGCAGCCGGTCCCTGGCGGCCTCGGCCTTCCGAATATGGTGACGCCGGTCGGCCTGGGGACGCAGCAGCTCTACAACATGGTGCTGATGCCGATCATTTCGTTCATCGCGCTCTTCGTTCTGGGCCTGCTGATCTATGTCGCCTATCGCTTCAACGAGCACGCGAATCCCATTCCGTCGAAGCTGACGCACAATACGCCGCTCGAAATCATCTGGACGCTCATTCCGGTCCTGATCCTTCTCTTCATTTCGGTCCCCTCGCTGCGACTGCTGGCGGAGCAGGTCGAGGTGCCGGAGGCGTCAGTCACCATCAAAGTGACGGGCAACCAGTGGTACTGGTCGTATAAATATCCTGAGGATCAGGGCGGCGGCTTTGGCTTCGATCAGATGCTGAAGCCGGAATCGGAACTCCAGCCCGGCGAGCTTCGCCTGCTGACGGTCGACAATGAGGCCGTGGTGCCGATCAATGAGGTCATCGCCGTTCACATCACGTCGAACGACGTCATTCACGCCTTCGGCGTCCCCTCGTTCGGCGTTCGCATGGACGCGATCCCCGGCCGCTTGAATCAGACTTGGTTCAAGATCGACAGGGAAGGCGTCTACTACGGCCAGTGCTACTTCATCTGCGGCAAGGACCATGCCTACATGCCGATCGTGATCCGCGCGGTGACTCGCGAAAAATACAATGAGTGGCTCGCGCAGGCGAAGCAGAAGTTCGCCGGCGCCGACCAGCGCGTGCGGGTCGCTTCAGAAAGCCACTGAAAACCGCTGAAACGAGACGCAACGGAACACACTAGTCTTTCTAAGGAACATGACGATGGCGAGTTCGACGATGGCCGGGGCGCATGATCATCCGAGGGGTTTGCGCCGCTTCCTCTTCTCAACCAATCATAAGGACATCGGCACGCTCTACATCATTCTCGGTTCGATCGGCGGCGTCATCGGCTTCCTGCTCTCGCTCGCCATGCGGCTCGAGCTGGCGTATCCGGGCGTGCAAATTTTTCCGGGACTTGCGGAATTGCTGCATGGCGCCGATCCGTCGATGGCGCTGGACGCAGGCAAGAATCTCTACAACGTGTTCATCACCGTGCATGGCGTGCTCATGATCTTCTTCATGGCCATGCCTATTCTCATCGGCGGCTTCGGCAATTGGTTCGTGCCGATCATGATCGGCGCGCCGGACATGGCGTTTCCGCGCCTCAACAACATCTCGTTCTGGCTGCTCGTCTCCTCGCTCGTGCTTGCCGTGATTTCGATGTTCGTCGAGGGCGCGCCGGGCATGAAAGGTTTTGGCGGCGGCTGGACGTTCTATCCGCCGCTGTCGTCGAACACCGGCTCGCCCGGACCGGCCATGGATTTCGTGATCCTGGCGCTGCATCTCGCCGGCGCGTCGTCGATCCTTGGCGCGATCAACTTTATCACCACGATCTTCAATATGCGCGCGCCCGGCATGACGCTGCACAAGATGCCGCTGTTCGTATGGTCGATCCTGGTGACCGCCTTCCTGCTGCTGCTCGTGCTGCCGGTGCTCGCGGGCTGCGTGACGATGCTGCTGACCGACCGCAACTTCGGCACGATGTTCTATGACCCGGCGGGCGGCGGCGATCCGCTGCTGTTCCAGCATCTGCTGTGGTTCTTCGGCCATCCGGAAGTCTATATCGTCATTCTTCCGGGCTTTGGCATCATCAGCCAGATCGTGTCGACCTTCTCGAAGAAGCCGGTGTTCGGCTATCTCGGCATGGCCTACGCCATGGTCTGCATCGGTGTGCTCGGCAGCATCGTGTGGGCGCACCACATGTATACGGTCGGCATGTCGCTCAATGCGCAGCGCTACTTCACGCTCGCGACGATGGTGATCGCGGTGCCGACCGGCATCAAGATCTTCTCCTGGATCGCGACGATGTGGGGCGGATCGCTCTCGTTCCGCGCGCCGATGGTCTGGGCGATCGGCTTCATCTTCGTGTTCACGATGGGCGGCATCACCGGCGTCGTGCTCGCCAACGCCAGCGCCGACAAGCAGTTCCACGAGGGCTACTATGTCGTCGCGCACTTCCACTACACGCTGTCGCTCGGCGCGGTCTTCGCGCTCTATGCGGGGTTCTATTATTGGTTCCCCAAGATGAGCGGCTACATGTATTCGGAGACGTTGGCGAAGGCGAACTTCTGGCTGCTATTCATCGGCGTCAACGTCGTCTTCTTCCCGCAGCATTTCTTGGGGCTGGGCGGCATGCCGCGCCGCTACATCGACTATCCCGACGCTTACGCGCTGTGGAATCTGGTGTCGTCCGCCGGCATGATCTTCGTCACGCTCTCACTGGTCGTCTGGTTCTACGCGATCATCGAGGCCTTCATGAAGAAGCGGCTGGCCGGCGCCAATCCTTGGGGCGCTGGCGCGACGACGCTGGAATGGACTCTGTCCTCTCCGCCGCCGTTCCATCAATTTGAGGTGCTGCCGCGCATCACCGGCGCGGGCCGGTAACGAAACGAAGCGTCGGCGCGGGGGAACTCGCGCCGACAGGTCTGAGTGAACGGCATGAGCGACGCATCCTATCTCCACGACGAACAGGCTCCGCGCATCTCCGTCGCGTCGCCTTCAGACTATTTCGCGCTTCTCAAGCCGCGCGTGATGTCGCTTGTCGTGTTTACTGCGCTCGCCGGCCTGTTGCTCGCGCCGACGCCGCCGCATCCGCTCATCGGCTTTGCTTCGCTGCTGGCGATCGCCGTTGGCGCTGGCGCTTCCGGCGCGCTCAACATGTGGTACGACGCCGACGTCGACGCGCTGATGACGCGCACGCGTAAGCGCCCGATTCCGGCGGGGCGGCTCGATCCCGAGGCGGCGCTTGGCTTTGGTCTCGTGCTTGCGACGTTGTCGGTCTTCACGCTCGGCTATGTCGCGAACTGGTTCGCCGCGGCGTTGCTCGCCTTCACCATCTTCTTCTATGTCGTGATCTACACGATGTGGCTGAAGCGCTGGACGCCGATGAATATCGTCATCGGCGGCGCCGCCGGCGCGTTGCCGCCAATGGTCGGCTTCGCCGCCGCGACGGGCGAGATCAATCTCGCGAGCGTCGTGCTGTTTGCGATCATCTTCATGTGGACGCCGCCGCACTTCTGGTCGCTCGCGCTCCTAAAAAGCGAGGACTATGGTCGCGCCGGCGTGCCGATGCTGCCCAATGTCGCCGGCGAAGACCGCACCCGACTCGAAATCCTGATCTATGCGCTGGCGCTTGCGCCGCTCGGCGTCGCGCCATGGTTGTTGGGCTTCGCCTCGCTCGCCTATGGGCTCGTCTCGATCGGCTGCGGCATTGCGCTCGTCGCGATGGCGGCGGCGGTCTTCAAGCAGCGCGAAGGCGAAGCGGCCCGAGCGGCGGCGCGGCGGATGTTTCTGTTCTCACTCCTCTATCTTTTCCTGCTGTTCCTCGTCCTCGTCGTCGAACAGACGGCGCATATTCTCGCGCTGATCTAGGCGGCCAAGCGAATGGTGAACGAAATGACCGACGCAGGCGAAAAGATGAAGGAGCGCGCAAGCGGCTTCGGCGGACCGGGCGTTGTCCTGACCGAAGAGCAGGCGCGCAGCCGCCGCGCCCGCAATATCGCGATCGGCGCCACGATCGCCTTACTTGCCGTGCTGTTCTACGCCGTCACGCTGGTGAAGTTCGGCGCCGCCATCATCAACCGGACGCTTTAAGGTTATGAACGCGACGGCGCCTCGTTCACGCAACCGCCCGCGACTGATCGCGGCGGCGCTGATCTTTGGCGCGACGGCGATGCTCGCCCTGTCTTTCGCTTCGGTTCCGCTCTACCGGGCCTTTTGCGCGGCGACGGGCTTCGGCGGCACGCCGAAGACGGACGCCGCCGGGCCGACGGCGCCCGGAGAGCGCGTGCTCACCGTGCGCTTCGACGCCAATGTCGCCCGCGATCTGCCCTGGCGCTTTGAGCCGGAGGTCGCGAAGATTTCGCTGCGCACTGGCGAAACGAAAACAATCTATTACAAAGTCGCCAATCTCTCCGATCGTGAGACGAGCGGGCAGGCCGCATACAATGTCACGCCTGGCCAGGCCGGCGCCTTCTTCGTAAAAGTCGCCTGCTTCTGCTTCGAGGAGAAGCGGCTCGGCCCGCACGAGGCCGAGGAATGGCCGGTCGTGTTCTATCTCGATCCGGCGCTTGAGCGCGAGGAAGGCATGCAGGGCGTTCGCGAGATCACGCTTTCCTATTCTTTCTTCGCCACGAAGGACTCCGCTCCTTCGAAGACGAGCGAGACGGCGGTCGCAAGGCCGAAAGGTTGACGCGCCGCGCGGTTTGGCGCGCGGCAAACTAAGGGGACTGGCCGGAACCGCCGGCCGATGGACGAGGAAGAGCAAGATGGCGGACGGACACGCGAAACCCGAACACGACTATCATCTGGTCGATCCGAGTCCGTGGCCGATTGTGGGCGCCGTCGCGGCGCTCATCACGGCGATCGGGGCGGTCATGTGGATGGCGCAGCACAAGGGCGCGCCGATCGGCGGCATGACCTTCGGCGGCATCCTGTTCTTCGTCGGCTTCGCCGGCATACTTCTGGTGATGTACGCTTGGTGGAGCGACATCATTCACGAAGCGAGCGTCGGCGGATTCCACTCGCCGGTCGTGCGGCTGCATCACCGCTACGGGATGATCCTCTTCATCTTCTCGGAAGTGATGTTCTTCGTCGCCTGGTTCTGGGCGTTCTTCAATTCGTCGCTTTTCCCGGCTGACGCGGCGCAGGTCATGCGCACTGAACTGTTCCAGGGCGTCTGGCCGCCGAAGGGCATCGAAGTCTTGAGCCCCTGGAAGCTGCCGCTTCTCAATACGATCATCCTGCTCAGCTCCGGCGCGACTTTGACCTGGGCCCATCACGGCCTCTTGGAAAATAACCGCGACATCTTGAAGAAGGGTCTGATCGCGACGATCGCGCTTGGCCTGCTATTCACGACGATCCAGGGCTATGAATATATCCACGCGCCCTTCGCCTTCGCCTTCGATCCGGCGAAGCCAGCGGCGACGAATTACGGCTCGACCTTCTTCATGGCGACGGGCTTCCACGGCTTCCACGTGATCGTCGGCACAATTTTCCTCATCGTATGCCTGCTTCGCGTCTTCAGGGGAGCTTTTACGCCGGATCAGCACCTGGGCTTTGAATTCGCCGCTTGGTATTGGCACTTCGTCGACGTCGTCTGGCTGTTTCTTTTCGCCTGCATCTATGTGTGGGGGAACTGGGGCGGGGTCATGGAATAGGCGCGCCGCCGCCCAATCTGGAAATTGGACGGTCACGGGTGCGCCCGTGACCGTTTTCGTTGGAGGCCCAAGATGTCGGAAGAGCATGTTTATCCGCCGCTGTCGCTCTATGTCGACGGAGCCCTCGGCAGATGTCCGCGCTGCGGCAAGGGACACATGATCAAAGGTCTGCTGACGGTCGCGCCCAAATGCGAGGTTTGCGGACTCGATTTCTCCTTCGCCGACGCAGGCGACGCTCCCGCGATCGCCGTCATGACTGTCGTCGGCTTCGTCGCGATCGCTGTGTTGTGGTATGTCGAGGTGACCTATCAGCCGGCTTATTGGGTGCATGCAGCGATCCTCGTGCCTCTGTCGGCTATTCTCTGCGTGGCGCTGCTGCGGCCGACAAAAGGCCTGCTGATCGCCTTGCAATATTTCAACAAGGCTGAAGAAAGCCGCCATCAATCGTGAGGCCCGCCCTTCGCGCGCTTCTGGGGCCAGCGATTGCGACGACGCTCCTCTTTGCGCTGCTGGTCAGTCTCGGATTTTGGCAGGTGCGGCGGCTTAGCGAGAAAGAGGCGCTGATCGCGCGCATCGAGCAGCGCTCGACGCAAGCGCCGCAGCCGATCCCGCCGCCCGAGCGATGGTCGGCGCTTCGCGCGGAAGATTACGACTTCACGCATGTGCGCGCGACCGGCCACTATATCGGCGGCCGCGACGCGCTCGTCTTCGCCGCGCCGCCGGAGGGCGCAAGCCGCGAGCCAGGCTATTCGCTGGTGACGCCTTTCGCGTTGACAAGCGGCGGCGTCGTGCTCGTGGATCGCGGTTTTCTTCCGGGTTCGAAAGCCAATGACGCCGCTTTGCGCGCGGCGTCGCCAGACGAAGTGACCCTTGTCGGACTGCTGCGCGTCCCCGAGCGGCGCAATCCTTTCACGCCCGCCGACGAGCCGGAGAAGGGCGTTTTCTACGCGCGCGATCCAGCGGCGATCTCCGCCGCCCTTGGACTGTCAGACGCCGCGCCTTTCGCGCTCGTCGTTGACATCGCTCCCGCAGCGGCGCCGGATTGGCCGCGGCCCGTGGGCGGCGTTCCAACGGTCGTCAATAATCATTTCTCCTACGCCGTGACTTGGTTCAGCCTGTCGCTGGCGCTTCTCGTCATTTTCGGGCTCTATGCGCGCGGCGTCCTTGCGCGCGGGGGCGATGGCTACAGGCCCTGACCTCGGCCTTGCAGCTGGCGCGAATATGCTATGAGAAGGCGCACTGACATGCGCGTCGCAAGCGACGCGCGCTCCGCATCAATGGACTGACGGTTGCGCTATCTCTCAACACGCGGCGAGGCCGCGCAGCTTGGCTTTGACGACGTTCTGCTCGCGGGTCTTGCGACCGATGGCGGACTTTACACGCCGCTTGCCTATCCGCATGTGGCGGCTTCCGACATCGCCGCGCTCGCCGGCCAGCCATATTCGCGAGCGGCGGCGCAATTGATCGCGCCTTATCTCAGCGAGACTTTTTCGCCGGAGGTTCTGCGCGCGCAGACGGAAAGCGCTTATGCCGGTTTCCGTCACAGCGCCATCGCGCCGCTGACGCAGATCGACGACAATCTCTTCGTTCTCGAACTTTTCCACGGGCCGACGCTCGCCTTCAAGGATCTGGCGATGCAGCTCCTCGGGCGCATGATGAATCATGTGCTGGAAAAGCGAAATCTTCGTGCGACGATTGTCGGCGCGACGTCCGGCGACACGGGCGCTGCGGCGATCGAGGCGTTCAAGGGACTCGATCGCGTCGACGTCTTCATTCTTTTTCCACACGGCCGAGTGTCGGACGTGCAGCGCAAGCAAATGACGACGGTCGCCGACGACAATGTTCATACGATCGCGCTGCAGGGATCGTTCGACGACGCTCAGGCGATACTGAAGCGCATGTTTCGCGACGCGGCGTTTCGCACGCGCGTCGGATTGGCCGGCGTCAATTCGATCAACTGGGCGCGCGTCGTCGCGCAAACCGTCTATTACTTCACAAGCGCCGTTGCGCTCGGCGCGCCGCATCGGCATATTTCCTTCGCGGTGCCGACAGGCAATTTCGGCGACGTGCTCGCCGGCTATGTCGCCAAGCGAATGGGTCTTACGGTCGAAAGACTTGTCGTCGCCACCAACGCCAATGACATTCTTGCGCGGGCGCTCGCGAGTGGACGTTACGAGCCACGAGGCGTGACGCCGACTCAGTCGCCGTCGATGGACATTCAGATTTCATCCAATTTCGAACGCCTGTTGTTCGACGCCACGGGGCGCGATCCTGCCGCCGTTCGCGCCGCTTTCGACTCGCTCGATCAATCCGGCGCTTTTGACATTCCGGCTGCTGCGCTTGACGTCATCCGCGCCGAATTCGACGCGCAATCCGTCGGCGAGACCGAAACGACGGAAGAGATTCGTCGCACCTGGCGCGAGACCGGCTATATGCTCGATCCGCACACGGCGACCGGCGTCAGCGCGGCGCGCGCAAAGCTTGCGAAAGATCCGGCGACGCCCGTCGTCGCGCTATCGACCGCGCATCCGGCAAAGTTTCCAGACGCCATTGAGCGCGCCATCGGACTGCGTCCACAGCCGCCTGAAAATATTGCGGCGCGACTTGACGCGCCGGAGCGATTCACGATTCTTGAAAATGATGGCGCGCGAATCGCCGAATTCATTTTGCAGCGCGCGCGCGCGGCGAAGAACTGACAAGTTCTGGCAAGGAGCACGATGGCGATCTTCAGCGTAATCGGACGCCGCGACCTGCCGATCAGAGGCGACGGCCTCTATCTGCGCCCGTCCGAAATGCGCGATTACGTCGAATGGGCCGAACTGCGCGAGAAGAGCCGCGCCTTCCTGACGCCATGGGAGCCGCTCTGGCCGATCGACGATCTCACGCGGGCGAGCTTTCGCTATCGCGTGCGCCGTCACGCCGAGGAAATGGCGCGCGACGAGGCCTATTCCTTCTTTATCTTTCGCGAAGAGGACGATGCGCTGATGGGCGGCCTGTCCTTCGGCCATGTGCGGCGCGGCGTGTCGCAGGCGGCGACGCTCGGCTATTGGATGGGCGAGTCCTATGCCGGCAAGGGTTACATGACCCGCGCCGTTCGCGCCGCTTGCGCCTATGCTTTTGAAAAGCGTGGTTTCCATCGCATCGAGGCGGCGTGCCTGCCGACAAATGAGCCTTCGAAGCGATTGCTGGAGCGCGTCGGTTTCAAGCAGGAGGGCTACGCGCGCTCCTATCTCAATATCAATGGCCAGTGGCGCGACCATTTGCTTTATGCGCTGCTGGAGACTGATCCCCAGCCCATTAATCCACCAGCGGCGGCTTGATATATTCAGCTGGTCCGTTCGCTTTGGTTGTCATTCCCGACAGGCCGAAGGCCTGATCGAGAATCCAGAGCAATGTTCGAGATTTTTGTAACGATTCTGGATTCCCGATCGCGCGCGAAGCGCGCGTCGGGAATGACACTTTATGCGCCTTGAGCGGATGCGCTATCACGCGAGCGCCGCCTTCTGAAGATTGACGAGCTCGGCGACGCCCTGTTGAGCGAGCGTCAGCATCGCCGACAGCTCATCTTGTGAGAAAACCGCGACTTCCGCCGTCGCCTGAATTTCGACGAGACCGCCCGAACCAGTGATGACGAAATTGGCGTCGGTCTCCGCCGTGGAGTCCTCGGCGTAATCGAGATCAATCACCGGCGTTGCGTTGAAGATGCCGCATGATACGGCGGCGACATGATCGTGCAGCGGACTCTCCTTGACGATTGAGCGCGAACGCATCCAGTCCAGGCAATCATGCAGCGCCAGCCAAGCGCCGGTGATTGAGGCCGTGCGCGTGCCGCCATCGGCCTGGATCACGTCGCAGTCGACGACGATTTGTCGCTCGCCAAGCGCCGACAGATTGGTGACCGCGCGCAGCGAGCGGCCGATGAGACGCTGAATCTCCTGCGTGCGCCCCGAAAGCCTGCCGGTTGCGGCCTCGCGCCGCGTCCGCGTATGGGTGGCGCGCGGCAGCATGGAATATTCCGCCGTCACCCAGCCCCGGCCCTGACCGCGCAGCCACGGCGGCGGCTTGTCCTCAAGCGACGCGGCGCAGAGCACCTGGGTGTTGCCGAATTTCACAAGGCAAGAGCCCTCGGCGTAGCGGGCGACGCCTCGCTCGAAACTCACCTGGCGCATCTCGTCGGGCGCGCGTTTACTGGGGCGCATAACAGCTCCGTTGTCGGATCGGTCGCGCCTTCTAACGCGCTTTCGACGCCCTTGGAAGCGCTGCGGGAGAACAGCGTCTTGCGCTCGCGGCCGCATGGTGGAACCATGAGCTAACGGGGCCGGTCAAACCAGGCTCCGACAGATAAGGAGGGAGTGATGGCGTCGTCCCAAGGAGCGCATTCTCACGAGGCGAGAGCACAGGGTCCCCGGCTGATTGCGCTGGCGGGCCCTTTTCAATGCGGCAAGACCACTCTTTTGGAGGCCATTCTCGCCCATGCGGGCGCGATTCCGCGGCAAGGCGGCGTCGCCGCGGGCGCGAGCGTCGGCGACTCAAGTCCTGAAGCCCGCGCCCATCAGATGAGCGTCGAGTCCAATATCGCGACCGTCGACTATATGGGCGACCGCTACACTTTCGTCGATCTTCCTGGCTCCGTCGAATTCGCCCATGAATCGCGCAATATCCTGCCCGCAGTCGACGCGGCGGTCGTCATATGCGAGGCCGAACCTCGCAAGGTTCCGGCGCTGCAGCTTATTTTGCGCCAGCTCGAAGAGCTCGGCGTGCCGCATTTCATCTTCCTCAACAAGATCGACGCGGCGACGATCGACGTGCGCGATGCGCTCGCCATTCTACAGCCTGCCTCGCGCACGCCGCTGCTGCTGCGGCAGATTCCGATCTGGAACAATGGCGTCGCCGTCGGATTCGTCGATCTCGCGCTCGAACGCGCCTATGTCTACCGCGAACATGCGCCCTCCGAGGTCGTCGAGATTCCCAAGGGCGACGCCGCGACCGAGAAGGAAGCGCGCTACTCAATGCTGGAGCGCCTCGCCGATTATGACGACGCGCTGATGGAGGAGCTGATTTCCGACATCGAGCCGCCGCGCGACCAGGTCTTCGACGATCTCACCAAGGAATTGCGCGCCGGGCTCGTCGTTCCTTTGTTCATTGGCTCCGCCGAACGCGGCGCCGGCGTGACGCGGCTGTTGAAAGCGCTGCGTCACGAAGCGCCAGGAATCGACGCGACTCGGGTGCGACTCGGCGTCGTAGAAAACGGAACCGCGCTTGCCCGCGTCATCCGCACGATTCATACGCCGCATGGCGGAAAGATATCGGTCGCCCGCGTGCTGCGCGGCTCCCTCGCGGATGGGCAGACGGTCGCCTCTTCGCAGGGAGAGGATCGCATTTCTGGCATGTCATGTTTGACGGGCGCCGCGACCAGCAAAATGACGGAAGCGAAGACCGGAGACGTCGTCGCTCTGGGTCGTCTCGATCATGCGCAGACCGGCGACAATATCGTCGCCGACGCCCGCGCGGCCGCCTCGGATTTGAAGAAGACGCGGGCCGATACTCCAGATCCCGTGTATGCGCTCGCGCTCAATGTGAAGGACCGCAAGGATGAGATGCGACTCGCCGCGGCGGTGTCGAAGCTCATCGAAGAGGATCCTTCGCTCGTCTTCGTCCACGACCAGGAGCTTTCGCAGATCAAACTCTTCGGTCAGGGCGAGATGCATCTGCGCGTCGCGCTTGAACGTCTCGCCTCGCGCTTCAACGTCGCGGTCGAACGCTCAAAGCCGACGGTCGCTTATCGCGAAACGATCCGCCATAAGGTCACCATTCGCGGCCGCCATAAGAAGCAGTCGGGCGGGCACGGGCAGTTCGGCGACGTGGTGCTGGAGATCGCGCCGCGCAGCCGTGGCGAAGGATTCGCCTTCAGCGAGCGCGTGCATGGCGGCGCGGTGCCCAGGCAATATTTTTCATCCGTCGAAGCCGGTTGTCAGGACGCCCTGCTGCATGGCCCGCTCGGCTTTCCGGTCGTTGACGTCGAGGCGGTTCTGACCGACGGCTCTTACCATTCGGTCGATTCTTCCGACATGGCGTTCCGCACCGCCGCGCGCATCGGCATGAGCGAAGCTTTGGAGAAGGCCGAGCCGATCCTGCTCGAGCCGGTGCTCGCGGTCGATATTTTTGTGCCGAGCGACGCCATGTCGCGCGCGACCGGCATCGTCTCGGCGCGCCGTGGCCAGATCATGGGCTTCGGCCCGCGCGAAGGATGGGAAGGCTGGGACAGGCTCGAAACTCTGATTCCCGAAGCGGAGATGGACAACCTCATTGTCGAGCTGCGCTCGGCGACGGCCGGCGCCGGCTTTTATCAGGCCCGTTTCGACCATCTCGCGGAAGTCGTCGGCAAGCAGGCGCGCGACATCGTCTCCGCTCATATGGCGAAGGCGAACGGGGGATAGCGGCGCGCTGTTGTGCGCGGGAGTACAGCGCCTCAAGTCGCATCGCATGATCATCGTGGCCTTCTTCGCAGGGGGACGATGACATGCGGATGTTCATATTCCTGGTCGCCGCGGCTCTCGCCGTGTCGTTCAGCCTCTATTCAAGCGCGAGCGGTTTGACGCGCGCATCGACTTCGGCGCCGCAGGCGATGAGCCTCGACGTCAATCCGACTCCGCGATGCCTCAAGAGCAAGAAAACGCGCCAAGCGGCGAATAGCGCATGCGTCATGAAGGGCAAGCGCCGCGGCGCGTGATTTGCGGCGCTTGATCCACTGGCTGGAGGTCTTAACTTATTGCGCAGCTCTGCGCGAGAAGAGGCTCCAGCATGTCTATACTTGGCGGCGCCGACACTTCGGCGAAAACCATTGAATTGCGGATTGCGCCGCGTGCGCGCGATCTCGGCGGCTTCAGCGTCAGGCGTGCGCTGCCCGACGACAGGCGGCAGATGGTCGGGCCGTTCATCTTCTACGATCATTTCGGCCCGGTTGAATTTGCGCCGGGGCAGGGGATGGACGTGCGTCCGCATCCCCATATCGGTCTTGCGACGGTCACCTACCTTCTCGACGGACGCATCTTGCATCGCGACAGTCTGGCGAATGTGCAGGAGATCGCGCCGGGCGCCATGAATTTGATGACCGCCGGGCGCGGCATCGTTCATTCCGAGCGCACGCCGCCGGGGCCGCGCGCTGCCGGCCAAAAGATGCTCGGGGTGCAAAGTTGGCTGGCGCTGCCGCTCGCGCATGAAGAAACAGAGCCGAGCTTCCAGCATTTTGGCGCTGACGTTCTTCCTGTCGTTGAGGATCGAGGCGTGTTCGCCCGCGTCATCGCCGGCGCGGCGTTCGGCGCAAGGTCGCCGGTGGAGACCTTGTCGGACTGGTTCTACGTCGAGCTGCGTCTTTCCGCCGGCGCCTCGGCGCCGCTCGACGCCGACTACGAGCAGCGGGCGCTCTATCTCATCGACGGCGCCGTTGAAATCGCCGGCGAACGTTTCGATGAGCCGCAATTGCTGGTCTTTAGACCCCGCGCCGCGATAACAATCCGCGCGCTTTCCGATGCGCGGATGATGCTGCTCGGCGGCGCGCCGCTCGAAGGGCGGCGCTATCTCTGGTGGAATCTCGTCGCTTCGCAAAAGGATCGGATTGAAGAGGCGAAGCGCGACTGGCGGGAAGGGCGGTTTCCGGCCGTGCCGGGCGACACGGAGTTCATTCCGCTGCCGGAGGAGTAGGGCGCTGTTGCGCCCCGCCTCGCCGATTTAGGGCGTCATCACCACGGTCGCGCCCACCGCGACGCGGTCGTAGAGATCGACGATATCCTCGTTGAGCATGCGGATGCAGCCATAGGAGGCGGCTGAGCCGATCGACTTGCGCATCTTGTCGGTCGTGCCGTGGATCGCGACCTGGCCCTCGCTCAGCGTCATGGCGCGGGCGCCCATCGGATTGTTCGGCGCGCCGCCGGGGATCACCTCGGGCAGTTCCGGATGGTCGTGCTTCACGTCTTCCGGGGGCGTCCAGTCGGGCGCGACATATTTGGCGTTGACCTGCACGACGCCGGTCCATTCCTTGCCGGCCTTCGGGACCGCAACCTTATAGGCGATGGCGTCGTTCTGGTCGACGATGAGATAGAGCTTGCGCTCGTGCTCGCTGACGACGATCGAGCCGGGATCGAGCTCTGAGTGATAGTGAACGAATTCGCGGGCGGCGGCCTGCGTGGCGGAGGCGGCGCCGATGAGGGCGGCGGCGAAAGCGATCTGGGCGATCTTGGAAGTCTGGCGTTTCATTTTCTTGCGCTCGATGTTCGGTGTCTCGATGAGCGCGTTGTAGAAGAGCGGCCGCCAGCATTCCGTGCGGCGGCGCACGCGGGAGATCCCGCAGGCGATCCTTTGATGAGTATCTAGAAAATTCTTGGTCGCGCCGTCGCGGAAGGGTCACGTAGTCGGGCGTTCTTTCAACCAGCGGAAAAATGCGATTCCAAGGAAACCGATCACGATCAGCGTGTGCGGCGCGGTGATCGAGAAATGGTAGGCCAAGGCCGCGGAAATGGCCCGTTCCTTTTGAACGCCGTATGCATTGACCAGATAGGCGACAATGCCGGCCTCAAAGAGCCCGAGGCCGGCGGGGCTCGCCGGAACGGCGATCGCCAGCGCGCCGATGACCAACAACGTCGTCGCATGGATCAAGCCGAATTCTATCTCAGGCAGCAGCATTCTGAAGGCGATATAGACGAGGCAAACATTCGTCATCCAAATCGAAGCCGTGAAGAAAGCGGTTCTCGCCGCGCTGTGATCGGCGACCAACCGTTCGGCCTGCTTGAATATGGCGTCCAATCGCATCGCCTCGACGATGCGCCAATTCGGAAGGCTCCAAACGACGCCTTTCCGCCGGAAGGTGAAGATGCTTGCAAAGATCATAGAGATGATCACAGCGGCCGCAATGAGAATGCGAGAGTCGATTATGCTTGAATTTGAGCTCACAACGATGAGCAACGACAAAATTATGATCGCCGTCAGGTCGTAGAGCTTTTCCAATAGGACAGCGGCGCTGATGCCGCCGATTGCATGCCTAAAATAGGAATGTCCAAAATATATTTTCACCCCTTCGCCAGCCCTCAATGGAATGAGGCTGTTGAAGGTGAAACCCATCGTGGCGATCAGAAAACCGGAAAAGAGTCCGCCATCGAGCAGCGTCGAGAGGCGCGAGCCATAGAACAGCAGGACGAACACATTCATCGTCATCGCGACGAGAATTGCAGTTAAGGGGATTTGTTTGAGCTGCGACGCGAGATCGGCAAATTCAATGTTGTGGTAGAGCCAATACGAAAGAAAAGCGAAAAAACAGGCGTTCAGAATCAGCGCGACATAGCCGCCGCGCTGAGACACATATTTCATTGAGCCGGTAAGATGCGACGCGGAACTCAGGGGCGAGGACGCAAAGCCGACCGCGGGCGAGACGATTGCGTTCAATCGAAACGCGCGCGTCACAGGCGTGGGTCGAAGTCGATCGTCCTCTACGCTCATAGCCATCTCGCTTAAGCGCGGAATAGCGCGCCGCCTTCAAGGCGGAAGAATGGCCAGCGGAATAACGGCCGGCCATTTTCCATTAAAAAGCAGCAGCCTAAGTCAGATACTGGCCGCCGTTGACCGTCAGCGTCGAGCCGGTGATGAAGCCGGCGTCATCGGCGGCGAGAAACACGACGGCGCGCGCGATCTCTTCCGGTTCGCCGAGGCGCCCCACCGCGATATACGGAATGATGTGCTTGTCGAGCACGTCCTGCTGAACCGCCTTCACCATCTCGGTGGCGATATAGCCGGGCGCGATCGCGTTGACGGTGATGCCCTTCGACGCGCTCTCCTGCGCCAGCGCCTTGACGAAACCGATGTCGCCGGCCTTGGAGGCGGAATAGTTGGTCTGGCCGGCCTGGCCCTTCTGGCCGTTGATCGACGAGATGACGATGATGCGCCCGAAGCCGCGATCGCGCATGCCGTTGATGACCGGGCGCGTCACGTTGAAGAGCGAATTGAGATTGGTGTTGATCACCGCCTGCCATTGGGCAAGCTCCATCTTGTGGAACAGGCGGTCCTTGGTGATGCCGGCGTTGTTGACAAGAATATCGACCGGGCCGAGATCCTTCTCGATCTGCGCCATGCCAGCGGCGCAGGCGTCGTAGTCGGAGACGTCGAACTTATAGACCGGAATGCCCGTCTCAGTCTTGAACTTATTGGCGGCTTCGTCATTGCCGGCGTAGGTGGCCGCGACAGCGTAGCCCGCCGCTTTCAGCGCTTTGGAAATCGCCTCGCCGATGCCGCGCGTCCCGCCTGTCACAACTGCAGTTCTTGCCATTAAAGAAGTCTCCTCCAGAATCGATTGATGGTTTGAAACGGCAGTCGGTAGTCGTGAGTAGGCAGTCGGAGATTGTCCTAATCCGACTGCCTATCGCCTATTGCCGACTGCCAACGATTACCGTTCCACCGTCAGTGCGATGCCCATGCCGCCGCCGATGCACAGCGTCGCGAGGCCCTTCTTGGAGCCGCGCCGCGCCATTTCGTGCAGAAGCGTGGTGAGCACGCGCGCGCCGGACGCGCCGATAGGATGGCCGATCGCGATCGCGCCGCCATTGACGTTCACGATGTCGAGATCCCAGCCCATATCTTTGTTGACCGCGATCGCTTGGGCCGCGAAGGCTTCGTTCGCCTCAATAAGATCGAGGTCGGAGATCTTCCAGCCGGCCTTCTCCAGCGCCTTGCGCGACGCCGGAATTGGTCCCGAGCCCATAACAGAAGGATCGACGCCGGCGGTCGCCCAGGAGGCGATGCGGGCGAGCGGCGTCAGGCCGCGCTTCTTGGCTTCGTCCGCGCTCATCACGACGAGCGCCGCGGCGCCGTCGTTGATGCCCGAGGCGTTCGCCGCCGTCACCGTGCCGTCCTTGGCGAAGGCCGGACGCAGCTTGGCGACGCCCTCCATGGTCACGCCATGCTTGATATATTCGTCGGCGTCGACGACGACGTCGCCCTTCTTGGTCGAGATCGTGTAGGGGACGATCTCGTCCTTGAACTTGCCGGCCTTCTGCGCGGCCTCAGCCTTGTTCTGCGACTTGACCGCGAATTCGTCCTGCTGCTCGCGGGTGATCTGCCACTGCTTGGCGACGTTCTCGGCGGTGACGCCCATGTGGTAATTGTTGAAGGCGTCGGTGAGGCCATCGACGATCATCGTATCGACGAACTTCACGTCGCCCATCTTGGTGCCGGTGCGCAGCTGAGCCGCATGGGTCGAAAGCGACATCGACTCCTGGCCGCCGGCGACGACGATGCTGGCGTCGCCAGACTGGATTTGCTGCGCCGCAAGCGCCACGGCGCGCAGGCCCGAGCCGCAGACCTGATTGACGCCGAAGGCCGTGGCGGCGTCCGGAATGCCGGCCTTGATCGCCGCTTGACGCGCGGCGTTCTGGCCCTGAGCGGCGGTGAGCACCTGCCCCAGAATGACTTCGTTGACCTCGCCCGGCTGGACTTTGGCGCGCTCCAGAGCGGCCTTGATGGCGACAGCGCCGAGCTCGTGGGCCGGAACCGCTCCAAAGGCTCCGTTGAACGATCCAACGGCGGTGCGCGCCGCGGAAACGATCACGATATCGGTCATCTGTCGCTCTCCTTAGAAAATAGTCCAACCGCCCGGCCGCCTTGGCCGGCCAGGGGGCGAATTGTTGGTCTTTCGCGGTTGCGTCGGGCAAGCCGCGGCCCGTTTTGCACGGAATCGAGCGGTAGCGAAAGGCTTTCGCCACGAAAATATTGCCGCAGGCGCCAATTTGCGCTTATCGTCTGGACTAGACGATTGTTTTTTGGGCGGGCGGCGGCTGTGCGGCGAGGGGAGCAGGTCAGGCGTATGGCGACTGAGAAGAAACCCACAACCATCAAAAAATACGCCAATCGTCGGCTCTATGACACCGGAACAAGCACCTATGTGACGCTGGAGGACCTCGCGGCGATGGTGAAGCGCGGCGAGGATTTCGTTGTGTGCGACGCAAAAACCGGCGAGGACATCACCCGCCCGGTGCTCACCCAGATCATCTTCGAGCAGGAGGGGAAAGAGGGCCAAAGCCTGTTGCCGATCGCCTTCTTGCGACAGCTCATCCGTTTCTATGGCGACTCGATGCAGATGCTGGTTCCGAGCTATCTCGAATTCTCGATCGACAAGTTGACGAAGGAGCAGCAGAAATTCCGTGACCAGTTCGCTTCGGCGCTTGGTGTCGGCGCTGGTCCTCTTGCCGAGCCGACGCGCGCCGCCTTCCAGTCGCTCGAAGAGCAGGCGCGCAAGAACATGGCCGTGTTCCGCCAGGCGCTGACCATGTTCAATCCCTTCGGCGTGCCGACCGAAGGGCTGACGACCGGCCCGACCCTGGACGAGCACGAGGCCGGCGGCGCGCATAAGGAAGGCGACGTCGCCGAATTGAAGCGCCAGCTCGATGAGCTGAACAAGCGGATCGATAATTTATCGAAGGGGTGAGGCGTTCAGCGTTACGCTGGGTTCTTCCTTCTCCTGCTTGCGGGAGAAGGTGTCGCGCGAAGGCGCGACGGATGAGGGCCAACGTCATTCAGAAAATTGTAATGCCCTCACCCGACCCGGCTTCGCCGGGCCACCCTCTCCCGCGAGCGGGAGAGGGGAGACGCGCGCACATTACGTATTAAACCTGAAATGCATCACGTCGCCGTCGGCGACGACATATTCCTTGCCTTCTAAACGCAACCGGCCGGCGTCGCGCGCGCCGGTTTCGCCCTTGTTGGCGATGTAATCGTCATAGGCGATCGTCTCGGCGCGGATGAAACCCTTCTCGAAATCGGTATGGATCACGCCAGCGGCCTGCGGCGCGCGCACGCCTTTTTCAATGGTCCAGGCGCGCGCTTCCTTCGGGCCGACGGTGAAATAGGTGATGAGATGCAAGAGGTCGTAGCCGGCGCGGATGACGCGATTGAGCCCGGGCTCCGCGAGGCCGACGGCCTCGAGATAATCCTTCTGCTCGTCGGCCGGCAGCACGGCGATCTCGCTTTCGATCTTCGCCGAAACGACGACTGCGGCCGCGCCTTCTTCAGCCGCGCGCTCTGCGACTTTCGCCGAATGCGCATTGCCCTCGGACGCCGACGCTTCTTCGACGTTGCAGACATAGAGCACGGGTTTCGACGATAAGAGCCCGAGCCCCGCGAAGGCGTCGCGCTCTTCTGCGCTCACCTTGGCGAGACGCGCAGGCTTGCCTTCGCGCAGCAACACGAGGCAGCGGTTCATCAAATCGACGAGCTCCTTGGCCTCCTTGTCGCCGCCCTTCGCCTTCTTCTCCATGGCGACGACGCGTTTCTCGAGGCTTTCGAGATCGGCGAGCATCAGCTCCGTCTCGATCGTCTCAATGTCACGGATCGGGTCGACGCCGCCCTCGACATGAGTCACGTCGCCATCGTCGAAACAGCGCACGACATGGGCGATCGCGTCGCATTCGCGGATATTGGCGAGGAACTGATTGCCGAGCCCTTCGCCCTTGGAGGCGCCGCGCACCAGCCCCGCGATGTCGACAAAGGTCAGACGTGTCGGAATGATTTCCTTGGAGCCGGCGATCTTGGCCAGTTCCTCGAGCCTCGGATCAGGAACGGCGACTTCGCCGACATTGGGCTCGATCGTGCAGAAAGGATAGTTGGCGGCCTGGGCCGCTGCGGTCTGCGTGAGCGCGTTGAAAAGGGTCGACTTGCCGACATTCGGCAGGCCGACGATGCCACATTTGAACCCCATAACCGTCCCGGCTTTCGATTACGTATTGCGGCGCGGTATGCGGGGCGGCGCGAGAAAAGGCAAGGGGGACGCGTGGTCCCCCTCGTCTATGCTGCAGCGGTGGTCGCGCGGCGGCTAGAGGCTCTTCAAATATTCGAGAAGCGCCTTCTTCTCGGGGTCCGTAAGCGAAGTCCCGAAGTCATGGCCGCAGCGGCTGTTGCCGGAATCCCGTTTCGAGCAATCGTCGGCGTTGTAGGTCGAGTTGAACGCGCCTTGCTCCTTCGCCAGCCCGACATTCTCAATGTCATAGGCCGGCCCGACCTTGAAGGAGGCCGGACGGTCCGCAGGCTTTTTCAAGAGATCGGCGAGCGTCGGCACCGAACCGTTGTGCAGATAGGGCGCCGCCGCCCAGATGCCTTGCATCACCCGCGATTCAAAGACTGTCGAGGGTTGTGCGGCGCTGGGCTTTCTATAGAGATTCTTGAGGTCCGCCGAGAGCTTGGCGCTAATGAGCGTGGCTGCCGTGTCCGCCCTGGCCTGTTTCGATTCGGGGATGCATTGTTCAACGATCGGCTTAAAGACGTCGATGCCGAAATGCAGCGGCGCTTCGATGATCGATCCGATCACCGAGAGGCCGAGAATGCTGATGATCTTATCTTTAGGCTTCAGCGGCGTGTCGATGCCGGGAACAAAGGGGATCGCCGCGCCGTTCAGAACGCCGGTGTCCGCCTCGCGCGCAATGACTTTATATTCGCGGATGTCCGTGCCGACGTCCTGAAGCGGCGTTTTCCACGTGTTGACGTTGCACAGGCGCGGCGTTCCCTTCGCGATTTCGTGGCAGCCTTTCGCGCAGCCGCCCTGTTTAGGATCGCGATGGAAAATTTCATCGCCTTTGGCGACGAGCTCCTGATTGAGCGCCCATGGCCATTTCGGTGGTCCGATCTGCTGGATCAGCGTCTCAAGGCGCATGAGCCCCGGGTAATTTAGTGAAGAGTCATTGAGGAAGTTGATGAGTTTAGGCAACTGGCGGGAAGAATTGAATCTGGCGAGTTGCGGCAAGGCCAGCATGACGGGCGTCGGACGGTAGACGCCGAAAACGCCGTAGACTTCGCCGACGTTTCTCGCGAGACCAAGAATGTCGTCGCCGTTTTCGGCGAAGCCCGGCCACTGCGTCATGTCCTGAATGGCGGCGTTCCAAAGGAAGGGATAGCGCACCGGCGCGTCGGCGAGCGCGATATTCTGCTCGATGATCCGCGAGGATGTCGTTCCGATGTCCAATCCGGCCACGCGGTTGAAGATCATCGATACGGCGTCGGCGCGCGCCACGCCCCAGCCTGGCTTGGGAAGCGATTTGCGCATCAGAACGTCATAGGGCTCGAACCAGGCCTCGACGTCCTTGCGCAGTTTCGCGAGAGCGCTTTCGTTGGGATCGCCGCCGAGCACTTCCTTGGCGAATTGGTCGAAAGCGGCCTGATCGCTCAGAAGCTTTTGGAACGACGTATCGATATCGGCAAGAAGGGTTTGGAAGTCGCTGAGCGCCGGTCCGCCGTCGACGCGCCAGGAGACGCCGTTCACGTCGATCTGACGCGTATGGCAGGCGGAGCACGTCATGCTGAAGAATCTTGCGCCGTTGTCGGAGGCGGCGAGGAAGCCTACCGGCAGTCCGGGCGTGGGGCTGCTGGGATTTGGCAGATAGCCGTAACGGGTTAGCCCATCGTCGAGAAAATGTTTGCCGTCGGGATGTCTCAGAGCCTTGAACCAGGAGAACGGCATGATGCGCGCGCCCTGATCGAGACTATAGAAGTCGTCGCGATCCGCTGGCGTCCAATGGGCGCCCTGATCGGCGTATTTCAGTTCGGCGGCTGTCGAAGGATTGGCCGCGGCGAGCGCCAACAGCGCTGCGGCGGCGACGCGCGCCCTAAATGGCGCGCGCAATGAATTCTTTGCAATCATGGCTCCCCCAAAAGAAAAGAATATGCGATGCAACTAGAACATAGGCGCGCGCGTTTCACAATGGGCGCGAAGATGCGCGTCCACACGCGATGTGGTTATGGCGATACGAGATGAGAATGAAGAGAATTTCGTGGTCTCGCAGCGTCCGCTTCCTGCTCGGGGCGATGTTGACGATAGTTGCTATGGACGCGCCGCTCGCCGCTCCAAAGGCGTCACGGGATTCGGCGCCTGCTGCGGCGCAATCGCCGCCAGCGCCCGATTCGCCGTCAATGTCGGCGCCTACCGAAGCCGCCCCTGCTACGCCGGCTGCGCCTGTCAGCGCAGCGCCCGCCGCGGCGCAACCGACAAGTCCCGCGACAACCCAGGCCGCCGCGCGCAAGCCAAAGCCGAAACCCGCGCCGCACGAGATGGCGCTTTCCGACGATCCGACTCCGGCGTTGCAGCCTCAGACATTCTACACCACGTCCAAGGCGGCGGACCGCTACCGGCAGATTGTCGATCTCGGCGGATGGCCAGTCGTCGGCGTTTCCCTTCGCCCCGGCTCCAAGGGGCCGGCGGTATCGACTCTGCGCCGCCGCCTCGCCGCCGAAGACGACAGCATCGTCGACACGGCGAAACAGAAGTGGGACGCCGATCTCACCGCGGCGGTGAAGCGCTTCCAGTTTCGAATGGGGCTCAAACAGACTGGCGTCGTCGCCGGCGCGACGCTTCGCGAACTCGACGTTCCGGCGGAAGTTCGCTTCCATCAGCTCGAGTCATCCGCACGGCGACTCACCGCGCTCGATTTCGCCTTCGGTCCGCGATACATCGTCGTCAATATTCCGTCGACGGCGGTCGATGCGGTGGAGAATGATCGCGTGGTCCGCCGCTACGCGGCGATCGTCGGCGACCTTGAGCATCATTCGCCGGAGGTGCAGGCGAAAGTCGTCGCGGTCAATATCAATCCCACCTGGACGGTTCCGGTCTCGATCATAAAGAACGAGATCGCGCCGAAGATGCTGAAGGATCCGACCTATCTTCAGCGTTCGCATATCCGCGTGCTGAACGCCCATGGCGCGGAAGTCGATCCGCGCTCGATCGACTGGGCGAGCGAGCGCGCGACGCATTACACGCTGCGTCAGGATTCAGGCTCGGACAATTCGCTGGGCTCGATCCGCATCTCGATGCCCAATCCCTATTCCGTCTATATGCATGATACGCCGTCGCGAAATCTCTTCGCGAATGATTATCGCTTCCTGTCGCATGGCTGCGTGCGCGTGCAGGGAGTCGTCGATCTCGCGGCCTGGCTGCTCGACGGCGAATCCGGCCCGCAGATGAGCAAGGACGAGATCAATAAGAAGATCGCGTCGGGCGAGCGCGAGGAGGTGAAGCTGACGCATCACGTGCCGGTCGCATGGGTCTATATGACCGGCTGGGCGTCAGCGGATGGCATGGTGCATTTTCGCGACGACGTCTATGGGCTCGACGAAGATAGCGCGATTGCGGAACAGTGACGCCCGTTGGTTTGAATGGCGCGAATGTCATTCCCGGCAGGCCGAAGGCCTGACCGGAAATCCAGAGCAATATTGAAAACTCCTGTCGTGATTCTGGATTCCCGATTACGCGCTTCGCGTGTGTCGGGAATGACATCCGAACGGTTCGTAAAATTCCGTATGAGGAAGCTACAGCGTCAGGCGGTAGCGAACGAAAGCATCGGCTTCGACGAATGAATCGTAGAGCCGCCGCGCGCGCTCATTGTTTGCGCGCGTAAGCCAGTAGAGCTGCGACCAGCCGCGCATGCGTCCTAGATCGATGAGATCTTGAATGAGCGCGCGGCCCACGCCCGCGCCGCGAAGAGTTGGATCGACGAAAAGGTCTTCGAGGTAACATATCGGCGAAGGCGTCCAACTGCTTTCATGCAGGACAGAAACCGAAAAGCCGGCGACGCGCGCGTCTTTTTCCGCGATCCGTCCAATCAACGCAGATTTGGGATCGAGCAGGCGGCGTAAAGTATATTCCGTGACGTCGGCCGGCACAGCCGTTTCATAGAAATCATTGTAGCCGGCCCAGAGCCTGCGCCAGTCTTCGACGTCAATCTCGCGAAATTCTCGCACAAGCGTCATTCCTGGTCCGCCCTGGCGCTTTCATGCCAGCCCCGTAGCAGAACATAGGAAAGCGCCGCGAGCGCGCCATAGATCGCAAGGCCGCTCAGAGAAATGAGCGCCAGCGCGGCGAACATGCGCGGAATGTCGAGACGGAAGCCCGCCTCGACAATGCGATAGGCGAGGCCGGTTCCCTGGCCCGAGGCGCCTGCGGCGAGCTCAGCGACGATCGCGCCGATGAGCGCCAATCCGCCGCCGATGCGCAAGCCAGTGAGGAACTGCGGCAGCGCCGACGGGAGCCGCAGATAGATCAGCTTCTGCCATGGCGAGGCATGGTAGAGATCGAACAGATCGCGCAAGCCGAAATCGACCGAAGCGAGCCCAAGCGACGTGTTCGACAGGATCGGAAAGAAGGCGACCAGAAAGGCGCAGACCAGCACTGCGTTGCCGGGTTGCATATAGACGAGCAGCAGCGGCGCGATGGCGATGATCGGCGTCACCTGCAAGGTAATGGCGAAGGGCAGGAGGGCGCGCTCCAGCCATTTCGATTGCGCGATAAGAAGCGCCAGCGCCACGCCGCAGATGGTGGCGACGACAAGGGCTTCAAAAGTGACGCCGAGCGTCACCATCAGCGATGAGAGCAGAAGCTCGCGATCCTCGATCAGCTTTTCGAGGACGACACTGGGCGCCGGGAGAATATAGGGCGGGACGTTTTTCCAGCGGACGAGCGCTTCCCATAGCGCGAGGGCCGCGAAAAAGACGGCGAATGGCACGCCGATGTCGCGCCACTGGATCGTGCGTCGCTTTTTGCTCATCGCGTCGCCTCTTGGATTGAGACGCGAAGCGCGTGTGAGGCCCGGCGGCATATGTCGGCGAAGGTTTTGCTTGAACGATAGTCGTCGTCGCGTGAAATCGCTGGGTCGATCTTAATTTCATCGATGATTCTGCCGGCGCGCCGCGACATCACCAAGATACGCGTCGAGAGATAGGCGGCTTCGAACACCGAATGGGTGACGAAGACAATCGTCGCGCCAAACTGGCCTTTAAGCCTGATAAGATCGTCGTTGAGCTTGAAACGCGTCACTTCGTCGAGGGCGGCGAAAGGTTCGTCCATCATGATCAGCGCAGGTCGCGTCACCAGCGCTCGCGCGATCGCGCAACGCATCCTCATTCCGCCAGAGAGTTCGCGCGGCAGGCTGCGCGAGAAATCAAGAAGACCGACATGAGCCAGCGCCTCGTCAACGCGCGCCGACGCCGTCTCACGGGATAGACCGCTTAGCCGCAGCGGCAGGAAGACATTGTTGAAAACGCTCGCCCAGGGAAGCAGCGTCGCGTCCTGAAAGACAAAGCCTATGTTGTTTTTGATTTGAGGCGCGCGCCAGTCGATCGAACCCGCGCTGGGACTCGAAAGGCCAGAAATGAGCCGCAGCACCGTCGACTTGCCGCAGCCCGATGGTCCGAGCAGCGTCAGGATCTCGCTCTGGCGCACGTCGAGATCATAGTCGGCGAGGGCGACGAGTCCGCTTGGGAAAATCTTGCCGACATTACGCAACGAAACGAGCGCGGACGCCGTCATTTGCGCGCTCGCAACCGCCCACGCACGTCATGGCCGGGCTTGACCCGGCCATCCATGCATCCCTCAATCCGATTCATGGATGCCCACGACAAGCGCGGGCATGATGGCTTTCTGGGCGTCATTTTGGCCGCAGCTCCATGCCGACTTTTTTGCCGATGAAGCGCAGCGTGTAGCCGCGCTTGTAGTCGAGATCGGCGGGAATCACGCCGGCCTTCGCCATCTTATCAAAGAAGCTTTTCATCCGCGCGTCGGTGATCACGCCGACGCCATAGGTCAGCGCGTCGCCGGAATCGACGATCCCGCGCTCCTTCATTTTCGCGATGGAATAGGCGATTTGACCGTCGGTCATCTCTGGATTGTCGCGCTTGATCATCGCGTTCGCCTGAGCATTGTCGCCATAGAGATAATTGTACCAGCCGATGATCGACGCGTCGACGAAGCGCTGCACGAGGTCAGGAGTTTTGGCGATCGTGTCGGCGCGCGTCTCGATCGTCGTCGAATAGCCGTCATAGCCGTAGTCGTGCAAAAGAAAGACGTTGGGCGTAAAGCCGCCTTCGCGCTCGATGGCGTAGGGCTCCGAAGTCAGAATGCCCTCCTCGATCGAATTCTTGTCGGCGAGAAAGGGCGTCGAATTGAAATTATATGGCTTCGCGTTTTCGTCCTTGAATCCGTAGGCTTGTTTGAGCCATTGCCAGACGGAAACCCGCATGTCGCTCGCGATGAAGGCCGTCGCCTTAGGCAGATCTTCAAAGTGGTCCAGGCCCACGCCCGGATGCGACATGAAAATCACCGGGTCCACCTGAAACATGCTGGCGACGGTGACGATCGGCACGTTCTGCTGCGCCGATTCGAACATCTGAATGGTGTTTGCGCCCATCGCGAAGTCGACTCGGCCTGCCGCAAGCAGCAGGCGCGCATTGAGCTGCGGCCCGCCTTGCAGAATGGAAACGTCGAGCCCATAGCGCGCGTAAACGCCGTCGGCGACCGCCTGATAGAAGCCGCCGTGTTCGGCCTGCGCGCGCCAATTGGTGGCGAAGCGTATTTTGTCGAGCGCATGCGCAGGCGCTGCGATGAGGAGAGCGATGAGAAAGGCGACAAGACGCATGATGCTGGTTCCCGCAGGTCGGTTGAGTGTCATTCCCGACGCGCGCGATCGGGAATCCAGAGCACGGCTTGCCATTTTGGAATAGCTGGATTCCCGATCAGGCCTTCGGCCAGTCGGGAATGACAGGATTGTAAGTGCAGCCATTTGCGATTCACATGACGAAGGCTTCGGAACGCCGCGCATCATACATGAACGCGCGCGTGCTCTATATCCCGCTCGATTTCGACGAGAAGTTGAAGCCTTCGACGAGCATCGCCGGCGTCGCGGCCGCGCCGCCATCGCCGGCCGCGCGCCAGGTCCGGCGCGTTGGACCAAGCGCTTTGATATTGCCGAAGAGATCGCCGAGCCGCTGATTGAAACGCATGTTGCGCATCGGCGCGACGATGCGGCCGTTCTCAATGAGAAAATTGCCGTCGCGCGTGAGGCCGGTGAGCAACAGGTTTTTCCGCTCCACGATATTGGTGTACCAGAACCGCGTCACCAGAACGCCGCGACGCACTGAGCGGACCATGTCGTCAATCGAAACGTCGCCGCCCGACATCACGAAATTGCGCGGAAAGGGTATTGCTTCCGCTCCGGTCTTTTGCGCCCAGGCGCGCGCGCGGTAGAGCGTCGTCACTATGCCGTTCTCAATGAAATCACGGGCGCGATACGGAACGCCCTCAAAGCCGACGGCGGCTTCCGGCGCCAAGGGATCGGCTGGATCGACCCGGATCGTGAGCTTTTCGTCGAAGAGCTTCTCGCCGATTAGCGCTCCGCCGCCGGGACGCGCGAAGAAGCTTCTGCCCTCGTCGGCGGCGCGCGCCTCCATCGTTCTGATGAGCCAAAAGGCAAGCTCAGCTGTCGCGTCCGGCTCGAGAATGACCGTGTAGGCGCCGGGCTCGAGATCGACAGGCGTCGCGTCATGCGCGCCCTTAAAGCAAGCGACGCGCGCGATTTGCTCAGCGTCGAGACGATCGGCGAAGAATTGATGCGCGCCAGCCCAGCCCGACCAGGCGTCGGCGCGATTGCGCGCCGTGGCGGAAAGATCGATTTCGCTGCGCCGCTCATAGGCAAAAAGGCCGGCGCTCGTCGCGAACGCCTCGAACCGCCTTGCTGTTGTCGCGCAACCGAAGGTGTCGACGCCAATTCGTGCGCCTTCCTCGATGACGCGCGCCGCCGCGGCGGCGAGCGCATCGAGATGCAAATTCGCCGTCGCCTCGTCATAGCGGTTGGAGAAGCCGTAGTTCTGCGGACCGAGGGGGGCGACATAGTCCGGATCGACGGGCAACATGCGCGCGATCTCTTCCGAACGCGCAACGGCGGCAGCCAAAGCCTCGTCGTCGAAACGCGAGATGCTGCAAGAGCCGATGCGCCCGCCGATATGCGACGAGACGCGCAGACTGGCTTCGGCGCTCGTAAGATTGGTCGTCGCGCCGCCGCGCGCGAAGCGCAGACTCTGGTCCAAGCCGCCCTCGATCTGCACAGTGCAGGCGTCGGCCTTGGAATATGCGAGAACCTTATCGGCGATCGCCTTTGCGTCGTCTGAAGAAAGAAACATTAAAACAACTCGCCCTGAGTTGCTTCGTCCAGTCGAATTACGCCAAGCAATTGCCATGTCTGTGGCCGCTTGGCCATGTTACCCAACGCGAACGCCATTCCCTTTTTCGGGTAATCCTCGTTGAACACGTGGTTCATCCACTGCAGAGCCTCTACGGTCGAAGTTTCTTGGCTTTGCCGCCAAAACATCGCATGCGCTTCCCAGTCACCGTTGTGGTAGTGATGAGCGCCATCTTCGTCCTCGAACCTGAAGCTAAATTCGTAGGGCGTTGGCTCGAGTTCAGCGAGTTCTTCATCATCGAGCATATCAGGCTGACGCGCCGCGAGACGGAACACTTCACGCTCTTCGGCGATTTCTTCGGGTGTTTTCAGCTTCCATAAAAAACGAGTGTTCCGAGGTCGAATCAGCGCAAGAGAATGACCCTTTTGAGCTGCGGCCTTTGCCGATCCTAGTAGCATTGGCGCTAAAAGTCGTACTCTTTCGCTTTCTTTAAGTTTGCCCTCAATCGCAATTGACTCCTCGTGCACGTGGCAACTTTCCTCGCGCCTATCAGATTTTGGACGACCATAGCTGAAGCTGACCCAGTCCCATCGCGAGAAGCTGTTATCGCCTTTCAGACGGCGAAATCGGATGGGAAAGAGCCGCTTCCATCGCCTGTCTGCAGTAATGCCTGCGCAGCAGACGGTTTCCCCATACTTTTTACTCGGCCGCGGCAAGGCTTTGACGAGAATGACAACGCGCGCTGACGGGGGAGAAATCTTCATAACGCCTCGGGAGATCGCCATAGAGATCGAAATGCTTCAGTCCCATTGGAAGCAAATGAGCGGTAACAATTGAGCGGTGACAGTGCTTCGGATCACGCTCAAAGCAAAGCAAGCAAACTGATTGGGCAAGCGCTAATTCTGCCAGTTCCCTTAATGATGCCTGCGCGTCAGCTCCGCGAAGATGGTCAGTGTAGATTCGACGGAATTCGTTGATGCGACCAGTGCGCGCCGCTTCTCTTCCTGGCTTGGGGTCGCCGAGTTGGTTCAAATGTAGGTACGCGATGCCTTCCGAGTTTAGTCTCGTCCTCAACGCATTTTTCGAAAATCCCTTTTTGCGCGATATCGCAACCGCTCGGATGTCGGCAAGCACCGCAATGCGCACCGCGTGAAGCGTTGCCATGAACCGATCTATGTCGGTTCCTTCGTATCCAATCGTGAAGACTGTGTTCATTCTTGCCTGTCAGGTTTTAGTCGCTCGTGTTCAGCACGCGCACATTGCGAAAGAGCGCCGGAGAACTGCCGTGCGAGACGGGCGCCACCTGCATCGGCTCGGCCTTGCCGCAGGTGAAGGTGCCGTCGAGATGGTAGGCGCTCGCATCGCAAAGCCCGGCGAGAGAATTCCAAAACTGCGTCGTGCGGCCCTGGTAGGCGCCGTCGCGCAGCAGATCGCCGAGCTTGCCATTCTTGATCTCATAGAAGAGCTGTCCGCCAAACTGGAAATTATCGCGCTGCTGGTCGATGCTCCAGCTCCCGGCGCCGACGACATAGATTCCATTCTCGACATCGCTGATGAGATCGTCGAACGAGCATTTCTGAGGATTGGGCATGAGTGAAATATTCGGCATGCGCTGAATGGGGAAAGTCGTCGGACTATCCGCATAGGCGCAGCCGTTCGAGTGCGACAGTCCGATGAGATGCGCCTGTCCCAGCGCCATCTGGAAATTCTTGAACACGCCCTTTTCGACGATGGCGAATTCCGCCGCCTTCGCCGTCGCGCCGTCGTCATCATAGCCGATTGTCGCGAGCGCGCCGGGCTGCGCGCGATCCGCGACGATCGTCATCAGCTCTGAGCCGAACCGCAACTCGTTGAGCATGGAGGGCTTGACGAAGCTCGTTCCAGCGAAATTCGCCTCCCAGCCGAGCACGCGATCGAGTTCGGTCGAATGGCCAATCGTCTCGTGAATCGTGAGCCAAAGATTCGTCGGGTCGATCACGACGTCGTAATCGTCCGGCGCCACCGGCTTGGCGCCGAGTTTCGCGCGCGCCTCTTGGCCCGCGCGCGCGGCTTCTTCGATGAGGCCGGCGCAGACAACGTAATCCCAACCAGCGCCGCGCGCCGGCGTCAGGCAGTCGCGCGTGGCGAAACGGCCGCTCGCGCGATCGACGGCGGTCGCCTGAAAGCTCGGCGCAACGCGCGTGCGCGTCTGATGAATGCGGCTGCCGAGACTGTTGGCGAAGAATCGTTCTTCGCAGGCCGCCGAAATCGACGCCGAGCAAAAATCAGCGCCATGATCGCGCGCGCTGGCGATGATCGATAGCAGCAGGTCAGCTTTCTCGCTGGCCGACACTTCGAATGGGTCGACGCCCATGGGCATGATCCATTCGCCCTCTTGGACGGGCAGACGCTCGAGCTCAATTGGCTGGAATTGTATCGGCCTTACCGCGCGGGCGTTCTCCAATGCGCGCTCGACGCCGTCGCGCAGACTGTGCGGATCGAGCCGGCGCGCGCCGTAAAATCCCCAGCAGCCATCGAGCAGCACGCGCAGGCCGAATCCTTGCGATTCACGCTCGTCGAAATTTTCCAGTCGGCCGTCTTTGGCGAATGCGTATTCGCGACGCGTTTCGCCGATCCGAAGATCAGCGTAGTTTGCCCCGCATTGCCGTGCGGCCGTGAGCGCAATATCGGCGAGATCATAGAGGAGCGCACGATCCAGCGCGAAGGCGCTACGGCTCCGGCATGAGACTTCCATCGGCGAAGGCGCGGCGGCGGCCGCCATAACTCGCTCCAGAGTGTCGCTCCAAACTGCGCCTTTATGTTGGGTGTTTCGGCGGCGATTTGCAATCCGCGGCGTTACGGTTGCGTTACGCCGCGCCAGCCGCAGGCGGCGAGCGCCTCGGCCATATGCGCAGGCGGCGCGGCGACAGCTTCAACCGGCGGCTTGCCATCCTGCATCGGCACGCGCACCGCGCGCGCATGAAGATGTAATGGGGCTGAGCCCTCGCGGCGGCCTGAGCCGTAGATCGGATCGCCAAGTATGGGCCATCCCATCGCCTGCGCATGCACCCGGATCTGGTGCGTGCGGCCCGTGTGCGGCGTGAATTCAACGAAGGCGAGCGCGCTATCGGGGCTTCTGCCAAGCACGCGCCAGGAGGTGCGCGACGGCAGGCCAAGCGGGTCGGGCTGCATCCACCAGCCGCGCGCCGCGTCGAGCCGCCCGAGCGGCAAGTCGATCTCGCCTTCCTCATCCGCCGGCGCGCCTTCAACGACCGCCCAATAGGTCTTGTCCACTCGGCCGGATTTGAAGAGCTTGCCGAGCCGCTCCAGCGCCTTGCGGTGGCGCCCGAGCACGAGACAGCCGGACGTGTCCTTGTCCAGACGATGCGCCAGCGCGGGCGCGCGCGGTAGGCCGAAGCGGAGCTGATCGAAGGCGTCTTCAAGGCTCGGACCGCCCTTGGGGCCGCGATGTACGGCGACGCCCGCCGGCTTGTCGATAATCAGCATCAGCCCGTCACGGTGCAGCAGGCGAGAAAGCAGGTCCATGGCGGGCTTATAGCAGGGCGCTGCGCTAAGAAGCGTTATTTCTCGGCCCGCTTTTCCTTTCCGAGCGTGAGCGCGCCGCCGATAAACTTTCCATATTTATGGAAACATTCGTCCGTCAGATGCACGCCGTCGGCGGTGTAACAGCGCTCGTTTCCCTCGTATTTGTCGATGAAGTCGTCGAATTCAACAACATTGAGTTCGGGGTGGTCGCGCCAAAGCGCAACCCGATAAAGGTCGTTCACTTGCCGTTGGCAGTGATCGTAGAAGCAACTCAATATGGACCGCTTGACGGCGCTGTAGAGATTCGGCGGTTTAAACCTGCGTTCGTTGACGCGTGGGATCGAGATGATCTCAACATCATCAACGTCGGAAAAATATTCGACGAGCTTCTTTGTATATTCGACATAGGCCGATTGGCCGACGTGCTGGATTTCATCGTTGACGCCGTTCATGATGACGACGGTGTTCGGTTTCTCGCCGTCGAAAGCGCGATAGAGTTTTTCCTTCGGAAATTTCTCGCGCAGTTCGGTGAAGAGCAGCCGTGAGTTGCGGCCCGCAAAACCGAGGCTGCAGGCGGTGACGCCTCGGCCCTTTAGCCTCTCGGAGACGGCGCGCGGCAGTTCGGGCAGAATTTTGCCGTCCGAGGCCCAGGACTCGCCGACGACAAGGATCCGGTAGTCGCCGCCGCCGCCGTTGACCGTGGCGCAGTCGAGCGCCGGTTCATCCGACCGCTTTAGGCTGAGAAGCGTCAGCCCGCCCGTGACGGCAAGAATAAACGCCAATCTTTGCGCGCCAGGGAACATGGCGCACCCATAGCCGGCTGACTGGACTCAGGCAAATTTCTGGATGTGGCCGCCCTGCGGTCGGTCTGAAGTGGCTGCACAGCGCGGTTAGGCGAGCGCTGGCGCGGCCGCGGGCAGCGCCACGGGCGCGGCCAAGAGTCGATTGGATACCCAAGAGGCGCGCAGCTTGTTGATCGGCCGATCGAAGAGACGCCAGATCAAATAGGAGGCGACGAAGATGATCAGGAGCGCCTCGGAGCAGAGCAACATTCGTTCGGCGTAAGACCCTTCGCCGGTCTTCAAAGCGCCGAGCACCGACCAGTGCAGCAGGTAAAAGATGTAGGAAAGCTCGCCGAGCATCCGATCCTTCGCGCCGCTGGATTGCTGCGTGGTGTAAAGCGCCCAGGGCGTCATCATCGCCGCGACGAGCAGATTGGTCTTGCTGCTGAAGGCGAGCGCTGCGGCGTCATGGGCGGAGCCAAAATAGAGCTCCTTGGCGAGCAGCGCGGCGCAGACGCCGAGCACCGCCATCGCGGCGTATAGCGAGCGATAGGCGAAGGCGCGGCTCGGCTTCAATTCATGGCTCGCCGCCGCGACGCCAACGCCAAAGAACAGCAGAAAAGGCGCGACCGTGGCTGAGCCGCCAAACCAGGGCGCGAAAGCCGAGATCAAAAGGCAGATCACCAGCAGGTGGATGTTCTTGGAAATAAGGAAGATGATCGCCGGCGCGATCAGATAGAATTGCAGCTCCATATCCAGCGACCAGCCGGGAATATTGGCCTGGAAGGGCAGCGAATTATAGCCGAGGATCATGATGTTGGAGAAGAGCTGGTGCATCAGCCCGCCAAACGCCGCCGGCGCGTCGCCGCGCCAGAACAGAAGCGCCCAGGTGATCGCCGAGCACAAAGCGAAAACCGGCGCGATGCGCCAGATGCGCGAAACGAGATAGGTGAAATAGGCGGATGTGGTCTTGGAATAGGTCTTCCGCCACATCGCGGCGACCCAATAGCCGCTCAGCACGAAAAAGATCAGCACGGCGGACATGCCGAGGTTGAAACTGGTCGTGTGGTGGAGAAAGACGGCGAAGGCTAATGTCAGCCGCAGCGCTCCCGGCGACGCGAATTTATCCGTTCCCATCGCCATTGCTGCTCCGCGGTCTGGCAGGAGATTTTCTTAAAAATGAGCGACGTCGAGCTTATCTTGATCGGACTGCAAAATGCTGTGGCAAGAGGTCGCAAAAGCTGCGGCGCGCCGCGGCATTCGGTCGCGCTTTGCAGCTCTGTAGCATGCATTCGCATGTGGTTCGTCGCTTCGTGTTTGTGTGGTCTTAGAGTGGCTGGCCTATGTGGTCCGAAACACGCGGCGACATGCGCTCCTAGCGCCTGCTGATTGGCGATCTCACGACGTCGAAATTTTGTCTCCGAGGAACGATGGCGATTCTATCTCCGACACCCAAGCTGCGCGTCACGGTCAATTTCGGCGTCGCGCGGCTCTACATCGAAAATCCCGCAAAGCGTAACGCCTTCGACTTTGAGATGTGGCGAGCGCTGCCGCCGCTGATGCGTGCGGTCGACACGGCCGAGGAAGCGCGTTGCCTTGTCATCAGCGGCGCGCCGGGTCTGCCGTTCTGCGCCGGCGCGGACATCAGCGAATTCTCCACCCTGCGCGCGACCAGCGAAGGCGGGCGCGCTTATGAAAACGCCAATGTCGAGGCGTTCGACTCAATTTCGAATCTCTCTAAGCCGACGATCGCAGCCGTGTCAGGCTTCTGCATGGGCGGCGGATTTGGGTTAGCGGCGGCCTGCGATCTGCGTGTCGCCGATACGGATTCGGTTTTCGCAATCCCTGCGGCGAAACTTGGCGTCGGCTATCCGCCGGCGGCGATGTCTTACATTGTCGGCGCGGTCGGCGCGCAACTCGCGTTCGATCTCTTCTATACGGCGCGCCGCCTGACCGCGAACGAAGCCAGGGAGCGCGGCTTCGTCAGCCGCCTCTTCACGACTGAGAGTTTCGAAGGCGCGGTGCATGCGCTCGCCGAAACGATCGCAACAGGCGCGCCGCTGACATTGCGCGCCGCCAAAGCGGCGATCCGCGCCGCCGCCCGCTTGCCCGGCGCGTCGTCCAACGAACAGTGCGAAGCTCTTGCGAGCGCCTGTTTCGACAGCGCCGACTACATGGAAGGGCGCGCCGCCTTTCTCGAGAAACGCGAACCGAAGTTTTCAGGCAGGTGACGGCCGTCTCATCACTTATCTGCGCTCGCCTCGACCTCAAGACTCTCCAGAATTTCACTCGGTTTGCGCGTCAACACGTCAAGCGCGTTAACGCCTTTTGGCGCGACAAAGCGCAGATGGAGGCGTTTCGGCTTCTCGATGTAGGCCGAAACGGCGTCGGCCACTCGCTTAGCGTTTCCGCCGGAGCCGCCAAGCGTCGCGATCGCCGTCGCGGCCACCTTCGCGTAATCGGCGCGCGCCTTGTCGACGGACGTTTTCTGCTCTTTCGCTTCCAAGGCGAGCACGCGGTCGACGAGACCATTTCCTTCAAGCGTCAGGTCGATTGACTTCACTGATGTTGTAAGCGTCGCTGCGCGGGAGATCACAGGCGAAGATGAGAAGGCCGCGCTCGATACATTGCCAAAGAGCGCCGACAGACGCGCCGCGCCCATGTTCTTGGCGTCGATCGCGACAGGCTCCAACGCCGCTTCGGAGGTTTTTTCGCGCCACTCTCCGGCTGCGACGCCGGAAAGCGCCAGTTCGCGATAGCCGAGCGCCAAGAAATGCGCCGTCGTTTGCGTTTCGCCGCGCGCCGCGAGATCGATGATGAAATTGTCGACGCGGCTAGAGAATTTCGTGGGAGTCGTTTTGAGAAAATTGCCGAAGCTCGCGCTCGCGTTCTCCATGCTGAATTTTATCCGCGACCCCTCGCTGGTCTTAGGATCAGGCAAATCGGCCAGGACGCCGTTTATGTCGACGCGCGCGAGCTTGGGATAGGCGCCGTCCTGCAAAACAGGAGAAAGCTGCAATTCATTCAGCGCAAATCGCTTCACTGACAGATTGCCGCCGTCGGACGCCGCGAGCGAAAAATTGTCGAAAAACATTTCGCCGGCGCCGGCGCCCGCGACTTTGCGCATGCCGAAGCGCGCAATCTTCGACGTAAAAGGCTTTCCCGCGGGTTCGCCTTTGCCGGTCCCGACGACGTCATCAACGTCGATCGAGGCGGCTTCGAAAGATTGAAGCGCAGCGAGAAGATCGCGCATCAATGCGGCATTGTCCTCAGGTTTTGCAGGGTCGAGTTTCCCGAATCTTTCGATGAGCCTGCCGACCGGAGCTTGCAGCGCGCGCCCGCGCACGCCCACGATCTTCAAGCGGCCTGTCGTCACGATGAAATTGGCGCCCGCATCTTCGAGGCGCGAAGATTGAACGACTTCCTCCTCGACGAGCGGTTTCAAAGGCGCGTCCGGCTCGCCGCCGGTGGAGAGCGCGATGCGCACGAGCTCCACAAGATCGACGCCTTTCGCCTCTGAGGCGCTCCAAGAAATCCGCTGAACGCCGCCTTTCGCGGATTCGATCGATTCTTCTCCGCCGTCAGCGCGGACGGTCGCGGCGCGCCCGGAGATCACGTTCTCGAAGAGAAGCTTGCGATAGGCGGCGCGCTCTACGCGCGAATCATTGCGGCTCTCGCTCGACATCGCAGGCACGGCGATTCGCCGCGCCGAGATGCCCGCAAGGCGCGCCGCGACATTTGTATCGCCGCTCAACAACAGCGTGGCTAACTCCGCCCAAGGCAGATTTGCGCCTTCGATTTCGATGTGAGGAATGCGATAGGTCGTCGCCCCGAGCGTGAAGACGATGTTATCGAGCGCGAGCGGCTTTTCGCCGGCGCCTTGCGAAGGCGCCGAGAAACTCGCGAGCGAGAGCGAGGTCACGACGCCGGCGGCGAGAAATTTGCGCATCCGAAAACCTCGGGAAGGGCCAACGGGGTAAGAACCTGCACGGACCGTCTCTAAGGGTAAAGAGGCGCGTAGTTTCGTCGCAGCCGGTCTTTCGCGCGAGGCGGCGAGTGGCGGCGCGACGGCGCCGTGATAGAGAGACGGCATGCGTCGACTCCTGCTCCTGCGCCATGGCAAGGCCGACCGGCATTCAGCCGGCGGCGACCGCGAACGTCCGCTCACCCGTCGCGGCATGGAGGATTCGCGCCGCATGGGCGAGTATCTGCGCGACGCGGACATTGCGCCGGATCTCGCTGTGGCGTCCAACGCCCGTCGGGCCAAGCAGACGCTCGACCAGGTGCTCGACGCCTTCCCGAGCCACGTCACCCATCTGATTGAGAATACGATCTATCTTGCGACGGTCGACCATCTGGTCGAGGTTTTGCGGCAAACTCCCGACAAAGTCGGAACCCTGTTGGCCGTCGGTCATAACCCGGGCTTTGCGGAGCTGGCCGACTGGCTCGCCGGCTCGGGCGAGACGGATGAACTGGCGTTGATGCGCACTAAATTCCCAACTGCGGCGCTGGCGATGCTCGATTTTGAGATCGACCATTGGTCGGACGTCCGCGGGGGCGGGGCCCGCCTCGCGCGCTTTGTCACGCCAGGCATGTTGCGGGGCGAGGCGGCGGAAGACCCCGACTAGAGCGCGGCTCGCGAAAAAGTGGAAGCCGGTTTTTCGCGAGGAGCGCGCTCTAAATTTATGAGATCGATCACGTTAACTGCCTTCGGGCGATTCCGCCCAAAGGCAGCGTGATCTAGGCAGTCCGCAACGCAAGGAGCGGCCATGCTGATCGAAGCGCTCCTGACGATGCTGGCCGCAGCGGCTCTACAAAAGGCGCCTGCCGCCGTCGCCGCGCCCGCGTCGATCTTGGCGACGACGCCGAACGCCGCTTACCAGCCCGACGTACGGGCGGTGGACAATTGGCGCTTTGAAAGCGCGCTGGCGCTGGAGATGGCGCCTCTCGCCGCGATCCGTCGCGCGGTCGGCGCGGAGGAGGGCGAGCCCGCCCGCTGCATCAAGCTCAACAATTATTGGTGCATCAAGAGCGCGGGATGGAGCGGCGAAATCGCCGCCGACTCCGACGGCCATGTCGCCTTCGCCTCGGCGGAGGAGGGGGCCGCCGTCGCGGCGCTGCTGCTGCGCCGCTACTATGTCGACTATGGGCGGCGCAGCGCGCGGGCCATCGTCGCGCGCTGGGCGCCGGCGCAATGTTCCGTTGTCGTGACGCGGCCCGTTTCCGCTCCCCGACTGCCGGCGGTTATTTCCAGTCCGCCGGCGTCGCGCGCCGGGATGGCGCGCAGGCCGCCGCGGCGCATCGCGCCGATGGGGCTCGCGCCGCGCGGCATTCAGAACACGCTGCGCGCTCGCTGGCTGGCGGCGCACGGGCGTGGCGGGGTCAACCCGAAAACGGCGCGCCTGCCTCTCGCGCCGCCGACCGGCCTGCTGCCGGCGCCGTCGATCATGGCCGGCGTCTCGGAGCTCCCAGCGCGGCGGGAGAAGTTCGTCGAGTTGATCCGACCGGCGCCGCAGACGACGATCGCCGACCTGCCGACGCCGCCGGCGCCTCGCCCGCCGCCGGACGCCGTCGTGTCGAACTGCGGCGGAGAGCTTGCGCGCATCGCCAACTATGCAGCGAATGTCGCCCAGGGCGTCGTCGGCGGCCCCAATGAGGATTTGGCGCTGTTCACCGCCGCCGGTCTGCCGACCGAAAATCTCGCCAAGGTGATGGCCAATATGGCGGCGGTCGAGATCGGCCCGGCGCGAGCGCGCGACGCGCTGATCCGCGTCGCCGTCGCGCAACTGCGCCAAACGTTAGAGGAGTCCGGCAAGAGCGGGGGCGACGCGAAGCCCCCAGCGCCCCCGGCGCGCGCAGGCCAAGCGCCTCAAGAGCGCGCCATCAGCTCCAGCGCGAGGCCATAAACTTTCGTTCGCGCCGGCTCGGGCAGAGTCTTCAGCACTTCGAAATAGGTCTGCCCGGCGCCGCACATGCGCGCGTCTTCAAGCGGCGGATTGGGCATTTTGCCGTCGAGCAACGCGTCGATCTCGACCTTGCTCAAACCGCGGGAGGCGAGCGCGTTCTCCAATATGCGGAAGTCCGCCTCCGTCGGCGCGGCGCGCTCGATTTTTGCGGCCTGTCCGCTGACGATGGCCTCGAGTCCGGCAAGCGCCATGTCCGAGACGATCTGTCGGCGCGAGGCGGCGAATCGCTGGAAGTCGAGATTGGTTGCGCCGTAAAGGAAGGCGACGCACATGCGCTTATCCTCCCTGGCCACTGCCTGCAGCACCTCAAGCTGCTTTTCGAAGACGCGCGCGATCGGCTCGGGCTCGGCCTTCGCCGCCAACGCGCCGCGCGAGGTCCGGATGCGGCGCACAGCTTCGGAAAGATAATAGTCGACGCTTTGCTCTTCTTTGGTCTCGGCGAGGCGCGTGGCGAAATCGTTGATCGCGGCTTCGTAATCGGCCGTGAAGGTCTCGCGGAGGCGCGCGAAATAGCGCGCATAGTCGGGCGTCGCGGCGATCAGGGTCTCGATCTGCTGGCGCGCGCTTCCCTTGTCGATGGACGCGCTAGCGCGCGCTCCCGAATCAACAATGTTTGGCGCCGGGTTGAGGGCCATCCACGTCAAGCCGATGCCGGCGCCTAGAGCGACGAGCGCCGCAGCCATGAGCGCCAGTATTTTCTCCAGATACATCGCCGGCCTTTGCGTCCTGATGGAAAGCGTGAAGCTTAAAGCATTGCGCCTGTGGGCGGAAGCGCGCCGCCGGCTAGAGCAGGTTCCGAAAAAGTTGACAGACTTTTTCGATGAGAACCTGCTCCGACGTTTTGATTTTGAGCGATTCCTTATCGATCACATGATTCCATGTGATCGGGAAGCGCTCTAGGCCCCGTTCAACAGCCGATGGAGCCGTTCGGTCTCGGCGCGTTGCGCCACGAGCAGGCTGATATGCCGATTGAGATCATAGCTCCAGTGACCGCGGCGGGCGCGTTCGGCGCGCATTGCGCGTTCGATCTCCTTCAGCGCCGCGCGCGCCGCGTCGGGAGAGTCGCTCGCGATCGTCTCGCGCGACAGGCGATGGAATCGAGCCAGCGCGCTCGTCCGATCATAGCCTTTCAGACCTGCGGCGAGAGCGGCGTCGAGCGCCGCGCCGGCGGCTGTCGCGAAGCGGGCGGGACGGTGGTCTTGAGGGGCTGGAATTGGGGTGCGCGTCATGGGGCATTCTCCGTGACGCGAAGAATGCTCTCCTCCAAGCGCATGAGGATAAGTATTTTATCCCAATTATATACTTGACGTAGCAACCCACGGATGCTAAACCTTGGGCAACTGAGGTCAAGCACATGCATATGATTGAGTTCACATCCCTTCACGAAAACGGCCACGAAACAGTCTCTCATGTTCGTGTCGTACTCGCAGATCGTCGCGATCAAGCCGAACGAGAAGAATGGATAGACGCCAGAATTGCAGTTGGTGAGCCAACAGTCCGCAACGGCGCAATCCTTCGGGTAAAAGCCCTAAAGAAAGTCCGCGACGAACTTGAGCGCCTAATAAAGGACTTTGAGACCGTTCGCGATCAGTCAGGGCTAGAGCCCTAAGATCATCATCCGTAAAGTCATCAGAGCGAGCCATGTCACTCCCCGAGATTTTCACCAATTCAGACAAAGCCCGCGAGCATCTTGAGGCGCAGCGCTGGCCGGAAGGGCCGACCTGTCCCCATTGCGGCAACGCGACCCAAAGCCGTATCCGCAAGATGGCCGGCAAGTCGCATCGTCCGGGCGTCTATCAGTGCAACGAATGCCGCAAGCCGTTCTCAGTGACGGTCGGCACTGTGTTCGAGCGCTCCAAAATCCCGCTGCATACTTGGTTGCACGCGACGCATCTCATGACGGCGAGCAAGAAGGGCATGAGCGCCCATCAACTGCATCGTATGCTTGGCGTGACCTATAAGACCGCGTGGTTTATGGCTCACCGCATTCGCGAGGCCATGGGCGACGTTCCCGGCTCTGCCGAGCCGATCGGCGGCGAGGGCAAGGTTGTGGAAGCCGACGAAACCTATTTCGGCAAGCCGGAAAAGCTGAAAACAGCCCGTAAGGACGGGACGCCTTATACGAAGAAAGCGCGCGGCCCCGCCAACAAGCGAGCCATCGTCGCCCTTGTCGAGCGCGGCGGCTCGGTTCGCTCTTTTCATGTCGAAAGCGCAACCAAAGAAACCGTGCGCCAAATTCTCGTTACCAACGTCCGCCGTTCAACTCGCCTGCATACGGACGAAAGCCGCCTCTATCCCGAGGTCGGCAAAGAGTTCGCCGGGCATGAGACCGTCAAACACTCGGATTACGAATATGTTCGCGGCGACGTGCACACCAACACGATTGAGGGCTATTTCAGCGTTTTCAAGCGCGGCATGAAGGGCGTCTATCAGCATTGCTCAGAGAAGCATCTGCATCGCTATCTCAAAGAGTTCGATTTCCGCTACAACAACCGCTCCGCACTCGGCGTCGAAGACAGCGAGCGCCGCGACATCGCCCTAGCGAAGATCGCTGGAAAGCGATTGACCTATCGGCGGACTAACGAAGCCGCGAACGCTTAGGCAGAAGGCCCGCCGCTTCCACAGGTGGCGCAAGTCGAGACTCGACAAACTCTAAGTAAAAATCACAGCATATAGCTGCGTAATAGCTGATTCGTACCGCCTCCCTGCACATGCCTTGACGACGCGGGCAACTGCTCGGGGAAGGAGGTGAATGAAATGGCTACACGCAAAATTGGTCGCGACGCCAAGACGGGGAGAATTATCCCCGTCAAGGTCGCACAGGTCCGCAAGGATACTGCTGTCGTCGAGACCATAAAGGTCAATCCTCAGACTCCGAAGAAGAAGTAACATTCTTCTTCGTCTGAGTTGACCGAGGGCGACGCTGAGTCACTAGCTTGGCGTCGCCTTTCTTCGTTACCCGTTCTCTGGTTAATGAATCCTTATGCGGCTTCGGCGGCGTATTGAGCATCCGCTTCAACACAGCGTTCATTTTGTCTCCGGCAGGCCTTTCCATGGCAAAGTCCGCAGCTATCCGAATTTCAGGCCCAGCATCTTATAGCCTCCCAACGGGGATGACCCGTGAAATTGGCAGGATAATCGTGGCGTGGGCATATTGGGAGGCTTACGCCCAAGCCATGATATGGGAAATCATGGGTATTTCGGCTCCAATGGGCAGATTGGCTGTCCGGCAACCGCGGCTGTCTGAAAGATTCGAACTATTTAGAGACATCGCAGCACTAAAAAAAATAAGCATGGATGAGGAGTTACTTTCTTCTATTATTTCAACGGCCGACCGCTTGCAATCAACGCGAGATATAATCGCCCACGGTACATGGCGGAAAACTCTAAAGAACGGATGGTTCGTTCAGAAATCGCGCGGAAATTGGGAAAAGAAATATAAGCATATCGTCTCTGGTAAAAGAAGCATCATATCCGAAGCTGTCCCGATGAGCCAAGAATATATGCGCAGCATAACGGCGCAAATAGAAGATGCTATTTCTAATACTAGGACTTTTCGCGAATCTTTAGACCCGCCGCCTCCGCCATAGCGCAGAATACAACCTCTACTATTTGAGCGTATCCATCGCATTCACGGTCACACTGCGAATAAGCGTCAACTCCAGCACGCAATACTTCACTAGTCAAAATCACCGTCCTGTCACGCGGCTCAGGTTTAGCTTTTTTCATTGTGCTACGTCAAGTATATAATTGGGTATTTTGTCACAATATAATACTTGACATACCCAGCCTCCCTATGTAGCTTGAATCTTATAGGAGATTGGTCATGTCCGTTTTGAACGCCCCGCACTTCCATAACGAAGAAGCCGCTTATGCGTGGGTTGAGGCGCGAATTTGGGGAAAAAATCCCATTTGCCCCCATTGCGGCGGCATTGAGCGCATTTCCAAGATGCGGGGCAAGAGCACCCGGATCGGCGCTTACAAGTGCTACCAGTGCCGGAAGCCGTTCACCGTGAAGGTTGGCACTATCTTCGAGTCGAGCCACGTGCCGATGCGGATTTGGCTACAGGCGATCTTCCTTATGGCGTCGTCCAAAAAGGGCATTAGCTCCAACCAGCTTCACCGCACTCTCGGCGTCACTCTGAAAACCGCGTGGTTCATGAGCCATCGCATTCGCGAAGCGATGCGCGATGGCGGCCTTGCGCCCCTTGGTGGCGGCGGCGGCATTGTTGAGGCGGACGAAACCTATCTTTGGAAGACCGAACAGCCCAAGCCGCGCCTTGGCCGCAACAAGAACAAGCCCGTCAAGGGCGGCAAATGCGGACCGGCCGACAAGCGAGTGATTATCTCACTTGTCGAGCGCGGCGGATCAGTGCGTTCATTCCACGCCGAGCACGCGGACAAGCTCACCGTGAACAAGATCGTTGCCGAGAACCTAGACCGCGAAACCCGCCTACATACTGACGAAAGCCGTATCTATGGCGAAGTCATCAACCATGTCGCTTCGCGCGAGACCGTCATCCACTCAAAGGGCGAATATGCTCGCGGCGACGTGCACACCAACAGCGTGGAAGGCTACTTCTCGATCTTCAAGCGCGGCATGCGCGGCACCTACCAATATTGCAAGGAAAAGCATTTGCATCGCTATCTCGCCGAGTTCGATTTCCGCTATAACAATCGCGTGAAGCTTGGTTGTGATGACGCTGAACGCGCAGAACGCGCGCTGAAGGGCGTCGTCGGCAAGCGACTTACCTATCAAACGACTCGTGCACAGTGAGGCGCAGTGGATAAGAAGCCCAAAGCTAGCCGCGCGCCGCGCAAGGCGGCAAAGCAAAAGCTAGAGGACAAAGAGCAGTCGGCACAGTTTATCCAGACCGCGCGTGAACTTGAAGTGGATGAAAGCGGCCACTCGTTCGAACGGGTGGCAAGGGCAATTATTCGCCCTGCAAATCGGGGAAAATCTCAGGATACTTAGTTTTAAGATAGCCAATGAACGTGTCCTGAAACACTTTAATATCGCGGCTATCAAAAAACTTTATTTGTCGTGGCATTGCAAGAGCTTCTTGCAAAAGAATATCTTCGGCGCATTGTGATCTGTCCCGCCCACGGACGCAGTTCAAAGCGTCTCGTCGCAAAAGCCACGCTAGCAGATCGGCCGCCTGCAACGGGAGAACAGCCCGACTATCTTGGAACATTGGAGTGTGAAGCGATAGGCCAGGAAATTGCTTTTCGATTATTTTTTTAAATTCATAAAAATTTGAAAGGATATAAGCTTCTGACTCGCCCCCCTGTTTGTCGAATATTATTTCGATATCCTTCTGCCGAGCCTTATGACAAATACCGTAAACCATAGAAAGAACAGAAAAGAATCCCATATAGTAAGGCCTACCAATTGGGTCTTGCCGGTCTCCTATAGGATCAAAACAATTATAAAAGTGGTCGAATCGGATTGAAGTTCCAACGGCGGCACGCGCATGCTTCCGTATGCAACAGATTGCCTTAACAATAATACTATCTCTCGCGAGATGCCCCTTTGGCTGATACTCTCTTGAGAGCCGCCAAGCATCGTTCATTTTGAATTCTTCAATTCCTGCCTCATCTAAAATAGTCTTCCAATCATTTGAGAACATGGCCCATTGCTCAGCGGTCGCCACATACCCAGCCAACACCTGAACTGGCGACTGATCTTCCTTGCCGCTGTCGTCGATATACAGCCGGAGCATAGCAAGAATCTTTTCCCGAGCGAGCGCTTCCGGGAAGCCGCAAACAAGCCGCCAGACATTCTTCTCGGGCCGTTGCCACCGAAGCGAGGTTAGTGATTCCACGGCAGCCTATCCTTTGGGTATGTCAAATACAATATTTGGTATTTTGTCTCTTGAATAGGATTATATTCACAATTATATACGTGACAAAGCGTGAGCTTGAGTTTAGGATGATTCGGCGTGACAGGCCGGCAACATAGGGAGGAAGATTTCTGAGAGGGCATTTAATGGCCGTTGCCAAAGCCGAATAATTGTCTCACAGTGGTTTTACAAAACACCCAGAATCACTGGGGAACCGAGCGCATGGTTGCTTGGTTATGGGAGGGATCAAGCCGCGTAGGCTTAACGGAGCGTTAACAAAATCTTCGCAAAAAATAGGCGCCGACGGCGCGCCTAAGTGGCCCCGTAGCGGGGACCGCCAGTTCCTAGGCCTGAGAGGGCGAGCGAGTCGATCTTGGAAGGGTGATTCGCTCCCGTCGAAGGAACAGGACAGGATTGAGAGATTCGCTTGGCCCGGTCAAGCGGATCGTTTTTGCGCATGTGCAACGCGGGGATAGCTGATGGCTGAGGCCAAAGACGACGCCGGCGCGATGGAGCGCATGAACGAGACGCTTAAGCGGTTGCATGCCACGCCCCCGAAACAGCACGTGAAACTGGATTCAGGAAACGCGGGTCTTCAAAAGGCGCGTCTAAAGTCAGCGGGTAGTTTGAAAATGCGATTAAAGGCGACAGGTGAGATAGACCATGGCTGATAATCCCATTGATGACGCCGAAAATAAAATAAAAATAAATTATGTAAAAACCTGTGATTTTCGTGAGGTTGCTTGTGATGGTGTCCTTGGAGGTCCAACCCCGCAGGGAAAGATTTGGCTCTCATTTTATACCGAGCGTTTCCCTATTCCAAAAGTAGTTGAACATTCCTTGGTGCGAGGCGAAGGCGAGGGAGAGTTTTCTATTGGCGGCAATCCAGTTGTTATTGAGTCACGCGAAGGTGTCATTCGAAACATGGAGTTCGGTGTGTATATGAGTTTAGCTGCGGCTGAACAGCTTCGTGATTGGCTTATTCAACAGTTGCCACGTAAAATTGGCGAATCTAAATGAGTGATATATTTCATTACTCCCGCGGACAGACCCCATATAGCGACAGTCAAACTGGCGCTTCAAATAGTTTCACTTTCACTCGGTCAATGGTCGCTGAGATAGCTTCCGAAAATATAATGTTCCCCGTAGGCCAGCCTTCTTTCGGCGTCGTGGCGCGCGACTCGGATCAACGTCAGGCAGCGGCAACTGTCGATTGCGATACACTCCCAAATGACCGGTATAGTTCTTACCCCTCATCATTGCGCATCATGGCAAGAGTTGGGGCGGTGATGACTTTGGGTGGTGTTATCATTGGCATTGCTGCCCCTGGACCAATTACGGGGGCAATTTTGCCCATTGGTCTGATTTTGTTTTCCGTGGCTGGGTGGCTTGCGCGCCGACAAGATAGAGCCTCGAATTGAGCGAAGGCGGTGAAGATAAAATTCTTGAAATTGCTAAGGCGATGCGTGCAGCTCCTGCAGCAGCGCTGATGACGGCTGGAATATACGGAGGTCAGTTCGCAAAATTATACCCTGACCCGTATATCGACATAGCAGTTGGAAGTTGTCTTATAGCTCTCTGGTTGGGGATTTTGCTGACCGCCCTTCTAGGATTCACTCAACTCGTTGATTGGGTTTGGCCCCGCGCTCGTTGACGCCATCGCATGAACTTTCGCGCCGCCTGCTTAAGCGTTTGAGGCTTCGTCAGGTCTGCGATAGTAGAGCCGCCGCCCTTTGATGCCCGCGAGCGCCTTGTCGGCGCGCATGGTGTCATCAAATCCAAGTTTAGTGCGGTGATTATAGCGATGGTCGAATTCGACCAAATAGCGGTGCAGATGCTTCTCTGAGCAATGCTGGTAGACGCCGCGCATGCCTCGCTTAAAGATCGAAAAGTAGCCTTCAATCGTGTTGGTGTGAACGTCGCCGCGAACAAATTCGTCGTCGCTGTGCGTCACGGTTTCATGGCCAGCGAACTCTTTGCCGACCGCCATATACAAATTGCTTTCGTCCGTATGTAGCTTTGAGGCTCGGCTGGCGTTGGTGACGAGAATGTTGCGCACGGTTTCCTTAGTCGCGGTATCGACATGGAACGAGCGGACGCGACCGCCGCGCTCGACAAGAGCGACGATGGAACGCTTGGAGCTGTGCGAGGGCTTGCCGCGCTTTGTGCGCTTGGTGACGGTCTCTTTCGTCCCTTGGTAGGTTTCGTCGGCTTCGACGATCTTGCCCTCGCCGCCCAGCGGGCCGGACGTGGCAACGTCGTCTTTCATCGCCTCGCGGATGCGGTGAAACATAAACCACGCGGTTTTGTAGGTGACGCCAAGCGTGCGGTGAAGCTGGTGGGCGCTGTAGCCTTTCTTGGAGGCGTTTAAGAGATAGGTTGCGAGCAGCCACTTATTGAGCGGGATTTTGGAGCGCTCAAAAGCGGAGCCGACGGTCACGGTGAATTGCTCACGGCATTCCATGCACTGGTAAAGGCCGGGACGGTGCGCCTTCCCTTTGAGGGCGGTGATGCGGTCTCCGGCGGCGTTGCCGCAATGCGGGCAGGTGGGGCCATTTGGCCAAACTTGCGCCTCCAGATGCCGGCGGGCGGCTTCGGCGTCAGTGAAGATCGGGGCGGTAAGATCGACCATTGATTTTGGTCCTAATTTAGGAATGTAGGCGGCACACATGACCAGCTCGGTATGTGGCCAACTCTATGAACTTGGCCGCGCTTTGTCAAGTATATAATTGGGATTATATTCCAGCTTACGGTTTGGCTCTCACCCAAGCTGGAGATTTCAATGTTGCTCAATTGCTCTTTCATTCCAGGGCTTAGCGCCGCAGCGGCCGCCGCGGCGCAGGGCGCGCCTTTCGCCGATCTCCTTTCCCCCCGACGCTCCCGCGCCCCGGTCGCCCGCGCCCGTCAGCTCGCCGTCTATCTCTGCCATGTCGCGCTCGGCGCGAGTCTTTCGGCCTGCGCCAAGGCTTTCGCGCGCGATCGCGCGACCGTCCGCCACGCCTGCGCGCGGATCGAGGATTTGCGCGACGATCCGCTGTTCGACGCCGGCGCCCGCCGGCTCGAATCCGCGCTCGCCGCCCAGCGCGACATGATCTGCGCCCTTCTTGCTCAAGGGAGCGCGCAATGAAGAAAGCGGGTCGCCCAGCTAAGGAAGAAATCCGCCGCGCCATGCGCCGACTGCTGCAGGCGCTTGGCGAGCCAGGCGCGCGCGGCGCGCTCAGCGCGCTCGAAGCGTCGACGCTTGTCGTGCTCGCCGCGAGCAAAGGCGTCACCGTCGTGCGCGCGCGACTGCCGGCTGCAGCCGGCGATGCGGCCCTCGCCGAAGGACTCGTTCGATGGGAAAATGAAACCGGCGAGCGCCGGCTGGCGCTCACCGACGCCGGCCGCGCCTATCTTCGCCGGCTGTCCGCGCCGAAAATCGAGCAGGCCGAGCCCTTTCGCGCGCAGCATGCGTCCTACGCGTTGCGCCAGCTCGAAAAAGGCGCGCGTCCGACGCTCGTCAATGAAGCGGAAAGTCCGCTCGCCTGGCTCGCGCGGCGCAAGGATCGCGACGGTCGAACCTTTCTCGACGCCGCGCAGCGCGAAGCCGGCGAGCGCTTTCGCCGCGACATCGAGCAGGCGCAGCTCTTGCAGCGCGTGACCGCGAATTGGGAGACTTCAATCAACGCCGCGCGGCGGGGGTCCGACGCCGGCGCGGTCGTCTCCGAAGTTGCGATCGACGCGCGCCGGCGACTCGCGCGCGCCTTCGACGCGGTGGGGCCGGAAATGGCGGGGCTCGTGACCGACGTCTGCGGCTATCTCAAGGGATTGGAGATTGTTGAAAGCGAACGCGGCTGGCCGCCCCGCTCGGCGAAAGTGGTGCTGAGAATCGCGCTGGATCGATTGGCGCGCCATTACGGGCTCGCCGTCGAGGCGCGCGGCCGCGACCGCGCCGACGCTCTGCTGCACTGGGGCGCAGAGGACTACCGGCCGAGGATGTGAGAACAGCCCCCTCCCTGTCCCTCCCCCGCTTCGCGGGAGAGGGACGCTAACGAGCAGCGCCGCGCAGCATTGAATGGCGCCAGCGCGGCATTGATGCGCCTGCGCAACGTCGATGAAGCGCCGAGCCGGACTCCCTCTCCCGCGAAGCGGGGGAGGGTTGGGGTGGGGGCTTACGCCGCCATCGCCTCGCGCGCTTCTTTCTTGATCCGCTCGACCATCGAGCGCAGGCCATTGGCGCGCTGCGGCGTCAGATGTTCGGCGAGGCCGAGCTCCTTAAAGAGCGGCGCGGCGTCGGTTTCGACGATCTCTTGCGCCGGCCGCCCCGAATAAAGCGCCAGCACCAGCGCGACGAGGCCGCGCACGATATGCGCGTCGCTGTCGCCGCGAAACGAGAGCATCGTGCGCCCGTCGGAGTCGCGCGTTGGCGTCGTTTCGAGCCACACCTGACTCGCGCAGCCGCGCACTTTATTCGCGTCCGTATAAGCGTCTTTCGGCAGCGGCTCGAGCGTGCGGCCAAGCTCGATGAGATAGCGGTAGCGATCCTCCCACTCATCGAGCAGTTCGAAATTGCCTTTGATCTCGTCGATTTGCATTTTGCTCCGCATCCTTCCGGCGAAGGCGCATTCTACCTCAATTTCGGCGCTCGCCGCGCTCTTTCCTTGGCGAGGGCCACGCCTTACATTCCGCGCGACGATCGCTGGCGCGCCGCGCCGCTCTTTGGGAGCTTTATATGAGCGACTTTTCCCGTTGGCGCGCCGTCGCCGCCGCGATTTTCCTTTCTATGGGTCTTTCAGGCTGCGGCTACAACACGATTCCCACTCTCGAAGAAAACGCCAAGGCGAAATGGTCGGACGTGCAGTCACAATATCAGCGCCGCGCCGATCTCATCCCAAATCTCGTCGAGACGGTGAAGGGCTACGCCAAACAGGAGAAGGACGTGCTCACCTCGGTCGTCGAGGCGCGCGCCAAGGCGACTTCGGTCAAGGTCGACGCGAGTTCGCTCACCGACCCTGAAAAGATGAAGCAGTTTCAGGAGGCGCAAAATCAGCTGACGGGCGCGCTCGGCCGGCTGATCGCGGTGAGCGAAGCCTATCCTGATTTGAAATCCAACCAGAACTTCCTCGCCCTGCAATCGCAGCTCGAAGGCACCGAGAACCGCATCAATGTCGCGCGGCGCGACTACATCGAAGCGGTGCGGGAATTCAACACCTCGCTGCGCACTTTCCCGACGCTCCTCTGGGCGAAGACCTTCTTTGCGGGCACGAAGCCGATGGCCGAATTCTCCGCCGCGGGCGCTGCGCAATCGCCGCCGGCAGTGAAGTTTTGAGAATGGACGCCGACGCGCCGAGCGAAGATCTGAGCGCGCTCGCTGCGGAGGGTGAGGCGATGTGGGCGCATATGCGTCGCGAAGCCGAGGAGGCGCTGCGTCTCGATTCGTCGCTGACGCCGCTGATGCTCGGCGCGATCCTCAACCGGGCGTCGATCGAAGAGGCGGTGGTCTACCGCATCGCCGCCAGGCTCGGCGCCTCGGCAGTGGAGGCCGACGCGATCGCCGACGCCTTCATGCAGGCGGCGCGCGACGATGAGACGATCGCCACGGCCTTCCGCGCCGATCTCGTCGCCTGCGTCGAGCGCGATCCCGCCTGCGGGCGAATGATCGAGCCGCTGCTCTATTTCAAGGGATTCCATGCGATCCAGTCGGCGCGGCTCGCTCATGCGCTGTGGCGGGGTCGGCGATGTGACTTCGCCTACTATGTTCAGAGCCGCGCCTCCGACGCGCTCGCGGCCGACATTCATCCGGCGGCGCTCTTGGGCAAAGGGCTGTTCCTCGATCACGGCACCGGCTTCGTCGTCGGCGAGACGGCTGTCGTCGACGATGACGTTTCGATCCTGCATAACGTGACGCTGGGCGGCACAGGTAAAGTCGCGGGCGACCGTCATCCCAAGGTCAGGCGCGGCGTGATGATCGGGGCGGGCGCGAAAATCCTCGGCAATATCGAGATCGGCGCCTGTTCGCGCATCGCCGCTGGCTCCGTCGTGCTGAAATCGGTTCCGCCAAATTCGATTGTCGCTGGCGTTCCGGCGAAGGTGGTCGGGACCGAGTCCCGCGCGGAGCCGGCGCGCGACATGGACCAAATCCTGCGCGGCCTCGCCTATGATTCCTTCGATTACGTCATCTGACCTAGGCCGCTGCGGCGCCTAAGCGCCTTGAGCGATTGAGGGTTGCGCAGGCCCGCCGTTCTCCTGCTATGTGTCGTTGGATGAGGCGGCCGGTATTATAGCCGGGCCGAACGGCGGGCGCGGCGGCAGGGGGATCAATGCTCGAGATAGCGGTCCAGATGGACCCGTTGGAACGCATTAATTTCGCTGGCGATTCCACCTTCGCTCTGATGCTGGAGGCGAAGCTCAGGGGGCATCGCCTGTGGTTTTATACGCCAGATCAACTGTCGCTCGAGGGCGACGGGCTGACGGCGCGTGCGCATGGCATCGAGGTTTTCGACGATCCTTCCCGCTATTACACGCTCGGCGATGCGACCGACCTTGATCTGCGCGCCATGGATGTCGTGCTGCTACGCCAGGACCCGCCGTTCGATCTCGCCTATATTACCTCCACGCATTTTCTGGAGCGGCTCGCGCCGAAGACTCTCGTCGTCAACGACCCCGCGCATGTGCGCAATGCGCCCGAAAAAATCTTCGTGATGGAATTCGCCGATCTGATGCCGCCGACGCTGATCACGCGCGACCGCGCGGCGATCGAACGCTTTCGCGCCAAGCATGGCGATATCGTCATGAAGCCGCTTTACGGCCATGGCGGCGCCGCGGTTTTCAAGGTCACGCACCGCGATCCGAACTTCGGTTCGCTCTTCGACATGTTCGCGACGATGTTCCGCGAGCCATGGGTCACACAGCGCTTCCTGCCGGAGATCGTGAAGGGCGACAAGCGCATCCTTCTCATTGACGGCGAGGCGATGGGCGCGCTCAATCGCATTCCCGCCGATGACGACATACGCTCGAATCTGGTGCGCGGCGGCGCGCCTGCGGCGTCGGAACTCGACGCGAGAGAGAAGGAAATCTGTGCGAGGCTTTCGACGGAACTGAAGCGGCGCGGGCTGCTCTTCGTCGGCATCGATGTGATCGACGGCTGGCTCACTGAAATCAATGTGACCTCGCCGACCGGATTGCGCGCGCTAAAACGCGTCGGCGGGCCGGATCTCGCGCCGCCGCTGTTCGACGCTATCGAAAGGCGTCTGCGCGCCCAGCGGGCATCGGGCCGGTCGCCGGAATATACTCTATGAACGAAGTCGCGCCGATCAGCGTTTTCGCCGGCCTTGACCCGAACAACCATTTCCGAGGATTGCGCGAAGCGCTCGCGCCCGTGGTCGCGGCGATCTGCAAGAGAGAGCGCGGCCATGCGCGGCGCACGGCGATCGTCGAACTCTTTCGCTCTGCTCTCGCCGAAGGGCGCGAGATCGCTCGCGCGCGGCTCGAGGCGCGCGGCTCGGGCTGGGCCTGCGCGAGATTGCTCTCCGCGCTCGAAGACGAGTTGATCGGCGCGATCTACGATTATGTCGTGCGTTACGTTTACGTGGTCGATAATCCGACCTTCGCGGAGCGTCTCGCGATTGTCGCTGTCGGCGGCTATGGGCGCGGCGCGCTCGCGCCAGGCTCCGACATCGATCTTCTGTTTCTCGTTCCCTACAAACAGACGCCGTGGGGCGAGAGCGTCATTGAGGCGATCCTTTATATTCTGTGGGATCTGCGCCAGAAGGTCGGACATGCGACGCGCTCCGTCGCTGAATGCATGCGTCAGGCCCGCGCCGACATGACCATTCGAACGACGCTTCTTGAAGCGCGTTTCATCCTCGGCAACGCCGAACTGTTCAACGAATTCCGCGACAGCTTCGACCGCGAGGTCGCCCGCTCGGACGCGCGCGAATTCGTCTCCGCCAAACTCGCTGAGCGCGACGCGCGCGTGATGCGCGCCGGCGCTTCGCGCTATCTCGTTGAACCGAATGTTAAGGAGGGCAAGGGCGGCCTGCGCGATCTCAATACGCTGTTCTGGATCGCCAAATATGTCTATCGCGTGCGCGAGCCGAAGGAGCTCGTCGCGGCGGGGCTTTTCACCGCCGCGGAGCTCAGCCTCTTCGAGCGCTGCGAAGAGTTTCTGTGGCGCGTGCGCTGCCATCTGCATTTCGCGACGGGGCGCGCGGAAGAACGGCTTGCTTTCGATGTGCAGCCGATAATCGCGCGGCGTCTCGGCTATCACGACCGCAGCGGATTGTCGCCGGTCGAGCGCTTCATGAAGCACTATTTTCTCGTCGCCAAGGAAGTCGGCGATCTCACGGCGATCGTCTGCGCGGCGCTTGAAGAAAAGCAGGCGAAGCCGCGCGCGATTTTCGAACGCTTCCTGCAGCCGTTCCGGCGCCGGCGCAGCCGCGCCCCGCAGGGCGATTTCATCGTCGATCACGATCGCATCAGCATCGTCGACGCCGACGTGTTCAAGCGCGATCCCGTCAACATCATCCGGCTTTTCTGGATGGCCGATCATCACGGCCTGCCGCTTCACCCCGACGCTTTGCGCACGGTGACTCTGTCGCTGCGGCTCATCGACTCCAATTTGCGCGCGAACAAAGAAGCCAATCGACTCTTTCTTGAAATCCTGCTCTCGCGCAACATGACCGAAATCACGCTGCGCAGGATGAACGAGACCGGCGTGCTCGGGCGCTTCATTCCGGATTTCGGCAAAGTCGTCGCGATGATGCAGTTCAACATGTATCATCACTATACGGTCGACGAGCATCTGCTGCGCGCCGTCGGCGGACTGTCGGACCTCGAAGCCGGGCGCATGCCCGACCATCAGCAACTCGTCGACGAAATCCTGCCGACGATCGTCAATCGCAAGGTCCTTTATCTCGGCCTCTTCCTGCACGATATCGCCAAGGGCCGGAAGGAGGATCACTCGCTCGTCGGCATGGAGGTGGCGCGCACGCTATGTCCGCGCTTGGGGTTCACGCCCGGCGAGACAGAGTCAGTCGCCTGGCTCGTCGAGCATCATCTCACCATGTCGAGTTTCGCCCAGAGCCGAGATCTCTCCGATCGCGTCACGATCGACAATTTCGCCGCCATCGTTCAGACGATGGAGCGGCTGAAGATGCTGTTCGTTCTCACCGTCTGCGACATCAATGCGGTCGGGCCCGGCGTGCTCGACGCTTGGAAGGCGCAGCTTCTGCGCGTGCTCTATTGGGAAACCGAAGTCGTGCTGGGCGGCGGCCATTCGGCGGTCGATCGCAAAAGTCGTGTCGCGGCCGCGAAAGAAGAGCTACGCGCAGCGCTTCCCGAGTGGAGCGATGAGGAGTTCGACGCCTACGCCAGGCGCCATTATCCTGCCTATTGGCTCAAGGTCGACGTCGCGCGCAAGGTTCGCCACGCCGAACTGCTTCGCAAGATGAACGGCGCGCCGGCGCCGCTCGCGACGGCGGTCGAACTCGACAGAACGCGGGGCGCCGTAGAATTGACCGTCGTCGCTCCGGACAATCCGCGTCTGTTGTCGATCATCGCCGGCGGCTGTGCGGCGGGCGGCGCAAATATCGTCGACGCGCATATCTTCACCACCGCGGACGGTCTCGCGCTCGATACGATCTTCTTCTCGCGCGCGTTCGACTACGACGAAGACGAAATGCGTCGCGCTCAACGGATCGCCGACCTCATCGGGAGAGCGCTGCGCGGCGAGATCGTCGTGTCCGAAGAGCTGAAGGCCCGCGCCAAGGCGCATTTGCCGACGGACGCTTTCTCGGTCGCGCCAGAGGTCGTCGTCGATAACAGCCTGTCCAACGTCTATACGGTGATCGAAGTTTCAGGACTTGACCGCGAGGGGCTGCTGTTTGAACTCACGAATGCGATCTCGCGACTCAATCTCAACATTGCGTCAGCGCATATCGTCACCTTCGGCGAACGCGCGGTTGACGCCTTCTACGTCACCGATTTGACGGGCGCGAAGATCGCGTCGCCGCAGCGCCAAGCGGCGATTAAACGCCAGCTTTTGGATGTGTTCGGCGGTCAGGGCGCGCGTGGCGCGAGAACGCCCGCCGCAGCGACTTGATTTTGACGTTTCCTGCGCAGATATCGGCGCCTTTACGGAACTAAGGTGATAGCATGAGCGATCCAACGAACGCGGACAAAAAAGCTGACGCTAACGGGAAGCAGGCGGGCGCTGAGCCCTCGTCGCTGTCGCAGCCGTCGGCCGAATCCGACATTGCGCAGCCGGAGCCGTTCACCGAGCTCGAAAATCTATATGCCGAAAATGCAGGCTTGAAGGACAAGCTGCTGCGCGCGCTTGCCGAAGTCGAGAATGTCCGCCGTCGCGCCGAACGCGAGGTCGCTGACGCGAAAGCGTATGGCGTCGCGAATTTCGCGCGCGAGACGCTGTCCTTCGCCGATAATCTGCGCCGCGCCTTGGAGAATGTGCCCGAGGGGTCGCGCGCGGATCCAGCGGTTGCGTCGCTCGTCGAAGGCGTCGAGGTGATGGAGCGCGATTTTCTAGCGCGGCTCGCGCGATTCGGCGTCAAGAAGATCGAAGCGCAGGGCGCGCGCTTCGACCCCAATCAGCATGAAGCGCTGTTCGAAATCCCCGACGCGAGTCAGCCCGCCGGCACGGTGGCTCAGGTCGTTGAGGAAGGCTATATGATCGGCGAACGCGTGTTACGGCCCGCGAAGGTCGGCGTGACGCGGGGCGGATCGAAACCTTCCTGACGGCCGGAGAGCGATCATGGACGAACGGACGCCGGCGGCAAAGCGCCAGGAAGCCGGGGTCGTCGCGGCGGCCGTCTATCAGGGCGGCCGTAAGATCGCCGACATCGAGATCGACGAGGCCGGAAAATGGGCCAAGCGCGAAGGCCATGTCGTTTGGATCGGCCTTTGTGAGCCGTCGCAAGAGCTGCTGGAACGCGTTGGACGCCAATTCTCGCTGCATCACCTGGCGATCGAGGATGCAGTCAAGGCGCATCAATTTCCCAAGCTCGAAGAATATCAAGACAGCCTCTTCATCGTCGCGCGCACCGCGCAGATGGTCGATGGCCGGATAGCATTCGGCGAGACGCATCTCTTCGTCGGCGTCGGCTATGTCGTGAGCGTGCGTCATGGCGCGTCGAGCTCTTATGCGCATGTGCGGGAACGCTGCGAAGCCCGAGTGGAGCGGCTCTCCGAGGGCGAGGATTTCATCGTCTACGCGATCCTCGATTTTATCGTCGACAATTACTTTCCGGTGCTCGACGCCATCGACGATAAGGTCGAGCACATCGAAGATCACGTGCTGACGAAGACGATGGGCAGGGTGGAGATCCAGCAACTCTACACGTTGCGGCGCGACCTCCTGCATCTGCGCAACTCGGTGACGCCGCTTTCGGATGTTTGCCGTCGCCTGGAGCGCAGCGACGTCGTGGCCATCGATCCGGCCATGCGCCCGCATTTTCGCGACGTGCGCGATCATCTGCGCCGGGTGCAGGAGCGCATCGACACGATGCGCGAGACGCTCGCCTTCGCCTTCGAGGCGAGCTTGATGAACGCGCAAATGCAGCAGACGGACATTTCCCGCCGGCTTGCCGCATGGGCCGCCATTCTGGCGGTGCCGACGGCGATCGCGGGCATCTACGGCATGAATTTCGAGCACATGCCAGAGCTGAAGTGGGAATATGGCTATTACGTCGTCCTGGGCGCGACGGCCATGATCTGCGCCTACCTATACTATCGGCTTCGCCGCGCCGGCTGGCTGTAGGCAAGCGGCGCCTTACGAAAGTTTCATGCCGCCGCCATTGGACGGCAAAGCGACCGTCTCCATCTTTCATCTCGCAGCGGCGTTTCGCGTCTCCTCCGCGGGGCGTCGCTCAGAGATGGAGATTTTCGAGAAATGGCTATCGCAATCAATCCTCGCGACCGCGCCGTAGAAGCGCCGCGCCGCGCGTCCCGCCTGGCGCTGATGAGCGCTGCGGCCGTGTTCGCGCTTGGCGCAGCCATCGGTCCGGCGCCGCTCACGCCGGCCTACGCCGAAGCGCCGCTTTCCGGATCCGTCACCGCTGCCGGACCCGCATCCTTTGCTGACGTTGTGGAGCGCGTGAAGCCGGCCGTCGTCGCCATCAAGGTGAAGGCGGTCGAGAACTCGCAGGGCGGCGCCTTCGAGATGCCGGACATGTCGCCCGACGACCCGATGTATCGCTTCTTCAAGCGTTTTGGCGAACCTGGCCCCGAGGGCCGTCCCCAGAAGCACATGACGATGTCCCAGGGCTCTGGATTCATCATCAGCGCCGACGGCTATGTCGTGACGAACAATCACGTGGTCGAACACGCCAGCGAGGTCGAGGTTGCGCTCGACGATGGCAGAACGCTTCCGGCCAAGGTGATCGGCACCGACAAGCGCACCGACCTCGCCCTGCTCAAGATCAACGACGGCCAGAAGCTGCCCTATGTCGAGTGGGGCACGACGACGCCGCGCGTGGGCGACTGGGTAATCGCGGTCGGAAATCCGTTTGGTCTCGGCGGCTCCGTGACCGCCGGAATCATTTCGGCCCGCGGACGCGACATCGGGGCAGGCCCTTACGACGACTTCCTGCAGATCGACGCGCCGGTCAACCGGGGCAACTCCGGCGGCCCAGCCTTCGACTCGCACGGCAATGTGATCGGCGTGAATACAGCAATCTATTCGCCCTCTGGCGGATCGGTTGGCATCGGCTTCGCCATTCCGACCGAAGCGGCGAAGGACGTCGTCGCCGCGCTTAAGGAAAAGGGCTCGGTTTCGCGCGGCTGGATCGGCGTCAAGATTCAGAACGTCACGCCGGAAATCGCCGAGAGCATGGGACTGAAAACCACAAAGGGCGCGCTGATCGCGCAGCCGCAGAAAGGCGCCCCGGCTGAAGAGGCGGGCCTTAAGGCTGGCGACCTCATCGTGGCGGTAAATGGCGAGAAGATCGAGACCCCACGCGATCTCGCGCGTCGGATAGCCGCCCTTGGCCCTGGCAAAACGGCGGATGTCACCTATCAGCGCTCGGGCGTCGAAAAGACTGTGAAGCTCAAACTCGGAACGTTGCCCGAAGAGCAGGAAGCGCGCGTCGGAGACGAGGGCCCTCCGCAGCACGGTTCGGAACTTTCCGGCCTCGGAATTGAGGTCGTGCCGGCGCCTGAGGTGCGCGGCGCGGGTCGGGAAGGCCTTCTCGTGACGGATCTCGATCCGACCGGGGCCGCTGCGCAAAAAGGATTGCGCAGGGGCGACGTGATCGTCGAGGCCGGAGGCCGGCCAGTCAATTCCAGCAGCGAGCTCGCCTCTGCATTTGAGACGGCTCGCAAAGAAGGCCGCCATTCAGTGTTGCTGCGGGTCAAGTCTGCGAACGGCGCGAAATTCATTGCCGTTCCAACCACGGGCGCCGGCTAAGCGGCAAAAAGAGCTTCTTGCGTTGAGGCCGACATACTGCACCCGCCCGCAGCCGGTCTCCGCAACGAAGAGCGTCGGGAAGAGCCAGTCCCCTCCTGGCTCCCGAACGCGGGGCAGGCTGGCGCGCAAGCGCCGGCCTGCCGTTTTTTGCAATTTCGGATATAGAGAAACATGCGCATTCTCATCATTGAAGACGATAACGAAGCCAGCGAATATCTCGTTAAAGCTTTCCGCGAACAGGGCCACGTCGCCGAACATGCCCCGGACGGGCTCTCAGGCTACGGGCGCGCCAGCGAAGGCGACTACGACGTGCTGATCGTCGACAGGATGCTGCCCAAAATGGACGGGCTCTCGCTGATTTCCGGCTTGCGCGAGCAGGGGGTAGAAACCCCCGCGCTCATTCTCTCCGCTCTCGGCCAGGTCGATGACCGCGTAAAAGGTTTACGCGCCGGCGGCGACGATTATCTGCCAAAGCCCTATGCGTTCTCGGAACTGCTGGCGCGGGTCGAAGCGCTGGCGCGCCGTCGCGTCGGCCCAAAGGGCGAAGAGACGCAATACCGGGTTGGCGATCTGGAGCTCGATCGTCTATCGCATAAGGTGACAGTCGGCGGCCAGGAGGTGGTGCTCCAGCCGCGCGAGTTTCGGCTGTTGGAATATTTAATGAAACATGCGGGTCAGGTTGTGACTCGCACCATGTTGCTGGAAAACGTCTGGGACTATCATTTCGATCCGCAGACCAACGTTATTGACGTGCATATTTCCCGTCTGCGCTCCAAGATCGACAAAGGCCGAGAGAACCCGCTTCTGCATACGATCCGCGGGGCGGGGTATATGATCCGTGACGGCGCTCGGTAAACTCTTCCGAACGACGGCGTTCAAACTGTCGATCGCCTATCTCGTGCTGTTTTCGATCGGCGCGGGGCTTGTGCTCACCCGCGTCGGCGCGCGAGTGAAAGAAGTGCTCGATGAACAAATCGAGCAGACGGTCGACGCTGAAATCCGGGCGCTTTCCGAACAATATGCGCAGGGCGGCCTGCGTCAGCTCGCTAATGCGGTCGAACGCCGCGTGCGCGCGCCAGGCGGTTCGCTTTATCTGCTCTCGAGCCATTCGGGAGACGTCATCGTCGGCAATATCGAGCCGCCGACTGTCACGCCATCGGGCGGAACGGAACTCGTTGAGACGACCTATGAGCGGCGCGGCGAACCCGGCGTCAAGCACCCGGCGTTGCTGCGACTGTTTCTTCTTCCCGGCGGCTTTCGCCTGCTCATCGGCCACGATATCGAAGACCATGAGGTATTGCGCGGCATCTTGCGCCGGGCGCTCGGCGTCTCGCTGTTCTGGCTCGTCCTTGTCGGCGCGCTTGGCGGACTCTTCGTCGCGCATCGCATGCTCGAGCGCGTCGACGTGATGTCAGCCTCGGCGCGGCGCATCATGGCGGGCGACATGCACGAGCGTCTGACGGTCTCGGGCGCCGGCGACGAACTTGATCGCTTGGCCGAAAATTTCAACGCCATGCTCGAGCGCATCAGCGAGCTGATGGCCGGCTTGCGCGAAGTTTCCGACAATATCGCGCATGACCTCAAGACGCCTCTGACCCGCCTGCGCAACCGCGCCGAGGCGGCCTTGCGGGCGGGCTCAGACGATCGAGAGCATCGCGAGGCGCTGGCCGCGGTGATCGAAGAGTCGGACAATCTGATCGGCGTGTTCAACGCGCTGTTAATGATCGCGCGCGCAGAGGCCGGCTATTGCAGCGACAACATGGCCGCGTTCGACGCCGACGCGGTCGTGCGCGACATCGCCGAGATGTACGAGCCCGTCGCGGAAGAGCAGGGGGCGCATCTCGACGTTACGGCGCAGGACGGCCTCGCCGTCACGGGCAGCAGGGAACTGCTCGGGCAAGCGCTCGTCAACCTCGTGGACAATGCGCTGAAATATGGCGCCACAGGCGATGATCCGCGCATCACGATCGAGGCGCGGCGCGTCTGCGACCGTGTGGAGATCATCGTCGCTGACCGCGGACCCGGCATTGCGCCATCGGACCGCGAGCGCGTCGTCGGTCGTTTCGTGCGGCTTGAGAATTCGCGTTCTCGGCCGGGCTCAGGTCTGGGATTGTCTCTCGCCGCGGCGGTTGCACGGATGCATCATGGCGCGCTGCGGATCGAGGACAATGCGCCCGGCTTGCGCGTAGTGCTGTCGTTGCCCGCGATACGGATGACAGCGGGTCCCGCTCCGCGAATGGAGCGCGCATAAGGCGAGACCTTCTCTCTCGCGCCCGCCTGCTCGGTCGCGCGCGGCTTTAACGGAGTTACCGTCGCTGAGGCGGCCGGCAGCCGCATCATGACGATCGTGCCTTCTCCAAGACGCGAACGGAAGCGTAGCGCGCCGCCATGCAGTTCGATGAGGGCGCGCGCGATAGCGAGGCCGAGCCCCGATCCCCGCATGCCATCTTCCATCAAATCAGCGCTTTGTTCGAACGGCTTGCCGAGATTGGGAATTTCGCGGGGATCGACGCCGCGTCCCGAGTCCTCGACATAAACGTCGATCGCGCCGAAGTGCGGACGCGCGCGAACGCGCACGATGCTACCGTTCTTGCTGAATTTCACAGCGTTGGAAAGAAAGATGCCGAGCGTCTTAGTGATCGCCGCTTCGTCTCCCACGCAGCGCAGATTCTCGCCGGCGTCAACGATGAACTCGACATCTTTAAGTTCGGCGCGCCCGCGCCAGGCGCCGACGGCCTTGCGTAACGGCTCCGCGACGTTGAACTCCCGCTCGGCGAGACGGACAAGCCCGGCTTCGAGACGCGACATATCCAGAATGTCGGACAGCACCTCGTTGAGGTAATTGCCGCCCTGGCGTATGCCGCTGCAATATTCAAGATATTTGGGGGAGCCAAGCGCGCCGAAGGGCTGCGCCTCCATCATTTCCGAAAAACCGATAATGGCGTTGAGCGGCGTGCGCAACTCGTGGCTCATATTGGCGAGGAATTCCGATTTCGCCACATAGGCGGCTTCGGCCTGCGCCTTCTGGTGATGATACTGCTCGGCAAGCGTCGCGAGTTGCTGCGCCTGCATTTCAAGAGTCTGCCGCGAGCGGGTGAGATCGGCGACGCTTGCCGTGAGCCGGCGCTCCGATTCACGCAGCTTCTCCTCGTTACGCTTCAGCGCGGTGATGTCAGCGCCGACGGACACATAGCCGCCGTCCTTCGTACGGCGCTCGTTGATCTGGAGCCACCGCCCGTCGATGAGTTGCGCCTCATAGGTCCGCGCGTCGGGCGACGGGCCATCGGGCGAGTCGATCTCGGTGCGGATCAGCGGCGCCGTCGCGCAGCTCATGACCTGCCGGTAGCTGGCCCCGACCACCGCGGCTTGAGCCGAGAGGCCATGGAGAGCGAGAAATTTTGAATTGCAGGTGACGAGGCGATTTTTCGAGTCCCACAGCACGAACGCTTCCGAGATGGCGTCAATGGCGTCGCGCAAGCGCAGATTGGCGATCTCGGTATGTTCGGCGAGCGCGCGCTGCTCCGAGACGTTGATCGCAATCCCAACGAGATGCTTGCCGCATTCGCCGTTCTCTTCGACGATCTGCGCCCGGGCGCGGATCCAAATCCATTGTCCCTCGGCGTTCTTCAGCCGAAACTCGTGATCGACGCTATTCGTGCGCGAGCACGCGACCATATCCGCGATCGTCTGGAAGTCGCCATCGTTGGGATGGAGCATCCCGCTCAATTCTGCGAAGGAGAGAAAGCGGCGCTCTGCGGGAAGTCCCAACATCTCATACATGGAATCCGACCAATAGATCCGGCCACGGGCGATATCCCATTCCCAGAGGCCGCATCCGCCGCGCGACAGGGCCGTTTCGAGTCGTCTGCGGATCAGCGAATTGGCGTGCTCGAGTTCTTCACGGCGCCGGGTCTGATGGATGTAGGCGAAAATGATGACGATCAGCAGCAGCGTGGCGCTGGCGAAAAGCAGCGCATAGCGCGAAGCGATGTCCCGCCAATCGCCGAGCACATTGTCGACGGGATAAATCATCGCGACCTGGCCGAAGGGCGCGGGCAGGTTTCTGACGCTCACGAGGGCTGCCGCGCCTTCCGGCAAAGTGACGCGCATGACGCCGGCGTTATCAGCGAAGTCGACCAACGCCGGCTCGAGACCGAGGGCCTGCGACAATGTAAGGTCTGTTGAGGCAGTGGGGGGAAGGGCGGCGGCGACGCGGCCGCGCTCGTCGGTGACCAAAATGCGTCGGCCCCGCGAATGCGCGCCCTGCGGCAAAAGCTGATCGAGAGGCGCGGCAAATGGCTTTTGCGCATCGATCTTGATCTTGTCGCGAAGGTCGAGCGCGACGGCGCGCGCGAAAAGTTCGAGGTCGTCGACAGCCTGCTCGACCAGCCGATCCTGCATCGCGCTGGTCAGCGACACGGTGAAAGCCACGAGAGCAAAGAGGCAGACGACGCAGGCGGAGATCGTCAGCGGTCGCAACCAGGTGAAATTCTTCAGCCCCTTTGGGCGGTCCTCATCGAAACGATACGCACCCCACACCGTATGGGCGTGAGTCTTCACGCGGGCAGCGGGAGCGCGCGCCATCAATAACCTCCGAAATGATTGTGATGCGAACGCGGCTTGTCGCCCGCCGAATCACTTTCATTCGAATCTCTCTCGGCGAAATTGTCCAGACCTTAACGCGACGTTAACGGAACTTTTTTGCCTCTTTAACCGAGCGCCCGTGTCGCGATGTCGCGCAGGTCCGCTGAAAGACTCTCCTGCGCGACGACATGCTTAAGCCGAGCCTCAATGAGATCGCGTCGTCGTGGCTCCATCGTGCGCCACGAACGCAGCGCGGAGAGGAGCCGCGCGGAGAGCTGCGGATTCTTCGGATCGACGTCAAGAACGACGCTCGTCAGCAAATCATATCCCGACCCATCGAGCGCATGAAAACGGGTGAGATTGCCGTTTACGAATGCGCCGATCAGCGCACGCACGCGATTGGGATTGGCCATCGAGAATTCCTGATGCGTCATCAGGCCCAACACGCGCTGTGTCGTCGCTTCTTCGGGAATCATCGCCTGCAGCGAGAACCATTTGTCGATGACGAGCGCGTCTCCGGCGTATTGCGCATAGAAACGGGCGAAGGCCTCCTCGCGCGCATGGCCGCCAAGCAGCGCCAATGTCGCGAGCGCCGCAAGCTTGTCGGTCATATTGCCTGCGGTCTCGAACTGCGCCATCGCAAGCGTGCGCCCCTTGTCAGGGTCGCCTGCGGCCAGGAGGTCGAGCGCTACGTTGCGCAGGGCGCGACGGCCGGCGCTGGCGGCGTCCGGCGCATAGGCGCTGGCGTCGGCGAAGCGCGCATAGATCGCGTCGAGCTCTGAACGAAGCGACCTGCCGATTTCGAGGCGAAGCGTCATCCGCGCCTCAAACAGAACGTCAGGATCGACGTCGCTCGCCTTTTCGCGCGCCAGGTCGATTTCAGAGGGCAGCGACAACGCCTGCGCGACAAGCGCCGGATCGTCTTCAGCCCGGGCCAGCAGCGATCGCAGCGCCTCGCCGAGCCCTTTCGCATCCAGCGCGCCAGTGTCGAGCCGGCCGAAAATCGCCCGCAAGGCAAGGCTTTGCGCCGCCTGCCAGCGATTGAACGGATCGTCGTCGTAGGCGAGCAGGCGCTCAAGATCCTCGCTCGAGGGCGCGGGTTCAAGGCGAACGGGCGCTGAAAAGCCACGCAGCATCGAAACCACCGGCCGCGAGGGAATTTCACGAAAACGAATGACACGCTCGGCGCAATCAAGTTCGATCAAGCCACGGGCGAGTTCAGACGGCGTGGCGTCATCGCTTACGAGATCGAGCTTTTGCCCGTTCTCGCCGAAGAGCGCGAGCGTTAACGGAATAACGACGGGCTTTTTGTCGTTTTGACCGGGAGTAACCGCCGTTTCCTGACGCAGCTTCAAAGTGAAGGTCTTCGCGAGCGGATCATAGTCGCCCGACGTCGTCACGACCGGCGTGCCCGCTTGACTGTACCAAAGCGCGAAATGCGTCAGGTCGCGGCCTGACGCCGCTGCGAAGCAGGAGAGAAAATCTTCAACGGTCGCGGCCGTCCCATCGAAGCGCTCGAAATAGAGATCCATGCCGCGGCGGAAATTCTCTTCGCCGATCAGCGTGCGCAACATGCGGATGATTTCAGCGCCTTTCTCGTAAACGGTCGGCGTGTAGAAGTTGTTGATCTCGTGATAGACCTCAGGACGCACGGGATGCGCGAGCGGACCTGCGTCCTCTGGGAATTGCGCAAGGCGCAGGCCGCGCACGTCGCCGATGCGCTCTACGGCGCGCGAACGCATGTCGGCGGAAAATTCCTGATCGCGGAAAACCGTCAGCCCTTCCTTGAGGCAAAGCTGGAACCAGTCGCGGCAGGTAATGCGGTTGCCTGTCCAATTGTGAAAATATTCGTGGGCGATGACGCCTTCGATGCCGGCGTAATCGCCATCGGTCGCGGTGTCGGGAGATGCGAGCACATATTTGTCGTTGAAGATATTGAGGCCTTTGTTCTCCATCGCGCCCATGTTGAAGTCTGAAACGGCGACGATGTTGAACACGTCGAGATCATATTCGCGGCCGAATTTTTCTTCGTCCCAGCGCATTGAGCGCTTCAGCGCGTCCATCGCGTAGCCGGCGCGCGCTTCCTTTCCATGTTCGACATAGATGGCGAGGTCGACGTTGCGTCCCGACATCGTCGTAAATCTATCGCGCACGACGCCCAGATCGCCGCCGACGAGCGCGAAGAGATAAGAGGGCTTGCGGAAAGGATCGCGCCAGACGGCGTAGTGACGGCTTGTTCCAGCAACGTCGCCGTGTTCCACGGGATTGCCGTTCGACAGCAGGATCGGCGCTTCGCTTTTCTCGGCTTCAATGCGCGTCGTATAGACGCTCAACACGTCTGGCCGGTCGAGAAAATAGGTGATGCGGCGAAAACCCTCCGCCTCGCACTGCGTGCAATAGGCGGAGCCGGAACGATAGAGGCCGGAAAGCTGCGTATTGCCGCTCGGATTGAGCTCTGTGTCGATCTCCAGCGTGAAAGGCGCGTCAGGGACCTTGGGAAGAGTGAGCCCATCCGGCGTCGCCTCATAATCGCCGGGAGCGAGCGTGACGCCGTCGAGCTTGACGCCAAGCAAAGTCAGATCGTCGCCATCGAGCGCGAGCGGCGCCCCGGGATCGCCCGCTGGATTGCGGCGCAGCGCCAGCCGCGCGACGACGCGGGTTTTGGTCGGATGCAGGTTGACGTCGAGTTCGACCGAATCGATCGCGAAATCGGCAGGACGGTAATCGACAAGCCGGATGGCGGCGGTCGAAGGGTGACGCATTTCATCCTCAGGGCTAGGGCCACGGTTTCTGGAGGTGATTATAGAACCTGCATCGTCATTTGCGACGGCAAGAAGCGCCTAAGCGAAGGCGCGCCGCCGGTTTTTTTGGAAAAACTCCGCAAAAGGACCGAAATGCCTTGAGCATATCGAGGCGTCCGGGCTAAATCAGCGTCGCCGCGGCGCCGGAAATTTGGCGTCCTCCGCGCGTCACGCCGGCGCGCCAGCTTCGCCTCTGGAACGATGCCGCTGGCTCGAACGCCAGAGGCATACTGACGGCCTGCAAAGCGAAGGTTCATGATCGATCACATGCAGCGAGCGTTTGCTCCTTTCCTTCGCCTTATTGCTCTTGGCGGCATTCTGACTTTTAGCGCTTCAACTGGACAGAGCGCGCCCGTCGAAAATCAGAGCGCCCCCCAGCCGATCCTCGTGAAGATCACCGAGGATCAGATGCGCGTCGCGGGCATTGAAACTCAGCCGGTCGAATCAGAGTCGGGCTCGGGCGAGCTTGTCGTTCCTGGCGTCGTCGCCGTGCCGCCGCAGCAACTGCGCATTGTCGCTACGCCTGCCGCTGGCCTCGTCGAGACGTTGCTTGTCGCTGTCGACGAGGACGTCAAGCAGGGCGCGCCCATCGCCACATTGAAGTCGTCGGAGCTCGTCGAGGCCCAGCGCGCTTTCCTGCACGCGGTTTCGGACGCCAATCTCGCGGTGGAAAAGCTGCGGCGGGACGAACAATTGTTCAAGGAGCATATCATCGCCGAACGGCGATTGATCGTGACGCGCGCCGAAGCGACTCAGGCGCGCTCGGCGCTCGAGGAGCGACGGCAAATTCTCACGCTCGCTGGGATGACTGACCAGGAGATCGAGACGCTTCAGCGCGACCGAAAACTTGCAAGCTCTCTTGTCGTGCGCGCGCCGATCGCCGGAACGATTCTCCAGCGCCATGGGACGACGGGCGAACGCGTGCAGGCCTCGGCGCCGCTCGTCACCATTGCCCGGCTCGATCCGATCTGGGTCAATCTGCAAGTGCCGCTTGGCCGCGCCGCGGCGCTCGACCACGTCGACCGCGTGCATTTGCCCTCGGCGGGAATCGACGGCAGGCTCATTCGCATTGGCCGCACGGTCGATGCAGCGACGCAATCAGTTACGGCCGTGGCGGAGTTTCGGCCAGGGCGAACTTCGCTACGTCCCGGCCAGGCGGTGCAGGCGATCATGCGTCTTTCGGGCTCTAACGGAGCGATGCAGTGGCGGGTTTCCGCTGACGCGCTCGTGAACTTTAAAAACCATAATTGGGTGTTCGTGCGCGCGCCCGAAGGCTTTATCGCGACCCCGGTGACGCTACTTTCCGAAACGCCGCAGCACGCCTCGGTCCAGGGCGCGCTCAAAGCCGGCGAGCGCGTCGCAACGCGCGGCCTCTTGACTTTGCTCGCGGAACTCGCCGAAGGCGAGAGGTGACGGTAAGCGATGCTTGAAAGGCTGATCCGTTTCGCGCTTCAGCAGCGGCTGCTGGTCGTTCTCGGCGCGTTCGGCCTCGCCGCCTGGGGCGCTGTCAGCTATTTCAAACTGCCGATCGACGCCTTTCCCGACGTCGCGCCGGTGCAGGTGCTGGTCGCCATGCGCGCGCCGGGGTTGACGCCAGAAGAACTCGAGGCGCGCGTCACCGTGCCGATCGAGCTCGCAGCGAAGGGCATCCCCAATCTCATTCGCATGCGCTCGACGACGCGTTATTCAGTGGCGCTGATCACCTTCGAATTCTCGGAAGGGACTGACATCTACTGGGCGCGCGCCCAGGTGAACGAGCGTCTGGCGCAGGCGCAAAATCAGTTGCCGTCGGGCGTGTCCGGCGGTCTCGCGCCGATCGTCACGCCGCTTGGCGAAATGCTGATGTTCACCATCGTCGGCGGCGATCTTACGCCAACCGAGCAACGCTCGCTGCTCGACTGGACGATACGCCCCGCCCTCCGAGGACTGCCGGGCGTCGCCGACGTAAATGTCATGGGCGGTTTTGTGCGCACCTTCGAAGTCGCGCCGTCGCCTGCGGCCATGGCGTCTCGCGGCGTCACCGTGGAGATGCTGCAGTCGGCGCTTTTTAACAATAACAAGAACGACGGCGCGGGGTGCGTGCGCGACGGCGAGGAAGCTCTGCTGGTTCGCGCCGAAGGCCGCCTGCGGTCGCTTGAGGAGATACGCTCCGTCGTGATCGCCGCGCGGGATACGGGCATTGTGCGCGTCGGCGACGTCGCCGAGGTGCGCAATGGCGCGCTTCCGCGCAATGGCGTCGTCGTGCGCAACGGCGAGGGCGAGGCGGTGTGGGGTCTTGTTCTCGGCCTGCGCGGCGCGGATGCGCGCATGGTGGTCGATGGCGTGAAGGAGCGCCTTGCCGAAATCGAGCCGACTCTGCCGAACGGGGCCAAGATCGAAATCTTCTATGATCGTAGCGAACTGATCGGCAAAGCAGTGTGGACCGTTCAAAAAGTGCTGATCGAGGCGATCGTTCTCGTCATTATCCTGCTCGTCTTGTTCCTTGGGAACCTTCGGGCGGCGATCGTCGTGTCGCTCATTTTGCCGCTCGCCGCGCTGTCGACATTCGGCATCATGCGCTGGTGGGGACTTTCGGCGAACATCATGTCGCTTGGCGGCCTCGCCATCGCGATTGGCCTCTTGGTGGACTGCGCCGTCGTCGTCGTCGAGAACGTCGAACATCGGATGGCGAATGCGCATGACGTCAGTCTCTCCGACCGCCTTTTCATGACGCTTGAAGCAACCCGAGAAGTCGCCGTTCCGCTGACGTCCGGCGTCGTCATCATCGTCACTGTCTTTTTGCCCCTACTGTCTCTCGAAGGGCTTGAGGGGCGTCTGTTCGCCCCGGTGGCGCTGACCATCGCCTTCGCGCTCGGTTCGGCGCTTCTATTGTCGCTCACCGTCGTGCCGGCGCTCAGCGCAACTTTGTTGAAGCCCGGTCATTCCGACGAGCCGTGGCTCGTGCGCAAGATCGCCGCCATTTATGAGCCTTTGCTCAGGCGCTCGCTCGGCAGGCCATTGCTCGTTGGCGCCGCAGCGATCATCGGCCTCGTCATCGCCTTCACTGCATATACGCGCATCGGCCAGACCTTCATGCCGGTGATGAACGAGGGCACGCCGGTTATCACAATACGCAAACATCCGACGGTCAGCGTCAATATGGCTGCGGAAACCGACATGCGCATTCAGCGCGCGATTATGGAGCGGGTGCCCGAAGTCAAGGGAATGATGGCGCGCGCCGGCGCGGATGAGCTCGGCATTGATCCGGTGGGCCTCAACGAGACGGACAATTTCCTGGTTCTGGCGCCGCAGAGCGAGTGGCGCGGCAAGGATATGGATTGGCTGATGGGGGAGATTCGCGCCGTGCTCGATAGCATACCCGGGATCTCTTATGCATTTTCGCAACCGATCGACATGCGCGTGCAGGAAATGATCATCGGCGCGCGCGGCGATGTCGTCATCAAGATTTTCGGCGACGATATCGATGAGCTCAACCGCCTCACACGCGAAGTCGTGGCGACATTGCGCAAGATCAAGGGCGCACGCGACGTGTTCGGGCTTCAAAACGACGGCATGCGCTATCTGACGGCGCGCGTCGACCGACTCGCCGCCGGACGTTTCGGCCTCAACGCCAGCGAAATCCAGGACGCGCTGCGCGTCTGGGTCGACGGTCAGCCCGTCGGCATTGTGCTGGAGGGGCCGATCCGTACGCCGCTCGTGATACGCGGCTCCGAGACGTCGCGCCGCTCGTCGGTGGACTTCGCACGATTGCCGATGGTGTCTTCCGAAGGCAAGGTCGTCGAATTATCGCAGCTCGCCGACGTGCGCGTGGAGAACGGGCCGATCCAGGTCATCCGCGAGGACGGCCGTCGCTTCGCCACAGTACTTGCCAATGTCTCAGGGCGCGACCTCGTTGGATTCGTCGACGAGGCCAAAAAGGCCGTCGCGAAAAACGTGAAGACGCCGCCGGGGTATCGTTATCAATGGGGCGGACAATTCGAGAACCAGCAGCGCGCTTCCGCGCGATTGGCGATCGTCGTGCCGATCGCGCTGGCGCTGATCTTTCTGTTGCTTTATGTGACGTTCAACTCCGTGCTGCAGGCGACGCTGGTGTTCTGCAACGTGCCCTTCGCGGCGATTGGAGGGATCCTGGGCCTCTGGCTTTCCGGAGAATTCATCTCGGTGCCGTCGTCGGTCGGATTTATTGCCCTTATCGGAATCGCGGTTCTCAACGGCGTCGTCCTTATTTCGTACATCAACAAGCTCGTCTCGGAGGGCTCGCGCAGCACGCGCGAGGCGGTGTTAGAGGGCGCGCGCCGGCGCATGCGGCCGGTTATGCTCACCGCCACCATCGCGGCCTTCGGGTTGATTCCGTTCCTCTTTGCCCATGGGCCGGGCGCCGAGATTCAGCGTCCGCTCGCCGTCGTCGTCATTGGCGGGCTCATATCCGCCACAGTTCTGACGCTTATTCTGCTGCCAATTCTCTACGATCGCACAGCTAATCTCGGGATGGTCATTCGCCAGAAGTTCAGCGCGCGCGCAATGCGCCGGGCCACGGCGACGCGCCAGCGCGAGGACGCTCGCGCATGAGGCCGAGCGCGGTTCTAGCTGCATTTTCCATATTTGCGTTCGCTTTTCCTTTCGAGGCGAGCGTCTCCGCGCAGGAGCAGGGCGAGCAGGCGGAAACGCAGATCAAAGCCTCGGTAAAAACGAAACCGAAGAAAACGCCTGCGCGGGCGGCGCCCAGGCAAACCAGAGGCGTGCTGGCGAAACATCTCGAACGGGCCGTCTCCATCGATGCGCAGAGCCGGTCGCTCGAGGCGCAGTTTCGCGCGATCTCAGCGCGCTACGCCACGGCCAATTCGCTCACGCCGGGCTCGCCTTATGTCTCGGCCCTTCAGCGTAACAACACCAGCGGCAATTACCGCAATTTCAACGAAACCGAAATCGAAGCAGGCATGCCCTTGTGGCTGCCCGGGCAACGGGACGCCTTTGAGGGGACGGTCTCGACCGGACTCTTCGAAGTTGAAGAGAAGTTGGCGCTCCGCAGGCTCGAAGTCGCCGGCGCGTTGCGCGACACGTGGTGGAACGCGCAGCGCGCGGCGCGCGATGTTTTAATCGCGCGCAGTCGAGTCGCGACCGCGCGCGACATCGGCGCCGACATGACCCGCCGAGTCGAACTTGGCGAGGCGGCGCAAACCGACGCGCTGCTTGCAAAGAACGAAACGCTCGCCGCGGAGACCGAGCTGGCGCAGTCCGAAGGCGCGGTAAAGGTGGCGCGCATCAATTACATGGCCTTGACCGGCGGCGCAGCGCCTGATGGGACCCTCGAGTCCGTGCGGCCGCCGATCGATATAGAAGACCATCCGGCGTTGCGCACGCCGCGCGCCGCGCTTGAGCGTGCGCACGCACAGGCGCAGCTTGTCGACGCCACGCCGATCGACAGTCCGGAGATCGGCGTCTTTGGCCGGCAGGAACATAATCGACAATATTCGACGGACCCTTCACAGCAGATCTCGGATCAACGTACCGATTCGACGACGATCGGCGTGCGCTTAAGGATCCCGCTCCCGACTCCTGGACGAAACGAGCCGAGACGCGCCGAGGCGCTTGCCGAAATGGACCGCGCGACAGCCGAATATGAGCGCGCGAAACGAATGGTGTTGGCGGAGATAAAGGCGGCGCGCGAAGCGCTGGCGACGGCGCAGCGCGCAGCGAAACTCGCCGACAATCGTCTTGCCGTCGCGAATGATCAGTTTGAATTGTCGCGAAAGGCGTTCAAGCTCGGCGAGCTCAGCGCGTTCGATCTTTATCGCGTGCGTCAGATCCAGCTTGACGCCCAGCGCATGCAGGCGAATGCGGCAATCGCTGTCGGCGTCGCAATCTCGCGAGTTAATCAGGCTCAGGGATGCGCGCCATAGAGCGCGCGGCTACGCGTCATTCATGGACATTTGCGGATAAAATCGGCGATGCGCAGAATCGTCGGTTGATCGAGCAGCAACGGCGCATGGCCCTGGCCTTCGACTAAGGCCTGCTCCAAAAGAGGCGCGCGTCGCGCCATTTCATCGAAGACCTCGGTCGAGAGAATATCCGAATTCGCGCCGCGGATGGCGAGAATGGGAACATGCGACAACGCGTCGAAGTCGTCCCAATGTTCGGCGGGCGTAACGTCCTGCTTTACGGCGTCGAGCGTATGCGACAATTCGGGATCATAGCGCAGCAGAACCTTGCCGTCCTTCTCGACGAAGGTGAGGCGCGCATAATCTTCCCACTCCTTCGCCGACACGCCGGAAAAATTGGCGCCGGCCGTTAATCGCATCAAGGCGATCGCCTCGCGCATGGAGGGGATCGGCGGCAACTTGCCGACATAGCGCTTGATACGAAGCAGACCGGCATGCTCGATTTTCGGTCCAATGTCGTTGAGCACGGCGCCGCGCACGACGTTCGGCCGCCGCGCCGCAATGCGCATTGTGTGAAGACCGCCGCGCGAGGTGCCAATGAACAGCGCTTGCTCGACGCCGGCGTCAGAGAGCTGAGCCGCGATGTCGTCCTGCTCGACGTCGAAGTGATAGCGCCGCGAATCCTGATCCCAATCGGATCGGCCGCGCCCACGGTAGTCGAGAGCCAGCACGCGTCGGCCGTCGGCTTGCAGCGCTCTGGCGATGCGGTCGAAGTCATCGGCCGAGCGGGCCAACCCCGGTAGACAAACGACGGGCAGCAATCCTCTCTCGCCGTCCGCTGGCGCGGGATAGTCGAAATAGTGCAAGCGCAGGCCATCGGCAGCGCGGATAAAGCGGCTAATCGGCTCTTGCGCAGACGCCATGGAGTGACCATTCCTGCATTACGATGCCCGCCCGTTCGCCCGCGACAGTTACGCCCCTAATCGTGTTCTGCAACTGCGCCGTGGGCGCTCCAGGTTCCTTGACTTAAGGGCTGGTTGCGGCGAGGTTGCGCCCGCCTGCAAAGGGCCTCTCTCCCTAAGGAAAATCGCCCTCTCAATGCGTTCCTATCTCGATTTTGAAAAGCCCGTCGCGGAGCTCGAAACCAAGGTGGACGAGCTGCGCGCGCTGGCTGAAAACGGCGAGGCTGTATCAATCGGCGAGGAGCTAAGCAAGCTCCAGGCGAAGGCCGCCAAGGCGCTCGCCGATCTCTACGCCGGCCTCACCCCCTGGCAGAAGATTCAGGTCGCGCGGCATCCGCAGCGTCCGCATTTCTCTGACTATGTGCAACAGCTTATCGATGAGTTCACGCCGCTCGCGGGCGACAGGCTTTTCGGCGAGGACGCTGCGATTGTCGGCGGCTTCGGGCGTTTCCGGGGAGAGCCGATCTGCGTCATCGGCCAGGAGAAGGGCTCGGACACGGCGAGCCGGCTGCATCACAATTTCGGCATGGCGCGGCCGGAGGGCTATCGCAAGGCCGTCCGCTTAATGGAGCTTGCCGACCGCTTCGGCCTGCCGGTCGTCTCGCTCGTCGACACGGCCGGCGCTTTTCCTGGAATCGACGCCGAAGAGCGCGGTCAGGCGGAGGCGATCGCCCGCTCCACCGACGTATCGCTCTCGCTCGGCGTGCCGAATGTCGCCGTTGTGGTGGGGGAGGGGGGCTCCGGCGGCGCAATCGCGATCGCCGCCGCGAATAAGGTGCTGATGCTCGAGCACTCCGTCTATACGGTCGCGTCGCCTGAAGCCTCGGCCTCGATCCTGTGGCGCGACTCCGCCAAGGCGCAGGAGGCGGCGACGAGCATGAAGATCACCGCGCAGGATTTGCTGAAGTTCGGCATCATCGATCTGATCGTGACGGAGCCGCCGGGCGGCGCGCATCGCGATCCGGAGGCGGCGATCGGCGCGGTAGGCGAGGCGCTCGCCAAGGAGCTTTCGGAGCTGGCGAATTTTTCGCGGGAGCAGCTGAAAGAAGCCCGCGCTGAAAAATTTATGGCCATGGGCCGCAAGCTGGAAGAGAAGCGTTAACGCAAATCTTCAAAAGTTCGCCTTGAAAGGCGCAGAGGCGCCAATTTCTGGGTGATTCGGACACGTTCTCGTCCCAATGTTGGTCTTTCGTGATCGGCGGCGTCTCTCTTGAGACCGTCGCGATGCGGCGGCCGCCGCCAGAGGGGACAGAATGAAAATTCAGGGCATAGCGCCGGCTTTCGGGCTTGCCGCCTTGGCCGCCTTCGCGCTTTCTGGCTGCGAGCAGAGTGGTCTCGCGCACCGCTCGCTTGCGCCGATCCCCTCCGAGACTGTCGCCTTGATGGACCAGGCCGGGACGTCCAAGGAAGCGCCGATGCTGATCCGCGCTTACAAGAAAGAAGCGGAGCTCGAAATCTGGAAGATGCGGTCAGATGGCCGCTATGTTCATCTGAAGACCTATCCGATGTGCCGCTGGTCGGGTCAGCTCGGTCCCAAGCGCCAACAGGGCGATCGCCAGGTGCCGGAAGGCTTCTACGCCATTGGCCCGGCGCAGATGAATCCTAACTCGAGCTATTATCTTTCCTTCAACGTCGGCTATCCGAACGCCCTCGACCGCTCGCTGGGCCACACAGGCGGCGATATCATGGTGCATGGCGCCTGCTCGTCGGCAGGATGCTTCTCCATGACCGACAAGCAGATCGCCGAGATTTACGCGATCGCCCGCGCGTCGCTCGCCGGGGGCCAGCGCGCGATTCAGATGCAGTCCTTCCCCTTCAAGATGACGGCGGAAAATCTCGCCAAGCATCGGCTCGATCCGAACATCGGCTTCTGGAAGCAGCTCAAGGAAGGCTCCGATCATTTCGAAGTGACCTCGCAGGAGCCGCAGGTGGCCTTCTGCAATCGGCGCTATGTGTTCAATGCGACGAGCGCTGCTCCTCTCGATCCCAACGCCGGCTGTCCGGCGCTGCAGCAGGATCCGGAAATTGCACAGGCGGTGGCCGAGAAGTCAGCGCGTGACAACGCTAAAATTGCTGAGCTGGTCCAAAGCGGCGTAAAGCCGGTGCGCGTCGTTTATCAGGACGGCGGTCAGCACCCGAGCTTCGCTTCGCGCGTTTCTGAGGTCAGCCGGCCGGAGACGATCGTCCCGCCGACCGAAATCGCGCTCGACGAGAAGACGGGCCTTGGCGCTGGACAGCCTGCCGCCAAACTGGCCGGCGCATCGCCGGTTGTGACTTTGGCGGGCGCGAAGGCCGCCGACGAAAGCAAGCCCACGCATGTCGCAATGGCGCCGACGCACGGCGATCGCCGCGAAATGTCCGCGCTCGCCGCTTCAGAGCCGGTGCTCGCGAACAAAAAAATATTGCGCTCGAAAGACGCATCTGCGGGAGACGCGCCTATCCCGCCCGCCCCCATCGGCATGAGGAAATCCGCCGCCGTTCATTAGTCGCAATCCTTTCGAATTCTTGATGATCCAAGCAGACTTAAAGCCGCGTCATGACGCGGCTTTTCTTTTGCGCCCGGTGAAATTACGGCCACGGCTCAGTCGCGTCACAAAAAATCCTTGACTCTTGTGCGGCGCAGCAATATAACAGTGCGACGCAGCGAGATTTGGTCTCGCTCCGTAGCCCTCCTTGGGCGTTTCCTCCCTTGACTTGGGCCGCTGGTTCGTCCGGCGGCCCTTTTTTACGCCATCAGGTGAAAAAAGGAGCCGGAAACGCCGGCGCTCGCCAGTCCGGCGGGGCGCTCATCCTCACTATAGGCGTCGCGCGCCAGCGCGAAAGGCGCGCCTTCTTCGCGCAGAACAGTCGCGTAATGGAATTCATGCCCGCGCAGTCGGGATCCGATGACCCCCAACGGGTGATCTGCCGCCAGTCTCGCCTGGCGATAGCCGAGGTGCAGCTTCCGCTTGGCGAAGCTTGTTTCCAGTTCAAGCAGGCCCGCCATTTCATGCGTTTCACCGCCAGCATCGATCAGCGACCGGCCGAGAACCATGTAGCCGCCGCATTCGCCGTGGACCCACCGCCTCTTAGCGAAACTGCGTAACCCTTCCATGAAGCCCTGGGCCGCCGACAAGCGTCCAGCGTGCAGCTCAGGATAACCGCCGGGCAGCCAGCAGAGATCGCAATCATTCGGCGGCGCTTCGTCAGCGAGCGGCGAAAAGAAAAAGAGTTCCGCGCCGGCGTCGCGCCAGCTCTGCGCGAGATGCGGATAGAAGAAGGAAAAGGCGTCGTCGCGCGCGACGGCGATGCGTTGCGCGGGGGGCGGAATGGCCCCCTCCCTGTCCCTCCCGCGCCTATGGGCGGGAGAGGGGACGCTCACGCCGGTTTCGCGCGACGTTGATGAAGCGCGCTCCCTTACTCCCTCTCCCGCGAAGCGGGGGAGGGTTGGGGAGGGGGCGCTGCGCGCCGCCTCGATCACCGCCTCCACATCCACATGCGTTTCGACGAAATCGGCTAGCGCCTCCAGACGCGCGTCCAGGCCTTGCGTCTCGCCGGCCTGCACCAGGCCGAGATGGCGTTCGGGCAGTATGATCTTCTCGTCGCGCGGCAGCGCGCCGAGCACGGTGATGCCGAGCGCCTCGATCGCCTCGCCGGCGAGTCTGCGATGGCGTTCCGAGGCGACGCGGTTCAACACGACGCCCGCGATTTTCACGCGCGCGTCATGCGCAGCGATCCCGCGGATAATCGCCGCCGCGGTCTGCGCCTGACCCGAGACGTCGTGGACGAGAATAACGGGCCAGCCGAGCATGGCGGCGATATCGGCGCTGGCCCCGACACCGGCCGCGCCGCCTGGCGCGCCGTCGAAGAGTCCCATGGCGCCTTCGGCGATCACGAGGTCCGCGCCTGCGCTCGCCCGCGCCGCGAGACTTGCGATCAAATCCGCATCCATCGCCCATGAATCGAGATTGACGCCCGCGCGGCCGGTCGCCGCCGCGTGAAAGGCGGGGTCGATATAGTCAGGCCCGCATTTGACGGGCGCGACGCGCACGCCGCGCCGCGTCAGCGCGCGCATCAGGCCGAGCGTCAGCGTCGTCTTGCCCGACGAGGAGCGGGCGGCGCCAATCAGCAGGCCGGGCGCGTTCACCTTTCGCCTCTTGCGCGAAAGCGCCGATCGTAGCCCGCATCGTAAAGCGCGCTTTCACGAAAATCTTCGCTCGCCAGCGCCGGGCCGACAAGAATGAGCGCGGTGCGGTCCATCGGCGTTTCGGCCGCGCGCGCTTCGATGTCTGCGAGAGTTCCGCGCACGATGCGTTCATCCGGCCATGAGGCGCGATAGACAAGCGCCACCGGACAGTCGGCGCCGTAAAACGGCGTCAGTTCGTCCACGACTCGCGCGAGAACGTGGATCGAAAGATGGATCGCGAGCGTTGCGCCGGATTGCGCGAAGGTCGCAAGCTTTTCGCTCTCCGGCATCGACGAGGCGCGGCCCGACGTGCGCGTCAGCACCAGAGATTGCGCGACTTCCGGCAAAGTGAGTTCGCGTTTTAGCGCCGCGCTCGCCGCCGCAAAGGCTGGGACGCCCGGCGTCATCGTGTAAGGGATGTCGAGCGCGTCGAGGCGGCGCATCTGCTCGCCGACCGCGCTCCAGATCGAGAGGTCGCCGGAATGCAGCCGCGCGACGTCGAGGCCCGCGTCATGCGCCTCTTTCATCTCTCCGATGATATCGTCGAGCGACAGCGGCGCGGTGTCGACGATGCGCGCGCCCGGCGGACAATGCGCCAGCACCCCCGCAGGCACGAGCGAGCCGGCGTAAAGGCACACCGGACATCGCGCGATGAGATCGCGTCCGCGCAAGGTGAGAAGATCGGCGGCGCCAGGACCGGCGCCGATGAAATGCACGGTCATGAGTTTTCCTCATCGCCGCGTTTCGCCAGAGCGCAGGCGGCGACTGGCGTCGTCATGCGCGGCGCGACGAGGCGGCTGTTCGCGCCGGCGCCGACGAGCGCCGCAGCCTCGGCGACGCTGCCGACTCCAAACAGCGCCTGCACGCGCGGCGAATGCGTCGCCGCCGGAGCCTTGCGCGCGCGCAGCGCCGCGAGCGGCAGAAAGACGAGTTCGACGCCGAGTTCACGCGCGGCCTCGTGCAGCCCGGCTTCCTGCGCCTTGCTTTCGAGCGCACAGAGCTTCGCTTCGCGCAGATCGACTCTGTGAGTTTGCGCGACGCGGCGCACGAGTTCGACGATATCTTTCGCCGCGACGCCGCGCCGTGCGCCGAGGCCGAAAGCGTAAAGCGGAGCCTGAGTCATAGGCGCATGCCCACCCTCTCCCATAGGGAGAGGGTCGATCCGAAGGACCGGGGTGAGGGATATGACGAGACGGGAATTGGTCCGCGCCGTTCGATCGATCCATCTTGGCAAGTGACCGAGGATGGACACCCCTCACCCGACCCCGCTGCGCGGGGCCACCCTCTCCCTATGGGAGAGGGGTTGCGCGTAATTCCGTCATTGCGAGGAGCGCAGCGACGAAGCAATCCAGCAATCGCCGCGGGCTTCTGGATTGCGTCGCTTCGCTCGCAATGACGAGCCGTGCGGCTTTGGTTTGCTTCGCTTCGCTCGTCATGACAATGCTTCATCTCTTCACCGCTCGCCATTGCATGACTGCCATCGCCGGATCGAGCGCATGAAAACGGCCGATCGGGCGCGCATGCGCAATCTGCAGATGCAACAGCTCGCCGCCTTTTTCGTGGTAGGCGCCGGCGAGAAGGGACTGAGTCTCGATCGTAACGGCGTTGACGACAATGCGCCCGAAGCGGGGCAGGGCATTCCATGCGGCGTCGAGCGTCGCTTCATCGGCGCCGCCGCCGATGAAGATCGCCTGCGGCGCTTCGAGTTCCGCGAGCGCTTGCGGCGCTTCGCCATCAACGACGCGCAAATCTGGAACGCCGAGCGACAGCGCGTTGCGCGCGATGCGCGCCGCGCGCGCGTCGTCGCGCTCGATGGCGATGGCGCGATTTGCGGGATCGCTCAGCATCCATTCGATGGCGATGGAGCCCGCGCCTGCGCCGACATCCCACAGCAATTCGCCCTTGCGCGGCGCGAGCGCCGAAAGCGTCACCGCGCGAATGTCGCGCTTGGTGAGCTGTCCGTCATGCTCGAACCACTCGTCGGGCAGGCCCGGCGCAAGCGGAACGACCTGCGCGCCATCCTCGGCCTCGATTTCGACGGCGACGGTGTTGAGCGGAGCAATATTATCCAGCGCGAATGCGTCGGCGCGCGCGACGCGCAAACGCTCGTGCGGACCGCCAAGACGTTCGAGCACATAGAGGCGCGATTCGCCCATCCCGCGCTCGACGAGATGTCGTGCGAGGCGCGCTGGCGTCGTTTCGTCCCAGGAGAGCGCGATGATCCGCGCGCGCGGCTGCAAATGCGGCGTCACGCGCCCAAAGGCGCGGCCGTGCAGCGAAAGGAGCGCGCAATCTTGCTGGCTCCATTTGAGCCGCGCTGCCGCGAGCGAAAAGGCCGACGGCGCCGGAACGCAAAAAATCTCGTCACGCGCGACATGGCGCGCGATGAGATCGCCGACGCCGTAGAAGAAGGGATCGCCTGAGGCGAGAATGACCGTCGGCTTGCCGCGTTGAGCAAAGATGTGCGGCAATGCATCGGTCAGCGGCGAGGGCCACTGCAAACGTTCCGCCGGCGAGTCGACCATGGCGAGATGTCGCGCGCCGCCGACAATCAGCGAGGCTTGCGCGACAAGCGCGCGCGCCGCTGGCGTCAGCGCGTCGGCGCCATCTTCGCCGAGGCCGATCAGCGACAGCCATGGCGCGCTCATGTCGCCTTCCGCGACGTATAGACCCAATCGCGCGCGCCACCGCGCGCAATACGGCGCGTGCCGCTCGCGCCAATCACGACGAGCGTCGACATGTCGACCTTGTCGCCCTCGGCTTCGTCGAGCCGCGTCAGAATGATCTCTTCATTCTCGCGGCCCACAGATTTTGCGAGGCCGACGAAGGTGTCGCCGGGAAGGTGACGACGCAGCAGCGCGAAAGCGTCATTGATGCGCGTCGGCCGCGCGCGCGACGCCGGATTATAAAGCGCGATGACGAAGTCGCCTTGCGCCGCATGTTCGAGCCGTTTGGCGATAACGTCCCACGGCTTGAGATTGTCGGAAAGCGAAATCGCACAGAAGTCATGGCCGAGCGGGGCGCCAAGCCGCGCCGCCGCCGCCTGCATGGCCGACACGCCGGGAAGCACGCGAATGTCGAGATCGCGCCATTCGCGCGGACCCCCGTCGACCGCCTCGAAAACCGCAGCGGCCATCGCGAAGACGCCGGGGTCGCCGCCCGAGACGACGGCCACACGGCGGCCCTGCGCGGCGCGCGCCAGCGCCTCCTGCGCGCGGTCGATCTCGACGCGATTATCGCTTGCAAGCCGCGTTTGCCCTGCGCGATCGGGAACGCGCGCGACATAAGGCGCATAGCCGATAATGTCCTGCGCCCCGTCGAGCGCCTCTTGCGCCTCGTGAGTCAGCCACCGCGCGTCGGCCGGACCGAGGCCGACGATGTCAAGCACGCCGCTCAAGGGCGCCGGCCTCGCCCCGGCACGAGCGCCATCGAGAAATAGGGCGCGTCGTCGTCGCGCTTGTCGGCGAAGCGCATGATCTTCTCGCCCGGCATGGCGCCGCGTTCGACATAGATCGCGCGATCGATGACGCCGGCGCGAGTCATGGCGCGCCGCAGCTTGGCGAAATTGCCGCCAAGTTTCATCACCACGGCGGCGTCGGTCTCGGCGAGACGCGATGCAAGTCGGTCTTCATCGAGCGTCGCCGGCAAAACGGTGAGAATGTCGTCGCCCCAGGCCATCGGCTGGCGCGCCGCGGCGAAACATCCCGACATGCCGGATACGCCAGCGCAAATTTCGACACGGAAGCGCGCGTCGAGCCGCGCGAACATATGCATGAAGGAGCCATAAAGCAGCGGATCGCCTTCGCAGAGCAGCGTCACGTCGCGGCCGGCTTCAAGCACGCCGCGAATGCGCATGACGCAGTCTTCATAGAATCGCTGAAGCGACTGCACATACTCCGGCTGATCGAATGGGATCTCTGTCGTCACCGGATAATCGAGCGCAATCTCTTCGCAGTCCGCTGCGAGATAGGGGGCGGCGATGGCGCGCGCATGGCTCGCGCGTCCGCGCTTGGCGAAAAAAGCGACGACTTTCGCAGCGCCGATGAGGCGCGCGGCCTTGACGGTCACAAGTTCGGGATCGCCGGGACCAAGGCCGACGCCAATCAGCGCGCCGAGCGCCGCGACGCCTTCCTGAGATGTCGAGGCGAGCGCGTTCATTCCTTTTCGCTCGCGAGCGCGTTGATGGCGGCGGCGGCCATTGCGCTACCGCCCTTACGGCCTTTCACGATGACGAAAGGAATACGGCCGTCTTCGCGCAACGCTTCTTTCGATTCCGCCGCGCCGACGAAGCCGACCGGCATGCCGATGATGGCGGCGGGCGGCGGCGCGCCTTCGTCGATCATCTCGAGCAGGCGGAACAGCGCCGTCGGCGCATTGCCGATTGCGACCACAGCGCCGTCTAACCGATTGCGCCACAGCTCCAGCGCCGCTGCGCTGCGCGTGTTGCCGATCTCCGCCGCGAGCGCCGGCACGCGCGGTTCGAGCAGCGTGCAGACGACCTGGTTTTCCGCCGGCAGCCGCGAGCGCGTGACCCCATGTGCGACCATGTTGGAATCGCATAAAATTGGCGCGCCTCTTTGCAGCGCGCCGCGCGCCGCCGCGACGAAATCGGGCGAGAACTCGATATCGTCGGCAAGCTCCACCATGCCGCAGGCGTGGATCATGCGCACTGCGATCTTTTCCTGCTCTGGCGTGAAACGCGAGAGATTCGATTCGGCGCGAATGGTCGCAAAGGAGCGCGCGTAAATCTCACCGCCGTCGTGGATATAGTCGAAGCGGAGGGTCATTGCGCCCTTCCCGCCGCGCGCGCGGAAAGTTCACGCATCACGGCTTCGAACGACAGCGATCGGAAACGCGGCGCGCCGTCAGCGCCGCCGTTTTCGATGAGATCGAATCCTTCCGCGCAGGCGAGGAGCGTGATCGGCGACGCGCTCTGCCGCGCACAGCCCTTTGCGCAGCCTGAAAGATGCAGGCCGACGCCGTCAACCCCCACGATTTTTTGCGCAAGCGGCGCCAAATCCATGACATGCGCGCGAGTCTCGGCAAGCGCCTGTGGACATTCCGGCGCGCCAGGACAGGCGATGACGGCGAGGCGCTGGTCATCAGACGATGTGATGAGGTCATGATCTTGCGCGCGCGAAACGACGCGTCGCGCGGCCTCTTTATCGGGCGTGACGATCAGCAAGGCGCGCCATGGCGTGAGGCGCAATTCGCCAGTTCCCTCGTCTTGCGCAAATTCGGCGACGGCCGCGAGTTCGTCTGCGCGCCAGCGGCCGAAGGGCGCGCCGACGCCCGCGTAAGCGATGGCGCCGCAGCGTTGCGCGCCGAAAATGCGCGCGCGAGGCGCAATCATGCGCGATTCCTTAGAGACGCGCGTCGTCAGGTGAGCCGCGTGGGGCAGCGCTTCGGCGCCCAGCGCCTCAACCGCTGTGCGGACGCGTTTGAAGGCGTAAGCATGTTGCGCGCGCAGCTCAACGAAGGCGCGCGCAAAACGCAGCGCGACATTGAGCGCTTCGTTGACGGAGACGAAGACGGCGCGATCGGGAACGCCGGCGATGCGGATCGCGATCTCTCCGTTTGCAGCAGCTTCGATACGAACGTCGGCCTCGACATCGGCGAGCGGCAGCGCCCCGCCGTCATCAAGCAGAAACAGGAATTTCGGCGGCAGCGCGCGCAGCGTCGCATCGCGCTGCAGTTCGCCGACAAGTTCAGCGGCCATCTTGTTGGCGTCGAAGGCGCCAGACGCAAGACCGGCGAGCGGCGAAGCGATGACATTCGTGATGCGCTCCGCGTCAGCATTCGGCGCGAGCATGCCGATCGCTTCGAGCCGGCGCAGAGCTTCCGCGATCGTCGCCTCGCTGATCCCGCGCAATTGCAGCTGCGCGCGCTGCGAAAGATCGATCAATCCATTGCCGCAGGCGTCCGCAATCTTCGCGATCTCGCGCGCCTGCGCAGCGCTCATGCGCGAGCCGACCGCCTTGGCGCGGATCAGCAAACCGTCGCCGCTCGGCATTGGCGCGAAGGCTCCAGGACACCAGCCCTTGATTTCAGGCCTCGGCTGCAAAACGCTCTCCTTCTTGGCGTTCGACATCGCTTAAGGCGTCGCGCACGCTGTTACGTTGCGTATTCCACAAGCCGCGCGCGAGCGCTTCGCTAAAAACGCGCGCGATCGCCGTGAGCGCGCGGGGATTTTCTGCGGCGAGAAAATCGCGGACCGCATCATCGCCCAAGGTCGCGTTAAAAGCGAGATCGAATTGTGCGTCGCTGATGAGGCTGCTTGTCGCGGCGAAAGCATAGAGATTGTCGATCGTTTCGGCGATTTCGCCGGCGCCGCGATGGCCGTGCCGCATCTGGCCTTGTAGCCATCGCGGATTGGCGAGCCGCATGCGCAGGACGCGCGCGATCTCGTCTTTCAGAGCGCGCATATGCAATCGCTCGGGCCGAGTCGAATCGAGATGTAAGAGATCGGCGTCGCCGCCGAGCATTGCGTTGGCGGCGGCGAAACCGCCTTCAAAATCGGCGAAAGCAGGCCCGATCAGAACGTCGACCTCCGCCATGTCCTGAACATGGACATGCGCATCGGCCGCGGCGACGCGCGCGCTGAACGCCGCGACAGCTTCGTTGCTTTCACCGGCGCGATCATAGGCGTGACCCGCGGCGGACAAATAGACGCGGCCAAGTTCGTCGCGGTTCGACCATTCGCCGCGAACCACGCGGTCGCTGACGCTAAGACCGTATGTTCCGTCAGCGGCGCCGAAGATACGGCGCAGATCGTCGGCCGTTTTGAGCGGATTGAATTCGGCGTCTTCATCGAGCGCGGCGACAGCGCGCACCGCGTCGTCGAACAGCGCGATAAGGTTAGGGAACATGTCGCGAAACAGTCCCGAAACCTGCAGCGTCACGTCGACGCGCGGAAAGTCGAGCCGCGCTTGGGGCAGAATTTCGAAGCCGATGACCCGCGCGCTTGCGGCGTCCCAACGCGGCGAGACGCCGAGCAGCGCAAGCGCCTGCGCGAAATCCTCGCCGCCGGTGCGGATCGTCGCGCTGCCCCAGAGATCGAGCATGATATGGCGCGGGAATTCGCCGTGCTGTTGCGCATGACGCGTCATCACTTCTGCGGCGGCGCGACGGCCAATGTCATAGGCTGTTTGCGTCGGCGCATGGCGCGGATCGATGCAATAGAGATTGCGGCCGGTCGGCAGAACGTCGGCGCGTCCGCGCGATGGCGCGCCAGCTGGGCCGGGCTCGATGAAGCGGCCAGAAAGCGCGGCGATGAGCGCCTTGCGTTCGGCGCGCGCGCAATCATCGCGCGCCGGATCGCTATCCGCGTGCCCGAAGACATGCAGACCGTCGCCGATGCGCATTTCCTTGAGATCGCACATCCAGGCGTCGAGTCGCGTCAAGGTCTCGGTGATATCCATGTCGCGCGAGACGCCGCATTCCGCTGCCAGACCGTTGCGCTCGGCTTCGTCGATGATCGCGCCAGCGATGAGTTTCGCGCGGCGCGCATCGAGCGCGCTTGCCGTCGCATATTCATCGAGCAGCGTTTCAATCTTCGCCGCCGCGTCGAAGAGTTCAGCGTCGACGAGCGGCGGCGTCAGATGGCCGATCGTCACGGCGCATGTGCGGCGTTTCGCCTGCGCGGCTTCGCCTGGGTCGTTGACGATGAAAGGATAGACGAGCGGCGTTGGTCCGAGCGCCGCTTCCGGCGCGCACGCCTCGGAGAGCATGACCGATTTGCCGGGAAGCCACTCAAGCGTGCCATGTGCGCCGACGTGAATCAGCGCGTCGATCTTTCGCACATGCCGCAGCCAGAGATAGAAGGCGACATAGGCGTGGCGCGGCGGGCGCTGAATGTCGTGATAGGTCTCGTAACGCTCTATGCGCGCGCCGCGATCGGGCTGCAGGGCGATGACGAGCTTGCCAGCTTCGAGGCAGGAGAAGCGGAACGCTCCGTCGATAACAGCAGGATCGTCCTGCGGCGCGCCCCATGCGTCGTTGACGCTTGCGACGAAAGCGGAGGGGAGGGTTGAGAGCAGCGCAAGATAGTCGTGGAGCGAAAAACTGACGACGAACTTCTGGTCTTCCAGATCGCGCAGCAAAGATGACGCGCGTTCCCCTCTCCCGAACTGAAGTCGGCTGTTGCCGACTTCAGCACTAATTGCGCAAACCGGGAACACCCGGTTTGCGTTGGGAGAGGGTGGCCCGGCCAAAGGACGTCTGTAAAGACGCCCGTCGCAAACAACGGGCTTTTGGCCGGGTGGAGTGAGGGCCCTCATCCGTCGCCACGGCGTGGCGACACCTTCTCCCGCAGGCGGGAGAAGGTGGGTGCGCTCAGAGTCAGCGCCAACATCATACCCGGCTTCGCTTAGCGCCGAGACGATCTCATGCACGCTTGCCTCCGCATCAAGCCCGATAGCGTAGCCGCCGCGGCCGCGCCGCGCCGGATAGTCGGAAAGAATGAGCGCGAGGCTCTTTTCTTCATTGGGCTTGCGCCGCAGCCGCGCCCAGTTCGACGCGAGATCGGCGACGAAATCGATGCGCGACTGTTCGGGGGCGTGGCGTATCTCGCTAAATTCGGCCGCAAGACGCAGCGGCGCTTCTTCCTTGAAGGATATCGCGCGCGTGAAAATGCGTCCGTCCACTTCGGGAAGAACGACATTCATCGCGAGATCGGCGCCGTTCGCGCCGCGCGTCGAGGCCGCCCATGCTTGGCGCGATGACGTCGCAAGAGCGACTTGCAGCACTGGCGCGTCGGCGAGATCGAGAACGTTTCCCTTATCGCGGCGCGCGGAAAAGGCCGTCGCGTTGAGGATGACATCGGGCGCGAAGGTTTCGAGCGCGCGCGACACGAAAGCTTCGCTCTCCGACTCCTTCAGGCTCGCGACATAGATCGCTTCTACCGCAAAGGAGCGCTCAGCCAGCGCATCGGCGAGAGCGACAATCGGCGCGGCGTCGTCGGCGAGGAACATGGCGCGATAAAAGATGATCGTGGCGCGCAATGCGCCGCCGGCGCGGCAGGCGGCGTCAAAACGCCCGGCGTTGGCGACAGGAGCGCTCTCGCGCCATTGCGCCGGATGGCCGGCGAGAGTCGATGCGTAGCCAAGGAAGGAACGCAGATTGTCGGGACCGCCGTCCTGAAAGAAGCGCCAGATTCGATTGAGCGTTTCTCCGTCGAGCGTTGAAGCCTGTTTCAGGTGCGCGTCGTCATGCGCGTCGCCGGGCACGATTGCGAGCGAAATCGAATTGACGCGTGCGAGCGCCTCAAGTTGCTCGACGCCATATGGCCAGTAGTCCTTACCGCCGAGCAGCCGCACGATGATCAGCCGCGCATGTCGCGCAACGCTGTCGAGATAGAGATCGACCGAATAAGGGTGCTTCAACTGCGCAAGCGACGCGCAGCGCAGGCTCGGAAGCGTCGTTGTCCCTTGCTCATAGAGCCGCGCAATCAACCGCAGCTCGGAATCCGAGAAGGACAGAAACACGATCTCCGCGGGAGATTGTCCAAGATCGACGGCGGCGCCGGCGTCGTCGAGATTATGGAGATCGCGTGGGAGGAGATGCATCGCGCCTCACGGCTGCGCCAGCGTCGCAATAACGGCGTCGCGATTGAGGCCCTTCTCGCCGATGATCACGACGCGGCTCATGCGCTGCTCATCGGGCTTCCACGCGCGATCGAAGTGATGCTCGACGCGCGCGCCGACGCCTTGCACGAGCAAGCGCATCGGCTTGCCGACGACCTCGACGAAACCTTTGATCCGCAGCACGTCGTGCACGCGCGCCGTTTCGGCGAGTCTTGAAACGAGCGCCGCCGGATCGTTGACGGGCGAAAGAGACACGACGAAACTGTCAAAGTCGTCGTGATCATGTTCCTTCTCGTCGTCATGGTGCGACGGACGGTTCACGATGTCGTCTTCTGCCGCTGCGGAAAGGCCGAGCAGCACCAAGGGATCGACTCGCCCGCCGCTCGCGCGCACGAGTTTCGCCGCTTGGCGGGCGCCTTGCGTTAGCCGATTGGCGACCTCGCGCTCTTCGTTGGCGTCGAGCAGATCGGTCTTGTTGAGGATGATGAGATCGGCGCAGGCGAGCTGATCTTCGAACACCTCTTCAAGCGGATTATCGTGATCGATCGTCTGCGTTTCTTCGCGCTCCTGCGCGATCGCGTCGAGATCGTCGGCGAAACGGCCTTCCGCGACAGCCTTGCCGTCGATGACGGCGATAACGCCATCAACGGTGAGCTTCGAGCGGATCGCCGGCCAGTCGAACGCCTTGACGAGCGGTTTCGGGAGCGCAAGGCCTGAAGTCTCGATGATGATGTGGTCGGGACGCTTCTCATGCGCGAGCAGCGCCTCGATGGCCGGAACGAAATCGTCGGCGACCGTGCAGCAGAGACAACCGTTGGCGAGTTCGACGATGTTCTCTTCGGGGCAGTTTTCAACGCCGCAGGCGCGCAGGATGTCGCCGTCGACGCCGACGTCGCCGAATTCGTTGATGACGAGCGCGAGACGCCGGTCTTTGGCGTTTTCGAGCACATGGCGAATGAGCGTCGTCTTTCCCGCGCCGAGGAAGCCGGTGACGATCGTTGCGGGAATCTTGGCGCCGCTCATCATGCCTCCTGTTCGCGCGACAAGAGTCGCCAGACGAGACCGACAAGAGCGCCGGCGAGCGCCCAGCTGATTGCTTGAATGGCGACAGAGGAGGCAGCAAAGCGCGCGGCGAGCTCAGCGGGCGCCGTGCTCTCGGGAGCAGCGGGCTGCGGCGCGAAGAACTGCGGCGCAATGATCAGCAAGACTCCGGCGATCTTCGCCGCCGCCGAGTCGAGCCGCAACAGAGCGAAGAGTCCGACGCCGGTCGAAACCGCCGTCGCCAGCCACCAGATTTGGCGCGCGGTAAGATCGGTTTCCGCCATGCCGGGAAGCTGCGGCGCTAGGCCAAGACTCGTCGCGAGTCCAGTCGCCGCGAATGCGCAGGCGCCCCATAGAGCGGCGCGTCGCGGCGTTATGGCGTCGCCGGAGAAGAGCATCGCAGCGAGCAGAATAAGCGCGTAGCCGATCGAGACGGCGATGGTCGCGACGCTGGTCGCCGCAGTACGGCTTAGGCCTGATAGCGCGGGGCCCGCGTCGGCGCCCTCATGCGCATGCTGCGCCGTCTCATAGACCTCTGCGGCGAGGATGAGCGGCGTCGTCGTGAAATGCTGCAGGGCTGCGACCGCAAGCCCTGCGACAAGGCCGGCGATGACGCCGGTCGTCAATACGCGCGCGATCAAGCGCGTCGGCGCCTAGTGGCAGGGGAAAGAGAGCGCGTGGCGCGTGTCATGCGCCGCGTCATGCACGCTTTGGGGATAGGCGAAGCCGGCAAGCCAAACAAGGCCGAAGCCGAGAACGAGCGCAACGGCGGCGGCCTTCAGCGCTTCGATCCTCGAAGAAACGAGAGTGACGGAATTGACGGACGACTTCGCGTTCATATCGGTCTCCTTGCCGCCCCACCGGCGGCGATGCGATGCGCGGAGCGATCTAAAAGATCGCCATGACGGCAGGTCTCCTGGCTCCCGGGTCGTCGAACCGCGCCGCCTTCCCAAGCGTCACGCTCAGTGGCCGATGGCGCGGACCTTTCCGGCTACAGTTGCGGGGGCAGCCGCGGAAGAGGGCCTAACGCCCGCGCCGCGTTCCCTTTTCACTTCTTGCGAAGGACCGTCCCGATTAGTCATATGCGCGGCTCAGGCTTCCGTCAAACGGGCAAAGGAGCGCCTTGTGGCCGAAATGAACGAGGACGACGAGGCGCGCCGCCATCGCCTCAAGATGGAGAAGCGCAAGGCCGTCCAGGACGCAGAGGTCGCCGGCAAGACCATCGCGCGCAAGGGCCTGCTGATGGTCCATACCGGCGCCGGCAAGGGCAAATCGACCGCCGCCTTCGGACTGGCGCTCCGGGCGCTCGGCCATGGCTGGAAAATCGGCGTCGTTCAATTCGGCAAGGGCGAGTGGCGCACCGGCGAACGCAATATGCTGGAAAGGCTTGGCGAGGTTTCCTGGCACACGCTCGGCGAGGGCTTCACCTGGGAGACTCAGGATCGCGCCCGCGATGAAGCCGCGGCGCGGCGCGCCTGGGACAAGGCGCGCGAATTGATGGACGACCCCGAGGTTCGATTGCTCGTGCTCGACGAACTGAACATTTCGCTACGTTATGAGCATCTGCCGCTGGACGAGGTGCTGAGTGCGCTCGCCGCGCGCCGCGACGATCTCAATGTCGTCGTGACGGGCCGCAACGCCAAGCCGGAGCTCATCGCAGCGGCCGATCTCGTCACGGAGATGACGCTGGTCAAGCATCACTTCGCGGCGGGGGTCAAGGCGCAGGAAGGAATTGAGTTCTAGTCTCGAACGTGGGCGTGAAGCGTGGCGGCATGTCGCTCTTGGCAGCAGCTCGCGCAGAGAATACGCTTCTCGGGCAGGCGGTTGCGTATCGATGGGGGCGCGCGCCGGCGAGGCAATGCTGGAAGAGAATGGGCCTGCCTAGGCGCGTCAGTCCCCGCCGAACTCTCGAAATCATCTGGACCGAAAAGCTCGATGGACATTTACGACGCGCTCCGCTTTTCCGTTGCGAGGATCTCCAGCGAACTGTTTTCGGCGGGCTCGATTTTTTCGGTCTATTCTCTGGCGACGACGTTTCTTATCGCCGTTTGCGCGCTAGCCTATCAGCGCAAGATGCGCCGGGGACGCGTCAATCTACGGGCTATCGCTCGCGCAATCTTCAACAAGAGAATTCTGCTGACGAAGTCGTCCGCCGCGGACGTTAAGCTCTTCTTCCTCAGCGTCGTTCTTATGCCGGTCGTGGTAGGCGCTCTCGTCATATCGGCGAACGCCGTAGCGACAGTCGTGAGCGCCGCGTTGCGCAGTTCCTTTGGCGCGATCGCGCCAGCCGCTTGCTGTGACCTGTCGACAAAAGTCTTTTCTACTGTCGTTCTGTTTCTGGCTTATGAGATCGGCTATTGGGTCGATCACTATCTCAAGCATCGGATCCCGTTCTTGTGGGAGTTCCACAAGGTGCATCACACGGCGGAGGTGCTGACGCCGGTCACGAATTTTCGAAATCATCCGATCGACAACATATTCTTTGGCTACATGCTCGCGATATCTATCGGCTCGGCGTCGGGCATATTGGCCTGGCTCTTCGGACGAACCACAGAATCATTCACGGTGGACGGGAAGAACATCCTTTTCATCTTCTTCCTTTGGACGATCGGACATCTTCAGCATTCGCAGTTCTGGATTCCGTTTCGCGGAATCCTGGGAAACATCATCTTGAGCCCCGCGCATCATCAGATTCATCATTCGACAGATCCAAAGCATTTCAATCGCAACTTCGGCAGCGTTCTCGCCATTTGGGACTGGATGTTTGGGTCGCTCGAGATTCCCTCGACGACTAACCCGCGCCTTAAATATGGAGTCGACGGCGCAGGCGCGGACCCGCACTCGTCGTTTGGCCTGTTAGCGACCCCGATTGTTAGAGCCGCTGCGGCGCTCTGGCGCGCGCCCGCTGAAATAGGGAATGCGTGGGTGGAGCGAATGGAACAGCGTCGTCAGGGGTCCAAGAGCACAAGCATGCCGTGAGCCGCATCCGCGCCGATTTGCCGCTTGCGCTGGCCGCGCTGATTTGAGGCACAGCCTGCATCGCTCAGAAAAATGCTGGCGCGCTTATGGGGCCGATCAGCTTTGTCGGCGTGCGGTTTTTGCTGTCGCCGATCGCTAAGGCGCGTTAGCAGTCCAAAAAGCGGAAGCCGACGCTCGATCATGTCGAGAACGTCGGCTCCCAATTGATCTGCGCCGTCGCCGGGCCGATCGTCCTCCCTAACAGACAAGGCCGGGAGCTCGCGCGCCCGGCAAGTCGTTCGGCAGGGGTATTTCTTACTGAATCATGCGGGCGGTAGAACCAACGCCCTCGCCTTGCATGCCGTTGCGGTTGCCCGTGCCATTGGTTCCTTCGGGAGAAATCCAGTCCGGAACCCAGGTCAGAGCGACGACAACGAAAGCGACGAAAGCGGCGACCCAAAGCAGCATCTTGCCGATATCGCCGGAGTTGTGAACGTTGACGGCCATGCGTTTTCCCCCTGTTCTTGATTTTACGTGAATGCTTGCCGCATCGAGAGTGAGCCTAGCTTGTTTCCAGGCGGATGGCAATGCGCCCATGAGCGGCCTGAAACGCGGGTCAAAAAATCGATATTTCTATTTACAAACAAAATATTAACATGCGACAACTGGTCGCGGACGGCGCAAAAATATTAGCCTCTTTCCGCCGAGTCGAAGACCCGCGCAAGCGCCGCCCGGCTGGGCTTGAACTGTTGCGTGGGCTTGGCTGTTACAGCCCTTGCCGAACTTAGGCGCATCCCCTATAAGCGCGCCATTCCACAGGCGAGAGTTATGCGGCGTCTGCCTCAAGACGTCGCTCCGGTGGCCGGTTCTCCGGCCTCTTTCATCTTTCGCCGAGGCTTAACCGGAGAAACGACAAAATGGCTCTGCCCGACTTCACTATGCGCGGCCTGCTCGAGGCCGGCGCTCACTTCGGCCATCAGGCGCATCGCTGGAACCCGAAGATGGCGCCCTATATTTTCGGCGCCCGCAACAACATCCACATCATCGATCTCGCCCAGACGGTGCCGCTGCTGCATCAGGCGCTGAAGACGGTTTCGGACACCGTCTCCAAGGGCGGACGCGTGCTGTTCGTCGGCACCAAGCGTCAGGCGCAGGAGCAGATCGCCGACGCCGCCAAGCGCAGCGCGCAATATTACATCAACTCCCGCTGGTTGGGCGGCACGCTCACCAATTGGAAGACGATCTCTGGTTCGATCAACCGACTGCGCAAGCTCGATGAACAGCTTTCGGCCGGCGCTTCGGGCATCACCAAGAAAGAGCGGCTGCTGCTGACCCGCGAGCGCGACAAGCTCGAAAAGGCGCTGGGCGGCATCAAGGATATGGGCGGCACGCCGGATCTGATCTTTGTGATCGACACGAACAAAGAGCAACTCGCGATCAAGGAGGCGAATCGCCTCAAGATTCCGGTCGTCGCGGTGCTCGACACCAATTGCGATCCCGACGGCGTCAGCCATCCGATTCCGGGCAATGACGACGCCGGCCGCGCCATCGCGCTCTACTGCGATCTCGTGGCGCGAGCCGCCATCGACGGCATTTCGCGCAGCCAGGGCGCGATGGGCGTCGACATTGGCGCGGCGGAGACGCCTGACGTCGAGCCGGCGGTCGAAGCGGGCCCGGTGATCCGCGAAGATTTGCGCACGGCCGAGGAGGTCGCCGCCGGCGATGTGGAGGCGCCGAGCGAGGCGTTCGAACTGCTGTCAGCGCCGCGCGGCGCACCGGACGATCTCGCCAAGCTGCACGGCGTCGGCCCGCAGCTTGTCAAGAAACTCAACGACGCCGGCGTCTATCACTATTGGCAGCTTGCCGCGATGAACCCGGCGGATGTTGAAAAGCTTGACGCCGAATTGAAGCTCAATGGCCGCATTGCGCGCGACGGTTGGATCGATCAGGCGAAGGCGCTGCTCGCCGCGTAGTTCGATCCATCACGTTCGATGCTTATGACGCGCGCCGGTCCGATGGGCCGGCGCCGTCGCATGACCCATTAGAAGGAATTCCGACCATGGCTACGATCACCGCCTCCCTTGTGAAGGAACTGCGCGAGAGCACCGGCGCGGGTATGATGGATTGCAAGGCGGCGCTCACCCAGACCGACGGCGATTTCGAAGCGGCGGTCGACTGGCTGCGCAAGAAGGGCCTCTCCAAGGCGGCGAAGAAGGCCGATCGCGTCGCCGCCGAAGGCCTTGTCGCCGCGCTCGTCGCGGATAAGAAGGGCGTCGTCGTCGAGGTGAATTCCGAGACCGACTTCGTCGCGCGCAATGCCGACTTCCAGACGCTCGTCAAGAACATCGCTGAAGTCGCGCTCAAAAGCGGCAAGACCGACGTCGAGACGCTCGGCAAGGAAGCCTATTCGGGCGGCGGAACGGTGAGCGAAGCGATCACCAACGCGATTGCGAGCATCGGCGAGAACCTCACTCTACGCCGCGCCGCCGCGCTCAGCGTCGGTGACGGCGTCGTCGGCCGCTACGTCCATTCGCAGGTCGTCGACGGCCAGGGCAAGATCGCGGTGATCGTCGCGCTCGAATCGAAAGGCGATAAGGAAGTGCTGGCGGCGCTTGCGCGTCAGCTTGCGATGCATGTCGCCTCGGCCAATCCGTTGGCGCTCGACGCGTCCGGCCTCGATCCGGCGACGGTCGAGCGCGAGAAGAAGCTGCTGGCCGAGAAGAACGCCGGCAAGCCCGAGAACGTGCTGCAGAAGATCATCGACTCTGGGCTGAAGACCTACGCCAAGGAGGTCTGCATGGTCGATCAGGTGTCGAACCATCCGGACCACAGCGGCAAGACCGTCGCGCAGGCGGTCAAGGAGCTCGAAGGCAAGGCGGGCGCGCCGATCGCCATCAAGGGCTTCGAGCGTTATGCGCTCGGCGAAGGCATCGAGAAACAGACGAGCGATTTCGCGGCGGAAGTGGCGGCGGCTGTGAAGGGATAGCCGTTCCCCCCGAAGCGTTTACGAGAAACGCCCCAGCCGAGAGGCTGGGGCAATTTTTTGGCCTGCGGCGTGTCTTTTCGACAAGTATTTATCTTCATACAAATTTATCTTGACATGAATTTATTCATGAACGAATAATTAGCGCAATTTCGGAGCAGCTACAATGCCGGACCTGCACCACCGCCTGAATGAGCGCGCCAAGCTCGTGTCTCTTCTCTTATCAGGCAAAAGCGTGCTGATGCTCGCGCCGCGCCGCATCGGCAAGACCTGGCTCATGGATAGGGTCAAGGAAGACCTCGAAAGGACCGGCGCCCGCGCCATCAAGGTCGAGGTTGCGGGCCTTTCGACCGAACAGGAATTTCTCATCGAACTATGCAAGGCGATTGAAAACGCCCAGGAACTGAGAGAACGCGTCGTGACGCAGCTCCTCCAGCGCCTCAAGCAGCTTTCCGGCAACATCGAATCGGGAAGTCTGACGCAAGCTGCGGGCAAGCTCGACCCGCGCCAGTTCCTCGAAACGCTCGTCCAGGAATTGAACAAGGGCGAGAGCAGAACCGTCTTACTCATCGACGAATTCGCGCTTTTCGTTCAAGAATTCGCCAAACGCGATTCTGACTCGGCGCGGCGTCTTCTCTATCAGCTTCGCAAGCTGTGGCAGGGCTGCGGGAACGTCGTATGGTTTCTCACCGGCTCCATAGGACTCGATGAAATCGGCCGCCGGTACGACATGACCGGCGCTCTGCTCGGCATTGAACCTGTTCCACTCGACCCTTTTAGCCCAGTTGAGGCGCGCTCTTTTTTCGAAGAGCTGCAAGAGCAGAGAATTATCCGTCCTTTCTCATTCGCCGAGGGCGCGTTTGAATATTTTGTTAGCGAACTTGGCTGGCTCTCGCCTTACCACATCGAACACATTCTGAAGCTCGTCGAAATTTCCAACAACGTGGTAGGCGTCGCGCAGATCGACGGCGCCTTAGACAAAATACTGTCGCCAGCCTACCGGCTGCATTTCGCGGCGTGGGACGAACATATCGACAAGAATTTCTTGCCCGACGACGCGCGCGCGATGCGCATCATTCTTCAGATCGCCGCGCAGCACGCCAATGGCGAAGTTGAAACGACTTACCTCACCAGACTCGGTCCCGGCCTGGAGCGCCGAAAGCTTCTCAATCACCTGACGGCGCTCGCCAATGACGCCTATCTCGTCAAGGCCGGCGAACGCTGGCGGTTTCGCTCAGGCATCCTGCGCCGCTACTGGATCGAGTATGTAGCATGAGCGCTCAAGGCCCGCTCCCGCTCTATAGTCAGCACGGCGTGGACGACGCGACATTCATCGCGAATTTCGTCGCGCGTCATGCCGAACTCGATTCGCTTCTCGCCTCGCTGCGCGCCAATGCGAAGGGCGGCGCCGCGCGCCACGAAATCATCGTCGGCGCGCGCGGCATGGGCAAGACGTCGCTGCTGCGTCGCATCGCCATCGCCATCGGCGCGGATGAAGAACTCTCTCGCGCCTTCGTCGCGCTGCGCTTTCGCGAAGAGCAATATAACGTCGTTTCGCTCGCAGCCTTCTGGCGCAATTGCTGCGACGCGCTCGCCGAATGGTGTGAAAAGGCGAAGCGGCGCGATTTGGCGAAATGCCTCGACGACGCGATTGACGCAGGTAACGCTGAGATGTTGGAGGGTGCCTTCCTCGATGTTTGCAGGGGGCTAGGGCGGCGCGCCGTGTTGCTGCTCGACAATCTCGACCTCATCCTCGACAATCTAAAGGAAGAGGATAACTGGCGTCTGCGCGGCGTTCTACAAAGCGAGCGGGGGCCGATCATCCTAGGGGCGGCCACACACCTTCTCGTGCAAAGCGGCGATCGCGGCGCGCCGTTTTACGAATTTTTCCATCCTTATATTCTGGAGCCGTTAGGCGAGAACGAGCTTCTCGCCTGTTTACGCGCGCTCGCCGGCGCTCGGGGCGGGAAAGGCGCGCCGGTTCTCGCGCTGCTTGCAAAGGAACCCGAACGCGCGCTCACGCTTTACGCTTTGACCGGCGGCAATCCGCGCGTTCTCGCGCTCATTTATCAATTGCTGGAGCGCGCCGACAGTCACGAGATATTCGCCGACCTCGAGGCGCTGCTCGATCAGGTCACGCCCTTCTACAAGGCGCGCGTCGAGGAATATACGGGCGCAAATCAGCGCGCCGTCATCGACGCGATCGCCCTCAATTGGGACCCGATCTCATCGAACGAAATCGAGGCGGCGACCGGCATTCCGGTGACGACGATTTCGCCCGTTCTCGCCCGCCTGAAGCGGGACGGCTTTATCGAGGAGGTTCAGGGCTCGGGCGCGCGAGCGAATTACCAGCTTTCCGAGCGCTTTTTGAATATCTGGTATCTGATGCGTCACGGCACGCGTCAGACGCGGCAAAAGCTGCGTTGGTTGACGATATTGCTCGCGCGACTCTTCAGCGAGTCTGAACTTGAACGCATGGCGCGCGATGGAGAGCACATGACGGGCCTCTGGCGTGCCGATTGGTGCGACGCCGTGCGGGAGGCCCATGCGGAAGTCATCCGGGCCAAGGAAAATCGGCGACTGGATTCCGACGATCGCTTGCGGGAAATCGCTGCGAAGGATTTCGATCCGGATGGTTCTATAGACAATGTCGCGCGCGGGCTGTTGATCCAAGCGCTCCGCTGCATAGAAGGCGACGACTTCGAGGGAGCGCTCATCGCGCTTGACGATTGGATCGCGCGCTTTGGAGTATCGGAAACTCCGGCGCTACAAATAGCGGTCGCGCACGTGCTGTTCGGCAAGGGCATCACGCTCGGGCGGTTGGGCCGCTCCGAGGAGGGCATCGCCGTTTATGACGAATTGATCGTGCGCTTTGGGTCGTCGGATGCTCCGGCGCTGCAGGAGCAAATTGCGCGCGCGCTGTTCAACAAGGGCGCTGCGCTTGGGGAGTTGGGCCGCGTCGAGGGAGCGCTTGTCGTCTATGATGACCTGATTGCGCGCTTTGGGATGTCCGAAGCTCCGGCCCTGCAAGAGCAATGCGCGCGCGCTCTGCTTAACAAGGGTGTTTCGCTTTGGGAACTGGGCCGTGCGGAGGAAGCGCTTGTCGTCTATGACGATTTGATCGCGCGCTTTGGGATGTCGGAGAATCTTGCGCTGCAAGAGCAGGTCGCGAGTGCGCTGAATAACAAGGGCATTGCGCTTGGGGAATTGGGCCGCGCGGAGGAGGAGATTGCTGTCTATGACGATTTGATCGCTCGCTTTGGGGCGTCGGAGGCTCCATCGCTGCAATACGTGCTAGCGCTCGCAATGTTCGGTAAGGGCTTTGCGCTTAGGGAGTTGGGCCGCGCGGAGGAGGGGATCGCCGTCTATGATGAATTGATCGCACGCTTTGGGGCATCGGACGCCCCTGCCCTGCAAGAGGAAGTCGCGCGCGCGCTGTTAGACAAGAGCGCTGCGCTTCGGCGTTTGGGCCGCGTCGAGGAAGAGCTCGTCGTCTATAACGAATTGATCGCACGTTTTGGGACATCGCGAGCACCGACTTTGCAAGAGCAAGTAGCACGCGCTCTCAGAAACAAGGGTGTTGCGCTAGGGAGGTTGGGCCGCGACGAGGAAACGCTTGTCGTCTTTGACGATTTGATCGCACGCTTTGGGAGGTCAGAGGTTCGCGCCCTGCAAGAGCAAGTCGCGAGTGCGCTCTACAACAGGGGGGTTGCGCTTGGTCGGTTAGGCCGAGCGGCCGGAGCGCTTGTCGTCTATGACGATTTGCTTGCGCGCTTTAGATCGTCGGAGTCTACAGCGCTGCAAGATCAGGTCGTGCGTGCTTTGGTCAACAAGGGCGTTGTGCTTGGCCGATTGGGCCGCGACGAGGAAGCGCTTGTCGTCTTTGACGATGTGATCGCGTGCTTTGGAGCGTCGGAGGTTCCGGCGCTGCAAGAGCACTTGGCACGCGCGCTGAATTACAAGGGCGTTGCGCTTGAGGAGTTGGGCCGCGGGGAAGAAGCGCTTGTTGTCTATGACGATTTGATCGCGCGGTTTGGGGCCTCAGAGGCTCCGGCGCTGCAAGAACCATTAGCGCAAGCCTTCAATGGAAAGGGGCGGTTGCTTGCGGATCACTTCGGCCGCCACGCAGAAGCCGAGGCGGCCTATCGGCGTGGCACCGCGCTCGCGCCCGCTGATGACATTTTGCGCGAAAATCTCGCATGGCTGCTATTGGAGACAAATCGCGTCAAGGACGCCAAGCCACTGATCGCCGAACTGTCGACGTTGGGCCCGGAAGGCCGCGCGCTTCTCGATGCGGGTCACGAGATCGCGGCCGATAATTTCGGCTCCGGCGTCGCCTATCTCGGCAAGGCGCTCGATACGCAGCTCGAAGAGGGCAAGTCGCCTTTCTTTGAAGATTTGTTGCGACTTCTGCGTCTTGCGGCGGCGCGCGGATTCGGCGAGCGGCTCATTGAATGGTTCAAGGAGAGCGGCAACGCCGATCGTTACGCCCCCGTCTATGGCGCCTTTGTCGCCAAGGTGCGCGGCGAGCAATTCTTGCGCGATCTCAATCCGGAAGTGCGTAAATTCGCTGAGAAGTTTTACGACTTCCTGTCGCGGCCAAAGAAAGAAGAGCCGCCCGCCAAAAAGTCTCGCCGTTCGACGCGGCGGCGACGGTAATCTGGCGTCCCACGGCGTGGATGGCCACGACAAGCGCGGCCGTGACGCGCTGTCCCCAGCTCTTGGGCCCCCTCACTTGCCCGCGCCGCGCGGCGTCCGTATGAAGATGGCGCTCCGCCTCAGCAAGCGAGATTCGCCTCATGTCCGACCAAACGTCGACGCGAAGATTTAAGCGCGTGATCGTCAAGCTGTCCGGGGAGGCGCTTCAGGGCGCTGCGCCGCATGGTCTCGACGCAACGACGCTCGCCCGCATCGCCGCCGATCTCGCGACAGCCGCGGCGGCGGGTCATGAGATCGCCGTCGTCGTCGGCGGCGGCAACTTCTTTCGTGGCATCAAGGGAGCCGACACCGGCATCGAGCGGGCGCGCGCCGATTCGATCGGCATGCTGGCGACGGTGATGAACGGCTTAGCGCTCGAGCAGGCGGTCGAAGGGCAGGGCCGTCCGGCGCGCTGTCTTTCCTCCGTGCCGATGCCGTCCGTATGCGAATCCTTTTCCCGCCGCGCGGCCCTGCATCATCTGGCCAAGGGGCGCGTCGTCATCGCGGCGGGAGGCACCGGCAATCCTTTCTTCACGACGGACACCGGCGCGGTGCTGCGCGCCGCAGAGCTCTCGGCCGACGCCGTGCTCAAGGCCACCCAGGTCGACGGCGTCTATACCGCCGATCCAAAACGTGATCCGAGCGCGAAGCGTTACGACCGGTTGAGCCATGACGAGGCGATCGCCCGCAATCTGGCGGTGATGGACACCGCGGCTTTCGCGCTCGCCCGCGAGAACAAGATTCCGATTCTCGTCTTTTCGATCGCCGAGCCGGGCGCAATTGACGCGGCGCTTTCCGGCAAAGGGCGCGCTACCCTCGTCGCGCCGTAAGGACCTTTCGCGCGCGGCGGGAAATCATGCCATAAATCGCAGCGCCGCCGAGCCGGAGGCGGGGGCGTGCGCCGCTTTCGCGACGCCGAGTTTGGACGCCAAGTTTGAAAGCATCAAGAAGCCGCGCCGCGTTGGACGACAGCGGCGAGAGATCAAAGACAGGTTGCACATATGATGGAAACTTTTGACATTGCGGATTTGAAGCGCCGCATGCAGGGCGCGGTCGCGACGCTCAAACACGAATTTGGCGGGCTTCGAACCGGACGGGCGTCGACGAGCCTGCTCGATCCGGTTCATGTCGACGCTTATGGGCAGGTTTCGCCGCTCAATCAGGTGGCCACCGTCAGCGTGCCTGAGCCCCGCCTTATTTCAGTTCAGGTTTGGGACAAGGCGCTGGTCATCGCCGTTGACAAGGCGATCCGCGAAGCCAATCTCGGTCTTCAGCCGACGGTCGAAGGACAGATCCTGCGCATCCGCATGCCGGAGCTAAACGAGCAGCGGCGCAAGGAACTCGTCAAGGTCGCGCATAAATACGCCGAGGAGGCGCGGGTCGCCGTACGCCATGTGCGCCGCGACGGCCTCGACATTCTCAAGAAGTTGCTCAAGGATCACGCGATCCCCGAGGATGACGAAAAGCGCCACGAGCAAGAGGTGCAGAAGGCGACAGACGAGACGGTGAAGGAGATCGACGCCGCGCTCGCCGCCAAGGAAAAGGAAATTATGCAGGTCTAGGAGCTGCGGCGTCGCCAGCTGCAGGTCCGACGGCCATTCGGAACCCGAGTATGATGGAAAGCGACATTCTGGAGGAGGAGGCGAACGCGCGGAACGCGCGCGCGGCCCCGCGTCACGTCGCGCTGATCATGGACGGCAACGGTCGTTGGGCGGCCAAGCGCGGCCTGCCGCGGTTCGAAGGACATCGGCGGGGCGTCGAGGCTTTGCGCCGCGCCGTGCGGGCGTCGACCGAGCTCGGTATCGGCTATCTGACGGTTTACTCCTTTTCCGCGGAAAACTGGACGCGCCCGCGCGAGGAGGTGGAAAGCCTTCTCACGCTGCTGCATCGATTTATCCGTAACGATCTTGCGGAGTTGCACGCTAATAACGTTCGCGTTCGCGTCATCGGGGCGCGCGCCGACCTCGCGCCGGACATCTCGGATCTGCTGCGCGAGGCCGAGCAGGTGACGCAGGCGAACACGGGGCTCACCCTCGTCGTCGCGTTCAACTATGGCGCGCGGCAGGAGATTGCGGCGGCCGCGCGCGCGCTTGCCGAAATGGTCGCGCAAGGTCGGCTCTCGCCCGAAGAGATCGACGCTGACGCGATTGCGCGGCGGCTCGACACCGCGGACATTCCCGATCCAGACCTGATCATCCGCACGTCGGGCGAGCAGCGGCTGTCGAATTTTCTGCTGTGGCAGGCGGCTTATGCTGAATTCGTCTTCCTGCCGATTCTCTGGCCGGACTTCGACGAAGCCGCGCTTACCGCGGCGATAGCGGAATATGCGCATCGCGATCGCCGTTTTGGCGGACTTGAGGCTGCCGCGCGCAGCGCTAAGACCGCTTCATGACGGCGAATCCCAGGGAACAGATCGTCGGCAAAGCGGAACGGTCGCTGGGGCCTGCCGGAGGCTTCGGCGATCTTGGACCGCGCGTGGCCTCCGCTGCGGCTATGGTCATCGCGGCGCTTGGAACGCTCTATGTCGGCGGCGATATCTTCGCGCTTTTTTGGCTCGCCGCCGCCTTCGCCGTGAGCTGGGAGTGGCAAAATCTCATAGGCGGCGAGGGCCGCGCGGCCCGAATTGCAATCGGCGGCGCGGCGGTCGCGGCGGCGACGGCGTTCGGGCGGGCCTCAATGCCTGGCGCGGCCGCTCTCGCGATTGCGATCCTAGCGCTGGCGGGCGCGGCCGTCGGGGGCGCCGAGCGTCGACTCTGGGCGGCCGCCGGCGTCGTCTACGCCAGCGCGCTCGCCTTCTCGGTATGCCTTTTGCGCGAATCGCCCGACGTCGGCGCGCTCGCCATCGCATTTCTATTCGCCGTGGTGTGGGGCACCGATATCTTTGCCTATTTCGGCGGCAGGCTGATCGGCGGACCCAAGCTTTGGCCGCGCGTATCGGCGGGAAAGACCTGGTCGGGCACGATCACGGGCGTCGTTTCTGGCGCTTTGTTTGGCGTCGCGGCAGTCTATTTCGGCGGTGGTCCGCAACTTGCGAGCTGGCGTGTCTTCTTGGTGGGTCTCGCCGCCGCCGCCTTTTCGCAGGTCGGCGATCTTTTTGAATCTTCGGTCAAGCGCCGCTTCGGCGTAAAGGATTCGAGCCGGCTCATTCCGGGCCATGGCGGCATGATGGATCGGCTCGACGGCTTCATCTTCGCCAGCGTCTTCGCGGCGATGGTAGGGCTGTTGCGCAGCGCGCCGTCGGTGGCCGCAGGTCTTTTCTTCTGGTAGGGCGGAGCGGATGGAATCAGGAAACGGACAGGTCCACGCTCACGCCCCGGCGCAATCGCGCGCGCCGCGCCGCATCGTTCTCTTGGGCGCGACGGGCTCGATTGGCCGTTCGACGGTCGATCTGCTCGAGCGCGATCCGGAAGGATTTTCGGTTTCTGCGGTGGCCGGCGGACGCGACGTCGAGGCGCTCGCACGTGTCGCCCGCGCCGTGAAGGCCGAATTCGCGGCGATCCGCGACGAGAGCGCCTATGACGCCCTTAAGGAGGCGCTCGCCGGGACCAATACCCAGGTCGCCGCGGGCCGCGAGGCGGTCATTGAGGCCGCGCTGCGCGACGCCGACCTCGTCGTCTCCGCCGTCGTCGGCGCGGCCGGCGTGGAGCCGACCTACGCCGCGCTCGCCGCGGGCCGCGACGTGGCGCTCGCCAACAAGGAATGCCTCGTCTGCGCCGGCGGGCCCTTCATGCGAATGGCGGCGGAGATGGGCGTGCGGCTGCTGCCGATGGACAGCGAACATAACGCCATCTTCCAGGCGCTTGGCGGCGAGGATCCGTCCCGCATCGAACGCATGATCATCACCGCCTCCGGCGGCCCTTTCCGCACCTGGAGCAAGGAGCGCATCGCCGAGGCGAGCGTCGAAGAGGCGCTCAATCACCCCAATTGGGCCATGGGCCCAAAAATCACGGTCGACTCCGCCGGCATGATGAACAAGGGCCTCGAACTCATCGAAGCTCACCATCTCTTTGGCGTGCCAGCCGAAAAGCTCGAAGTCGTCGTACACCCGCAGTCGATCGTGCATGGGCTCGTCGCCTTTTCCGACGGCTCGGTCACGGCCGGGATGGCCGCGCCGGACATGCGCACGCCGATCGCCCATTGTCTCGGTTATCCCGATCGGCTGACGACGCCGACGCCGCGCCTCGATCTGGCGAAAATTGCTGCGCTGACGTTTGAAGCGCCTGATTTTGATCGCTTTCCGGCGTTGAGACTGGCGCTTGACGCTTTGCGCATGGGCGGCGGACTGCCCACCGTGCTCAACGCCGCCAACGAAATCGCTGTCGAAGCTTTCCTCGATCGGCGGATTTCCTTCGACGGGATTTCTCGCCACGTCGCCGAGGCTTGCGAGGCCGCCCTGCGCGACGGAAGCGCAAATGCGCCCGAAAGCGTTGAGGACGCTCTCGCCGTGGACCATATTGTCAGAGAACGATCACGATCGGCCTTGGCCGGGCGCGTCGCATCGGGCATGCTGACGCTTCAGTGATCATGTGGCGTGCGCCACCAGTGGCTTGGCGCAATTGAGACCGGCGAGACAGCGCTTTGCTAGACCTCCTGACGACATTCGCCTTCTACCTTATCCCCTTCGTGCTCGTCCTCACGCTGGTGGTGTTCGTGCACGAGTTCGGGCACTTCATCGTCGGCCGCTGGTGCGGCGTGAAAGTGGACGCCTTCTCGATCGGCTTCGGCCCTGAACTCTGGTCCAGGGTGGATCGCCTCGGCACGCGCTGGCGCATCGCCGGCATTCCGCTTGGCGGCTATGTCACCTTCCATGGAGACGCCAACGCGGCGAGCGCGCCGGACCCCGCCGCCGTGCGCGCAATGCCGGAGGCCGAGCGCAAGGTCACCTTCGCCGCCCAGTCGGTTTGGAAGCGCGCCGCCATCGTATTCGCAGGGCCTTTCGCGAATTTCGTCTTGGCGATCGCGATTTTCGCAATTCTTTTCGGCGTCTACGGGCGCACCATCTACGCGCCGCGCGTTGGCTCGCTTACGCCCGCCGGCGCCGGCGCCGCGGCCGGCTTCATGGCTGGGGACCTGGTGCTCACCGTGGACGGCGCGCCGATCGATTCCTTCTCGAAGCTGCAGGAAATCGTTTCAGGCTCGGCGGATAAGAAGCTCGTCTTCGTGATTCGACGCGGCGATCAGGAACTGACGATTCCCGCCGTTCCCGCTTTTCGGGAAGTCGAAAGCGCGATCGGCAAAGTCCGTATCGGCATGCTGGGCATTCAGGCGTCGAAGGCCGCCGCCGACATTCGCCAGGAACGCTACGGACCCGCCGACGCGGTGGCGATGGGCGTGCAGGAAACCTGGACGGTCGTGCGCCGCACGGGTTCTTACATCGGCGGACTCGTCACGGGGCGCGAAAGCGCCGATCAGCTCTCGGGACCGATCGGCATCGCGCAAGTCTCGGGACAGATGGCTCAGGCGGCTTCCAAGGTCGGCATGGCGCCCCTGCTGAGCCTCATCGCGATTCTCTCCGTGTCGATCGGCCTGCTCAATCTTATGCCGGTGCCGCTGCTTGACGGCGGCCATTTGCTGTTCTTCGCCATTGAAGCGGCGCGCGGTCGAGCGCTTAACGAGCGCGCGCAGGAAGTCGCATTCCGAGTGGGCCTCGCCATGGTGGGCGCGCTGATGATTTTCTCGACATACAACGACATCGCGCGGCTCATTCACAAGCTCGCCGGCTCCGGCTCCTAATCGCAGCGGCTGCCGCTGACGCGGCGCACACGCCGCCACGGAAGAGCGCGACTCCCGACTCAATTTGGACATGTTCTCAGTTGCGCGCCACGTCTTAACCATGCGCTGACCATGAATCGTGGCTTTAACGTCACGCCTTCGACAAATCGCGGAAACCACATTTATTCTGCATTTGCAGGGTTGGTTAAACCCTGTAGAAGGAATCGCATAGCGCTGGCGACGCGCGCGCGTCGTCGGCGGTTTTACGATGAAGTTTGCGCCGCGGTATGGGCGGCGACATTGCGACGAGGACGAGGACCTGCTTTACATGCGCTCAATCGGCGGCATTTGGAAATCTTCGTTCTTTTTTGCGGTTCTCGCCGCCATGCTGGTCCTAAGCGTTCCAGCATTCGCCGCGCCCGATATCAATCGCGTCGCGTTCGAGGGCAACAGCAAGGTCAAGACGGACATCCTGCAGGAGCAGGTGCGTTCGCGCGCTCACACCGCCTTTAATCCGCAGGTCGCTGATTCTGACGTCGCGCGGTTGACGGAAGTTTATCGCCGGTCTGGCCGCGCCGCCGCGAAGATAAGCTACCGCACCGTGGAGCTGCCGAACGGACGGGTTGATCTCGTCTTCACGATCGTCGAAGGCGACAAAACCGGCGTCAAGGAAATCCGATTCGTCGGCAATGAAGTTTATTCCACGCGTCGTCTCGTCGGCATGATGGAGACGACGGAGATGAACTTCCTGTCGTTCATCAAGACGAGCGACGTTTACGATCCGGACCGCATCGCCGCGGACCTCGAACTGATTCGCCGCTTCTATCTCAAGAACGGCTACGCCGATTTCCGCGTGATCAGCTCCGACGTGCAATTCGATCCGTCGGTCGGCGGCTACATCATCACCATCGTCGTGCACGAAGGCCCGCAGTATCGCGTCTCCTCCGTCAGCGTCGAATCTCATCTGCCGGACGTGGACGGCGCCACGTTAACCGATTATCTGCGCATTGGACCGGGCGACGTCTATAACGGCGACGCGGTGGAGAAGACCGTCGAAGCGCTGACGCGCGAGATCGCCAGGAAAGGATACGCCTTCACCCAGGCGCGCCCGCGCGGCGAGCGCAATCCTGCGGATCAGACGGTGGCGATCCAATTCCTCCTTGAGGAAGGGCCGCGCGTCTACATTGAGCGGATCAACATCCGCGGGAACACGCGCACGCGCGACTATGTCATCCGTCGCGAATTCGATATCGGCGAGGGCGACGCCTATAACCGCGTGCTCATCGATCGGGCTGAGCGTCGATTGAACGGCCTCGGCTACTTCAAGAAGGTGAAGATCACGAATGAGCCGGGCTCCGCGCCTGACCGCGTGATTCTGAACGTCGATGTTGAAGATCAGCCGACGGGCAACTTCGGCATCTCGGGCGGCTATTCGACGAACCAGGGCTTCATCGCCGAAGTGTCGGTGTCGGAAAGCAACTTCATGGGCCGCGGCCAAGCGGTTCGCGTTTCGGTGCAGGAAGGCCAGATCGCTCGCGGCGTCACGTTCAGCTTCACCGAGCCCTATTTCCTCGACCAGCGCATCGCCGCCGGATTCGACGTCTTCGCGCGCCGTCAGGACGCTTATAGCTACTCGATCTACAGCTCGACCTCGATCGGCGGCACGGTGCGCTTCGGCATTCCGATCACCGAGGAGCTCTCCTTCTCGCCGCACTATTCAATCTACCAGACGACGATCTCGATCCCGAACGACTCTAAGCGCCCTTACAACGACTGTTTGATACCGGTGCCTGGGTATACGCCCGGATTCAGCCCGTTTTTCCCGACGCCGAGCCTCTTCATCAACTGTCAGTCGAACGGCGAAGCCTCGCTCGCGATCAAGACTTCGCAAGGCACGCTGTTGACCTCGCTTATCGGCTACCAGCTGAATTACAATACGATCGACAACTTCAAGAATCCGCATAACGGCTGGCTGGCGACGTTCGGCCAGGACGCGGCGGGCCTTGGCGGCGGCGCGCATTATCTGCGCACGACCGGCGACATCCGCTACTTCCGCGAGGTTCCCTATCTCGACGACGTCGTCGGCATCGCTCGTCTGCAGGGCGGCGATCTGTCGACCTTCGGCGGCTACAAGGCCCGCATTCAGGACAATTTCAATCTCGGACCGAGCCTGGTGCGCGGCTTCGCGCCGGGCGGCATTGGCCCGCGCGACTCGAACCTCCTGACGAGCCTCACCAATAACCGCGGCAATTCTCTTGGCGGCTCCAACTATGTCGGCGGCTCGCTCGAAGTCCAATTCCCGATCTGGGGCCTGCCGAAGGATCTCGGATTGCGAGGCGCGCTCTTCGCCGACGCTGGCTCGCTGTGGAATTTCCGCGGACGGACGAATTTCGCAAATAATCTTCCGACAATTCCTGGCGTGACCTGCATCGGCGCCTATACGCCTCAGGCGGCCTTCGGCCAGGGCAACTGCGTTGTGCCGATCGCGAACAACTTCGCGCTGCGCTCGTCAGTCGGCGCTTCGGTTCTATGGAATTCGCCCATGGGACCGATTCGCTTCGACTATGCGGTCGTGACCTCGAAGGTCTATGGCGACATCACTCAGGCCTTCCGCTTTAGCGGCGGCACTAACTTCTGATGGGTGAACAGGATCGCCGGGCGAGTTGCGCCCGGCGGACGGTTGAACGCATGGCTGGCGTCGTCGCTCAAGGCGTCGGATAGTGAGCGCGGCGGCTTTCTTTCCTTTGGCGCATCCCACTCACCTGAGCGAGATCGCTCAGATCGCTGGCGCCGAAATACGCGGCCGCGAATCCGTGTTCGGCGAGCCTGCGCCGCCGCCAGTCGTCATCGGCGTCGCGCCGCTCGATTGGAGCAGGCCGGGCGATCTTTGCTTTTACGACAATCCGCGCTATCGCAACGCGCTATCTGAATGCCGCGCGACCGCATGTTTCCTGCGCGAGCGGCATCTTGCGCTGCTTCCTAAGTCCGTCGTCGCGCTCGTCGTCGACGATCCGCAGCGCGCCATGACGCTAGCGACGGCGCATCTTTTTCCGGAGGCGCTGCGACCTAAGTCCCTGTTTCAATCCAGCGGCGTTTCTCCAGGAGCCGCCGTGCACCCCGAGGCGCGACTCGAACCTGGCGTCATTGTCGATCCGGGCGCCGTGATCGGGCCAGGCGCCGAGATCGGCGCGGGAACGATCATCGGACCTCAGGCGGTGATCGGCCCCTATGTGCGCATCGGGCGCGACTGTTCGATCGGCGCGCATGCGAGCCTCACTCATGCGCTGATCGGCGATCGTGTCGTGATTCATCCAGGCGCGCGGCTGGGGCAGGACGGCTTCGGTTTCGCGCCGACGCGGCAAGGCTATCTCAAAACGCCGCAGATCGGCCGCGTCATCGTGCAGGACGACGTCGAGATCGGCGCCAATACGACGATCGACCGCGGCGCCTCGCGCGACACGATCATCGGCGAGGGAACCAAGATCGACAATCTCGTGCAGATCGGCCACAACGTGGTGATCGGCCGGTTTTGCGCGATCGTCGCTCAGTCTGGCGTCGCCGGTTCTTGCGAAATTGGCGATTTCGTCGCGCTTGGCGGACAATCCGCTGTCGCGGGCCACATCACAATCGGAGAAGGCGCCGCGGTCGCGGCCAAATCCGGGGTGATGCGCGACGTGCCGGCCGGAGAGCGGGTCGGCGGCGCCCCCGCGCGCCCCCTGCGGCGGTTTCTGCGCGGCGCGGCGCTGCTTGACCGACTCGCGCGCAAGGACAAGCCGACGTAAGACAATCGAAGAAAACAAGCACGGCGATCGCCATGCTTTGGAAGGAGGAAACAATGGTCGAGGCCGCGGCCGGCGCGACTCTCGAGAGCGCCGACATTTTGCAGATCATGAGTCAGCTGCCGCACCGTTATCCGTTCTTGCTCGTCGATCGCATCTTCGATATCCGCGGCGACGAATCTTGCGTCGGCGTGAAGAACGTTACGGTCAATGAGCCGCAGTTTCAGGGACACTTTCCCGAGCGTCCAATCATGCCGGGCGTCCTGCTCATTGAGGCGATGGCGCAGACCGCCGGGGTGATCGCCATCCGCGCGATGAATGGAGCGGACCGTTCGCGTCTGGTCTATTTCGTCACGATCGACGGCGCGAAGTTTCGCAAGCCCGTGACGCCCGGAGACCGCGTCGAAATTCACATGACGAAGACTGCGCAGAAACGCAATATTTGGTGGTATGCGGGGCGTGCGATGGTCGACGGCGCGCTGGTCTGCGAAGCGCAGATCAGCGTCATGATGGGCGCGTGAGCGTCGCTGCCGCGAGTTAGAAAAATGAACCCTTCGGTTCATCCCTCGTCTGTCGTCGAAGAAGGCGCGTGGCTCGGCGCCGACGTGACCGTCGGTCCCTTCTGCCATATCGGCGCCGGCGTTAAGATCGGCGACAACTCGACTCTCCGCTCCCACGTGGTCGTTGGCGGTCGGACGCGCATCGGCGCCCGCGCTCGAATCTTCCCCTTCGCCGCGATCGGGCTGCCCTCGCAGGACATCAAGGCGGCGTTGGCGGAGGGCGCGCTGACGATCGGCGACGACTGCGTCATTCGCGAAGGCGTAACCATCAACGCAGGCGTCGGCGAGGGCACGCGCATCGGCGCGCGTTGCGTATTTCTCGCTTCCTCGCATGTCGCGCATGACTGCCGGCTTGGCGACGACGTGATATTATCCAACCAGGTTCTGCTTGGCGGCCATGTCGAGATCGGCGATTGCGCAATGATTGGCGGCGCGACGGCGATACATCAGAATGTGCGCATCGGCGCGCATGCCTTTGTCGGCGGCCTGGCAGGCGTCGAAGGCGACGTCATTCCCTTCGCGCTCGCTTCGGGAAACCGGGCGCATCTTTTCGGCCTCAATGTCGTCGGCCTGCAGCGGCGCGGCTTTGCGACGGCGCGCATCGATCGGCTGCGTGGCGCCTACCGTTTGCTCTTTGCGCGAGAAGATGCGCGCGTGCTCAGCGAACGCATTGAAATCCTGTCGCGAGATTTTGCTGGCGATGCGGATGTCGCTGCGATGCTCGATTTTCTACGCGCGCCTTCGACGCGCCCGCTGTGCGCGCCTCGGGCGCGCTGAAGTCCTATGAAAGCGCCACGCATCTTTCTTGTCGCGGGCGAAGCCTCCGGCGATCAGCTTGGCGCAGCCTTGATGCGCGCGTTGCGCGCCGCGTGTCCGGAGGCCGTGTTCGCTGGCGTCGGCGGCGAGGCGATGGTGAACGAGGGACTTGCTTCGCTCTTTCCGCTTGCGGATATCGCGGTGATGGGCCTCATTCCGGTCCTGGCGCGTCTGCCGCGGCTCATGAGACGCATCGATGAGACGGCGCGCGCGGTCGCTGATTGGGCGCCGGACTGTCTCGTCATTATTGACGCGCCAGATTTCACCCATCGCGTCGCGCGCCGCGTACGCGCCGCCCGACCGGATCTGCCCATCATCGACTATGTCAGCCCAACAGTCTGGGCGTGGCGGCCGGGTCGAGCGCGCGCGATGCGGGATTACGTCGATTGCGTTCTGGCGTTGCTGCCGTTCGAACCGCTCGCGCATGCGCAACTTGGAGGACCGAGATGCGTCTATGTCGGCCATCCGCTCGTCGAGCGACTCGATGAGTTGACTACGCATGCTCCTGACCGAGATGGCGCTCGATCGCTGCTCGTTCTGCCGGGGTCGCGACTTGCCGAAATTCGGCGCATGACGCCAATCTATGGCGAGACGCTGGCGCTTCTTCTCCGCGAACGCGCTGATTTCGACGTCGTCATCCCTGTCGCGCCGAATATGGAGCAGGCGTTGCGTCACGAATTGCGCGGCTGGCCGATGACGCCGCGGCTTATCGGCCAGTCTGAGAAATTCGCCGCATTTCGAAAGGCGAGCGCCGCGCTCGTTACGTCCGGCGCGGCGACGCTGGAATTGGCGCTCGCCGACGTTCCGATGGCGGTCGCCTATAAGGTGTCGCGCGCCGAATCATTGTTGCGCTTTCTCATCAAGGTCGATTCGATCGTGTTGCCCAATCTCATCATCGGCGAAAAAATCGTGCCGGAATTTCTGCAGGAGGCGGCGACCCCGCGCGCGCTTGCCCATGCCTTGCGACCGCTGCTGCAGGATAGCGCCGCGCGCGAGGCGCAACTTGCTGCCTTCGAACGCGTTCGCGCGCGCTTGCTGGAAGCAGGCCGAACGCCCAGCGCTCGGGCGGCTGAGATCGTCCTTGAATATGCGTCGCGCCGTCGCGCGTAAGACGCCGCCGAACGCCGATCAGAACGGAATATCGTCGTCGAGGGCGTCGGAGAGTTTGCCGGCGGGCGCGGGACGCCGTTCGCCGGGACCGCGCTCCATGGGCGAAGAGCGGCCAAACGATCCGCCGCTCTGGCCGTAGCCGCTGTCGTAATCGCCTTCGCCGCGTCCGCCTTTACTGTCGAGCAAGGTCAACTCGCCGCGAAAACGCTGCAGCACGACATCCGTCGCCTTGCGCTGATTGCCGTCCTTGTCGGTATATTCACGGGTCTGCAACTGGCCTTCGAGATAAATCTTTGAGCCCTTGCGGCAATATTGTTCGGCGATCTTGCCGAGATTTTCGTTGAAGATCGATATGTTGTGCCACTCGGTGCGGTCCTTGCGCTCGCCGGTGTTCTTGTCGCGCCAGGACTCGGTCGTCGCCAGCGAAAAGGAGACGACGCGATCGCCAGAAGGCAGCGTTCGCACCTCCGGATCGCGGCCGAGATTGCCGATCAGGATCACCTTGTTGACGCTGCCCGCCATGTCGCTCTCCACTTGCTCAAAACGCTCGGCACTCTAGTGCAAAGGCCCGTCCGCCGGCGCGCCGGCGGCGCTTGTCCACAGATGATGTGTTCCCGCCGCCGGGCTCTGAGTGTTCGATGTTTGTTCTAGCATTGCCGCCAACATCATGCAAGCAAAGGGGAATTTTGTTCTCCTTTTCAGAAGCTTAGCTGTTACGCGAGTTCGCGCCTCACTCTGTCGCGACGCCCGTCTCGACATCGGACACATCGATCTTACGGGCGAGTCCCGCGGTCAGTCTTGCACGGTCTAGCTCGCCCTCCCAGGCGGCGATGACGATTGTCGCAACGCCGTTGCCGATGAAGTTCGTGAGCGCGCGACACTCGCTCATGAATTTATCGACGCCAAGCACGAGCGACATGCCGGGCGCGAGTTGCGGATCGACCGCCATCAAGGTGGCGGCAAGAGTGATGAAGCCCGCGCCGGAAACGCCGCTGGCGCCCTTCGACGTCAGCATCGCGACGATGAGGATCGTCGCCTGATGCGAAATGTCGAGCTCAACGCCCATCGCGCGCGCGATGAACAGCGTCGTCAGCGTCATGTAGATGTTGGTGCCGTCGAGGTTGAAGGAATAGCCGGTCGGCACGACGAGTCCGACGACAGACTTTGAACAGCCGAGCCATTGCAGCTTCTCCATCAAAGCGGGCAGGGCGCTTTCCGAAGACGAGGTGCCGAGCACGATGAGCAACTCGTCGCGCAGATAGGCGATAAGGCTGAAAATGTTGAAGCCAGCGGCGCGCGCGATCGAGCCTAGCACGAAGACCACGAAGAGCGCGGCCGTGAGATAGAAAAGCCCCACAAGTCCGGCGAGCGACAAAAGCGCCGCCGAGCCGTATTTGGCGACCGTATAGGCCATGGCGCCGAAAGCGCCGATCGGCGCCGCTTTCATGATGATGGCGATGACGCCGAACATGGCGTGGCCGACATCGTCGATAATCACGCGCAGCGCGCGGCCGCGCTCGCCAAGCGCTAACAGCGCGAAGCCAAAAAGGAGCGAGAAGAGCAAGACCTGGAGAATGTCGCCCTTGGCGAAGGCGCCAAGCGCGCTGTCGGGAATGATGTCGAGAAGAAAATCGACGGCGCTGCGTTTTTCCGCGAGCGCCGTATATTTGGAAATGGCGGAAGGATCGGGCTTTCCGGCGAAACCCGCGCCGGCCTGCGAAAGATTTCCGACCAGCAGTCCAAGCGCGAGAGCAAATGTCGAGACGATCTCGAAATAGACGAGCGCCTTCAATCCGACCCGACCGACTTTGCGCGCGTCTTCAATATGGGCGACGCCGGAAACGACCGTGCAGAAGATGATCGGGGCGATCGCCATTTTGATGAGCTTGACGAAGCCGTCGCCGAGCGCCTTCACCCAGTCCTGCGTCGCGGCCTCCGGCGCAAGCCCGCCGAACAGCGCGCCGAGCGCAATGGCCGTGAGCACCTGGACATAGAGGTGGCGGTAGAGGGGCTTCCGACGGCTCGACGCCACTGGAGTGGCCGGCGTCGCGTCTTTGCGAGTTCGTAAGTCGAGCGTCACTTCACGGCTCCGCAATGGGAAGAGATGTTTTTCCGTCTGTAAAGCTCGGATGTCATTCCCGACGCTTCGCTTCAAGCGAAGCGATCGGGAGTCCAGAGCAAATTCTACAGTCTCGCGTGTCGGCTCTGGATTCCCGGTCAGGCCTTCGGCCTGCCGGGAATGACAGGCCAAGCGAACAGATGAACTGGCCGGCTATTCGAACGCGAAAGGATTTACGAGAGCAAGGTCTAAATCGGCGAAATCGGCGATATTGCGTGTCGCGAGCGTCATCGCATGGGCTGATGCGATGCTCGCGACCATCGCGTCCATGACCGCGAGCGGTTTGCCCAGCATCTTGCGCCTGGCGCGCAGGCGGGCGAAGGCGTGCGCCGCGCGTTGATCGAAAGCCAATATGCGGCCGGCGAAAATTTCGTCTTCGATCGTGTCGCAGGCTTTGCTCAACGCATCCCTCTTTCGCCCCTCAGGCAGCAGCGCCAGACCGAAACGAAGCTCCGCGATGATCGGCGCGGCGATGAAAAAGTCGAGTTCGGCATAGGAATCTATCCAGCGACGCACATTGGCGTCGCCTGTGGGCTTGATCATCTCTGAGACGATATTGGTGTCGAGCAGGATCATTCAAAATCAGGCGGCGCACGGTCAATTTGATCGCGCGGTTGAATAAAATCGTCGGTCCAATCCTCTTGCGAGACGAGACCCTTGAGGCGCGTTCCAAGGCCGCCGGCTCCTCTAGCGCCCTTAGGCCGGACGGATTGAGCTAAAGCCCGTTCGAGCAGCGCTTTCGCTTCGCTGGAAATGCTACGCTTATGCCCATGCGCCAAATCTTCGATCTGGCGTTTCATTTCTGACGGAACGTCTCGCAGCAAAATGTCAGCCATCGATACGCCTTCCTTCTGATATCAATGATATCATCTCCTGGTTCTATTTCAAGTCAGCCCTGCATTAGTTTTTGCGGGAGATTCCAGCGAAGCTGAAATGTCTGACCGATGTCGAACATGGCTTCGATAGATTTCCGCGACAGCGCATGGCATTTGCTTTGCTCTACGCTTAAATGGACGCTTCCACTTTCTCCTTCCGGCCTTTTTGAATGGCGAGCATCAAGCAAAAGGACGCGCTTGCGGGCGCATCGATCACGCCCCGCGCCGACTCCAAATCCATCACCATCCGCGGCGCGCGCGAACATAATCTCAAGAATATCGATCTGACGATTCCGCGCGATAAGCTCGTGGTGTTCACCGGCCTCTCTGGCTCTGGCAAATCGTCGCTCGCCTTCGACACGATTTACGCCGAGGGCCAGCGCCGCTATGTCGAGTCGCTTTCGGCCTATGCGCGGCAATTTCTGGAGATGATGCAGAAGCCCGACGTCGATCAGATCGATGGGCTCTCGCCAGCCATCTCCATCGAGCAGAAGACGACATCGAAAAATCCGCGCTCGACCGTCGGCACCGTCACCGAGATTCACGACTATATGCGTCTGCTTTGGGCGCGCGTCGGCATTCCCTATTCGCCAGCGACAGGCCTGCCGATCGAGAGCCAGACTGTTTCGCAGATGGTCGATCGCGTGCTGGCGCTTCCCGAAGGCTCGCGGCTCTATCTGCTCGCGCCTGTCGTGCGCGGCCGCAAAGGCGAATACAGAAAGGAAATCGCCGAATATACGAAGAAGGGCTTCCAGCGTCTCAAGATCAATGGCGCCTATTATGAAATCTCCGACGCGCCCGCGCTCGACAAGAAATTGAAACACGATATCGACGTCGTCGTCGACCGCATCGTCGTGCGTCCCGACATGAGCGCGCGACTGGCCGACAGTTTTGAGACAGCGCTGGAATTGTCGGGCGGCCTCGCCGTTGTTGAATTCGCTGATCGGCAGCCGGCAGTCGGCAGTGGGCGGTCGGGGGATGACGACCGACTGCCGATTGCCGACCTGTCGACTGCCGTCGCTAATGTCTCCACCCATTACGCGCCAGGCCACATCGTCTTCTCGTCGAAATTCGCCTGTCCGGTGTCGGGTTTCACGATTCCCGAAATCGAGCCGCGGCTTTTTTCCTTCAACAATCCTTTCGGCGCTTGCCCGGTCTGCGGCGGCATCGGCCATGAGCAGAAGGTCGACGCCGATCTCGTCGCGCCCAATCCAAAGCTGACGTTGCGCAAAGGCGCGATCGCGCCCTGGGCGAAATCGACTTCACCCTATTATCAGCAGACGCTCGAGGCGCTCGGCAAGCATTACAAGTTCCGGCTCGATACGCCCTGGGAGGCGCTCCCCGAGAAGGCGCGAAACGTCATTCTCTACGGCTCTGGCGACGACGAGATCCGCTTCTCCTATGACGATGGTTTTCGCGCCTATGACGTGAAGAAGCCGTTCGAAGGCGTCGTCATCAATCTCGAGCGCCGTTATCTCGAGACCGACAGCGAGTGGGCGCGCGAAGAGATCGGCCGCTATATGTCGGCGACGCCCTGTCTTGCGTGTGAAGGCTTTCGGCTAAAGCCAGAAGCGCTCGCCGTTAAAATCGCCGGCAAACATATCGGCGAAATCTCGGAGCTTTCCGTGCGCGCCGCGCTCGACTGGTTTCGCGCGTTGCCCGACGCGCTCGACAAGAAGCGCAATGAAATCGCCTTCCGCATTCTGAAGGAAATTCGCGACCGGCTCACTTTCCTCGTCGACGTCGGCCTCGATTATCTGACGCTCTCGCGCAATTCGGGTTCGCTCTCAGGCGGCGAAAGCCAGCGCATCCGTCTCGCCTCGCAGATCGGCTCGGGACTGACCGGCGTTCTCTATGTGCTCGACGAGCCGTCAATCGGGCTGCATCAGCGCGACAATGACCGGCTACTCGACACGCTGCGGCGGCTGCGCAATCTCGGCAACAGCGTCATCGTCGTCGAACATGATGAGGACGCGATCCTCGCCGCAGATTATGTCGTCGATGTCGGCCCCGGCGCCGGCATTCACGGCGGCAAAATAATCGCGCAGGGGACGCCGCAGGAGATCATGGCCAATCCCGCTTCGCTCACCGGCAAATATCTGACCGGCGAGAAGCAGGTGATCCTGCGCCACAAGTTGCGCAAGCCAACGGCCGGCCGCTGGCTCAAGCTCTTCGGCGCCCGCGGCAATAATCTCAAAGATGTCACCGCGGAAGTGCCGCTCGGACTCTTCACTTGCATCACTGGCGTGTCCGGCGGCGGCAAATCGACGCTCATCATCGAGACGCTCTACAAGGCCATTGCGCGACGGCTCACCGGCGCGCATGAGCACCCCGGACCTTTCGATCGTCTCGAAGGCCTGGAGCAGATCGATAAGATCATCGACATCGACCAGTCGCCGATCGGACGCACGCCGCGCTCGAATCCTGCGACCTATACCGGCGCCTTCACGCCTATTCGCGAATGGTTCGCGGGTCTTCCAGAAGCCAAGGCGCGCGGCTATGCGCCAGGACGCTTCTCTTTCAACGTCAAGGGCGGGCGCTGCGAAGCCTGTCAGGGCGACGGCGTCATCAAGATCGAGATGCACTTTCTCCCGGACGTCTACGTCACTTGCGACGTCTGCAAGGGCAAGCGTTACGATCGCGAGACGCTCGAGGTGAAATATCGCGAGAAGTCGATCGCCGACGTGCTCGACATGACGGTCGAGGAGGCGGCGAATCTGTTCAAGGCGGTGCCGTCGATCCGCGACAAGATGGAGACGTTAAAGCGCGTCGGCCTCGACTATATCCATGTCGGCCAGCAGGCGACGACGCTATCGGGCGGCGAGGCTCAGCGCGTGAAGCTGTCGAAAGAACTGTCGCGCCGCTCGACCGGCCGCACGCTTTATATTCTCGACGAGCCGACGACGGGCCTGCATTTTCACGACGTGGCCAAGCTCCTCGAAGTGCTGCACGAACTTGTCGAACAGGGCAACACTGTCGTCGTGATCGAACATAATCTCGAAGTCATCAAGACCGCGGATTGGATCATCGACATGGGCCCGGAAGGCGGCGACGGGGGCGGCGAAATCGTCGCGGCGGGACCGCCATCAGAGATCGTCAAGGAGAAGCGCAGCCACACCGGCCGCTATCTCGCCGAAGCGATGGCGCGGCGGCCGTCGGAGACGGCGGAACCGCAAGCGTCGAGAGCAAAGAAAGTTCGTTCACGCTAACCCCCCGAGCCCCTCACCTCACCTCTCCCCGCAAGCGGGGAGAGGAAGCGCTAGGCGTTGCGCTTGGGGATTGGCCGAAAAGCGTAACGGCTCTTGGGCTCAGCCTTTCAGCGGGGCCGGGCGTTCATCGCGTTCCTCATCGGAATTGCGAAGCGCCTCGCCGCCGCCAGACGCGGCTTCTTCCGCAGCGCGCTTCTTGCCGGCTTCGAGGATGTCGCGCTCAGGCCGCGGCAGCACTGGCCCTTCCGGGAAGACGAAGCCCAGTGATTTCACCCCGCTGTCGTCGCCGACGACAACGACGCGCACCGCGCCGCCGTTCTTGAGACGGCCGAACAGCACCTCGTCGGCGAGCGGCGTCTTGATGTGCTGGTGAATGACCCGCGACATCGGCCGCGCGCCCATGGCTTCGTCATAGCCGTGCTCGACGAGCCAGTCGCGCGCTTCGTCGGTGAGCTCGATCGTGACGTTGCGGTCGGCGAGCTGCGCTTCGAGCTGCATGATGAATTTGTCGACGACGCGCTTGATCACATCGACCGGCAAATGGCCGAAAGGCACGATGGCGTCGAGACGATTGCGGAACTCCGGCGCGAATAGCCGGTTGATCGCCTCGCTGTCGTCGAGATCGCGCCGGCTGCGGGTGAAGCCGATCGGCGTGCGCGCAAGATCCTGCGCGCCGGCGTTCGTCGTCATGATGAGAATGACGTTGCGGAAGTCGATCGTCTTGCCATTGTGATCGGTCAGCTTCCCGTGGTCCATCACCTGCAGCAGGATGTTGTAGAGATCGGGGTGCGCCTTCTCGATTTCGTCGAGCAGCAGCACGCAATGCGGATGCTGGTCGATCGCGTCGGTCAGCAAACCGCCCTGGTCGAAGCCGACATAGCCGGGAGGCGCGCCAATCAGTCGGCTCACCGTATGGCGCTCCATATATTCCGACATGTCGAAGCGCACGAGCTCGATGCCGAGCGAGGTCGCGAGCTGGCGCGCGGCCTCCGTCTTGCCGACGCCGGTCGGGCCGGAGAAGAGATAGCAGCCGATCGGCTTTTCCTGATCCCGCAGGCCGGCTCTTGCGAGCTTGATCGCCGAAGTGAGCGCCGAGATCGCCTTGTCCTGTCCGTAGACGACGCGCCGCAGCGTCTCGTCGAGATGCGCGAGAACTTCGGCGTCATCCTTGGAGACCGTCTTCGGCGGCACGCGCGCCATGGTGGCGATCGTCGTTTCGATCTCTTTCAGCCCGATCGTCTTCTTGCGCTTGTTCTCAGCGACGAGCATCTGCGCCGCGCCGGTTTCATCGATCACGTCGATCGCCTTGTCCGGCAGCTTGCGGTCATGGATGTAGCGGGCCGAGAGCTCCACCGCCGCCTTCAACGCGTCGTTGGTGTAGCGGATCTTATGAAACTCCTCGAAATAGGGCTTGAGGCCCTTCATGATTTCGATGGCGTCTGGGATCGAGGGCTCATTGACGTCGATCTTCTGGAAGCGTCGAACGAGGGCGCGGTCCTTTTCGAAATACTGGCGGTATTCCTTGTAGGTGGTCGAGCCGATGCAGCGTAGAACGCCCTGCGCCAACGCCGGCTTTAAAAGGTTCGAGGCGTCCATCGCGCCGCCTGAGGTGGCGCCGGCGCCGATCACGGTATGAATCTCGTCAATGAAGAGAATCGCGTTCTTATGATTCTCGATTTCCTTCACGACCTGCTTTAAGCGCTCCTCGAAATCGCCGCGATATCGCGTGCCCGCGAGCAGCGCGCCCATGTCGAGCGCGAAGACGGTGGCGCCGGCGAGCACGTCCGGCACATCGCCAGAGACGATCTTGCGGGCGAGACCTTCGGCGATCGCCGTCTTGCCGACGCCGGGATCGCCCACAAGCAGGGGATTGTTCTTTTGCCTGCGGCATAGAACCTGAATCGTGCGCAGCACTTCAGGTTCGCGGCCGATCAGCGGGTCAATGCGGCCGTCGCGCGCCTTTTTGTTGAGGTTGACGCAATAAGCCTCGAGCGCGCCTTCCTTTTTGCGGCTCTCGCCCTCGCGGCCCTCGCGGCCGTCGCTGCGCTCGCCGTCGTCCTCGACGCCGCGCGGCGTGCGGCTCGCGTCCGAAAGGCCAGGGCGCTTGGCGATGCCGTGGCTGATGAAATTGACCGCGTCGTAGCGCGTCATGTCCTGCTCCTGCAGGAAATAGACGGCGTGGCTCTCGCGTTCGGCGAAGAGCGCGACAAGAACATTGGCGCCGCTGACGTCTTCCCGGCCGGACGACTGAACGCTGATGATCGCCCGCTGCACGACACGCTGGAATCCGGCGGTCGGCTTGCACTCGTCGGCGTCTTCGTTGACGAGATTGTCCAGCTCGCGATCGATGTAGTCGCGCAGATTCTTGGTTAGAACGTCGAGGTCCACGGAGCAGGCGCGCAGCACGGCTGAAGCGTCGACATCCTCGACGAGACTTAGCAGTAGGTGCTCCAGCGTCGCATATTCATGGTGACGCTCGCGGGCGGAGGCGAGCGCGCGGTCGAGGGTCTGTTTCAGATTGCGCGAGAACGTCGGCATGCGCTCATCCTATTTCTTTTCCATGATGCACTGCAAAGGATGCTGATGCTTCCTTGCAAAATCCATGACCTGAGTGACTTTGGTCTCCGCGACCTCGTAAGTGTAGACGCCGCATTCGCCGACGCCGTGATTGTGGACGTGGAGCATGATGCGGGTGGCTTCCTCCACCGATTTGTTGAAATATTTACGCAGAACGATCACCACGAACTCCTGGGTCGTGTAATCGTCGTTCAACAGCAGCACCCGATACATATTGGGCTTGCGCGTCTGAGGACGCGTTCGGGTGACGAGCGCCGTGCCGGCGCCGGGACCGTCGCCTCCCTTTCGCGGCTCCTTGGCCGCACGCGGCGCCCAAACAGCCGCCGTCAAAAGAGCTAGATCCTCGGCCGCCACGTCCTTACCTCTTCGATCCTTTCCATGTAGGTCGACACAGTGGTTCTTTTAGGGTCGCTTCGCAGAATCTGGGCCACTTCCATGGTGAGGGAAATCAAGAACATCGCCAGTTTTGAGCTTTCCCCTCGGCTTGGCAAGGGGTCGCTCCCGCGTCGCCGTCGCGCTCAGCGTAATGAAAAATTTACCCTGGAAAGATTAGCGTCGACGCCGCTAACCTCAGGCCGATAAGTGCGCGCAACTAACGAGCATCGCCGCTCAAGCCAACCCTGCGCCGGATTGCCGGCGGGCATGTGGAGCCTCGCGGCGCTCTCCGTCGCCGCTTGTTTGTGCAGCGTGCTGGGCGCGAAACTTCTTTCAAATATGTTCGAGCCGCCCGGAGCGCCAGCAACGGCCCGCTTTCTTGGGGCTGCAAAGTCCGAATTGCGCGTCCCTGCCAAGCCGGCGCCGCACGTCGAGGCGCCGGCGCCTACAGAGCAGCGCAACGTCAATATTGACCCTCTACCAACGGGAACGATCTTCCCTATGCGGCAAGGGCATTCGGCGTTGACGCCCTGCAGCGAAGCCGCCGATCATTAGTTTTTTTTCGGACGAACCCTCGCGCGCCGCCGCATGGGCACATATATTCATTGACATTCCGGCAATTGCCCGTAAAGCATTCCCGTGGCTATCGCCCGCGCTTCTTTGCGGCGGACCGTCGGCGAGCCAAAGAGCCGTCGCAGCGGCGACGGAATTTTCTCTCAACATCCTGGCGCGCTTTTACGGCTGGCGCGCAAGCGGGCGATCCGCAAAAGGCAAGCCGTAATCAGGATAATTGATGACATTCGAGGAACTGGGCCTTTCCCACAAGGTTCTCGAGGCTGTCCAAGCCTCCGGCTATACGACCCCGACGCCAATTCAGGCGCAGGCCATTCCACCCGCCTTGCAGGGGCGCGACATTCTCGGCATCGCCCAGACGGGCACTGGGAAAACCGCAGCCTTCACCTTGCCGATGCTGAGCCGTTTGGAAAGCGGCCGCGCCCGCGCGAGGGTGCCGCGCACGCTCATTCTGGAGCCGACGCGCGAACTTGCCGCCCAGGTTGAAGAAAGCTTCGCCAAATACGGCAAAAATCATCGGCTCAATGTCGCGCTGCTGATTGGCGGCGTATCGTTCGGCGATCAAGAAACCAAAATCATGCGCGGGGCCGACGTGCTGATCGCGACGCCGGGCCGCTTGCTCGATTTCTTCGATCGCGGCAAGCTGCTGCTCACCGGCATTGAAATACTCGTCATCGACGAGGCGGACCGTATGCTCGACATGGGCTTCATCCCCGACATCGAGCGCGTCTGCAAGCTGGTGCCGTTCACGCGGCAGACTCTTTTCTTCTCCGCGACGATGCCGCCGGAAATCACGCGGCTGACCGAAGCTTTCCTGCATAATCCGATCCGCTGCGAAGTTGCGCGCGCCGCCACCACGGCCTCGACCATCCGCCAGGTTCTCGTCGCCTCGCGCGGCCACGCCGACAAGCGGGAAACCTTGCGCAACCTCATTCGCGGCGCGGAGAACTTCAAGAACGCGATCATCTTCTGCAACCGCAAGCGCGATGTGGCGGTCCTTCACCGCTCGCTGCTCAAGCACGGCTTTTCCACCGGCGCGCTGCATGGCGACATGGACCAGCTCGCGCGCATGGCCTCGCTCGACGCGTTCAAGAATGGCGAAGTGTCGCTCATCGTCTGCTCGGATGTGGCGGCCCGCGGCCTCGACATTCCCGATGTGAGCCACGTGTTCAATTTCGATGTGCCAACGCATAGCGAAGACTACGTGCATCGCATCGGGCGCACGGGACGCGCCGGGCGGTCAGGCGTGGCGATGACGATCGTCACCGAAGACGACATGAAATATGTCGATCAGATTCAGAGCCTCATCGGCAAGGCGATCGACTGGGAAGGGCCGGGCTTTGACGCTTTGCCGCCGCCGATGGAGACGAGCCGTCCGCAGGAGCGCCGCGGCGAGCGCGGCGAACGCGGGCCGCGTCGGGAGCGCGGCCGCAGACCAACTGTTGAACGGGAAGCGCCCGTGAGCATGGGCCGGCCGCGTGGCGGCCGATCCAAGCCGGAAGGGGATAGCTTGCGGTCTCCTGCCTGTGCGGCGCCTGCTTCGGATCGTCGGGAGCGTCGGCCGCGCCGCTATGAGGATGACGGGCCGCCCGTCGTCGGGCTCGGCGATCATGTGCCGTCCTTCCTGCTACGCCCGGTGGCGTTGCGGCCGGCGAAGGTTGCGGAAGAATAGTATTTTCAGCAGAACCTGCCGATTGGGGCAGGCCTGGGCTCAACCCTCGAAGGGCTCCATTGCGTCGCGAATTTGCTTCGCCTGTTCGGCAAGCTTCGCCTCGTCCGCCATCGTTCCCGGAGGGCGCAGGGCGACGCCATCCCAGCGCGGCAGCAGGTGGAAATGAAGGTGATAGATCACCTGGCCGCCGGCGCTTTCATTGAATTGGTGCAGGGTTAGTCCATCGGCGTCGAAAGCCCTTTCGATCGCTCTTGCGATATGCTGCACGCGCTTCATCAAGTCGCCGAGCGTTTGCGACGACACGTCCAGCAGTCCGCGCGCGCCTTCTTTTGGGATCACCAGAACATGGCCTTCGGCGCGCGGCATGATGTCCATGAAAGCGAGCGCAACGTCATCCTCATAAACTTTATGCGCGGGGATTTCGCCGCGTAAAATCTTGCCGAAAATGTTGTTTGGGTCATAGACGGCGGCCATGGGCTGTTCCCTTCGAGCGCTTGCTCATAAATATCGTTTTGGCCGTTCCGACGTGCGCTTGCGTCTCAAAGGACGCGGCTCATGGCGCGAACGGGTCGTCGCCGGGTGGCGATATTCCGGTTCCCGCTGAAAAGGCCGGCAAGGAAAGCAATTGCCTCCGCGGCCTGTCAATCCCCAAAGGCGAAGGCGCGGATATTCGTGATGCGGAAATCGCTCGCGGGATATACCCCGAGGATCTCCACTTCCTTCGAGAAAAACTGCAGTTCTTCAAGCGCGCGCGCCATCGCCGGCTGTTCCGGATGTCCATCGGCGTCGGCAAGAAAGCGCGTCGCGGCGAACTCGCCGTCGACCATGTAACTTTCAAGCTTCGTCATGTTGACGCCGTTCGTGGCGAAGCCGCCGAGCGCCTTGTAAAGCGCCGCCGGCACGTTGCGCACGCGAAAGATGAAAGTCGTGATGGTCGAACCTTCGTTCGGCGCCGCCCATTGCCTCGTCTTCGACAACACGATGAAGCGCGTGGTGTTGTGCGCCTCGTCCTCTATGTTCTCCGCGAGCACGTCGAGATCATAAATCTCGGCGGCCAGCCGCGGCGCGATCGCCGCCTTGGCGGGATCTCCCCATTCGGCGATTTCGCGCGCTGCGCCCGCGGTGTCGCCGGCGGTATGCGCTTCTAGTCCGAACTGGCGGATGGCGCGCCGGCATTGGCCGAGCGCATGGACATGGCTGTAGACGCTCTTGAGCCCCTGTCGCGTAGCGCCTTTGGGCGCCATCAGATGGAAATGGATCGGAAGGAAGTGTTCGCCGACGATATGCAGTCCGGAATGCGGCAGGAAATGATGAATGTCCGCGACGCGCCCGGCGATCGAATTTTCAATCGGGATCATGCCGAGCGCGGCGCGCCCTTCGGTCACCGACGCGAAGGCGTCCTCGAAGCTCGCGCAGGGCAGCGGCGTCAGATGTGGATAGGCCTGACGGCAGACGAGGTCGGAATTCGCGCCGGGCTCTCCCTGATAAGCGATATATTGCGTCACTTTGCGTCCTGTTCGCGCGCGGCGGCGCGCAGCGCGGCCAAATCGCGTTCCGTATCCACCGATGGGGCCGCTTTGTCCAGCAGAACGGCGTCGATGCGCATGCCGGCTTCGAGCGCGCGCAACTGCTCGAGGCGCTCGCGCAATTCGAGGGGCGAGGGCGGCAGCGAGACAAGCCGCTCCAGGGCCGCGCGGCGGAAGGCGTAGACGCCGATGTGCTTTAAACGCGGGCCATCGCCATAAGGCGCGGGCGCTCGCGTGAAGTAGAGCGCCCGCAGCCGGTTGGGCGTAAGCGAGGCTCCGATGAGCTTCACCGCATTGGGATCGTTGGTCTCTTCCGGGCTCGCCGCGCAGGCTAGCGTGCCGATGTCGACGGAAGAGTCATTGAGAAGCGCGAGCGCCGCTTTAAGGGCGCCGTCCGGAAGGAAAGGCTGGTCGCCCTGCAGGTTGATCACGGCGTCATGGCGGCCTTGCGGGTCGATTGCCTGAAGCGCTTCGCCGATGCGATCGCTGCCGCAGGCATGAGAGTCGCCGGTGAGCACGGCGCGTCCCCCGACCGCCTCAACGGCGCGCGCAATTTCCGGCGCGTCGGTCGCCACCACGACAGGTCCGAGCGCTGCTGCGCGGGCGCGCTCAAAGACGTGGACCACCATCGGCCGGCCATCGATTTCAGCGAGCGCCTTGCCCTGCAAACGCGTGGAGCCGAGGCGCGCCGGAATGACGATAATCGGCGTCAGCGTCTGCACGACGGCGTCAATAGGCGTGATTATCCTCGGCCATCCATCCCTTTTCGCCTTTCACGAAATGCAGCGTGCCTTCGCTCGTGTGCACTTCGGCTTTGGCGAATGTCCGGTCGTCGTCGATGCCGAGGAACGCGCATTTTCCGCGTTCGCGCTCATCTGCGCATTTGGCTTCAAAACCCTCAGGAAACTGGATTTCGGCCTCATACATCAATTCATAGGCGTCAACATTTTCACGCTTCACTTCGCGGCCCTGCACCTTCTTGAAGGAGACGAGCTTGGCGTCGACGCCATTCTTTTCCAGAAGATTGCGCAAGACCTTCGCGCCCGTGGCGTCGCCCGGCATATGTTCGCCGCAAGCAGAAAGGGTGAGGGCGAGACAAACGCCGGCCGCCATGCCAAGAACTGAGCGTAATCCAGATGCCATCTACCCCTCCGGCGCCGCGTTCATCGCAGCGCATTGTTGTTCGTTACGCTGTGCACAAACGCGTCACAGCTTCCGATGTGTGAAATTTCATATCAGATAGTTGCATTTTTGTGCAGCCGGAGTAACGTGACTGCGCCAAATGAGTTGCGCGTCTGGCGGCGTCGAAGGGCCTGAAACAAGACCCATGGCGCGCGTAAAGCGTTCGATGCGTATTCGGCACAACTTTGAATACCCTGCGGAGTGCTCAGGTCCGCCGCATCTCCTGGGTCCGTGGGGTTGGCCGACTGGCGGTGGTTGGAGTGGCCTCCTTGAAGCCATCGTCAGTCGGCCGCCTTGCTCCCGACGAACATTGATCTTCCAACCGACGCGCGGATGCGCTCGGACCGACGACCTCTCGCTACATCATGGTGGTCACGAAAGCGTCGTAAAAAACGCGCGCGTTCTTCGCGCGCGCTTACTTGATCTTGGTTTCCTTGAATTCGACGTGCTTGCGCGCGACGGGATCGTATTTCTTGAAAACGAGCTTTTCCGTCTTGGTGCGCGCGTTCTTCTTGGTCACGTAAAAATAGCCCGTATCCGCCGTGGACAGGAGCTTGATCTTGATCATGGCGGATTTGGCCATCTCTCGTTCCAGTCTATCAGAGAAAGAAAATCGCCCCGGCCGCGGGGCGCGCCGGGAGCGAATTTGCGCGCAACATACGTGCGGCGCACACGATGTCAAGAAGGCGCGGGGGGCGCGGGGGCGCCGGACAAAGCGCCCTGGGGCGCCATTGATCAGAATCGGCAAAGAACAGCCATAATTTTATTGGCTAATCTCAAAGAGCAGCGGCGCGTGTCCGGGCCCTGCTTGGCTAATAGCGCAGCAATATTCCGGCGGGGAGAAATATCTCCCAAGAAGCCGACGGTTTGCGCGAGTTAAGCGCCGAAATCCGCATGTATCGATGTGGAGGAACTTCTACCTCGTGCTTCATGCGGCGGCGCTCGGAGTGAGTAATATGAGCGTAATAGTCGAGAAACGACGAAAAGTCGCGGAGTTAGAGAACTTCGAACGGAAGGTCCTTCAAGAGAAGCGGCGCTTGATGCGCGAGCTGGAAAGCTTGGAGAGACCCTTCCGCAAGGCGCGCGCGACGGACTGGATCAAGGATTTCTCAAGCGACCTCGTTGGCGAATGGCGCGCGATGCGGGACTCAGCGTCATCGAGAGCGCCCCTCTGGTTTTTCGTTGTAGGGGCGATCATCCTGCTCGGCGGCGGCGGCCTTGTCGCGCATGTGGCGCTGAAAGGCGCGCCGCAGCAACGCCACGACGCGACCGCGCTGCGTCGCGTCGAAAACCCGCCGACGCAGCCGGCCGCGCCGGCGCCTGAGACCCAAGCCGCACAAATCGCCGAAGCCGCGCCGCTTGCGACGGCTCCCGTGGAGGCCGTGCGGGACTCTGTTGCATCTCCCGCGCAGCAGTCGCCCGACGCGACGGCGCTGCGCGAGCGACTCCTGGAAGCCCAGTCGGCGACGGAGCCCTTGCCCGAGCCGCTGCCGCCGCCGACGCAAAAAGCCGAAGCGCCGGCCTCGCCGCCGCCTCCTGACGCGGCGACAGTTTCGCCGCTCGATGAAGCGCCGCCAAAAAACGCCTTAGACGATACGCCGCCGCTTGACGCATTCGCGCCGACTGATTCGAAGAGGGTTGTGGCGGTTCGCGAAGTCGAGCGTCAGCAACAGCCCGCCGACGAAGGCCGTCGGACGCAATGTCTCGTCAAGGTGGATGGACGCGTGCTCTTTGAGAAGACTTGCCTGCTCCAGCAGGATGGCCGCTCATCTCTCACGCTTATTGCCGGGAAAGATTCGCTCGTTTTAACGCTCGATCATGGAAGGACATGGAGCGCGACTCTCGGCGGCGAGAGTCTTGGTCCAGTCTATCGAACAGGGCAATGCTGGGGCAGGCGCCACGAGGTCTACATCTGCGCGAAAGGCGCGTGAGACGCGCCTATCGCTTTCTCTTCCCACGCGCTGACGGGCGCCGGTCCTTAGATCTGGCGCTCGTACGCGGCGGCGCGCGGCGTTCGCCGCCGCTCAAAACCTCGAAACGCAAGGCGCCGGCGATCGGCGCCGCCTCGATGAGCCGCACCTCGACAACATCGGCCAGTCGATAGCTGACGCCGGAGCGCGACGTCAGCGCATGCGCGGCTTCGTCATAGGCGTAATATTCGCGACCCAGCGTCGCCGCCGGAACGAATCCGTCGGCGCCCGTTTCAAGCAGGCGCACGAAGAGCCCGGATCTTGTCACGCCCGAAATGCGCGCCTGAAAGCGTGCGCCGATCTGGTCGGCGAGATGATGCGCGATGAGCCGATCGACGGTCTCGCGCTCCGCCGCCATGGCGCGCCGCTCCGCGGCCGAGATGCGCGCGGCGACCTCCGCCAGTTCGCCAACCGGCATTTCCGGCAAGGCGCCTTCGCCAAGCTTCAAGGCGCGAATGAGCGCGCGATGCACGATCAGATCGGCATAGCGGCGGATGGGCGAGGTGAAATGCGCGTAGCGGCGCAGATTGAGGCCGAAGTGCCCGTAATTTTCATGCGTATATTCCGCCTGCGCCTGCGTGCGCAGAATGATTTCGTTGACGATGTTCTCATGCTCCATGCCCTTCACGCGATCGAGGATCACGTTGAAATGCGCGGCGCGCAGCGTCTGGCCCTTGGCGAGCTTGACGCCGATCGTCGCGAGAAACTCCGAAAGCGCCGAAACCTTCTCGCGCGAAGGTTCGTCATGGGCGCGATAGATCAGCTGCTGGCGATGCTGCTCCAAGGTTTCCGCGGCGGCGACATTGGCCAGGATCATGAATTCTTCGATGAGCCGATGCGCTTCTAGCCGCGGCGGAATGACGACGCGGTCGAAGGAGCCATCCTTCTTCAAAAGGATCTTGCGCTCAGGCAGGTCGAGATCGAGCGGCGCGCGCAGATTGCGGGCGTGCTGCAGCGCTTCATGCGCGGCATAGAGCGGCTTGAGCACCAGAGCGAGCAGCGGCTTCGTGATTTCGTCCGTGCGGCCCTCGATTGCGTCCTGCGCCTGCGCATAGGCGAGCTTGGCGTGCGAGCGCATCATCACGCGGTGAAAACTGTGATCGATCTTCCTGCCCTTGCTGGTGACGCGCATGCGCACGGCGAGCGCCGGCCGATCCTCATTAGGGCGCAATGAGCAAAGATCATTGGAAATGCGCTCGGGCAGCATCGGCACGACGCGGTCCGGAAAATAGACCGAATTGCCGCGCTCCAACGCGTCGCGGTCGAGCGCCGAGCGCGGCTTCACATAATGGGCCACGTCGGCGATCGCGACCGTAAGGACGAAGCCGCCGTCATTGTCCGGCGCTTCGTCTCGTGTGGCGTGCACCGCGTCGTCGTGGTCCTTGGCGTCCGGCGGATCGATCGTGACGAGCGGCAGGTCGCGCCAGTCTTCGCGCCCGTGCAGAGACGCGTGCTGCGCGCGTTCGGCCTCTGCAATCGCCTCGCGGCGAAACACGTCGGGAATGTCATGCGCGCGCAGCGCAATGAGGCTCACCGCCTTTTCGCCTGTCACCGAGCCGAGCGTTTCGCGCACGCGGGCGCGCGGCGCGCCGAAGCGCGTCTTGCCGATGAGATCGACCGACACGAGGTCGCCGTGCTTGCCTTCGCCGATGTCGGCCGCCGCAATGGCGAGCTCGCGTCCCGCCTGCTTCTTGTCGATCGGCTCGATACGGCCGGCGCCGTTCGCTTCGACATGCAGCACGCCGAGCACGCGTTGGCGCTGGCGCGACAAAAGTTTGACGACGCGCCCGACATAGGGCGGCTCGTCAGGCCCAGCGTCGCGATCGGGTTCGGCGCGAACCAGCGCGCGGTCGCCGACGCCGGGCAGGGGCTCGCCCGGCCGGGCGCGGCGCGGCGCATGGATGCGAATGCGCGGCGCGGGCCCCAGCTCGTCCTCGTCCCATTCGACGGGGGCGGCGATCATCTCGCCGTCGCGGTCGCGCGCGACGATATCGACGAGCGCGACGGGCGGCAGCGCGCCCTTGCGGGTCACGCGTCGACCGCGTTTTTCAAGGACGCCTTCTTCCGCGAGTTCGGCGAGCATGCGCTTAATCGCGATGCGGTCATCGCCGGTGACGCCAAAAGCGCGGGCGATTTCGCGCATGCCAATCTTGCGCGCGCCGCCAGCCTCTGTTTCGCGGGCGATGAAGGCGAGAATGTCTTCGCGAGAGGGCGTGCGCTTTTCTCTAGTGTCTTTTTTCGCCAAGGGCTCGCTCGAAAAGAGGCGGGAAAGCGGACCTATGCCGCCCATGTCGCAGGAAACCGGGCTGAGCAACTCATCCGCAGGTCAATCCCGGCAGGCCTTCGGTCCGTCAGGAATGATACGGCAGCGTGGCCCGTCATTGCGAGCCGTAGGCGAAGCAATCCAGAATCCGCCCCGCTACTCTGGATTGCTTCGTCGCTGCGCTCCTCGCAATGACGATCGTCGGGGCTGCGACTACAAAAACATCGTTGCCCCATCGCGCGCAAGGCGCGCCTAAGGAATGACATCCGAGCATTTCGACCGGACTCGTTGGTCCACATATAGGATCGCGTCGCCGAAATCGAAATGTTCCGCCGCGGCGCTGCTTTATTTCGCCGCGACTTTTTTCGTCGCGGGCTTTTTCACGGCGGTCTTTGCCGCCGCCTTCACGGGGGTCGAGTCGTCAAAAGGCGTCTCGTCGCTGTCTTCGATTTTCTTCTTGGCTTTGGCCGGCGCCTTCTTGGCGGATTTCTTCGGCGCGGCCTTCTTCGGCGCGCCGCCCTTGGCTTCAATCAGGCGCAGCGCCTCTTCGAGAGTCACCTCGTCCGGCGATGTTCCCTTCGCCAGAGTCGCATTGATCTTGCCCCAGTTGACGTAAGGGCCGAAACGGCCGGCGCGCACCGTGATCTTGCCGCCGTCTGGATGGTCGCCGAGCGCGCGTCCGCCAGTCGACGCGCCGCCGCCGGCGGCCTTCGCGGCGAGAAGTTCAATCGCCTGTTCGAGCGTCAGTGACGCGGGGTCGATCGCGCGCGGTATCGTCGCGTTGACCTTGCCCCAGTTCACATAAGGTCCGAAGCGGCCGGATTTGACGCTTACCGATCCGCCTTCCGGATGGTCGCCAAGCACGCGCGCCGGCTCGGCTGGTCCGCGCGAGAAGCGCGAGCCGCCGCCCGACTCCTTCTGGACAATGAGGTCGATGGCGCGGTTCGCGCCAATGCTCAGCACATCGTCGTCGCGGCCGATATTGGCGTAAGTCTTGCCATGCTGGACATAGGGACCGAAGCGTCCGATGCCGGCGACGATAGGCTCGCCGGACGTCGGATGTTTCGCCACTTCGCGCGGCAGCGAGAGCAGCGCGATGGCCTGAGTAAGCGTCAGATCGTCGGGCCTGATGTTCTTGGGGAGCGAGGCGCGTTTGGGCTTCTCGCCGCCCTCCTCCTGTTCGCCTTCCTGCACATAGGCGCCGAAACGGCCTTCCCGCAGCGTGACTTCCGCGCCGGTCTCGGGATTGACGCCCAGGACTTTCACGCCCGGTCTCGCCGCGTCGGCGGCGTCGCCCGTCGGCGGCGAGAGCGTACGCGTATAGCGGCACTCGGGATAGTTCGAGCATCCGACAAAGGCGCCGAATTTGCCGATCTTCAGCGAGAGTTGGCCGCTGTTACAGGACGGGCAGAGCCGCGGATCGCTACCGTCCTCCTTCGGCGGAAAGACATGCGGGCCGAGCAGCTCATTGAGGCTGTCCAGCACCTCGCTGACGCGCAAATCCTTGGTGCCGTCGACGGCCGCCGAGAAGTCGCGCCAGAAATCGCGCAGCACTTCTTTCCAGTCGATCTCATTATTCGAAACGAGATCGAGCTTTTCCTCAAGGTCGGCGGTGAAGTCGAATTCGACATAGCGCGAGAAGAAGCTCTCGAGGAAGGCGACGACGAGGCGCCCCTTGTCCTCGGGCACGAGGCGCTTTTTGTCGAGCCGCACATAATCGCGGTCGCGCAACACGGCGAGCGTCGAGGCGTAGGTCGAGGGCCGGCCGATCCCGAGCTCTTCCATGCGCTTGACGAGCGTCGCCTCGGTGAAGCGCGGCGGCGGTTCGGTGAAATGCTGGGTCGCGTCGATCTTCTCGCGTGTAACAGGTTCGCCCTGCGCCATCGCCGGCAGGCGGCCGCCGTCCTCGTCTTGGTCGTCGTCACGGCCTTCCTGATAGAGTTCAAGGAAGCCCGAAAAGCGAACGACCTGGCCCGTCGCGCGCAGCTCGAGCGCCCGCGCGCCAGCTTTGGCGTCGATGTCGACCGTGGTGCGCTCCAGTTCGGCCGACTCCATCTGGCTCGCGATGGTGCGCGTCCAGATCAGCTCATAGAGCTTGGCCTGCTCGGGCTCGAGATATTTGGCTACTTCCTTTGGGAGCCGCGCCGGGTCGGTCGGGCGGATCGCCTCATGCGCTTCTTGAGCATTCTTGGCCTTCGTCGTGTATTTGCGGGGAACGGACGGAACGAAGCGGTCGCCATATTCCTTTCCGATCACCCGGCGCACGCTCGCCACGGCCTCTGGCGCCATGTCGACGCCGTCGGTTCGCATATAAGTAATGAGACCCGCCGTCTCGCCGCCGATGTCGACGCCCTCATAGAGCCGCTGGGCGATGCGCATGGTGATCGCCGGCGCGAGCCCGAGCTTGCGCGACGCCTCCTGCTGCAGCGTCGAGGTGGTGAAGGGCGCATAGGGGTGGCGCTTGACCGGCTTCGCTTCAACCGAGCGGACGACAAAGGCGGCGCTCTCCAGCGCTTTTTTGAAATCCTCGGCCTCTTGACCCGCGCCGATGTCGAGCCGCGAAATCTTCTTGCCGTCGGCGCCGACCAGTCGCGCCGTGAAGGGCTCGCCCGCCTTGGTCTTCAGATGGGCGACGAGCGACCAATATTCGCGCGGCACGAATTTTTCGATTTCGAGCTCGCGGTCGCAGACGAGGCGAAGCGCCACCGACTGCACGCGGCCGGCCGAACGCGCGCCGGGGAGCTTGCGCCACAGCACTGGCGACAAAGTGAAGCCGACGAGGTAGTCGAGCGCGCGGCGCGCGAGATAGGCGTCGACCAGCGCCTGATCGATTTGGCGCGGATGCGCCATCGCCTCCTTGATCGCGTCCTTGGTGACGGCGTTGAAGACGACGCGCTCGATCTTCTTGTCCTTGAGCACGCGCTTCTTGTTCAGAATGTCCAGCAGATGCCAGGAGATGGCCTCGCCCTCGCGGTCCGGGTCGGTCGCGAGGATGACCGTGTCGGCGCCTTTCACCGCGTCGGCGATGGCCGAGACGCGCTTCGCGCCCTTGGCGTCCATCTCCCAGACCATGGAGAAATCCTGGTCGGGATCGACCGAGCCATCCTTGGCGGGGAGGTCGCGAACGTGGCCGTAGCACGCTAACACATTGAAATTTTTGCCTAAATATTTATTGATCGTCTGCGCTTTGGCGGCTGACTCGACGATAACGACGTTCATTCGCGACAATTCCAGCAGGTGCGCCGGCTCGGCGCGAGCGGCGGAAGATGGTCAAAATGGGCGCCGCCTGTCAAATTAGCTAGCCCCGGACTTTATGGAAGCCGCGCCATGGAAAAGTCTGTTCAGCGCCGGCCGGCCGCGGTCGAGGCTGCGACTGTCGCCCCGCGCGCCAGGCCGTCGAGCTACCCGGAACCCTTCGCGTCGCGCGTGCGCGGCCGCGAAAAGCGGTCCCTCGGCGACCTTTTCGGCCTGACCAATTTCGGCGTTAACCTCACGAGGCTCGCGCCTGGCGCGCAGTCCGCGCTGAAGCATCGCCATAGTCGGCAGGACGAGTTCGTCTTTATTCTGGAAGGTGAGCCAACCCTCCTATTTGACAAGGACGAGATCATCCTGCGCCCTGGCATGTGCACGGGGTTCCCGGCTGAGGGCGCGGCCCACTGTCTTATCAACCGGACTGATCGCGACGTCGTCTATCTCGAGATCGGCGACAGATCGCCTGGCGATGAGGCGAGCTATCCTGATGACGACCTAAAAGCCGCGCTTGGCGTCGATGGCCGCTGGATCATGACCCATAAGGACGGCCGTCCGTATTGAGGCGCCTATATCTGCTCGCCTTGGCTTGCTCGCCCTTATGCCCTCCTGTATGAGCGAGCCCACGCGGCGCACGCCGCGCTAAGGCCTCGTGGCGGAGTGGCTACGCAGAGGACTGCAAATCCTTGTACGGGGGTTCGATTCCCTCCGAGGCCTCCAAAAAAGCGAATATTTTCCAAGAACGCCAGAAGCCGAAACTGCTCATCGGTTCGATAAAAATCGATCGATCGGCATGAATGCGCTTCTGTAGGGTGTCCTAACGGGTAACCTCTTTCCTTGTTTTGGTTTTCGACTCGAACTACGCGGCCGCGGCTTTAGGCGGCGCCGGCGACTTGGTCAGCCGCGCTCACGAGGGCGCTCGCCTGCCGACGGAACAAGAAAACGACGCGCGCGTTGGATGGGGCGGCCGGGGGGTCACAAGGACCTGGAGGTTCGCCATGAAGAACCTACGCAAGCTGCTTACTGCGGCGCTCGCCGCAACAATGCTCGCCGGCGCAGTGTCGGTTTCCACCCCGGCCGCCGCGTGGCACCGTTGGGGCTGGGGTCCCGGTAGTTATTGGGGCTACGGCGGCGCGTGGCGGCGCCCCGGTTATTGGGGATATGGCGCGGGCCTTGCCACTGGCCTGGCGCTTGGCGCCTCTTCCTACCCATATGGCTACGGCTATTGGGGCTCCGCTTCTCCGGGCTACTATGGCTATAGTGGCTACGGCGGCTATAGCGGCTGCGGCTGCGGCTGGTAGCGGCATCCGTCATAGGCCAGCCTAGGGCGCTCTTGGAGCGTCGAACGAAGGCGCAACCGCAATGCGGTTGCGCCACAAGCGTAACGCGATGTGATTTCTTCGATCCCTGCGCGTTAGTCTCAGTATTCCTTCGCAGCTGCGGTATAATCCTCCGCGATACCATCATCGACGAGGGTTATGATGCTGAATGCGTTGATTGCGGATGCGCAGGCGCGGCTGGATCGGGCGCGGCGCGAGTTGAGATCCGCCGTGCTCGATTTTGACGTATCCGATGAAAAGCTCTTGGAAATGCGGGCCGCCGCGCGTCAAGTCTACGATGAACTCCGCGATCTTGACCGCAAGAAGCTGAAGAGGGGCTTCTTCGGTTTTTTGAAATTCCGTTGACCCTAATGCGGCGCGCCTGGCTCTTTCGCCGGCGGCCGCGCGCTCCATAATTGATGAGGAGCGCGCGTTTCATCGCGCTGCAGAACGAGGTCGCCGATGATTAGTCCTGAAACGCCTCCTGGGGCCGAGGTTGTCTGCGTTGACGCGACTGCGGGGCCCTATGGACGTTGCAACGGCTTGGCCCGCGGCGCGATTTACACGGTGGCGCGGATCGCCCGCGGCATCGACGGCGGTCATGTCGTGATTCTGGCCGAAGTCTCGCCCTGGAGGACCTATGCGCCGCCCTGGGGCGTGGTCGAAGTTGGTTTTGAACTTCGCCGCTTCCGCTATCTCGACATCCCCGACGAGTTGACGAGGCTGTTGCATGAGACGCAGCTTGAGGAGGTCTAGCAGTCCTCGATCATTGCGGCGGCGTGCTGCGATCGGCCGGCGAGCCTTGTGGCGTCAGCAGCGGCGCGGCGGCGTCCGAGCGTCGGATGAAGGCTTGCGTATCCAACGCTAGCGACAAGTCGTCCCAGCGGCCGACCACATCGAAGGCGATGCTGGGCGCGGACGGGTCTGTCTTGCCGGCGCTGGCCGTCTTGCGCGCGATGGCTTTGAGAGCAAGACGGCGATCCGCCAGCGGCGCAGAGCCGCCAAAGGCGACTGAGAAATCGGGTCCACGCGCGGCTCCTTCGGAAATCTCGGCGACGCCATTCTCAATTTTGATTGCGGCGCTCGCGGCGTCGAGCGTCGAGCGGCCCGAGCGAATGTCGAAGGCGCTCGACAATGGGCGCTTCTCCAATCCCTGCAACGCCTTCTCCAAATCGATGCCGGAAATCTCTCCGTCCACGAGAGCGAGGTTCGCCCGGCCGTTCAGGCTTTGCATGAGCGTCGACATCCGATCGCCAAAGCCGTCGAATGCAAGAGTGGCGTTAAGGGCGCCGGCAAGCGCGGGTTTGCCGTAGGCGTCCCAAAATAGCGGGCCTGCCTCCACCGCCGTCGCTTGCGCATTGGCGCGCAGCGCAAGTCCGTCCGATCCTGGCGCGATCGATGCTCGAACTTTAAGTCCGCCGCGATAGGCTCGCGCCTGGGTTATCGCGAATTCCGCGGCGCCGTCGCGCAGCGTGACTGTGATCGCCGCGTCTTCAATTTTGAGACGGCCAAGTCGGGCGTGGCCAACCGCGACGCTAAGATCGACGTCGGCGCCAGCAAGATTAGGTAACTCGAAGGGCTGCGCGCTCCACTGTCCATCAGAGTCGACAAGGGGCGGCGCGTCGGCGAGAAGCGGCTTGAGCGAAAGAAAATCGCTCTGGAGCGCCGCCGTCACCGCCGGTCGGCCGCCGTCCTTCCGTATATCGAGATCGCCGCGAAACTCGTTTCCATCGACAAAAACGCGCGCGCCGCTGAAGTGCGCTTCGTCAGCGGCGAGCGTCGCTTGCGCGGAGAATTGCGCGTCATTGAAAGGGCCAGGCAATGGCGCCGCGACGCCGAACAACTTAAGCGCTTCTCGTACAGATTCGGCGGCGGCGGCGGCCCGCCCCTCGAAGCGCGCATTGGCGCCGAGTTGGGCCAATCCCTGCGCCTCGAATTGGAAGACCGAACCGTCGAGCCGCGAGGTGACGACGGATTGCTCGCCGCGCAGCAGCGCGCCGGGACGCGCGACCCATAGGATGCTCTCGAGCCGTTCGCCATTCAGATCGAAGGCGGCTGTCAGAGCCGCCGCCTCGCCAATGCGACGCCAATCGAAGTTCGCGTTGACTTTCTCCAGCCTGTATAGCCGGCCGCGATAGGCGATCTTCACGTCGCCGTCGACGATCGATACGGTTCCAAATCGCACATTGTCTGCAGCCGCGGCTTCGAGCGTCGCTGGTTTTGCCGCGGCCGCCCGGGCGGCCGCCGCCGGCGGGCCGACTGGCGTCTTGTCAAAATCGATGAGCGCGCGCGGCCGGACTAGCTTTGCCGCCGTAACCTTGAGCCGTCCCGCAAGCAGCGGCAAGACGTCGACGTCGCCGTGGAGCTCATTCGATTCGATCAGCAGCGCGCCGTTGCGATCCGCGAAGACAACGCCTTCGACGGCGATGCTGGGGCGCGGCAAGAGCGAAAAGCTCGTGCGGCCGCGGGCGGCGACATAAAGCCCAGAAGAGCCTTGAAGTTGATCGGCGACGGCGTCGATCAGGGCCGCGGGGGAAAACAGCCAAGGCGCTATCGCGGCGGAGATCGCGACAAAAGCCACGGCGGTCGCCAACGCCGCTCCTAGCGCGCGCGCCGCTGCGCTCGAAGGCTTGCGAAGCTTAGCTGACGATGTCTTGTCGCTTAAGGCGGACGGCTGCAACCCGCGATGCTCCTGAGCGAGTCTTTGGACTTCGCTTGTCGCGGGCAAGCGCGGCGATAAAGTGGCGAAAATCCGAGAGTCTAACGCTCTTCCGCACGCGCGAGCTCGATGCGTAGCGCGGCCAGGATCTCCTCGACATAAAATGGCTTTTCGACCATGGCGCGCTCGAGATGCGCCTCAGGCAATCCAGCCCGCCCACAGCCCGTCGTGAAGATGAAGGGGCAGCCGCGGGCGGCGAGCGCGTCGGCCACGGGATCGATCTTTTCGTGACCGATGTTGACGTCGAGTAGGGCGAGATCGACGCCGTCTCCGCGCGACAGTCGAACCGCCTCTTCGAGGCTGCGCGCCATCCCAGCGATAATTAAGCCGAATTCCGAAAGGGTCTCTTCCAGGGCGAGCGCAATGTAAGGATCGTCTTCGACAATGAGCAGCCTTCGCCCGAGCAATGGATCGCTCGCGCGCTGGGGGTCATCGCTCGGCGAGGCCGAGGACGAAAGGTCGGAGTTGGCGACCGACATAAATGAATGGTGGGGCGCTTTGCCCCAGATGTCTAGCTTTCGGGCGGGGTCCGCAGCGAATTTGCACGCAACATGGCGAACGCCGCCCACACGGCCAGAGCGCACCAGCTTACGATCGTCAGCCCGCCGCCGATCGGCGCGGCGAGAGGGAAAAGTTTCCCGTTCAAAACGACGCGCGCCGTAAGGTCGCCCGCGAAAAGCGTAACCCCTGCCTGAAGCGCCAAGGCGATTGTGGCGAGCCAATGCGCCTCTCGCCGCGGCGTCGTGCGCACAAGCGCGGCGAGGCCGAGGCCGGCTGCGGCATGTATCATTAGAAATTGGCTCGCCGTCGCCAGGAGCGGAGAGGCCTCGACATGCGCTGCGGCGCCAGCGAGGGAAACGCCGGCCGCGCCTTGCAAGGCGGCGACGCCGGCGATCAAGAACGCTAATTTCAACGACGACATCCGCATCTCGGCCTCTGCTCAACAGGCGTCGCCAAGTTTAGGAGCGCACGACCCAAATGTCGAAAAGGCTCGATCAGTTGGCGATGGAGATCACTTTCACGTTTCTCTTTTGACTGCGAACGCGGCGCTTCAAAAGGCGCCTTGAAGAGCCGTAATCGTGTCTCCGGGCCGCACCGGAAAATCGAGAGTCACGCATGCGGTCACCGGGCGGCGGTCGATCAAGCGCGTCAAGTCGGCGCCACCCTCATAGGCGCCAGGCTTGAAGCCGCCGGCAGCGGCGATTGCGCTTCGCACCGTCATGTTCTCAACAGAGGGATATTGGCCTGCCCTCGCGACTTCGCCGAGAACGAAGAAGGGCTGAAAAGCTTCGATTTGAACGGTGACTTTTGGGTCTCGAATATAGCCGTCTCGCAGCCGCGCGGCGATGACGCGCTCAACGGCGGCGGCGCTAAGTCCTTGCACCTTGACGAAACCGATGAGGGGAAAGGCGATGCGGCCGGCGCGATCAACGAGATAGTTCTTGGAAAGCTCCCTTTGGCCAGAGACAACGACGCGCAGCCGGTCGCCGGCGGCCAGCGTATAGGGTCTCTGCGCCGTCTCAAGTTCGATTTCGGGTCGACAGTCAGTCGTTGGAGATGCGCAGCCTGAAAGCAATGCGCTGATCAGCGCGCCGACGGCGACAATCCTCCACCTGGCCATCTCGACTCGACTGCTTTCTTAAACGTCGATCAATCGTCGCCGCGCGACCGGGCCTTTTTAGTGTTGTATGGTTAACAAACGTTCACCTCTGCGCAGGCGCCGGTTAACTTCGCTTAAACCATGAATTTGCGATGGTCTTTGCTGAACTTGGAGCAGGTAATGCCGTCCGGCGATGCAGCGAATGGCGATGGCGCGGATCGCCCGGGGATCGGTCGCATCAAGAGATGCTGGCGGGTTATCGGACCCACGCTCCTGGCCTTGGTCGGCGCCCTGCTTTTCGTCGAAATCCTTGCGCCGGGCTATTTCGTCGACGCGCCGCCCTCTGCTGAAAAATCGGGGACGCCTGCTATCCGCGCTGACGAAGGACTCGTCGCCAATTTAAAAGCGCAAGTCGCCGAGGCGGAGGCGCGAGTCAACGAGCATCGCGCCCGATTGAGCGCCGCCGCTATTTCCGCACAGCAACTTGACGAACTCAACAACCAGTTATCTTCGGCGCGCGCCGCGCAGGCGGATGCGCATGGAAGGGCGAGCCTGCTGAAAAACGCGTTGCGTCGGGGACGAACCAATGAGGTTTCGGACATCGCCGAGAGTGAGGCGATGCGGCGCATCGAAGGACGACGCATCGCGCTTCAAGCGCAGCTTGGGCGAGAGTCGCGCACATTCCTATGGAAGCATCCGCGCATCAAGAAGTTGAAAGCGCAGCTTGCCGATCTTGGTGCGGAATGGCGTTTAGTCGCAGAGCGCGAGGCGCGCGTCTACGAAAACGAGGCGCGCCTGGCCAGCGCGCAAGTTGATGACCTGCAGCGTGCGCTTGAAGAGAAAAGCCGCGTCGCTGGCGACGCAAGCGTGCAAGAAGCGCATCTGCGGGAGCTCGAACGCGCGGCGAAGCTGGTGAAGGGGCAGTTGGAGACTGAGACAGCAAAAGATCAGGAGGCGTTTGCGCGCGAACGTCAGTCGCCCTCCGCTGCCGGCATCGTTCAGCGCGCCATAGCGCCGCTATTTCCCGGGTTGCCACGAGAGACAGTGATTATCGGTCTTGCGACTCTTGCGGCCTTCATTCTCGGAGCGATCGTTTTCAGCGAACTCCTCGGCGGCGCTTCCAAAAACATCACTCCCGCGCAGACGCGGCAGTTGACGTTTGAAGCGACTTCGCAGGAAGACGTCAGCGATGCAAAAGCCTCGGCTCGATCGCCAGACAGCGCCGTGGAGGCAACTCACCTGATCCGTGTCGCGTGCGTGAAAGTGTTGGTCGCGCCATGCGACGCAAGTCAGAAATCGCAGGATGCGGCGATCGCGCTCGGCCGAAATCTCGCGCATCGCGGCCGCGCGCTGCTGATCGCAGCCGATCGCGCATTGACGCGCATTGACGCCTTGGCGTCCCCCGACGGCGCATCCAAAGGCCTCGCCGACCTTCTCATTGGAGAGATCTCCTATTCCGACGCGATTTACCGCGACGCTGGATCTCACTTGCATGTCGTTCCAGGAGGCGTCGGCGATAGCAAAGAAAGCGGAGACGCAAGCGAAAGCCAAGGCGAACTCGAATCGGCGATCAACGCTCTCGCTCACGCTTATGACTTTCTCGTCGTCGCAGGATCGCCGGAGACAGCGCGTCGCTTGGCGCCGTTCACCGATCTCGCCTTCGTCATCGGCGGCGCCGAAGCCGAGAGCTTGCGCGCCGAACTCGCCGGCGCGGGGGCTGACGCCTTTTTACTGGAAGAGGGCGTCAACGCCGACGACCTAATCGCGGCGGAATAATCCGCCAATCAGGTAAGCTACGCATCCCCGACGCGATTCTCGTTCCGATAAGACGCTCTCTCGCAAAGGAAGCCGTGCTCTCCTATATTGCCGCAAGAGAATTTCGGGAGCGAAGAATGAGCGCAATTGGCCTGGTGATTTGTCTGGCGATCGCCGCCTCGGCCGGTTTGGGCGTTTATCTGCGGCTCCGACAGATGGCGATGGTTAAAGCCAACCGCGATCAAGTGCCGCCGGATTTCGCGCGCGAAGTGACGCTTAACGATCATCGTCGCGCCGCCGAATATACGATGGCGAAAACGGAGTTCTCGATCGTCGAAACAGTTTTCGACGCCGCGATTTCGATTTTGTGGCTGGCGTTGGGACTTGCGCCGCTCTATGTGGCGATCGCCGCCTTTATTGAACCGGGGCTCGCGCGCAGCGTCCTTTTCGTTCTCGTCTTCGGCGTGATCGCCAGTTTGATCGACATGCCCTTTGCCGCCGCGCGCGCCTTTTGGCTTGAGGAGCGGTTTGGATTCAATCGCCTGACGCCGGCAAAATTTCTCCTCGATCAAGCGAAGTCCGGCGCCTTGGAGCTTGCTATCTCAACGCCTTTGCTCTTTGGCATGTTCTGGCTGTTGCACGCGGCCCCCGACACATGGTGGCTTTTCGCCTATGTCGCCTTCATCGCGATTGCGATCGCCATGACCGTGATCTATCCGACTGTCATCGCGCCGCTCTTTAATAAATTTACGCCGCTCGAAGAGGGCGACATGAAGCGGCGCATGGAGGCGCTGCTCGCCAGATGCGGATTCGAGTCGAAAGGCCTCTATGTGATGGACGCGTCGACGCGCTCGACGCATGGCAATGCTTATTTCAGCGGATTCGGCAAAGCCAAGCGCATCGTCTTCTTCGATACGCTGCTCGCGAAACATTCGCCGGACGAGATTGAGTCGATCCTCGCCCATGAGCTTGGTCACTTCAAATTCGGCCATGTTCGGCAAATGCTGCTACAGGCCGCAGCGATCGCCTTCGTCGGTTTCGCGGTGTTGTGGTGGGCCTTCGGCTCTGACGTCTTCGCCGGGTGGTTCGGGCTGCCGAACGATCCGGGCGTCGTGCTTGTCGCGCTGCTGCTTGCGCGCGACCCGATCTCGCATGTCCTAACGCCCTTGCTCGCGTGGCGCTCGCGCCGTGCGGAGTTCGAGGCCGACGCCTTCGCGCGCGATCTCGTTGGCGAGGAGCCGATGATCTCGGCGCTGACGCGGCTCACGCGCGATAACCTCGCAACGCTGACCCCCGATCCGCTTTACGCCACTTTCTATTTCTCGCATCCGCCAGTGCCGCTGCGCGTCGCGCAACTGCGGGCTGGCGCGTAGCTCGAACGCCTATAGACGCGCTGGTTAGCGCGTCGGCGTTCTCGCGCCATCGTCAGGATTTCTTTCCGGCGACCCAGGTCGCGACAATCGACAGGTCAGTCGGATTCAACGCGACGATGTCGGCGCGGTAGCCTGGCGCGAGTCGGCCAAGGAAGTGACCGACACCCAGGAAGTCGGCGGGTTCACGAGAGGCAAAGCGTAAGGCGCGTTCTAACGGCAGCCCCAAAAGGCGAACGCAGTTTTCAACCGCGCTCGCCATATCGAGCGACGATCCTGCGAGGACGCCGTCCGGCGTGACGCAACGTTCGTCGCGAACCGTGATCTCTGCGCCCTGGAGCATGAATTCTTGCTTCGATCCGCCAACAGGCGGCATGGCGTCGGTGACAAGCATCGGATGGCCGGCGCCGCGGATGGCAAGCCCCAGAGTCGCCGGGGCGACATGTTCGCCATCGACGATGATTCCATAATAGGCGTCTGGCGATTCGAGCGCCGCCGCGATCGGTCCAGGGTCGCGGGACGAAACCGGCCGCATGGCGTTGAATAAATGCGTGAAGCCGGTCAGCCCTTCAGCCATTGCGGCGCGGGTCTGCTCATAAGTCGCCATCGAATGGCCGAGCGAAACCTTGGCGCACGCCGCAACCAGTTTTGCAATGAAGCCCGCGGGCGCCACTTCCGGCGCCAAGGTGACGAGCAACACGCCTTTCTTGAAGGAAGCGAGCATTTGAACGTGATGAGCTTCGGGACGCCGAATGAGGTCGCGGCGGTGAACTCCGAGCTTCTCAGGCGACAGGAAGGGGCCTTCGAGATGGATGCCGAGAATGGCGGGCTCCTTTGGAAGCATCGTCTCGACGGCGTTCAGCGCCGCAACCATGATCTCATCGGCGTCGGTGATCAGCGTCGGCAAAAGCGCCGTTGTGCCGAACCTTCGATGGGCGGCGACAATTTTTGCGAGGCAGTCGGGCGTTGGGTCAGCATTGAATAACGCGTCGCCTCCGCCATTGACTTGTACGTCGATAAAACCCGGCGCAAGCCAGGCGCCCTTCGGCGCTTGGAAAACCTCGACGGATGCAGATAGTTCGTTACGCGGCGTGACCGCTGCGATTTGCGAATCCTTGATGAGGATGGCGGCGTCTCGATGAACTGTCGCGCCATCGAAAACGAAATCCGCGGCGATGGCGTGCAATCTATGTTCGCTCATCGCGTGCGCGTGATTTTTTTCAAGTGACGCGGCTCGTCGACGTTGACGCCACGCGCCGCGGCGAGTCGGACGACCATCGCGTAGAAGCTTTGGATCTGACAGATCGCATCGGTTTCCGGCTGATCGGCGGCGAGCGTCTCGAGTTGACTGGGCGGCGCAACGTTCGAACCCGTGGCGAACAAAGCCGCGCCCTTCGCTATCAGATCATGAGCCAACTGATTCGTTCCCGCGGCTGCGGCGTCGGTGGGCGTGAATATCAAGATCGGATAATCCGAAGAGACCAGGGCGATCGGTCCATGCTGAAATTCCGCCGCAGAAAACGCTTCGGCATGGAGATTTGAAGTCTCCTTCAATTTCAGCGCCGCTTCCCGCGCGATGGCGAGCGTGGGGCCTCGCCCAATAGTGATCAGACTCTCAGCGCGGTTGAGGACGCCAATCAAATTGCTCCAATCGAGTTCGCTCGCGGCGGCGAGCCGGTCTGGCAGACGCCGCAACGCGCTGGCAAGCGCCCCGTAATCCGCCCATAGCGCGGTTAGGCGCGCCAAAACCGAGAGCGACGCCACGAAAGTTTTGGTGGCCGGAATACTGAGCTCCGGCCCGGCCTCCATCGGCAGGACGAACTCGCAGCTCTGCGCAAGCTCGCTCCCCGCGTCATTTGTAATGCAGGCCGTGACGGCGCCGGATGCCCGCGCCGCGACGGCTTGCTCGATAAGGTCTCCGCTTCTCCCGGACTGCGAAATGGCCAAGAAGAACTGGCCGTCCAGATTAAGACGCTGATGGTAGATTGTCGTAATGCTCGGCGCCATCGGGGCGACGACAATACCAAGGTATCGCTCGATCAAATGTTTGCCGAAGGTCGCGGCATGCGCGGAACTGCCGCGCGCGCAGGTGACGACGACTTGCGGCGGTTTGCGTCGTAGCCGTGCGACAAGCGCGGAGAGGACGCCCGTTAGAGCCTGCTCCTCCTGCCGCCTCACGACCTCTGGAGCGGCTCGCAGCTCGGCGGTCATTTGGAAGTTGTCGATGCTCATTACATTGCATTGTTAGCGCTAGCCATTTTTCAATAATCGCATAAGATTCCAAGCGAAGCGAACGTGAAAGAGCGAGTTCGAAGAAGCTTGTTTCGAGAACGCCAGGATGCGCCTGGGCCAAGCTTTTAGTTCCTCCCCCTCGGTCACTCTCTTGAATCTGCTTGATAGGTGGGCATATCCCAAAAACCTCGCGATCGCGGTGAATGACGCCGATGGAAACCGAACGCCCGAGCCCTCGTTATTCCAACATCGACCTCTGGGAGCCGGCGGAGATATTGGAGGCGATGATTGAAGGGCAGTTCGCCGCCGTCGCGGCCGTGCGGGCGGCGCATTCCGCCATTGAAAGCGCGGGACTTGCGATAGAGCGACGGCTAAAGCGCGGCGGGAGGCTTGTTTACATGGGCGCCGGGACGTCCGGGCGCCTGGCCGTCCAGGACGGCGCGGAGCTGATGCCGACGTTCGGTTGGCCAGAGGAGCGACTTTTGCTGCTCATGGCCGGTGGGAAAAACGCGCTTCTTCAAGCCGTCGAGGGCGCCGAGGATCAGGAGGCGCAGGCAGTGGAGCTTGCGCGGCGTAACGCTATCGGTCCGGCGGACGTCGCGATCGCGGTCGCGGCGAGCGGCACGACGCCGTTCACGGTCGCGTGTTTGCGCGCGGCAAAAGAGGCGGGCGCTCTTGCGATCGGCGTCGCCAATAATCGAGATACGCCGCTCCTTAAGGAAGCCGATCACGCGATATTTCTTGATACGGGCCCCGAAGCGATCGCGGGTTCAACGCGTATGAAAGCGGGAACGGCCCAGCGCATCACCCTTCTTCTGTTATCCTCTCTTGTCATGATCTCGCTCGGGCGCGTGTATGACGGCTTGATGGTGGATGTGCAGGCGTCAAACAAGAAGCTCGTCCGAAGAAGCGAAAGAATATTGTCGCGCCTGAGCGGCCGATGTCACGAAGATGTGCAAGAGGCGCTGTGCAGGGCAGGGGGAAGCGTCAAGCTCGCCTTTCTTCTTCTCCAGGGATATGGCTGCGACGAGGCGCAGGCCGCGCTCGATCGCGCTGACGGGCACCTGCGCCGAGCAATGAGCCTGATCGGCGAATTTCATGAGGACGCTCTCGAAGGAGCGCCGCGCTCAATTTCCGCCGGTTCCGGCGAGCGGGCGACTCACGAGTAAGCGCGCGTTTCGTCTCTGAACTTATTGGCGCGCCCAAGGGGATTCGAACCCCTGTTTTCGCCGTGAAAGGGCGACGTCCTAGGCCTCTAGACGATGGGCGCGGGTCGCGCGGCCGGATCGCGGCGGCGCGAGGGCGTGTATAGAGGCGCGGACGGCGCAAGACAAGGCCGGCGGCGGCGCCACATCGCCGCGCGACGTCTCGTTTGCGCCCCCAGTTTGCGCGCCCTCCGGCGAGGCCCTAAAGCATCGCGGCGATGCTCACGATCAACGATCTCGTCTACCGGCTCGGCGACCGGCTGCTCTTCGATCATGCCGGGGTCTTCCTCCCCGGCCGCTCGCGCGCGGGCTTCGTCGGCCGCAACGGCGCCGGCAAGACCACGCTGTTCCGGTTGATCAGCGGCGAGATCGCGCCGGAAAGCGGCGCCATTTCGCTCCCCACGCGCACTAGGCTCGGGCGTGTCGAGCAGGAGGCGCCGGGCGGGCCGACGGCGCTCATCGACTTTGTTTTGGCGGCCGACAGCGAGCGCGCCGAATTGCTGGCGCGCGCCGAGGCCGCGCATGATCCGCATGACATCGCCGATATTCAGACGCGGCTCGCCGACATCGACGCGCATTCGGCGCCCGCCCGCGCCGCCGCCATTCTGCACGGGCTTGGCTTCGACGCGGCGGCGCAGCGACGGCCCTTATCGGAATTCTCCGGCGGCTGGCGCATGCGCGTCGCACTTGCCGCGGTGCTGTTTGCGCAGCCCGATCTGCTGCTGCTCGACGAGCCCACCAACTATCTCGATCTCGAAGGAACGCTGTGGCTCGTCGATTATCTGTCGCGCTATCCGGCGAGCGTGATCGTCATCAGCCATGACCGTGATTTGCTCGACGACGTCGCGACCCATATTCTGCATCTCGAACGCGGCAGGCTGACGCTCTACAAGGGCGATTACTCTTCTTTCGAGAAACAGCGGCGCGAGGCGCAGCTTCTCGCCGCCAAAGGCGCCAAGAAGCAGGAAGAGCAGCGCAAGCATCTGCAGGCTTTCGTCGATCGTTTCCGCGCCAAGGCGACGAAGGCGCGTCAGGCGCAGTCGCGCTTAAAGCTTCTCGCCAAAATGGAGCCTGTCGCGGCGATCGTCGACGACGCCATTCTGCCCATTCATCTGCCTTCGCCAGAAAAACCGCTGTCGCCGCCGATCATTGCGTTGGAGAAGGCCGCGGTCGGCTATGGCGATCGCGTGGTGCTGTCGCGGCTCTCCTTGTCGATCTCGAATGACGACCGCATCGGCCTGCTCGGCGCCAATGGCAATGGCAAATCGACCTTCGCCAAATTGCTTGCGGGTCGTCTTCCGCCATGCGCCGGCGAGATGGTCCGCGCGCCAAAGCTCGACGTCGGATTTTTCGCGCAGCATCAGGTCGACGAGCTGAACGAGAGCGAGACGCCATACGTCGTCTTCGCGCGGCTAATGCCGGGCGCGGTCGAGGCGCGCATTCGCGCACGCGCCGCGCAGACCGGATTTTCCGGCGCGCGCGCCGATACGCCGATCGCCAATCTTTCGGGAGGCGAGAAGGCGCGGCTGCTACTCGGCGTCGCCGCCTTTAATGCCCCGCATCTTTTGATCCTCGACGAGCCGACGAACCATCTCGACATCGACAGCCGCGCCGCGCTGATAGAGGCGATCAACGATTATGAAGGCGCCGTCATTCTCGTCTCGCATGACCGCTATCTGCTCGAAGCCTGCGCCGATCGGCTGTGGCTCGTCGATGACGGAACGGTGCGCGCGTTCGACGGCGATATGGACGATTACGCGCGGCTGGTGCTCTCAAAGTCGCGCGACGAAGAACCGAAAGGCGCGCCAGCAGTGGCGCAAGAGAGACCAAAGCAAGAGGCGTCAAAGCGCCGCGACGCTGGGCAGACGCGGCGCAAGCTTGCAGCCGCGGAAGAGCGCGTCGAGAAATTCGCGCAGCTTCTTGCCCGCGTTGACGAAGCGCTCGCGGCGCCCGACGCCTTCGCGCGCAATCCGCAGGAGGCGGCGCGGCTTGCATCGCAGCGCGAGGAATTGGCGCAGGCGCTGGCCTCCGCGGAAGAGCAGTGGCTGGAGCTTGCCGCCGAAATGGAGGGGGCGGGGCTGTGAAAGAGCCGCCGTCATGGTCTAGGGTCGAAATCTCGGCGCGTCATCCCTTCTCCCGCTGGCGGGAGAAGGTGACCCTCGCGTTAGCGAGGGTCGGATGAGGGCGGTGCCCGCAGCGCCGCGATGATATCCCCCAACGCCGCGCCGCCAATGACGCGTTCGTTCGTCAATCTCAGAACGCACCACCCATGGGCCGCGAGCCATTCGTCGCGATGGCGGTCGCGCCTTCGCCTTTCAGGCGCTTCGTGCGGTCGGCCGTCGAGTTCGACGATCAAACGCCTTTCGAGACAAGCGAAGTCTGCAATGAAAGGTCCGATCGGAACCTGTCGACGAAATTTCTCTCCGCAGAGTCCGCGTCCGCGAAGATGCCGCCACAGCAATCCCTCCGCCGTCGTCATGACGCGGCGAAGCGCGCGGGCCTGTCGGAATCGTTCTATTGGCGTATCATCGCGCAGGGTCCGCCCTCATCCGACCCGGCTTTGCCGGGCCACCTTCTCCCGCAAGCGGGAGAAGGGAGAACCCCGAAATCAATAATCATGGGGTTTGAGGAGGATAGTTGTCATCGAACAGGAACGGAAAGTCGACCGCACTTCCAAGTTTCAATTTTTTCATGAGACGAGCCGCGTTTTCGCCCTTTGAACCTTCTTCATGAACGGCCAGATCGAGGTAGTAATTTTGACCTTCATGCTTGGCGAAAATGATCCAGTTCCCCGTAATTCGGTTCGCTGCCGAGCGTTCTTCCAGCGCGCCGATAATGAACCGGTGCGTTATCAGCTTTTGCCACATCTCGAAGTCATGGCCGTGCTCGGCGGCCACTTGCTGTATCATCGCGTCAAGATCGTTGTTTCCTGGTCCACGCGCGATATTCCAGCGTTCGCCAATATTTCGGAGTAAGTGCTGGGATGAGAAAAAATGCTTATGCCAGAAAGGCCACAATGGCGCATATTTGAATTGGGCCGCAGGTTTCGTCGTAGTTACAGTGCCTTGCTCAAGATGCCGTATTTCAGATAAAACCTCGTGATCGTTGCCAGTTTGTTGTCGAAAGATAGCAAGGCGCAATGCGAAACCGAGGCTTATTCGATCCGCATATGACGCTTCGCCGGTGACCAGCCGCTTGAACGCGGCCATCTCATCCCGTGTCATGCTGACAAGTCTTGTTTCTTCCAACTGTGGTTATCCATGCAAATCTATGGGTCTATTAGGAGCCGAAGATCCTCCTCGGAGGAATTTGGATCGCGACACAAGTAGCCGAACACAGGAGCTAACCGTAAGCCCGCTCCAGGCCCTGGATTCCTTCGCTTCGTTCACATCGTGCGCGTGTTAGGTCAGCGTGTTAAGTCCGCAAACTCGGGATGGCGCCGCACATAATCCGCAACAAATGAGCAGTCGGCCTGGACCTTTAGTCCGCGGGCGCGCGCGAACTCGAGCGCGTTGCGAATGAGCTCCGACGCAACGCCCTGACCGCGTAGTCTTGGCGGCGTCTGAGTCGACGTGAAGACCATCACGCCGTTGTCGATGCGGTAATAGGCGACCGCCGTGTCCCCGTCGACGTCGAGTTCGAAGCGATTGAGTTCGGGGTTGTCGCGGACGCTCCCCCAGGGATGTCTGGCTGCAGGCTCTCCATTAGTCTTGCCCATAGCCTCGCCCATTGCCGGCCTCCTTAAGAGTTCATCTCCCGAAATGGGCGCGGTCCGCCAAAAAGGAAAGGCGCCTTCGGCTTGCGTTTTCGGCCGCGCCGGGGTTCAACAGCGCCGCCCGCGCCGTTTTCTCGCGGCGGACGGGCTATGCTCGCCGTTCTCCGATTCGCCAACTGGACCCGACATGCGCCTTTCCCGTTATTTCCTGCCCATTATGCGCGAGACGCCGAAAGAGGCGGAGATCGTCTCGCATAGGCTGATGCTGCGGGCGGGCATGATCCGACAAGAGACGGCTGGCATTTACGCCTGGCTCCCGCTCGGGCTTCGCGTGCTGAACAAGATCAACGCCATTATTCGCGAAGAGCAGACCCGCGCCGGCGCCATCGAATGTCTGATGCCGACCATTCAGCCCGCCGATCTGTGGCGCGAGTCGGGCCGCTATGACGCCTATGGCAAGGAAATGCTGCGCATCGCCGACCGCCATGAGCGGGAGATGCTCTACGGCCCCACCAATGAGGAGATGATCACCGAGATCTTCCGCGCCTATGTGCGCTCATATAAGGATCTGCCGCTCAATCTCTTTCATATCCAGTGGAAGTTCAGGGATGAGGTGCGGCCGCGTTTCGGCGTCATGCGCTCGCGCGAGTTCTTGATGAAGGACGCCTATTCCTTCGATTTGACGGCCGAAGCGGGCCGACATTCCTACAACAAGATGTTCGTCGCCTATCTGCGCACATTCGCGCGCATGGGCCTGACCGCCATTCCTATGGAGGCGGAATCCGGTCCGATCGGCGGCAACAGCCATGAGTTCATCATTCTCGCTTCAACAGGCGAGAGCGAGGTGTTCTGCCACAAAGATTTCCTCTCTTTCGCGCCGCCGCCAGCGTCCACCGATTTCGACGATGCGGCGGGGCTGCAGGCGGTCGTCGACAAATGGACCAGCCGCTACGCCGCGACGAGCGAGATGCATGACGCGGCCGCTTTCGCCGCCGTTCCAGAGGAAGCGCGGCTCGCGGCGCGGGGGATCGAAGTCGGCCATATTTTCTACTTCGGGACCAAATATTCCGAGCCGATGAAGGCCGTGGTCAACGGTCCGGACGGCAAGGAGGTCGTCGTGCAAATGGGCTCCTATGGCATCGGACCTTCGCGTCTTGCCGCCGCCATTATCGAGGCGAGCCATGACGATGACGGCGTCATCTGGCCCGAGTCGGTCGCGCCCTTCCATGTCGGCGTGGCCGATTTGAAAGTCGGCGATCAGGCGACCGGCAAGGTCTGCGCCGAGCTCGTCGAGCGGCTTGAGAACGCGGGACTGGACGTTCTGCATGACGATCGCGACGAACGCCCCGGCGCGAAATTCGCGACGCTCGATCTCATCGGCCTGCCCTGGCAGGTTCTGGTCGGACCAAAAGGCCTTGCCGAGGGGAGGGTGGAGGTGAAGCAGCGCCGCACCGGAGAGCGCGAACTGCTTGCGCCGCAGGACGCTGTCACCCGCATTGTTGCAGCCATAAGACCGGAGCAGGCATGACCGATGCGGCGCGGCCGGCGAGGAGCGCCGGCGCTTTTTCCGCTTTCGAGCGGACGGTGGCGCTACGTTACTTGCGCGCCCGTCGCGCCGACGGCTTCGTGTCGGTCATCGCCGGCTTTTCTTTTCTCGGCATCATGCTCGGCGTCGCGACTCTCATCGTCGTCACCTCGGTGATGAACGGATTTCATCGCGAGCTGATGGACAAGATCATCGGCGTCAATGGCCACGCCTTTCTTCAAGCGGTGGAAACTCCTTTCACTGATTGGGATCAGGTGTCCGCAAAGACCGCGAAGCTGCCGGGCGTTCGGCTCGCGATTCCCATGGTCGAAGGCGCCGCCGGCATATCGACTCAGTTCGGCCAATCGGGCGTGCTTGTGCGCGGCGTGCGCGAGAAAGACCTGACGCGGCTGCCCGGCGTCGCGAGCAACGTCAAAAGCGGCGCGCTTGCGGGATTCGACAAGGCGGGCGGCGTCGCCATCGGCCAGCGTCTGGCCGAAACGCTCGGCGTCGGCGTCGGCGACCCGGTTAGTCTGCTCGTCGCCAAAGGCGTGCAGACGCCGTTCGGCGTCGCGCCGCGGATCAAGGCCTACAAGGTCGTCGCCATCTTCTCGATCGGCATGTCCGAGTTCGACAATGTCTTCGTCTATATGCCGCTCTCCGAGGCGCAGCTGTTTTTCAATAAGGACAATGAAGCGACCGTCGTCGAAGCTTTTGTCTCAGACCCCGAAAAGATGGATGATTTCCGCATCAACGTCGAAAAGGCGATTGAGCGGCCGCTCATCGTCACCGACTGGCGCCAGCGTAACAAGACTTTTTTCGACACGCTGCAGGTCGAGAAGAACATCCTCTTCATCATTCTGGCGCTGATCGTCGTGGTTGCGGCCTTCAACATCATCTCCGGCCTGACAATGCTCGTGAAGGATAAGACTCAGGACATTGCTATATTGCGCACCATGGGCGCGACGCGAGGCGCAGTGCTTCGCGTCTTCCTGATCATCGGCGCCTCGATTGGCGTTGTCGGCACGCTGGCCGGATTTGCGCTTGGTCTGGCGCTGGCAAAAAATCTCGACACCATTCGCGTATGGGTCAACAAGCTCTTCGACGCGAATCTCTTTCCTGCTGAGTTCTACTTTCTCTCGCGGCTTCCCGCGATCGTCGACCCGCGTGAGGTGGCGGCGATCGTGGCGATGACTCTGGCGCTCGCCATTCTCGCCTCGATCTATCCAGCTTGGAAAGCCGCTTCGCTCGATCCGATCGAAGCGCTGCGGCACGAGTAATCGCGATGAATGAGGCCGTTCTCGAACTGCGAAACATTGCACGCCACTATCGCGAGGGTGAGGCGCGGCTCGACATTCTCGTCGAGGTCAATTTGTCGATCTACCCCGGCGAGACGGTTGCGCTGATCGCGCCGTCGGGCGCCGGCAAGTCGACGCTGCTTCATATCGCCGGGCTGTTGGAGCGTCAGGACGGCGGCGAAGTGCTGATCAAGAATGCGCCGACGTCGCGCATGTCGGACGCTGAGCGGACGCGGCTGCGGCGCGCGACCATCGGCTTTATCTACCAGTTCCATCATCTGCTGCCAGAGTTCTCGGCGCTCGAGAATGTGGCGCTGCCGCAAATGATCAATGGCCTCAACAGGAACGAAGCGCGCTTAAGGGCGCAGCAACTGCTTGATTACTTGCGGCTTGGGCCGCGCGCGTCGCACCGCCCTTCGGAGCTTTCCGGCGGCGAACAGCAGCGCGTGGCGATCGCACGCGCGGTCGCCAACGCGCCGCATCTACTGCTTGCCGATGAGCCGACAGGCAATCTCGATCCGCGCACGGCGGAGCATGTTTTCGGAACTTTGTTGGCGCTTGCGCGCAGCACCGGATTAGCTGCGCTCATCGCGACTCATAATCTTGAGCTCGCGAAACAAATGGACCGCCGCGTAACCCTACGCGACGGTCGAATTGAGTCGCTAAACTGAAGTCTGCTTAAGCCTTTGGCGTGGGCTTCTTGTCCATGAACTGCTTCTTGTACCAGAGGCCGAAGCCGACCGCCGCCAGAGCCGCGAAGAACACCGCGATCGTGATTTCTCTGGACTGCGTCAAACCGACAGAGAAAGGAAAACGCGCAACATATTCCTTCGTGCCGTCATCGCTCTTCGCCTTAACGAGGCCGATGAACTTGCCTTCCTGCGGAAAGACGTGCTCGAAGGTAAGCGTGCCGGTCTTATACTTCTTGGGCGGCGAGTAATACTCAGTGTTGGCTTCGATATTCTCGTTATCGTCCTTCTGGCCAACGTCGCGGATAACGCGCATCTCGAGGTTCATGTCGCGCAACTCGTCCTGCTGCGCGTCGAGCGTAATGATTGTGGGGCCGGCGTCGGGAATGTCGTCGCAAAACTGCTCACGCGACTTTTGGGGCTGATAGCCGGTGAACGTCATCGTGTCCGGGCCGAGTTTCATCAAGCACTGGCCCTGATTGACGCCGACGTCGCCATGGGCGTGCGCCTGCGTAACCCAGCCGGCGGCCGCCACCAGCACGGCGGCCAAAAATCGAATGATCATCTGGTTCTCTCCCTTTTGGACCAGCCGCTCTGGCTAAGCGATCTTGTTGGCGTTCGGGTCCGGTTCCGACGCAGCTATGTCTCGCATACTCTCTACGCGAAAGCGAGCTTCGACGGCCGGCTCCGGGGGGCTTTAGGCAGAGCTTGAGTTAATATAAATCAAGAGCGCGGCGCTTGTCCCGCGACCATCGGCCACACGCTCCAGAAAAAATAGCAACGCCCGTCAATTGTACAATCCCATCGCCAGACGATGAATGCTCTTGTCGCGTGACGACAATTTTTTCGTGCGGGTGGAAAGTGCTGAAATGAACCAATTATCATTACCTTATAAAAAGGCTCGGCACGACGATTAAGCAATCGTTAGCTACCGGGTTGGCGCTCTTAAAATTTCATTTAACTTTGTCCCACCTCCACAAACAAATGGCGGGACACACATGTTGAACTTCCCTTATCTTCGCGACCAAGCTGAACTTTCCGGGGCCGGCGACGGTCTGTCACCCCTATGGTTGAAGGACCACAAGGCTCTAGTATTGCGCAAGACTCGACCGGGTTTTGACGCGCCGACCATCAAGACGATTACTGACATTTTGTCGTCGATCGAGCGAGGCGAACTGAACGAACTTCGATACCTCGTCTACGATTTCGCGCATGGGGCGCGCGAAGCGCCGAAGCCGGCGGACGGCTTCGGGGAGATCGCCGCCGAAAACTCGGAGCTGATCGTCGACACTCCGGTGATCACGCTGGCCTGGGCCCGCGGCTTGATGAGCGGCTCCGATTTCGATTTCGCCATGCATTGCTCGGCGCTCGTGGCCGAAAAGACGGCGCGCTTCTCGTTCTCGGGAGATCCGTCGGACCTCTTGGGCCTTTACGCCGCAGTTGGTCGGACGTTGGGCTTTGTGAAAGCTGAGCGCCTCATGGAGACTAATACCGCGCTGACTGCCGAGGAAGCGCATGAACTCTTGATCGTTCGAGACGTCGTCGAACCGCAGCCGGGAGTCGCCGCGATTGAAAATTACTTGGCGCAATTCAGCCGGCGGTATAACGCGTCGCACGCGATTTTCCGCGCGCAGCGTATGGTGCAACCTTTGGTGGACAGGCGCAGCCTAGCGGCGCTTGTGCGTAACTGAGGCGAGTTTGCGAAATTTCACGCCGCGCTGACCAGGCGCGGCGCATCGCGCCAATAAGCGAGGAGCGGTTTAAGCTCCTCGATGGGCCGCGGCCGCGTGTAGAGATAGCCCTGAATGAGGAAAATATTTTTGCTCGCCATGAAGGCGAGCTGAGCGTCGGTCTCCACGCCTTCGGCTACGAGATCGATGGAGAGATCTTGCGCAAGCGCAGAGATCGCCGAAACGATCGCCTGCGTTTTCGGCGATTCAATCGCCTGTCGCGCGAAGGAGCGATCGATCTTGACCTTCTTGACTGGGAAACGATTCAGATAGCCGAGGCTGCTATAGCCGGTTCCAAAGTCATCGAGCGAGAAACGAACGCCGAGGGCCTCTATCTCGCGAAGTTTGCCTTCAACGTCGTCGGATTCCATGAGAGTCGTTTCGGTGATTTCGAGCTCCAATCGATCGGGCTCCAATCCTGAATCGCGCAGCGTCTCTGCGACCAGCTCGGCAAGTTCCTTCTGTTGAAATTGTCTCGGCGCGATATTGACCGCGACGCGGACGTTCGAAGGCCAGGATTTGGCGTCCTTGCATGCCTGCCGAAGCACCCAGGCGCCGATTTCGATAATCATGCCGGTCTCTTCGGCCACCGGAATGAATTCGCTCGGCGAAATCATGCCTCGGGTCGGATGGCGCCACCGTAGGAGCGCTTCCAGGGAAACGATGGTCGCCGTTCGTGAGTCGACGACCGGCTGATAGTAGATGATGAGTTCATTCGCGAGGAACGCATGCCGCAGTTCCGTATCGATCGCGCGCTTTCTGGTCAGTGCATCCTGCATCTCCTGTGAAAACCAGAGGGCCTTGCCGCGACCTTCCGCCTTTGAGCGATAAAGCGCGAGATCGGAGCATTTGAGCAGACCCCCGGACGTCTCCGCATCCTTCGGCGCCGCAGCCATGCCGATGCTCGCGCCGATGTCGATGACGTGATTTTCGATGATGAAAGTGCGATGCATCTCGCTCAGGATATTGGCGGCGAGCGCATCGGCGTCCGGAAGCTTTTTGCCGGCGCGCAGCAGCACGCAGAATTCGTCGCCACCGAGCCGCGCGACCACGTGCGGATGCGGCACGCAGGCGGCGAGACGTGCGCCGACGGCCGACAGCAGTTGGTCGCCGATCGAGTGGCCCAGCGTATCGTTGACCTCCTTGAAGCGATCGAGGTCAATATTGAGAAGGGCAGATTGAAATCCGCGTTGGCTGAGCTGAAGTATTTCCTCTTCAAGGGTTTCCTGGAACTGATAGCGATTTGGCAAATTGGTCAGGTCATCGAAATGCGCCATGCGCTCAATTTCGCGTAGCGCGCGCTTTTGAATCGTCACGTCCTCGATGACCGTGATGAACGATCCCGCTTCGGCGCGTTCGCAATGGAACTCGAAAAAGCGCTCGCCGAGCTTGTGCGTGAAGATGTTTGTGTGCGGCATTGCGACGTGCCGCTTCCACTGTTCGATGAAAATTTTGCTTTCTTGCGGCGAGAGCCCGACGCTCTTGCCGATCGCATGCGCTAGCGCTTCAAGACTGATCGGCGTCGTCGCCGCCACGATGCCGAAGAAATCGAAGACGCGCCGATTTACGACGCTGACTGACAGATCGGCGTCGCCCATGCAGAGGCCGTGCGTCATGGAGTTCAACGCGAGGCTAAATAGCGTTCGCTGCTTTACTGCCTCATAGCCATTGCGGAGCGCTGTTTCGAGATTGGCGTGCAGAAATGTTGTTGTCGATTTTACGGAGATCATCCCGATGATTAGAATGAGCGTCAGCCCCCAATACCAGAAGTTGTAGTAAAAAAGACAAGCGATTGCGAGCGGCGCGCACGCGCCGATGACTTGTCCGAAAACGATCATAGGCCTACCGGAGTTGCGGCTCGCTAACGCGCCTGCGCAACCGGCCATCAAAATCACTCCATAATAGGCAAGCATTTCGTCATGGTGTTCTATGAAAAGTATCGCGGCAGTGATTCCCACTGCGGTCATAAAACCAACAGCGCCTATTGCGTATCGAAACTCCCAACGCCGCGCATCTTTGCGGCGTTGAGCCGGCGGTTGGCGGGTATATGCTAGCAACACAGAAATGCGATAGGCGGCCATGCAACTCATCAAGATAATGAGTTGCAGATAGACTGATTGCCACGTCGACAACCATGCGATTGTGGGCGCAAGCATGCCAGCGGCTATGCCTGCAAGAAAGGAACCCTGCGTTGCGAAGAGGGTCTCGACGAGATCTTGATAGATCTCGTTATCAGTCTTCACCTCGGCCTTTGCTTCGGCGCTTTCGGCGTTAGCGTCGCCGGATAGTTCGACGAGCTGCGAGGCGCCTTCCATGTCATCCCTCCGATGATGCCGGACGATCGCAGTCATCTTGCTTTGTAGGGGTCGTTGCGTTGAGGAGACGGCTTTGTGCGCGAACCAAGCGCTCCATATGACGCAGGTCGGCATCACTGATGCGCGTGGAGCATTCCGCCCATAGATCGGTGATACGCATGAGCTCTTCACGAGTTACTGGCGACGTACGACGACGCGCCTCTGCCAACATCCGTCGACGCGCCCAGGCCACTTTGCCGCCTTTCAAAATCCAGGCAAGCGTCGCTGACTTTATATCGTCTTGGGGCGCGAGAAAATCGACGGCTTCGAGGTCATACATCTCCCGCCCTGAATACACTCTACCTTCTGAAATGATCTTTCGAGCGAGCGCAGCGCCAAGTTTCCGCGTTAACAGCGAAACGGCGCCCATTCCAGGAAATGTGTTGAACGCGATCTCCGGCATTGCAAATCGTGCATTTTCCTCTGCGATGATGAAATCTGTCGCAAGCGCCGCCTCAAAGGCTCCCCCAAGGCACTGTCCATGCACCGCGGAGACAGTAACAATAGGTAAATCGAGTCCCCTTACCAGACTGTCGATCAAATCAACGCAAGTGTGCGCATAGCGGCGCAGCAGATCGATGTTATGCGCGCGTATCGCGGCGGAGAAAACACTTAGGTCTCCTCCTAAATTGAAAACCCCAGGCTTGTTCGAGGCGATAACCAAGTAGCGAATGGGAATGCGCGATGTCAGGCCAGTGGCGAACATGGCCTGTAGCGCATGGCGAAAGCGGCTCATTTCACTTAATGTGTGCGGTGTATAGCAGACGGGCGCCTCGGCCCCATAAATCATCCACGCCGATTCCGTTGGCGCGTCATACTCAACGTCAAGATTATCGAACTTCCAATTCGGAAAGTCCTCCGGAACGGGTCCACGCAAATTTGCGGCGCCCGTCATATCCAATACTTTGGGCTCAAAAACTTCCCCCTGGGTCACGCAACTAGGGCCCGCCTGCTGCGGCAAGGCGCGGTCGAGCCGGCGGGCCGATCCGCCAAGAGCCCCTAAGTGAGGTTGATTGCGCATTTGGCAATGCTCTCAACTCTCGGTTGAAGCTTGTTTCGCCGCCTAAGTTCAGACAAAAATCTGAACAAACAACAAAAACTTCAATTTTTTACGGTTAGTTGGCCTCTGCGAAGCTCTCGCTAGGCGACTTCAAACCATGTCGCCAGGCCGGTCGCTTCATGTTCGAGAATATCATCATGGATCGCCCATTTACCAGGCGTTTCAGCAACGAAAGCGGCGTGTTTGGTCTTCCCAGGCGGAATGATCACGCCGTTGCGCCAATAGGGCTCCCAGCCATCGTCAAGGTCATGCAGCAGCCGCATGCACTGACCGTGAACATGCATCGCGAGCGCGACCTCCGACTTGTTAATGAAGCCTAGCGTCACCGGGGCTCCAGCAGTGACTTTGAATAGCGGCGGGCCTTCGTAGGCTTTCGTCGGGGCGCCGTTGATCATCCAGGCCGGGCCGGCGCCGCTTTTGCGCGGCTCGATCGCCAGGTCGACCTTTTTGGCGGCGCCAAGCTTGATCTCTGGCGGAAGAGCGGGATTTTCTGGGAGCGACGCGATCGGCGGACGCTTTGAAGTTTTTTGGCCTTTAGCTTCAAGAATCAATAGGTCGCGATCTTCGCCATTTGAACCCCGCAGGGTCAGATTGGCCTTTGCGCCCTCCGTCTCCGGCATGTCGAACATCAGTTCGAAGCGCGCGCCTGGCGCGACCGGGACGCTGCGTTTGATTGGCTCGAAAGCCTCGCACGGTTGGCTGTCGATAGCGATGACGAAAGGCTGCGCGCCCACAACGGACAGGACCATGATGCGGGCGTTGCTCAGATTGGCGAGGCGCAGCCGCACCCTCGCGCCAGGAGCGAGGCTTTGCGTAGCGGGCGCAGCTTTGCCGTTGACGCAAAGCAGCGGGCCTAGCCGGCCAATGCCTCGCGCCGCCGCCTGATCGTCGAACCCGCCAACGATCAGGCCATCGTCGTCGAGCCGCCAATCGTCGAGCACGAGAAGCAGGTCGGCGTCGGCTGGCGGCGGGGTCTGCTCGTCCACGACAAGCAGGCCTTTGAGTCCGCGGCCCATAAGCTCCGGCGTCGCGCCGTAAACGCTCGGCCGGTAACAGAAAAGGCCAGGATCGGCGAGCTTGCGGCGGTAATCGAAGGCGGCCCCAGGCGCGACCGGGGCCTGCGTCAGCGGCGCGACGCCCTCCATCGCATTGTCGCCGCGCAGCCCATGCCAATGAATGGTCGCCGGCCGGTCGAGCTTGTTCAGGAAGCGCACGGCGAGTTCGTCGCCCTGCTTGTAGCGCAGGACAGGCCCCGGCGTGGCCCCATCGAAACCCAGAATGCTCGTCTCGGGGGCGCCGGACAGACGCGCCTTCCCTGGCCGCGCTTCGATTATGCGCAAGCCGGTAGTGGGCGCCTGCGCCAGGGCCGGCAGCGCCGTCAGGCTGGCGGCGACTCCGGAAAGCACGGCGCGGCGAGAGAAAGGCTCTGACATCGCGCCTAGCTATGGCCCAGAGCAGCCGCTAGGGCAACGATCGGCGCTCAACTCTTCACGCGCGGCTAAGAGAGCGCTAGAACCGCCAAAAACGTAAGGAGGGTCGAGACATGACAGCGCCACGCATCAAGTTGGTCGCCGCCCTTTTCGGTTTCTTCGCCGCAGGCTGTGTTCCGCCGCTCAATGCTTGGGGGCAGGTTTCGCAAGGCTATTCCGATTATCGCCAATCGCTGATGGCGGGCGGCTGGAAGCCGAACGTCGGCTACGGATTAAAAACGGCTCGGGGCAAGGCCCTATACAAGTTTCCGGAGGTCGTCTGCGGTCCGACGCTTTGCAACGCCAAGTGGCGCGACCCGCAAGGACACGAAAAACTCATCACCCTGATCCGCGGCCTCGACGGGGCGGACCACCGGGTCGCGCCCTAGTAATCGCGGCGGACTGGCGTCACGCCGCGTCCATGCTATAGAGCGGCGCCCGGTGAATCGAGTTCGCGCTTCTGGATCGCTTTGGCGAGCTACGGCGCGTCCTTTCGGGGACAGGATCGTTTGAGAGGAAGCCGTTCGTTCGATTTCGTCTCAAGCGATTCCGGTTTGCGGGGCAGGGATTAAGGCGGCCCTTCCGCCGATCGCGGGCGTGGCGGAACTGGTAGACGCGCCGGATTTAGGTTCCGGTGACGAAAGTCGTGGGGGTTCGACTCCCTCCGCCCGCACCAGAGTCGTAAGACCGTGGCAGTCGAATAACCGTCGTCGCTCGCCGGCGGCGTCGCAGTCATTAAGAAGGCTATAGAAATGGAAGTTACGCAGACCTCCTCGCAGGGTTTGAAGCAGGAATACAAGGTGGTTCTGCCGGCCGGCGAACTCGCCGCCAAGCTCGCCGCACAACTCACCGAGCTTCAGGCGAAAAGCCAGATCAAGGGCTTCCGGCCCGGAAAAGCGCCGATCGGTCACCTCAAGAAGCTCTACGGAAAGAGCATCATGAGCGACGTATTGCAGGAGGCGGTCAACGACGCCAACCGCAAGATCGTCGAGGACAATGAGCTGCGCATCGCCTTCGAGCCGAAGATCGATTTCCCCGGCGGGCAAGAGGAAGTCGAGCGCGCGCTCTCGGCCGAGGGGGACTTCTCCTATGTCGTCACTTTCGAAACGCTACCCAAGTTCGATATCGGTTCTTTCGACGACATTTCGCTCGAGCGCCCCGTCGCTGAAGTGGCGGAAGGCGATATCGAAAAGGCGCTGAACTCTCTCGCGGAGCGCGCCCAGGAATTCGAAGCCAAGGCCGACGGCGCCAAGGCGGAGAAGGGCGACAAGCTGACCATTGATTTTACAGGCAAGCTCGACGGCGAGCCATTTGAAGGCGGCGCGGGCGGGGACGTCGATCTGGTGCTGGGATCGGGGACTTTCATTCCTGGCTTCGAGGAGCAACTCGAGGGCGCCGCCGCCGGCGAGCAGCGCGTCGTCAAGGTCCGCTTCCCGGACGACTACGCGGCCAAGCAGCTCGCGGGGAAGGAGGCCGAGTTCGAGGTGACCGTGAAGTCCGTCTCGGCGCCCAAGACGCTGGGCCCCGACGAGGAACTCGCCAAGAAATACGGCTTCGAGTCGCTTGAGGCGATGAAGACCGCTGTCCGCGGCAACTTGGAGGCTGATTTCCACAAGGCGTCGCGCGAGAAATTGAAGCGCGGGCTGCTCGATGCGCTCGACAGCCGCTATTCGTTCGAGCTGCCGGAAAGCCTTGTAGAACAGGAATTCGCCAATATCTGGGGCCAGCACGAGCAGGAAAGCAAACGGGCTGGCCAATCCGTTGCCGAAGACGGCAAGACCGAAGAAGAGATGAAGGCCGAGTTCCGCAAGATCGCCGAGCGACGCGTGCGCCTGGGGCTGGTTCTGGCGGAGATCGGAAAAAGCGCCGGCGTGAAGGTCGAGGAGAAGGATCTGACGGACGCCTTGGTCGAGCGGGCGCGCATGTTCCCGGGCCAGGAGAAGGCCGTCTGGGACTATTACCGCAACAATGAGCAGGCGCTCGCCCAGCTCCGCGCCCCGATTTACGAGGAGCGCGTCGTCGACCACCTCGCCAAGCTGATCAAGATCGCCGACAAGACCGTCTCCCGCGAAGAGCTGTTCAAGGAAGACGAGGAATAGCCGGCCATTCGACTGTCGCTCCTCGCAGGCGGCGGCGCGTAATTTGGCGTGGCGGGCTCCTGCGCGCGGCGCGTCAACCGCGCGGCGATGACCGCAATGTAATCTTTGCGTCCGGCGCGGGCGCGGATATATGACGGGTCCAAGAATTCCGGCGCAGGCGTCAGCCGCCGCCGGCCCACAGAGGCGATACGCGATGCGCGATCCAATCGAAAACTACAGCCAATATCTTATCCCGCAGGTCATCGAGAACACCTCGCGCGGAGAGCGCGGCTTCGACATCTATTCCCGACTGCTGCGCGAGCGCATCATCTTCGTCACCGGACCGATCGAAGATCATATGGCGTCGGTCATCATCGCGCAGTTGTTGTTCCTGGAGTCCGAGAACCCCAAAAAGGAAATCTCAATCTACATCAATTCGCCGGGCGGGGTGGTGACGTCCGGTCTCGCGATCTACGACACCATGCAGTTCATCAAGCCGAAAGTGTCGACGCTGTGCGTCGGACAGGCGGCGTCGATGGGCTCGCTTCTGCTTGCCGCCGGCGCTGACGGTCTGCGTTACGCGCTTCCCAATGCACGAGTCATGCTGCATCAGCCTTCCGGCGGCTTCCAAGGCCAGGCGTCGGACATTCAGCGCCATGCCGAAGATATTCTGAAAGTGAAGAAGCGCCTCAACGACATCTATGTCCGTCATACCGGCAAGGACTATGAAACGATTGAGCGCACGCTCGACCGCGATCATTTCATGTCGGCGGAGGAAGCGCGGACATTCGGAATCGTCGACTCCGTTCAGGAAAGCCGGCCTGAGGACGAGAGCGACGCGAAGCGCTGAACGCAGGCGCCGGGCGCTGGCGAGTTTTCTGAGCGCCCGCGCCATTATGCTTGAGGGATTGGGGTAGCGGGGCCGAATGTTTCGTAAAATTCTGATCGCCAATCGTGGCGAAATCGCTTGTCGCATTATCAAGACGGCGAAGCGCATGGGACTTTCGACCGTCGCCGTCTATTCCGACGCCGATGCCGACGCGCTGCATGTCGAAATGGCCGATGAAGCGATCCATCTGGGCCCGCCGCCCGCCGCGCAGTCCTATCTCCTGATCGACAAAATCGTCGCCGCCTGTAAGGAAACCGGCGCCGAAGCGGTGCATCCCGGCTACGGCTTTCTCTCCGAGCGCGCCGCTTTCGCCAATGCGCTCGCCGAGGCGAATATCGTTTTCATCGGCCCGAATGTGCGGGCGATCGAGGCGATGGGCGACAAGATCGAGTCGAAGAAATTCGCGTCCGCCGCCAACGTCAATGTCGTGCCGGGCTATCTCGGCGTCATCGAGAACGCCGAAGAGGCCGTCAGGATCGCCAGGGATATTGGCTATCCGGTGATGCTGAAGGCGTCCGCCGGCGGCGGCGGCAAGGGCATGCGCATCGCCTTTTCCGACGCCGAAGTCATCGAAGGCTTCATGCGCGCGCGATCGGAGGCGGCGTCCTCCTTCGGCGACGATCGCGTCTTCGTCGAGAAGTTCATCGTCAATCCGCGCCATATTGAGATTCAGGTGCTCGGCGACAAGCACGGCAACGTGATCCACCTGAACGAGCGCGAATGCTCCATTCAGCGCCGCAATCAAAAGGTCATCGAAGAAGCGCCGTCGCCGCTGCTCGACGAAAAGACTCGTCGTGAGATGGGCGCTCAGGCCGTCGCGCTCGCCAAAGCCGTGAACTACGATTCAGCGGGCACGGTCGAATTCGTCGCCGGCCAGGACAAGAGCTTCTATTTCCTTGAGATGAACACGCGTCTGCAGGTTGAGCATCCGGTGACGGAGCTCATCACCGGCATCGATCTCGTCGAGCAGATGATCCGCGTCGCAGCGGGCGAGCCGCTGCAGCTCAAACAGGAAAGCGTCAAGATCAACGGATGGGCGGTCGAGAGTCGCATCTACGCCGAAGATCCGACGCGCAACTTTCTCCCGTCCATCGGACGGCTGGTCAAATACCGCCCGCCGGAAGAGAAGCGCGAAGGCGGCGTTACGGTGCGCAACGACACCGGCGTCACCGAGGGCCGCGAAATCTCGATCCACTACGATCCGATGATCGCGAAGCTCGTGACGCATGCGCCGGATCGACTCCGCGCGATCGTCGCGCAGGCCGACGCGCTCGATCGCTTCGTGATCGACGGAATTCGTCACAATATTCCGTTTCTGTCGTCGCTGATGCAGAGTCCGCGCTGGCGCTCGGGCAATCTGTCGACGGGCTTTATCAGCGAAGAATATCCGGAAGGATTTTCTTCGCCCGAACCCCAAGGAGATTTGGCGCCGACGCTTGCCGCGATTGCGACGCTGATGGACCACATTGGCAATGAGCGCAAACGCAAGATATCTGGGCAGTTGCGCGGCGGCCGTCCGGTTGAATTCGAGCGCGAGCGCGTGTGCATGCTGGGCGACCAGAGATTCGACGTATGCGTCGATGCGCAAGGCGAAGCTCTAATCGTGCGCTTCGCCGAGGGCGACCAGCGCGCTCATCGCGTCTCAACTCAATGGCGTCCAGGCGAACTCGTGCTCGAGGGCGAGGTTGACGGCCGCACGGTCTATGTGCAGGCGCGGTCGATCCTCAACGGCTATGCGCTGTCGCATCAAGGCGTCGACGTCACGGCGCGCGTCTACACTCAGCGTGAAGCCGAACTCGTCGCTTTCATGCCGAAGAAAAAAGATGCCGGCGCCTCCAAGCATCTTTTGTGTCCGATGCCTGGCCTCGTGAAGACCGTCGACGTGGCGGAAGGTCAGGAGGTCAAGGCCGGAGAAGCATTGTGCATGGTCGAAGCCATGAAGATGGAGAACGTTTTGCGCGCCGAGCGGGACGTGACCGTCAAGAAGATCCTGGCAAAGCCTGGCGATAGCCTCGCCGTTGACGCGGTGATTATGGAGTTCGCCTAAAGGCGGTGCTGAGCGCCGCGCTTTCGAGAAGCGAGGCTTACGTGGCGCCCGACGAGACGAGCGCGCGCTCACGGAACAATCCGTGCAAGGCGTCCCAATCGAGCGCCAATTCGCCGCCATCGCTTCGAAGCTGCTCGTCCCAGCTCGCGAGCAGATCGAGACAGGCGTGATCGATGTATGTAAGTTCATTGAGATGCACATGCACTTGCGCGCCCGGCGGCAACGCTTCGAATGCGGCCGCGAGTTGAGGCAGTCGAATAAAGGTCGCGGCGCCTTCAAGATGAATCACGGTAATGCCGTCGATCTGCTCGGTACGGATGTTGAGATGCGAAAACGTATAGACGAGACGCGCGATCGCCAGAACAACGCCGACCGCGATGCCGGTCAACACGTCGGTTGCGACGACCGTGGCCATTGTCGCCGCGTAGATGCCGGTTTCGACGCGGTCCTGACGCCATAAGAAGCGTGGGAATCCGAGGTCGATGAGATTGAGTCCGGCGTAGACGAGAACTGCGGCGAGACTCGCTACGGGAATGATGCGCAGCACGTCAGGCGCGAGCGTGATGAACAGGAGAATCCACAGGCCATGCAGCATGGTCGAGAGTCTCGTGCGCGCTCCCGCCGTCACATTGGCTGAGCTGCGCACGATGACGCCTGAAACCGGCAGCACGCCAAGCGCGCCGCACAGGAAGTTGCCGACGCCCTGCGCAACCAGCTCCTTGTTGTAGCGGGTGCGCGGCGTGCGGCGCTGCATTGCATCGACCGCTGTCGCCGTCAACAGAGACTCTGCGCCGGAGACGAAAGCGAGCGACAGCGCCGCCGCCCAAAGCGCTCCTTCGCCGAAGCGAGCGAGCGCATGGGTCGTCGGCAGGTTGATCGCAGCGAGAAGATCATCCGGCGCCGGAACATATTTGATGTCGAGCGTGAAATATGCAGCCACCGCCGTCGCCAATCCCACGCCGACGAGCGGGGCGGGGAAAAAGGATAGCCACTTCGGGGCAAAGCGACGCCACGCGAGAATGGCGGCGACCGTGAGGAGGCCGATCAGCGCCGCTGGCCGATGCGCCTCCATGCTGACGCCCTTCCAGATCGCGAGCGGCAGCGACCAAAGATTGATGACGCCGCCAAACTCTTGGCCTGTTCCGGGCGGCGTATCGTCGACCATGACGTGAAATTGCGAGGCGAAGATCAAGAGGCCGATGCCAGCGAGCATGCCCTGGATCAGCGCGGGCGAGACCACACGAAACACCGGTCCGAAGCGTAAGGAGCCGGCTGCGATCTGAATGAAGCCCGAGATCATCACAATGATCCCGAAAGCTTCAAAGCCCAGGTCCTTGATCAAGACGGCGGCCATGACGGATGCGCCATTCGCCGCGCCGCTCACTTGAAGCGGACAGCCGGAGAGCAATCCGACAACAATGCCGCCGATGACGCCGCTGATCAGGCCGACGGCGGCGGCGCTCTCGAATGGAAAGCCGGCGACGAGCGCAAGACCCATAGACAGCGGCAACGCGACGAGTAGCACGACGACGGAAGCCAACACGTCGTCCTTTATGGCGGCAAGACGAGAGGGCGGCGCGCTATCAAGTTCCGCAGTCATTTTGTATCCCTTTATGACTCAGCGAAAGCAGCTCAGACGTCAACGCTGATACGCTCCTTCTCTTTCTGCACGGGCGGTTCCGACTGCCTCGGCGCGATTCCGAATTGGCGCATGGTAGGGTCGTAAACAAAAACCTCGCCTGTCTCGATTTTGTAGACCCAGCCATGCAGTCTGAGCTTTTCTTGCGCGAGCGCAGAGGCGACGACCGGATGCGTGCGCAGATTCTCAAGCTGCGCGAGCACATTCTCCTGAATCGCCACGTTGAGCTGTTCGGCGCCAGTGCGATCGGCGTATTTGTCCTGCATGATGCGCCTCGTCGTTTCAGCGTGCGACAACCATTCGCCCAACGCAGGAAATGCTGTGGCCGGCGGCGGATCGAGAAGGCCTTTCATCGCCCCGCAGTGCGAGTGGCCGCAGACGACAATGTCCTTAACGCCCAGGCCCGCGACCGCGAATTCAATCGTCGCCGCTTCGCCGCCGCGCACTGCGCCATAGGGCGGCACGAGATTACCGGCGTTGCGCAGAATGAATAGGTCGCCCGGCAAAGACTGGGTCAGCAGGCACGGATCAATGCGTGAATCCGCACAGGTGATGAACAGCGTCTCCGGCGCCTGGCCCTTGGCGAGGCGCTCAAACAATTCGCGCTGGCTGCCGAACACTTGCGATTGGAACTGGTGCAGGCCTTCGATCAACCGCTGCATCTTGAACTCCTATTGTTTGGGCGACTCTCTCGATCGCTCCTCCGCTCGTAATGGGAAGAGCGGGGCCTTTCTCTGAGGAATCGCGACGCTGACGCCTTAGGATGGAGCAGTAGATTGAAATTGAAAATAAGAATGTATAAATCAATTGTATCGAAAAAACCGATGTAGCGATGGAACGTCTCAACTATCAGCACCTCTTCTATTTTTGGAATGTCGCCCGGGAGGGAAGCGTTACCCGCGCAAGCGAAAAGCTTGGGCTGGCGCAGCCGACGATCAGCGGCCAGATCGCCGTCTTTGAGGAGTCGATCGGCGCGCAGCTCTTCCGCAAGGAAGGCCGCAAACTCGTGATGACCGAAATCGGCCGCACCGTTTTCAACTACGCAGACGAAATATTCTCGATCGGCCGTGAACTGGGCAGCGCCTTGAAGAGTCGCGCCGGCGCAGTCAGCGCCAGATTGAGCGTCGGCGTTTCAAACGCTCTGCCCAAACTCGTTGTCTATCGTCTGCTCGAACCTGCGCTCGCCGCGCCCAATCCTTTTCAAGTCGTCTGTCATGAGGACAAGACGGAGCGGCTTATTGCCGAATTGCCGCTGCACGGAGTCGATCTTGTTCTTTCAGACTGGCCAGCGACGGGCGCGGATGCGAGGATTTATAATCATCCGATCGGCGAATGCGGCGTGGCGGCCTTTGCGAGCCCGGAATTGCAGCGGCGCTATCAAAAGAATTTCCCGCGTTCCCTCGACGGCGCGCCGCTCTTGCTGCCGACGACGAATACGGCGCTGCGCCGTTCTCTCGATCGATGGCTGGACGTGAACAGAATCTTTCCGAAGATCGTCGCGGAAGTAGAGGACAGCGCATTGCTCAAGACATTTGGCGCCGCTGGCGCTGGCGTCTTCATGGCGCCGACGGCCGTTCGCGCACAGGTCGAGAGTCAATATGGGGTCAATTATATCGCGACTCTGAAAGGCGTCAGCGAGAGATTTTATGCGATCACCGCGCAGAGAAAGATCAAGCACGCCGGCGTCGTGACGATTCTTGAAAGCGCCCGCGACTGGCTCGTTTAGTCGTTGAAGACGCGCGTCACATGGCCCATCTTGCGGCCCGCGCGCGTTTCCTTCTTGCCGTAGAGGTGCAGACAGGCGCCGTCTTCACGCAGCAGTTCCGGCCAGGCGTCGACATCAGCGCCGATCAGATTGCGCATTTCGACGCGGCGTCCATGGCGGCGCGTTGAGCCGAGCGGCCAGCCGGCGACCGCGCGCATATGCTGCTCGAACTGCGAGGTCAGCGCGCCGTCGAGCGTCCAATGTCCGGAATTGTGCACGCGCGGCGCAATTTCATTAACGACCAGCGCTTCGCGCTCGCCATCGACAACGACGAACATTTCGACTGCGATGACGCCGACGTAATCGGCGGCCTCCGCAATGCGCCGAGCGATGTCGATCGCCTTTGTCGCCGTATCTTCGGCGATCTGCGCTGGCGCCAGAGTCTGCGCCAAAATGTGGTGCTCATGGAGATTTTCGCACACGTCATAGGCGCGATATTCGCCGTCCAATCCGCGCGCCGCCACGACGGACACTTCTTTCGTGAAGGGCACGACGCTTTCCAGGATGCATGGCGCGTCGCCGAGCGTGCGGAAAGCGACCGCAAGATCGCCGCCGTCGCGCAACTGGGTCTGGCCCTTGCCGTCATAGCCGAGGCGACGAGTCTTCAGAATTGAGTTGCGGCCGAGCCGCGCGACCGCGCGGGGAAGCGCGCCTGCATCGTCGACTGCGATGAAGTCAGCCGTCTCGATGCCCAAGCTCTGCACGAATTCTTTCTCGATGAGCCTGTCTTGTGTGAGCGCCAACGCTTTCGGATTGGGCCGCACCGGCCGATGCGCTTCGAGCACTTGCGCCGTGCGTGCGGGGACGTTTTCGAATTCGTAAGTGACGACGTCGACGGATTCGGCGAAAGCCGCGAGTGCGGTCTCGTCGTTAAATTCGGCTTGCGTGCGCGCCGCGCAGACATCGAATGCCGGGTCGTCGGCGATGGGGGAGAAGACATGCGCCTTCAGCCCGAGCCGCGCGCCAGCCATCGCCAGCATGCGCGCGAGCTGACCGCCGCCGAGGATGCCGATCATCGCGCCAGGCGCGAGCCTCATGCGCCTTTGCGCGGCGTCTCCGCCACGCTCTCCGTCTGACCAGCGCGATATTCGGCGAGACGCTTGGCGAGCGCCTTGTCGGCGCGGGCGAGAATCGCGGCGGCGAGCAGAGCGGCGTTGATTGCGCCCGCCTTGCCGATCGCGAGCGTTCCCACCGGCACGCCGCCCGGCATCTGCACAATCGAGAGCAGCGAATCCATGCCCTTCAGCGCCTCCGATTCGATCGGAACGCCAAGAACGGGCAGCGGGGTCATCGAGGCGGTCATGCCCGGCAGATGCGCGGCGCCGCCAGCCCCGGCGATGATGACTTCAAAGCCCTCCGATTCGGCCGCCTTGGCGAAGGCGAACAAGCGCTCGGGCGTGCGATGAGCCGAGATGATGCGCGCGTCGCAGCCGATATCGAGCGCCGCGAGAGTTTCGACGGCGTGGCGCATCGTCGCCCAGTCGGATTGCGACCCCATGATGACGGCGACGGGCGGTCTGGACTTGCCCACTCTTGCTTCCTCTACAAAGGGAAGCCATGCGGCATAGACGATGGCTCCCCGATAGGCAAGCGGGCGATCGGCGGCCAAGGCGGTCCGATTTCGCTTCGCGAGCCGGCGGCGCGGGGCTAAAGAACTGCGCGTGATTCTCTTATCGGCGGATGCATCATGGACGAAAGCCTGAGGCAAGCGGTCGCCGTGCTAGCGGTGGCGATGATCGTCGCGATCGCCGCGCGCCAGATCAGACTGCCCTATACTGTCGGACTGGTTATTGTCGGCGCCGCCGTCGCGTTGTCGGGCGCAGACTTCGCGCCGCATCTGACTCATGATCTGATTTTTGATCTCATCTTGCCGCCGCTCCTGTTCGAGGCGGCGCTGACCTTGTCCTGGCGCGAGCTGATGCGCGATTCGCTGCCCTTGCTCGCGCTCGCCGGACTTGGAACATTGGTTTCCGCGGCGTTCGTCGCCACGTCGATGACCACGCTGCTGGATTGGCCTTTAATGTCAGCGCTCGTCTTTGGCGCGCTGATCGCCGCCACGGACCCGGTGGCGATCATCGCGATGTTCAAGGACAACAGGATCAAGGGCCGCATGCGGCTTTTGGTCGAAAGCGAAAGCTTGCTCAACGATGGCGCGGCGGCGGTGCTCTTCGTCATGGCGCTCGCCTACGCGCAAAGCGGCGGCGCGGATCAGACCGCTGCGGCCACCACGCTGACGCTGGTGAAGATCGTGTTCGGCGGGGTTGTGGTTGGAGCGCTTTCTGGCGGCGCCGCCATTCTCGCCTCGCTGCGCACCTCCGAACATTTGATCGAAGCGGCCCTGACGACAATCGCCGCATTCGGGTCCTTCCTCATCGCGGAATATTTTCATGTCTCCGGCGTGTTGGCGACGGTGACGGCTGGCCTTGTCATGGGCAATTTAGGCCTTCTGAGCGAGCAGGAAGGCGGCTACATCAGCCTCAGGGGCCGCGAATTCGTTCTGTCCTTCTGGGATTTCGCGGCTTTCCTCGCCAATTCGGTGGTATTCCTGCTGATCGGCGCGGATGTCGCGTCAATGCCCTTCGGCGCCATTGGCGTGACGCCGCTGGCCCTGGCGATCGTTACGGTTCTTTGCGCGCGAGCCATCGTCGTATATCCGCTAAGCTCGCTCTTTCTCGCGTCGCGTTGGAAGATTTCATTTCGCGAGCAGCATGTGTTGTGGTGGGGCGGGTTGCGCGGAGCCCTCGCGCTCGCTCTGGCGCTGTCTCTATCCGACGATCTGCCGCAACGCGACGTGATCGTCGCCACCACTTTCGCGGTGGTTGGCTTTTCGATCGTGGTCCAGGGCCTCACCATGCCCCTACTGTTGCGTGCGTTCGGCTTCCTGCCAAAGTCATCGTAACAGCGCCATGTCTAAGCGATAATGTCAGGCGTGAGCTGGTCTTCGAGATAGGCGATACGGTCGCGTAGCAGCAGCTTGCGTTTCTTCAACCGCTGAATCTGAAGCCGATCCGCCGCGCCCACGGCCAGCAACGCGCCTATCGCGGTCTCCAGATCGTGATGCTCCAGCCGCAGCCGTTCGACCTCAGCGCGGATGGCGTCCTTGTCGATCTCGTTCTGATTTTCGTTCATCGACGGCCGCCCTCGAACATCGTTAGACGCTCGGGAATCGATTTATCCGGTGCGCAATTATCGCGCGGCGGCCAAGGGCAGTTCAAGCGAATTGCTCCCTCATGATTTATAGGCGCTCCGCATCTCGTCGATGGCCGCGATCTTGGCGTAAAGCGGCGCCCAGTCGTCGTTTTCGGCGATTGGCGTCCAAAGCGCCTCGACTTCGTCGATTAACATGGTGCAGGGCGTCTCGTTCTGGAAATAGGGGTGATCCAGTCGCCCGTCGGGGGCTGGCCGATGGCGCGCCAAAGCGTCGCGAACCGGCGCGAACGCTTCAGCTTCGTAATGGGCCGCCGACGGGCTGCGTTTAGCGCGCTCAGTGGACGCCAATCCGCCGCGCCAGTCGAAGAAAGCCTGTTCGAAAGGGGCCTTCGTCGTTGTGAGAAAGTCAACGAAAGCCTTCGCAAGCGCGGCGTCGGCTTCTTCGCCCGCCGAGACGAGGCCGAGACGATCGAGCAGCGCCGCTCGAAATTCCTGCTGGATGCGGCCGGGAAACGTCGCGAGAACCTTCTCTGCAAGCTTTAGTCCGGTGAGGTGGATCAGGCATTCCGCTAGGCGGGAGAGATTCCAGCCGAGCGCGCCGGGCTGTCGGCCAAATGAGTAAAGCCCGATTTCGTCGAAATAGGCGGCGGTGAAGGTTGGATCGTAGACTGGCGCGAAGCGCCAAGGTCCATAGTCGAAGCTCTCGCCTGTGACGTTGATATTGTCGGAATTCAACACGCCGTGAACGAAGCCAGACGCCATGTAACCCGCGCCGAGCTTGGCTACCCGCGCCACGACCTCTTCGAGAAAGGCGAGCGCTCTGTCGGACGCCGGCAGATCGGCGATGGCTGGAAAATAATAGCGGCAGACGTGATCGAGCAGCGTGTCGATCGCTGCGGAGTCATCATGGAACGCGAGGCGCTGAAACGTGCCGATGCGAATATGCGAATGCGACAGGCGCACCAGCACGCTGGAACGGGTGGGCGACGGTTCGTCGCCGCGCATAAGCGCCTCTCCGGTTTCAATCAGGCTGAAGGTCTTGGAGGTGTCGACGCCGAGCGCCTCCAGCATTTCGGTCGCCAGAATTTCGCGAACGCCGCCCTTGAGCGTCAGCCGTCCGTCGCCACGCCGCGACCACGGAGTCTGGCCGCTGCCCTTGGTGCCGAGATCGAGCAGGCGTCCGTCCTCGGCGTCGCGCAATTGCGCAAAGAGAAAGCCGCGGCCGTCGCCGAGATCGGCGTTGTAAACGCGAAATTGATGCCCGTGATAGCGCAGCGCCAAGGGATGGACGAGCCCGCCTGGCAGAGGCGTAAAGCGCCCGAAATGCTCGATCCATTCCGCGTCGCTCAGCCCGTCGAGGCCAACCCGGGCCGCCCAGCGCTGATTGCGATAGCGCAGTCGATGTTCAGGGAAGGTCGCGGGTTCGACGCGATCGAAGAAGGGCTCGCCGAGACCTTCGTGCAACGTCTCGGCGCGGTAAAGCTCGGTGACCGGCATAAGGACGAGGTCTCGCAAATCGCGCGCCGCGGCGCGAGCGCTCAAAAAAATAGGCGGAGATCTCTCTCCGCCTAGGGCGTGAAGCAAAGGTGCGAGCGGGAAACGCTAATGGCGCGTTTCGCTTATCGACAATTTGGCGAGCTCGTCCTTAATCAGCAATTTTTTGCGCTTGAGTTCCGCTATTTTCAATTCGTCCGCGTGGGGGTGCAGCTGTTCCTCCTCGATCTCCTTCTTAAGCGCCTCGTGACGGCGCTGGAGTTCGACGATGTGGCCCTGCAAGGACATGCGAAACCTCCTTAACTTCTCTCCGCTGGACGAGCGGAAGGGTAATAAGTCTGCCACAAAGAGGGCTCGCTGCAAGACTTGAAATCGCGCAACGTCACAAATCTTTTGCGTAGACGGAGGCTCGGTCTTTACCGAACGTCAATTTTTTCCATAGCTTGCGCTGGAAGGCGATCCACAGCGTCGCAGGGAAGGCGCGCTTGCGCGCCGCCACGTACGCCAGTATAGACGGGCGCTCCGGGCCCATAGCGCTTACGTGGCGCTTACATGGGGCTTAGGGGCGCGTAGCTCAGCGGGAGAGCACTACGTTGACATCGTAGGGGTCACAGGTTCAATCCCTGTCGCGCCCACCATTCAGTCGGCCCCACACGGGCCGTTTCGTTTTTGGCCGCAAGGCAGAGACGCCGGCTAAAAAGACCCTGGTCAGGACCCTTCCCATTCCCTCAATTTGAACCGAAGCCTGGGCGGTCGTGGACTGAGACTTCGCCCTTAAATTCAAAACATTGTGGAAACTTAAATTCAGAACATTGGGGGAACTACGTACGCGTCAGTTCGTTTAGATGTCAGGAGGTCGTCATGCTCCCGACCAATCGAATTGACGACGATCGGCCCTCCTTGGTGATCCAGCGAGACGTGGGGATAGCGCTGCGACTTTCTTTCGAGGCTGTCACCCGTGAGCCGCTGCCCGAGCAAATGGCCATTTTGCTGCTGCGCCTGGCTTTGGCTGAGTCGCTAGGGCTTGCTCTCGAGGAGGGCGAGGGCCTTGGGGCGGGCGCCGTCGCGGCGGCCGGTGGGGCGGCTCGCGACGCCGCCGGTAAGCGCAAGGCGCCGATCCGCGCCCGCTAGACATAAAAGAGGTTGGCGAGGCGTTTCGCCAATCTCGATTGTCTCCAACTGTCTTCCCGTCCATAGCTGCATTCGCGCGCCCAAACCGAGCGAAAGCGGAGAAGACCATGGACCTGCCTGCCATTGACCCGCTGATCGCGGTCGGCGTCGCCGCCTCGACCGCCATCACCGACGCGGTCTATGTGTTCTTCAACGCCGCCGTGTCGGAGCGCCGGCGCATCGCCGCTGCAAGTTGGAGCAGCGTCTGGTATCTGCTTTCGGCGTTCGCCGTCATCAGCTACACGTCGAACTGGGCCTATGTGGCCTTTGCGGCCGTTGGCGCCTGGATCGGCGGCTACCTGTCGATTACCGCGCTGAACCGCATCGTGCCCAGGCGCAAAGCGTGAGGAATTAAACGCAAAAAAAACGCCGCTTGCCGCGGCGCCTGAGGAGCATGAAGTCGATGCGCTCAGTCGCCTATGATCGGCTGATTGAAATCGCGGATCAACAGCAAAGGGAGGCGCTTGCCGGCGGCGCTGGCGACGTTCATTTCCTGTTTGTCGCGCGCGAAGCCGCGCGGCTTCTGGTCGTGGTTGACGTTTGTGGCGAGACCCAGGGCCAGAAAGCCGACCCAAAACGCCAGCGGCACGAGGCGCGAGTTCGAAAACGGCATTTTGGTCTCCCCGATTTTCTTTTGGCGTCTCCAAAAGGGACGTTGCAACTTTCCCCAATGGGCGTCCAAGTAAAAGCGCCAGGAGCGAGGAACCTGATGGCGCCAGAGCATTTCTCTGGCTGGAGCCGACCAGGCCAAGGGCTGCTAAAGGTGGCGCCAGTGCTTACATTCCCTGTGGACCTATGCATCTATGAGAAAAGCGCATTAGCCTTCGCCCAGGGGGAGTGCAGCGATGACTTTCACCACCACGGATCGCCCAGCGCCCATCGTTAAGAGCGGGCATGTGCAACTGTCGATCATTCTGGCGGATTCAGAGAAGAACACTCTGCAGAACCAGATCTTCGACCAGATACGCTCAATGATCCTCAATGGTCAGCTCAAGGGCGATGACCCCATGCCCACGACGCGCGAGCTGAGCAGCCAGCTCGGCGTTTCGCGCAACACGGCCGTTCTGGCTTACGAGCGGCTGATCGCCGAGGGCTACATCCGCACGAAGCCATATGTCGGCACCTTCGTCTCGCCCGATCTGCCGGACACGGCGTTTCTCTCCGCCAATCATCGCGCGCCGCCAGCGCAAGAGGAGGGGGCCGCGGAGGAAGTTCTTCCGCCCTGCGGCGTGCTGCGCACCCATCGCCTCGCCGATCCCGAGCGCCGCCGTCTCGCCGCCGACTTCTGGGTTGGCCGGCCCGATGCGCGATCCTTCCCGCTCAAGGCCTGGTCGCACTACATCAAGAATCGTCTGAAGGCGGTGGGTTCCAATCTCACGAGCTACAATGACCCGGCCGGGCTGCTGGAGTTGCGTCGCGCGATCGCCAAACATCTCGCGCCGGCGCGCGGCGTCGTCGCCGATCCCGATCAGATCGTCATCGTCGGCGGCTGCCAGGACGGCTTCAATCTCGTCGGGCGCCTGCTTGTCACGCCGGGGACGACCGCCGTCGTCGAGTCGCCTTGCTATCAGGGCGCGGCTTTCGTGCTCGAAAGCCTTGGGGCGACCCTTCATCCGGCGCCTGTCGACCAGGACGGGCTCGACGTGTCGCGGCTTCCAAAAACCAAAGGCGCCGTCGCCTATGTCACGCCATCGCATCAATATCCGATCGGCGTAACCATGAGCCTGCAGCGGCGGCTCGAGCTTCTTGCCTGGGCGACGCAATATGACGCCTATATCTTGGAAGACGACTATGACAGCGACTTCCGCTTCGTTGGTTCGCCGTTGACCGCGCTCAAGGGTCTCGATCGCAACGAGCGCGTCATCTATCTCGGCACCTTCTCGAAATGCATGGGGCCCGGATTGCGTCTGGGCTATGTCGTGCTGCCGCGTCGACTCGCCGAAGCCGGGCGGCGGATGAAAATGCTCATGAACAATGGCCAAAGCTGGCTCGAACAGGCGGCGATGGCGGATTTCATGTCGAGCGGCGAATTCGGACGCCATTTGCGACGCATCCGCCAGCTGTATCGTGATCGGCGCGACGCGCTGCTCAATGCGCTCAAGAATCACTTCGGCGCATGCGAGATCTATGGCGATCAGGCCGGCATGCATCTCGTCTGGAAGTTGCCGGATGGTTTTCCGGACGCGGCCGAAGTGGAGAAGAGGGGACTTGCCGCCGGCGTCGGCGTCTGTTCGCTGGCGACAGGCTCTGCGCTGCGCTTCGATGAGAATGACGGCGGCGACCGGCTGCTGATGCTGGGCTTCGTCGCGCTCACCGAAAAAGAGATCGAGAATGGAATCGCCCGGCTGGCGCAGGCGCTGAAGGCGTAAGCTTACCGCGCACTTTCAATACAGCGCGCGCCAACCCTCTCCCATTGGGAGAGGGTGGTTGCGAAGCAACCGGGTGAGGGGTTTTCGCTTTGCTTGAGTTTGCGTATTGCGATGGGGAATCTCTTTTGGCCGTCATTATGAGGCCATAACCCTCACCCCGGTCCTTTGGACCGACCCTCTCCCAATGGGAGAGGGTTAGTGCGCGCGAGCCTTCTAAGTTTATGAGCGACGCCAGCAGCTTTTTCCGTCTGCGCGCCATACCTTCCGGCGTCTGGGCGCTCGGGATCGTGTCGCTGCTCATGGATTTCTCCTCCGAGATGATCCATGCGCTGCTGCCGATCTATCTCGTCGGCGCGATGGGCGCGTCGATGGCGGAAGTCGGCGTGATTGAGGGCGTCGCCGAGGCGACAGCCTCGATCGTCAAGATTTTTTCAGGCGCGCTTTCGGACTGGTTTGGGCAGCGCAAGCAACTCGCGATCATCGGCTACGGGCTCGCCGCGCTCACGAAGCCGATGTTTCCGCTCGCGCCGAATGTCGCCTGGATTATGGCCGCGCGCTTCATCGATCGCGTTGGCAAGGGCATACGCGGCGCGCCGCGCGACGCTCTCGTCGCCGATATCGCGCCGGCCGCGGTTCGCGGCGCCGCCTTTGGCCTTCGTCAGTCGCTCGACACGGTCGGCGCCTTTCTGGGACCGGCGGTCGCTGTGGCCGTGATGTGGCTCTCCGCCAACAGCATTCCATTAGTGTTCTGGATCGCGACAATCCCGGCGGCGCTCGCCGTCGCGGTCCTGGCTTTCGGCGTGCGCGAGCCGCAATCGTCCCGCCCGCCGCGTCCGGCGCGTTTTCCGTTGCACGTCGATGAAATCCGCCGGCTTGGCGGACCCTTCTGGATCGTTGTGGCGATCGGCGTCGTCTTCAGTCTGGCGCGATTTTCCGAGGCTTTCCTGATTTTGAAGGCGCGCGACGTCGGTTTGCCGGAGGCGTTGGCGCCGCTGGTTCTCGTCGCGATGAATGTCGTCTATGCCGGGGCCTCGTATCCCATCGGCGCCATCTCGGATCGCGGCGATCGGAAAACGCCGCTGATGGCCGGCCTCGTCGCGCTGATCGCCGCGGACGCCGCGCTGGCGAGCGCCGAACATTTGCCGCTCGTATGGGTCGGCGTAGCGCTTTGGGGCCTGCATATGGGCCTCACCCAGGGCCTTCTCGCCACGCTCGTCGCAGATGTTGCGCCGGCGGCGTTGCGCGGCTCGGCCTTCGGGGTTTTCAACCTGACGAGCGGCGTTGCGCTGCTTGTCGCGAGCGCCGGCGCCGGAGCGCTATGGGACGCTTTCGGATCTGCGGCGGCCTTTTGGGCGGGCGCCCTTTGCGCGTTGCTGGCGCTCGTCGCGCTCTGGGCGAGCGGCAGGCGGCTGGCGCGGATTTCAGGCCATTAACTGATCGCTAAGCATCTTTCTTAGTCACTGAAAAGGAACGACAAACTTCCGCAATTACGCCGTGGTTGGCCATTGATTTTGAGAACCGGCGGGGGCGCTGGCGTTTAAGAAACGCACCATCGAGGTTCCGATGAAAACACGAGCTTTCAGCCTCGCCCTCGCGGCTTTACTGCCGGTTTTGTCCGCGTCGGCCGCCGACCTGCCTTCGCGCATGGAGCCGCCGCCAGCCTATGTTCCGCCGCCGCCAATGTTCACCTGGACCGGGTTCTATGCCGGCTTCAATCTCGGCGGCGGATGGCTCGACCGAGACGACGGAAACTGGCTGTTTTCCGCGAGTGCGTCGAACACCGGCGGCGTCATCGGCGGCGCCCAGGTCGGCTACAATTACCAATTCACGCCGCTTTTTGTCGCCGGCCTCGAAACTGACATCCAGGGATCGAGCGTTGGCGGCGGCGGGTGGGGCCGCGGCGTCGATTGGTTCGGCACGGTGCGCGGCCGCGCCGGCGTGTCGCTGGTCAATACGCAGTTGCTCATTTACGGCACGGGCGGCTTCGCCTATGGCGACTTGCGCATCAACAATTGGTTTGGCGCTCAATCGCGCACGGGGACGGGCTGGACGGCAGGCGGCGGGCTCGAATACGCCTTTTTGCCGAATTGGTCGGCCAAGGTCGAATATCTCTACACGAATCTCGGCGCGAATTACGGTCCGCTTTACGCCGGTCCCTTCATTGTCGGCGACTCGCAACAGCGCGCCCATCTCAACACCCTGCGCGCCGGCGTCAACTATCGCTTCAACTGGCTCCTTGCGCCTCCTGGCCCGCCATTGGCGGCCTATTGAAGCGCAGACGCCAGACGCCCTGGAATGCGAACGGCAAAGCCCCCTCTTCGGGGCTTTTGCATTTGCGTCATCTCAGGCGCGAGCGCCTCGCGGTTGCGGCGCTGCAACAATTGAATTATCTGCTTGGAAGCGTTCCGAGAAGCAGATCGGCCGCACGCGAGAGGGTTCCATATGGCCGACGCCGACACAGACAGGCTCGCCGCGCGGCGGCCGCTGTCGCCGCATCTGACGATCTTCAAGCCCATTCTGACGATGACGATGTCGATCGCGCATCGCATCACCGGCGCGGGTCTTTACGTCGGCATGGCGCTTCTGACGCTTTTCCTGCTCGGCGCCGGGGTTGGCGGCGGCGCGTTCTCCGCCGTTTCCTGGATCGCGTCGGGCTTCATCGGCAATCTCATCATACTGTTGATCGTATGGGCGATCTTCCATCATCTGCTCGGCGGCGTGCGCCACGCGCTCTGGGATCGCGGCCTCTACATGGACCCCAGAGGGCGCGAACTGCTGGCGCAAGGGACCCTCGTCGGCGGAATCCTGCTGACGGTGCTCGTCTTGATCTTCAAAACGCTGGCGAGCTAAGCGGAGCGAACTCATGACGATTGCGACGAGGTTCAAGAGCGGTCGAACCGAGCCCGGCGAGGCCTATGTCTCTGACCACAGCGGTTCGCCGCACGCGCGTTTCATGCGGCTTACCTCTTATGCGCTGGTCCCGCTCGGCGCGCTGAGCGCTTGGTGGATTCTCGGTCTAGCGGGCAAGACGCTCGAAGGCGTGCGCGCCGAAATCGGCAGACCATTCCCCGCGATCGTGCTTCTGGTTTTTGGCGTCGTCGGCATGATCCACGCCCGCCGGGGCATGGAAGACATCATCGAAGACTATGTGCACGACGACGCTTTGAAGGCGCAGGCGCTTGTCGCCAATCTATGGGCGTCGCGCGCGATCGCGGCGCTCTGGGTCGTTGCAATCCTCATCATCGCCGCGCCGAGGTAGGCCATGCGACCGACGGTCAAGAACAGTGAGCGTGACAGCGCTTGTTTGATCTCAATGATCTCCTCTTGTAACGACGCATCGGCGCTGCGCGCCGCCCAAACGGAATTCAAGAAAGCTCAGTGATGGTTGCAAAGGGTCCTGCATCAAATGTGTTGGTCGGCGGCCGGGCGTATCCGATCATCGATCACACCTTTGACGTCGTCGTCGTCGGCGCTGGCGGTTCGGGGCTTCGCGCCGTCGTCGGTTGCGCCGAGGCGGGATTGAACGTCGCCTGCGTCACCAAGGTCTTTCCAACGCGTTCGCACACCGTGGCGGCGCAAGGCGGCATCGCCGCCGCGCTCGGCAACATGGGGCCGGACAATTGGAAATGGCACATGTACGACACCGTCAAGGGCTCCGACTGGCTCGGAGATCAGGACGCTATCGAATATATGTGCCGCAACGCGCCGCCCGCCGTCTATGAATTGGAGCATTGGGGCGTTCCCTTCTCGCGCACGACGGAGGGCACGATCTATCAGCGTCCGTTCGGCGGCATGACGACGGATTACGGCAACGGTCCCCCGGCGCAGCGCACCTGCGCGGCCGCCGATCGCACTGGCCACGCGATGCTCCATACGATGTATGGACAGGCGCTGAAGCTCAATACGAAATTCTTCGTCGAGTTCTTTGCGATTGATCTCATCATGGATCAGCACGGCGCCTGTCGCGGCGTCGTGTGCCTGAAGATCGACGACGGAACGATTCATCGTTTCCGCGCAGCGCTCACCGTGCTCGCGACCGGCGGCTATGGCCGCATCTATCTCTCGGCGACCTCGGCGCACACTTGCACCGGCGACGGCAACGCCATGGTGCTTCGCGCGGGATTGCCGCTGCAGGACATGGAGTTCGTACAGTTCCATCCGACAGGAATCTATGGCGCGGGCTGCCTGATCACCGAAGGCGCGCGCGGCGAGGGCGGCTATCTGACGAATAGCGAAGGCGAGCGCTTCATGGAGCGCTACGCGCCATCGGTGAAAGATCTCGCGCCACGCGACATGGTCTCGCGCGCGATCACGATGGAGGTGCGCGAGGGCAGGGGCGTCGGCAAGCTTAAGGACCACGCTTATCTGCATCTGGAGCATCTCGATCCGGCGATCCTGCACGAGCGCCTGCCGGGCATTTCCGAAAGCTCGATGATTTTCGCCGGCGTCGACGTCACGCGCCAGCCGATCCCGATCATACCGACCGCGCATTACAACATGGGCGGCATACCGACGAATTATCACGGCGAGGCGTTGCACAAGCGCGACGGAAATCCCGACGAGGTGGTGCCCGGTCTGATGGCGCTCGGCGAAGCGGCCTGCGTCTCCGTGCATGGCGCCAATCGCCTCGGCTCCAACTCGCTCATCGATCTCGTGGTCTTTGGACGCGCTGCAGGACAGCGCGCCGCCGAACTCATAAAGCCAAACGACACGCAGCCCGAGCTCCCGGCGGATTCGGCCGATCTCGCGTTGTCGCGGCTCGATTTTTTCCGCAACGCCAATGGCTCGGTTTCCACTGCGACGTTGCGCGACAGGATGCAACGGACGATGCAGTCGCATTGCGCGGTCTATCGCACCGGCGAGGTCCTTGCCGAAGGCGTCGAAATGATCAATGCGGTCTGGCGCGATGGCTCGGACATCAAGATTGCCGATCGCTCGCTGATCTGGAACTCCGATCTGATCGAGACGCTGGAATACGACAATCTCATCGTTCAGGCGGTCACGACGATGGAGAGCGCCTGCAATCGCACCGAGTCGCGCGGCGCGCATGCGCGCGAGGATTTCCCCAAGCGCGACGACAAGAACTGGATGAAGCATACGCTCGCGACGATCGATCGCGATAAGAAGACGACCTTCCTCGATTACCGTCCGGTGCACAGCTACACGATGACGAACGAGGTCGCTTACATCGAGCCGAAGGCGCGGGTGTACTGACATGGTTGAATTCGCCCTTCCCAAGAACTCCGTCGTCGGCGAAGGCAAGACCTGGCCGAGGCCCGAGGGCGCTGAGCGTCTGCGCGAATTGCGCATTTATCGATGGAATCCCGAGGACGGCGCCAATCCGCGCATCGACACCTATTTCATTGACCTCGACGACTGCGGACCGATGGTCCTCGACGCGCTGATCTGGATCAAGAACAAGATTGATCCGACGCTGGCATTCCGCCGCTCCTGCCGCGAGGGCATCTGCGGCTCATGCTCGATGAACATCGACGGGCTGAACACGCTCGCCTGCACCAAGAGCATGGATGAGATCGACGGCGCGATAAAAATCTATCCGCTGCCGCATATGGCGGTGATCAAGGACCTCGTGCCCGATCTGACGATCTTCTTCGAGCAGCACGCGGCGATTGAACCATGGCTGAGGGCTGGACGCGACCCGGAGAAGGAGCGGCTGCAGTCGCCGGAGCAGCGAGCGAAGCTCGACGGGCTTTATGAATGCATCCTGTGCGCCTGCTGCTCGACGGCCTGTCCGAGCTATTGGTGGAACGCCGACCGTTTCCTTGGTCCGGCGGCGCTGCTGCAGGCGTTCCGTTGGGTGCAGGATTCGCGCGACGAAGCGACGAAAGACCGCGTCTCCTATGTCGACGACGTTTTCCGCCTCTATCGCTGTCACACCATCATGAATTGCACCCAGGTCTGCCCCAAGAGCTTGTCTCCCGCGAAGGCGATCGCGGAATTAAAAAACATGGCGATCGTCCAGGACGAGGCGTAGGCCGCTACATCACATGTGCGACATCGCGACGCCGTGAGGCGGCTTCTTGTCGATCGCCGCGCCCCGGCGCAATTTCGTCAGCGACGCGATATGCAGCAATATCCATAGCGGAACGAGGAAGGCGGGAACCAGCGCGAGGGGAAACATTGTAATCAGTTCGTTTGGCTGGTCGAACGCCGTCGCCTGAATTGCTGATGGCGAACTGGCGAATCCGGTTGCGACGGCGATGACGAGGTCCACGATGCCGAGAATATTCCACAACATCACGAGATTTGAATTCACGGGCGCTCCGCGCGCGTAAGCGACCGCAATCACCGCAGCGAGGACGCCGACGAGCAGGTCGCCGGTTCCCGCTGGCCACGCGAATACGCCGGGCATCTTTCCCATTGCGTAAAGGACCAGGAAGATTCCGCCGAGAATGCGAAAGATCTGGACGCCCACCAGCCATTGCTGCGGGATGGCGTCGATGATCAGCCCGATTGTCGGAGAGCGCCAAATCAGCCACGCGCCGATGATGATCGGCGTGAGAAGCGCGTATTGTATGGTGGGCATTTCTCCTGGAGCGGCGCGGTAAGCGCCGAGCCAGGCTGAGACGGCCGCGGCGAGGAACCAGCCGATGAGCACAATCGCAAAGGCGTTCACGACTCTGTCGCGGTCGCGCGCCGTCCACGGGGGCATAAGGAGCGCGCTGCGCAATTCCAGAAGGATCAGCGCGATGATCGCGACGGAGGTTGCAAGCGTCAGGACGGTAAGAATGCCTGTGTCGTTCATCTCGAGCCTCCGGCGACAACTTCCAGCGGAGGTTAGGTAGCGGCGACCAGACCCTCGACAAACTGGGCCGCCGGCCGGGCCGCCTTGATCCCGCCGCGCCGCCGGTTTAGGACGCATCCAAACCCTTTCGGAGATTTGCGCCAATGTCGACCAGCGCTCGTCTTTCTCTTCTTGCCGCTTTCCTGATTGCTGCTGGCCTGCAGGCCGCTTCGGCGCAGCAGCTTCAGGTCGATCCCGGAGCGCTCGACGCTTCCGGTTCCGTCTCGGCGCAGCCGAAGCCTAAGAAGGCCAAGGCGCAGCAATCTCAAGGCGCTGGCCAACAAAAGCAGGGGGGCGGCGGCGATCGCCAGTTCGGAGAACTTGAGGGCTGGTCGCCAGGTAAGGCGCCGCCCGGCAAGCAGAAGGAAGAAGAAGCGCCGAGTTCGCCAAGCAGCAAGATGCCCATCGGCATGTCGCCTTCCGGGAACATGTCCGTCGGCCTTCCTTTCTAAGTCGCAGACGCCGGGTCGCCGGCTGGAGTTTGATCATGGCGTATAAGGTCGCGGTCGTCGGCGCTACGGGCAACGTGGGCCGCGAGATGCTGGATATTCTCGCCGAGCGCCGCTTCCCCGCATCGGAAGTCGTCGCGCTCGCGTCGTCGCGCTCGGTCGGGACGGAGGTCTCCTTTGGCGACAGGACGCTGAAGTGCAAAGCGCTCGACTCCTATGATTTCTCCGACGTCGATATTTGTCTGATGTCGGCCGGCGGTTCTGTCTCGAAGGAATGGGCGCCCAAGATCGGCGCGCAGGGTTGCGTCGTCATCGACAATTCGTCTGCCTGGCGCATGGACCCCGACGTGCCGCTGGTAGTGCCGGAGGTGAACGCCGGCGCCGCAGCGGGATTCACTAAGAAGAACATCATCGCCAATCCCAACTGCTCGACCGCGCAGCTCGTTGTCGCGCTAAAGCCTTTGCACGACGCGGCGACGATCAAGCGCGTCATCGTCTCGACCTATCAATCGGTCTCCGGCGCCGGCAAGGAAGGCATGGACGAGCTTTTTGCGCAGACGCGCTCGGTTTTCGTCTCCAATCCTGTCGAAGCGAAGAAATTTCCAAAGCGCATCGCCTTCAACCTCATTCCGCACATCGACGTCTTCATGGAGGACGGCTTCACCAAGGAAGAGTGGAAGATGGTCGCGGAGACGAAGAAGATCTTGGATCCCAAGATCAAGCTCGTGGCGACCTGCGTGCGCGTGCCCGTCTTTATCGGCCATTCGGAAGCGGTGAATATCGAATTCGAAAAGCCGATTTCGGCTGACGAGGCGCGCGATATTTTGCGCGCGGCGCCTGGCCTGCTTGTCATCGACAAGCGCGAAGCCGGCGGCTACATCACGCCGCATGAGGCGGCCGGAGAAGACGCGACCTATGTCTCGCGCATCCGAGAGGATCCGACCGTCGATAACGGACTCGTGCTGTGGTGCGTCTCGGACAATCTGCGCAAGGGCGCTGCGCTGAACGCCATCCAGATCGCCGAAACGCTGCTGAACCGCAAGCTGCTAACGCCGAAACAGAAGGCGGCGTGATTGGCCATGCCTCAGAGCCCGCTTTACGATCGCGACTTCTATGCCTGGGCGAACGAACAGGCTGCATTGCTGCGCGAGGGCAAGCTTTCACAAGCCGATATCGAACACATTGCTCAGGAAATCGAGAGCATGGGAAGGACCGAGAAGCGCGAGCTTATAAGTCGCCTCACTGTGCTTTTATTGCACCTTCTCAAATGGCGTTATCAGCCGCAGAAAAGGACTAAGAGCTGGGAATCGTCCATCAAGGTTCAGCGCGGTCTTCTCGCCGATCATCTTGACGACAACCCAAGTCTTCGGCCTCTCGCCCCTATTGCTGTGGCGAGAGCTTACCAATTAGCGGTCCTAGAAGCCGTCGGCGAAACGAATTTGATTGAAGCGACGTTTCCACCAGAATGTCCCTGGGCGTTCGACCAGTTGATGAACGCCGATTTTTGGCCGGACGAGCAAAATCATTAGTTTAATTTGGCGCATTGCCCCGGACGCCAATTACTTCGTGATCTTGAACAGCGCGGCGTCGGGAATTTTCGCCTGATCGATGTTGAAGACAGAGATCAGCGTTTCGTAGCCCTGCGGGTCCTTCACCTGCCACTGCTTCAATTTGAAGGTCTTAGGATCGAAGATCAGGCGCACATGCGATGTGCCGCCGAAGGTCGCCTTGTCCTCGATGAAGATCGTGACCCCGGAGTCCTCAACCTTCACATCCTCGACGGTGACGTCCTTCTCGAGGTCGATCTTGTCCTTCATCAGGAATTTGAGCGGCGTCTGGGTGATGAAATAGAGGTCTTGGGTATTGAGCTTGCGGTCGCGCACCGCGACCTGCGCGCCGTCGGCGACGACCTCCATGGTCGCCGGCTGGGCGTATTCAAAACGCACACGGCCGGCGCGCTGAACATGAAGCGTGCCTTCGGAGCGTTTGCCGTCGCCGCCAATCTGCACGAAATCGGCCGTCATCACCGGCGAGGCGTTGAAGAAAGCGTTGGCGCGCTTGACGGCCTCGGCGCGGGTTAGCGGCTGCTCCGGCGCCGACGCGGCCGGAGGCAAGATATTCACGGCGGCGGTAGGGGCCGCAGCTGGCGGGGGCGGGGGCGCGGGCGCTTGCGCGGCTGGCTTTGCGCCCTTTTTTCCCCCTTCGCCGGGCTTGGTCTCGACAGGCTGACTCTGGGTCGTCTGCCCCTCGCCAGCCTTGACCTCGGCTGGCTTTGCATCCACCGGCTTGGCGCCGACAGGCTTCGCCTCGGCTGGCGCGTTTTCAGCGGCCTGCGCGGGAGCGACTCCCTGCGCCGGCCGCGCGCTGCGGGCGATATTGGCGGCGGCAACCGGGAAGGAGAACGAAAGCGCGGCGATCAGTGCGGCGACGGAGGCGTATTTCACGGCGAGTTCCGATTCTTGGGAAGCTGTTCGCCGTCTTCCTAGCATAAGTTGGCGGAATTGGGGGCGGGCGACGTCTCTGGAGCCCAAGCCATTACAGCGTTTGGCAAGTGGACTCGCCTGCGGCTGCTACTGCGCGCGTTTGGCCAGAAACTTGAATATGTGTACACAATAATGTATTAACAGGTTGGCGGATGTCAGAACTCGAATTCGAATGGGACGAAGACAAAGCGGCGGCGAACCTTGCCAAGCATGGCGTTTCCTTTCTTCGCGCCGCCGAAGTTTTCGCCAATGAAATGATCGAGAAAGTCGACGACCGTGAAGACTATGGCGAACTTCGTTTCATCGCGCTGGGCCGAGTCGACGCGCAGGTCTATCGGGTCGTCTACACATGGCGCGGCGAAGGCGTCATCCGGCTGATCAGCGCGCAGAGGGCAAATAAGCATGAACGCGAAATCTACTACCGCGAAATTTTCTCTCAGTGAGATTAGAGCGGCGCGCGCGCGTGGCGAGGACGAGACCCGCGCCGACGCGCCGGAAGCCGAATCGCTTGGCGTGGACTTTTGGAAGGACGCGCGCGTCGTGATGCCGCGCGGAAAGACCAGCGTGCATCTGCGTCTCGACAGCGACATCGTCGACTGGTTCAAAGCACGCGGCAAGGGCCATCTGACGCGCATGAACGCGGTGCTGCGGGCTTATGTCGATGCGCAAAAGGGAAGGGGGTAAGGCTGAGGCGGTAAGAAAAAGCTGCGATTTATTCAGAAAATGACTCCCTGTGTGACGTCGATTAACCGACGCATATTTTAGTATCAAACGAGCGATCACTCCGCCGCCTCTATATCGAATGCGCCTCTATCGACGCCGCCGCCGACCAGGATTTCGCGTTTTCCTGCGTGGTTCGGCGCGGAGACGACGCCTTCCTGCTCCATGCGTTCGACGAGCGAAGCGGCTTTGTTGTAGCCCACCGACAGGCGGCGTTGGATGTAGCTCGTCGAGCATTTCTTGTCGCGTAGCACGATATTGACGGCGCGGTCGTAAAGATCGCCGCCTTCCTCCACATCCATCGAGCCGGGCAGGGGCGCTTCGCCGTCCTCGCCGACATCGTCTTCTGAAGTGATGGCGTCGAGATATTGCGGCGCGCCCTGCGTCTTGACATGGGCGACGATGTCCTCGACCTCGCGGTCGGAGACGAAGGGCCCGTGCACGCGCGAAATGCGGCCGCCGCCCGCCATGTAAAGCATGTCGCCCTGGCCGAGCAGCTGCTCGGCGCCCTGTTCGCCCAGGATCGTGCGGCTATCGATTTTCGACGTCACCTGGAAGGAGATGCGCGTCGGGAAATTCGCCTTGATCGTGCCGGTGATGACGTCGACGGAGGGGCGTTGCGTCGCCATGATGAGATGGATGCCGGCCGCGCGCGCCATTTGCGCGAGGCGCTGGATCGCGCCCTCGATGTCCTTGCCGGCGACGAGCATGAGATCGGCCATCTCGTCGACGATGACGACGATGTAAGGCAGCGTCGAGAACGACATTTCCTCATGTTCGAAGACGGCCTCGCCGGTCTCGCGGTCGAAGCCCGTCTGCACGGTGCGGGTAATTGTCTCGCCCTTGGCTTGCGCCTCGGAGACGCGCGCATTGTAGCCGTCGATATTGCGCACGCCGAGCTTTGACATCTTCTTGTAGCGATCCTCCATCTCGCGCACCGCCCATTTGAGCGCCACCACCGCCTTTTTGGGGTCGGTGACGACAGGCGTCAGCAGATGGGGAATATTGTCATAGACGGAGAGCTCCAGCATCTTCGGATCGACCATGATGAGCCGGCACTCTTCGGGCTTTAGCCGATAGAGCAGCGACAGGATCATGGTGTTGATCGCGACCGACTTGCCCGAGCCGGTGGTGCCGGCGACGAGCAAATGCGGCATGCGCGCGAGGTCGACGATCACCGGTTCGCCGCCAATTGTCTTGCCGAGCGCGATTGCGAGCTTGTGATTGGAGCGGGCGAAATCCTCGCAGGCGATGAGTTCGCGCAGATAGACCATCTCGCGGCGCTGGTTCGGCAGTTCGATGCCGATGGCGTTACGGCCCGGCACGACGGCGACGCGCGCGGAGACCGCGGACATCGAGCGGGCGATGTCGTCGGCAAGGCCGATGACGCGCGAACTCTTGATGCCTGGCGCCGGCTCAAGCTCATAGAGCGTGACCACGGGACCAGGCCGAACATTGATGATGTCGCCCTTGACGGAGAAATCTTCGAGGACGCCCTCCAGCAGACGCGCGTTCTGCTCGAGCGCCTCCTGCGAGAGCTTCACGCCGCTCGCTTGCTTCTTCGGCTCGGCGAGCAGGGTAAGGGACGGCGCCTCATAGCGCGTGTTGACACTGGGCTGTTGGGCGCGGGCCGGCGTCCGCGTTCGGCGGGGCGTCGGCGGAGCGACAGCAGGCTCCTCATCGAGATTGCGCGCCCGCGGCGGCGCATATGCCGGATAAAGATCCAGTTCCTCGAAAGTCGGCTCGACGCGCGGGTAGCTCGGCGGCGGCGGCCGGCCCGCCGTTCGCGCAGGGCGTCTGAGTTTTCCTGCAACCCGCGTCGCCCAGGCTTTGAACACAAGGCCGAAATGAATGAGCGCGCCGAGTGAAATCAGCGCGACGCCTGGCTCGCCGCCGGCGTCGTCCTCATCGTCCGCGATCGGACGCCTTCCGGCGTCGTCTTCGGAGGATCGGAGGCGCATATCGGCTTCGGACTCAAAGCCAAGCCCCGCGGCGCCGGTCACGGCGAGAATCGCGACGAAAGCCGCCCCGACGCCAAAGACCGCTATCATGACGCCCGAGCCGGCAAAGATCGTGCGTGGGACGACGAGGATCGCGTCGCCGACGACCCCGCCGAGGCCCGAGGGAAGCGGCCAGCGATCGGTGGCGGGCAGAAGAGACGCCGTCGCGGCGGTCGCCAAAATGCCCAGGATCCATAGGCCAAAACGCAGGGTCGCACGGCCCATGCGCCGGCGTTTCATGAGACGCAAGCCCTGCACGGCGATCGGCACGATGGCGGCGATGGCGCCGAAGCCGACAAGCTGCATCAGCAGATCTGAGACGATGGCGCCTGGTCCGCCGAGCAGATTGCGGACATGGCCGGAGGTCGCATGGTTGAGCGAGGGATCGCGGGCCGACCAGCTGACGAGCGACAAGGTCAACGCCGCGGCGGTCACGACCAAAAAGACGCCTAGCAGCTCAGCGAGCCGGCGCGCCGTAAATTCGCGAAGCTGCTCGGTGAAGTGGCCCGTTGCATGGCTGCGCATAGGAGGAGAAGCCCCGCTTGGTCGCGACGCCGCCGACGGCGCGCGGATGGCGCAGCCTAAAAAACCTCGGTTAAGGCGCGCTTAACCCTGGTTTTCCACGTTCTTGCCGTCCGTCGCGACAGTCTGATTGAGCTCGGCGCCGTAGATGAAAATCGCGGCCGAGAGCTGCAGAAAGACGATCGCGATCATGATGGAGGCGAGGCCCGCATAAGTCGAAATATAGCTCGCGGCAAATCGCGCGAGATAATTGCCGAAGCCGGCGCCGAAGGCGAGCGAAGCGAGCAGCGTTAGCGCCAAGCCAGGCGCGATGAAGGCGGCGTTACGCCGTGTCGCTGGAAGATACCTGTGGGCTGCGAAAAGCGCGATGGCGAGAATAGCGGTGGTGACGCCGTAGCGCACCGGCTCATAGAGCGGCTGCAACTCCTCGACGATCAAAGGAACGTAACGCTGGGCGATCGCGCGCGCCAAGGGCGCAAGCACAAGAAGAATGGCGATGGCGAGAAGCGAAGCCGCGCCAAGAAAAACGTATAAGATCGACTCAAGACGAAGCAGCCACCAGGATCGCTTCTCGGGCGAGTCATAGGCCCTGTTCAGGGCGACGCGCAGCGCTTCGACGCCAGTTGTTGAAAAATAGATTGCGAACACCGCGCCCAAGGTGAGGAGGCCGCCGCGCGGCTGCGTCAGCACATTATGGATTTCCCTCGAAATCGGCGCCGCGACGCTTGCCGGCCATGTCTCGAAGAGAAGCTTCGTTGCCGCGTCCGCTTCCTCTTGCAAGCCGAAAAAGCCGGCAAGCGCCGTCAGGAAAATAAGGAAGGGAAACAATGAGGTGAGGATCGACAGCGCAATATAGCTGGCGATCGCCCAACCATCGTCTTGGTTGAACTTGGCATAGGCCTGATAAAGGATTCGCAGAAACTTTGGCATGACAATCAGGATAGAGTGCTCGTTCTCAATAGCGATGGCGCAAGGGCGCGCAAGGGAAAGAATCCGCCAATGAACAGCTTCCTTTTACGAGCGCCGGTCGCGATTGGCGTGACCATTGTCGCTGCGGCGCATTGGTCGAACTTAGCGGTCGCGAAAGAGTGCAGCGGTCTCGATACGCAGACTGCAATGAATTTGTGCGAGGGGGAAAATTTCAAGCAGGCGGACGCGGAATTGAACGCGGTCTACGCAAAGCTGGTCAGCAAGATCAGCGCGACCGGCCAGTCAAAACTTCGCGAGGCGCAGAAGGCCTGGATCAAATATCGGGACGCGCAATGCGAATTCGACACGATGGGAACGACCGGCGGCAGCATTCACAGCATGATGCTGTGGCAGTGTCTAACGGATTTGACAGCGCAGCAGACGAAAAGGCTGCAGCATCAGCTGACATGTCAGGAAGGCGACGTTTCCTGCGGCGGCCAGTAGGTCGCCGCTCACTCGCGCTGGAAATGATCGTAGACGAGACGCGCCGTCGCCTTGTTGACGCCGGGCACTTTCTCAAGATCCGAAAGCGCGGCCTTCGACACCGCCTTCGCCGAACCAAACGCCAGGAGCAGCGCGCGTTTGCGTGCCGGCCCGACGCCGGCGATCTCATCCAACGGATTCTTCGTGAATTCTTTCTTGCGTCGCGCGCGATGCGTCCCGATCGCGAAACGATGCGCTTCATCGCGCAGCCGCTGGACGAAATAGAGCGCTGGATCATGCGGCGGCAGGCGGAACGGCTCCCGCCTTTCGACAAAAAATGTCTCGCGACCGGCGTTGCGATCCGCGCCCTTGGCGATCGAAGCGACGGCGACGCCTTCAACTTCAAGGCTGCGTAACACCTCTCGCGCCACTTCAAATTGGCCGCGCCCGCCGTCGATCAGGATGAGGTCGGGCCTTGACGGAAAGGCGTCGCGCTCTTGATCCTTCTCACCCTCCTTGGCGAGCCGGGCGAATCGGCGGGTCAGCACCTCGCGCATCATGCCGAAGTCGTCGCCCGGCGTGATATCGGCGCTCCTGATGTTGAAGGTGCGGTAGTGGGCCTTCATGAACCCTGCGGGGCCGGCGACAATCATCGCGCCGATCGCCTGTGCGCCGCCGATATGGGAATTATCGTAAACTTCGATGCGCCGCGGCGCCGAAGCGAGACCGAAGGCCTGGCCAAGCGCCGCGAGCAGGCGCTGTTGGCTTGCATCCTCGGCGAGCTTGCGGCCGAGCGCTTGCCGCGCATTGTGGAGCGCATGGTCTACAAGCTCGCGCTTCTCGCCCCGTTGCGGCGCGAGCACTTCGACGCGGCGGCCGAGCCGCGCGGTGAGCGCCTCTTCGAGGAGCGCGCTGTCCTCGATCGGATGGGAGAGAAAGACGCAGCGCGCTGAAGGATGCTCCTGATAGAACTGCGCGAGAAAGGCGTCGAGGACCTCTGACTCCGACAGCGTCGCGTCAGCGCGCGGGAAATAAGAGCGATTGCCCCAGTTCTGATAAGCGCGAAAGAAGAACGCCTCGACGCAGAATCGTCCGGCTTCCTTCGCGATGGCAAAGACGTCGGCTTCTTCGACGCTACGCGGATTGATGCCCTGTGCGCCTTGCACTGCGGAGAGCGCTGAGATTCGATCGCGCAGCCGCGCGGCCCGCTCGAACTCCAGTCGCTCTGAGGCCTCCGTCATCTCGCGCGCCAACTGCTCGCGCACGGCGCGGCTTTTGCCGGAGAGAAAATCCCGTGCCTCGCGCACGAGCTCGGCGTAATCCTCCATCGAGATTTCGCCGGTGCAGGGGCCAGAGCAGCGCTTGATCTGGTAAAGTAGGCAAGGACGCGTGCGATTGTCGAAAAAGCTTTGCGAGCAGGACCGCAGAAGAAAGGCGCGCTCCAGAGCGTTGAGCGCGCGATTGACCGCCCATACGCTGGCGAAGGGCCCGAAATAATCGCCCTTACGCACACGCGCGCCCCGGTGCTTCAAAATCTGCGGCGCTTCGTGATCCCTCGCGATCAGAATGTAAGGAAAGGATTTATCGTCGCGCATCAGCACGTTGAAGCGCGGCTTCAACTGCTTGATGAGATTTGCTTCCAAGAGCAACGCGTCGGTTTCGGTCTCGACCGAAATGAAGACCATCGAGGCGGTCGCTGAGATCATCCGCGCGATGCGGTTCACATGGCCAGCGAGACGCGTATAGCTCGCGACGCGCTTGCGAACGTTTCTCGCTTTGCCGACGTAAAGCACCTCGCCGTTTTCGGCGATCATGCGATAGACGCCGGGTCCATTCGGCGCGTGACGCCAATGCTTTTTAATGACGTCGACGCCGCGCTTGACGCTCTCGGGAGTTTGGGGCGCTTCGGCCGCCTCTTCGCACGGCTCGGCCTCGGACTCTGGGGAGTTCTCGGCCACGTCGAAGGCTTCGTCTTCCTCGGGCGGAAGATCGCGCGGATTAGCGGGCTGGGCGGTCATTCACCTAGATTTATTCGCCGCCGTCGGCGATGGAAAGTGTCGTGGGAGACGACCCCTCATATCAAAAGAGGTGTGTAGAACCCTGATCCTCCCGAGGGTTCGGCGGATCGCCTGCTTGCGCTGTCCCGAGCGTCCGGCCAAGGTCCAGCAAAGCTTGGGCTGTGAGAACAAACGGGGCGTCGACCGAACAGGTAGCCAATGAACGACAATAGCTTGATCTTTTATCATGCGCCGCGCACGAGAGCCTCGGCCGTGCTGACTCTGCTCGAGGAGCTCGACGTTCCCTACGAGCTGCGCGTATTGAATTTCCAGCTCGGCGAACAACGCCAGCCGGAATATCTCGCAGTCAATCCGCTCGGCAAAGTGCCGGCGATCGTGCATAACGGCGCGCTGGTCACTGAGCTCGGCGCGATTTTCGTCTATCTTGCCGACGCCTTTCCGCGGAAAGGCCTCGCGCCGCCTATCGGCGATTCCCTGCGCGGACCTTATCTGCGCTGGCTCGTGTTCTACGGGTCGGCGTTCGAGCCCGCAGTCACGGATCGATCTATGAACCGCGAGCCGGCGCCTGCAAGCAGAAGTCCCTATGGCGGTTTCGACGGCGTCATGGCGTTGATCAACGCGCAATTGGCGAAAGGCCCTTATCTCTTTGGCGAGCGCTTCACCGCCGCCGACATTCTATGGGGAACGGCGCTGCGTTGGACGGTCGGCTTCGGACTCGTGCCGGAAACCGGCCAAATCTCAGCCTATGTCGAGCGTGTCACAACACGGCCTTGCTTTGTGCGCGTCGCCCAGACCGACGAAGAGCTGCTCAAGGTTCACGAAGCGGCAGCGAAAGCGAATGGCGGCTGATTCGTTCGCTTGGCGGCATGTCATTCTCGGCAGGCCGAAGGCCTGACCGGGAATCCTGCGCCGATACAAGAATACCGACATTTTTCTGGATTCCCGATCGCTTCGCTACCGCGAAGCGTCGGGAATGACATTACGTCTCACCACTCGATCGGCGTCTGGCCATGCGCGACGAGATAGTCGTTTGCCTTAGAGAAATGCTTGCAGCCGAAAAAGCCGTTATTGGCCGAAAGCGGCGACGGATGCGCGCATTCAAGCACGAGATGCCTGCGCCGATCGATCCCTGCGCCCTTGCGCCGGGCGTAAGAGCCCCAAAGCATGAAGACGACGCCTTCGCGTTCGCGCGACAGCGCGTGAATGGCGGCGTCGGTGAATTGCTCCCAGCCTTTGTTCTGATGAGAGCCAGCGGCGTTCTCGCGCACGGTCAGTGTGGCGTTAAGCAACAGCACGCCCTGTCGCGCCCAGCGCGAAAGATCGGGATCGCGCGAGACAGGATGTCCAAGATCGGCTTCGATTTCCTTGAAGATGTTTTGGAGCGACGGCGGGGCAGGGGTGTTCGCGCCGACCGCGAAGCAAAGTCCGTTCGCCTGTCCCGCGCCGTGATAGGGGTCCTGCCCGAGAATGACGACCTTCACCTGCTCGAAGGGACACTCATCGAAGGCGCGAAAAATCTGCGACGCCGGCGGATAAATCCGTCGCGCGGCATATTCGCCGCGGACAAATTCCCGGAGCTCAGTGAAATAGGGCTGATCGAACTCGCGCGCGAGATGTTTGCGCCAGCTTTCGTCTATGCGGACGGGTTTGGTCATTTTGACGGGCGGACCGTATCGAATTTATTGCGAATCTGAGTAACCGCCTCTTTCAGCCTGGGCAATTCATCAACCACGACATTCCATATTATATGATCGGACAGTCCGTGATATTCGTGACGCAACACATTGCCGATGGCTCTGATGCTCGGCCAAGGAATATTGGGCTGCGTTCCTTTAACTTCGTCGGGGATTGCGCGGCTTGCTTCCGAAATGATCTCGATCGCGCGTTGGATGGCGTGACGCAGAAGCCATTGCTTTCGGTAGTCCTCCAGACTCTTTCCTCGCACAGCGTTCTCAATGCCGGCTATGGCCTCCAGGATGTCATCGATGGCGTGGAGAAATTCGCGAGCCATCAAAAAACGCGGATTGCCGATTTTTCGATTGCGTCTCGCAGCCGAGGATGAAGTCCGTCCCGTGTGGTCAAATCCACCGGCGTTTTCAATTCATCCTCGAGATAGAGCTTAATGCCGACGAGATCGAAGGCGTTGAATCTGCTCGCCGGATCGTAGTCAATGAAAAGATCGAGGTCGCTATCGGCTGCCGCTTGGTCGCTCACGGTAGAGCCAAAGAGAAATAAAGACGTTGCGCCTCTCGCCTTAATGGCTGGCGCACGCTCTCGCAGTCTCGTAATAGCTTCGGCGAGGTTCATACGGACAGTTTAGTCGAAATGCGCACCGAGCCTCAATCCTGCAGCGGGCCCCAGGCGGGATCGCTTGCAAAGCTCGGCGTCGGCACTTGGGTCTCCGAGCGGCCGAAGACGTCGACCATGTAGATTTTCGGTCCGCCGCCGCCCCCGGAGTCTCTGAAGAACATCAGGAAGAGACCGTTCGGCGCCCAGGTCGGGCCTTCATTGTGGAAGCCTTCGGTGAGAATGCGTTCGCCGGAGCCATCGGTCTTCATCACGCCGATCGCGAAATTGCCGCCGTTCTGCTTGGTGAAGGCGATGTAGTCGCCTTTGGGCGACCAGACCGGCGTCGAATAGCGTCCGCCGCCGAAGGAGATGCGCTTCGCCTCGCCGCCATGCGCGCCCATGACGTAAATTTGCTGCGAGCCGCCGCGGTCGCTCTCAAAGACGATGCGCGAGCCGTCCGGGGAGTAACAAGGCGCGGTGTCGATCGCGCCGGTGTCGGTCAGACGCGTCGTCGCGCGCGAGCGCAGATCCATCGTATAAAGATTCGTCGTCGAGCCCTGCGACAGCGACATGATGATCTTCTGTCCGTCGGGCGAGAATCGCGGCGAGAAGGTCATGCCTGGAAAATTGCCGACGACTTCGCGCTGGCTGTTTTCAATATTCATCAACAGCACTTTGGGATCGCCGTCGGCGCCGAAGGACATGTAGGTGACGTCGAGCGAGTTCGGCGAAAATCGCGGCGTGACGACGAGCTCGTCGCCGCGCGTCAGATAGCGCACATTGGCGCCGTCCTGATCCATCATGGCGAGGCGCTTGCGGCGATGGTCCTTGGAGCCTGTTTCGTCAACGAAGACGATGCGCGTGTCGAAAAAGCCCTTCTCGCCGGTGATTCGGGTGAAAACGGCGTCTGAGAGGAGATGCGCGACGCGCCGCATATTGGCGGCGTCGGTCACATATTGTTGACCGGCGACCTGCTCGCCCGTCGTCACGTCGAAGAGTCGGAACTCCGTTTTCAGCCGTCCGTCGCCGGCGCGTTGCGAACGGCCCGTCAGGACAAATTGTGCATTCACCGCCTTGAAGGCGGCGAGATGAGGCGCTGCGTCCGGCGGCGCGGCGTTCGCGGGCAGGGCGCCGGGGTCGATCGGATTCAAGAACACCGAGCGCTTGAAATTATTGAGCGTCACCGACGTCACGGTGCGCGCGGCGTCGTCGCCGACAAAAGGCGCGACGGCGATATTGATCGGCTGAAAGCCGCCGCCCTTGAGATCGATGATGCGTCCGGCGCGCGCCATAGATGCGGGAAGAAGCGGGGCGAACCCAGCGCCGGCGATGATGCCGGCGGCGGCGCGTCGGGTGATAGGGCGTGTCATGGGCGAAATCTTTCAAGCGTCGTCGTGAAGAAAGCGTAGCGCTTTGCGGCGATGGACGGAGTTGTTGAATGAAGCGCTTTCACCCCCTCCCTGTCCCTCCCCCGCATCGCTTCGCTCGCGGGAGAGGGGACGCTCGCGATCAGCGTTTGCGTCATGCCGATGAAGCGAGGAAGCTGCTCCCTCTCCCGCGGTAGCGGGGGAGGGTTGGGGAGGGGGCAGACCTCTTTACTGTGGACGAGGGCGATCACTAATTCGCATCCTGGAAGCGGATCGTGACTTCGTGCAGCGCCTCTTCGTAATAGGGCATGAACTCGGGCGGAATGCGCATCGGGCTGCAACGGCGCACCGCCTGCAACGCCTGTTCGCCCCGAGCGTGTTCGGTCGCGCTCCCCGAGGCGTTCAGCAGTTTCGGACGGCCTTCGAGTTCGCCTTCGCGCGAAAGATGGAACTCGACGATCGGCGTATAGGTCTGCGCGCCGAGTGACAGGCCCGAGGCCCAGCACGGATAATAATGATCGTGGATGTAAGCGGCGATGCGCGCCTCCATCGAGGCCGACATTTTCGCGGCCGTTCCAGTCTCGGCGCCAAGCGCCGCGGTTTGCGGGGCCGCGCCGGTCGCGGCTCTGCGCTGCGGCGCCTCACGACTCAATAATTTTTCGATGCTCGCGGCGTCGAATTTCGATTTCGGCGCGCTTTCGTCGCCCGACTTCGGCTTCGACTCCTTGATCGCTTTTTCGGCCAGTTCCCCGATCGATTTTTCGCGCTCGGGCTTCTCTTGTTGCTTCTTGCTTTCAAGAAGCTTCGCCACCTCGTCAATCTTGAGGCGCTCTTTCGGCTTTTCCTGAGCAGCCGCTTCCTTAGCCGTGTTGTCGGGCTTCGGCCGCGTCGGCGGCTTGGGTCTTACAACCTCAGCTTCATCGGGCTCTGGTTCTTTCTTCTCCGGTTCCGGCGCCGCGGCTTTAGGCTTTGCAGCCGGTTTCGGTTCGGGCTGTTTCTCTTCGGGCTTTGGCGGCGGCTCCGGCTTTGGCGGCAGAGCGGCGACGCGCTTTGGCGGGGTCGGCGGCGCCTCATCAGCGCTCGGCTCCGGCAGCGGACGCGCGCTTGGGGGCGGCGTGGCGATGTCCTTCTTCGCTTCCGCGAGCGGCGGCTCGGGCTTCGTCTCTGTTTCGGGAGCGACTCTGTCGACGCGCGGCGTCGACTTGATCTCGCGGGCGGTCTTCTCGCCCTTCATGATTTGCGTCAGGTCGCTATCGCTGACGACTTCAACGGGAAACATCTCGACCGCATCGTCGAACTTCTTGGCGTCGGAAAAGAAGACGAACGCGGCCAGGAGCAATCCGGCATGGATTGCCGAGGAGAGTGGAAAGCCAGGCTCGGAGCGCGAAATTTTCATTTCCGCTCAGCTCACTTTTTCTCCTGCTCCGTCACCAGAGCGACTTTCTTGTAGCCGGCTGTCGTGACAAGCGACATCACCTCTGCGACGCGGCCGTAGTTCACCGCCTTGGAGCCCCGGACATAGATGCGTTCGTCGAATCCCTGCTTGGCAGCTTCCTTCAGCCTGTCGAGCAGTTGCGTCGTCTCGACCGGCTGATCCATTAGGAACACCTGTCCCTTCTCGTCGATGGCGATTGAGACCGGCTTTTGATCGATATTGAGCGCGCCGGCTTTTGTTTGCGGCAGATCGACGGCGACGCCGGTGGCGAGCAGAGGCGCCGCCACCATGAAGATGATGAGCAGCACCAGCATGACGTCGATGAATGGCGTCATGTTGATTTCCGCCATGGCGCCGTAGCGCGGCACGCCGCGCCGTCGCCTGCCGCCCTTGCGTCCCGGGGCCGAGAGGGAAGCGCCCATGCTCAGCGCTCCTTTTGTGGCGTGGCGTACACCCTCTCCCAAGGGGAGAGGGTCGGTCCGAAGGACCGGGGTGAGGGGAACCGCGCTTGATGGAGAGGTCCGAAACCCCTCACCCGGCCGCTCTGCGGCCACCCTCTCTCAATGGGAGAGGGTTGCGCGTCACAGCTTTGCGCATGAAGGTTCATACCCATCTTACGCCGCGCGGTCGCGATTGGAGGAGGCCGCGTGCTGGTCGATCTGACGCGACAGGATCGCCGAGAACTCGTCGGCGAAGCTTTCCATCCGCGCCTGCGCCTTGGCGACGTCGCCCTGCATCTTGTTGTAGGCGATGAGCGCGGGAATGGCGGCGAAGAGGCCGATCGCGGTGGCGAGCAGCGCTTCGGCGATGCCGGGCGCGACGACGGCGAGCGAGGTGTTCTTCGAGGCCGCGATCGAGCGGAACGAGGTCATGATGCCCCAAACCGTGCCGAACAGGCCGACGAAGGGGCCGGCCGAAGCTACCGTGGCAAGCACGAGCAGATTGGATTCAAGCTTCTCCACTTCGCGCGCGATGGAGACGTCGAGCACCTTCTCGATGCGCGCCTGCAGGCCCATGAAAGAGGCGCTGGCCCCCGACTGGAAGGAACGCTTCCATTCCCGCATGGCCGCCACGAATAGCGTCGCCGTGCCGGTCTGCGGCCGCTCAGAGAGCTTGCCGTAAAGCTCCTCGAGCGAATTGCCCGACCAGAAGTTTTCCTCGAAACGGTCCATGGCGCGGCGCATGCGCGCAAAGAGCAGGGTCTTGTCGATGATGATCGCCCAGCACCACACCGAGGCGGCGAGCAATCCAAGCATGACGGCTTTGACGACGATATGCGCGCCCCAGAACATGGTCCAGATCGTGATGTCGGCGGCGGGAGCGGCGAGCGGACTCGCGGCGATCTCGGCTGGATTCATGATTTGTCCTTGAATCGGCAGGCGCTCTGCGGCGGCTTTGGCTGCGACGCCCGGTCTATCGCCCGCAATTTCGCCATTTGTTGGGCTGCGGTGCGCCGCACAACAAACCATAATGAGGACGCGTTAACAAGCCGTAAGGGTTAAGCGAAGCTTGGCCAGCGGGACGCTTGGCGCCCGGTGGCTCACTCATTGATCCGATAAATCCACCAGCCCTTGTGCTGATAGACGAGGGAAAGATGCGTCGGCGGCGAGGGCAGGGAGGTGGAGAACGGCAGCAGCCGCGCAATCAGCCTGTCGCCGTCGCTCTTGCGCTGGAAATAGTGCAGGCGAGTCGCGCCGCCCATCGGCTCCACGGCGAAGCCGCCTTCGATCTTCTCGTCGCGCATCCATTGCTGCGCGGATTTGATGAGGCCGTGTGAAACGCCGGTCGAGGGGAAATCCTTATAGGCGATGGAGAGTTGTTGCGGCTTTGCTGCGGCGAGCTTCCAGATGTCGGAGATTCGGACCGCGAGATAGGCGGGCTTGTTATCGGCGAGCTTCTTTAAAGATTCGCTCGCGCGCGCTTCGTCCGGATCGAGCAGCGCGTCGATGAAGCGCGTGAAGACCTCGACCGACGAGCCAGGGAAGCCTGCGCCCCAGCGCGCGCGTTCCGACGCCGCCGCAGCCGACCATGTGGCCGGCAGCAGAAGTCCGCGCGCCTGCGCATCGTCGAGCGGCGCGGCGCGCCCGGCGACAAGACGGATCGCCCGCGAAAAATCCCACCAGGCGAGAACGACCGCGTCTTGCGGAATATGTTCGCGGATCGCGGCGAGCACCTTTGTCTCATCTTCTGCGGAAGCATCAGAGAAGAGGATCGGCTCCGTGACCTGATTGCGCCAGACGAGCGGCGTCAATTGGCCCGAGTCGTCGCGCGCGACGATGCCGGTCGCAAGAGGACGACGCTCATCCTTTGCAGATATTTCGATCTGCTGGAGTCGATCGGCGCCAAGCCCGAAAGCCTCGACATCCTTCGCAGCTTCCGTCGATATCGGCGCGAGCCGCGTTTCAAACGGAACGGTTGGATTGAGCCCGGCGTAAATCGCCCAGCCGAGCAGGGCGAAGCCGAAAACGATGAGCGCGACGCCAGCGGCGAGCCGAATGCGGGGATTCATGCGCTCCTAGTATCAGAGTTTCGAGCGTCAAGCGAAAGCCGCTGATGCAGAAACGCCGAGCGCGCGTAGATGATCTCGGGATGCGCCAACGCTGCCGCTACGAACGGAGAGCCCGCGATAACGCAAGCTCGTTGCATCAAGCGTGGGGAAAAGAGAGCGTGTGAGAAAGGAGGCGGCGCAACGCCGCCTCCTTCCAAGATGTCGCGTAATGGTTAGAACTTCACCGTCAGGCCCGCATAAAAGTTGCGGCCCATTCCCGGCACCTGGCGAACGCTCGCAAGTCCCGCGTTGCGTCCGAAAAGGACCGCATTGTACGAATAGTTCGACAGGTCGAATCCGCCAAGCGGCAGCGAATAGAGCGCGTTCGTGAGGTTGTCGACGCCGAGGTCGATTCTCATGTTGCTCCACTCATAGGCGGCGCGCAGATTAAGCAGCGCATAGGCTGGCGTCGTGAACTCGCCTTTGTTGGCGGACACATGGTCCTTGGGCGCGACAAGCTGCGTTTCGGCGGCCATGCTTAATCCGCCAATCTGGTGCTCGAGCGCAATGCGCGCATTGGCCGGCATCAGATTCCATAGGCCGTCGCCCTTCTTGATCAAGAAGGACGCGACGGAGCAGAAGCCGTTGCCGGGCAGACAGAACTGTGGATTGCCGATGTCGAGATTGCGTCCATAGACAAAACTGACGACGCCGATCGCCTGCAGCCTCCCGAATTCCGGCGACTCATGCAGCTTCACTCTGCCCGTGCCGTCGACTCCGTAGAGCTCCGCCTTGAAATTGCGGAACTGCAGAATCTGAAAAATATAGGAATTCGCGACCGGGAAGTTGTTGAACGTTCCGCCAGTTCTGGCGCCGTCGATGAAGTTCTCGACATAGGTGTAGAAGGGCGAAATCCGCGCCTCCCAATTATTGGCGCCCGACATGTCGCGCCAGGCGGCGGTGAGCGCGACATTGTGGGCGACTTCCGGCTTCAGATTGAGATTGCCGGTGTAGCCGTTGCCGTCGCCGAACCAGTTGAACATCGCGGTGAACGCGCTGAACACCGGCCAAGTGTAGCGTTCATAGAGATTGGGCGAGCGCATCTTCCGCGAATAGCCGAATTCGTAAAGGCTGCCCGGTTCAGGTTCATAGCGCGCCAGAGCGGTCATGTCGAAGTTGACGTCTGTGCGGGCGCGGTTTTGCGCGTTGAACAGATTGACCGCGACGACGTTTGGATTGGCGAATGCGAAAGGCGTGTAGCTGCGGCCAGGACCGGTATCCATCCAAACGACGTCATTGCGTACGCCAATGAGGCTCGACCATTGCGGAGTCCAGCGACGCTCCCACTCCGCATAGGTTCCAACGCGATTGCGCTGGCCGCCGTTGATGTTGATCTGAGCGAATGGCCGCGTCATTGCGGTTACAGGAGGGAAGCCGGTGAGATCGGATGGCCAGTAGTCCTGCAGCCGAAAGCCGTGGAACTCATTGCCAATGCGGAAGAGATCCTGCTCACTATAAGGAATTTCGGTCTTGACCGAGTAGCCGAAATCACGCCCAAGCGCGATCATGGGGTGGTTCAAATAGAAGCGGTCTTCCAGGAATCCCATTTTATGGAAGACCTGATGCCAGTAGGCGCGCGCCTCGACGATGCCCCAGGAGTAGGCGCCTTTGTAGTTCGCGTCCAGCGTATAGGAGCGATTGCGAATCATATCCATCCGCTGGTTCGGAAAGCCCTGATACGGGATGTTTTGATAGGCGCCGCGGAACGTAAAGAGGTGCCCCTCGTTCTGGTAGCCGAGCGTGGCGGCGTGGTTCTCGGAGATGAAGCTCGTGGAGAGAACTTTGTCGCCATTGCCGCCGGCGTGATAGTCGGTCGCCCGCTGCCAGGACCCATTGTAGAGCAGGCTCCAATGGTCGTTGGCCATGTTGATGTTCGCGGAAACGCCAACGCCATTATTGTTGCCGCGGAAGAACGCTGAAACCGATCCCGTCGCCAGCACCTCGCCATTCGGGCCAAAACGCAGCGCGCCAGGGACGGGCAACGGCAGATACGGAACGGGCCCATAGGGGCTCGCCGCGACAATGGGCGAAACCGGCGCGCCAGCCGGGCCGACTGCCGGAGGAGGTGGGCTCGCGAACACCGGCGATATGGGGGCGACCAGAATCGACCCGCCGATCGAATCGCCGCCCTTGCTCACCGGCGACACCGCGGTGACGACCTCGACCCGTCCGATCGTGTTGGGGTCGGTATAGCTCAAGGGCGAATTCATGTGATTGGCGCAGGTGGACGTCGTCTGAACGCCGCCAACCACAATTTTCAGGCGATCGTCGGCGAGGCCACGGATCGCGGGAAGACTGGAAACGCCGCCGCCGGTCTGAACGCTGACGCCGGGTTGGCGTTCGAGAAGCTTCGCCGTATCAGATACGTCCGGCTTCTGCTCGACGATCTCTTGTTGCGAAACCACGGCAGCGTCGCCCGCCTGTTCCAAAGGCGCGGTCGCTGGCGCGGCGCGCTGCGCGCCGACGACGATTTGGGGAAGAGAGACTTGGGCCTCGGCGGTCGCGACCGACGCGAGAACGAGCGCGCAGACGCTGGCGCCGCGCTGAAAAGCGGTAAGCTGCATCGAAGTAGATCTCCTGACCCGCTGGCGCGGGTTGAAACAGTGCGAGTTTTTGTTTCGTCAGGAGAGAATTGGAGGCGCGCGCGAGCGCGTTTCGCCGGGACGGCGCCGTTCGCGCGGCTCGAAAGGCCAGGCGTCGATATAAGCGAGCGCGGTTGCCGATTGTTCGACCCGCGTGATTGGCGGTTTTTCGGAAATGAGCGGGGCGGTCGCGATCGGGCAGGCGCCGCAATGCGCGTGCCCCGCAAGCGCGGGAACGCCGTTTCGCGCTTTTCCATCCGCAGCTTCGTGACTTGGCGCGCAAAATTCCTGGGTCGCTGACAATGCCGCGTGCGGCGCGATGGTCGCCTGCATCAAGGCGGACACGATGAACAGCGTCGCAGCCAAAAAGGCGCGTAGCCCTTTCCGACTTGCGTCTGTCTTCGCTGTCTTCGTCGACGCCAAAGTTGACATGCCGCCCCTGGAGAATCTCCTGGGCGCAACTTAACCCTTATGTCTTTTGACGGATTCCCCCCGATCGGGAGGAGGACCGGAACCTATCGCTTAGATTCTTGTGCTTGTTGCAGTTGCGCAACACAGAGGCTAAGGTGCGATGAACTGGCGTCTTCGAATTTTTCCATATTCTTCTAAGGCTCCAGGGCAGTTCGACGTTTCGCCGCGCGGCAAGCGCCATCGCAAAGACCGGCTTTGCGAAGGGTGTGGCGGGAGGTCGCACCGGGTGAAGGCATGAGCACCACGACAGAAGGGGACGCGCGCGTCGTCACGGCCATTCAAGCCGCTGGCGCCGACGCCCAAAACTGGCCCGACGCGCTCGACGAAATGGCCCACGCCTTGGATGCCCGCTTTGCGGCGCTGCTGTTCGAAGATCGTGTTTCGGCGCTGTTGGAGCTCAAGCATTCGACCCGCGCTGAGAAAGCGTGGGTCGTCGAATATCTGCGCAACCATCGCAAACTCGACCCGGTCAAGGCGCGCGTCATAGAGGAGATTGGCGTCGGACGGGCGTTCTCTTCGGAAGACTTCGTCTCGCTCGAAGAGCTTCATCAAAGCGGCGCTTATCAGCGTTGGATGGCGCCCTTTGGTCTTGCCGATGTGATTGGCGGCGTTATTCATCGGTCCGAGACAGGCGTTTGCATATTCGTCGCGTTTCGTGATGAGCGCGCGGGCCTTGCGGACGCCGAGTCCAAGGCGCGCCTCGACGCGCTTTTGCCGCAACTCGCCAGCGCGATTGCGCGGCACACGCCGACGGCCGACACATCCGTGCTTGTCGAATTGTTCGACGAGCTGGCGTCGCCCGTGCTCGTCGTCGACAGCAGAATGCGCATCGTGCACAGGAATCGCAGCGCCGATGACCTTCTCGGCGAAGGCGACGCGCTCGCGATCTGCGGCGAAACGCTGACCCTTCGCGACGCTCGCGCGAAGGAGGCTTTGGAGCGCGCGCTCGCCCGAGCCGGCGACGCCGATGCGGAAGCCTTCGCGATCATGATCAAACGCGGAGAGTCACGCTGCTGTGTGATGCATGTGCTGCCGCTATCGAACGGGTTGTCGGCGCTGTTTTTGCGCCGGCTGGCGCTCAATGCGGGCGAAGGCGGAGAGGCCGCCTCAGGCCTCTTTGGCCTCACCGCGCGCGAGAGTTCGGTGCTGCTCGCAATCGCCGAAGTCGGCGGGGTTCCGGCAACGGCGCGCGCGCTCGGGCTGAGCGAAGGGACCGTCAAAGGCTATTTGAAAAGCATCTTCCATAAAACCGGCGCGACGCGACAAGCGGATTTGGTCAAGCTCGTGCTTGCCATCGAGTCGCCGTTCCGAGCGCCTGAGCGCCATTCGCTGCCGGTCTGAGACTTTCCGCCGCTGCGTGTCGACGGCCTCTTGAACGACGCTTGAGCGCTTCCTAAATCGTGGCCAGCGCGGGCCGTAATGGACGCGCTACGAGGCGCGGCGCGGTCACGCAAGCGCGCCGCATGTCGCTCATATGGAGGATATGTTATGCGTCAGTTCGATCTCTCTCCGCTGTACCGTCAGACCGTCGGGTTCGACCGTCTGTTTAATCTGCTTGATCAGGGCGGCGGTTTCGAGACTTCCCAAAGCTACCCGCCTTATAACATAGAGCGCACCGGCGAAAACGCCTATCGCGTGACGCTCGCGGTTGCGGGCTTCTCGCGCGACGAATTGTCCGTCGAGACCAAAGAAAACACGCTGTCCATCAAGGGTTCGAAAGAGCCGGCGCAGCCCGCAAAGGGCCGCGAAGTCCTGCATCAGGGCATTGCCGCGCGCGCCTTTGAGCGTCGCTTCCAGATTGCCGACCATGTCGTCGTAACTGGCGCGAGCCTCGTCAACGGCTTGCTGCACGTCGATCTCGTGCGCGAGATTCCGGAGGCGCAGAAGGCCCGCCGCATCGACATCGGCGTCAGCGCGCCGTCGGCGACGATCGTCGAGTCGAAGGCCGCGTAACGGCGAAATCGACCGAAGTCGAATGAAAGGCGCCCCCTCGGGCGCCTTTTTTGTAGTTAGCCGCCGTCTGGCTTCGCAACGGCGTCGTCGGGCGTTTTTGTCGACGCTGAACCGGACGGATTGGGCGCCGGCGGCGACGCGGAAGCGGCGGGAGCCGCCGCCGTCGCGCCGGTCGAGCCAGGCGGCGGCACGATTGCCCTTCGCGACGAGCCGCCGGCTGTGCGGCTAACGGCCGCCGAAGCGGCATGCGCTGGCGCGGCGGCGGCCTGCGCGGGAGGCGCCGCCGCCTGAGTGTTCGAAGGCATAGCGGCTTTCTGAGCCGTTCCTGTGCGCTGTTGGATCTGACGATCAGGCGCATGATCGAGTTCCGCGCCGCCCCGCGCTGCCGATTGACCACGATCGGGCTTAAGGGAGCTTTCGTTGTCAAAACCGCGACCGGCCGATCCGGGATTCATGGGGCCGGGCCCCCCAACAGCAGGAGGCCGCGCGTAGGGGCCGCCGCCGGGCGGCGGGCCATGGGGGCTTCCGTCGGCGTAGGGATCGCCGCCGGGAGGGCCGTCGTCGCCGCCGTCGCGCGGGCCGCGATCATACATCGGCGGTCCCAGCCTAACCGCCCGCAGGATGCGGCCCTCATAGGGGTCGACGATGAAGCGCATTTCGCCATCGCGGCGATTGACGCCGGTCGCGACGATCTGGTCGCCCCGATGGCCGAGCGGACCGACCAGCCGAAAGCCCGCCCGCCCGAGGATGGAAGCGATGGCGGGACGGGACGCGAAGGCCGGCGGTCCCTCGTCGGGAATTTGGTGGCTGTAGCTGTAGGCGAAGGGCCGGAAGAAAAATTGGGCTGAGACGCGCTCTGGGACCGCGGCGCTCGCGGCCAGCGCCAAGGCCAACGGCAGACCCGCTTTCCAATCGAATGACCGCATCAATGTTTCCTTGTCGAAGCCCTCTCGGCGCGGAAAGGCTCTGACAACATTGCGGCGAGCGTAGGACTGCCGAGGCGTCCAGAGCCTAAGCGGTTGCTTGTCACTTCAGCGTAAATCTGGCACTAGAATTCTCCCGCAGATATGTCAGCTATGCTGACCTTAAAGCGGCGCTCGCTTTTGGAAGCCTCTGTTTCATTTAAGTGGGACTGCGTCCGATAGGGCGCTGCAACCCGCGAGGAATGAGAGGGCTCGCAAGGGTGGCGCGTCCCTTGCCTTGCGTTCGATCGTGAGTCGAGGACGCGGGGGATTCGCAACCGCCATTTGCGGAACCAGCGTTTACGGCGAAGGACGACGGTCGGCGCTGTGACGATTTCGGTCACGCCGATGACAATTTTATGGTTCGATGAACGTGCAGGAGCGCGTGAAGAGGCGCGCAATCCTGTCGAGGAGACGCCGATGACGAAAGCCGCCGAGCATTTCGCTGAAGCCGGAGCGCAGCCGCTCGGCCGCGATCCTGCTCTTCCGCCGGCGCAAGGGCTTTATGATCCCGCCAAGGAGCATGACTCCTGCGGCGTCGGCTTCGTCGCCAATATGCGCAATGAGAAGTCGCATGCGATCGTCGAGATGGGATTGCGCATCCTGCTCAATCTCGACCATCGCGGCGCCGTTGGCGCTGATCCGAAGCTCGGCGATGGCTGCGGCATTCTCGTTCAAATCCCGCATGAGTTTTTCAAGGCGGAATGCGCGAAGCTCGGCGTCGAGCTTCCCACCGCCGGCGACTACGCCATCGGACAGTTTTTTCTGCCGCGCGATCCGGAAACGCGCGCGAGCGCGCGCGCCATCATCGAAAGATCGGTCGAAGAAGAAGGGCTCGTTGTCCTCGGCTGGCGCGATCTTCCCGTCGATTCAAGCGATCTCGGCGAGGCCGTGAAAGCCGTCGAGCCGCACCATGCGCAGATCTTCATCGGTAAGGGAACGGACGTCGCCGACGCAGACATTTTCGAGCGGCACATCTATCTCGCGCGCAAGGCGGCGTCGAACGAGATTTACAAACTCGGCAATGGCGGCCGCGAGTTTTACGCAGTGTCCGTCTCTTCGCGCACCATTGTCTATAAGGGGATGGTGCTCGTCTCGCAGCTCGGCGAGTATTTCCTCGATCTCAAGGACGAGCGTTTCATCTCGGCGCTGGCGCTCGTGCATCAGCGCTTTGCGACGAACACATTCCCGTCGTGGCGGCTTGCGCATCCTTACCGCTTCGTCGCGCATAACGGCGAAATCAATACGCTGCGCGGCAATTTGAACTGGATGGCGGCGCGCCAGGCCTCGGTGTCATCGCCGCTGTTTGGCGAGGAGATCACCAAGCTGTGGCCGATCTCTTACGAAGGCCAGTCCGACACCGCCTGTTTCGACAATGCGCTCGAATTCCTCGTGCGCGGCGGCTATTCGCTCGCCCATGCGGTGATGATGCTGATCCCTGAGGCCTGGGCCGGCAATCCGCTGATGGACGCCGACCGCAAGGCTTTCTACGAGCATCATGCGGCGCTCATGGAGCCGTGGGACGGTCCCGCCGCCATGGCCTTCACCGACGGCCTGCAGATCGGCGCGACGCTGGACCGCAACGGACTGCGCCCCGCCCGTTATCTCGTCACCGACGACGGTCTCGTCGTCATGGCGTCAGAAATGGGCGTGTTGCCGATTCCTGAAGAGAAGATCGTTACGAAGTGGCGTCTTCAACCCGGCAAGATGCTGCTCGTCGATCTGGAACAGGGCCGCATCATCTCCGACGATGAGATCAAGAAGGAGTTGTCGAACTCCCACCCCTACAAGGAGTGGTTGTCGCGCACGCAAATTCAGCTTGAGGATTTGAAGCCGGTCGATACGCGTCCCGCGCGCTGGGACGTGTCGATGCTCGATCGTCAGCAAGCGTTCGGCTACACGCAGGAAGACCTCGACCTGCTGCTTTTCCCGATGGCCGTCACCGGCCAGGAGGCGGTCGGCTCGATGGGCACCGATACGCCGGTGTCGCCGCTCTCCGATAAGGAGAAGCTGCTCTATACCTATTTCAAGCAGAACTTCGCGCAGGTGACCAATCCGCCGATCGATCCGATCCGCGAAGAACTGGTCATGAGCCTCGTGTCCTTCATCGGTCCGCGGCCCAATATTCTCGATCACGAAGGCTCGGCGAACAAGAAGCGCCTCGAAGTGCGCCAACCGATCTTGACGAGCGAAGACTTCGAAAAGATCCGATGGATCGGCACAATCGAGGACAGTTTCGACACCAAGACGATCGACGTCACTTATGACGCCGCGAAGGGCGCCGAGGGCATGCGCGCGGCGATCAAGCGGCTGTGCGAACGCGCCGAAGAAGCGGTCAGCGGCCGCTATAACATCATCATCCTCTCGGATCGTATGGTCGGGCCAGACCGCATTCCGATCCCCGCGCTGCTCGCGACAGCCGCTGTGCATCATCATCTGATCCGCAGAGGTTTGCGCACGTCAGTTGGTCTCGTCGTCGAGACCGGCGAGGCGCGCGAGGTGCACCATTTCTGCTGCCTTGCGGGCTACGGCGCCGAAGCGATCAATCCTTATCTCGCCTTTGAAACGCTCATCGCATCGGCGGCGGAGTTTCCGTCCGACGTCGACGGACCGACCGCCGTCAAGCGCTTCATCAAGGCCGTCGACAAAGGCATTCTCAAAGTGATGTCGAAGATGGGCATCTCCACCTATCAGTCCTATTGCGGCGCGCAGATCTTCGACGCGGTCGGGCTCGCGCAAAGCTTCGTCGATGAATTTTTCACCGGCACGACGACGCGCATCGAAGGCGTCGGGCTTGAAGAAATCGCGCACGAGACCGTGCGTCGCCATCGCCTCGCGTTCAGCGACGCGCCGGTCTACAAGGAGGCGCTCGACGTTGGCGGCGATTACGCCTTCCGCATCAGAGGCGAAGCGCACAGCTGGACGCCGCAGACGGTATCTCTGCTGCAGCACGCCGTGCGCGGCAATGCGCAGGATAAATATCGCGCCTTCGCCAAGCTCCTGAATGAGCAGGACGGGAAGCTCCTCAATCTGCGCGGACTCTTCCGCATCAAGGGCGCAGATGAGGACGGCCGTAAGCCGGTTCCGCTCGATGAGGTCGAGCCCGCAAGCGAGATCGTTAAGCGTTTCTCGACGGGCGCTATGTCTTTCGGCTCGATTTCGCGCGAGGCGCATACGACTCTCGCGATCGCCATGAATCGCATCGGCGGCAGATCGAATACAGGCGAAGGCGGCGAAGAGCCCGACAGATTTAAGCCGCTGCCGAATGGCGATTCAATGCGCAGCGCCATCAAGCAGGTGGCGTCAGGGCGCTTTGGCGTGACGACGGAATATCTCGTCAACGCCGACATGATTCAAATCAAGATGGCGCAAGGCGCGAAGCCGGGCGAAGGCGGACAACTGCCAGGCGACAAGGTCGACGCGGTGATCGCAAAAGTGCGCCACTCGACGCCGGGCGTCGGCTTGATTTCGCCGCCGCCGCACCACGACATTTATTCGATCGAGGATTTGGCGCAGCTGATCTTCGATCTCAAGAACGCCAATCCGCGCGCCGCCGTGTCGGTGAAGCTCGTCTCGGAAGTGGGCGTCGGGACTGTCGCCGCGGGCGTCTCCAAGGGGCGCGCCGATCATGTGACGATCTCCGGTTTCGAGGGCGGCACCGGCGCATCGCCGCTCACGTCGATCAAGCACGCCGGTTCGCCCTGGGAGATCGGCCTCGCCGAAACGCATCAGACGCTGGTGTTGAACAATCTGCGTTCGCGCATCGCTGTGCAGGTCGACGGCGGCTTGCGCACGGGGCGCGACGTTGTGATCGGCGCGCTGCTCGGCGCGGACGAGTTCGGCTTCGCGACCGCGCCGCTGATCGCGGCGGGCTGCATCATGATGCGCAAATGTCATCTCAACACTTGCCCCGTCGGCGTTGCGACTCAGGATCCTGTTTTGCGCAAACGTTTCGTCGGCTTGCCGGAACATGTGATCAATTTCTTCTTCTTCGTCGCCGAAGAAGCGCGCGGACTCATGGCTTCAATGGGCTATCGCAGCTTCGACGAGATGATCGGGCAGATGCAAATGCTCGACAAGGAGAAGGCGATTGAGCATTGGAAGGCGCGCGGTCTCGACTTCTCCAAGCTGTTCTTCAAGCCGCAAGGAGAGGGCGCCGCTATCCGGCACAGCGCGGCGCAGGATCATGGACTGGATAAGGTCCTCGACAACAAGCTCATCGCCGAAGCGCGCGTCGCCCTCGACCGCGGCGCGAAAGTTTCAATTGAAACGCCGATCCGTAACGTCGATCGCGCCACCGGTGCGATGCTCTCGGGCGAAGTCGCGCGCATCTATGGTCATGCGGGATTGCCGGAGGATACGATCGACATTCGCGCGACCGGCACCGCGGGCCAGAGCTTTGGCGCCTTTCTCGCGCGCGGCGTGACGCTGCGCCTCGAAGGCGAAGCCAATGACTATGTCGGCAAGGGCCTCTCGGGCGGAAAGCTCGTCGTCTATCCCTCGCGGAACGCCAAGCAGATCGATCCAACGAACTCGATCATTGTCGGCAATACGGTGCTTTACGGCGCGATTGCTGGCGAGTGCTATTTCCGCGGGTTCGCCGGGGAACGCTTCGCCGTGCGCAACTCAGGAGCGATCGCTGTCGTGGAAGGCGTCGGCGATCACGGCTGTGAATATATGACGGGCGGCGTCGTGGTGGTGCTGGGTCAGACCGGCCGCAACTTTGCGGCCGGCATGTCGGGCGGCATTGCTTATGTTCTGGACGAGGATGACGCCTTCTCCACGCGCTGCAATCTCGCGATGGTCGATCTCGAGCCGGTGCGCGCCGAGGAGGCCGTTATGACCGAGACTTATCACCAGTCGGGGGACCTCGAAGGCCATGGCCGTGTCGACGTGATGAGCGACATGACGCGGTTTGACGCCGAGCGTCTGCGCCAGCTGATCGCAAATCACCTGCGTTACACCGGTTCGACGCGGGCGCGCCGGATTCTGGAGGATTGGCCTAACTATATTGGCAAGTTCCGGAAGGTGATGCCAGTCGAGTATCGGCGCGCGCTCAATGAGCTCAACGCGCGCAGGAAGCAACCTGAGCAACTGAAGGCCGCGGGCGAGTGAGCTTGGCGAAGGCGGCGCCGTAAGCGCCCCCTTTGCCTCGCGCGAAAGAATTGTCTAGGAGGGGGAGTTAGGCTAAGTTAGCTTAAGCTCTGTGGTTTTCCTTGACGGCGGCAGAAAACCAGATGCGAGATGGCACTGTCGTTTACAGCTTGCCCCGCTGGCCGGCGATGCGTTGGCTCACGTATCCCGCCGCGAATGCGCCCGATGATATTCGGGTCGCGCTCATCGGCGGCTTGTTTGGCACGCTGCCCATATTCGCTGGCGGCGTCATCAGCACGATTCTCGTGACCGCTGCGATCGCCGTTCGGCACCCGACGCCGCCATTCGTCGCCTGGCTGATCATTGAGGTCGCAATCTGCGGCGCTCGACTGAGCGTGCTGTTCAAGGCGCGCAGCGCCGCTTCTCAGCGTCGCACAACGCCAACCGACCTTTACCTGCTGCTCGGCCTGTTCTGGAGCGCGAGCATCGGCTATGGCGGCTTCGTCAGCTTAACGAGCGGCGACTGGGTCATCGCGACTTTGGCCTGTTCAACGGCGATGGCGATGGTGGGCGGGGTCTGTCTTCGCGCTTTCAACGCCCCGCGCCTCGCGACGGCGATGATGCTGGTTAGCCTCGGTCCCTTCGTGCCCGCGGTTGTGATCGCCGGCAAGCCTTTGCTCTACGTCGTTTTACTGCAAGTGCCGCTTTTCCTTGCGGCCATGAGCTCTGCGACCTTCACACTCAATAAGATGTTGCTCTCAACGATGCAGAGCGAGCGGGAGAATGAGCATCGCGCAAGACATGATACGCTCACCGGACTCGCAAATCGTCTTGGACTGGCGGAAGCGGTTGACGCGGGGCTGAAGGCCGAGCAGCTGGCCGCGAAAGAACTTGCGGTGCTCTTTCTTGATCTCGACAACTTCAAAGCCATCAACGACACGCACGGACACGTCGCTGGAGACAGGCTGCTCAAGATGGTCGCAGAGCGCCTACGCCGCTCTCTACGCGCGACTGACGTCGCGGCGCGGATTGGCGGCGATGAATTCGTGGTGCTCGCGAAGGGACTGACCGGCGAGCAGGCGACCGAACTCGGCAACCGTCTAACGAATTCCATATCGGCGCCTTATGATCTCGGCAGTGGCATTTCCGCGACAATCGGCGTCAGCGTCGGCGTCGCTCTCGCGCCGGAGGAGGTCGAGGACGCCGAAGGGCTTCTCTCTGTGGCGGATGCGGCGCTTTACGCGGCGAAGGCCGAGCGGCAGGTGAAGCTCCTGCGCACGCTCGTCGGGGAGAATCCTTCTCAGCCAATGGCGCCCGCCGCAGGCGCGTGACCCAGCGCTCGTCCGTTCGCCGCCGAAGCTTCGCGGCTTGACGCCGAGGCCCCGAAAGCGTTTAGAAAACATCCAAGATCGCGGCAGCTCAGGGCGCTTTGGCCAGAAGGCGAATTCGCTTTCGGCATGAGGCCGGCGCGCGATGAGAAATGCTGTTGCCGCCGCGATGTCGCGGCGCGAAAGGTGCGCGATAAATGGGTAAGGTGACCGGTTTTCTCGAAATCGACCGGCATGACCGCAAATATAAGCCCGCGGCCGACCGCATTCGCCATTATCGCGAATTCGTCATTCCGTTGTCGGATGAAACCACCCGCAGTCAGGCGTCGCGCTGCATGGATTGCGGCATTCCCTTCTGCCACAATGGTTGCCCGGTCAATAATCAGATTCCCGACTGGAATGACCTCGTCTATCACGGCGAGTGGCGCCGCGCGCTCGTCAATCTCCATTCGACAAACAACTTCCCGGAATTCACCGGCCGCGTTTGCCCGGCGCCCTGCGAAGCGTCCTGCACCCTGAACCTTCAGGACCAGCCGGTCACGATCAAAACCATCGAATGCGCGATCATCGATCGGGGATTCGAGCAAGGCTGGGTCGTTCCCGAGCCGCCCAAGCGCAAGACGGGCAAGAAAATCGCCGTGGTCGGGTCAGGGCCGGCGGGCCTCGCCGCGGCGCAGCAGCTCGCGCGCGCCGGCCATGACGTGCATGTCTACGAAAAACACGCTAAGCCCGGCGGCTTGCTGCGCTACGGCATTCCGGACTTCAAGATGGAGAAGCGCCTCATCGACCGCCGCGTCGAGCAGATGGAGGCGGAAGGCGCCGTGTTTCACTGCGGCGTCCATGTCGGAGTCGATCTTTCCGGCGCCGATCTCGTCTCAGGCCATGACGCCGTGATCCTCGCCGGCGGCGCGGAGCAACCACGCGATCTGCCGATCCCGGGACGCGAATTGCGCGGCGTTCACTACGCCATGGACTTTCTACCGCAGCAGAACCGCCGGGTGTCGGGCGAGCCGCTCTCGACGAACGAGCCGATCCTCGCCACTGGCAAACATGTCGTCGTCATCGGCGGCGGCGACACCGGTTCGGACTGCATCGGCACCTCGGTGCGCCAGGGCGCTCTTTCGGTGACGCAGCTCGAAATCATGCCGCGTCCGCCCGAGAAGGAGCACAAGCTGCTGACTTGGCCAGACTGGCCGCTGAAGCTGCGCACCTCCTCCTCTCACGACGAGGGTTCCTCGCGGGAATTCTCGGTGCTGACGCGCGAATTTGAGGGCAAGGACGGCGCGGTGAAGGCGCTGCGCTGTGTGCGCGTCGACGGCAAAATGCAAGAGGAGCCGGGAAGCGAATTCAAGCTGAGGGCCGATCTCGTGCTTCTCGCCATGGGATTTGTGTCGCCGGTGCGCGAAGGCCTGCTCGAAGCGCTTGGAGTCGATCTCGATTCGCGCGGCAATGTCGCGGCGGATACGCGCTTGTATCAATCGACTCGCGAGAAGATCTTCGCCTGCGGAGATATGCGGCGCGGACAATCGCTCGTCGTTTGGGCCATTCGCGAAGGACGCCAATGCGCTCATTCAGTCGATGAATTCCTGATGGGCGAAACAAATCTGCCAAGGTGAAAGTAAATGGTCAGTGAACAGCTAAATCTTTGGTATTGCGACACCTTCGTCAGCACGCCCTGGCAGTTTTTCTTTCTGATCCTGCCGCTCTTCGGCGCGTTTCTCTATGGCCGCGAAAAATACAAGCTCGCCTGGACGCTGATCGGTGTTTGGGTCGTCATTCAAGTGACCTTTTCGGCGCTCACCAATTTGGTGTTCAATTGCTCGCTGGAGTGACGCCGGCTAGCGTGTTTCCATACTCCGTCTCCCCGCTGGCGGGGAGAGGGCAGGGGTGAGGGGCCAGGGGTTTGGCTACGGCGTCTCCCGCCTTTCGAGCGCCGCGAGGATCGTTTCGCAGACCCCATTGATATTGCGGTAGACTTCGTCGTTTGCAAAGCGCAAGACGCGATAGCCCTGCTCCCTCAGGAATCTTTCCCGAGCAGCATCTCGTGCGATTTCTTCGTTGGTAGAATGTGTGGCGTCATCAATCTCGACGATGAGACTTTGTTCGCGGCAAGCGAAATCAACGAAGAACGGTCCGATTGGCTGTTGGCGCACAAATTTGTAGCCGCATAGACGTCGGCTTCTCAGCGCGCCCCAAAGATATTCCTCGGCTTTTGTTTGCGCGGACCGCAATTGGCGGCTGCGAAAGCGTTCATGAAAATGGATGCCGCGCATAGATAGATTTCGGGCAATACGCCAAGCCCCTCACCCCAACCCTCTCCCCACTTGCGGGGAGAGGGAGTTCGTGGCGGGCGCCGCTTACAGCACGACGACCGTGGTTCCCACCTTCACGCGGCTGAACAGATCGGTCACGTCGTTGTTCAACATGCGGATGCAGCCCGAGGAAACCGCCTGGCCAATCGTCCAGGGCTCGTTCGAGCCGTGGATGCGGAACATCGTGTCGCGGTCGCCCGAGTAGAGATACATGGCGCGCGCGCCGAGCGGATTCTCCTCGCCGCCGGCCATATGGCGGGGCAAATCGGGCCGGCGCTTCAACATCGCCGCCGGAGGCGTCCAACCTGGCCAGCTTTCCTTGCGGCCGATATGCGTCCGGCCTTTCCAGGTGAAGCCCTGGCGGCCGACGCCGACGCCATAGCGTACAGCCTGCCCGTTCGACATCGACAGATAGAGATAGCGGTTCTTGGTGTCGACCGTGATGGTGCCGGGCCGTTCTTTGGTTGGGTCCTCCACGATCTCGCGCGTCGAGGTCGGATATTCGCGAGCGAGCCGTGCGTCTTCCTGCTCGCCGTTATAATAGGCCTGCGGGTCCTGGGATCCGTAATAAGACTGCGGATCCTGCGACCCGTAATAGGCCTGCTGATCCTGCGCCCCGTAATAGGCCTGCTGCCTGCCGTCGTTGGCTTGCTGATCCGGAGTTCCCCAATAGGCTTGCTGGTCGCGAGCGTCATAGTAGGTCGCCGTCATCTCCCGCGCCCCGGCCGACGGATCGAACAGCGCCATGAAGGAGCGTTCCTGAGCGTTTGCAGCGGTCGACAAAAGTGCGGCGAAAGCGGCGAGGCCGGCGACTCTCAGAAAGCGGCGGGCATTGAACTCTTGGCGGGACATAGCGGCGGCTCCACAATTCTCTCTCGCTAGAGAGAATGCAAAACCACCGAAAAGCGTTCCGTGCGGGAACGCACAAATCGTCAGCGCGGCTGAGGAGCCGGATTCGCAGGCGGCCGCCAACTATAGTCGTCGGCGCGGTTCTCACGCGGACTCTGGTCGCCGCCGTCGATAAAAACATGGCGCGCGAGCGCCTGCGCCGGCGTGCCGGCGTCTGGCGCCTTGCTCGCGGGAGCGCGCTTCGCGAGCTCCGTCGCGGCTCCTGCGCCGGTCAACTGCTGCGTCGATCCAACCGGAGGCCGTTCGGGCAGGGTTGGCGCCGCCGAAGGGCCGCCGACCGGCGAGCGGAATATGATCGGCTGGCCGTTTTCCGGCGCCGTCGCCACGGGTTGCTGAGGCGCGGTCGCGCCCGTCGCCGTCTCGGGCTGCGGCGCCGCCGGAGTGTCGGCGACCGGGGCCTGCTGACGATAGGCGTCGTAGTATTTCTTGATCTCGCTTTCGACGAAATGCGCGACGCTGCGCGCGCCGGCCTCGGTGAAATGCACGCCATCCGCCGAGCGCAGCTTGACGATCTGGCCGTTAATGTCCGGCCCGAACGCGCTGTACTGCCCGTGTTCGTCGGTCAGCGCGTCCCACAGATCTACGTAAGGCACGCCGGCGTGGGCCGCGCGCGCTTTGTATATTTCGTTGAGTTGCGCCATGTCCGCGGACAGGCGCTCATTCTTCATGACCGGCAGGCCGACCCAGATAACAGGAATATTTTTTTCCTTGAACGCCGCGATCACCGCGTCGACCCGCGCCGCGTATAATTCCCGCCAGCGCGGCGACAGCGTCTCATATGACTCGCCGCCCTGCTGAATCGCCTGGCGGTCGTTGCTGCCGAGCATCACGACGGCGACATTGATCTTCTGCGCGTCGGCGGCGATCTCTTTCGCCGCTTTCGGCCAGTCATAGAAGTCGTCACGGACAAGTCCGCTGCTTTCCTTGCCCTTCCGGAGGACGGACACATCAGGCCGGTCCGAAAATCCGTCCTTCAGGCCGTTCGCGAGAAGCAGGCCCAGCGTGTCGCCGACCGTCGCGACGAAGAACGTTGGCTGGGTGACCGGGGCGTTGTGGTCCGTAGCGCTTTCCGATTGTTTGCCGGCGCGCGGATTGTCGGCGTGCCAATAAGTCGGCCCGCGATTCTCTCGATGCGGCATAATACGTCGCACCCGCGGCTCGCGAGGTCCCCAGGGCCCATGATGCGGTCGGCCCTCGAATAAGCCGCCGAAGAATTCAACAAATGGGTCCTGTGCGAAGGAAGGATCCGGCATGGCGCTCATCGCCGCCACGCCGACAAAAAGCGCCATAAGCCGGCGCAGGCTCTGTACGCTCATAGACATGGGAGCATTATAGCGCGGCGCGGGGCCGTTGGCATCCTTGCCGCTCGTCTTGGCTAATGTAGCGTTTGCAGCCTTGACGCCTCGCGCGATTCTGGCGTCAATCGCCGGTGACCAGGCGGGGCTAGGGAGAAGCCAAATGCGGCAAACGAGCAGATTTTTGGCGCGCGCCGCTGCGGCCGGTTTTTTCGGGCTGGGCGCGGCCACGGCCCTCGGCCAGCCTGCGCGGGAGCAAAATCCGCCTGCGGAATTTCGAATCCTGCCATACTCCGGATTCGCGCGCTACTGCATCGACCCGACGATTCTCAACGAAATCTCCAAGGGATTCGAAGCGCGAGAATCCTGGTACTGGAACTCGCCGCTCGCCATCGTCGATTTCGAACAGGTTGGCGAATTCGGAGTCCGCAATAACGGATTGAGTTACATTCCCCGCCGCTATTGTCGCGCGGTGGCGCTGTTCAACGACGGCGTGAAACGCGAGGTCGTTTATAATATCGGCGAAGACTTGGGCTTTATCGGCGCGGGGCCTGGCGTAACATGGTGCGTCGTCGGGCTGGACCGCAATCACGCCTTCAGCCCCAATTGTCGCGCCGCGGGACCCTGACGTATCCCTGTTTGAGAACCGTTTGATATGAAGAGTCGTTTGACATGAGAAGAGTTTTCATTCGTTGCGCGGCGTGGGCCGTTCTGATCTGCGCGGTCTTCGCGCCGGGATTTTCCAGCGCCGCCAAGGAGGGCGACTGCGCGGCGGATGATTGCGGCAGTCAACCGGCTCAAAACACGAGTGCAGGCGCAGCGCGCGACTTCGACTTTTACGTGCTGGCGCTCAGCTGGTCGCCGGGCTTCTGCCAAAGCGTCGATGGCGCACGGGATCAGTGCGAACCTGGAAAAGGGCTCGGTTTCGTGGTTCACGGGCTGTGGCCGCAATATGAAAACGGCGCCCCCGGCGAATGCGCGGGCGCGCGCGCTCCGTCGCGCGTCGCGCTTGAAAAGGCGGCGGGGTTATTCGCCGACGAGCGGCTCGCGCGCTATGAGTGGCGCAAACACGGAGTTTGCAGCGGCAAAAGCCCGAGCGACTATTTCGCCGATGTGGCGCATGCGCATGCTGCGGTGACGATCCCGCCGCTCTTTGTCAAACCCGCCCGCGACCAGACGTTTACGCCGATCGACGTCGAGCGTGCGTTTTACGAATCCAACCTGAGGCTACGTCCGGGCATGATGGCGGTGTCGTGCCGGCGTGGCGTGATGGACGGCGTGCGCATCTGTCTGTCCAAGGACTTGCGTGAGTTTCGCGCCTGTCCAGAAGTTGTGCGGCGCGGCTGCCACATGCGTGAAATCAGCGCGCCCGCGCCCCTCTAGAGCGCGGCTCGCGAAAAAGTGGAACCCGGTTTTTCGCATAGAGCGCGCTCTAAACTTTCGAGATCGATCAAATTATCTGCGTTCGGGCGAATCCGCCCAAACGCAGCGTGATCGAGCGCTTATGAACTATCGTCACGGGTTTCACGCCGGCAATTTCGCAGACGTCTTCAAACACGCTTTGCTCGTGCGCCTCCTGATCTACTTGACGCGCAAAGGAACTCCGTTTCGCGTAATCGACACGCACGCAGGAGAAGGCGCCTACGACCTTTCCGCAGAAGAGGCGGCGCGCACGGGCGAATGGCGCGGTGGCGTGGGCCGCCTTGCTGACCTTTCCGAAGCGAGCGCCGAAGTTCGTTCGCTGATCGAGCCTTACCTCGATTGTTTGGGCCCGTTCGATGCGGAAGGCAAACCAGCAGTTTACCCGGGTTCGCCGACGATCGCGCAGAAGCTCATGCGGCCGCAGGATCGCGCGATTTTCTGCGAGTTGCGGCCCGACGCTTTCGCGGCGCTGTGGCGCCGTTTTGCGCGTGACGAACGCGTCAAGACGATCCATATCGACGGCTATGTGGGCCTTGGCGCATATGTGCCGCCCAAGGAGCGGCGCGGGCTCGTGCTGATCGATCCGCCTTTTGAGCGGGAAGACGAGTTCGACGCGGCCTTTGGCGCCTTCACGAAAGCCTATGCGAAATGGAATTCCGGCGTTTATGCGCTCTGGCATCCGTCAAAAAGCGATAGCGACGTTCGCAAATTATACAATCAGCTGAAGGCAAGCGGGATACGGCGAATCCTGGCGCTGTCCCTGAGCATTGGCGGAAAGGAAGAAGGCTTGCGAAGTTGCGGAATGGTCGTCGTCAATCCGCCATTTGTCTTCGAGCAAGAGGCGAAAACCATTCTCGCTTATCTCGCCGAACGGCTGGCGCGGGGCGAGGGCGCCGGCTATCAGGCGGCGTGGCTCGCTGGCGAGTGATATGACAAATCCTTCCGAGTCCGACTCGTCGGCCTCGGAAGGATTGCTCCAGTAAGATGCGCTCTGTGGCGCTATCTCACCACCAATAGCGGCGGCGCCACCACCAACGACGACGCCAACGCCGCCGCCAGTACCAACGGCGACGCCACCAACTCTTTTCGATCTTTGCGTTCTCCAAGTCTTCAGGCGTGGCGACCCCGGACTGGGGACGGGCGGGAGTCAATCCATCTTGGGCAGGGGGAGTTAGCCCAGGGAGCGCCTGCGATTGCGAGACGACGACAGTCGCGCCAAAGCCGGCCAGTAGCGCCGTAATGAAAGTGCGGCGTTGCATTTTTTAGTTCTCCTCGCTGGAGGACGTGAATCGCCGTCCCCGGCGGCGAGCTCCGTGCGGCCATCCGACATCTGGATCATTCCGCACGCTCATCAAGCCTGCGGCGGGACCTCAAAGGTTAACGGACGCAGTTTCACGGCATTGTTGGTTCGTTGGGCGAATGATAGGAACGGCAATGCTCGTTCTGCGCAATCACCCCGCTTCGCCCTACGCCAGGAAGATTCGAATTGCAGCCGACCTGCTCGGCTTGTCGGACAGGATCGAAATCGCGACCGCAAACGCGTCCGATCCGGCCGATAGTTTGCGTCGTCAAAATCCTCTTGGCAAAATCCCGACTCTGATTTTGGAGGACGGCTCGTCGCTTTATGACAGCCGGGTCATCGCCGAATATCTGGATCATCTCGCTGGCGGGGGGCGGATCATTCCGACCGAGCCCGCAGCGCGTTTCACGGCGTTGCAGCTGCAGGCGCTCGGCGACGGGGTGAACGACGCCGCTTTATTGATCCGCTACGAAACGTTCAATCGCCCCGAAGCCTTACGCTACGACGAAGTGATCGCGCTTCAGCAAGGCAAGATCGATCGCGCGCTCGATGCGCTCGAGGCGGGTCCGCCAGCAGGCCCGATTGATATCGGCCACGTCGCCGTCGCCTGCGCGCTTGGCTATTTGGATTTGCGTTTTGCGGGCGCATGGCGGGAGAAACATCCGCGCCTCGTCGCGTGGGTGGAAAAATTTGCGCGCGCCGTCACAGCCTTCGAAGCCACGAAGGCATAGCTGCAGTCCTGGCCTGTCTCGCGAGCTTCCTACCCGCAGCGAAGTTGTCAGCTAGGCTTTTTGCCTGCGATTTCGCTCGGGGGCTTCCACTCGCCGCCAGCCAAAGGCCCGGCGGAGGCTTGAGGAATTCGAAGACGTTGGCCGGGTTGGATCTTGTCAGGATCGGTCAGCATCGGCCGATTGGCTTCGAAGATCTCCATGTATTTGGCGCCCTTGCCGGCGCCGTAATGTGCTTCGGCGATTTTCCACAGCGTGTCGCCTGCCTTCACGACATAGAAAGTTTCGGCCGTCGCCGAGCCGCCCTCTTTGGCTTTAGGCGCCGCTTCGGCCGTTTGCTTGAGTGCGTCTGGGGCAGGCCCCGGCTTGCCTTTGCCGGTCAGAAAATCCAAGAGTCCCATCTGGAGTCTCCTTCGTCAGGCGTCCGACCCCCTGCGCCGGACGCGCCGAACTTATTTTAGGGCTCCTCTCGCATCGCGGGAGTGCGGGGGTCGCCGAAAGGCGGCTTTAACCGCCTCGCCGCCTCGCGAAACCGTGCAAAATCTCCTATACCCCTGCCATGACCGCCGCCTCTGTCACGACAGCGCGGACCGCGCTTTACCCTGGCTCGTTCGACCCGCTGACCTTTGGCCATCTCGACGTGATGGCTCAGGGCGGCGCGCTCTTCGACAAGATCGTAGTCGCGATCGGCGTGCACCACGGCAAGGAGCCTTGGCTTTCGTTCGAAGAGCGCTCGGCGGTCATTCGCGACGCCTGCGCCGGGCTTGGTTCGTCTTGCGCCTTCGGGGTCATGGGCTTTGACGGCCTCGTCGTCGAAGCCGCGCGTCAGCATGGCGCATGCGCCATTTTGCGCGGTTTGCGCGATAGCGCCGATTTCGACTATGAGATGCAGATGGCGGGGATGAACGGGACGCTTGCGCCCGACATTCGCACGATTTTCCTGCCCGCTTCGCCAGGGCTACGCCATGTCAGCGGAACGCTCGTGCGTCAGATCGCGGCGCTCGGCGGCGACGTGTCGGCCTTTGCGCCGGCCGGCTCTGTCGCGGCGCTCGAACGCGCTGTTAAAAGGCGCGAAAAAACATAGGGAGGCTACATGAAACTCACGCGACGTCTCATTCTTGCCGCCGCGGCCGCCGCCGCGCTTAGCGCGATGCCTGCCAGCGCCGCCGACGATCATATTCTTTATCTCGACACCAAGGACGGCCGCGTCACCATCAAGCTGCGGCCCGATCTCGCGCCCAAGCACGTCGAGCGCATCGAGAAGCTCGCCAAAGAGCATTTCTACGACGGCATCGTGTTCCATCGCGTCATCGACGGCTTCATGGCGCAAGCCGGCGATCCGACCGGCACCGGGATGCAAGGTTCGCGCTATACGGATTTGAAGGCGGAGTTTACGGATACGCCGTTCAAGCGCGGCACAGTTGGAATGGCGCGCGAAGGCGGCGACGTGAATTCCGGCAATTCGCAGTTTTTCATCTGCTATGCGGATGCGCCGCAGCTCAACGGCAAATATACGGTGTTCGGCGAAGTGGTGTCCGGCATGGATGTCGTCGACAAGATCAAAAAGGGTTCGAAGTCGAATAACGGCATGGTCGACAGTCCCGACAAGATCATCAAGATGCGCGTCGCCGGCGACGAGAGCTGAGTTCAAGAGCCGTAGCACCCGAAATCAAAGGAAGCGCTAATGACCGAAGCCGCCGACACCATGACTCTTGAGACGACGAAAGGGCCGGTCGTCATCAAATTTCGTCCAGACCTCGCGCCCAATCACGTCGCGCACATCAAGAAGCTCGTCTCGGAAGGCTTCTATGACGGCATCGTCTTTCACCGCGTGATCGACGGCTTCATGGCGCAGACCGGATGCCCACACGGCACGGGCACGGGCGGGTCGAAATATCCCGACCTGAAGGCTGAGTTCAACAGCGCGCCGCATGTGCGCGGAACCTGTTCGATGGCGCGCGCGCAAAGCCCTGACAGCGCCAATTCGCAGTTCTTTATCTGCTTCGACGACGCACGTTTCCTCGACAACAAATATACGGTGTGGGGCGAAGTGATTTCCGGCATGGAGAATGTCGACAAGATCAAGCGCGGCGAACCCGTTCGCGATCCCGATAAGATCGTCAAGGCGACGTTGGGCTAGCGTCCTTGCTTTTTGCGGACGCGTGACATGGCCGGGCTTGTCCCGGCCATCTTTATATGAGCTTTAATGCGCGTCGATCTCTTCGATTTCGAACTCCCAGTTGACCGCATCGCATTGCGGCCTGCAAGCCCGCGCGACAGCGCGCGCATGCTGGTCGTGCCGCCGAGGGGTAGCTTTGAAGATCGGCGCGTGTGGGAGTTGTCCGAATATCTGCGTGAAGGCGACGCGCTCGTCGTCAATGATTCTCGCGTCATTCACGCGCGGCTTTCTGGACGGCGCTTGCGCGGCGAGTTGAGCGCCAATGTCGAGGCGACGCTGATTGAACGGCTGGACGCTTCCCGTTGGCGCGCCTTGACGCGCCCGGCAAAGAAGCTCGCGGTTGGAGACCGCATTTGCTTTGCCGGCCATGCCGGTGAACTCAATGCCTATATCGAAGCGAAGGGCGACGAAGGCGAGATTACGCTTGCTTTCGAGCTTCACGGAGCCGCGCTGGACAGGGCGATAGAGCAAGCGGGCGTGATGCCTCTGCCGCCCTATATCGCCGGCAAACGTTCCGCCGACGCGCAGGACGAGACGGACTACCAAACGATCTTTGCGCGCGAAGCGGGAGCTGTGGCCGCCCCCACGGCCGGACTGCATTTCACGCCGCAGTTGTTGGCCGATGTCGAAGCGCGCGGCGTCAGCCTTCATCGCGTGACGCTGCATGTCGGCGCCGGCACCTTTCTTCCGGTGAAGGCGGAAGATACAATTCAACACAAGATGCATGAGGAGTTCGCGCGGGTCGACGCGCAAACGGCTCAGGCGCTCAATGCCGCGCGGGCGAAGGGCGGACGGATCGTGGCCGTCGGAACCACGGCGCTGCGCGTGCTCGAAAGCGCGGCGGATGAGGGCGGAAGGATAGCGCCCTATGCGGCGCGTACGGGAATTTTTATTACGCCTGGCTATCGTTTTCGCGCCGTCGACATGCTGCTCACCAATTTCCACCTCCCGCGTTCAACCCTATTCATGCTCGTCGCCGCATTCGCCGGGCTCGAACGCATGAAAGCCGCCTATGCGCATGCGATCGAAAGCGGCTATCGTTTTTATTCTTATGGCGACGCCTGTCTACTGCAGCGCAGCGAAACATGAGCGAGCCTCGCGACATGCGTATCCTGGCGCTTTGGCGCGACGATCCAAGAGAAGCGCCAATGACGATTGACGCGAAAATCGATAAGGAGCGCATCGTTTCGACCTGGGATCTTTTCGGCGCATTCGCGCTCGACAGCGATGGCGCGCGTCCGTTCATCCTTCGGCGAGACGGGAAGATCGACTTCGGTCCTTGCGAAAGCTGGCGAACGAATCTCCGCGAAGTCACGATAAAAGTCGGGTCAGATTTCGCCGTTTGGTTCAACGAGAGCGACAGCGGCAAGTATCGAATTGTGAAAATTGCCGCGCTCGGCGCGAAGGACAATAAGTGACGCAGGGCTTTTCTTTCTCCGTTCTCGCGACCGACGGCTCAGCGCGGCAGGGCGAAATTTTCACGCCCCGTGGAACCATCCGCACGCCGGCTTTCATGCCTGTTGGCACTGCGGCGACGGTGAAGGCGATGTTTCCCGAGGACGTGCGCGCCGCCGGCGCCGACATTCTGCTCGGCAATGTCTATCATCTCATGCTGCGGCCAGGCGCGGAGCGGATCGCGCGGCTCGGCGGCCTGCATGAATTCATGCGCTGGCCCCATCCGATCTTGACCGACTCCGGCGGCTTCCAAGTGATGTCGCTTGCAAAGCTGCGCAAGCTCGATGAAACCGGCGTTACCTTTCAGTCGCATATCGACGGCTCTCGGCATCATCTTTCGCCCGAGCGCTCGATGGAGATTCAGGACCTCCTCGGGTCGGACATTCAAATGCAGCTCGACGAATGCGTGCGCCTGCCATGTTCCGAAAGCGAGGCGGAACGCGCCATGCGTCTTTCGCTGCGTTGGGCGGAGCGCTCGCGTAAGGCTTTTCGCGAGCGACCGGGCAGGGCGATTTTCGGCATCGTGCAAGGCGGCGAGTCGAAGCCGCTGCGCGTCGAAAGCGCCAAAGCGCTTGCCGGCATGGATTTCCACGGGATCGCCGTCGGCGGTCTCGCCGTCGGCGAACCTCAGCACGTCATGCTCGACATGCTGGAAACGACCGCCCCGCATTTGCCCGAATCAAAACCTCGTTATCTTATGGGCGTGGGATCTCCCGACGACATCGTCGAGGCCGTCGGGCGGGGAATCGACATGTTTGATTGTGTGATGCCGACACGCGCCGGCAGACATGGCCTCGCCTATACGCGCCATGGACGAGTCACATTGCGCAATGCGCGCCACGCCGATGACCCGCGTCCGCTTGACGAGGAATCATCCTGTTCCGCCGCGCGCGACTATTCGCGCGCCTATCTGCATCATCTCGTCAAAGCGGGGGAAATCCTCGGGATGATGCTGCTCACGCAGGCCAATGTCGCCTACTATCAGGAGTTGATGGCGGGCCTGCGCGCGGCGATCGCTGCTGGTTGTCTTACCGACTTCATCGCTGAGACGCGCGCAAGATGGATCGAAGGCGAGAGCGCATAACGGTAGAGCCTTGGTTTACGGATAACGTAATATGGTTTACGAAAACTATATCCGGCGGGGGCAGGGCATGGGCCGCTACCATGAAGAGCTCACCAGAAGGTTTTTGAGCGGCGTTCGGGGGGAAGCGCCTGCGAACGCGCGCCGTCTGACGCGGCTAAGACGCCAAGGCGTTCGCGTGCGACCATCAAAACCCAAACTGGCGTCGATGGAGAATCGAATGTCGCATCCTGGCGAAATTCTTGCCCGCCATTTGCAGGAGCTCGGTCTGACGGCGTCGGATCTGGCGCGCGATATTGACGTGCCGGTCAACCGGGTGACCGCCATCATCAACGGTCAGCGCGGCGTGACTGCCGATACCGCGCTGCGACTCGGGCACTGGTTCGGCGTCGAGCCGGAAGACTGGCTTGAGTTGCAAACTCAATATGAGCTTACTCTCGCGCGCCGCGCGGCCGGCGCCAGAATCAAGTCGTTGCCGAGCCTCGCGGCTCGACGACGCGACTGAGTCATGAGCGTAGCTCGAAAGCTCACCGAAAACGGATTTTTCCAGGAGTTGCTGCGGTCAAATTTTGGCGCGCCGACCCGCGTCGTCAGCATTGATGGCGTTCCCTATTACGTCAACGGCTTCTGGACGGCTGCGCAACGGCGTGCGCATCCGCTGCATGAAATCAGCTATCGGGCCTGTTTCAAACCGCAGCTTCCGGCATTCTTTATCGATCGACTGACGCGACGGGGAGAAACCGTCTGCGATCCGTTTATGGGCCGCGGCACGAGCATTCTGCAAGCAGCGCTCATGGGGCGAAAGCCGATCGGCTCCGACGCCAATCCGCTGTCGCTGCTGTTGACGCGACCGCGGCTGCGCCCGCCTGCGCTTTGCGATATCGAGTCGCGCCTTGCTGCCGCGCCCTGGGGACGCGGCGATGTCGAGCGGGATGATCTGCTCGTCTTCTATCATTCCGAGACGTTGAGGCAGATTTGTGCGCTGCGCCGCTATTTGGCCTCGCGCGAGAATGATGGCCATATCGACGACGTCGACGACTGGATTCGAATGGTGGCGCTCAATCGACTGACGGGCCACTCGCCAGGGTTCTTCTCTGTCTATACGATGCCGCCCAATCAAGCGGTGTCTATCAAGGCGCAACTGAAGATCAATGCGCGTCGCGCGCAGACGCCGCCCTGACGCGACATCGCCGAGCTCATACTCAAGAAATCCCGCGTGCTGCTCGCAGAAGGGGCTCCTGTCGCTCGCGAAGCGCAACTCGCCGTTGGGGATGCGGCCCGCTTGGATCACATCGCCGACGCAGGGGTCGATCTTGTCGTTACTTCGCCGCCCTTCCTCGACGTCGTCGACTATCGCGGCGACAATTGGTTGCGCAACTGGTTCGCGGGAATCGACGCCGAGAGCATCAGTCTCTCGCAGCTTCGTTCGCCGCAGGACTGGCGCGCGATGACTCGTGCTGTATTCGAGGAGCTGGCGCGAGTCGTGAAACCAGGCGGTCACGTGGCTTACGAAGTCGGGGAAGTTCGGGGCGGCGCGCTTCCTTTGGAACAGCTGGTCTGGCGCGCGCTCGACGATCTTCCCTTCGAGCGGCTCGGCGTGCTCGTCAACGAGCAAAGCTTCACGAAAACGAGCAACTGCTGGGGCGTCGCCAACAATGTTAAGGGCGTCAACAGCAACCGGGTCGTGATCGCGCGTCGCGCTTGAGGCTTCAGCCGGCGCGTAGCAGGCGCACCGCCTCATCGCGCTCGAACAGATAGAGCAGGGCGCGAAGGGCTTGTCCTCTTTCGCTCGCGAGCTCCGGATCGCGACGCAGGATCAATTCTGCATCGTCGCGCGCAATTGCGAGGAGCCGCGCATGGGCGGAAAGGTCAGCGAGACGAAAGCCCGGCAAACCAGCCTGCCGCACGCCGAGAATCTCGCCTTCGCCGCGAAGCCGCAGATCTTCCTCGGCAATGCGAAAGCCATCTTCCGTCTGGCGTATGATCATCAGGCGCGCCTTCGCGGCTTCGCTCAATGGGCCCTTGTAAAGAAGCAGGCACGAAGATTTCGCAGAGCCGCGCCCAACGCGTCCACGCAGTTGGTGCAGTTGGGCGAGGCCGAAACGCTCGGCGTGTTCGATGACCATGATGGTCGCTTCCGGAACGTCGACGCCAACCTCGATGACCGTCGTCGCCACCAGAATTTTGACCTCGCCGCGCTGGAAGGCTTCCATCACGGCGTCCTTTTCGGTTCCTTTCATGCGCCCGTGAACGAGGCCGACGGCCGCTCCAAACAGCTTTGAGAGATCGGCGTGGCGTTCTTGCGCCGCTGCGAGGTCGAGCTCTTCGTTCTCTTCGACGAGCGGGCAAACCCAATAGGCGCGCGCGCCCTCCGCCAAAGCGCGCCGTAGCCCCGCAATCACCTCTTCGATCCTCTCCGCCGGCAGCGCACGCGTCGAGACCGGCGTGCGTCCTGGCGGTTTTTCATCGAGCGCAGAGCAGTCCATATCGCCGAATGCGGTCAGCGCCAGCGTGCGCGGGATTGGCGTCGCCGTCATGACCAGCACGTCGACGCCGTCGCCCTTGGCGCCGAGCGCCAGCCGCTGCTCGACGCCGAAGCGATGCTGTTCGTCGACGACGGCGAGGCCGAGGTCGTGAAAGGCGAGATCGCTTTGCACCAACGCATGCGTGCCGATGACGACGTCGATTTCGCCTTTTTTGATTGCGGCATGGAGCGCGGCGCGCTCGCTTGGCTTGGCGCGGCCTGTCAGCAGCGCGACGCGCAGTCCCGAGGGCTCGAGCAATGGCGCGAGCCGGTCATAGTGCTGGCGCGCGAGGATTTCGGTGGGCGCCATTAGCGCGCATTGCCGGCCCGTCTCAGCCACGTTCGCCATGGCGAGCGCCGCGACGATGGTTTTGCCTGATCCTACGTCGCCCTGCACAAGCCGCAGCATGCGCTTGTCCGACGCAAGATCGGCGCGAATTTCTTCGAGCGTGCGCTGCTGCGCGTGCGTCAGCCGGAAGGGCAGCGCAGATTCAATAGCGCGCGCATAGCGCCCGTCGCCCCTATGCGTGCGACCCTGAGGGCGACGCATCTTGGCGCGAATGAGCCGCAGCGCGAGCTGGCTTGCAAGCAATTCGTCGAGCGCAAGACGCTGGCGGGCCGAGTGCTGCAGCGAGAGCGCATCGGCGTTCTCAGGCCGGTGCGCCGCGCGAAGCGCCTCGCCAAATGCCGGAAGCTTGTTGGCGGATAGAACGCTCGCGTCCTGCCACTCGGGAAGGCTCGGCAGGCGCACAAGCGCCTCTTCCGTCGCGCGTAAGACATAGCGCGCCTGCAAGCCTTCGGTGAGGCCATAGACGGCTTCGTACGCGGGAAGCTTCGCAAACCCTGCTTCATCGAGAACGCGGTCCGGATGCACGATCTGACGGCGGCCGTCATAAAGTTCAATGCGTCCCGATATCCAGCGCGTCGCGCCAAGCGGCAGGCTGCGCTCGATCCAGTCTGGATTGGCGAGGAAGAAGACGAGTTCGACGTCGCCGGTATCGTCTTCAACGAGCACGCGATAGGGCGATTTCGAATATCGGCCCTGAGGGCGGCGATGCTCCGTGACTCGCGCTTTCAACACGACCATCGTGTCGAGTGGCGCGGCGGCGATCGTCGGTCGCGCGCTGCGATCAATGACGTTGGACGGAAGATGGAAAAGCAGATCGACGATACGCGCTTCCGCCCCCGGCCTGGCGAGAAGCCGGTTGAACAGCTTGGCGGTTTTCGGCCCGACGCCGGGCAGTGACGCGACGCGACCGAAGAAGGGATCGAGCAGTGACGGACGCATGAAGGTTCAGTTCAGCAGCGGCGCGGACCGACTCATTTGATTTCGACATCATAGCTCGGCGCGCCGTCCGCGCCCTTGTAGGTGAAGTGCCACCATTCGCGCGGAAAATTCTCAAAGCCATGGCGGCGCATCAGCGCAACGAGCGCGTCGCGATGCGCCCGCACCGTTTTCGAGGTTTTGGCCTTCGTCCATGAGCGGGAATCGAAAAAGTCGAAGGGCGTGCCGAAATTCCAGCCTTTGACGCCGATATCGACGGCGAGCCCAGTCGAGTGGGTGGAATGTTCGGCGATATAGCCCTCGGGGAACAGCGCGCTCTTGTCGATGCGCGGATAGTGCTCGGTCTTCGTCCGTTGGTCGGCGTTGCGCGACCAGTCGACGAAAGCTGAAACGGCGCGCAGCGGCCGATAGCAGTCATAGACGATGAGTGAAACGCCCTGAGCGCGCGCGTCTTTCTGCGCGGCGGCGAGCGCCTTGGCGGCCTCAGTGCGCAGCCAGCATTGCGGGGCGCCATAGCCGGGCACAGGCGCGCCGGTGAAATTATCGGCGCCCGCGTAGCGCATATCTTGAATGATATCCGGCGCGACATCGGCGAGGCGCGCGAAACCTTGCGGCGGTTCGTCGGCGCGCACATGGGAGGCGGAAAGCGCGCCGATAAGCAAGAACATCAGTCTGCGCATGGCGGCTCCATATGCGCTGGAGGCGAGCTGCTGATCCCCTCGACTTATCCCTTCGCCTTGGCGAGGCCGCCATGCGCGGCCGACCAGGCGACGGGATCAGCGATAAAGGCTTCGACTTCGTTGAGCGCGTCTTCGGGGAAATATTTGTGCTCGCGGGCCACAGTAAGCACATCACGCCAGGTCGCGAGCGCATGCAGGCTAATGCCGAGCGATGCCAGTTCCTCGCGGGCGCCGGCGAAAATATCGTAGAAGAAGAACACGAAGACATGGTCGCAGCGCTGTCCTGCGTCGCGCAGCGCCTGCACAAAGTCTTTCTTTGAGCCGCCGTCGGTCGCCAGATCCTCGACGAGCAGGGCGCGGCCGCCTTCCATCACATCGCCTTCGATGCGAGCGTTGCGCCCGAAGCCCTTCGGCTTCTTGCGCACATATTGCATCGGCAGCATGAGACTGTCAGCGATCCAGGCGGCGAAGGGAATGCCGGCCGTCTCGCCGCCCGCGACGACGTCGAGCGATTCATAGCCGATGTCGCGCTCGATCGTGCGCGTGGCGAAGTCGACAAGTCGGCGCCGCAGCCTTGGAAAGGCGATGATCTTGCGCATGTCGATATAGACCGGCGACGCCCAGCCGGCGGTCGTGATGAACGGCTTGTCGACATTGACGAGCACCGCTTGTACTTCGATCAGCGCCTTGGCGGTCTCCCGCGCGGCGGTTTGGCGGTCATTCGACATCGGTGCGGCGTGCCCCTCTTGATAAACGCCGCGCAGCCATAGCCTATTTTGCGCCGCCGCGCTCGGCCGTCTGGCCGAAAAGTATTTCGCGCTCCAGCGCGGTAAAGTCGAGACGCCGCTCATAGGGCGCGCCCGCCGCATAGGCGCGGATCACCGCGGGCCGCGAGCGGATCGCCTCGAACCAGCGCTTGAGATACGGGAAGTCGTGCAGATCCTGGCCTTGATCCTCATGCGGAACGATCCACGGATAGCAGGCGATGTCGGCGATCGAATATTCGCCGGCGATAAAGGGCGTCTTGGCGAGCTGGCGGTCCATCACGCCATAGAGGCGTCCGGTTTCGTTGCGGTAGCGCTCGATCGCGTAAGGGATTTTCGCCGTCGCATATTTGGCGAAATGGTGGTTCTGGCCGGCCATGGGGCCAAGGCCGCCCACTTGCCAGAACAGCCATTGCAGCGTTCGCGCGCGGCCGTGCAGGTCTGTCGGAAGCAGCCGTCCGGTCTTCTCGGCGAGATAGACGAGTATGGCGCCCGATTCGAACAGCGCGACCGGCGCCCCGCCATCGGCCGGCGCGGTGTCGACAATGGCCGGCATGCGGTTGTTGGGAGAGATCGCGAGAAACTCTGGCTTGAACTGATCGCCTTTGGCGATGTCGACCGGTTTGATGCGATAGGCTAATCCCGATTCTTCAAGAAAAATCGTGATTTTGTGGCCGTTGGGCGTCGGCCAGTAGTGAAGATCGATCATGGACGCATGTCCGGAGGGAGACCAAACTTTGTTGTAAGCCCTCGCGCCGCAAGATCAATCGTTCAGGTCATGCTAGGCTGGGCCGAGGAGTGAATCGATATGCTGATCAGATATTCGAAGATGTTGCTGGCGGCTGCGCTTGGCGTGCTCTTACTGCTTGTCGCGATCAATAATGTGACGGACTACAACACGAATTTCGCAATCGTCAGCCATGTGATGTCGATGGACCAGGTGCCGTCCGGCAGTCCGCTCGAGTGGCGCGCGGTCGCCAATCCCACGCTGCATCGGGCGCTTTACGCCTTCATTATTGCGGTGGAGTTCGCCGCCGGTCTGCTCATTCTCATTGGCGTATGGCGGCTCTTGCTGGCGCGCAAAGCCGAGGCGGCGCGTTTCAACGCCGCGAAGGATGTTGCGATCGTAGGGCTTACGCTCGCCGTCGGCCTTTACTTGTTCGGCTTCATGGCGGTCGGCGGCGAATGGTTCCAGATGTGGCGGATCGGGCCCGACCTGGAGCAGGCCGCGTTCCGCTTCATCGGCTGCGCGGCTTTGGTTTTGCTGTTTTTAGGCCAGCGCGACGACTAATGCGTCACATCCGCTTCAACATATTGTAGCCGAGGAGGCCGCCCAGTCCGGCGCCGACGATCGCAATAAGCGGTCCGCCGATCGCAACGCCAGTCAAGCCGCCGAGCACGGCGCCGACGCCGCCGAAGAGATATTTGTTCTTCTGAACGGTAGGGTTTTGGTCGTCAGCCGGTTTTTTCTGGACTGTGGGGTTTTCATCGTCAGCCATTGCAAAGTCCTCGTGAAAGCGCCCGCAATGGCGAATTAAGTAGAGCATCGCTTAAATCAAGGGCGGCGTCGCGTCGCGCTCAGGTTAGAGCGACGGAAGCAACGTGGATCGGCCTCGGTCGCCTTCCTAAATATCGAGCGAGAATTTTGGCCCGCTTGGCGCTCGCGCCGGAGGGATCGTGCATGGATGGCGGAAGCGACGCTAAAACCGCTTTCGTTCTCGCCGGCGGCGGCAGCCTCGGCGCGATTCAGGTCGGCATGCTTCGTAGTCTGTTGGCGGCGGGCGTGCGCCCGGACTTCATCGTCGGGTCGTCGGTCGGCGCGATGAACGCCTGCTATTTCGCCGGCGAGCCAAACGCCGACGGCGTCGAAAGACTGGCGCGTATTTGGCTGGAGCTGCGACGCAGGGACATATTTCCGTTCACATTGGGAATGGCCTTCGGCCTGCTGCGCCACGCCAATTATCTTGTCGATCCTTCGGCGCTGCGCGCCTTGATCGAGCGCCATCTGCCCTTTGTCGGGCTGCAAGAGGCGAAGCTCCCCGTCCATATCGTCGCGACCGATATGCAGGGCTTCGCTGTCACCCTGTCGCAGGGTTCAGCTGTCGAGGCCATTATGGCCAGCGCCGCCGTGCCGGGAATTTTTCCGACGGTCGAAGTGGAAGGCGCGCCATTGATGGATGGCGCCGTCGCGGCCAATACGCCGCTGTGGCTCGCGATGACATTGGGCGCGAGAAGGATCATCGTCTTGCCGACGGGTTACGCCTGCGCGTTGGAAAGGCCGCCCCCGAGCGCCATCGGCCGCGGGCTGCACGCGATCACTCTGCTCATCGCCTGGCAATTAATCCGCGATTTGGAGCGCCTGCCGCAAGAGATCGACGTGCATCTCGCGCCGGCGCTCTGTCCGCTGGACGTCTCGCCTTACGATTTCTCGCGCTCCGGCGAACTGATCTCACGCGCCGCCGCCGCGACCCAGGAATGGATCGAGAAGGGCGGCTTGAGCCGCCGCGCGACGCCCGCCGATCTCGCCCCGCATCGGCATGAGCAACATGACGCGGGGCAATGACCGCCCCCGCGCCGCTCCATCAATGCCCCAGCGACACGTGTGACATACGGAAGATACTGGACAGGAGCTTGATCGCGAAACCAACGAGCCCCGAGCCGCCGTAAAAATCGCTTTTGTTGAGTTGCACGAAAACATGGGCGGGCGCGTCCGATTCATTGGTCAATTCGCACACAAGGAATCCTTCACGAGCGCGTATGGACTCAAAAAGGATTTTCGTGGCGGCGGCGCATTCACGCAGTCGCATGCGGATCGAGTTGCGACTCGTTTTTGTGGACGCCACAACGATCCCATTCGGTCTCGCGTGAGCGTGTTGCAACGCCGCGACCTCGCGATCCTCGGGGTGCGCCTGGCTGGTTGGCCGCAGCTTGGAAACGATATTGGCGGTCGTCGCAATGACGTTTCCAAGCGCGTAGTCCCGACTCTCGCCAGGCTCAATCCGTTCGCACCAGATCATCGTCTTGCCGGCAAGGCACAAAATCGCGGGCGTCAATAAATCGTCAACGGGCAGCGCCTTGTAGACGTATGGCGCGCGCGCCCAACTCATCGTCGACGCATCGCATGGAACCGATTGAATCGCGACATTGGCGGATGAGCAAAGATAGGTAGGTTGGAGAAAGAGGAGAGGCGCCGAATTGTCTCTTGCGAGTTTCGTCAGATCGATTTTCTCGACGACATTGCCGACGCCGGCCGTCAGCAAAATCTCTCTTTGTTTCTCCGAAGTGGCGACCCGATTGAGTTTCACGTCTCCGCCGCCGAAGAACACGTAAAGGAAGGTCGCGAACTCATTCGCGATCCAGGAGCGTTTGTGCGCCGGATGAGGACTTTGGCGCGGAATTGTCCATGTTCCAGGCCATCGGCAAACAGATCTGCTCGGCCGATCAAAAAAGGACGTCTCGGGGCCGAGCGTCACCACGAGTCCCTCTCTCGCATCCAGTAAGCGAAAGTCGCTTTCCCCCCGTCGCAGGGAAATTCCTTCAGGATTGAAGAATGGGCCGCGCATGAACGTGCGAAACCCGAGATCAATAAAGTCGACCGGCGTCATGTACATGCGCAAAATCCTTTAGCGAATCTTTGACGTTTCGAGTTTGGGAAATCGTAGCTTCGTCTGAACGTATGCTTACGTTCGCGTTTGCTGAAGCCATCGCCCCTATAACGCGCGTCGCCAGCCTTCGTTCCGCGATTGCGCGGCTCAAAAATTGACCTTGACTATTGTTGAATTCTGCCAGGCGAGTTTGGCGCCCACCACTCGCGAATCGGAAAGAAACGAGTCTGCGCAGGCTGAGGGATTAAACGACGGATCGAGGTTATAGCTGGCTGATATTTAGGTAGATTGAACCTGGATGGTGCCCCTGGCCGGAGTCGAACCAGCACTCCTTGCGGAACTCGATTTTGAGTCGAGCGCGTCTACCAATTCCGCCACAGGGGCTTGTCGCCGGCAGGGCCGGCGAAGCGGCGCGGATATTAGCCGCGCCTCGGCGCCCGTCAACCCGCGCTTAGGAGTCGTTCTTTCTTGCCTCATGCTGAGGAGGCTCCGTAGGAGCCGTCTCGAAGCACACGAGGCAAGAAAGCGTAACAGGTTTCCTCGTCCTTCGAGACGCGCCCTTCGGTCGCTCCTCAGGATGAGGAAACCTGATCGAGGCGCCCGTCAACCCGCCAAACTTCTTTCTGCATAGGATACGTGCTATGCGCGAGGACGCCCCAAACATCGGAAACGAATGAAAAAGCTCTACGACTGGACCATGTCGCTCGCCGGAAGCCGGCACGCGCCCTTGGCGCTCGGCGCGATCGCTTTTGCCGAGAGCTCCTTCTTCCCCGTGCCGCCCGATGTGATCCTCGTGCCCATGACCCTCGCCGAGCCGAAGAAGGCTTGGTATTTCGCAGGCATCTGCACGATCGCCTCGGTCGCGGGCGGGGCGCTCGGCTATGCTTTCGGCGCGCTTTTCTATGACACAATCGGCCAGTGGCTGATCAACCTCTACGGCTATGGCGAGAAGATGGAGGCGCTGCGCGCCTTCTATGCGCAATGGGGCGCGATCTTCATTGTGGTGAAGGGCTTCACCCCGATTCCCTATAAGCTCGTGACCATCGTCTCGGGACTTCTCGCCTATAATTTTCCGCTGTTCATCGCGCTCTCGATGCTGACTCGGGGCGCGCGATTCTTCGTGCTGGCGGCGGCGATCAATCGCTTCGGCGATCCGATCCGCTCGAAGCTCGAAAGCCATTTCGGACTGTTCATGGCGTCGCTGGCTGTGATCGTCGTCGCCGGCTTCGCGCTCGCCGCCAAGATGTTTTGAGCGGGCGGCTCAAGCGAATGGCGTGGCGCGGCATTCTTGATTGCATTGTTGAGCCTCGCCATGCGTCGCTCCTTATCCTCGCCGCCGCCGTCGCGGCGATCGGCGGCGCTTGGGCTTATGAGTCGCTGGGCTATCTGCCCTGCGAGCTCTGCTACAAGGAGCGCGTTCCCTATTACGCGGCTTTCGCGCTCGCGCCGCTCGCGGCCTTCGCCGCGCAGACGGGGCGGAGGGGAATGGCCAGCGCGGCCTTCCTGGTGATGGCGCTGCTCTTCGCCGGCAACGCGATCCTTTCGATCTATCATTCAGGCGTGGAGTGGAAGATTTTCGCCGGCCCCTCAGACTGCTCGGGACCGATAACGACGGCGCCGTCGGTTTCCGATTTCATGAAGCAGCTGCAAACCACGCGGGTCGTGCGCTGCGACGAGCCGAACTTGTGGATCTTCGGACTGACGCTCGCCAATTGGAACGTCGTCATTTCCGCGGCGTTGGCGGGGCTGGCGGCCTACGCCTGTCTGGGTCATTGGCGTAAGTTCAGCGCTGGCGCTTGAACCAGTCCAATACGTCCGCATCGACGCGAATATTCACTGGCTGTTTGATGGGCTTGTAGAACGCGCCGCGGCGCGCGAAAGCCCAGTTTTCGGCGGGCGCTTCAGGAATATCTTTCGTATCGATCTCGTTGTCAGGCAAGGCGGCGAGCTTAGCAAGCTCGCGGCATTCCTTTGGCCTAAGCTCCTTCTTGCTCATAGCGTCTTCTCTCGTGAGGCGTCGCCTTTCGCGCATTCAGCCCGCCGTAATCCTGGCGCTCGCCCTGAGCTTTTCCGTCTCGCTCTTTAATTGCCCGCAGGCGGCGAGGATGTCGCGACCGCGCGGCGTGCGCACCGGGCTGGCGTAGCCGGCGTTGAAGACGATATCGGAGAAGCGCTCGATCGTCTCCCAGTCCGAACATTCGTAAGGCGCGCCGGGCCAGGGATTGAACGGGATCAAATTGATCTTGGCCGGCATGCCTTTCAGGAGCCGCACAAGCTCCTTGGCTTCTGCGGGCGAGTCGTTCACGCCCTTCAGCATCACATATTCGAAAGTGATGCGGCGGGCGTTCGACGCGCCTGGGTAATCGCGGCAGGCCCGCAGCAATTCCTTGATTGGATATTTCTTGTTGAGCGGCACAAGCGCGTTGCGCAGATCGTCGCGCACCGCATGTAGCGAAATCGCCAATGCCGGCCCGCATTCGGCGCCTAAGCGTTCAATCTGCGGCACGACGCCGGAGGTCGAGACGGTGATGCGGCGCTTCGACAGCGCAAGCCCGTCGCCATCGGCCATGATCTCGATCGCCGCCATGACATTATCGAGATTGTAAAGCGGCTCGCCCATGCCCATGAAGACGATGTTCGAGATGGCGCGAACGCCGTCGCCTGATGGCACGAGACCGTCAGTCGCCCGCTCGCGATCGGGGAAATCGCCGAGCCTCTGACGGGCGACGAGCAATTGCCCGACGATCTCGGCGCTCGTCAGATTGCGTACGAGCGGCTGCGTGCCCGTATGGCAGAAGGTGCAATTTAAGGTGCATCCGACCTGAGATGAGACGCAAAGCGTGCCGCGGTCGCTTTCCGGGATATAGACGCATTCGATCTCGGCGCCCTTGTCGAAGGCGTCGACCGGCAGCAGTCGCAGCAGCCATTTGCGCGTGCCGTCAGCCGAAATCTGCTCTTCAACGATTTCCGGCAGGCGCAGCGCGAAGGCGTCGGCAAGCTGGGTCCGCATCGCCTTCGAGACATTCAGCATTTCGCCAAACTCGCGCGCGCCGCGGAAATAGATCCAGTGCCAGATCTGCGAAACACGCATGCGAATTTCGCGCTCGGGCAGGCCGAGCGCGCACAAGGCGTCGCCGATCTCGGCTCGGGTCATGCCGGCGAGCGAGGGCTTAAGCGGTAGAACTGGCGCTGCGGAAGTGTCGGACAGATTCATGAATTCCTCGAAGAGCGCCCCTTATATCATGTCTTCGCGGGGTTTTTTTCAGATGCCGGCATGGGCGCGCAGCGTCAATTCTCCCGCCGCCATTGGGCGCAGGTTGAAAGAGGGCGGTCCGGGACGCCTCGGCCCCGTTACTCGGCCGAGTGCGTGAAAGTGAAATGCGGGTCGGGGCCATTGAGACAATCCCGGACACGGTCTTTCTCCACGACGCACCTCTTCCAAGAGCCGCTACGTCCCCGGATGGCGGACGCCGTTCTCTTAGACACGGCGCCAGACGGCGCCGCTTCTTTCCCATAATCGCTTTCGCGACATGGGCGCGTCGCAAGGGCCTCATATGCGCCGCCTCGTGCCGCGGGACGTTTCCCTTTTCGGTAGTCGTTCCCAGCGTGCGGCTCTAACTTCTCCAGCCCAGCCTTTTCGCGCACAAGAAATCTTATGCGCCCTCCACGCATCTGGAGGCGGCCCGGCCAGCGACGCGAGGCCCGACGCAAGGTCGCGGATCACGCCTTGCGCTTAACCGTCCCCGCCAGCGCCGCCGATCCGTGACGACGCCCCTTTCAGTTGGCGAGGCTGGGGTAGGATAGGGGAGGTTTTTGGAGTGGGGATAAGATTTGACTCTAACGCGTCACCTTTCCGCGTCATGCCCGCGCTTGTCGCGGGCATCCACGTTGCGCCGTCGCGCACGCCTTTCAGCATTGGCGCAATGTCCCGGCGTGGATGGCCGGGACATAGGCGAGCGAAGCGACGCCGTCTTCGACGGCTTTGCCCGGCCATGACGCGCCCCGTTGACGTCGTTGCCTGTTGCGGCCCCTCGTCCTTCGAGACGCGCGCTGCGCACGCTCCTCAGGATGAGGGGCCTTTGATTGCGCCAAGTATTGGCAACTGAACTCTTGGGGCGCTTCAAGCAGTCCTCATCCTGAGGAGCCGCCCGCAAGTCGGGTAAACTCGACTTGCGCATTGAATGTCGATCTCGGGCAAGCCCGAGATCGAAGCGGCGTCTCGAAGGACAAGGACTGCGATATGTGTTGCCCGGGACAAGCTTGGCCATGACGCGGGATTGCCCTGAGAAAATCGGCGTCCTTCCTTGATGTCGCCCGCCAAAACCGATAAACCCTGCGCGCTCACGCCGTAGACGGCCGATGGAGCGAAACCCCTTGCACAGCTTTGCGCCCGACGCATCCGATCCTTCGCTCAAGGCGACGCGCCGGGAGTGGATTGGGCTCGCCGTCCTCGCCTTGCCGTGCATGGTCTATTCGATGGACCTCACGGTCCTCAATCTCGCGATTCCGTCGCTGACGGCTGAGCTGCGGCCGAGCGCGTCGCAACTGCTGTGGATCATCGACATATACGGCTTCATGGTCGCCGGCTTCCTGATGATCATGGGCGGCCTCGGCGATCGCATCGGCCGGCGCAAGGTGTTGCTGCTGGGCGCCGCCGCCTTCGGCGTTATGTCGATCGTCGCGGCCTTTTCGAAATCGGCGCAGACGCTCATTCTCGCGCGCGCCGCGCTCGGCGTCGCAGGAGCGACGCTCGCGCCATCGACGCTGTCGCTGATCACCAACATGTTCCGCAATCCGCAGGAGCGGACCTTTGCGGTCAGCATGTGGATTTCAGCCTTCTCCGCCGGCGCCATCATTGGGCCGCTCGTCGGCGGGGCGCTCATCCAATCTTTTGGCTGGGGCTCGGTCTTTATCGCTGGCGTTCCGGTGATGGTCCTTCTGCTCATCCTTGGGCCGATACTCTTGCCGGAATATCGCGACGCCAAGGCGGGACGGCTGGATTTCGCCAGCGCGTTTCTGTCGCTCGCGGCGGTGTTGTCCTTCATCTACGGCTTGAAGCGCGCCGCCGAGGCGGGCTTTAGCGCCGACTCCATCGGGCCGATGGCGGCGGGCGTCGCGCTCGCGGCCCTGTTCATGCGCCGACAGGCGACGCTCGAAGACCCGCTGATCGATCTTGCGCTGTTTCGTTCGCGCTCGCTGAACATGGCGCTTTGCATCAACATACTCGGCGTCTTCTTCATGTTCGGGTCGTTCATCCTGCTCGGGCAGTATTATCAGCTTGTCGCGGGATTGACGCCGCTTGACGCAGGGCTGTGGTCGACGCCGTCGGCGATGATCTTTACGGTCGGCTCCTTCGCGACGCCTGCGCTCGCGCGCAGGATCAAGCCCGTCAATCTCCTCGCCGGCGGACTCGTCATTGCGGGAGTAGGATTTGTCGGACTCGCGCTGGCGAGCGGTTTCTACGGCGTCCTCTTGTCTTCGCTGCTTCTTGCCGGTTTCACGCCGGTGATCGCGCTGACGACGGAAATCATCGTCACGTCGGCGCCGCCGGAGCGCGCTGGCGCTGCCTCCGCTCTCTCCGAGACCGCGAATGAACTCGGCGGCGCGCTCGGCATCGGCGTGCTCGGCAGTCTCAGCACGTTAATCTACCGAGCCAAAATGGCGGGGGTCGTCGCGGGGCTTCCGCCGGATATCGCGCGGGTCGCGGGAGCGACGCTTGGCGGCGCCGCGGATGCGGTCAAATTCCTGCCCGCCGAACAGGCGGAGCGGACGCTCTCCGCGGCGCGCGACGCCTTTGGCGCCGGATTTCAGGCGAGCGCGTGGCTCGGCGCCGTGGGACTGCTCGGCGCCGCGCTTGCGACGAAGATTGCGCTCAAGGAAGCGCGGCCAGCTTCGGTTGCAGGCGCAGACGAAAAGACGAGTTCGGCCCCCGCGTAGCAATCGCCCGTCATGGCCTTGTCACGCAGCGTGAGGCACTTTAGCCTTTCGCGGTTCTCCTACTTTTTTGCGCGTGGGGTAATTTGATGAGGCTGGCGTCATTCAACGTTGAAAATCTTTTCGATCGCGCGCGGGCCATGAATCTTAAGAGCATGGCTGAGGGCAAGCCGATCCTCGAACGCTTCGCGGAGCTGAACGCGCTGCTCGCGCAGCCGTCCTATAGCGCTGCAGACAAGAAGCGCATGGCGAAGCTCATCATCGAGCTTGACCTGGAAAAAGCCGACATCGGCGATTTCGTCATCCTGCGGCGCAACAGAGGCGGATTGCTCAAACGGCCCAAATCGGGCGGCGTCGCGGTCATTGCCAATGGACGCGCGGACTGGGTCGGTTCGTTGGAGTTGCGCGATGAGCCGATCGACGAACAAGCTATGAGAAATACGGCGCGCGTGATGAGAGATATCGAAGCGGACGTTCTCGGCATAGTCGAAGTCGAGAGCCGGCCGGTGTTGCGGGATTTCAACGCCGACGTGATTGCTGCGCTTGGCGGCGAAATATTCCGCCACGCGATGGTGATCGACGGAAACGATGCCCGGGGCATCGATGTCGGCCTCTTGACCCGGCAGGGATTTCCGATCGGCGTGCTGCGCAGCCATGTCGACGAGATGTTGACCGAGCGCGATCCGATCTTTTCGCGCGATTACGCCGAGTTCGAGGTGACGGCGCCTTCCGGCGCGCGCATTCTGCTGATGCTCAATCACTTCAAGAGCAAGGGCTTCGGTTCGCAGCAATCATCCAACGCCAAACGCCACGCTCAGGCGAAGCGCGTCGCCGAAATCTACGACGAACGCATCGCGATGGGGATCAAGAACATCGCCGTCATGGGCGACTTCAACGACACGCCCGACAGCGAGCCGTTGCGTCCGCTCATTGAAGGGACGGATCTGAAGGACATCTTCCTTCATCCGAAATTTGACGACGGCGGTTTCCCTGGCACTTACGGCAATTGCGCCGCTAATAATAAGATCGATTTCATCCTGCTGTCGCCGGCGCTCTTCGACAGAGTCACCGGCGGCGGGGTGTTTCGAAAGGGCATGTGGCCTGGCGCGCGCGCCCAGCGCTGGGAGGCCTATCCGGAAGTCGCTCGCAAAGAGGATGCGGCGTCGGATCACGCGGCGATATGGGCGGACATCGCCCTTTAACTCGAAATTCGTTCGATCAGCGCCATGGCGGCGGCCGGATTGCGTTCCTTCGCGCCGCTGATGACATAAAGAAATACGTCTCTGGGCGTCGCCGCCTTCGGTTGTGTTCCCGCAACATAGTCGAGCCCGCTCGGCGCGGCGCCGCTCGCCCATTGCCGCGCACGCTGCGCCCAATCGTCGAGCGCTTTATCGTCATAGCCAAGCGGAGCGTCGGAACGCGTTCCCATAATGCGCGCATAGACGAAGGGCGCTGTCAGATCGGCGATCAGCGGATATTTCGAATCCGCCGCGATGACGATGGCGACGCCATGTTGGCGCGCCAGCGTGATGAATTCAGTCGTCTTGAAGCTGTCGTGTCGCGCTTCAATGGCGTGCGTCAGCGCATGGCTCCCGATCTTCTTCGGCAGCAGCGAGAGAAATGCGTCGAAAAATTCCGGGTCGAATTTCTTCGTCGGCAGAAACTGCCACAAGATGGGTCCGAGTTTATCTCCAAGCTCCATAACGCCGCTTGCGAAGAAGCGCTCGATCGACTCGCCGGCCTCCTTCGGCGTTTTGCGCATCACGGCGAAGCGCGGCGCCTTGACGCTGAAAATGAAATCTTCGGGCGTTTCGTCTCGCCATTTGGCGAAGCTCGTCGCGCTCTGCGTGCGGTAATAGGTTGCGTTGATTTCGATCGAAGTGAGCTTGCGGCTCGCATATTCGAGTTCGCGCTTATGCGCCAGGCTGGCGGGATAAAAGGAGTCGCGCCAGGGCGCGTAATTCCAACCGCCCACGCCGACATAGATGCGTCCCGTCTTTCCACTCATATGCTTTCCAGCTTAATATCTCGAGGGCTTGAGAACTGACCCTGCCGCGCCATCTTGGCGTCATCGCCAACATATTTATCTTCGTCGCCGGCTGTCGATTGCTAGAGGATCGCCGGGACGTTCGGGAGACCCACAATGGCGGCGCATTCTATCTGGAAAATCGTTTTCGCTTTGGCCGCAATTGCGCTCGCCGCCTGCGATCGCGGCCCGGAACTGCCAGAGAGCGCCGGCTATGGACCTAATCCGACGCTGCCCGAGCCGCACCCAACTGGCGCCTTTCCTTACGTCAACATCGCGCGCGCGGTGGGCTGGTCGGGCGCTGGCAAGCCCACGCCGGCTGAGGGTTTACGCGTCGAAGCCTTTGCGACGGGGCTCGATCATCCGCGCTGGCTGTATGAATTGCCGAACGGCGACATTCTTGTCGCCGAAACCGATGCGCCGCCAAAGTCAGAAAACGAAGGCGGCGGCGGCATTCGCGGCTTCTTTATGGGCCTCTATATGCGCCAAGCCGGCGCCGATCGCCCCAGCGCAAACCGCATCACGATCCTGCGCGACGCTGACGGCGACGGCGTCGCCGAGACGAAGGAAGCTTTTCTGGAGAACCTCAATTCGCCCTTCGGCATGGCGCTCGTTGGCGACCAGCTTTACGTCGCCAACGCGGATTCACTCGTGCGCTTTCCGTATAAGGAAGGCGACACGCGCATCGAAGCGCCGCCGGAAAAGATCGTCGATCTGCCATCGGGACGAAATTGGCACTGGACCAAGAGCCTCGTCGCCGACCCTGTAGGCTCGCGCCTTTACGTGGGCGTGGGGTCCAACTCCAATGTCGCCGAGAATGGGATGGACGAGGAGTATAACCGCGCCGACATCTTGGAAATCAATCCGACGACAGGAGACATGCGGGTTTTCGCCTCTGGTCTGCGCAATCCGGTCGGGATGGACTGGAATCCGGCGACGGGAGACCTCTGGGCCTCGGTGAATGAACGCGACGAGATCGGCGACAATCTGGTTCCGGATTACATGACGAAGGTGCGCGAGGGCGCGTTTTATGGCTGGCCATACAGCTACTATGGCCAGCATGTGGACGAGCGCGTGCGGCCGCAGAATCCTGAACTGGTCAAAGAGGCGATCCGGCCGGATTATGCGCTCGGCTCTCACACGGGCTCCCTCGGATTTACATTCGTCGGCAGCGCCGACCTCGGTCCCTTTCAGAACGGCGCGATCATTGGCCAGCATGGCTCGTGGAACCGTAGTCCGAAGGTCGGATACCGCGTGATCTTTGTGAAGTTTGAAAACGGCGTTCCGGTCGGCGGGTCGAAAGAGGTGCTGACGGGCTTTCTGAACGAGCGGGGCGAAGCGCAGGGAAGGCCGGTCGGCGTCATCATCGACAAGCGCGGCGGTCTGCTCGTCGCCGACGACGTCGGCGGCGTGGTCTGGCGGGCGACCGCGACCAAGGAAGCGCACTGACCGGCTTCGCTCGCATTTGGCCGCCGCCTGTGCTAACGGCTGCGGCCAGCTCGGCTTTTCCGGGCTAAGTCAAGGGTCTGGAGCAGATGTCCGATATTTTCCATGAGGTCGATGAAGACGTCCGGCGCGACAAGGCCGCGGAGCTTTGGCGGCGCTATCAGACGCCGATCCTGATCCTCGCCGTGCTGGTCGTCGCCGCGACCGGCGCATGGAGCTATTACCAGACCAACCGCCAGAAGGCGGCGGAAGCCGCCAACGCCCGGTTCGAAGCGGCGGTCGTGCTCGCCAATGAAGGCAAGACCCAGGAAGCGGCCGCCATATTCGACGCTCTCGTCAAGGATGCTCCAAAGGGCTACCAGACGCTCGCCCGCATTCGCGCCGCGGAGCTGCGCGAGGACAAGGCGCGGGCGCTTGCGGAGCTGGACGCGATCGCCGAGGACAAGAATGTCGACAAGCTCAATCAGGAAGTGGCGCTGCTGCGCGCGGCCCTGATCATTCTCGAGAGCGGCGATCGCCAGAAAATGGAGCGCGCGCTCGGGCCGATGATGACGTCGAATGATGCGTTCCGCTTCTCGGCGCAGGAATGGAATGGTCTCGACGCGCTCGCCAATGACGATTTCGACGAGGCCGAGCGGGTCTTCAATATTCTGCTCAGCGATCGCGACGCCCCGCAGTCCATGCGTCAGCGCGCCGCCGCCTATCGCGGACTGCTTCACGCCAAGCGTGGACCAAAACCGGCCGCAGCGGCGCCTGCGGGAAGCGGCGCGACGAGCGGCAATGTCTCCGTCACGCCGGTGATCGAGCCTGAGGAAGGCGGGGCATCGTCGGGCGACGCGCCTTTCGAGGTGAAGCCGTCGAAATAGCGCGCGTGGTCGCGCAAGCGCGGCGAGAAACGAGTCATGTCCTTTTCGCTCGCGATCATCGGCCGTCCGAATGTCGGCAAATCGACGCTGTTCAACCGGCTGACCGGCAAGAAGCTCGCGCTTGTCGACGATCGTCCGGGCGTCACCCGCGACCGTCGCGAGGGCGAAGCCAGACTCGCCGATCTGCGCTTCACCATCATCGACACAGCTGGTCTCGAAGAAGGCCCGAGCGCGACGCTCGAAGGTCGGATGCGCGCTCAGACCGAGAGCGCGATCCTCGCCGCTGACGCCATTCTCTTCCTCATCGACGCGCGCGCCGGCGTCACGCCTGACGACAAATATTTCGCCGATCTCGTCCGACGCGCCGGCAAGCCTGTGATCCTTGTCGCCAACAAGGCGGAAGGAAAGGCGGGCGAGGCGGGCGCCTATGACGCCTTTTCGCTTGGCTTCGGCGATCCCGTGCCGCTTTCCGCCGAACATGGCGAAGGCATGGGCGAACTTTACGACGCGCTGCGCGAGGCTCTGCCCGAGGAGACCGCCGAGCCTGAGGAAGAAGAATTTCTCCTTGAAGAGAATCTGCGGAGCGACGAGGAGGATGGCAGCGACCTCGATGTGACGAAGCCGTTGCGGATCGCGGTCGTCGGACGGCCAAATGCCGGAAAGTCGACGCTGATCAATCGCGTTCTCGGCGAAGAGCGCCTGCTGACCGGACCCGAAGCGGGAATAACGCGCGATTCGATATCCGTCGATTTCGTTTGGCGTGACCGCAAGATGAAACTTTTCGACACCGCCGGTCTGCGCAAGCGCGCGCGCGTCGTCGACAAGCTGGAAAAGCTTTCCGCCGCAGACGCGCTGCGCGCCGTGCGGTTCTCGGAAGTCGTCGTGCTGCTCATTGATTCGACGATCCCCTTCGAGAAGCAAGATCTCTCCATCGCTGACCTCGCGGCCCGCGAAGGGCGCGCCGTCGTCATCGCGCTCGGTAAATGGGACCTGATCGAGGATCGCGGCACGATGCTCACGACGTTACGCGAAGACGCCGAGCGCCTGTTGCCGCAGTTGCGCGGCTGTCCGGTTGTCCCGGTCTCGGGGGCGACAGGGCAGGGGCTCGATAAGCTCATGCAAGCGATCGTCGCCGTTCACGAGACTTGGAACAGGCGCATCGCGACGGCGCGGCTCAACCGCTGGCTTCTCGCGCAAGTCGAGGAGACGCCGCCGCCGGCGGTTTCGGGACGGCGCATCAAGATCCGCTACATCACGCAGGCGAAGTCGCGACCGCCGCATTTCGTTCTTTTCGGCAATCAGCTCGACGAATTGCCCGCGAGTTACGAGCGCTTTTTGATCAACGGGCTGCGCAAGACATTCGATCTTCCCGGCGTGCCGATCAGGATCTCGAAAAAGGCGGGGGACAATCCTTACGCGGGGAAGAAGGAACAGAAGTAAATTGAGGCGCTTGGCAGACTATATTATGGGCATATAGTAGTCTCATGGGCAATTTGACGGGAACGCTTCTGGAAGGCGATGAAGCGCTGGTCGAGAAGGCGCTGAAGGAGGTCGGCAAACCGGCCGACGTGCTTGGCGTGAGCTACGAAGCCGGTGAAGACGCCGACGGCGAGCCGAGCATCTGGATTTGGCTGAGCACTCAACCCGACGTCAACCCGTCTCCCGACCGTATCAAGAGGCTGACGGATTACTCGATATCGATTAGGGATTGGCTGCTCGACAACGGAGTCAAGCATTGGCCATATGTTCGTATCCACGATTACGTTCCCACAAAAGTTAAAATGGATAGGAATGTCCCTCGCAAATGATTTGCTTGCTCAAGCCAGGACGTTGGCGATCAACGAGCCGCGCCGGCCAAAACAAGCGAGCTTGAGGCGCGCCGTTTCTGCCGCCTATTACGCAATCTTCCATCTGCTCGTCGAGGACGCGGCGCGTCAGCTTGCGACAGCGAATCCTGCGGGTTTGAGAGAGAAGATTCGGCGCGCCTTCGCACATACCGAGATGAAGAAAGTTTGCCGCGACTTTGCGCGAACGAAGAACCATGCTCCTCCTGACAACCTTAAGACTTTGCTGTCGCCTCGTTTATCTCCCGAACTCATAAGCGTTGCGGGCGCGTTCGTGGATTTGCAGGAAGCGAGGCATCGCGCCGACTATGATCTATCTGTGGATTTGACGAGGGCGGAAGCCCTGAGCCAGGTGCAAAAGGCCGAGGCGGCCCTTTCAGCATGGAGGACGCAGAGAGCTTCTTCCGACGCAAAGGTTTTTTTGACTGCTTTGCTTCTAAGCGATCGATGGCACAAAGTTTGACTCCTCGTCGCCTATCGCCGTTCGCACCGCTTCCGTAAACGCGTCCTGATACAAGCTATCGTTTGTGAATCGCATCCGTAACGCGTGAGGCAACTCTAGCTGAACGCCGGCGCCGAACCGGCCTCTGTTGCAAATATTGGCCGGATCGCGCCCCGCGAGGCGATGGCCTTCTCCCACCAGCTTCGCCTTAAAGCCGGAACGCGCGAGCGCCTCGCAAATCGCGTCGCGCAGACTCTCATGAAGGCCTCCGACCCAGATGAACTCCTTGTTTCCCTGGTCCTTGCGACCATGAACGCCAATCGCGACCTCCGAAGCTGAGACGAGCCGCAGCGCCCGCGGCTCGTCGAAGCGCATCGACGTGATATGGAGCCGTCCACCGCTGGCTTGCGTCAGGCCTTCGAAGCAATAGAAGGAGAAGCGGTCCGCCGCGATCGCCGCCGCGACCTCCGAGGTTGCGCGCTCGATCAGCCCGCCGTGCGGCGCGATGATCGCGATTGGCGAGGCGCGTTCTGTGACGCGAATGCGATAATCGACGCCTTCGATTTCATTCGCCGCAAGCGTCGCAAAACTATCGTATCGGTCCGCCATGTGATTAAAGCCTTCGACGCAAGAGCCGGATCGCTCACATGCTCAAGGAAAGCATTATGACGGCAAAGCCTTCTCCTGAAAAACTTCTCGCTCTCGGCATGTCCTTTTGGAACGCCAAGACGCTGCTCTCGGCTGTGGAGCTCGGCATTTTTGACGCTCTCGCCGACGGTCCAGCCGACCTTGCGACGCTGATGGCGAAACTCGGCCTGCACGAACGCTCCGCGCGCGATTTTTTCGATGCGCTCGTCGCGATGAAAGTTTTGGATCGCGACGCCGATGGGCGTTACGCCAATACGCCCGAGACGGAATTTTTCCTCGTGCGCACTCGGCCGAGCTATGTCGGCGGGCTGCTTGAGATGGCCAATGCGCGACTCTATTCAAGCTGGGGAAATTTGACGGAGGCGCTGAGAACCGGCCGACGCCAAAGCGAGAATCAGGAGGCGAGCGATCTCTTCGCGGCGCTTTACGCCGATCCGAAACGCCTGCGTGGCTTCCTGGCGGCGATGAGCGGCGTCAGCGCCGGCGCGGCGCAAGCGATCGCCGACAAATTTCCCTGGCGGGACTACAAGACATTTGTCGATGTCGGCGCCGCGCAGGGCATGGTCCCAGTCACCATCGCGCGCGCGCATACGCATCTTACGGGCGTAGGTTTCGATCTGCCGCAAGTTGGACCGATATTCGAGGAATATGTCGCCGCGAACGGGCTCGCCGATCGTGTGCGTTTCCATCCTGGCGACTTTTTCAAGGATGAACTGCCGAAGACCGACGTCATCATCATGGGCCACATTCTTCACGACTGGGATCTCGAGCAGAAGCGCATGCTGCTGAGGAAAGCCCATGACGCGCTTTTAGAGGGTGGCGCGCTCATCGTTTACGAGGCCATGGTCGACAATGATCGTCGCGAGAACGCCTTCGGACTGCTCATGAGCCTCAATATGCTCATCGAAACCGACGGCGGCTTCGACTTCACCGGCGCCGACTGCCAGGGCTGGATGAAGGAGGCCGGGTTTTCCAGCTCCCGAGTCGAGCATCTGACAGGCCCTGATTCCATGGCGGTGGCCTTCAAATAGCTTCGTCCAAGGCGGTCGGTCTTACAGCGCCTGCGGCTAATTCGCGCGGCGTTGTGGCCGATTTGGGGTTGGACAGACACTAGTTTTGAATTATTCTAATTCGCGTATCGGGGGCCAAGGCCGCCGACTCGAAATATCGGAGGCAAGAAATGGCTATGCTCAAGGGCAGCAAGACCGAAGAAAATTTGAAGGCCGCTTTCGCCGGCGAATCGCAAGCAAATCGCCGCTATCTCTATTTCGCTCAAAAGGCCGACGTCGAAGGCTACAATGACGTCGCCGCCGTGTTCCGCTCCACCGCCGAAGGCGAGACCGGCCACGCGCATGGTCATTTGGAGTTTCTTGAAACCGTCGGCGACCCCGCGACCGGCTTGCCGATCGGCAAGACCGCCGACAACCTGAAGGCCGCCGTCGCCGGCGAGACCCACGAATATACGGACATGTATCCCGGCATGGCGCGTTCGGCCCGCGAAGAGGGCTTCGAGGAGATCGCCGACTGGTTCGAGACGCTCGCCAAGGCCGAGCGTTCGCACGCCGGCCGGTTCCAGCGCGCGCTCGACGAGCTGAAGTAAGGACGGGTTCAGTCCTTCTCCCGCGGAGCGGGAGAAGGTGGCCCTTGCGCAGCAAGGGTCGGATGAGGGCGGCCCTCACCCGGCTTGCTTCGCAAGCCACCCTCTCCCGCAAGCGGGAGAGGGGCGTCCGGCGTTCCCCACCACAGGACCATCATGAGAGAAGGCAGTCTGGAGGCTCCGATCCGGCATCCGCTGGATTGGAAGAGCGCGGATTTTTATGACGAGGCGAAACTCGACGCCGAAATGCGCCGGGTCTTCGACATCTGTCACACATGCCGGCGCTGCTTCAATCTGTGCGACTCCTTCCCGCGGCTTTTCGATCTGATCGACGAGTCGAAGAGCGGCGAGCTTGATACGGTCGCGAGCGCGGATTTCAAGAAGGTCGTAGACGCTTGCACGCTTTGCGACATGTGCTTCATGACGAAGTGCCCCTATGTGCCGCCGCATGAATTCAACATCGACTTTCCGCATCTGATTCTGCGCTACCGCGCCGCCGAAGCGAAGAAGAAGGGCGTGCCCGCCGCCGATCGCGCGCTTGCGGATACTGACCGCAACGGCAAATGGGCGACGCTGATCTCAAGCGCCGCCAATTGGGCGACGCGCCGCGACAATAAGACGGTGCGCGGCCTCGAAGAGAAAATCGCCGGCGTCGATCGCAACGCTGAATTGCCGAAATACGCCAGCAAGACGCTTGAAGCGCAGGCCGCCGCAAATCCGCCGGCGCGCGACGAGTCTGCGCCTGCCAAGTCGCGCAAGGCCGTGCTCTACGCCACCTGCTACGGCGATTATAACGACACGTCCATCGGCATGTCGGCCCTCGCCGTGCTCGCAAAGAACGGCGTCGAGACGAAAATCGTGCACCCCGCCTGTTGCGGCATGCCGAAGCTCGAACAGGGCATGATTGAAGAGGTGGCGGAGGCGGCGCGTAAGGTCGCGGCGGCCTTTGCGCCTTATATCGACGAGGGCTATGACATTGTCGCGCCAGTGCCTTCCTGCGCGCTGATGCTGAAATTTGAATGGCCGCTGATTCTGCCGGAGGACGAAAGCGTCAAGCGTCTGGCGGCGGCGACATTCGACCTCTCCGAATATGTCGTCGACATCGCGCGCAAAGAGGGCCTGGCCGAAGGCATGTCTGCGCTCGACGGCGGCGTCGCCTTCCACGTCTCCTGTCATTCGCGCGCTCAGAACATCGGCCAGAAAGGCGCCGAGCTGCTGGCGTTGATTCCGGAAGCCGATGTGGCGGTGGTCGAACGCTGTTCGGGCCACGGCGGCGCCTGGGGTTACAAGAAGGGCAATTTCGAAACGGCGATGAAGGTGGGCAAGCCCGCCGCGCGTCAGATGCAGAGCGCCGGCAAGAGGCACATCGTCTCCGAATGTCCGCTCGCCGGGTTGCATATCGAACAGGAAATCGAAACGCTGGGCGGCGAAACGCCAAAGCCGGAACGCGTCGGCCATCCGATCGTGCTGATGGCCCGCGCTTACGGAATCACAGGCGCGTGAACGTGAGGTTTTTCCTCATCCTGAGGAGCGAGCGAAGCTCGCGTCTCGAAGGACGAGGAAAAATTTGCGTAGGAAGCCTCGCCCTCGTGCTTCGAGACGCATCCCTTGGATGCTCCTCAGCATGAGGGCTTAGGTTGATGGAGCACCAAGAAGATGACGAGCCGTCACGAACTCACGCACGCCGATATCCTACCCTGGGCGGAATACGCCAAAGCGCGCGCCGAGCATCGCAAGCGCATCACGGCGCTCAAGCGGCATCGCCGGGTGGAGGTCGGGCCCTACGTCACTTTCTACTTCGAGAATTTCGACACGATGTGGCTGCAAGTGCAGGAGATGCTGCATATCGAGAGAGGCGGCGAGGCGCAGCTTGCCGACGAGCTTGCCGCCTATAATCCGCTCATCCCGAAGGGTAACGAACTCGTCGCGACCTTCATGATCGAGATCGACGATGCGCTACGCCGCGCGCGCGTATTGGCGCAACTCGGCGGCATTGAGGAGATGGCGTTTATCGAAGTCGGCGGCGCGCGCGTCTCGGGCAAGGCCGAAGAAGATCAGGACCGCACCACGGCCGAAGGCAAGGCGAGCAGCGTGCAATTCGTGCACTTTGCCTTTACCGAAGCGCAGATCGCCGCGTTCAAAGAGCCGAACGCGCGCGCGATTCTTGGTCTCTCGCATCCCAACTACAGCCATATGGCGGTGCTGTCGGAGGCGACGCGGGCGGCGCTTGCTGGGGATTTCGCCTAACCGCCGCAGTTGACGCGATACGGCAATGCCGTACACTTAACCCAGTGTTCACCGTCGTCGAGACACCAACATTTGTCAGACTCGCCGGACAATGCTGGCGAGATGACGAAAGGGTCGCATTCATCGACCTTATCGCGGCAAATCCCGATGCGGGCGATGTCATTCCCCGATCTGGCGGGCTTCGCAAAGTACGGTGGAGCGGAAGCGGACGAGGCAAACGCGGCGGCGTTCGGGTGATCTATTTCAGCCGCCTTGCCCAAGGCGAGATATGGCTGCTGCTCGTCTATCCGAAATCCACGCACGAGAATGTGTCGCCCGATGTGCTTCGCCAGATCAGGAAGGAAATCGAAGATGCCTAAGGCAGGGGTGAAACCCGCGAAGTCCTCGACCAAGATTGACGTTGGCGCGGAATTGCTCGCCTCGGTGCGCGAGATGAAGGCTGGCGCGCGAGCGCGCGTTCATAAGCCCGACGTTCCGGAATTCGTCCACGCGCGACTAGTTTCGGGGCTTTCTCAAGCGGAATTCGCAGCGTTGCTCGGCGTTTCCGTGCGCACCTTACAGGACTGGGAGCAAGGCCGCCGCAAGCCTTCCGGCGCCGCAATTACCCTTTACAAGATTGCAGAGCGGCGGCCCGAAGTTTTGCGCGAGCTGGCGGCGTGAACCGCTAACAGCCTGACGCATCCCAACTACAGCCATATGGCGGTGCTGTCGGAAGCGACGCGCGCAGCGCTCGCTGGGGATTTCGCCTGAGGCGAACGAAACGAGCGCCCGTCATGCCCGCGCTTGTCGCGGGCATCCACGCGGCTAAGCTGCGCAATATTCGTCGTGGATGGCCGGGACAAGCCCGGCCATGACGGCTCTCGCGAGAGCGGGATTGCAGGCGGCGGCCCTTGTCGGTAAGTCGGACGGCGGATTTCTTCCTGACCCGAGCACCCCTTGACCGCCCCCACTACCGACCCCGTCTCGCGGCGGCGCACTTTCGCGATCATCTCGCATCCCGACGCCGGCAAGACCACGCTGACCGAGAAGCTCCTGCTCTTTGGCGGCGCGATCCAGCTCGCCGGCGCCGTCAAGGCTAAGCGCAACGCACAGCAGACGCGCTCCGACTGGATGAGCATCGAGCGCGAGCGCGGAATCTCGGTCGTCACCTCGGTGATGACCTTCGAATATGGCGGCTGCGTCTTCAATCTCTTGGATACGCCGGGCCACGAAGACTTCTCTGAGGACACTTACCGCACGCTTTCCGCCGTCGACGCCGCGGTGATGGTGATCGACGCCGCCAAAGGCATCGAGGCGCGCACGCGCAAGCTCTTCGAAGTCTGCCGGCTGCGCGACATTCCGATCGTCACCTTCATCAACAAGCTCGACCGGGAAGCGCGCGACCCTTTCGATCTCATCGACGAAATCGAAAAGACTCTCGCGCTCGACGCGACGCCAATCACTTGGCCCATCGGCTCGGGAAAAAGCTTCGCCGGCACTTACCGCTTTGCTACGAAAACCGTGCGGCGGATCGACGAGGATGCCGAGCTGTTGCAAACCACCGGCCTCGACGACCCGCTGTTCGATACGCTTTTGCCGGGCGGCGCGGATGAATGGCGCGAGGAGGCGATGCTCGCCGAAGAGGGCAACAAGCCTTTCGATCTGTCAGCCTTTCGCGAGGGCCATCTGACGCCCGTGTTCTTCGGCAGCGCGTTGCGCAACTTCGGCGTCCGCGATCTGATTGACGCCATGGCCGAATATGCGCCGAGCCCACGCGCGCAAGAGGCCGACAAGCGTCTCGTGGAGGCGAAGGAGCCGAAGATGACCGGCTTCGTCTTCAAGATCCAGGCGAATATGGACCCGAACCATCGCGACCGCATCGCCTTCATGCGCGTCTGCTCGGGCAGGCTCACGCGCGGGATGAAGGCGAAACTCATTCGCACGGGCAAGAACATTCCGATCAATGCGCCGCAATTCTTCTTCGCGCGCGACCGCTCGATCGCCGATGAAGCTTACGCGGGCGATGTCGTTGGCTTGCCCAATCACGGACAGCTGCGCATCGGCGATACGCTGACCGAAGGCGAGGAAATTGTCTTCCGCGGCGTGCCGAGCTTCGCGCCGGAAATCCTGCGCCGCATTCTCATTGGCGACGCGATGAAGGCGAAGAAGCTGCGCGAAGCCTTGCAGCAGCTTGCGGAAGAGGGCGTCGTGCAGGTCTTCACGCCGCATGACGGCTCGGGACCGATTGTCGGAGTCGTCGGCGCCTTGCAGCTCGATGTGCTCGCGACGCGTCTTGAAGCGGAATATGGGCTGCAGACGCGCTATGAGCAGCCGCGCTTCGCCATCTGCCGCTGGATCGCCTCCGACGAGCCGGCAAAGCTGAAGAGTTTTATCGATGCGAATGGGTCCAGCATCGCCGACGATCTCGACGGCGCGCCGGTTTTCATGAGCACATCGGCTTTCCAGCTCAATTACGACGCCGAGCGCAATCCGGCGATCAAGTTTTCCGATGTGAAGGATTATCAGAAGCGGGCGGCTTAGCGATTTCAAGCGCCCTTAATCAGCGCCACAAACGCCGCGACGAGCGCCACGGTTGCGGCGACGATGATAATATTTTCAGTGAGATCCAAGGCCTTTTGGGCTTCGGTCAGAACTGCGGAAAGATAATTGCTGTGCAGCAGAAAGCCCATGTTGGTTCCTGAAGGGCTGTGGCGGCGATGACCTGACGCGCCTCAGAAGGCGGCCAGTCCGCGAAGGCTTAAGCCGGCGAGCGTGTCGACGAGACGCTCAAGGGCGTCGTCGTCGAATTTGAGCGAGAAGGGCGGCTTCGCCAGCCGCTCGGCTTCGCGCACGAAAAACATTGGCTGTTGGGCCAGCCACAGCATCGCGAAAGTAACGGTCTCCGAGGAAGATTCCTGCGGCAGGAAACGCCGCACGACGCGTTCCGCCAGGCGGAAAATTCGTGGTGGCGACTGAGCGATGAAGGCGCTGAACGTCTCGCTTGGCTTAACGCTTTCCCAGGCGAAGATGCGCAGATAGCGGCAGACGCGATCGCGTTTGACGAGCGGCAGAAGGAATTGATGCAGATAGCGTCGAAGCGCGCCTTCCGGCGACAGCGCGTCGAGTTCTTCTGCGTCCAAGAACGCATTCTCTTCGAAGGCCTGCGTCGCTGCGAGCAACACTTCGCGATAGAGCCCGTCCTTGCCGCCGAAGTGGTAATTGACGGCGGCCTGGTTAGCCATCGCCTTTTGAGTGATCAGCCGGACCGAGCCGCCATCATATCCATATTCAGCGAAGACCGCGGTCGCGGCTTTGATAAGAGCCGCCCGCGTCACTTCCGTCGAGCGAGAAGCGACGCGGACCTGATCAAGATTGCTCAATTCGTGTCCTTAGAAGCTGAATGCGCTGACAAAGCTCGACACTGCGCCGGTGAGCGACGTCGCGCCATTCCACGCCTTGTTGCCAAGCGGCGCCAGCTTTGAGGAGAGCCCTGTCGGGTCGAGCTTGGCCAACAAACTCCGTTCCGGTTGGTCCGCGCTGTCGCCCATTGTCTGGGCGGCGACCGGCTCGGCGTTGTTGGTCGGGGGCGCCAGCGGCGACCCGACAGGGTTTCTCTTTTCCGGAGACGGCTTGCGCAAGGCGGCTCCCTTCGTCGGCTTGATCAAGCTCGTCTCCGTCTTCTCGGCGACCTGCTCATTCGGCGGCTCATATTTGTTCGACCAGTCGGAGATGCGCTCCTGCGGATAGATCACGAAGAGCGCCGGCGCACCGCTTTTGCGACCCGCCGACGCGCGCTCAGTGTCCGCCGTCTCGATCCGGTCGATGATCTTGCCGCTCACAGGGTCGGTTGTGAAAACGACCTCGTTTAGAACGTCCGCGGTCTTCCACTGGGGAGGCAGGAAGGCGACGAGCCAGGTCGCGACGAAACAGACGGCGGCGTCGATGAGAAGCCGGCGTGACCTGGCGCTAACCGCGGCGAATTTCGCTTCCAAATGGTCGCCCATGGCAAACCTCCGTTTGAAACGACTGATTGAAATTCAAACGGGCGTTTGAAGCGAAATTATGGCGCTCCCCTAGATACAGGCCCAACATGCGTCATTTTGGCGCTTTAGGCCGCCTCGGGCCGCGACCGCGGCCGCTCTTCCCGTCGCGGCTGCGCCGTGATAAGCGACCCCTCTCACGATGCGCGTCCTAAGGACCGGCTTCGCCGATTAATCCGGGAGCCGGTTTTTGCTTTCGTTCAGCGCCGTTAGAGCAGGTTCCGAAAAAGTTGACAGACTTTTTCGATGAGAACCTGCTCCAACGTTTTGATTTTGAGCGATTCCTTATCGATCACATGATTTCATGTGATCGGGAAGCGCTCTAGGCATAGAGGTCCAATTCCCATGAGCCAACCCGGTTTCTTCACCGCCTCCCTCAGCGCTTCCGATCCGGAAATCGCGAAGGCGATCGAACTCGAACTCGGCCGTCAGAGGCACGAGATCGAACTGATCGCGTCGGAGAATATTGTCTCGAAGGCGGTGCTGGAGGCCCAGGGCTCGGTTCTCACCAACAAATACGCCGAGGGCTATCCCGGAAAGCGTTATTACGGCGGCTGCCAGTTCGTCGACATCGCCGAGAATCTTGCGATTGATCGCGCCAAGAAGCTGTTTGACTGCGGCTTCGCCAATGTCCAGCCGAACTCCGGCTCGCAGGCCAATCAGTCGGTCTTCCTGGCGCTTATGCAGCCGGGCGACGTCTTCATGGGCCTCGACCTCGCCGCGGGCGGCCACCTGACCCATGGTTCGCCGGTCAACGTCTCCGGCCGCTGGTTCAAGCCGGTGAGCTATACGGTGCGCAAGCAGGATCAGCGTATCGACATGGAGCAGGTCGCCGAGCTCGCCAAGGAGCATAAGCCGAAGCTCATCATCGCTGGCGGCTCGGGCTATTCCCGCATCTGGGACTTTGAAGGCTTCCGCCAGATCGCTGACAGCGTCGGCGCCTATTTCATGGTGGACATGGCGCATTTCGCCGGTCTCGTCGCCGCAGGGCTGCATCCGTCCCCGTTCCCGCATGCGCATGTGGTCACGACGACGACGCATAAGACGCTGCGCGGTCCGCGCGGCGGCATGGTGCTGACGAATGACGAGGACCTTGCCAAGAAGATCAACTCGGCTGTGTTCCCTGGCCTTCAGGGCGGTCCGCTGATGCATGTCATCGCCGGTAAGGCCGTGGCCTTCGGCGAGGCGCTGACCCCGCAGTTCAAGACCTATCAGCAGCAGGTCAAGGACAATGCGCAGACGCTGGCGCAGACGCTCGTCGACGCTGGTCTCGCAATCGTTTCCGGCGGCACCGACAACCATCTGATGCTGGTCGATCTGCGTCCCAAGAAGATCACCGGCAAGGCGGCTGAAGCTGCGCTCGGCCGCGCCCACATTACTTGCAACAAGAATGGCATTCCGTTCGACCCGGAAAAACCTTTCGTCACGTCGGGCATTCGTCTCGGCTCGCCGGCGGCGACGTCGCGCGGCTTCGGTCAGGACGAGTTCAAACAGGTGGGGCAGATGATCGTCGAAGTGCTCGACGGCCTTTCCTCGAAGGGCGAGGAAGGCAACGCCTCGACGGAGGCCGCCGTGAAGGAAAAGGTTCACGCGCTGACCGCGAAGTTCCCGATCTACCAGTAATCGGTTTCCCTTCCCCGCAGGCCGCGGGGAAGGGACATCCCCACCCCGCGATGCGGGGCCGTCTCTCTGAAGAGAGCGGAAAAGGCGCCCGACATGCGCTGTCCCTATTGCGGTTCCGCCGACACGCAGGTGAAGGACTCCCGTCCAGCGGAGGACTCGTCCTGCATTCGGCGCCGGCGCGTCTGTCCGACCTGCGGCGGCCGCTTCACGACATTCGAGCGCGTGCAGCTGCGCGAAATCATCGTCGTGAAAAAGTCTGGCCGCCGGGCGCCGTTTGATCGCGACAAGCTGATGCGTTCCGTTGAGATCGCCTTGCGCAAGCGTCCGGTCGAGCCGGAACGCGTCGAACAGATGATTTCCGGAATCGTTCGCCAACTCGAAAGCCTCGGCGAAGTCGAGGTGGAAAGCCAGCGCATCGGCGAATTGGTGATCGAAGGACTGCGCTCGCTCGACGCCGTCGCCTTTGTCCGCTTCGCCTCGGTCTACCGTGACTTCCGCGAAGTCAGCGATTTCTCCGCAGTGATCGACGAATTGGAGAGCGGCGGCGACGGCGTGGCTCTTGCTACGGACTCCGACGACCCAGAGAAAGCATGACGATCCACAAATCCTTTCCGCAGACGGCGACCGACGACGCCTTTATGGCGGCGGCCCTGGCGCTCGGGCGGCGCAATTTGGGCCGCACCGCGCCAAATCCTGCGGTCGGCGCGCTGCTCGTGCGCGACGGAGTCGTCATTGCCCGCGGCTGGACTGCGCCGGGGGGACGCCCGCATGCGGAAGCCATCGCCATGGCGGCGGCGGGCGAGGCGGCGCGCGGCGCAACGCTTTACGTGACTTTGGAGCCCTGTGCGCATCACGGCGCGACGCCGCCTTGCGTCGACTCCATAATTGCGGGCGGTGTGGCGCGCGTCGTCACTGCGCTGGAGGATCCTGACCCGCGCGTATCTGGCGACGGCCATGCAAGACTGCGCAACGCAGGGATTGACGTTGTTGTTGGTCTGGGCGCCGCGGCTGCGCGCGCTGATCATCTCGGGCATATCCTGCGGGTCACCCGTCGGCGCCCGATGATTACTCTTAAGTTGGCGCGGACGGCGGATGGCTACGCCGCTGGCGCGGCGCACGATCCGCGTCTCCACATCACCGGTCCTGTCGCGGACGCCTTCACCCATGTGCAGCGCTCGCTGCATGACGCCATCATGGTCGGCGGCGGCACGGCGCGCGAAGACGATCCGCTGATGACCGTTCGTCTTCCTGGCATGCAGCAGTGCAAGCCGCTGCGCATCGTGCTGGACGAAAAGCTGTCGCTGTCGCCGCGTTCGCGTCTCGCTTCTACGGCGCGGGAGACGCCGTTGCTTGTCATCGCTGGAGCGGATGTCACTGATCAAGCGGTCAAAGCTTTTGAAAGCGCCACGGGCGCCGAAGTTGTCTGCATAGGGACGCGGGATGGACTGCTGGATCTCACGAGCGCGCTCCGGCTTCTTGCTGATCGCGGCATTACCCGCATCTTCAGCGAAGGCGGTCCGCGCGTCGCTGAAAGCCTGCTCTCCGCTGATCTCGCCGATGAGGTGATCCTGCACACTGGCGTCAAGCCGTTGGGAAGGGCGGGACGCCCTGCGCTGACGCCCGTTGCGCGCGCCGCTCTCGAGGACGACTCGCGCTATCGTGTCATCGAAACGCGCACGCTCGGGGCCGACACAATGACCCGATACGCGCGGGTGGACTAATGTTCACCGGCATTGTCACGGACGTAGGCGAAGTCGTTTCAATGGAGCCGCGCGGCGAACTGCGGCGTCTGCGCATCGCTTGTTCATACGATTCCGATAGCATCGCCCTTGGCGCCTCGATCGCCTGCTCGGGCGTGTGCCTGACGGTCGTCGCCGTCGCCCGCGAGGATGCGCGAACGATCTTCGAGGTCGACGCCGCCGCCGAGACGCTCGCCGTAACGACGGTCGGAACATGGGTTAAAGGAACGCGCGTCAATCTTGAGCGCGCGTTGAAGATCGGCGATGAGCTCGGCGGCCATATCGTGACCGGTCATGTCGACGGCGTCGCGCGCATTGTGTCGCGCGATGATTTCTGCGATAGGGCGCCCGAAGGACGCCCGTCCGAACAAACAAGCATGTCCAGATTCTGGATAGAGTCGCCGCGCGAACTGTCGCGCTTCATCGCCAAGAAGGGATCTGTCGCGCTCGACGGCGTATCGCTCACGGTGAACGAAACCGAAGGCGATCGCTTTTCCGTGCTGCTCATTCCGCACACGCTGGCCGTTACGACGCTCGGCGCGCGTAGGGCAGGGGAGGCGATAAACATCGAAGTCGATCTAATGGCGCGCTATGCGGCGCGCTTGAGCGAAGCGGGGTAGCGAGGCTGACAGGCGCACCGCCTTGTGACATAAGGCGCACCGAAGAATGAAAGGCGCGACAACCCTCTCCCTTGGGGAGAGGGTCGGTCCGAAGGACCGGGGCGAGGGGTGTCACATTTGAACGAATGCGCTTGATTGCGCTTTGGCGTTCCTCCTCGACTCTCAAACACGTCGTCGCCCCTCACCCGGCTGCTTCGCAGCCACCCTCTCCCGATGGGAGAGGGTTGCGCGCATTCCTGGAGTTCCCATGGCAGGTTTTGCACCCGATGACGCTGACGCTGCGCCTGTGCCAGGCGCGCATATTCTTATCGTCGCGACGAAGTTCAACAGCGAAATCGTCGCCATGTTGCGAGAAGGCGCGCTTGACGCGTTGCGAGCGCTGCAGGCGCAGGCGACGGTGATCGATGTCCCCGGCGCGCTGGAACTCGCGACGGCGGCGGCGATCGCGCTCGACGATGCCGAGCTTGCCGGCGCGCCTTATGACGGCGTCGTTGCGCTCGGCTGCGTTATTCGCGGCGAGACCTATCATTTCGAACTCGTCGCCAATGAAAGCACGCGTGCGCTGATGAATCTTTCCGTTTCGCGCCGGCTGCCGCTCGGCAATGGCGTGCTCACTGTGGAGAACGAGGCTCAGGCGATCGTGCGCGCCGATCCGAAACAAGGAAACAAGGGCGCCGACGCAGCGCGGGCGGCGCTCGCGCTCGTGCGCCTCAAACGAGGCGTCGCATGAGCGTCGATCAACGCTCTGCCGCGCGCTTGGCGATCGTGCAAGCGCTGTATCAGATGGAAGTCGCCGGCAAGGGCCTCAACGAGATTTTCGCTGAATTCGAATCTCACTGGATCGGGCGTGAGATCGAGGGCGCGCAATATAAGCCGGCGGACGCCGTCTTTTTTCGTGACGTGCTGCAGGGCGTGCTGACGGATCAGGTCGCGATCGACCGGCAGATCGACCGTGCGCTTTCCGGTGGTTGGCCGTTGTCGCGGCTGGAAGCCGTCATGCGCGCGTCCTTGCGCGCGGGCGCCTATGAGCTGCGTTCGCGCAAGGATGTTCCGGCGCGAGTCGCGATCAAGGAATATGTTGATGTCGCCGGCGCCTTTTTTGGACCGACCGAGTCGGGGATGGTGAACGCTGTGCTCGACAGGATCGCGCATGAGGAGCGCGCCGAGGAGTTGGGTTGACAGGAACAGCGCCTGTGGCTTCCTCGTCCTTCGAGACGCCAGCACCCAAGCCGGGCGGGCCCGACTTGGGCGCGGGCTCCTCAGGATGAGGAAGCCGGCGGCACGTATCCCTCGCCCTCATGCTGAGGAGCGAGCGAAGCTCGCGTCTCGAAGCACGAGGGCGAAGCTATGCAGCGCTATAGCGAAGACGAAATCATCGCCCGGGTTTTTGCGCCGATTGCGGGCGCGGCAGCGCTTGGCCTCAAGGACGACGCCGCTCTTCTTGCGCCGGAAAGCGCGCCGCTCGTCGTCACGACCGATATGGTCGTCGCGGGCGTGCATTTTTTCACCGATGACGCGCCGGCGCTGATCGCCAAAAAGGCGCTGCGCGTCAATCTCTCCGATCTTGCCGCCAAGGGCGCCGAGCCGATCGGTTTTCTGTTGGCCTTGGCGCTCCCAGCCGACTGGACCAACGACTGGCTCGAAGCTTTTGCCGCGGGGCTCGCCGAGGATGCGCGCGCTTATGGCGCGCCGCTCATCGGGGGCGACACGGGCGCCACTCCCGGTCCGTTGACCATCTCAATCACGGCCATCGGGCGCGCGCCACGCTTCGTGCCGCGCACCTGCGCGAAAGCCGGAGACGCAATCTTTGTTTCAGGCCCAATCGGCGACGCGGCGCTGGGCCTCGCGGTTCGGCGCGCCGCTACGCTGGCCGGGCGTCTCTCCGCCGACGCGCGCGACTATCTGATCGGGCGCTATCTGCTGCCGCAGCCGCGTCTCGATCTCTCGGGGTGGCTTTCGGCGAACGCCAGCGCCGCGATGGACATTTCCGACGGGCTCGCCGGCGATCTCGCCAAGCTCTGCCGCGCCTCGGGCGTGAGCGCAAAGGTCGAACTTGCCGCCGTGCCGCTCTCGGCGGCGGCGCGCGAGGCGATAGCGATCGATCCTTCGTTGTTTGAAACAGCGATAACCGGCGGCGACGACTACGAAATTCTCATCGCTGGACGCGAAGCGGCTCCTCCCGCGCCCGCCTGTCGGATAGGCGAGATTGTGGCGGGAAATGCGCCCCCGGTCTTCCTCGACGCTCAGAAAACGCCTGTCCTTTTTAAAAAGCTGTCCTTCCAGCACTTCTGAAGGATACCGTCGCTCGCAGCATTGCCGCGCGGCTACGTTTCTGGCAGAAAGCGCCCCGGAAAGCCGCTGTCCCCGCCCGATTCGCTCGGCGGGGCCGCTACTCCTTTTTCCGTTGCGCGACATCCGCTCGCAGCGACGCGACCAATTCGACCATCCGCGGTCAAGGAACGAAAAGGCGAAGCCAAAATGGTTCTGTTTCTAACCATCGTCTTCGGATTGATGTCTATCGTCTACGGCGTGAAGACCTCTCAGGAATTGCTTGCCGCCGATCCCGGGTCGGCCCGGATGCAGGAAATTTCAGGCGCCGTCGCCGAGGGCGCGCAGGCCTACCTCAACCGCCAATACAAGACCATCGCCATGGTTGGCGGCGTGATCTTCATCATCCTTGTCATTCTGCTCGGTTGGGCGGTTGCCTTCGGATTCATGCTCGGCGCCGTGCTGTCGGGCGCGGCCGGCTATATCGGCATGAATGTTTCGGTGCGCGCCAATGTCCGCACGGCGCAGGCGGCGATGAAATCGCTCGCGGGCGGGCTCGACATCGCCTTCAAGGCCGGCGCGGTCACCGGACTTCTCGTCGCCGGCCTCGCGCTGCTCGGCGTCGCTGTTTACTACGCGATCCTCACCTGGTTCGTCGGCTATGCGCCTTCGGACCGCACCGTTGTCGACGCCCTCGTCGCGCTCGGCTTCGGCGGGTCGCTGATCTCGATTTTCGCCCGTCTCGGCGGCGGCATCTTCACCAAGGGCGCTGACGTCGGCGCCGATCTCGTCGGCAAGGTCGAGGCCGGCATTCCCGAGGACGATCCGCGCAACCCCGCCACGATCGCCGATAACGTCGGCGACAATGTCGGCGACTGCGCCGGCATGGCGGCGGACCTCTTCGAGACCTATGCGGTGACGGTCGTCGCCACCATGGTGCTCGCCTCGATCTTCTTCGCCGGTCAGGAAGGGCTGTCATCGGCGATGATTTATCCGCTCGCGATCGGCGGCCTGTCGATCCTCACCTCGATCGCCGGCACCTATTTCGTGAAGATGGGCGACGACGACACTGAGTGGGGCAAATTCGCCGCGCCCTATTTCAAGAAGCTCGAGATCGACGATTCGATCATGGGCGCGCTTTACAAGGGTCTGATCGCCGCCGGCGTGCTTTCAGTCGCTGGCCTGTTCCTCGCCACGACGTTCACCGTCGGCTGGGGCGAGATCGGCAAGGTCAATGGCGAGGCCATCCACGGCTACGGACTTTTCCTCTCAGGCGTTCTCGGCCTGATCGTCACCGGCGCCATCGTCTACATCACCGAATATTACACCGGCACGGGCAAGCGTCCGGTCGTGTCGATCGCTCAGGCGTCAGTGACCGGCCATGGCACCAACGTCATCCAGGGACTCGCAGTATCGCTCGAGTCGACCGCGGCGCCGGCGCTCGTCATCGTTCTCGGCATCATTCTCACATACGAGTTCGGCGGGCTCTACGGCACCGCGATCGCGGTGACGACGATGCTCGGCCTCGCCGGCATGATCGTGGCTCTCGACGCTTTCGGCCCGGTCACCGACAACGCCGGCGGCATCGCTGAAATGTCCGGCCTGCCCAAGGAAGTGCGCCAGTCGACCGACGCGCTCGACGCCGTGGGCAACACGACGAAGGCCGTGACCAAGGGTTACGCCATCGGCTCCGCCGGCTTGGGCGCGCTGGTGCTCTTCGCCGCCTACACCAATGATCTGAAGCATTTCATCGAGGCGGGCGTGCCCTTCTTCAAGGGCATCGACAAGGTCGATTTCGAATTGTCGAACCCCTACGTCGTCGCGGGCCTGATCTTTGGCGGGCTCATTCCGTATCTTTTTGGCGGCATCGCGATGACGGCGGTGGGCCGTGCGGCGGGTTCAGTGGTCGTCGAGGTGCGCCGTCAGTTTAAGGAAAAGCCCGGCATCATGGCGGGCACGGATCGGCCGGATTACGGCCGCGCCGTCGATATGCTGACCCAGGCGGCAATCAAGGAAATGATCGTCCCCTCGCTGCTGCCGGTGCTGGCGCCGATCGTCGTGTTCATCGTCGCCTGGATTCTCGGCGGCAAGGCCAACGCCTTCGCGGCGCTCGGCGCGCTGTTGCTGGGCGTCATCGTCAACGGCCTCTTCGTCGCGATTTCGATGACGTCGGGCGGCGGCGCCTGGGACAACGCCAAGAAGTCTTTTGAAGATGGCTTCATCGACGAGGCAGGCGTGAAGCACGAGAAGGGCTCCGACGCCCATAAGGCGGCGGTGACCGGCGACACGGTCGGCGACCCCTATAAGGACACTGCAGGCCCTGCGGTGAATCCGGCGATCAAGATCACCAATATCGTCGCGCTGCTGATGCTGGCGATCCTGGCGCACTGAGAAGGGCGCACGGCGTAACTAAAAGGGCGGGGGAGACCCCGCCCTTTTGCTTTGGGAAGGTCCCCTTCGTTCACCTCCGGGATGTTTCAAAATCCGCTCGAAGTTGCGCCGTGTCGTAAATGATCACGATCTTCGTGAACTGATCCCTGCTTTCCGAAAGCTCGAAAACATCTATGCATTCGAAGGCGGTCGCCCTGCCGCTCTTCAATGTCCAGACATAGCGAAAATGAAGCGCCACTGCAGACCCGTTGGCGGAGCTGTCGAAGACGTTCAGGAGCGTCGTTTCGGAACGGTTCGTGTCTGCGAACAGCTCGGCGTAGAACTCCCTGGCGGGTCGGACGCCATAAAGCGGAGAGTGAGCGACAGCGTCGGCGGTGAAAAGTCTGCACACCGCGGATAGATCGCTCTTTTCCAGCGCATTCAAGTAGCCTTTGCAGAGGGCTTCCGCGTCCATTCCGGTCTCCATCGTCAGGCGCCATGATAGGCTGGCTGCTCCGCAAAACTGACGGGTCGCTAACGCCCCGTCTCGGGGGAATTCGAACCGATCGGCCATCCGGTCTTGATGGTTCTTCATGAAACAAGATAAATATTTCAAGCCGCACGGAGATTATGGCCGCCATGCGCGAAAAATTCGCCACTCAGGCTGATCTGCTCGCCGAGATTCGCAAGATCGCGAAGGATGAGAGCCGCCAGCTTCAGGCCGTTGTTGAGGACGCTCTGCGGGCGCATGTTGAAGGACGTAGCAAGGCGAGACCGCGCCGTCATGTCATGGATGCTCATCGGTCAGGCCTTTCGCGCTACGGCGATCTTTACGAAAAACTCGCCAAGTGAGCAAAGCTCTTGCATTATTGAGGCGGACTGCGTTCCAGTCGCAACTCCTGCCGCTTAGGCGAACTTCATGACCCATCCTTTCTATTGTTTGCACACGCATGGCTTTGTCCGAGTCGCTGTCGCGACGCCGCGCGTAAGAGTCGCCGACCCGGCTTTCAACGTTGCGCGAACGATCGAATCGGCCCGAGACGCCGATAAGCACGGCGCCTCGCTCGTGCTGTTTCCTGAGTTGGGAATATCCTCATATGCGATTGACGATCTCCTTCATCAGGAGGCGCTGCTCGATTCCGTCGAGGCGGCGCTCGTTGAACTCGTCGAGGCTTCTCGCGGCATTCATCCGCTGATCGTGGTCGGCGCGCCGCTGCGTCATCGCGGCCGTCTTTATAATTGCGCAATCGCGATCCTGCGCGGCCGCGTGCTGGCCGTGACGCCGAAGGTCTATCTGCCGAACTATCGCGAATTTTACGAACAGCGCCACTTCGCGTCTGGCGCTTTCCTCTCCGGCGAGGACATCGAGGTCGCCGGGCAACACGCGCCTTTCGGCTCCGATATACTTCTCGAAGCGACGGATTTTTGTGGCCTCGTCGTTCATATGGAGATTTGCGAAGACGTATGGGTTCCGATCCCGCCCTCGACGCGCGCTGCGCTTGCGGGCGCGACCGTGCTGCTGAACCTCTCTGCGTCTAACGCCATCGTCGGCAAATCGGACTATCGCGAGACGCTCTGCGCCGCGCATTCGGCGCGCTGCCTTTCGGCCTATCTCTACTCTGCGGCGGGGCAGGGAGAGTCGACGACGGATCTCGCTTGGGACGGCGAAGCGCTGATCTGCGAGAGGGGCGACGTTCTCGCCAAGGCGCCGCGATTTTCCGATGAACCGCAAATGACGCTCGCCGACGTAGATATTGGCCGGCTTCTCGCCGAACGGATGCGGCAGGGGACATTCGGGGCCTGCGCCGATGCGGAGCAGGGCGCCACGCACTATCGCCGCGTTGCTTTCGAACTCGCCGCGACGTGCGACCGCGATCTTGGTTTTCTGCGCGAGGTGGGACGTTTTCCGTTTGTCCCGGCCGACGAAACGCGACTCGCCGAACTCTGCTTCGAGGCGTTCAACATACAGTCGCACGGTCTCGAACAACGACTGCGCGCCACGCAACTAAAAAAGGTGGTGATCGGGGTCTCTGGCGGACTTGATTCAACCCAGGCGCTGTTGGTGGCGGTGACGGCGATGGATGCGCTGGGCCTGCCGCGCGAAAATGTGCTCGGCTTCACTCTGCCGGCCTTCGCCACGAGCGAACACACCAAGGCGAACGCCTGGCGGCTGATGCGCGCTCTCGGCGTTACGGCGCAAGAAATCGACGTTACCGCCGCTTGCAAGCAGATGTTGATCGATATCGACCATCCCGCTGCGCGGGGCGAAGCGGTATACGACGCAACTTACGAGAATGTGCAGGCGGGGGCGCGCACGTCGCTGCTGTTTCGTCTCGCCAATCGTCACGGCGCGCTGGTTGTCGGCACCGGCGATCTCTCAGAGCTCGCTCTTGGCTGGTGCACCTATGGCGTCGGCGATCAGATGTCGCACTATAACGTCAACGCCTCGGTCCCCAAGACGCTTATCCAGCACCTCATCCGCTGGTGCGCCCGCGATGCGCGCTTTGGCGCCGAAACGGTCGCGGTGCTCGAGGACATTCTCGCGACCGAAATCTCTCCGGAGCTCGTGCCCGGCGAAACGAGCCAGCGGACGGAGGAGACGGTCGGGCCTTACGCGCTGCAGGATTTCAATCTCTACTACGCGACCCGATACGGATTTGCGCCTGCGAAGATCGCGTTCCTCGCTTGGCGCGCGTGGCGGCATACGGCAGCGGGATCATGGCCTGTAGGCATCGCCGAGAAAGATAAGGTCGCCTATGACCTCTCAACGATCAAACATTGGCTCGGCGTTTTCGTGAAACGTTTCTTCGAGGGAAGTCAGTTCAAGCGGTCGGCGCTGCCGAACGGCCCAAAAGTCAGTTCGGGAGGATCGCTTTCGCCGCGGGGCGATTGGCGCGCGCCGTCAGACTCGGTAGCCGATGCATGGGTGAAATCGCTCGACGACATTCCGTGAACACGCACAGGAGAGCCGGCCGCTCCAAAAAGCGCCCGGCTCATCAACCTATGCGACATACGGGAACGTCAGGCGCGCCGGAAAAGGCCGAGAACGACCGAAACCACCAGCAGAACCAGCGCGAGCCAGAACAATATCCGCGCTCCGTCCACCGCCACGCCCGCGACGCCGCCAAAGCCCAAAAATCCGGCGATGAGAGCGACGACCAGGAACACGACGGCCCAATACAGAAGGTTGCCCATTTTGACCTCCGCTTTCGAACTCACGTTCTAGAACGCGTCTGCTGCGAACATGTTCCGAAGCCGAAAAAAGGCGGGTGCTCCACGGCGCGCATTGCTTAGGTCTCGACGCTGTCACAATCCGCGTTAAAATAGTTGAAAGCATCCGCTTCACTTGCCCTTAGACGCTATGTGCTATTCGCTCGAGGCAAGCATTACCGCTGGGCTCGGCCTGGGATTGGCCGGCTTCGGCATGGTTTCAAAAGCGCTGCGTCATGACCGGCGGATGTTGCTATTCGCCGCGTTTCCGCTGGTGTTCTCGGCGCACCAGTTCGTCGAAGCTGCGGTATGGCTCACGCGGAACGATCCCGCCGCCGGCCAACCCTTTCGCTATCTCTATACGCTGATCGCCTTTACGATGTGGCCCGTGCTGACGCCTTTCGCCGCCGCCTATGCGGAATCCAATTCGGAACGAAAGCGTCTTTGGCTAACCATGGCCGGCGTAGGCTTCGTCCTGGCCGCTTATCTTATCGCCAAACTCGCCGGCGCCGACGGCATCGACCTGTCGGTGTATCGGCATTCCCTCGCCTATGATCCGTTATTTGAGCGGCCGCCGCTCTTGGCGGATTTCCTCTATCTCGTGCTGACCGTGACGCCGCTGATCTTCAGCGAGCGGAGGGCGATCAATGTTTTTGGCGTAGCGGTGTTGGTCACCTTCTTTGTGGCGCTCGCCGCCAATCGACCGGCTTGGTATTCCGTCTGGTGTCTCGCTGCAGCGGTGTTCAGCCTGGTGATCGCGTTTGCGGTCGAAGAGGAGCGCAGCTCCGATTTCAAGGAGGTGGAAGTGCGGCGCTAGCTACTCTACGCCGCATTCGTCGCCCATTCGATATAAAGCGTTCGAAGCAGCCCGCTCTTCTCGCCCGGCTTGCCTGACCCGATGGCGCGCCCGTCGATCGAGATCACTGGCAGGATGAGATTGGAGGCGCTCGTTAGAAAGGCTTCCCTCGCATCATAGGCTTCGTCGACCGAGAAGCTGCGCTCTTCAACCGTTAAACCTTCGCGCGCCGCGAGCGTTTGTACGACTTTGCGCGTACAACCTGGGAGAATCTCGGCAGAATTCGCACGGGTCACGAGCACGTCGGCCTTGGTGAGGATGAAAGCGGTGGAGGATGAACCTTCGGTCACGAAGCCATCGCGATCGACCATCCAGGCTTCATGGCAACCGGCCTCAAGCGCCGCCTGCTTCGCCAGAACCTGCGCGAGAAGCGCGACGCTCTTGATGTCTCGCCGAGCCCAGCGCAAGTCGGGAACAGAGATTACGTTGACCCCAGTGTCAGCGGCGATAGAGGCGACGATGTTCTTTCTTTGGGTGAAAGCGACGAGCGTCGGCGCCGTGTCTTGGGGGAAGCCGAAGTCGCGATCGCCGGCGGCGCCTCTGGTGATTTGCAGATAGACGAGTCCTTCGCTCAAGCCGTTTCTTGCGACGAGCTCAGCCTCGACTTCTGCAATGTGCGCCATCGAAGGGGAATTCTCGATGCGCAGTTCGCGCAGAGATCGTTCAAGTCGAGAAAGATGCGCTTCATTGTCGATCAGCCTGCCGCCGATGACAGCGGCGACCTCGTAAACCCCATCGGCGAAAAGGAAGCCGCGGTCGAGAATCGACACGCGCGCGTCGACAAGGGGAAGGTATGACCCGTTTACATAAGCAATATCGGACACGAACGGCTCCAGGCGAAGGCATCCAAATCTACAGCAGCGCTTGCGGCTTGTCGCGCCGACGCTCTCGGCTCTATCGATAAGGCCGGGGCGGTCTACATTAGAGTGATCTGTGGCGGATCGGCCTTATAGCCTCTCTTGGCCTTGGTCGGGAACGCCGCCGCCTTATTGGGCGGAAAGGGGGATTCTTGGGCGAAGAGATCAAAACGACGGGCTTCACCCCGGCCGACAAGGCGCGCTTCGCTGGGCGCCTTGCAGAAGAGACCGATCTCGCCCGGACGCTCTATGAGCAGAACAAATTTTCGCGCGACGGCCATATGGTGGGTTTCGAAGTCGAAACCTGGATCGTCGATCACAATTACGCGCCGTCCTCGATCAACCAGGATGTGCTCGAAACCCTCGATCACCCGCTCGTCGTGCCGGAGCTGTCGCGGTTTAACCTCGAATTAAATTGCGCGCCCTTCCGCCTTGAAGGCGACGCGCTCACGCAAGCGCATGAGTCGCTGACGAGCCTTTGGGCGACATGCAACGACGTCGCTCACCGGCTTGACGCCAATCTCGTAATGATCGGCACGCTGCCGACGATCCGCGACTCGGATCTCACTCTTGCCAATATGTCGCCGCTCAACCGCTACTATGCGCTGAACAAGGAAGTGCTGCGACTGCGTGGCGGTCAGCCGCTTCACGTCAACATTGCCGGCCGCGACCGCCTTGCCTCAGTGCATAAGGACGTGATGCTCGAAGCGGCGACGACGTCGTTTCAAATCCATCTCAAAGCGCCGGCCGATCTGGCGCATCTCTATTACAACGCCTCCGTGGCGGCCTCGGGACCGATCCTCGCAGCCTGCGGCAATGCGCCGTTCCTGTTCGGCAAGGCATTGTGGGAGGAAACACGCATCCCGCTGTTCGAACAGGCGGTGAAAGTGCCGGGTCCGCCCAGGGTTTGCATGGGCTCCGGCTATGCGACTCGCTCCCTCATCGAAATCTTCGAGGAGAATTTGCGTGATTATGACGCGCTTCTTCCGATGGCCTATGACGATCCGCCGGAGGCGATGCGCCACCTGCGCCTGCATAATGGCGTCATCTGGCGCTGGAATCGTCCGCTGATCGGCTTCGATGAGAGTGGCGCCCCGCATTTGCGTATCGAGCATCGCATCCTGCCGTCGGGGCCGACCTTCATCGACATGATGGCGAACGCCGCGCTCTATCTCGGCCTTGCGCGCACTCTCGCCATGGCGGGCGATAACGGGGCCGGCGGCCTCGCCTTCAATGACGCCAAACGCAATTTCTACGCCGCGGCGCGTTTCGGGCTCGACGCGCAGCTCGAATGGCCGGGAGAGGGAGAGATCGCGGCGGATCGCCTGTTGCTTGAGCGTCTCATTCCGGATGCCAGGAAGGGACTTCGAGACCTCGGCGTCGCCGAGGCGGATTTCCTCGATATTGTCGAAGCGCGGGTGCAAACGCGCCAGACGGGGGCAGCTTGGCAGCGAAAAGCCCTTGAGGCGCGCGGCGGCGACCTTTATGGCCTGATGGCGGCCTATTGCGAGCGCCAGCGGAGCGGCGCGCCCGTCCATCAATGGGAAACGTGAGGAGAACAGTGATTAACGCGCCTTGCGCCTTGCTTGACCGGCTTCCTGATGGATTTCTCGACTGTCCCGCCAATCGCCTGAAGGACATCCTGCCCCGACCGACCCTGTTCGACCTTCCGGGCCGCGATCCCAAACCCCTGTTCGTGTCCACGCTGCTGCACGGAAATGAGACGAGCGGTCTCGCCGCCGTGCAGGAAGTCTTGCGCCGGCGCCTCGCGGGCGGGCTTAATCGGTCGCTCATCCTGTTCATCGGCAATGTCCAAGCCGCGGCGGAGAATGTGCGCACGCTGCCGGGCCAGCGCGATTTCAACCGGGTGTGGCTCGGCACGGCGTTTCCCGATGATCCTCTCGCGCATATGGCGCGCTGGATTTACGATTACGTCAAGGAGCGCGACGCTTTCGCCGCGGTCGACATCCACAACAACACCGGCTTCAATCCTCACTATAGCTGCATCAGCAAGCTCGAGCCGAGATATGTCGCGCTCGCGCAGCTGTTCTCGCGCATCGTCGTGCTTTTTCAGCGCCCGCGCGGCACCTGCGCGGCGGCCTTCGCTGAGCTTTGCCCGTCGATCACTGTTGAATGCGGCAAGTCCGGAGTCGAGGCAGGGGCCGCGCACGTCATCGAATTGCTGGAAGCCTGTCTCTCTATCACGCAGCTTCCCGACCACCTGCCGGCCTCGCATGATGTGGATTTGTTGCGCACTTACGCCATCGTGAAGCCGCCCGCCGGCGCAAGCTTCTCCTTCGATGGGACGCCCGCCGATTTTGTCTTCCGTCCGGACATCGACCATCTCAACTTCAGCGAATTGGACGCTGGCGCCTCTTTCGGCGCGCTGGGAGATGAAGAGGCGCGTCTCGAAGTTCTGCCGGGCGACGGATTCGATACGCGGCCAGCCAATTACTTCGATTACGCCGGCGGCGAGATCAGACTTGCGCGTCCGGCGATCCCGGCGATGCTGACGGTCGACCGCCGCGCGGTTCAGCAGGACTGCCTCTGCTATTTGATGCACCGCATCGGTTTGAACGGCGTCGCTGAATAACGCTCACATAAAGGTGAGCTACGGTTTCTCCGGCTGAACATCCTCGATGACATAGAGGCCCTTCGCATCGCGGCTGATCGTAAATTTGATCTTCATGCCCTTTGACAGCGTGGAGAGATCGACGTTTGGCGCCACTCGAAACGCCATCGTCATGGGCGACATTTCTAAGGGTCCAGAGACCGGTCCATGCGTGATCATGAGTTTTCGCTCCTCGGCGTCCACGGCTCTGATGACGCCCTCGCCGTGACCCGTCGTCTTTTCAGCCTCGGCCACGGCGAAGCGCGGCGAGTCATGGACCGCCGCACCCGCTGAGACGCCGCCAAATCCAGCGGAAATGGCGGCGCAGGCCGCGATGCTCCATATTAAAGAACGCCTTGTCTTCATCGAAGCTCCGGCCCTTCTTTTGTCCTGTCGCTAAACCTTGCGGCACTCTTCGGCGCATTTTTGGCAGGATTTGCCGCAGGCCACGCATTCGGCGATCTTGGGAAACTTGTCGCACTGTTTCTTGCAGTCCTCGCAAATCAGGGCGACCGCCTTCGCGAGCGGGCCAATATGTGAAGAATTGACCGCCGCAAGCGATGCGAGCGCGTTGCATGCGGCGACAAGCTGCAAGGAGGCGTTGGCGCATTCAGTCATGCTCGTGTCTTTCATCGCGAACATGCCCAAACAGTGGCGAAGGCAGTCGTTGCCGGTGGCGACGCAGTCGATGGCGGCCTTTTCCAAATCTTTGTAAAGCGCCGGATGCATGTCCTCCATTGCGGCCCCGGCGCTTGTCTGAGCGAACGCTTGGCTGGCGGAGGCGACGGCGGCGGCGGTTCCGACGGCGATGAATTCGCGACGTTGCATGGTTCTTCCTCCTAGTGGGAGCATCGATGGCTAAGCGCCGAAAGGACCGTTAGGCTCCATCGGCATGGCTGCGCTCATATCACCTTCGAGTTTCGCGAGCGCGACATTTTATCACGAGCGGCGAAAGATGACACTGAGATTATTGGCGGGCATATCCACGATTTGAGGCTCTCCAAACCCTTTCTCGCGGGCGCAGGCCGCGACATTTTCGATATCGCGAATTCCCCAGGCCGGATTGCGCGCGCGCAAGCTTGCGTCGAATTCGGCGTTGCTCGGCGCGGTGTGGGCGCCGCCGCGTCTATATGGACCGTATAGATAGAGCGGCGCTCCCGGCGGCAAGATCCCGCCTGCGCCCTCGAACAATGCCTCCGTCGCGCTCCATGGCGAGATGTGGGTCATGTTGATGCAGATGATAGCGTCAGCGGCGCTAATGGGCCAGGGAAGCTCTTCGACGTCGAGCGCAAGCGGCGCACGCGCATTGCCACTTCCAATCGAGGCAATCCATGCCGAAATGCTCTCGCGGGCTTCAGCGCTTGGGTCCGATGGACAAAACGTCAGATCGGGGAAATTCGCCGCGAAAAAAGTGACATGTTCGCCCGCGCCGCTCGCAATTTCGAGCACAGATCCCTTCGCCGGCAGAACGTTGCGCAGCACGCCGAGAATCGGTTCGCGGTTGCGAGCGGTCGATGGCGCGAAGATGCGCTTGTCGTTCATGTCGCTCTCATTCTAGCACGAGCAACGCTGGTTGCACGGGCACTAGCGTTGTTTGGTCGTGGTCTCATGACGAAAGGCCGACTTGCGGAGGACTCGCGCCGCCCACAGTAAAGCGGCTGGCCGATGCGCCCTTCGAGGCATGAAATTTGATGCGCGTCGTCGGCGGAGGCGGAAGTCTGACAGGTCGCTATTCAAGAAACGCGCCCCTCGCCCTGGCGCATCGCTCGCCAGCTTGACCGCCAACGGGGGGCCGGCATGTCACAAATCTTCGAGCTTGTCGCCTCAAGCCATCGGACGTTTGTCGTATTGGGGACGCTCAGCTTCCCAGGACACCCTCCGCGCCGTTTCACGAAAGAAGAGGCGGCGATCCTGTCGCGGGCCCTCAATTCCGTCGCAAACGGCGATCGTCGCGAGCGGCAGATTTATATGAGCCCCATCGCCAGCGACCATGATTTCGAGGCGAACGTCGAACAGAGCGGCATTGTCGTCTCATTGGAACGTCACGCGGACGTCAAACTGGATTGGGGCGAAACGCGCGCCTTGGCCGAAGAATTGAGAGCGTTTGCGTCTCAGTAATCGAAGGCGCTTGGGTCAGCTTCTGACAAGTTCAAACCGCGCAACCACCGGCGCGTGAAGCGACCCCTCGACGAATTCCTCGGCATAGACTTCGTCTTGAAGTCCTTCGTTCAAGATCGTCGTTTTGCGCCAGGCCGCCGCAAGCGCTGGCGAAGCGAGAAGGTGGTCGATCAGCATGGGGCGGCCCGCGTGAATGACCGTGAAGCGACGCCCCGGTTCGACGCGCTCTTCCACTGGGATGAGAGCCCGAGCCCCTGTCGTGCCTTCATCTCCCCCACCGCGCAGGAGCCTCGTCGGCGCGTCATGCTCATCGGCGTTGAAGTCGCCGGCGATCGCGATCAGCGCCTGCGGCTCTGCGTCAAACAGAGTCTCGACGAACAGCCGAGCCTCCAGCGCTTGCCCCTCGCGCTTGAGGGCCGCGACGAACTGGCCCTCAATCTGCGCGCGGCTCGAGCCCAAGCCACGCGCCGTCGCCACAGGGAACGCCCGAGGCGCGCGCAGATGCAGATTGACGACGTGGATTACGCCGCCCAGTGGTAGCTCGATCGCTGCGTAGAGCAGGGGCCTGTCCCAGACGATGCCCACGGGCTCCGGCTGCGAGCCGTCGGCGTCGCGCGGCGGCGGCCAGGCCCAGCGCGCGACAATGTCATGATGGATCTGGCGCTGCGCGCGCATCGGCCATCGCGAAAGGATCGCAAGATTATGCACGTCGGCTGGGACTTCGCCGCCCGGCCTCACCGTCATCGCCCGATGAAACTGCGCATAGCGGGTCGTCGCGAGCAATTGATCGAGCGCGATATACTGGCGTGCGCCGTGCTTATGAAGCCTTTGCGCATGGATTTCCTGCAGGCACAAAATATCGGCGTCGAGCGCCTCGAGCAGCGGCCGCAGCGCGTCGGCTCGGCGCGCGAAGTCGTTAGGCTTAGTCGCCGACCAATCAAGATTTTCGAGGTTGAACGTCGCGAGGCGAAATGCTGGCATCGCTCATCATCGTCTGAAGAGTCGGCCTCCGCCAGCAGAATGCGCCTCGACGGGGCCGCCGTTTAGCGGCAATATCCGCGTTATTTCCAATTTGGGAGTGAAACGTGTCCCTTTTTGACGGCATTCCTTTTTTTGCCGGCCTTGATCCCGCGCGCGGCGAGCAGTTCGCGCGCCAATGCGCGCGCAGGCGATACGCCGAACATGAATTGGTCCTCGACTTCGACGATCCCTCCACGGACGTTTATTTCATCGTCAGCGGCGACGTTCGGGTTCTTATTAGAACCGCAGCCGGCAAGGAAATGATCTTTGGCGAGTTCGGGCCGGGCAAATTCTTCGGCGAGATGGCGGCGATCGACGGCGCAAAGCGCTCAGCGAACGTGACTGCGCTTACGAACGCGGAGCTGTTGCTGGTGCCGCCAGCGGTCTTTAAGGAAATCGTTTTCAGCGAGCCCGAAATCTGCGAAAGGCTGTTGCGTCTGCTGACGTCGCGCGTCCGGGAGCTGAATACCCGCCTCTTCGAGCGCTCGGTGCTCGACCTCAAGCATCGCCTTTATTCCGAATTATTGCGCATGTCGGCGCCGCGCAAAGGCTCGCCGGAGCAGTCGATCGTCTCGCCGCCGCCCTTCCAGCACGATCTCGCCGCCCGGATCGGCTGCCGGCGCGAACAGGTGAGCCGCGAGCTTTCGGCGATGATTGACGAGGGCTTGGCGGAAAAAATCCGTGGCGGGCTTGTACTTATACGTCCATCAGTCCTCGAAAAAAGGGTTCAGGACGCGCTTAACGAAGCCGAATGAGGCGTGTGCGCTCTCGCACAAACGGAGGATGAAGCTCCCGCTACCGTCGTTACAGTTGCCGGAAAGGTGAAAAGCCCCGGCAGAAACGACTGGGAGAGGTTAATGATTCCCGAACTGACGCCTATCGAGCGTTGCGCCGAGATGGCTGGTTTGCGCAGTTATGAAATCGTTTTGGGCGTGAGCCCGAGCGATAAGCACCAGCGGATGCTCGCTCGCTATCGGCGAAATCTATCGCTTGACGCGGCTCGGCGCCGACTCGTCGCCGATATCCGCAATGCGGTCAAGATCGGCGCCCCGCGTCGCGCCGCCGACTTGCTGATCGTGCTGCGCTGGCTGCTCTCGTCCGACGCTTCTTGCGACGGTACGCGAGCCACCTCGCGTCCGCGCCGTCGGGTCTCGTCGGCGGGACGCCGCAGAAGCGCGACGCCGTCATCGGCGACTGAAATGAAAGCCGTCGGAGGCGGCGACGTCGTTTATCTCTTCGACGGCGGACGCTGTCGCGGATAAAGCGCGTTCGACCTGTGGTTTCGCGGCAACACCGACAATGTGTTTTGTCCGCAGCCTCAGGTCGGGCCGCAGCGCAAGGTGGGGGCAAGTCATTGCTGCATCGAGGTAATTTGTGGCGTTGGTCCTGCGCCTGAGCGGCGCGCTGGTTCGCCGCTCGCTTGCCACCCCCTTCCGCATGAGTCACCGTCCAGTTGACGGTCTGACCCTGGCGCACCGTTATTTCCGATTCTTCGGAGTCTGCCATTGATGCGTTTGAGGAGCTTCCTATCCGTGTGCGCGTGCAGAGCGGCGCCATCCCTTGCGGGCGCGCTGCTTGCCGCCTTCGCCCTTTTAGGTCCGGCCTTGGCGCAGGAACCGGCCTTGGCGCAGGAAGATGCGCGCGCCGAGCGGGAGCGCCTCGCGGCCCATATTCAGAATAATCCGACCGATTATCAGGCGACGTATCGTTACGTTCTGCTTTCGACGGAGGCGCGCGACTACGAGGCGGGAATAGGCGCGCTTGAGCGTCTGCTGATGTTCAACCCGAACCTCGCCCGCGCCCGGAAGGAACTCGGTTTTCTCTATGCGCGGCTTGGCTCCTATGGGGTCTCGGCCCAGCATTTGCGCAAAGCGCTTGCCGAAGGGGGGCTCGATCCGGTTCAGGCCGCTCAGATCGAAGCGCAATTGCCGGACATCGAAAAGCGCACTGAGGCCAGCAGGCTCTACGTGCGGATACACGCCGGTCTGCGTGCGCAAACCAACGCGAATTTCTTCCCCACCAATAATCTGCTTCAGGCGGGGGGCGTCGGCGTCGCGTCGAACGCCTCGCGACAGGGGGACGTCAACGCCTTCCAACTGGTGCAGGCCGCCCACGACCTCGATTTTCAGAACGCCCGAGGCGACCAGTTTGAAACGCGGGTGACCGGCTACGCCACCGAGCAGTTTCGTCTACCTCAATACAGCGTCGTCCTGTTCGCCGGGACCGTGGGACCCCGTATTCACATCGCGCCAGATCTCCATCCGGGTCTATCGATCAAGCCGTATCTGACGGGCGCGACGACGATGCTCGGTTCGACCAACTATGTTAACGCCGGCGGCGGCGGCGTAAGTTTCGGCGCGCAGGTCAATCCGGACTTTTGGCTCGAGCCCGGCGCCGAATGGCGCGCGCTCTGGGTCAACCCTCTGCCAAGCGGCTTTAGCTTTCTGCCCACATTGCCGTCGTCAACCATCTCGACATTGGCGACCGGCGACGTTGTCACCGGCTATGTGAGCAGCACATACAGGCTGACGGAAATGCTGCGACTCGACGGTCGAGTCGCCTATTCCCGCGCCTGGGCGGGCCTTGCTCAACAGTCCTCCGATCAGGTCGACGTTCAAGCGATGATCCGGTTTGAGCTTGATCCGCCGTTTGAAATCATTCCGCGCAAATGGACCGTGGCGCCTTACGGCCGCTTCACGCACCTTGCCTTTGACGCCGCCAATCCTTTGATCAATCCGTTCATTGCACGACGCGACGCCGCATGGATCGGCGGCCTGATGGTCGACTTGCCGATCACCGCAAATTTCGGCTTCGCCGGCAATGTCGAATATGCGCGCAACGGCTCAAATCTGCCGAACTTCAAAACTGAGAACTTTTCCGTCTCCTTCGGGCCGACGGCGAAGTTCTGACGGAGGCGATCGATGAGAAAGCTCCTCTCGGCCGTAACAATCGCTCTTACGCTCGTCGCGGCGCCGGCATTCGCCGAAAAAGTCGGAAACGTCGGCGCGGTCAATCAATCTGCGCATGGCACGCCGCCCGGCGCCGCGAAGCGCTCGCTTTCGGTCGGCCTTGGCGTTCAGAAACGCGAACGCATCGAGACGAGTCCGCAGGGCAGCGCGCAAATCGTCTTCAACGATACGTCGACGATGACGGTCGGGCGCAACAGCGCGGTCACCGTCGACGATTTCGTCTATTCCGGCGGCCGCGGCCAGCAGGGCGTGTCGCTGGCGAAAGGCGTCATGCGCTTCGTCGGCGGCGGCGTCAGTCATGAAGGCGGGACGCGGCTGCGGACGCCCACGGCCTCGATCGGCGTGCGCGGCGGAACCGCAATGGTGCAAGTAACTTCAGCCGGCACGCTCGTCGTGCATCAATATGGCGTCACCCAGGTTGGGGGACAGACTCTCACGCAAGCCGGATACGGCGTGTTTGTTTCAAACAACGGACAAGTATCGGAGCCTTTCCTCGTTCCGCCGGAGACGATCGCCCAAATGATCGCGGCTCTGGAGAGCGGGAAAAAGCAGCATGGCGGCGTCAAGCAGACGCCGACGAGCGAAGAAGCGAATCTCATGCTCGGCGGAGCGCCTCCCCAGAATGTCGTGAGTTCGCCGGGCCTCGACGCTCTCGGCCCGATGTGGGCCGGCAATGCGATCGTGCAGAGCCAAACCAACGTGCAAAATCAGCCTGCCACAACTCCGGCGCCGGTGGTGCAGCAAGAAAGCACGAGCGGCGACGACTCCGGCGGCGGTGGCGGCTATTGCAGCGGCGGCGGCCACAGCTATGGCTGGTAGCGGCGAGATTTCCGGGCAAGTTGCCTTTGATTGATCGGGCGATTAGTGCTGCCTCGCGCCAGACCCGCAGAGTGAGCGGCGGCGGCGTGAACGCCATGCGAGGTGCAGATGTTGAAGCGGCGTCGCGCCTATCTTCTCGCGCTTGTCGCCGCTGCGGCTCTCATTCTCCCCTGGGGCGTCATTCAGCCCCGAGCGCTTCACGACCTACGCAACTTCGTCTTCGACACGTTTCAGCGCCTCGCGCCCCGCGCCTATGATCCCGACGCGCCGACGCGCGTCGTCGGCGTCGATGAGAAAAGCCTGAAGGCTTACGGGCAATGGCCTTGGCCGCGCGCGCGACTGGCCGAACTCGTCGACAAACTGCGCGAATTGGGCGCGGCGTCCATCGCCTTCGACTTTATTTTCGCGGAGGCCGATCGCGCCGGAGCCTCCCAGCTCGTCGATGCGATTCCCGACGCGCGCGCCCGCGCCGAGGTGGCGAGGCTCGTCGCCAAAACGCCGAGCGGCGATCAGATTTTCGCTCAGGCGTTGTCGCAGGCGCCAGCGACGCTCGGCGTGACGCTGACGGACTCGGTTGTCGCGCCGCTGCCGGCGAAGTCGGGAATAGTTATTGCAGGCGACGATCCGGCGCCCTTCCTTGTCGCTTTCGCCGGCGCGGTCGGCCCCGAGCGGCGCCTCGCTGACGCTGCGCAGGGGCTTGGGGCCACGAATTGGCTGCCTGATCGCGATCAGATCGTTCGCCGAGTGCCGCTCGTGACGCGCGCCGGCGACGTTCTCGTGCCGTCGCTGGCGCTTGAGGCTTTACGCATCGCGCAGGGCGAACAGGCGATCGTCATCCGCTCCTCGAACGCCAGCGGCCAAACGGCGTTCGGCAAGCAGACGGGCGTGAACGCGATTAAAGTCGGCGCCTTCGAAATTGAAACCGGACCCAATGCGGAGGTTCGACCACGCTATTCGCATAGCGCCGCGGCGCGAGACATCTCCGCGAAGGATGTGCTCGAAGGTCGCGTGGGACGCGACGAAATCGAGGGACGCATCATCTTCGTCGGTGCGCTGGCGACGGGGCTTGGCGACGTCCGCGCGACGCCTCTGGAGCCGGTCGTCCCTGGCGTCGACGTGCATGCGCAGATCGTCGAGTCGATCGCCTCGGGCGCGCTGCTCGCGCGACCGGACTGGGCGCCGGGACTTGAGTTCGTCGTCGCCACGATCGCTTTCCTATTGATTATGGGCCTGCTCTACGTCGCGCCGCCGCTTGCTTCGGCGGCCGTCGCGCCGCTCGCCGTCATTGGCCTCTTCGCCGGAGCTTTCTATCTGTTCGATCGCCGCGGCGTGCTGCTCGATCCAGCCTATCCAAGCCTCGCCATCATCGGCGGCTATCTCTTCGGCGCGGTGACGCTCTGGCGCGCTGAAACGTCAGCGCGCCGCCATGTGCGGCAGGCTTTTGGCAAATTCGTCGCGCCCGCCGTCGTCGATCGACTCGCCGAACATCCGGAGCGCCTGGTGCTCGGCGGCGAGACGCGCGAATTGACGGTGCTGTTTTCCGATCTGCGCAATTTTTCGCACATTTCCGAAGGCATGAGCGCGCGCGAACTCACGCAGTTCATGAACGACTACCTGACGCCGATGACCGACGCCATTCTCGAACAGGAGGGCACTGTCGACAAATATATGGGCGACGCAGTGCTCGCCTTCTGGAACGCGCCGCTCGACATCGACGACCATCCGCGCAAGGCCGTTCGGGCTGCCCTGATGATGCGCGCGGCGCTCATGGATCTCAACAGGCGCCGCGCCGAAGCCGCTGCGGCAGCCGGCCATGACGCGCAGCCGGCGGCCATGGGCCTTGGACTTCATCTCGGGCCTTGCAGCGTCGGCAATATGGGATCAGTCCGCCGCTTCGACTATTCGATTCTCGGCGACACGGTGAACCTCGCGTCGCGGCTCGAGGGGGCAAGCAAGGCCTTTCAGACGGATATTGTGGCGTCCAGCGCCGTGCGGGACGCGGCGCCCGATTTCGCCTGGATCGATCTTGGGCGCGTCCGCGTTCTTGGCAAAAGCGAGGCGACTCAAGTTTTTGCGTTGGCCGGCGACGGCGGCGCGGCGGGTTCCGATTCGTATGTGCGCTGGCGCAAGGCGCACGACCTCATGCGCGAGGACTATGAATCGGGCCGATTCGAGGTCGCCGCCGAGCGCGCTTCGACATTGGCCCGGTCGGTTCCCGACCCCTGGCCCGCGCTCTATGTCGCTTTGGAGGAACGATATCTGACGCTGGCGCGGGAAGGTTTGCAGGATAACTGGTCTTCGGTATGGAATCTTTCGAGCAAGTGACGTCTTCGTCTGAGCGCGACTGCTGTCCTGCCGCAATTCGCCCGCCTTATAGAATTCTCTCAGGATCGCTACTCGCGCATGATCTCAAATCCGATACAGACTTATTGGGGCCTGATCGCATCTCGTCACGACCCCGACGCTTTTGCGGTCCTCGACGCAGCCTATCGAGAATCGCAGCGCGGATACCATGATTGGAGCCATATCGGCGATCTGCTGGCGAAGCTCGATTACTTTAAGGCGCTCGCCATACGGCCAGACCTGATCGCCGCGGCAATCTTCTGGCACGATGTTGTCTATGTGACCCGCGACAGCGAAGGTCTGCTTCGCCCAGACGCCGAAAACGTCCGCGCCAGCGCAGCGCTCTTTGAGAGTCACGCAAAATTCAACGAAACGGATGCGGCGGCCATCCATGATTTGATCATGGCGACCGCCGATCATCTCGATGCGCGCGCGACGATCGAACGCTATCCGGGTTTTGCGAACGATCTCGATCTATTTCTCGATCTCGATCTTTCTTCGCTCGGCGCGCCGTGGCCCGCATTCGAGCAAAATCTGGAGCGGCTTCGTTTCGAATACGCCTGGGTGCCCGAGCCGCTTTTTTGCCTCGGACGACTGCAGATGATCGACACTTTCGCCGCGCGCGGAGATGCGCTCTACAGACGAGACGAGACCCGAAAGCTTTGGAACAAGCGCGCACATGAAAACCTTGCGCGCGCGCAGGAAGAATTGCGCCGGGAAGTCGCGCGGCTCGCCTCGTCGGCCTAGCTACAAAGTGAGCGCCTCGCGCACCTTCGCCGAATAGCCGTAGAGATCGTCGTAGAGCCTCAGTCCGCCAGCGGCGTCGACGACGGCGGTGAAATATTCGACGTGCACCGGAATAGGTTTGGCGAGATTGAGGCGGCGCTCCTTTTCGCCGATCATGGCCTTCAGCCGCTTTTCGTCGTAATCCGGGCGTCCGAGCACTTCTTCCGCAAGCTTGAACGGATCTTGGACGCGCACGCAGCCGTGGCTGAACGCCCGCTTGGCGCGAGCGAAGAGTTTCTTCTGCGGCGTATCGTGCATGTAGATCAGAAGATCGTTGGGGAACACGAATTTCACCCGACCGAGCGCATTCTTCTCGCCGGGCGGCTGCTGAACGAACGCCTGGCCATGGCGGTAGGTCACCTTATATCCGCGCGCGCGGAGCTTGGAGAGCTTGCCGCCGGTTTTAGGCGCCAGCTCTTTCTCGATGATCGACTCGGGAACGTTCCAGGTCGGATTGATGATGATGTATTGCATCACGTCCGAGAAAACGGGCGTCGGCGTCGTGGTCTTCCCAACGATAACGCGCGCACGCTGCACAAGTTGATTGTCGCGCGTGAATGTCATCTCAAATTGTGGGATGTTCACTTCGAGGCGCGTCGCGCCCATTTCGCGCGGCTCCCAGCGCCACCGCTCCATATTGGCGATGATCTCCGCTTCGACGCGCTTCGCCTTTGCTTGGGAAAGCGACGCGAAATTGGTGATTGGCTGCGCATCGGATGCGCGCGCCGCGCTCGCCTCGCGCTTTGGATGGACGCGCGCGGCGCGTAACTCGGCGAGCGTCTCGCGCAAGGCGGCATAGGCCGGCTGCGGTGGATTGAATGCGGCAAGTCGCGCGCCGGCTTCATCTTCAGCGCCAGCGACGGCGTCGAGCGCTTGGGCCGGTTTTGCGACTTTCGGGCGCTCCTCGATCTCGGAGGAGATCGCTGCGGGATCGACCCTGGAGCCGCTTGCCTGCGCCGCATAGTCGGCGACCGCCTCGGATAGGGCGAGTTCCGCCGAGGCGCTCCAATCCGACGCTTCGGCGGGCGCCTTGACGTTCAAACCGTCGCGGCCGGCGTCGTGAACGGTTTGTACCGCGCTTTTCGCCGATGGGGAGAAACCATTCGCCGCGCGCCAAAGCGGCGCATAATGGCGCTTCTTATAATAAGCGGCGATTTCCGATCGCCGGGCGCGCCGGTCGGGCTGCGCCTCGTCATTCGACCAATTGCGCAGCGCGTCAGTGATAGCTTGGCGCGCTTCGCTTTCTGTCGGCGCGTTCGCTGTCGGTGCGTTTGTTGTCGGCTCGCCTTCTGTCGGCGCGTTCGCGGTCGGCTCATGCGTGGTTGGCGTCTCGGCTGCCGGCGCATCTGCCGGCGGCCAGTCCTCCTTCTCTTGCATCAGCGTCGGCGGCGCTTTGCGCTCGATGTCCGTGGCGGCGGGCGCATCGCTCGGCGCGCTCGACATTTGCGCCATTCCCGGGCCAGCGAGCAGGACGGCTAGAATGGCGAGCGGGGCGACCTGGCTGCGGAGCGATACGCGAAACATGACTCAACACTCCTTGACCTCTTACAGCGCCTTTCGGCAGACGAAGCGGATGGTCTGTCCGCGCACGCCATAGCCCTCGTCGATCTCGACCGTGACGCCGTGACAGTTCTGCGTTGGATCTGACTGGGCGACGCTCGTCTGTTCCTGCCAGTCGATCGGAAGGATGAAGGGCTTGACCGGCGAAGCGTCGGCGACGACGCGAGCAGCCTGGCTTTCCGGCGTCTTGACGAGCAGCGCTTTGGCGGCAGCGAAGCTGACATTGGCGGCGAGGATCGCGAAGGCGATCTTCATGGCCAGGGCGATGCGCACTGGTCGCGAAGCTAAGCCGGATTTAGTCGTGCCGTTCATCATGTTGTTCATGGCGACTTCCCGTCGAGCTGATCTGGCGCTGGGCCCCTCCCGCTCCTTTGAGCGGATGATTGACCCTAGAGCGCCCTCGAGAGGGTCGCGGTGCGCTGGCGCACAGGGCGCCAGATGCAAGAACTCCCGGCTCTTGCGAGCCGGGAGCCCAATCTCGTTAGACGTCGAAGCCGCCGTCGCCGCCGCTGTCGAAGCCGCCGCCATCGTCGTAGCCCTGATCGTAGTCAGCGTCCTGCGCGCCGGAGCGGTCGTCATAGCCAGCGTCATAGCCGGCGTCGGTCGCGCCGGACTGGTCGCCGTAGTAGTTGTTGACGATTGTGTCGCCGCCGGTCGGCGTGAAGCCGGAGCCGATGCCGAGATTCGCCATCCCGCCATAGCCCGCGCCATGCGTGAACAGGTTGCGGATACCGTCAGCGAGCAGCACGCCGCCCGCGACGCCCGCCGCTGTGCCGAGCGCGCCCCTTAAGAAGCCGCCGCTATCAGATGTAGGCGGCTGCTGTTGTCCCCAGCCCTGCGGCGCATAACCGCCGGCGACGGGATTCATGCCCGGCTGCGGGCCCCAAGGACTGTTGGGGCGGGCCTGCTGCGGGGCAGGACGCTGCGGCGCCGGACGGGCGCCGCCGCCGAACAGGCCGCCGAGGAAGCTGCCGGCGGGTTTCGACTCAAGCTCCTGCACGCGCGCTTCGAGCTCCTCGATTCGCGCATTGGCGCCTTGCAGCGCCTGATCCTGAACGATCACGGTCTGCGCCAAAAGATAAGGCGCAGCCGGCTGGGCTTTGACCTGTTCATTGATGAAAGCTTCCGCCTCCTGGTCGCGCGGCGTCGACGCGGCGCTCTGGGTGCGCTCGAACAGACCAGCGATAAGTTGGCGCTCTTCCGGTGACATAGAGTTTCTCCATTGTCGCCCCCTCGTGGGCGCGGCGCAGAAGATATGGCCCCGCCGCAAAACGCCGCCAAGTCCCAAGCGCAAGCGCGGCCGATTAAACTTTCGAAATCTGGCGGTAAGGTGGGACGCGCCGAAATCTTCCGCCGCCTTGCAACGAGGGGCATGAAGGCGGTCCGGGCCGGCCCTCGTCCTTCGAGACGCACGCTGCGCGCGCTCCTCAGGATGAGGGACCTTGGCTACGGGGGATGGCAAGGCTTGGTGTGTCGCGAGTATCGCTGCCAGCAAAAGCAGTCCTCATCCTGAGGAGCCGCCGAAGGCGGCGTCTCGAAGGACGAGGACTGCGATGCGTGGATGGCCGGGACAAGCCCGGCCATGACGGAACGGGAATCAATCAGGCGATAAAAGAAAGCGTTGCGTAATTCTTGCAACGTCATGCCCGCGCTTGTCGCGGGTATCCACGCGACGCAATTGCGCACGCCTTGTAGTATCGGCGCAATGTCTCGGCGTGGATGGCCGGGACATAGGCGAGCGAAGCGACGCCGTCTTTGACGGCTTTGCCCGGCCATGACGCGGAACTTCAGAAGACGCCAAGCGCGTCCTTACCGAAAGATCAGCACGCCCGCTCACGCCGCCGTAAATTTCTCGCTGAAGATGCGATCGTGCTGGACGCCGGATGAACGCGCAGTTTCCTCGGTTGCGGCGATGAGCGCAGGAGGGCCGCAGACATAAATGTCCGGCGTCTCGGTCGCTATCGGCAGCTCCTGCGCAAGCGCTTCGGCGGGCGTGCCGACGAATTCGCGCCATTCCTTTTCCGGCTTCCATACGCAGAGCGTCACGACGAGCTGCGGCAATGACGATTTCAGCGCGTCGATCGCGTCGATCGCGAAAAGCTCGTCGACTTTATTGACGCCGAAAAACAGTCGGCAGGGGCGCTGATCGGCGAATTCAGCCATTTGCCGCAGCATGGAGAGCGCCGGCGCGAGGCCGGTGCCGCCAACGACAAACCAGCGCGGCGCCGCGCTCGACTCATCGGCGGTGAACTGGCCCTGCGGGCCGCGAATAAGCAGCGTGTCGCCGACGGCGGCGCGCTCCTTGAGATAATTCGAAAAGGCGCCGTTCGGCTGAAGGCGGATAAACAGCTCGAGCGTTCCGTCCCAGTTCGGCGCGTTGGCGAGCGAATAGGAGCGCTTCGCTGAGCCGTCGGGAAGCGTGACTTCGACAAATTGCCCGGCGGTGAACTGCGCCGCGCGTCCGAAAATCGGATCGTCCTCATATTGAAGCTGCAGACGCACCGCTCCAGAGCCCGCCGGTTCAAGCGCGACGAGCGTCGCGCGACGCTCTGGAATTGGCGCGAAGCCGACCGCCGCTTCGTCGAAAGGCGCGCGCAACGCGAGATCGCTCCTCGGCTGCGACCGGCACAGCAATATGTCGCCCGCCATGCGCTCTTCCTCGCTTAGCGCCGAACTGCTGTAGGACATCAGTTCGACCTCTCCCCTTGCGCGAGCGACGCGGCACGCGCCGCAGCCGCCCTCCCGGCAGGAGGAGGGGAGATAAATGCTCGCGCGTTCGGCGGCGTCCAGTAGCGTGTCGGATGGTTCGGCGTCGAAGGCGATCGTCGCGCCGTCGCGCGTGAGAAGGCTGACCTTATACATGGCGGATTCCGGCGAGAGGCGGACGCCCGAGATCGGGCGTCCGTTGCATGAGCGTTAGGCCGCGCGGGCGAGCGAGGCTTCGATGTCGGCCTTGGCGTCGCCGACAGGCTGGACGCCGAATTTCTCGACCAGCACGTCAACGAGCGCGGGCGTGAGAAAGGCCGGCAGCGTCGGGCCAAGGCGCACATTGCGCACGCCGAGCGCGAGCAGTGTGAGTAGAACGGCCGCCGCCTTCTGCTCGAACCATGAAACGATGAGCGACAGCGGCAATTCGTTGACGCCGACGCCGAAGGCCTCAGCGAGTTTCGTCGCGACAACGAGCGCCGAATAGGCGTCGTTGCACTGGCCCATGTCGAGAAGACGCGGCAGTCCGCCGATCGTCCCGAAGTCATGCTTGTTAAAGCGATATTTGCCGCAGCCGAGCGTGAGGATCACCGTATCCTTTGGCGCTTCGTCGGCGAAGTCGGTGTAATAGTTTCGGCCAGGCGCGGCGCCGTCGCAGCCGCCGACGAGGAAGAAGTGGCGGATGGCGCCGCTCTTCACCGCGTCGATCACCTTATCGGCGACGCCAAGCACAGTGTCGCGCCCGAAGCCGATGGTGATTGTTTGCTCCGGCGCGTCCTCAGTAAAGCCGGGCAGGGCCTGCGCCGCCTGCGCGACGATCGCGAAATTCTCATCGGCGATGTGGCGAATGCCCGCCCAACCGACCGGCCCAGCGGTAAAGATGCGTCCGCGGTAGCGCGGCTGCGGCTCGATGAGGCAATTGGAGGTCATGACGATCGGGCCCGGGAATTCGGCGAATTCCTTCTGCTGATCCTGCCAGGCGCCGCCGTAATTGCCGACGAGATGCGGATAGGCTTTGAGTTTCGGATAGGAATGCGCCGGCAGCAGTTCGCCATGCGTATAGACGTTGACGCCCTTGTCCTTCGTCGCTTCGAGGATGGCGTGCAGATCCTTGAGATCATGGCCGGAGACGAGGATCGCCTTGCCCTTGACCGGCGTCACGCGCACATTCGTCGGCGTCGGCGCGCCGAAGGCGCCGGTGTTCGCCGCATCGAGCGCCTCCATGGCGAGGAAATTGGCGCGGCCAAGCGACATCGCCTCGTCGAGCAGCGTCGTGACGTCGCGTTCTTCGCGCGCCAGCATATCGAGCGCATGTTCGACCGCCTCATAGATGGCGTCGCGCTCTTGTCCGAGCACGCGCGCATGATGCGAATAGGCGCAGACGCCTTTGAGACCGTAGAGGATGAGAGAACGCAATCCGACGACATCCTCGCCGAGGATCGTCGCGTCTTTGCGCACGGCGGCTTCCGACGCCTGAGCGAGAAGTCCGGCCATATTGTCGGCGGGTATGAAAGCGGCGGGTCCAGAGAGAGTCTCGGGCGTCTTGCCGGCGGCGCGCGCGGCGTCTTCATAAAGCGCTCTGGCGCGATCACGGATTTGCGAGGCCTGCTGAATCAGCTCGACGAATTTCGCCGCGTTGAAATTGACGTTGGTGAGGGTCGTGAAGAAGGAGAAGAGAATGAAGCGGTCAGCTTCGATGTCCATCGCGCCCAATTGGCGCGCGCGATGCAGATATTGGCCGACGCCCTCACAGACATAGAGCAGAATGTCCTGCAGATCGGCGGTCGCCGCGTCCTTGCCGCACATGCCCTTGGCGCCGGCGCAGCCCGCGCCCTCGTCCGACCGGTAGGTCTGCTCGCATTGATAACAGAACATGTCGCTCCCTCCTGGCTTCCTAATTCAGTATTCAGAATGCTTATTAAAAAGGACGGAAGTCAAGCCGTGAGGCGCGATGTTTCGCGGCGATTGTTCAGGCGGAGAGATCGGCGAGGGGAAAGGCGGCGGTTTTTTCGAGGCAGTCGTTCAGGGTGTAGCGGTCGAGCTCCCGCAAAAATCCCTGTTCGGCGCGCGCTAGCATGCCCTTCAGTCGGCAGCGCGGCAAAAGCGCGCAATTGCTGCCTTGCGGGCTGAAACATTCGACCAGCGGCTGATCGTCAAGCGTGCGGACCACCTGGCCGATTCGGATGTCGCGCGGATCGCGCGCCAGTCGAACGCCGCCTTGCGCGCCTCGGATGCCTTCGACATATCCGGCCCCGGCGAGCTCCTGGAGCACTTTCGCCATATGGTGGCGCGAAACGCCGAAATGGTCGGCGATCGCCGCCGCGCTCATCACCTCGGGATTGCGGTCAGCGAGGAGAATGAGCGCGCGCAGGCCAAAGTCGGTGAAGGTCGTGAGGCGCATGGAGTCAATCTAACACGGTATTACAAATTCTGAAATACGTTCAGCCGTCATGGCCGGGCTTGTCCTAGCCATGGTGGGGATTCTTGACGTCAACTCGGGCTGGCCCCTCGCCCTTCGAGACGCGTGCTACGCACGCTCCTCAGGATAAGGGGCCTATGGTGGCGTAACTTCCATGAATCCTTAACTAGTACTGTGGCCTCGCGCTCTTAGCAGTCCTCATCCTGAGGAGCCGCTGAAAGCGGCGTCTCGAAGGACGAGGACTGCGACACAAAATAGCGATTTGGTTCATGCGGCGGGCGCTCGCGCTTTGCCGCGCCGCTTTACTCTCCACCCAGCGCCATATCGTCGCGGTGGATGATTTCGTCGGGACCTTTGAAGCCGAGGAGAGCCTCAATATCCTTCGTCGAGCGCCCGACGATCTTCGCCGCGTCCGACGCGTCATAGGTCACGAGTCCGCGCCCGATCTCGCCGCCCTTGGCGTTGCGGATCAAAATGCAGTCGCCGCGCGCGAAGCCGCCCTCGATCCGCGTCACGCCCGCAGGTAACAAGCTTCTGCCTGAGCGCAGCGCTTTCGCTGCGCCGTCGTCGATATGCACGGCGCCCTTGGGCTCCAGAGAGCCCGCGATCCATTTCTTGCGCGCCGTCACCGGATTGGACGGCGTCAGAAACCAGGTGCAGCGTCCGCCAGCGGCGATGCGCGCGATCGGCGCCTCTTCGCGGCCGTCGGCGATCACCATATGCGCGCCGCCGGTCGTGGCGATCTTCGCCGCCTCGATCTTGGTGCGCATGCCGCCGCGCGAATATTGCGAGGCGGCGCCGCCGGCCATGGCTTCGATCTCGGCGGTGACGCGCGGCACGACGGCGATGTGCTTCGCGTCCGGGTTTGAATCGGGCGGGGCGCTGTAAAGTCCGTCGACGTCGGAAAGCAGGATCAACAGATCGGCGCTCGCCATTGTGGCGACGCGCGCGGCGAGGCGGTCATTGTCGCCATAGCGGATTTCCGCCGTCGCCACCGTGTCGTTCTCATTGATCACCGGCACGGCGCGCAGCGATAAAAGCCGCGTCAGACATTCGCGCGCATAGAGGTAGCGGCGCCGCTCCTCAGTGTCGCCGAGCGTCACCAGCACCTGGCCGGCGACAAGGCCGCGATCATGCAGCGTCTCCGCCCACAGCCTAGCGAGCGCAATCTGGCCGACGGCGGCCGCCGCTTGGCTGTCTTCGAGTTTCAGCGCGCCGCGCGAAAAGCCGAGCACGCTTCGACCCAGCGCCACGGCGCCGGAGGATACGACCAGCACGTCGGCGCCGGCGCGATGCAGTTCGGCGACGTCGTCGGCGAGTCGCTTCAGCCAGGCGCGCTTCGCCGACGCTTTGTTGGGGTCGACGATGAGCGAGGAGCCGACCTTGACGACGATGCGCTTGAAGTCGGCGAGGGCGGGGGCGCGCTTGGTCATGCGGGCGGGAGCGAAAGTATCCAGGTTAGGGCGTGGCGAGCGCGACAAGAGAAGAGCGCTTGAGTTAGCCCAGCCCGCGAATGACCGCAAATTTACGCTTAGGACGCGCCGTTCTGCCAGCGGCGGATGAAATCGAAGGGATGGACAAAGTTGATCACGTTCAGAGTGAAATTGTCACGAATGATCAGCGCCAGGCCGATCTCAAGAAGGATAGATATTGCGATGACGGCCACGACCGGAAGCCGCCACGCGAGCAGGAAGCCCAACATCATCGCTAGAGTGTCCATAAGCGAATTTGCGATGCTGTCGCCCTTATAGTCCTTTGCCGGCGGCTGCTTGCGATAATGGCGAATGGCGAAGGGCGTGTTCTCGAGGATTTCCCATCCGACTTCGACCGCCAGCGCGATCAGGAAGCGGTGCGGGACCGACAGTTCCGGCATTGCAAACCAGACGAGGAAATAGAACAGCACGCCGTGGACGATATGCGTGAAGCTATACCAATCCGTGAGCTGCTGAGAGAGGCCGGGAGAGGAGACATCGTCCTCCCAGAGCTTGAATTCGCCGCGAGCGCCAAGTAGCTGCCGGCCAAGCGCCAACAAGGCGGCCGCCTGAAAGGCGAGCGCGGCGATCGCCACCACAACGACGTCGTGCGCCGTGATCGCGCCCACCAAATCCGACAGGCGCATCAATCGCCGAGTCCGGCGACCTCGGCGTCTTTATCCTCCTCTATGCCGGCGGCAGCCGAGAATTCTTCCAGCTCTTCGCTCCAGCACTCAAATTGCCGGCGGCCATAGTCGACAAAGGCTTCGGCGAGATCATTCGGCGACCTCGCCGTCCAAATATCTTGCGCGAATTGCAGCGCCGACCGCGTGTTGATCAGCCCGAAATCCAATAGTCTCGCTGCATAATCCTGATAGGTCTTCATTGAAGCCGAAACGAGGGAGGCGTCGGTCGCGATCATCGTAACCCCCTGAAGTTGCCGGATATGTATCCTGCCGTGAATAAAAATATAGAGGGAGACGCGGCCGCGCCAGCGCCTCCCTCGGGACTGAAAAGGGCTGCAATATGCAGCCAAGATTGCCTTTGCTCCACTACGAACATGTGACGGAACGCAGCCTCGGCGTTGCGCCTTGAGTTAGGTCAAGTCCATGAAAGAATTGCATAATTTTCGTTTTTGCTCTATCAGTTTTTCCGCCGGTCGCGAGTGAGGGGGCCGACATCGAACGAAATTGTTTGACTCCCGTAGGCGGCGGGTTTGGGAGGCCGTGATGCTTCGAGTTGTGTATTTCAGTAACGCGAGTCTTGAACTGACCTTCCCGGCGATCGAGGCGATTGTCGAGAAGGCCGCAGAGCGAAATCGGCCGCTGCAAATCAGCGGGGCGCTCCACTACAATGGCCTCAACTTTTTGCAAATTCTCGAAGGCCCGGAACAGGCGCTGACGCCTCTCTATTTGCAGATCCGCAAGGATCCGCGCCATTCCGGCGTCGTAAAGCTGGTCCACGAGCGCATTTTGACGCGCAGCTATCCCGACTGGGGCATGAGACTCTTCTGCGGCGCGCCGAAGTGCGTTGGCGCACCCACCGGAATGTCGCCGGGCGATACAGACCTTCCCGCGATGATCGACGCCTTTTTCGGATTTGGCCACGCGACGGCGATCGCCGAGCTTCGGTGAGCGCAATTCTTGCTTAGGTCGATTTGCCGGATTTGGCCGCGTCGCGCCCGTCGGAGCTGCTAATGGTAGGAATCGCTATGAAAATCGGCTCGCCCAAGGGCGACGAGAAGACAGGGGCCGGGGCGCGCCATGGCCGGCTTCTGTCCGGTTATTTAGTCAATCTGCATCGCGGCGCGGCGCCGGTGAGAGAACTGATGCTCGCCGATATCGAGAGGTTTCAGTCGCTCGGGGCGACGGGTTACGCCGACGATCTAAAGCTCGCGCTTAAACGGTTCACGTCCGAATTTATCGAGAGAAAGGATCGGCGCTAGACTTTCGAGCGAAAGCGACTTGCCGCGCATCGCGGCGCCTCGCGGTATATAGAGCCGGATGATGGATTTGCGCCGGGCTCTTGCTTGTACGTCTCTGCTTGCCGCTGCGGCGCTGTTCTCAGGACCGGCGCATTCGGCTTTTGAATGCGGCTCCTTCGACGCAAGCAAGAAGCTTGCGCTTGTGCGGATCGTGTCGAAAGAGCCGAAGGTCAACTTTGTCTCCGGCCCGAGCAAAAAGGCGCCGAACTGTCCTTCGAGCGAACCCGCCTGCATGCTGAAAGCTTTCCTCACGCCGGGCGACGAGGCGCTGATTGAGGCGTCCGATGCGCCTTTCGTCTGCGCTGCCTATGTCTCGGCGCGAGGGGCTGAGACCACCGGACTTTTGCCGCGCGAGGCCATGCAGCCCGTGGCGCCGGAAGCGATCGCGGGCGCGAGATGGGACGGCGAATGGCGGCGCGCCGAGGCGAAGATCGTCCTCAAATCGCGCGGCGATGTCGTGAAAGTTTCCGGCAGCGCGACCTATGGCGCCGAAGACCCCGAGCGGGTCAAACGCGGCGCGGTGAATCTCGGAGAACTCGACGGCGAGGCCAAGCCGCGCGGAAATATGCTCGCGCTGGGTTATGATCCTGATCGCTCGGCGGATCTGCCGACCCCTGACGCGGCGAAGGACAGCTGCGCGGCGCGGCTTTCTCTTTACGGCCGCTATCTCGTCGTCGAAGACAATCTGGGCTGCGGCGGCATGAATGTAAGCTTTTCCGGCGTCTATGTGCGCGGCGCGGGGAAGTAAGCGCGCGTCCGCCGCCTGAGGCGGTCAGTCGATCAAGCGCGCGCGAGTCTTTCGCTCATATTCCGCAAGTGCGGAGCTGATCGCAACGTCATAGTGCTCATGTGAATGGAGAGCTCGCAGGCTCTGCGGAAGCGCGGCGATCTGCTCTTTTGCGTAAGCGCGAAATTGCTGAAGGTCGCAGGATTGCGCCGCGACGCGGCGGCCGGAAAGCATGACGGGTTGCAGCAAGGGAACGCCGGCTAGTGTTTCACTATGCCGGGCGATGACATCCCTGACCGCGACGCCGTCTCGAAACTCTCGAAAAACCTGCTTGCGGCCCGGCAGCGACCGCTTGCCCGGCGAGAGCTTCATCCGTCCTTCGCCGGCGTATTCGGTCAGCTTATAGGCGATGTCGAGGGCAGGGGCGTCGCTTGAGACCGCCATATCCGTTCCGACGCCGAAAATATCGATGGGCGCGCCGCGCGACGTCAGCGCGTCGATCTTCGTTTCATCAAGACCGCCGCTTGCGACGATCTGCACGTGGCTCAAGCCGGCGTCATCAAGAATGCGGCGCGCCTCTCGCGACAGCGCGTCGAGATCGCCCGAGTCGAGACGCACCGCGCCGACCTTGAAATCGGCCCCGCGCTCTTTCGCGAGCGCGACGACTTTCTTGACGCCTTCGATCGTGTCGTAAGTATCGACGAGAAGCGTCGTGTCGGGAAAGACATCGCTGAAAGACCGAAACGCTTCCATCTCCGAGGCGCAGGCTTCAACAAAACTATGCGCCATGGTTCCGGCGACAGGCAGTCCGTAGGCTTGTCCCGCAGCGACATTCGAGGTTGATTCAACGCCGCCGATGTAGAATGCGCGCGCGCCTTTATTGGCCGCATCGATTCCTTGCGCCCGTCTTGCGCCGAAGTCGACGACGCTGCGGCCGCGCGCCGCGGCGACGACGCGCGCAGCTTTTGACGTGAGGATCGTTTGCAAACCGATCTGATTTAGAATGAGCGTTTCGATGAGCTGCGCTTCGGCGATCGGCGCAACGACTTCCATGATCGGCTCGTTTTCGAAGAAGGGCGTACCTTCGCGCATCGCATAAATGTCGCCGGAGAAGCGAAAATTCGCGAGCCAATCGAGGAAAGGCTTTGAGGAAAATTCGAGCGAAGCGAGATAGTCGATCTGCTGTGGCTCAAAACGCAAATTCTCGATCTCGTCGAGAAGATCGTTCAAGCCGGCGGCGATCAGGAAATTGCGTTGCGGCGGCAAATTGCGCACGAAGAGGCTGAAGGTCGCCTGCGCGTCCATGCCCAGTTCGAAATAGGCGCGCAGCATCGTGAATTCATAGAGATCCGCGAAGAGCGCGCTGCTGGACACGGATGCTCCTTTTCAAGTCGCGATTGGTAATGTTGAAAGCGCTTGGGCGTCGGTCGGGACCATAGCCATGGCGTCGAGGCCGGGCAAATCTTCGCCGGCCTACGCTGCAATCGGCCTTTGAATTTCAGCGCTCTTCGATGACGACGCCAGCGTTCCGCATCTTTTCGACGGCGTCTCTTCCGCCTTGCGGCGTAATAGCGCGCGAACCGGATAGGCGCACATGCGTTTCAAATCCTTCCGCAATCGCGTCGAGCGCGGAGTCGCGCACGCAAACGTCGAGCGCCAATCCGACGATCAGCAGACGACGCACGTTGAGATCGCGCAGACGATCCGCCAGTCCCGTCGCGTTGAAAGCGGAAAGCTGGTCGCGCTCCGGCGCCGCTCCTTTGGCGATGATGACCGTGCGCTCGGGCAGGCGCAGATCGGAATGGAACTCAGCGCCCGCGCTTCCCTGAACGCAATGCGCCGGCCACGGGCCGCCAGACTCTCGAAAGCTCGCATGGCCAGGAGGATGCCAGTCGCGCGACGCGAAAACAGGAACGGAGGCGGCGACCGCCTCTTCGATCAGCCCGTTGACCACTGGGAGAATCTTGTCGGCGTCGGCGACTTCCAGCGCGCCGCCAGCGCAGAAGTCGCGCTGCACGTCCAAGACGATGAGCGCGTCGCCAGTCTTCAGCCGCATCGCTTCGCTGGGCATCATGCTGCTCCGGATAACGGGCCTTGATTAAGTCAGAACGATCTCCAGACTTATGCCTTTAGCTCATGGGAACAAGGCAAGCTTTTTTCGCATGATGATGAGAGCGCCCTTAGGCCAGAGAAATTCCTGCAGGACAGGGGGCTTCAACAAGCAGTCCTCTTGCTGAGGAGGCGCCTGAAAGGCGCCGTCTCGAAGCAGGAGGACTGCGATTCCGACAAAGCGCTTCCGGAAGGCGGCCCTCGTCCTTCGAGACGCGCGCTTTGTGCGCTCCTCAGGATGAGGGCCTTAGTACGAGAGCCCGGCGCCGCTCACACATCCAGATTGGCGACGCTGAGCGCATTCTCCTGAATGAATTCGCGCCTGGGCTCCACGACGTCGCCCATCAGCTTGACGAAAATGTCGTCGGCTTCGGCGGCTTCCTTCACTTTCACCTGCAAGAGCGAACGCGCGTCGCGATCGAGAGTCGTCTCCCAGAGCTGTTCGGCGTTCATTTCGCCGAGGCCCTTGTAACGCTGAAGCGTCAGGCCCTTGCGGCCGACGGCGTTCATCGCGTCGTAAAGCGCGAGCGGCCCGGAAAGCGAAGCTTCGTCGCCGCGCCGGATCAGAGTCGCCGGCCCGGCGAAAATTTCGCGCAGGCTTTCGGCGCGTTCATGGAGCTTGCGCGCCTCGCTCGAATTCAAAAGCGATGCGTCGAGCATGACGGCGTGGGTCACGCCGCGCAGCGTGCGCTTGAAGACATATTCGAGACTCTGGCCGCCGTCGCGGACCTCGCCCGACCAGCCGCGCTCGGTCTCTTCCGAAATCGCGTCAAGGCGGCGGGCGACTTCGGTTGCAAAGCGCTTCGCCGCCGCTTCGTCGGTCTGCGGCGTCAGATCGCCTGCCATCGCCGCCTGTTCGACGACGGCGCGGTCATAGCGCGAATGCAGACTCAGCATCACATTGCGGAAGCCGCGCGCGTCTTCGAGAACCTTGCGCAGGTCAGCGCCGGCGCGATCTTCTAAGCCCGTGCGCAGCACGGCGCCGTCGAGCAGGCTTTCGATGAGATAATCTTCAAGCGCGCGTTCGTCTTTCAGATATTGCGTCGACTTGCCGCGCGTCACCTTGTAGAGCGGCGCCTGGGCGATGAAGATATGTCCGCGTTCGATCAGCTCCGGCATCTGCCGATAGAAGAAAGTCAGGATCAGCGTGCGGATATGGGCGCCGTCGACGTCGGCGTCGGTCATGATGATGATCTTGTGATAGCGCAGCTTATCGGCGTTGAACTCGTCACGGCCGACGCCTGTGCCAAGCGCGGTGATCAGCGTGCCGATCTGCTCCGACGACAGCATCTTGTCGAAACGCGCGCGCTCGACATTGAGGATTTTGCCGCGCAGCGGCAGCACCGCCTGGAATTCGCGATTGCGGCCCTGTTTCGCCGTGCCGCCGGCCGAGTCGCCCTCGACGATGAAGAGTTCGGACTTTGCCGGATCGCGCTCCTGACAGTCGGCGAGCTTGCCGGGAAGATTGGCGACGTCGAGCGCGCCCTTGCGGCGCGTCAGTTCGCGCGCCTTGCGCGCCGCCTCGCGCGCCGCCGCCGCCTCGACGACCTTGGAGACGACGTTCTTGGCTTCGGCGGGATGTTCCTCGAGCCATTGGCCGAGCATTTCATTGACGACGTTCTCGACCGCCGGCCGCACTTCCGATGAGACGAGCTTGTCCTTCGTTTGCGAGGAGAATTTCGGGTCCGGCACTTTCACCGACAGAACGCAGGTTAAGCCCTCGCGGCAGTCGTCGCCGGCGAGATCGACCTTCTCGCGTTTGGCGAGGCCGGAAGACTCAGCATAGCCGGTGATCTGGCGGGTCAGCGCGCCGCGGAATCCCGCGAGATGCGTGCCGCCGTCGCGCTGCGGAATGTTGTTGGTGAAGGCCAGCACATTTTCGTGATAGCTGTCGTTCCACCACAGCGCGACTTCGACGCTGATGTGTTCACGCTGGCCATGGATGAGGATCGGCGCCGAGACGAGCGGCGTTTTGGCGCGGTCGAGCCAGCGCACGAAAGCTTCAAGTCCGCCTTCGTAAAAAAGCTCTTCGCGTTTGACTTCGGCGTGGCGCGCGTCGGTGAGAACGATGCGCACGCCGGAATTGAGGAAAGCGAGTTCGCGCAGACGATGCTCGATCGTCGCATAGTCGAACTCGGTCATCGTGAAGGTCGCGGGGGAGGGCAGGAAGGTCACTTCCGTTCCGCGCTTGGCCTTGCCGTTCTCGACTGGCGCGTCGCCGACGACGGCGAGCGGCGCGACCGCATCGCCGTTGGAGAACTCCATGAAATGCTCGCGCCCATCCTGCCAGATGCGCAGCTTCAGCCAGACGGAGAGCGCGTTGACGACGGAGACGCCGACGCCATGCAGGCCGCCGGAGACCTTGTAGGAATTCTGGTCGAATTTACCGCCGGCGTGGAGCTGGGTCATGATGACCTCGGCGGCCGAGACGCCTTCCTCCTTGTGGATGCCGGTCGGAACGCCGCGGCCGTTGTCCGTCACCGTGCAGGAGCCGTCGGCGTTGAGCGTTACGGCGACATTGGTCGCATGGCCGGCGAGCGCCTCGTCGATGGCGTTGTCAACGACCTCATAGACCATGTGATGGAGGCCGGTGCCGTCGTCGGTGTCGCCGATATACATGCCGGGGCGCTTGCGCACGGCGTCGAGGCCGCGCAGCACGCGAATGGAGTCGGCGCCATAGGCGTTGGGATCGCCGGCCGGGATTTCGGCGTCGTCGTTGCTCATAATTTCCGTGGTTTCGAGGGGGCGAAAAATCGCATGATTCGTAGCTAGAACAATATACTGCGAACGGCGGCGCGATGCACGAAAAAAGGCGGCGCCATGCGCCTTTTTCTCCCCTTTTGAATCAATCGGATAGGTCCAAATTCGACGATCCGCCCTTCAGCGGTACCCTTCCTCGGCGAGCACCTGGCGGACCGCGGCTCGCGACTTCATGCGCTGGTAGTGCGCGGCGCAGTTCGGCGGCAGCGTCATGCCCGTCTTGTCGGCCCAGAATTCGACATAGAACAGGGCCGCGTCGGCGATGGAGAAGTCGCCCGCCACATAGTCGCGGCCGGCGAGTTCGGCGTTCACTGTTTGAAAGGCCGCCTCGGCGATGGCGCGCCCTTCGGCGACGATATGCTCCCGCGCATCGCCATAGCGCTCTGGCGTGAAGACGCGGCGAAAACCTTCGCCGTGGATGTGGCCCGTACAGAAAACGAGCATCGCGAACGCTTCTTGCGCCCGTGCGGGGTCGGAGGGCAGAAGCTTCCGCCGCGGGTAGGCCTGCCCGAGCCACGTCGCAATGCTGACGAAATCCGTGAGCGCCGTACCATCGTCGCGCACGAGCGTCGGGATCGTGCCATGGGGATTGATCGCCAGATATTCCGGCTTCAAATGGTCGCCGCGCGGCAGATTGAGCACATAGGCTTCGAAAACAAGGCCGATCTCTTCGAGAAGGATGTGAATGCCGGTCGAACAGGAGCCCGGCGTCATGTAGAATTTCATTGATGCCTCTGGAGGGTTGCGTAGCCGTTGCAACCCCGGCGCCATCGGCGCGGCTGGGAGGGCAATCAGCAGGGACTTTTCTGCCGCGGACGGCAAGCCGCGCGCGCGGGCGCCTTTTCCCGTTCAGGCCGAGCTGGAACGTCCTTCGATCTCTAAGCGGAGGTTATTTGCCCGGGAGTCACGAGCAGGAGCTCGGCGCGACCCCGCAAGGGCTCAAACAGCGCGGGGTCGGCGCCGGTCATCCAGATCTGTCCGCCAAGCGCCTGCAGTTCGTCGTAGAGCGCCTCGCGGCGCTTCACGTCGAAATGCGCCGCGACCTCATCGAGCAGGAGGATCGGCGCCTGACCGGTCATCGCATCGACCAGCCTGGCGTGCGCCAGCGTGAGCCCCATCAGCAGCGCCTTCTGCTCGCCGGTCGAACAGGCGCGCGCCGCTTCATTCTTGGGACCATGCCGCACAGCCAGGTCGCTCGCCTGGGGACCGATCAGCGTGCGTCCGGCGGCGGCGTCGCGGCGGCGCGACTCTGCGAGTTCGCCGCGATACCATTCTTCGACGGCGAGCGCAGGCTCAAGCCCAAGGCGCTGCTCCAGCTCGCCTTCGATCGTCACGTCCGCCCAGGGAAACGACGAAGCGTCGTCGCGGCCTGCAGCGATCAGCGCAGCAAGCCGCGAGACGGTCTCGCGTCTGGCGGCGGCTACCGCAACGCCAAGCGCGGCGATTTCCTGTTCTGCGGCGTCGAGCCAGCGCCGGTCCGAAACGCCTTCTTCGAGAAGCCGGTTTCGATTGCGCAGCGCACGCTCCAGCCTATTGGCCCGCGCGCCGTGCTCGGCGTCGACGCCGAGCGCCAGCCGGTCCAAAAAGCGTCGGCGCTCGCCTGCGGGCCCCGAAAACAGCCCATCCATCGCCGGGGTGAGCCAGAGCACGCGCACGTAATCGGCAAAGGCGCGCGCCGACGTCGCAGGCTCGCGATCGATACGGAAAAGCCGCTCGCCCGACGCTGTCAGCCCGTGACCGAGCTGCGTCGTCGCGCCATCGATCTCGACTTCGATCGAGCCGGCGAAACCGCCGGAACCGCCGCGTCTTGCGCATTCGGCAAGCTCCGCGCGACGCAGGCCGCGGCCGGGCGAGAACAACGACAGGGCTTCGAGCAAATTGGTTTTGCCGGCCCCATTCTCTCCAAAAAGCGCGATCATCGCCGATTCGAACCGGCAATCGAGCGCCGCGTAAGATCGGAAATCACTGAGCGTCAGACGGCGCACGCGCGGCGCGCTCTTGATCGCGACAGCCATTACGGCGCTGTCCCGCCGAAGCGATGCGGCGCGCGCGCGCGGACGATCATTGTGGCCTGGAAACGCGGCGGCCCGGCGAGAGGATGGCGTAGCTGTGGGGTCCGGTGTAGGAGGTCATGACGGCTTCGATCAAGGGTTCGTCCGACCCTTCAACGCTCGACCAATCGACTGTGAAACTCGCGCCCGTTCCGCCGCGAACGTCATCTTGCGCAATGATCACCTGCAGAGAGGCATAGGGCTTCAGATAAAGGGGCTCGGCCAGGTAGCTTTCAATCAATTGCCCCGAGCCGCTGCGATATTCGATCTTGTCGATCGCAAGAATGTTCGTCGCCGAGGCGTTATGAATAGAGAGCGCGCCGGAGAAGTTCAGCCGCGTCACGCCCCCTTGCCCAATGAGAGTGGAATGCAGCGGGATGAACGTGCGCCCGCGCACGGCGAGTTTTTCCGCTGGGGCGGATGTCATCGCGTCGGGGCTGACGATGACAGGCTGAGCCGAAGACGCGGGGCGGGCTGCGCACTCGGTCACGAAGACCGTCAAAATAATAGCGAGCGCAAGAACACGCAGGCAAAGGCTAAGCGGCGTTGCGCGCATCATTTCTTTCCATGTGTGACACAGGCGGGGCGGGCCGGGCGGCGCCGGCGCACACTACCATTGCGCCGCGAAAGGTCTAATCGAACGTTCAGCCCCTTTCAGGGACAACGGCTCTGCGCGACGACGCGTCGCACGCTGCAGGACGGGCGTGGCTTCGCAAAGCCTCTCCCGCGCGACAAAATTCTCGTTTTTTGGACGAGCGAAGCCGTTTGGTCTTGCGGGTAAAATCTGTATTCTCCGCCTGCGGCGACCGGAGTGTTTCAGTGGCGGGCGTGGGTCATGCGCAAAGCCTCGCGGCTAAGCGCGTCTTGCTGATTGTCGGCGGGGGGATCGCCGCATACAAGTCGCTCGATCTCGTTCGGCGTCTGCGGGAACGCGGCGCGCGGGTGCGCGTCGTCATGACCGCAGCCGGCAAGGAATTTGTCACTCCGCTCGCCTTCGTCAGCGTCGCCAATGAGAAAGTCTATGACGATCTCTTCTCCGCGACCGACGAGCAGGAGATGGGGCATATCCAACTCTCGCGCGACGCTGATCTTATCGTCGTCGCGCCCGCGACGGCGCATATACTGGCGCGGGCGGCGCGGGGCCTGTGCGACGATCTCGCGACCACCTTGCTGCTTGCGACCGACAAGCGCGTTCTTTACGCGCCCGCGATGAATGCGCGCATGTGGCTTCATCCCGCGACGCAGCGCAACGTCTCCACGCTGCACGGCGACGGCGCCTGGTTTGTCGGTCCCAATGTCGGCGACATGGCCTGCGGCGAATATGGGCCCGGGCGTATGAGCGAGCCGCTGGAGATTGTCGAAGCGATCGAGACCGCGCTGAAGCAGGATACTCGATTGCCCGCGCCCGAAGGGCTTTTTACGCCGGGCGGCGCGCTCGAAGGGGTGCATGTCGTCGTTACATCAGGTCCTACTCATGAACCGATCGATCCGGTCCGCTACATCGCCAACCGATCGTCGGGGCGGCAGGGACACGCCATCGCGGCGGCGGCGGCGCGCGCCGGCGCGCGCGTGACACTGGTTTCAGGCCCCGTCGCGCTGTCCGATCCGCCCGGCTGCGAGGTCGTACATATAGAGAGCGCGCGAGACATGCTGACGGCCGTGGAGGCGGCGCTTCCCGCGGACATATTGATCGCCGCGGCGGCCGTCGCCGACTGGCGCGCGGAGCCGGCGCGCGACAAAATCAAGAAGGGCGAGTGCGCCGCGCCTTCTCTCGCGCTGATCGAAAATCCCGACATTCTTGCGAGCGTCTCGCATGGACCGAAGCGTCCGCGCCTCGTCGTCGGCTTTGCCGCAGAAACCAACGATCTCATTCGCCATGCGCAGGAAAAGCTCGCGCGGAAGGGCTGCGATCTCATCGTCGCGAATGACGTCAGCGAGGGGACGGGCGTTTTCGGCGGAGCGACCAACGAAGCGCATCTCGTCTCCCGCACGGGAGTCGAAGACTGGCCGCGGCTGCGCAAGGAAGACCTCGCGGAGCGGCTCGTGGCGCGCCTCGCCCAGATGATCGGCGGCGAGGCGACGCCATGAAGGTCGCGATCCGCCGACTGCCGAACGCCGAGGGCCTGCCGTCGCCGGCTTACGCGAGCGAAGGGGCGGCGGGCATCGATCTTTACGCCGCGCTGGCGCCGGGTCAGAAGCTGGTGCTGGAGCCTGGCGCGCGAGACCTTGTTCCAACAGGGCTCTCAATCGCGCTGCCTCGAGGCTATGAGGGGCAGGTTCGACCACGCTCGGGCTTGGCCGTAGAGCGCGGCGTCACCATTCTCAACGCCCCAGGCACCATCGACAGCGACTATCGCGGCGAGATCAAAACGCTTCTCATCAATCTCGGAGCCCAACCCTTTGAGATCGTGCGCGGCATGCGCGTCGCTCAGCTCGTCATTGCGCCGGTGACGCATGTGACGCTTGTCGAAGTCGACGATCTCGACGCAACGTCGCGCGGCGCCGGCGGGTTCGGGTCTACGGGATTGGGTGGAGAGGACGCGCGATGAAGCTCCTGCCCCGCGCCGCGCGCTTCGCGCTCATGGCGACGCTCGACGTAGCGCTTCACGCGCGCGGTCGGCCGGTGTCGTCGAAGCAACTTGCGGCGCGTCATGATCTTCCGCCGCGACGATTGGAGACGATTTTGCAGGCTCTTGTGCGGGCGGGGATTCTTAAGAGCGTTAGAGGGCCTGCAGGAGGCTATGCGCTGGCGCGAGAGAGACGCCGTCTTTCGGTCGGCGAAATCGTTCGCATCGCCTTGCGCGCGGAGGAGGAGGCGCCGGATGTTGCGCCGCCGCTGCTCTCGGCCGTGCTGGAGCCGATCATCAGCGATGCCGAGGAAAGCGCGCTCCGGCGGCTGGACGACGTGACGCTCGACGATCTGCACGCCCGCGCGGTCGCGCTTGGTTTTGGAGAAAGGCCGGACGCGAGCGGCGATTTTGAGATATGAAGCGCGCGAACTGGCGAAGTCGCCGGACTGGAGGCGCGCATGACTTTTGAAACGATTGAAGTGGAGACGCAGGGCCGTGTCGGACTGATCCGCCTCAACCGGCCGGCAGCGCTCAATGCGCTCAATGCGCGGCTGATCGCGGAGCTCGATGACGCGCTTTCGGAATTTGAATCAAATGACGGCGTCGGCTGCGTCGTTTTGACGGGCTCCGAAAGGGCCTTCGCCGCCGGCGCGGACATCAAGGAAATGCGCGACAAGGGCTTCGTCGACGCTTTTCTCGACGATTTCATTGGCCGGTGGGACGTCGTCGCCCTGGCGCGCAAGCCGATCATCGCCGCCGTCTCCGGTTTCGCGCTCGGAGGCGGCTGCGAAATCGCGATGATGTGCGACTTCATTCTCGCAGCCGACACCGCAGTGTTTGGCCAGCCGGAAATCAAGCTTGGCGTGATCCCTGGCGCCGGCGGCACGCAGCGGTTGACCCGCGCCGTTGGCAAGGCCAAGGCGATGGATCTTATCCTGACCGGCCGAATGATGGGCGCCGAGGAGGCTGAGCGCGCCGGTCTCGTCGCGCGGATCGTCCCGGCCGCAGATCTTCTCGCAGAGGCGATGAAAACCGCCGCGACCATCGCGTCCATGTCGCTTCCCGCGGTTCTCATGGCCAAGGAGGCGGTCAACCGCGCTTTCGAGTCGACGCTCGCCGAAGGAATTCGGCACGAGCGGGGGCTCTTCTATTCGCTTTTCGCCACGGATGACCAAAAAGAAGGCATGAGCGCCTTCGTCGAGAAGCGGAAGCCGGCCTTCGCCAATCGCTAGGCGGCCATTGACGCGGGGCCCGCGCCGCGCTTATAAACCCGCCACTTGGCCGCGATTTCGCGGCCCTTTGGTTTTTGGGCGGCGGAATCGCCGTCTTTTTCAAGGACACGCAAAGCATGGCCAATACGAGTTCGGCCAAGAAAGCCGTTCGCAAGATCGCACGCCGCACCTCGATCAATCGGGCGCGTCGCAGCCGCATGCGCACATTCGTGCGCAAGGTCGAAGAGGCGATCGCCTCGGGAGATGCGGCGGTGGCGGCCGACGCGCTGCAAAACGCCGTTCCGATCGTGATGCGCGCCGCGCAGACGGGCGTCATTCATAAGAACACGGCGTCGCGGAAGGTTTCGCGATTGACGGCGCGGGTGAAAGCGCTGGCCGCGCAGGCGTAAAGACGCTTCGCCGCCCCGGCGACGCAACAATCCTCAAGCCCGGCGAGAGCCGGGCTTTTTTTGCGCCTAACGTCGCGGCCAAATCGTCGCATGACGCGCAGATGACACGATAAAAAAAAATTTTTGTAGTGATAATACGTGAACATTCAAAATTCTCCCGATTCAATCCCTTGCAATTAAGCTGTCACGAACGGGAAAATGAGAGGCACTTGACAGTTTTTTTGACCTGCTATGAACGCGGGCGGCTGCTTATCGCGCAGCCCGAATGCACATTTGGCCAGTGGATTTTTAAGGGCCATGAATCATCGGCTTATAGCGAAGCATGACAAAAGCTTTGTGGCGCCATGCGACAAAATCCAAATTAATGTGACAGATTTAATCACAAGCGTCGTTGCGTGTGATGGCGCTCGCGTGTAGCCTTGAATGGTCGAACGAAAGGCGGTCGGCGTCGGTTTTCACAAAGCGCGTAACAGTAAGGGGAACGACCTGCGTTCTCCGGCGCGGATGAGCCGAGGGCGAGACGCATTGCCGCTTTCCAGCCGTTCGATTTGAAAACTCAGTGATCTGTTCGCAAGGGCGTAGCGTAGAGTTCGTTAATTGCGACGCGCGTTAATTCCGGGATCTGTCGATCCCGGACGAGGGAGATTTTGTCATGGCGAAAGGGCGGTTGGCCGGGACAGTCCAGGGAGTGCGCAGCATCAGCGATCGTTTTATTCCGCGATCGTTCGCTGCGCATGGCAGAGTCTGTTTAACGCGGCAGGCCAACGTCAGTAGTTGCGCGCGGCTCGCGATTGGGCCGCCTTCAAGACTTCTCATCTAGCGCCGTCCGCCGCGGCGATTACTCGATACAGCTAGGTTCCTTTCGATCAGCGCCTGCGGCGTTCCTCGCCGAGGGGTTCGCTTTTTGGCGCGCGTTTCGGAAAATAGGTCTGATATGTCTGATCATAGAGAGCAATTGGCAAGTGATGGGGTTTCTCCAGAGGATCGTTCGAAATGGGATCGAGTTCGTCACAGACTGAGGACTGATCTCGGCGACGCCGTTTACAATTCCTGGTTCACGAGATTGGAGCTCGAGCGTATCGATGGCGGCGCCGTGCATCTGACGGTGCCCACCAAATTCCTGAAGAGCTGGGTGCAGTCGCATTATGCGCCGCGCATCAAGGCGCGCGTGGCGGGCGAATTCTCCAAAGTGGAGCGCGTCGTTATCGACGTGCGCTCGCCTGTCCGCAAGCCGCGCGCACGCGAGGACGGCGCGGAGCCATGCGAGTCCAACGGTCACCACTTTGCCGAGCGCGCTGTCGCATCGCTGGCGCCGATCTGCGACGCGACGAGCGAAGCGAACAGGCGGCGCGCCGTTCGCCCGATCGCTTCGCGTCACGACGCCGATGCATTCGTTGGCTCGCCGCTCGATCGCCGCTTATCTTTCTCGACCTTCCTTGTCGGCCCGTCGAACCAGCTCGCCTACGCCGCCGCCTGCCGGGTCGCCGAGTCGCGCCCCGGCGACCTTCCGATGTTCAACCCGCTTTATGCCCACGCGGCGGTCGGCCTCGGCAAAACACACCTCCTGCAGGCGCTGGCGCATGCGTCGAACGACAATCGCCGCAACGCGATCTATCTGACCGCCGAGCGATTCATGAGCGGCTTCGTCTCATCGCTGACCGCTCAGACGTCGCTGGCCTTCAAGGAAAAGTTGCGCGGCATCGACATGCTGATCATCGACGACGTTCAGTTCTTGCAAGGCAAATCGATCCAGCAGGAATTCTGTCACACGCTCAATGCGCTGATCGACGCCGGCCGTCAGGTGGTCGTCGCCGCCGATCGGCCGCCGTCAGAGCTCGACACGCTCGACGAACGCGTATTGTCGCGCTTCAAGGGCGGGCTCTGCGTGGACATCGGGCCTCTCGATGAGGCCTTGCGCGTAAAGATCCTCACCGCGCGAATTTCGTCGGCAAAGGAGTCGCACGCCGATTTCCATGTGCCGCCGGAGGTCATTTCCTATGTCGCGCGCACCATTGTCACGAACGGCCGCGATCTCGAGGGCGCGATCAACCGGCTTCTTGCGCACGCCACGCTGACCGGGGCGCCGCTGACTGTCGAGACCGCGGAAACCGCTATTCGCGACCTCGTTCGCACGCAGGACCCAAAACGCGTCAAGATCGACGACATCCAGAAGCTCGTCGCGAGTCACTACAATATTTCGCGCGCTGACATTCTGTCGTCCCGGCGCACCGCCAATGTGGTGCGTCCGAGACAAATCGCGATGTATCTGTCGAAAGTGCTGACGCTGCGCTCGCTGCCCGAGATCGGCCGCCGCTTCGGCGGTCGTGACCACACCACGGTGCTGCACGCGGTGCGCAAGATCGAAGAACTCGCCGGCAAGGACAAGGGACTCGCAGAAGTCATCGAGTTGCTGAAGCGGATATTGAGCGAGCAGTAGATTTTGAAGGGCGCGCCGCTTCGATCGGCGCGCCCCGTACTCATCGCCCGGTTTTCACCGTCGTCCACATTCGGGTGATAAGTTTCTGAGTCGCCTGGTCGGGCGCGGCAACAGTGAACAGGCGCCGCATCGTCAGATCGCTCGGATATACCGACGGATCGTTCGCCACGGCCTTGTCGATCAGCGGCCGCGACGGCGCGACGCCATTGGCGAAATTGGTGGCGATCGAATTGCGCGCGGCGATGTCCGGACGCAGCAGATAATCGATGAATAGATAGGCCTCGTTGAGGTGCCGCGCGTCCTGCGGAATCGCGAGATTGTCGAGCGAGAGGAGCGAACCTTCGTTCGGTATCACATAGGCAAGATCGGCGTCGGTTCCGGCCTCGCGGGCGCGGTTGCGCGCTTGCAGACTGTCGCCTGACCAGCCGATGGCGAGGCAGATGTCGCCGTTCGCCAGGGCGTTGATATATTCGGAGGAGTGAAACTTCTTCACATAGCGGCGCAACCCTCCCAGGAGGTCGGCGGCGCGCTTGAGATCTTTCGGATTTTTCGAATTTGGATCGAGCTTCAGATAGTTGAGCGCAATGGCGAACATGTCCTCGGGACTGTCGAGCATGTAGACGCCGCAGTCAGCGAGCTTCTTTAAGGATTCCGGCCGAAGGACCTGCTCCCAGCTCGTTATCGGCTTGCCGAGCCGCTCCTGGATTTTGGCGACATCATAGGCGACGCCGGTCGTGTACCACATGTAGTTGATGGCGTAACGGTTCCCCGGATCGAAACGCGCGAGTCTGCTGTCGATCTCGGGCCATATGTTGCGGGCGTTGACGAGCTTGCTTCTGTCGATCGGCTGCAACACGCCCGCCGCAATTTCGCGCTGCAGGAACGTCGCCGAAGGCACGACGACGTCATAACCCGTGTCGCCGGCGAGAAGCCGCGCTTCGAGCATTTCGTTCGAATCATAGGTGTCGTAAATGACTTTGATCCCCGTCTCTCGGGTAAAGTCCTCGAGCACGCTTGGATCGATGTAATCGCTCCAGTTGAAAATATTGACGACGCGCTCGGCGCCCAGAACAGGCGTCGCTGCGGCGATAAGCGCGAGGAAGCAAGCGAGGAGAAACCGTTTCATACGACAATCCATGTGGCGGCCAGCCGGGCGAATCTATCATGGTTGCGCGCGCTTTGGCGACGCGCCAAGCTGAGCTGATGAATTCGCGCAGGACATAAATATGACCGCTTTTCCCACGGAAGGCGCGGCGGCGCTCCAGGGGCGCGTCGACGCCACGAGACGCGTGGCGCGCGGCGCCCGGCGCTATCTGCGGGCCTGCGGCTTCTCCGTCGTTTGCGAAGCGCCTTTGCCGAATGGGCGGCGCGCTGATCTCATCGGACTCGCGCCCGACGGCGTCTTACGTATCGTCGAGGTCAAGTCGAGCGCCGCCGATTATCGCGCCGATCTCAAATGGCCGCAGTATCGCGGCTTTTGCGATCGGTTCTATTTCGCGATTCCCTCGTCGCTCGATCCGGCGATCTTTCCGGAAGACGCGGGTCTGATCGTCGCCGACGCGCATGGCGCCCTGCTCATGCGGGAAGCTCCAGCGTTTCCGCTCGCTCCAGCGCGACGACGTTCGATGCTGTTACGCTTTGCGACGATGGCGGCGGACCGCTACTGCATGCTGGCCTTCGGCGATGAACTTGCGAATTGAAGCCAGCGTCAGCGGGGCGCGCGCTTGGCGAGAATGCGTTGCAGGGTACGGCGATGCATGTTGAGCCGCCGCGCCGTCTCCGAGACGTTGCGGTCGCAGGATTCGAAGACCCGCTGAATATGCTCCCAGCGCACCCGGTCGGCGGACATTGGATTTTCCTGAGCGTCGGGCTTGTCGAACTGAGTCGCCATCAGCGCATGATAGATTTCGTCGGCGTCGGCGGGCTTCGCCAGATAGTCGAAGGCGCCGAGTTTAACCGCGGTCACCGCTGTAGCGATGTTGCCATAGCCGGTAAGGATGATTCCGCGCGCATCGGGGCGCGACGCCTTCAGCTTGGAGATCACGTCGAGGCCATTGCCATCGTTGAGCCGCATGTCGATGATGGCGAAGGCCGGCGGGTTCACCTCGAGGGCTGCAAGGCCCTCGGCGACCGTTTCGCACGGCGTCACCACGAAACCCCTCGCCTCCATCGCGCGGGTCAGCCTCCCAAGAAACGGCTTGTCGTCGTCCAGGATCATCAATGAACGATCCTGCGGCAAGGCTGCAATTTGCTCAGGCTCCGAGACGCCTTCTCGATCCGACTTCAATTCTTCGGCCGACATCGCGTGTTTCCACCCGTGATTTTTGTCAAATCTAGCTTATCGGCCGCGTCGCGTCGATCTATTTGTCCTGTTGCGAGATCCTTGGCTTGGCGGCCGCGGGTTCGAGCGCCGCGCGCGGCCAGGTGATTTTGATGATGGCGCCGGTTCGCGGCGGAGAAACATTGCCTATTTCAACGATGGCGCCCGATCGCTCCAGAAGCGTCTTGGCGATAAAAAGACCAAGGCCAAGCCCCGATTCCGCGTCGTTCTTGGTGCGCCGTTCCGTCGGCCGGCCCCTCAGATAAGGGTCGCCCAGGCGGTCGAGAATGGCGGGAGGGAAGCCCGGTCCATCGTCCTGAATCGAGATCGTCACATAGCCCGGACTCCACCAGGCGTCGATTTTTACGCGCGAAGCGGCGAAGTCCATGGCGTTTTCAACGAGATTGCCAAGGCCATAAAGAATGGCCGGATTGCGCGTCAGGACGGGCGCGTCGGGAGGGCCGCTTTTCGAGATCTCGACTTCGACCCCGACCTCGCGTTGGGGCTCGACCACTTCCTGGATCAGCGTGTCAATCGACAGCAGGTTCATGACGCTGCTCTGATCCGTCGCGCCGAGCGAGGCGAGCTTGCCCAATATTTCGCGGCAGCGCGCCGTCTCCTGCGCCAGGAGCTTTAGATCGTCGCGAAGCGCCGGCGCATTTTCCGGCGCCGACTTCAGCAGCTCTCTGATGATCAGCGTGATGGTCGCGAGCGGAGTGCCAAGTTCATGCGCGGCAGCGGCGGCTAGACCGTCGAGCTGCGACAGATGCTGCTCGCGCTCGAGCACCAATTCCGTCGCGGCGAGCGCGTCGGCCAAGAGGCGCGCCTCATCGGACACCCGCGCGGCGTAAATGCCGATGAATGCCGCGCTGAGCGCGAGCGCCGCCCAGATGCCGGCGCGGTAAAGGAGCGGGAATGTGAGCTTTTCGTCGGGATGCCAGGGCAAGGGATAATATTCGACCGTAAGCACCGTCGCGACCGCAATCATGACGATGCCGAGCAATAGCGTCAGATTGCTCGGCAGCGACACCGCCGAGATGATCACGGGCGTCAAGAACAGCATCGCGAAACTGTTGGTCAGCCCGCCGGTGAGATAGAGCAGAAACCCCAGTTGGATGATGTCGTAACCGAGCAGCACGGCGGCTTCCATGTCGCCGAGGCGAAAACTGCGCGGCGTGCCGAAGCGCATGCCGATGTTGAGCGTCGCCGACGCCGTGATGAAGACGAAGCAGAGGCCGACGGGAAAATCGAATCCAAGAATGAAATAAACGCCAATGCATGCAGCGGCCTGGCCGGCAATCGCCACCCAGCGCAGCATGAGGAGCGTCTCCATGCGCAAGCGTCGGGCGTCGTATTCATAATCGAGCGTTGTCATCTCAGTCAGTCCTAAGAGCGGCGCTACCGGCGCGTTTCACAGGCCGACGCCGCGCGACGCGCGCCAAATGCGCCACTGTCGGCGCAGCGGCGAGAGTTCGCCAGCCTGGCGATAGGGATCGTAATCGTTTCGCGCGAGCCGCTCCAGACAAAGCGGAGTGGTCGCGGCAGGGAGCAGCGCGGCGCGGGCGGGGCCAAGATTCACCGCCAGACGTCGCGCCTCGTCATAGTGAGACTGCGCCAGCGCCCCCATCCCCCTCAGAGCAAGGCGAAGCTCTTCCCGGCGAGCCTTGGGGTCGCCGTCTTGCGCGAACGCTTCGTCGGGTAGAAATTTCTCCTGATTGGGGCGCTCCGCGAAGGCGCGCAATATTCGCGTTAAGCCAAGCGCGACGCCCGCCTCATCGAAAGCGCGCGCGGACGGCGCTTGAAGATCGGCGCCGAGAATGCGCGCCGCCCAGCGCATCGGGGCCGACGCCGTAGCTCGGCAATAATCTTCGAGCGCGGCCCAAGTCGGCATCGCATCGTCGTAGAGATCGAAGATGTGCGCCTCCGCCAGCGCGATGAATTCGTCGCGGGGCAGGACGAAACGCTCGATCGTGTCGATGAGCGCATCGGCTACGGGATTGGCGCGCGCGCCTTCGCCTTGCGCGGCGTCGCCCTGCAGCGCGTCAATCCACCATTGCAGCCGCATCTCGCCCAGCAGCGGTTGCGTGACCTTGCCGCTGACGTCTGCCGCCTCCTGGGCGAAGGCGTAGAGCGTGTGGATGTGTCTGCGCGCCTCCTGGGGCGCGAAGAGACAGGCGAGCCACATGTCGCGATCGCGCGTCCGCAGAAGCTCCTCGCACTGCGCATAATGCTCCTGCGAGGCGGCGGTCATGTCACACCGCGATCAGCAGCGCGCCGACTCGGCGATCCTCGTCGACGAGCATATTGTAGGTGCGCACGGCCGCTCCCGTCGCCATGGTTTCCCAGCCGACGCCCGATGCGCGCAGCTTAGCGCGCAGGACGCTTGCAAGCGGCAGCAGGTCCTGTCCAGTCCCGACAACGAACACGTCGAGACCGCCGCTTTCAGATAGCGCGCGATCGATCATCGCTTCGTCGATCTCCGCGGCGTTGCTTAGAGGCACGGCGCGCACGCCGGAGGGCAGGGCGAGAATAGAGCCTTTGTGGGACATGTCGGCGAAGCGAAAGCCGCCGCCGCCGTAGTCGTCGATCTTGTGACGGCCGGGCACATAGCCGCCGTCGCGAGCGGTCAAGCCGGCCTCGTCTTGGTGGCCCGTTTGCCGGTCGCCTTCCGAGCGGGCGCGGGCGTCTTTTCTGCGGCCGTGGGAGGATTCGCCGGCGCGGCGGCGGTCTCGTCACGCGTGGAAACGGCCGTCTCCGCCTTGTGCTCGGTCTCGTGCTTCTGCGCCGCCTTGTCAGCGTCTTCGTTGCGCAGGCCGAGATAGATCAGCATCGGCGAGCAGATGAAAATCGACGAATAGGTCGCGACGAAAATGCCCCAGATCATCGCGACCGAGAACGAGCGGATCACCTGGCCGCCGAAGGCGACCAGCGCGAAGAGCGCGAGCATCACGGTCGTCGCCGTCATGATCGTGCGCGGCAGCACGGCGTTGATCGACATGTCGACCATCTGCGCCGTCGCCATTTTCTTGTATTTGCGCATATTTTCGCGAATGCGGTCGAGCACCACCACGGTCTCGTTCAACGAATAGCCGACGATGGTCAAAATCGCGGCGATCGAGGTGGTGTTGAATTCGAGCTGGGTGATCGAAAAGAAGCCGACGGTGAGGAGCAGATCGTGCATCGTCGCGATCACCGCGCCGATCGCGAATTGCCATTCGAAGCGGAACCACAGATAACTCAGCACCGCTATGATGGAGAGCACGACGCCGAGCGTTCCCGACTGCACCAATTCATTCGAAACGCGCGGGCCGACGACTTCGACGCGCCGCAGATCGTAATAGGCGCCGACAGCGTCGCGCACCCGCTCGACCGCCGCCTGCTGGGCGACGTCGCCGCCCGGCTGCAGACCGAAGCGCAAGGTGGCGTCGGCCGGATTGCCGAAAGCCTGCACTTCGATGTCGCCGAGATGGAGGCTCTCGCCCATCGTGCGCAGCGTGCCGACTTCCGCGGCGCCCGACTTCGCCCGTAGTTCGATCACTGTGCCGCCGGCGAAGTCGATGCCGAAATTCATGCCCTTGAAGACAAAAAGGGCGACGGCGATCAGCGACAGCAGAGCCGAGAAGGGATAGCTCACGCGGCGGAACCGCATGAACGGGAATTTGGTGTTCTCCGGGGCGAGGCGCAGAAGTTTCATAAATGTCGCCCCTTCAGATCGGCAGTTTCGTCGGCCGCGCGTAATGATACCAGACGGCGATCATCATGCGCGTCATGGTCACCGCGGTGACGATGGTCGTCAGAATGCCGAGCGCAAGCGACACGGCGAAGCCGCGCACCGGTCCCGAGCCAAGAAAATAGAGAATCGCCGCGGCGACGAACATTGTGACGTTGGAGTCGACGATGGTCGCGAAGGCGCGGGTGAAGCCGGCGTCGAGCGAGGCGAGAATCGAGCGCCCGGCGTGATTTTCCTCGCGGATGCGTTCGTAGATCAACACGTTCGAGTCGACCGCCATGCCGATCGTCAGCACGATTCCGGCGATGCCCGGCAGCGTGAGCGTCGAGCCGAGCAGCACAAGGCCGGCAAAAATGAACGCGATATGCACGAAAAGCGCGAGATTGGCGAAGACGCCGAAGACGCCGTAGGTGACAAGCATGTAGACGACGACGAGCCCCGCGCCGACATAGGCGGCGCGCTTGCCGGCGTCGATCGAATCCTGTCCGAGACCGGGGCCGACGGTGCGCTCTTCGACGATGTTGAGCTTCGCCGGCAGCGCGCCGGCGCGCAGCAGGATCGCGAGATTATTCGCCTGTTCGACGGTGAAGCGCCCGGAAATCTGTCCTGAGCCGCCGGTGATCGGGGTCAGGATTCGCGGCGCGGAAATGACCTTGTTGTCGAGGACGATGGCAAAGAGACGGCCGACGTTTTTCGAGGTGACTTCGCCGAAGGCCTGGGCGCCCCGAATATTGAAGCGGAAATTGACGACCGGCTCGCCGCTTCTTTGCTGGTCGAAACCGGGCTGCGCGTCGGTGAGATCCTCGCCCTTGACCATCACCTGTTTTTCGACGGCGATCTTGCCGTCCTGCTCGACTTGATCGAGTTCCTCGGTTTCCGATGGATTCTGGCCGGGTTCGGCGACGAGGCGGAACTCGAGTTTGGCGGTCTTGCCGAGAATTTCCTTGAGAGTCTCGGGGTCCTGGAGTCCCGGGACCTGCACCAGTACGCGGTCGTCGCCCTGACGTTGAATGCTCGGCTCGCGCGTGCCGAGCGCGTCGACGCGCCGGCGAATGACCTCGATCGACTGCTCCACGGCCTTGCGTGATTTGTCCGTGAGCCCGGCGTCGGTGATGGTCACGCGAATGACGCCATCCGGCGTTTCCTCGACGTCAAGCGGCGACGGCCCGCCGATGAGCGCGCTCGAGAAGCTGTTGCGCAGTTGCCGCAGTTTCGGGAGAATCTTCTCGCGGTCCGCGGGGTCGGCGACGCGCACCTGCACCCCGCGCGCGGTCGCGCCAATGCCGCCGGTGATGGCGACCTTTTCCTCCCTCAGGATCCGGCGCACGTCGTCGCGCAGATTTTTGATCTGCGTGGCGATCAGGTCCGCCTGATCGACCTCGAGCATCACATGCGAGCCGCCCTGCAAATCGAGGCCGAGCACGATGGTCGGCGGAACGAGCCAGGAGGGCAGCCGCGATTTCAGCTCTTCATAGTGGGACGCCGACAACATGCTCGGCGCGACGATGAACACCGCAGCGAGTGTCATCGCGACAATGGCGAAAAATTTCCAGGTCGAGAATCGCAGCATCGTCCTGCCATCGGCTAGGGGGTCGAAAGGACGGCGTCAGTTCTGCGAGCCGGATTTCGCGTCGCCGGCCCTGTTTTCGCCGGCCTTTGCATCGGTCGTCTTGGCCGACCTCCCTCCGCCTCTGGCAGGTCCGACGGTCTTGGCCGGCGGCGGCTCGTCCTTCACCGGCTCGCCCTTGGCGCGCACTTCGGCGATGGCGGTGCGCAGCATGCGCACCCGCACATTGGGCGCGAGCTCGACCTCGACCTCAGTATCGTCAATCGCTTTGGTCACCTTGGCGACGAACCCGCTCGTGGTGACAAGCGTGTCGCCGCGACGCACGTTGCGCAACTGCGCCAGCGCGTCCTTCTCGCGGCGAGAACGCGGGCGTATGACCAGTATATACACGATGCCCATCACCACGAAGATGGGAATGAGCTGGCCGAGCATCTCCGGCATGGTCGGCGGCTGCGCCGCTTCCGGCTTGGATTCGGCCAGCTGCCCGGTTTGCGTCGAGGCGGGCGGATGCGGCGGGCCCGGCGGCGTCGGCGCGGCGGGGGCGGTCGGCTCGGCCGGCGGCGAGGCAGGCGTTTCGGCGGCGGGCGGTGACGGCTGGGCTTGCGCCAAGGCGTCCGGGATCAGCTTCATCGCGAAATCTCTTTAAAGGCTCGAAGCCCGGCGCGGAATGTCATTTCCAAAGCGCCGGAACGGGCGCGGACTATAGCCGCTCACTTTACGAAAGCAATGGCGTCCCGCCGACTTCGGGTAATGCGCGCGCATGGCGCGAACAGTCCGATGTGTGACGGCGCACCGCCTTTCGCCCGCCAAGAGCATAGGCAATCTGCGGCGCCTCACGGCGTCTGTGTGTTAGGAGATAAATCATGTTGAAGAAAGTTGCATGCGCCGCGCTGCTGACGGGAGCGCTCTTCGCCTCTTCGCCTGCCGCCGCGGGCGGCTGGCACGGCGGCTGGCATGGCGGCCACGGCTGGCACGGCGGCCACGGCTGGCATGGCGGCTGGCATGGCGGTCACGGCTGGCATGGAGGCTGGCATGGAGGCTGGCATGGCGGCTGGCATGGCGGCGGCCACTGCTGGCGCTGGTGGTATGGCCGATGGCACTGGGTCTGCTGATCGCCCGGGCGACCCTTTATTCTTTCTGGGTCTCTCTGGCGCTCATCGCCGGAGAGACCGCTTTCTTGCGCAATCGAGACGATTTCGTCGAGCATTCATGATTGGAGCTGCCGCGCGAGCCCGCGCAGAAACTCCATACAAGCGGCGAGTTCGGCGATGTCGATATATTCGTCGGGCTGGTGCGCCTGGTCGATGCGGCCGGGACCGCAGACGACCGCCGCCATCCCGGCCCGCTGAAACTGGCCCGCTTCCGTGGCGTAGGGCACGGCGATCGTCGCATTGCGCTTGGCGAGCCGCAGCGCCAGGGTTTCGGCCTCGGAGCCCGGCTGAGGCGAAAGGCCCGGAACCTCGTTTTCCGTCGTCGTCTCAATCC